>Ga0209175_10000002_pt1 | contig 656951 bp, 584 predicted proteins | sample JI91814C2DNA_FD_187506 | JGI IMG/M metagenome (GOLD analysis project Ga0209175, IMG submission 187506) | Wastewater effluent complex algal communities from Wisconsin, to seasonally profile nutrient transformation and Carbon sequestration -... | ecosystem: Engineered > WWTP > Effluent > Algae...
AGCGATCAGCGCCGAGGGTTGGAATGGTTGCGACGCCGATGGTGGCCACCGCAAATGGTGCAGATCGCTTGCGGGGTTGGAGCGTGGCCTGAGCAAAAGCGTCGAGAAAAAGTGGGGAGACCTTAGGCTCCCGGCCCACCATCATGCCGATTTCGTTGCCCAAACGGTGGGCTTAGGGCCAAGCCTACTCCCCACTATGTTTCCGAACAACGCCGAGGACGTTCGACGATCCGCATCATTCGCCCTTGAACGCCGATTTCACTTTGCGCCAGACGCACGCGGAATACGCGCGGTCGCCGCTCTCAGGCGCGATGTAAAGCACCATGAACACGGAATCCTCGTAGTTCATGTCGATGTAGGCGGTGTAGGCGCGCCGTTTCGTCTCGGGATCGTCGAACTCGACGAACAGCAAATCGTGACCTTGGTAATCGGCGCGCTCGATCTCGATGCCCGCGCTTTTGTCTTTTTGGGCCTCCGCGATCGCGCCTTCGAGACCGACGAAGGCGTTGGCGCGCGAATCGTAGGCCACATCCCTAGACCAAATGCCGAAGAGGAACCCGTCCTTCACCACGCCCATCGGTTCCATATCGACCATTTTTTCTTGCCCGGGCACCATCCAGTGGGCCGAGACCGCGCGCTTACTTGCCGGCTCCACGTATTCGTATTCGCTCGGCACATAGATGCGCAGCGGCAAATCGACGGGAAACTCTCGGTGCATGAACGTTTCGAAGCTCATGACGCGCCCGCTGCCGCAGTCATCCGCCCACGCCGGGCTGCAGACCGACAACGCCAACAACATCCCCCATATCCGCTTGTTCATCGCTCCCCCTGTCCTTGAACGTGACGACGCGCGCCGTCGGATGCACGCCGTCGCATGATCGCGCAGCGGCGACCTCGTAGCGGGCTCTGAAGTCGCGGCTCCCCAGCCGACGCTGCCCGCATCGCGCCCTAAACGCCGCGACTTGGCCAGTGTCCGACACACGACGGAGCGTTGACAAGCCCCGAGCGACCGCTCAGTCCTTCGCGTGATCGCGCAGCAGCGCCACGATGTCGTCCAAACGCTCGCGAATGGCATGCAGCGCCTGCAATTGCTCGTCGTCGCTCGCCTCGCCTCGGACCGGCGACGGGCGACGCGAGGCTTCGCGACGGCGCAGGATCTCTTCGCGGAACCGATGCGCATCGACGATGCCGACCAACTGCATGTTGTGCGCCTGCCCGGGGCTTTGCCCGGCGGTTTCGATCCGCAGAATGCTCAAGTCGAAACGCCGCAGCAGCGGGCCTTCGATGAAGGTCACGTCCTGGATATTCTCCAGCGGAATCGTCTTCTCGACCTGGAACAAAATGCCTTTGCGGAAATTCAGATGCCGGTCGTCGAGCGCACCGCAGAAGGCGAAAGCCGAGCCGAACGGCACAAGCCCCCGGACACGAACCGACGCGCGAAACCCGTAGGGTGGGGTCAGCGCAGCGCAACCCCACCATCGCAGCGGATCGGATACGGGGCCATCAGGCGAAGTCGGCGATTTATGGTGGAGTTGCGCTGCGCTGACTCCACCCTACGCGCTAAATTGGATCAAGAACCGAGCAGGCGCCTCCAAGCATGCGCTCGTCCCGCCTTACGGGTTACATTGTGGGAACAAGCACGCCACTGCTCACACGAAGCTGGTCACGCAACACCGAATGCACCCGGAAGGAGACATCTCATGTCCATCAGCGATGATTTCCAAAAAATACTCGAAGAAAACCCGATCGTGCTGTTCATGAAAGGCAGCGCGGCGTTTCCAATGGACAGTTTCGGCGCCTCGGTCGTGCAATCTCTCAACGACCTCGGCTGCCGCCCCCGCACGATCGACATCTTGCAGGACCCGGACATCAAGCGCTCCCTGCGGAATGCTACCAATGCGACACCACCGCCCGTGCTGTACATCCATGGCGAATTGGTCGGCGGCTACGACGCCATCATGGAACGCCTCGATTCCGGCGATCTCGAACGCATGTTGTCCACGGCGAGGGCTCGGCCGTAGGGCGGGCTCAAGCCCGCCTTACGAGTTGCATCGAACACCTCCGCGCGAGGATTGTCCTCGCTTTCGGGTGTCCGAGAAATCAGGGGCGGCTCACACTGACCCCAGTTTTCGTTTCATGGAAAGTCTACTCTGACCCCAGTTTTCCTCCATGGAAAGTCCACGCTGACCCAAGTTTTCCCCAGTTTTTCCTAGTCTTCCTCACAGCCGAGGGTCAATCTTCATGCCAGAAATTAATTGATAGGTTTCCAACGCATCCTCATCAGTCATTCCAGCGACGTAGTCAACTACTAGATGCATCCTCGCAATAAGCTCTCGATAAGAGTCTTCATTCCTATCAACACCCTTACTTAAAGAGCCATGATATGCATGAATAATACCCTCAGGTATTCGACTTAATAAACTTGGCTCAACAGTTATCAGTGTGCCTTTGTTATCTTTGATTTTTCCATCAAGAGCCATCAGAAATCTTTCTTTGTCGCACGACAACAATGGCCGGTATGCATCAAGTATTCCATGAATGACTTTAAACGCAGTGATTTCTCTACTTCTAACTATGGCCGAACTATAAAGCCTTTTTTCCGCAAATTCTTTCAAAGCACCAAAAATCAAATCTTCACGCCCACCCACTGCAATCAGATCCCCATAATCTCCACGCAGAACCTTTTCGTGATTATCTACATAACATTGCGCAGCACCATCAGTGAGCCGCCTAATTACAACCCCCCTAAATTCTTGCAATGGGTTGATATACGGCCTAAGACTAGTATTTCCCTCGCTTATCTTCTGCCCCGCATCAGTTGCCATCCTTGTATATGGCCTAGTAATTAAACCGACCAACTCATTAAGCATGGGATCTTCGCGCCATTTTGGTTCAACATGCGCTTTCAGATCGTCGATTGTGACGATGTTCTTTTCAATGCCATCTTCGATGTCAGACAAGCAGTAAGCGATATCATCAGCAGCCTCCACCAGATATACGATGGGGTGCCTACAACCTTTCTTCATGCCCAGTTCGCGCAACATGTCCTCATAAAGGTCATTTTCGGAAATAAAAAAACCGAATTTTTTCTTACCGTTCCTCGCCGCTTCCGCCGAAGTCCATGGATATTTAACCGTAGCAGCTAATGTCGTCAGCGTGAGATTAAGGCCATATCGATCACCATCAAAGCGAGGCTGGAGTCTAGATATTGTTCTAAGTCCCTGCGGATTGCCGTCAAACTTTGTAAAATCAGAATATTCGTCTTTCCAACGCTGCTCAAAGGTCCCCTTTGTTAGCTCAGGACGCCCCATCTCAATAGACGTTTTATTCGATTCTTTTTGAAACCACTCGCCAATTGCACGTTCACCGAAATGACCAAAAGGCGGATTTCCAATGTCATGGAGCAAGCAAGCCACCTCGACAAAAGCGACAAAAACCCTCTCGTTTTCAATAGACGAGAGCATGTCGTCAGAAGGAAGGGTATTGCTACCAGAACGCCCTAACTTGAGCGTGACTAACTGGGCGATATATCTTCCAATAGACGAAACTTCAAGAGAATGAGTCAGCCTCGACCTAACAATCGCATTTCTTTCAAGAGAGAAAACTTGAGCTTTATTTTGTAATTTTCTGAAAGGCGGAGAAAAGACAACGCGCCCTCTATCACTATAAACCTCTTCTGCCAAAGTTCTAGATGGAATACTTGAAGCTCTAGCGCGCACTCCAGACAAAAGTCCGCTGTAGCGGCCATTATCTTTGCCATCCATACTCCCCCCTGCTCCTAATCAGTTGCACATTAGTTAAAGCCCGCACCCAAAACACCCTGAATTGATGACAGCAATGACTCCTTTCCTAAAGGCCATCGTCTAGAAACTACGTCTGCAGAAATTTCAGATACTCTCGGCAAAACAAATTCAAGAAGAAACTCAGAGTCCTGCTTACTAATTGAAAAAAATTTCTCGTTCTCGAGAATTTCTAGTAGCCGCGAGAATTGATTTATTAGTAGGCGATCACTCACATATAGCCATGCCGGCTTATTAACACCAAGCTTTCCTTGCAATATATCCGCAACCCCGCCGCATGGATCGATGATCTTTCCTGACCGGAGTTCGCATGCAACCTGATTTACTGAAAAATCGAAAGTTTTAAGCACTTTAGCAACCGCCAATTCCGTACTAGACATGCAACTCATCACATCGAAACGAACCCCATCTTGAGCAAATCGCATGTCTCCATATGAATTCTTTGCAAGCTTTAAACTACTGCGGAGAGACAATTCTTGTAATTGAGTTACATTATTTTGGATGATTAAATCGCAATCAGAATATATACCCTCTTCAAGAATCGCGTGCCGGATAGAGCTCCCTGTCAAATAAATCTCACAATTCAGTTGCTCAAGCAGGAAGCTTATTGATCGCTGAAAGGATACATTGCGATCGATATAACGCCGAATTCGCTCTAAAGCCTCTTGCTTTTTGATAGTTTTCATAATCGCAGGAAGTGTTTTACTGCATTTTAGTCAAGTAGCCCAAGCAATCACAGAGCATTTGCCATGCCATCAAAATCGCGACAATTGCATATATAGATTATGTATACCCGCGAAACCTCAATGCCCCCCATCCATAGCCTTAAGCTCACTCACAAGCTGACTCGCCACATCCGCCCCATCGCCGTACAACATCCGGGTGTTATCGGCATAGAACAGCGCATTCTCGATGCCCGCGAAGCCGGTGCCCTTGCCGCGTTTGATGACGATGGTGTTCTTGGAGTTCACCACGTCCAGAATCGGCATGCCGTAGATCGGTGAAGCCGGGTCGGTTTTCGCGACGGGATTCACCACGTCGTTCGCGCCGATGACGAGACTCACGTCGGTGTTGGCGAATTCGGGGTTGATGTCGTCCATGTCGGCGATGAGGTCGTAGGGGATGCCCGCTTCGGCCAGCAGTACGTTCATGTGGCCGGGCATGCGGCCGGCGACGGGGTGGATGGCGAATTTCACTTTCACGCCGCGTTCCATCAGGCGCTGGGTGAGTTCCCAGATTTTGTGCTGCGCCTGGGCGACGGCCATGCCGTAGCCGGGCACGATGACGACGCGTTCGGCGAAGGCCATCATCGCGGCCACGTCGCTGGCGTCGATGGGTTTCTGGCTACCCGTAATCGCTTGCGCTTCGCCGCCGCCGCCGAAGTTGGAGAACAACACGGACGCGATCGAGCGATTCATCGCCTTCGCCATCAGTTTGGTCAGCAGCATGCCGGCGGCGCCCACCATCATGCCGGCGATGATCAGCGCTTCGTTGCCCAGCACGTAACCTTCGAAAGCCACGGCCAAGCCGGTGAAGGCGTTGTAGAGCGAAATGACGACGGGCATGTCGGCGCCGCCGATGGGCAGGGTCATCAACACGCCCAACGCCAGCGCGGCGACGAAGAAGCCGATGATGTAGGGCATCTGCAGCGTGGTGATCGCCATCACGCCGAGCACGACGGCGGCGATGGCGACGACGGCGTTGAAGATCTGCTGCCCGGGGAAGGTGTAGCGCTTGTCCATGCGGCCGTCGAGCTTGGCCCAAGCGATGATCGAGCCGGTGAGCGAGATGGCGCCGATCAGCGAACCGATCACCGCGAGCGTCAGCGTGACCATGTTGGGCGATTCGCCGGTGGTGGAGTAGCGCACCAGTTCGACCGCGCCGATGGCCGCGGCCGATCCGCCGCCCATGCCGTTGAACAGCGCGACCATCTGCGGCATGTCGGTGATGGCGACTTTCTTGCCCCACACCCAGTTGACGGCGAGGCCGATCGCGATGGCGGCGGCGATCAGCGGGATGTTGTGCAGACCCGGCAAGAAGAACGTGGCCGCAGTGGCGAGCACCATGCCCACGCCGGCCCACTGGATGCCGCTGCGCGCGGTTTTCGGCGAGGCCATGCGCTGCAAGCCCAGCAAGAAGAGCGTGGCGGCGATGAAATAACTGGCTTTGACCAGCAGCGAGAGCAGCTCGGCGGTGGTGAAGTTCATGCCTTGTCCCCTTTGCCTTCGGGCTTCTTCGAGGACTTGAACATGTCCAGCATGCGTTCGGTGACGACGTAGCCGCCGGCCGCGTTGCCCGCGCCCAGCAGCACGGCGACGAAGCCGATGGCCTGCTCCAAGGGCGTTTCGGCGTGGCCGAGCACCACCATCGCGCCGATCAGCACGATGCCGTGGATGAAGTTGCTGCCGGACATCAGCGGCGTGTGCAGGATCACCGGCACTCGCGAAATGATGACGTGGCCGGCGATGGCCGCCAGCATGAAAATGTACAAAGCGCCGAAGCTGTCGCCCATTTGGATGTCTCCCCGAAAGTCCTCCGCATCATACCCGGGGGGCCGGGCTTGGGAAGCCGGGGGCGGTCGCGTTATTGGCTTCGGGGAACGAGGCCTCGGGACGAGCCGGAGCCACGGCGGGGGTTAGGGGAGGCATGACGGGGACACCCACGCATCTGGCTGGTGAACCCGGACCCCGGGAACAAGGCCCCGGATCGGGAGACCCCAGATCGGACCCAGTATCGGGACAGCCATGTTGCGAATGCGTGTCAACCGATCGAATGCACGGGCGTTTCCATCGTCGCAGGCCTGCGACCACCCACCCCGAATGTCCCCGCCCTCTCCGATTAGGACACCTCGATGAACGCTACCGCCCCGCTCTCCCTCCTCCTCGCCGCCTTGGTCGCGGGCGCCCTCGCCGCCCCCGCATTCGCCGCCGACCGCGGCGACCGTGTCGAACGCCGCTTCGATCATCGCGGCGACCAGATCGACCGCCGTCTGGACCGTCGCGGCGACCGCATCGACGAACAGCTCGACCGCCGCGCCGAGCGCGCGGAGGACCATGGCAAGGAACAGCTCGCCGATCGCCTCGACAACCGCGGCGACCATCTCGAAAACCGCTTCGATCGTCGCGGCGACCGCGCGGACAACCGCTGGGACCGCAAGGGCGAACGTTTCGACAACCGCTGGGACCACCGGCATTGAACCCCGCACGACATCGCATCGACGCAGCCGACGCACGCCATGGCCGACGGACGCGCGCATAACGATGCCGAACCCTTTACGCTTTTGCGCGTGAGTCCGGACACACTCTCGCGCACCCCGGCCGTCGCCACCCCGACGACGGCCGGGGCTCTTTCTCTCGACGCCTTCCTGGCGGGCATCGGCACGCGCGCGTTCCGGTTCGCCGAGATGGGCCTGCGTCATCGCGAAGACGCGCTGGACGCGGTGCAGGACGCGATGATGAAGATGTTGCAGTACCGCGACCGCCCATCGGCGGAATGGACCCCGCTGTTTTGGAGCATCCTGCGCAGCCGCATCGTGGACGTGCAGCGACGCAGCTTGTTTCGTTTGCGTTGGTTGGCGCCGGCGCATCGCGACGACGACGGCGACGACGTGGATTGGCGCGACGACAACGCGCCGGATCACAGCACACCCGAACCCTCGCGCGCCCACGACGGGCGCGAAGCTTATGCGGCGCTCACCGAAGCGCTGCGCGCGCTGCCGAGGCGACAACGCGAAGCGTTCACGCTGCGCATTCTGGAGGAATGCGACGTGGCGACCACCGCACAGATCATGGGCTGCGGCGAAGGAGCGGTGAAAACTCACCTCTCCCGCGCGCGCGACGCCTTGCAACGCATGCTGGAGGATTTCCGATGAGCCATCGCCCGAACGAACACGGCCGCTCGAACGAAGTGGACAGCGCCGACGCGCGCGACGCGACGTTCGACGCCGCCGCCCGCGCGGCGCACGACGCGGCGCTGCAGCGCGTGTCCGCACGGGTGCAGGCGCAACTGCATCAGCGTCGCCGCGCGGCGCTGTCCGAACGCGCCGCCGCCCCGCGCGCGCTGTGGCCGATGTTGGTCGTCGGCGGCACTGCGGCGCTGGCGTTGGCGATCGGGTTGCGTTTCGCGAACGACGGCACCGACCCTACCGACCCGTCAGCGACATCGGCGCAGAGCGTCGCCTCGAGCGCAACCTCGACCGGCGAACCCACCGTCGCGCCGAATGCGGTGGCGACGAGTGACGCGCCTGCTCCGAACACAGCGACGGACGAGGACACGGCGCTCGCCGAAATCGAACGCCTGATCGACGACGACGGCCTGGACGACGACACGCTGTTGGCCGCGAACGATGACGGCATCTTCGCCGCGCTGGACGAAAATCCCGATCTGTATTTGTGGCTGGGCTCGAATGAGGGCTTGGCCGGCACCACGGAGTCGCTATGAACCGCACGCCATCGATTCGCACCTTCCACACGCTGCGGCCCACGGCCACCATCGCGCTCGTCGTCGCGCTCGCGCTGTGCGCGTCGGCCGGCAGCGCGCAGACGCAGCGAAACGCACCTGTCGCACGCGCGGCTTCGGAGCAATCGTTGCCCGCGTGGGAACAACTCTCGCCCGCGCAACGCGAAGCGTTGATGACCACGTTCCGCGACCGCTGGAACCAGAGTCCGCAACAACGCGCGCGCCTCATGAATTACGCGGAGCGTTGGCAGAAAATGACGCCGGAACAGCGGCAGCGCGCGCAAGCGGGCAAGCAACGCTGGGAAAATATGACGCCCCAGCAACGCGCGCAGGCGCGTGCGGCGTTCGAGCGGCGCGGTCAAGGCGTGCCGCCGGCCCAACGCGCCGCGCTGCGCGAAAAACTCAAAACGATGAGCCCGGAACAACGTCGCGCGTGGATGAAAGAACACCGCGGGCAGTTCAAAGGCATGCAGCGCCGAGACGGGCAAGGCCAGAAGCGCGGCGATCGCGCGAATCGGCCGCAACAAGCGCCGCAACGATGAACGCGCGTCGCCCTTGGCCGCTGATCGCCTTCGCGGCGGTGGCGGCGGTCGGTTTGTGGCTGCGCGATCCGCAGCCGGCTTCCGCCGTTGCGGGGGAACGCAACGACGCCGCGGCGATACGCGACATCGCGTACGGGCCGCACGCCAGTCAACGTTACGACCTTTACTTGCCCGCGAACGCCGCGGGCGCATCCACGATCTTCTACATTCACGGCGGCGGTTGGCGGCGCGGCGACAAAGCCATGGCCGGCATGATCGACGCGAAGCAACGGCGTTGGACGGCCGCGGGCGCGTTCGTCGTGTCCGCGAATTACCGCATGGTGCCCGACGCCGATCCGCTGGAGCAGGCGCGCGATGTGGCCCGTGCGATCGCCTCGGCGCAGAAGCGCGTGGCGGCGGCCGGCGGCGATCCCGACGATTTCGTGTTGATGGGCCATTCCGCGGGCGCGCATTTGATCGCCTTGGTCGCGGCCGCGCCGGACATCGCGCGCGATGCGGGCGTCGCGCCGTGGCGCGGCAACGTGCTGTTGGACAGCGGCGCGATCGACACGGTGAAAACGATGGAAGCGCGCTGGCGGCCGCAATTGTTCGCGGACGCGTTCGGCGCGGATCCGGCGTATTGGCGTAGCGCGTCGCCGATGCATCGTTTGAACGGCAAGCTCGCACCGACCTTGGCCGTCTGCGCCAGCGAGCGGGCAGACTCCTGCCCGAACAACACGGCGTTTCTGCGCAAGGCGCGCGAGTACGGCACGCGCACGCAATTGCTTGCGAAACCGATGTCGCACAGCGAGATCAATCGCGACTTGGGCGAAGACAACGCCTACACACTGGAAGTCGAAGCATTCTTGCGCGAGATCGGCGTGCGCTTGGGCGAATGATGTTTTGATATCGATGATGATCACGGCGTTGATGCCGCCGACGTCATCGATATCCTTAGAGCCTGTTCAAAATCTTCGAGCAGGGGCGTCGCATCCCTGCTCCCCGCAAGCAGTGCGTATTCTTTTCCTTCTCCCCGCAAGCGGGAAACATGCCTTTTCCCTTCTCCCCGCAAGCGGGAAACATGCCTTTTCCCTTCTCCCCGCAAGCGGGAAACATGCCTTTTCCCTTCTCCCCGCAAGCGGGGAACATGCCTTTTCCCTTCTCCCCGCAAGCGGGGAACATGCCTTTTCCCTTCTCCCCGCAAGCGGGGAACATGCCTTTTCCCTTCTCCCCGCAAGCGGGGAACATGCCTTTTCCCTTCTCCCCGCAAGCGGGGAGAAGGTGGCGCAACGCGCCGGATGAGGGGCCGGCGTTGCGCTTGGTTCGCGCGCTTCCAACCCTGCACAACAAACGATGCGCGAACGGCGCCCCTCACCCGGCCTTCGGCCACCCTCGCCCGGCCCTCGCGCATAGCGCTCGGGCGTTCGTCGCCGCGCGAGCCAGTGGCTCGCGAACGCGGCGACTCACCCCCGCGATGCGGGGAGAGGGATGAAAGGGCCGGCGAAGTGCCGCCAATCCGCTCGGTCCATGCGCTCGGCGCATGCCTCATCTGAGATTTTGAACAGGCTCTTAGACCATCGGCAGGCGCATCGTTCAGAGTCTCTATCGGAATTAAAGTACTGTCATCTCGAGCGCAGTGAGGGACCTGCTTTTTATGCGATCTCAAGCGAGGGATAAGCAGGTTCCTCGCTGCGCTCGGGATGACAGCTTCAACGCTTACGCACCCGCGCTTCTTCAGCGCTTACAAGCATCGCCTTCGATCGACAACACGGCCGCGAATTTCGCGATCGGCGCGAGTCCGCCTTGCGCGGCGCGCTGTTTGGATTCGTCGAGATAGATGCGCGACCGCCCCTGAGCGTCGGGCGGCGGCGGCACGTTGACCGCAGGTTTGCGCCACACGCGCACGACCGCCGTACGTCCGGCGCAGGCCGCGCTGGGGACGCGCACGATGTCGTTGAGGATCCAGCCGCTGGCGGCCGACGGCGCGGCTTTGGCCGGATCGACCATCTGCGCGCGCGGCTGACAACGCGGAGCGCTGCGTTTGGCGCCGTAGCGATACGGCACGGCCGCGTCGCCGGTGAAGTGGCCGACCAGATAGACGCAGGCCTCAGGAATGATGCGGAGGGTGTGGACCTCGCCGTCGCGCTTGGGCGGGTACGGGTCGCGCCGGACTTCCGGTACCGGGTCGGCGGCGCGGGCCGGAACAAGAGCGCAAGCGGCTGCGACCGCGACGAAGCATGCCAGCGCGAGCGAAGGTGGGGACGAATGGCGCATGAGGGCTCCGGTCGGGGAAGGGCGTGGGCGGCGGATGGTCGGCAGGGTCGCTCGTGGGTGTCCCGGGATTATCTGGGTGTCCCAGGACTGGACTCACTGGACTCTAGGATGGATGCCCTATCGTCCGGCCCAGGAGGAGCCGCTCGGACCGCACGCTGCCACAGCATGCCTGAACTCCTGCGGACGAGCGTCTCGTTCCGCGGGAACACCGGCCCGCGCCAAGGCCACGCCCCAGCCGTAAAACCGGCTTTTTCGGCCGTGCTTTATACTTCCGCGCACAAAAACCGCCTCAATACCGTGCAGTTCCGCCCTCGCCCGTTTGGCGAGGCCCTGCGCCTGTGCCATAGTTGACCGGTTTACGGTAACCGCTTTAGTCCATTCATTTTGTAATCCTTAGAAGACTCCGGGGAGACTTTTCATGCTCGAGCAACAGGCTTTGTGGATCGCGTTGGCCGCTGCGGCCGTCGCGATTCTGTACGGCATCGTGTCCGCGCGCTGGATCATGGCGCAGCCGGCCGGCAACGAACGGATGCAGACGATCGCCGCGGCGATCCAGGAAGGCGCCAGCGCCTACCTGCGCCGGCAATACACCACGATCGCCATCGTCGGCGCCGTGTTGTTCGTGGTGATCGGTCTGGTGCCCGGTCTGGGCTGGCCCACCGCGATCGGCTTCGCCATCGGCGCGGTGTTGTCGGGCGTGGCCGGCTTCATCGGCATGTTCGTCTCGGTGCGCGCCAACGTGCGCACCACGCAGGCGGCGACCAAAAGCCTCAACGACGCGCTGGCCGTCAGCTTCCGCGGCGGCGCGATCACCGGCATGTTGGTGGTCGGTCTGGGCCTGCTGGGCGTGGCCGGTTATTACTGGCTGGTCGGCAAGGGCGCGACCGACGCCGAGGGCGTGAAGCAGGCGATGCAGCCGATGATCGGCCTGGCCTTCGGCTCCTCGCTGATCTCGATCTTCGCGCGCTTGGGCGGCGGCATCTTCACCAAGGGCGCCGACGTGGGCGCCGACTTGGTGGGTAAAGTCGAAGCCGGCATCCCGGAAGACGACCCGCGCAACCCGGCGGTGATCGCCGACAACGTGGGCGATAACGTCGGCGACTGCGCCGGCATGGCCGCCGACTTGTTCGAGACCTACGCGGTGACCATCGTCGCCTCGATGCTGATCGCCGGCATCTCCTTCGGCACCTACGGCAATGCCGGCGTGATGTACCCGCTGGTGCTGGGCGCGGTGTCGATCATCGCCTCGATCGTCGGCACCTTCTTCGTGAAGGTCGGCAGCGACGGCAAGATCATGAAAGCGCTGTACAAAGGCCTGATCGTGGCCGGCGTGTTGTCTGCCATCGGCTTCTTCTTCGTCACCAAGCAGATGATCCCGTCGAATCCGATGCCGATCTTCTACTGCGCGCTGATCGGCTTGGCGCTGACCGCCGCGATGGTGGTGATCACCGAGTACTACACCGCCACCGAATACGCGCCGGTGCAGCAAGTCGCCAAGGCTTCGGAAACCGGCCACGGCACGAACGTCATCGCCGGCCTCGCCGTGTCGATGAAATCGACCGCCGCCCCGGTGCTCGCGGTCGCCGCGGCGATCTACGGCTGCTACCACTTGGCCGGTTTGTTCGGGATCGCGGTCGCTGCGGTGTCGATGCTGTCGATGGCCGGCGTGATCGTCGCCCTCGACGCCTACGGCCCGATCACCGACAACGCCGGCGGCATCGCCGAAATGTCGGGTCTCGATAAAGAAATCCGCAAGACCACCGACGCCCTCGACGCCGTGGGCAACACCACCAAGGCCGTCACCAAGGGCTACGCCATCGGTTCGGCCGGTCTGGCCGCGCTGGTGCTGTTCGCCGATTACGCACACAAGCTGGACGAGAAGTTCGGCGTGAACGCGGTGGACTTCTCGATCGACCGTCCTGACGTGCTGATCGGTCTGTTGATCGGCGGCATGATCCCGTTCCTGTTCGGCGCTTACGCCATGCAGGCCGTGGGCCGCGCTGCCGGCGCCGTGGTGGAAGAAGTGCGCCGCCAGTTCCGCGAGATCAAGGGCATCATGGAAGGCACCGGCAAGCCGGAATACGACAAGGCCGTCGATCTGCTGACCAAGGCCGCGATCAAAGAAATGATCCTGCCGTCGCTGTTGCCGCTGATCATCCCGATCCTGGTCGGTCTGATCCTCGGCCCGGCCGCGCTCGGCGGTTTGCTGATGGGCACGATCGTCACCGGCCTGTTCGTCGCCATTTCGATGTGTACCGGCGGCGGCGCATGGGACAACGCCAAGAAGTACATCGAAGAAGGCCACCACGGCGGCAAGGGCAGCGAAGCCCATAAAGCTGCGGTGACCGGCGACACCGTCGGCGACCCGTACAAAGACACCGCCGGCCCGGCGATCAACCCGTTGATCAAGATCATCAACATCGTCGCGCTGCTGTTGGTGCCGATGCTGCCGATGAACAAGGCCGACGCCGATGCCGCGATGATGCCGGCCGGCCACGCCGCCGATGTCGCCGCTGCCACCGATGCCGCGGCTGCGGCCGCCAAAGCCGCGGAAGAAGCCGCGAACGCCGTGTCGGCCGCCGCCGCCAGCGGCTCGTCCGCGGCAGAGGCCGCGGCCGCCGTGGCGTCGATGGAGACCGCTACCGCCACCGCTAAAGGCGCCGCGGCGTCGATGGCGAAGCTGTATTTCGGCTCGGGCTCGGCCAAGCTGCCGGTCGATGGATCGAGAACGTTGGCGCCGATCGCCGAAGCCATCCTCGCCGATTCGAGCAAGCGCGCGGTGGTCTCGGGCTTCCACGACGCCAGCGGCGACGCGAAGGTCAACGCCGAATTGGCGCGCGAACGCGCCAACGCGGTGAAAGCCGCGCTGATCGCAGCCGGCGTGTCGGAATCCGCGATCGATATGGAAAAGCCGGCGCTCACCACCGGCGACGGCAACCCCGACGAAGCCCGTCGGGTCGAAGTGTCGGTGAAGTGAGTTCGGTGAAGTGAACCAAGTCGAATGAATCCGACGATGCAACACCGCACAGAACGCGCCTTCTCAGGCGCGTTCTGTGTTTATGGCCTACGACGATGCGGCGGCCGCTCGGCGCCGCATCGCGAACGAGACGAGAAAACGATGAATCGACCGACCTGCTTGATCCGAAGCGCCGCCCTCGTGGCGGCTTTTTGTTGCGCGCTTTCGGCATGCGCGCCTGGATCCGACGCGGCATCGGGAACCGACGACCCGACGAACGCAACCACCGACAGCCGCACGCTGTCGCAAGCGCGAAGCGGTCTCGCGACCCGCCTCGTTCGCCAAGAACACGACGGCACCGCGCCGCCGATGCCGCCCGCCGACATCTACGCATTGATTCGCTATCGCGCGCCCGGCGGCGAGTATTCGGCGTATCTCACGCCGCGTCCCGCCACGCCGGGCAAACGGCCGGCGATTGTGTGGCTCACGGGCGGGGACACCAACACAATCGGCGATGTGTGGTCGCCTCAGCCGCGCGAGAACGATCAGCGCGCACTGGCGTACCGCGACGCGGGCATCGTCGCGATGTTCCCGTCCCTGCGCGGCGGCAACGACAACCCGGGCGTCCGCGAAGGCTTCTACGGCGAAGTGCAGGACGTGCTGGCCGCCGCCGATTATTTGGCCACGCTCGATTACGTCGATCCGCAGCGGATTTATCTGGGCGGCCACAGCACGGGCGGCACCCTGGCGTTGTTGACCGCCGAAACCGACCCGCGTTTTCGCGCGACCTTCGCCTTCGGCCCGGTCTACGACGTATCGGTCTACGGCCCCGACATGCTGCCGGTGTCGCTGGACGATGCGCAGGAAATCCGGCTGCGCTCGCCCGGCTATTGGCTGTCCTCGATTCGCAGCCCGACCTATGTGCTCGAGGGCGAGCGAAACGGCAACGTCGCCGACTTAGTGCGGATACGCGCGGAACATCGCAACCCGCAGGTTCAGGCCTTCCTGGTGCCGCAGGCGGATCACTTCAGCTACCTGGCGCCGCTGAACGCGATGATCGCCCGGAAAATCCTCGCCGATGCGGAAGGCGGCGCCCCGCTGCGTATCCAAGCGCAGGACATCGCCGACGCGATGCGCTGAGACGCGCGGAACGCGTCCGAATCCACGGAACCCCAGTCCCACGACGGCGTTTCGCCCGCGAATGCTGCTGCGCAACAACGGCCGGGGTACACTGCCACACCCCGTACGCACAGGAGCCCCGCATGGGCCTGGATCTCGTTTCCACCGGCAAACATCCGCCGGACGAAATCAACGTCATCATCGAAATCCCCAAGGACGCCGAGCCGGTCAAATACGAAGTGGACAAAGAATCCGGCGCGATTTTCGTCGACCGCATTCTGTCCACGCCGATGCGCTACCCGTGCAATTACGGCTACATCCCGCACACGCTGTGCGGCGACGGCGACCCGGCCGACGTGTTGGTCATCTTGCCGCTGCCGTTGATTCCCGGCTCGGTGATCCGCGTGCGCCCGGTCGGCGTGCTGCGCATGAAGGACGAAGCCGGCGGCGACGAAAAATTGCTCGCGGTGCCCGTCGACAAAGTCTTCTCCGGCTACAAACACATCCAAGACATCGGCCAGGTCAGCGAACACTGGCTCGAACGCATCGGCCATTTCTTCGAGCACTACAAAGATCTCGAAAAAGGCAAATGGGTGAAGCTGGACGGCTGGGGCGGCGCCGAAGAAGCCAAGCGCATCATTCTGGAATCCATCCAGCGCTACAACGCCACGCCGGAAGGCGAAAAGCCGATGTTCTGACGCCGTTTCGATATCGCAGCGTCTTCACGGAAACAATCGCGCGCGAATCTTTCGCGCCCGGTCGAGCGGCCTTCAGGCCGCTTCACCGAAGACATCGATCCTTCGAGCGGCCTGAAGGCCGCTCGCCCGGCATGATGATTTCAGCGGTCTGACGGTCGCTCTACCGGCATGATCGATCAGGCGTACTCGCCCGGCGCGCGCGCAACGAGATGCCCGGTCGCGGGCGAGACCGCGACGCGCGAGAGCATCACCATCAACACCTGAAAAAACCCCATCTCGTTACGCAAAGTCACGCCCTGCGCCATCGGCTTGGCCGCGGCGGCGAAGGCATCGAACGCGGTGCGAAACGCCGTCCGTCCTTCGAGCGAATCGCCGTACTGCGCCCACAGCGCTTTCCAGTGGCGCACGAACCGCAGAATGTGTTGCTGCAGCGCCGGCAACTGCGGGTGCGGCAAGGCCTCGGCGAGCAATAGCGACAGATGCTGGCCGATCTCCCAGGGCGTCATCACCGACGGCACGTTGAAGGTCTCGCACGCCAACTCGACCGACGCGTTCGGGTCCGGCGTCACCCGCCGCGCCGGCCAATCGTCTCGCGGCGCATCGTGCGTCCGCCCTTTGGCGGCGAGGTCCCAAAAACCCGCGCCGCCGACGCTATCGCACACCAGATGGATGCGCGAACGCGTCGCATCGTTGAGCACGCGATGCTGACGCCACGTGTCGAAGATCCAACACTCGCCCGCCGCCATGTTGATGGTGATGGCATCGCATTCGAATTGCACCGTCGGCTGGGTGACGATCGGCACGTGGATGCGCATGCGTTCGACCCAGTAATAGCCCTGGTCGGTATGGCGCGCGACTTCCGCCTGCCCGGCCAAGCGCATCAGCCGCGTGCGGCCGATGGTGGCCCCGAAGCTGGCCAGCGCCTGCTGCAGGTAACGGCAGCGCTGCAGGTGCGGCGTTGGCCGCATTTCGCCGGAGAACGCTTCGTTGTCCGGGTCGCCGCCGACCGACACCAGCGGCAGCATCGAATTACCCGCGAACCCCTGCGGATGCGGCTTCCAGACCGACTCGCCCAGCGCCTCGATCTCGGCCGCCAGCGCGTCCGCATCGAACAGCAGCGGAATCTGGAGAAATGGCATGGGCAGTTTCATGGCGTGATCCTGGCGCTGAAGCGTCCGGGCGGGACGCCGGCATTGTAGGGCGAAATCCGACGCCTACTTTGCGTGAGATCAGCGATCCGGCGTGGTCGAGCCCCTTCGCATCGCACGCGTGAACACCATCGCCGAACATGATCGGCGCGCCGGGCACGTTTCGCCATAAAAAAGCCCCGGCGAACCGGGGCTTAAGCGTCGATCGCGTTCGTGGAGAGAGGCACGAAGCGCGAGCGAACGGATCCTGCGGACGCGGGGTGTCGCCCGCAGGAGAACTGGCTCGCAGAAGAATCAGAACTTCTGGTTGTACTGCATGTAGAAGAAACCGCCGCCCGGCAAGTCGTAAGCGCCATCGAAGGAATGCGCGAACGAGCTCTGGACGATCGGCGGCTCTTTGCCGAACACGTTACGGCCGCCGAGCGTGATCTTGCCGTTCCACGGCGTTTTCCAGCCCACTTGCAGGTCGTGATAGGTCGTCGACGGGACCCGATTTTCGAAGCGTAGGAAATTACCGTTAGCGTCGTAAATATCGTGATCGCAAAGCTCGCGCGGGCTGATGCCGTATTCGAAGTAATTGCCGCCCGCGCAGGCCTCGTCCATCCCCGAGTAGTAGCGCATCGCCCAACTCGCGTTCCAGTCGCCCTTCTGCCACGAGGCGGTCAGGTTGGAACGCAAGCGCCAGTTCGGCGCACCGGTGTAATTGCCGATGGTGATGCCGCGCGCCGACGCCGCGTTGAGATTGTTCTCGACGGTGTAGGTGTTGTCCCACTGGAAGGCGAACTTACCCCATGCGGTTTCCGGCAACGCGTACGTGAATTGAAGGTCGTAACCTTCCACGAAGCCCTTGTTCAGATTGAACGAACTGGTGCGCAATTCGAGAATATTGCCGACGTTGTCGCGCTGGATCAGCGAACAGAACAGCGCTTGCTGCGCGGGATCGATCGGCGCGGTCGGGCCGGCGCCGAAGTTCTGATAGCACCCGTTGAGAACGCCCTGCGTATTGCGGGCGGCGAGCGCGTCCTCCAATTCGATCTTGTACCAATCGAGACTGATGTTCAGGCCTTCGACCCAACTCGGGCTGTACACGATACCGATGCTTCGAGTGGTGGCCGTTTCCGGTTTCAGATTCGGATTGCCGCCGACCAGCGAACGGATCTGCCCGTTGGGCTGCAAGACGCCACCGGGGGGAACGCCATCCGCTTGACAGCGCGTCGCGTTCGTCGCCGCATTGCCGATATTGAAGTTGTTGCAGGGGTCGGCCGCCGGAGCGAAGGTCTCGGCGCCGCCGCCGAACAACGCGACGGTCGAGGGTGCCGCGAACGATTCGGAATGGGTCGCGCGCAGCAGCAGATCGTCGAACACCTGCCATTTGATGCCGATCTTCTTGGCCGTATCGCCGCCGATGTCCGGCTTGACGTCGCGCCCACCGAAGAAGCCGGTCGAGTCGTAATCGGAACGACGCGCCGCCACGTTCAGTTCGAGCAATTTGAAGCCCGGAATGTCCGCCAGCAGCGGCGCATTCAACTCGAGATAGTACTCGTCGACGCTGACTTCGCCGCGCGACGGTTCCGCGAAATTGGTCGAGGAGCCGCCGCCCGCGACCAACGCATCTTGCGCGATGTCGATCTTGTCGCGGCGGTGTTCGACGCCGACCGCGAAACCGAGAGGGCCGGCCGGCAAATCGACGATTTCGCCGGAAAGATTGGCGAAGTAGTCGTTGGTTTCGGATTCCTGAGAATCGTTGAGGCTGTAGCTGATGTAACGGACCATCGCATCGCGTTCCGCCGCGGTGATCACGCCCGCGCCCACGCCCAGATCCGGGCCGCCGAACACGTTGAACGGGACGCAGCCGGTGATGATGTTGCCGGGCGTGCCGCAGTGCAGACCGGACGCATCGCGGAACGAAGGACCGACGGCATTGCGCAAATTGAACAGGTTGATGTAATTGTCGCCACGCTGACTGCGACGCGAATTCAAATACGAGAAACCGGCGTCCCAATACATCGCGCGGTTGGCGATATCGAACGTACCATCCAACCATGCGGTGACGGCGGTATCGTCGAAATCGAACGAGTTATGACGCGGACCGACGGCGATCGCGCGGAAGTTGGCGCCGCGCAAATCCTGACCGAACGGGTTGAACACGTTGTTCGCCGTCGGCGCGAACGCCCACTGCGGGCCGTTGGTGCCGCGGATGTCCATGGTCAACGGCACTTCGGCGAGCTGCTGCACCGAATCGCGATGCGTGTACACCGCCTGGACGTTGGCGTTGACTTTATCGGTCAACCGCAGCGTGCCTTGGCCGTACATGTTGAAGCGCGTGATCGGTTGCAACAAATAGTTGACCGGCGCGAAGTTGTAGCGGTCGGAGTGCCCCGAGCCGTCGAGACTGTAGTTGATGAAGCGACGGAAGTCGCTCGCGGCCGTGCCCGGGCGACCTTCGTTCAAGGTGAACGGGCCGCCCGCGACCGGCGTACAGGTGCGGAAACCAGCGTCCGTGGCGCTCACGGCGTCCGCGCAGCGCGTGAAATTGCCGCGCGGTGTGGTGCCGGAACCGAAAATGCCGCCCGAGGAAATATCGCCGCCGCCGAAGATCGGCTCCGAAGAGATGTCGCGATCGCCGGCGAAGACCTCTTTCTGATCCTGATACGCGACGCTGAACATGGCGTTCCAACGGTCGCTGTTGGCGCCGACGCTGAAATCGTAGGATTGCTGCGAGCCATCGCCTTTCGTATAGCCGCCGAAATACACATTGGCGTCGGCGCCGTCGAAATTGCTTTGGGTGATGACGTTGATCACGCCCGCGATCGCGTCGGAGCCGTAGATCGCCGAAGCGCCGTCTTTCAGCACTTCGATGCGTTCGACGACCGAAATCGGAATGGTGTTCAGATCGACCACGCCGCCCGGCTGCGTCACCCAGCGACGCCCGTTGACGAGAATCAGCGTGCGGCCGGCGCCGAGGCCGCGCAACGAGATGTTCTGCGTGCCGTCGCTGCCGTTGGTGCTGGTGGTGACGTTGCGCAACGCGCCGCCGTCGCTCGCGGTGATGTTGAACAGCACATCGCCGATCGAGGTCAAACCGGTTTGTTCGATCGCGGTGCGATCGAGAGTCAGCACCGGCGAAGTGCCTTCGGTCTCGGCGGCGCGCGGAATGCGCGTACCGATGACGTTGACGCGATCGAGTTCCTGGGTGCTTTCGTCGCTGTCTTGAGCCGACGCCCACATCGGGGTCATCGCTGCGGCGACCGCGACAGGAAGCGCGGCGTGTCGGAACGCAGGTCTGCTGCGGGAATAACTCATAGCCTCTCTCTCCATTGACTCGTGGGTGATTGCGAATGCGACATCGCGAGCGAGCGAACGCGCATCGATGCGACGAAGCGACGTTCGCGTCGATGCGCGCAACAGCGCTCGTTCGCGACGCGGAACGAAACGGCGCGACGCGTGCGCCGCGCGCTCTACTTATCTTTTCGTTAAGACGCGAGCCAGATTACGGGCTCGGTCGTGCGGTCGTGTGTCCGCTCCGGTCCTGAGCGTTTGCCGATCTTGGCCTCAACGTCGCGTTCGCGACGCGCGGCGGAATCGAGCACGCTCGCGACGATGGCGTCGTTGCGCGGCTCGGCGAAATCGATGCGATGGACCTGCGCGATGCGCTCGGCGACGCGTTCGATGTCCGCGTGCGCGACCCGCGCATCCGTTGCCGGCTGGACATCCAAGGCGATGTTCCAACGGCGGTGTCGATAGTCGCTCGCGGTCATGCCGTAGCGCGCGCGGAAGGCGCGCGCGAAGCTGCAACTGTTGTCGAACCCGCAGGCGGTGCCGACTTCGCTGATCGAACACACGCTGTCGGCGAGCAATTCGCAGGCGCGCTCCAAACGCAGCCGCACCGATGCCGCCTGCGGGCTTTCGCGATAGATCTCGTGATAGGTCTTCGACAGGTACCAGATCGAGAAACTGGTCAATTCCGCCAATTCGGTGAGCCGCACGACGCGGTCGCGATGCCCTTCCAAAAATAGTTTCGCGCGCTGCATGCGCCCGAACACTTGGCGTTTGCGGGAAATCGAGCGCCCCGGGCAACGCGCGATCCCGCCGTCCAATTCGCGCTGCAACGCCGCGATGTGCTGTGCGACCGCTTGGAACGCATGCGCCGCGCGTTCGCTCGTCGGGCGCGGGCCATCGACGGCATCCGCGCCGTTGCGCCACAGCCGCAGCGCGATTCTGAGATCGGCCACGGCCATGCGGCCACCACCGGGCAGCAAGTCGTGACGGCGCGCGCCGTCGGAGGCGGCGACCAGGCCGATGGTCAGACCGTGGCGATCGGCATGCACTTCGGGCGCGGAATCGCGATCCAGCACCAGCCAATCGCCGAGCTTGAGATCGAACCGCCCCTCGCGAGCGATCACTCGCGCTCGCCCGCGCACTTGGATCAACACCGACAGCCCCGGGCATTGACTGCGCAAGCAGCCCGCATGGGCGACGGCGAGCCAGCGGGTGGCGCCGGCGAGCGGCGGAAGATTGATCGTCGCGCCGCGGTCCGCGATCACGTACTGGGTGGTCATGTCCGTACTCCGTGCCGAATCGAAGTCTCCGGTTTGACCGGTACGGCGCGGAAAGACCGGAAATTTCGCCGAGATTTCGACTAAATCGGCACGAGAACGCGCGACGGCCGTTCCGAAATCGTTCCGAAACGCTTTGCGGACAAAGGGTTACGCGATCATTCGGCGGTGTGGCCGGGTCTGGACGGGCGAGACGCCGCGGCTGCGAAGCCCAAAACAAGTCGCACCCGGGGGCGTGCTGATCCGGTTCGGGAGGGCGGTCGCGCCTGCTGCCGCTGATGGGTGTCGAGAAGAGGTGCGCCTACTGGCGCCCTCGCTGCGCGATGCAAGACGATCAGGGCTTGGGCGGTGGCAGCGCTGCGTTCAAGGCCTTCAGGGGCATCAATGCGATGTCGGAGCCGACATCCTCGAGCGTCGCCAAATAGATCGCACGTTGACCCGCGTGATAACTCACGCCGACCGCGCCCCAATCGGCAATACCCAGACACAGCGCCTTCGGTTTCGATGCGGGCGCGTCGGCGATCGCCACCGGCCGCCAACGCCATTCGCAGCCGGGACCGCTGTCCATCACCCAGGCGCCATCGGGCGAGACGTTGAGGGTTCGATTGCGACGCTGCACGGTCGTCCGGTCGATCTTGCGCGGATGGTTCAGATCCAGATCGGTCTGCCAAATCTCCGAACTGGACATCCGCGCCAGCAGAATGCGTCGATTCGGCGCATCTACCAGCGCGACCGACACATCATCGACCTGCGCCAGGATTCGCCAAGGCTGGACGCTGCGGTCGTAGAGCTTCGCCGCAAGCCGGCCTTCGCCGCGATCGACCACCGCGAGAAAACGTTGGGGATTCGGGTGATACGCGGCATGCACGGGGTCGCGATCGGGGATCGGCAATTTCGCGAGCCGGCCGCGCTGCGGGTCGATCTCGTAAGCGCCCATGCCTTGAGGGCCTTCGCCGATGGCCAGCGCGTGCTTGGAATCGGCGTCCCACAGCACCGGGTAACGCGTGATCGGCACGAAATTCTCGAAAAAACGCAGGCTTTCGGGCTGGCTTTGATCCAGCCACCACAAGCGCATTTCCGCGGAGCGATCGGAAGCGAAAATCAATTGCCGCCCGTCCGGGGCGATCGACGGCATTTCGTTCGACCCGGTGGACTCCAATAGCCGTGGGCCGCGCATCAGCGCCGAACGCATCGGATCCGCGGGCGCCTGCTCGCTCGCATCGCGCAGGTCGATCTTGCGCATCGAAATATGCGAACTTTCGACTTCGAACCCGAGCGCACTGCCGTTGCGGGCGATGTTCGGATACGCCAAACCGTTGCGGCCACGGTCTTCGAAATCGACCACGCGTCCGCTGGCGATGTCCAGCGCGCCCAGCGACGCTTTGCCTTCGCGATAGCGCGAAAACACCAATCCGCGGCTATCGGGCAACCACGCCACACCGTAAAAATTGCCGCGCAACTGGGTTAAGCGCTCCGGTTTTCCGCCCGTGACGGGAATCCGCCACAAATCGCCGAGCGAAAGATTGCGCTGAAACGCGATCCAACGGCCGTCCGGCGACACCGCCGGCATCATGTCTTCGTCGCTGGGCGAACGTTCGTAGGGAATGCGCTCCCAGCGGCCCGTGTCGAGCGACATGCGATATAGCGCTTTCTCCACCGTTTTCGGATGGGAGAGCGAGGTGTAGTAACTCGGCATTTGCGCCGCGACCAAGGCCTTACCGTCGGGATACCACGCGATCCGGTGATTGACCCCGCCGAGGCATTCGCCGGCTTCGCGCGCGCTGCCGCCGGCGGCGGGAATCAGCATGACCGAACAGCGCGCTTCGTTTTCGCGGATGAACGCGATTTGGCGACCGTCCGGCGACCAGCTCGGCATCAAATCCCATTGCTTTTCGACCGGCTCGGTCAAGCGCTGCGGCTGCAAGGGCGCGGTGGTTTGCACCCACAGCGACGAGGTGATGCTGTTGGGACCTTCCTCCACGTACGCGAGCAATGCGCCGTCGGGCGAAAGACTGGGCCGATATTCGCCCTGCGGTTTGAACGCGATGAGCTGGAACGGCGGCAACAAGGCTTTCGCCCGCTCGGCGTTTCTTGCGCCGGATCGCGGGGCCGACGCATCGGCATTCGGCGTCGCTTGTTCGCGTTTCGACCACAGCGCCAGCGAGACCGTCGCCGCGGCGGCGATTGAGACCGCGACCGTCGCAGCGACGACAGTGCTGCGCCGACGCGATGTCGGCGGCGATGTGGGCGGCGATGTGGGCAGCGATACCGCGGCGTCATCGCTCGCGGCGACGCCGGAAGACGGCGTCACCGCGGCCTCCGCGGGCATGGCATCGCGCGATGCGTCGATATTCGTCTCGGTCACCGTCTCGGCGGTCGCCTCGTTCGCCGATACGGTATCGTCGGTCGCATGAGCGACATCGTCTTCGACGAGCCATCGCACCGACGCGATCAGGCGATAGCCTTGCTTGGCGATGGTGTCGATATAGCGCGGATTCTCGCGATCGTCGCCGAACGCTTTTCGCAATTGCGTGACCGCCTGCGTGAGCACGTCGTCGGTCGGCAGCGTATCGGGCCAGACCCACTCCAACAGCGCTTCGCGACTGACCAATTTTCCGGCGTGCGCGATGAGCGTCAGCAGCACCGCGATCGATTTGAGCGTCACCCGCACCGGTTCGGCGCTGCCGTCGGCGGGCGCGATTTCGCGCAGCGGAATATCGACCACGCGATCGCCGATCCGGACTCGATCCGAAGGGCGTGAATCGAGCAGATTTCGATGCGACTTCAGCATGCGGGCGCGACGGAGACTCTAATAGGTTGTTGAAGAACGATCTTCCCGATCGTTTTCCAAGTCGCGAGTCCGGCACATGTCCGGACTCGCGCCCGACGAATCAAGCGTTTACGCGCTCGCTTCGTCGTCGCAGTCGTCCTTGACTGCGTTAGCAGGCTGTTTTTCAACAGGCTGCAAATGAGGCGGTGATGTTCGGCGCGCGACCGACTTCCGCGACGCGCGCCCGAACGGAGCCACAGTATCCGGCTTGGCGGCTTCGATTGGAACCTGCGCCGACGGGCCGTGCCGTCAGACATCCGGGAATGTCGCATCGGCGAGTTCAATCTCGGCGCGCGACGACCGGCGCATCCGTATCGAACGCGCTCAGCGGCAACACGCCGATATCGCGCCCGGATTCGCCCGCGACACCGATGTATAAGCGTCGATGCGCGCTGTCGTAACTCAAGCCTTCGGGCATCACCGGGCCATCGCCGAGACAGCGGCCGTCCGGCGCAGAAGGCGTCGAAAGCGCGGAAGGCGCGGCCAATTTGCGCCAGAACCAGCGGCAATTCGGGCGCCGATCCAACAACCAAGGCCCATCCGCGGCGGCCACCAATGTACGGATCCGGGCTTGCATCGCGACGCGATCGATTTCGCGCGGGCCGCTCAAATCCGAATTCGCGCGCCATACGCCGGGTTTGTAGGCGCGAACGAAGACCACGCTATCGTTCGTGCGATCCGGCAACGCCATCAGCACGTCGTTGATCTCCGCCACCACGCGCCACGGTTCATGGCTGCGGTCGTAAAGCACCAACCCTAGCCGTCCTTGTTCGCGTTCGGCGACCACCAGCAATCGATTCGGGTCGGGGTGATAAGCGGCTTGCACCGGGACGCGATCGGGCACCGACAGACGCACGGCGCGCCCGCGCACCGGGTCGATCTCATAGATCGCTGCGGCGTCGCCGCCCTGGCCTTCGCCGATCGCGAGCGCGCGCGTCGAATCCGCGTTCCAGGCCGGCGGAAAGCGCGGAATCGGCATGATGTCGTCCAACGGACGCAAGCTGTCGGGACGCGATTGATCGACCCACCACAAGCGCGCGCTGCCGTCGCGATCGGACATGAACAGCAATTGCCGGCCGTCCGGCGCGATCGACGGCATGATCTCCGAGCGCGTGCTCGCGAACAGCGGCTCGCCTTTGGCGTACGCATCGTCGCCGTCGACGGACACGCGACGCAGACCGGCGCGCGACTCTTCGATCACGAACGCCACGGTGGAACCCGCGACCACCGGCTGCTTCAGCATGCGTTCTTCGGGAACGTAATCGCGAATACGGCCGTCGGCGATGTTCAAACGGCTCAACACGATACCGTCGGGGCCGGCGCGCGAAAAGACCACGCCGCGGCCATCGGGCGTCCAATCCAAACCGAAAAAATTGGCGCGCAGCGAGGTCAACCGCTCCGGTTCGCCACCCGCGATCGGCACGCGCCACAGATCGCCGAGCGAAAGATTGCGCTGAAAAGCGATCCAACGACCATCGGGCGAGACGCGTGGCCACACGTCGATGTCTTCCGGCGAACGCGCGTAAGGGATTCGCGACCACACGCCGCTGTCGAGATCGAGGCGATACAGCGCGCGTCCGCTGCTGCCGCCTTCGATATCGGCGACGGAGCCGGCGCCGATCAATGCGCTGCCGTCCGGCGTCCACGCCAGCGGAAAGCCGTAGTCCGCGCACTCGGCGAGATCGCGCGGCACGCCGCCGACGGCCGGTATCGACATCACGCGACACCGTTCGCGATCGGCATTCTCTTCGACGCGATAAAACGCGATCTGCTTGCCGTCCGGCGACCACGACGGCAGCAGGTCCCATCGCCCGGTCGTCGTTGGCGTCAACGCGCGCGGCGTCACCGCTGCGGTCGTTTGCACCATCAAACCGGCGGCATCGGGATGTTTCGGGAAATGCGCGTACGCCACTTGCGCGCCGTCGGGCGAAAGACTCGGTGCGGTATCGCGCGAGGGCATCGATACGATGGTGCGGATCGGCACTGGACGGAACGGCATCGGCACCGCGATCGGCGACGGCGCCGCAACGACCTCGCGCGCCGCGCGTTGCCGATTCGCCGCGAACAGCACGATGAGCGATGCGAGCAATGCGACGGCGACGATCGGCGCCTGTGGCCAAGACGTTCGCCTCGGCGCGATTTGCGTCTGAAGCATGCGCCCGAGCGAAGCGACGCCGAACGGCCGCGCCGAGGCATCGGCGAACGGCGCGCGGATTCGCAACGCCGCGGCCGCCGCATTCTCGCCGATGTCGAATTCGTACGGAGGTTCGGCATCGGCATGCGCTGGCTGCGCAGCGTCGTCGCGCGAGATAACAGGCACTTGCGCGATGCGCTCATCGCTGCGCGTCGATGTTTCGATGGCACTGGGTCGGTCGGCGACGATGTCCGCCTGCGTCTCGATCAACCATTCGATCGGCGCGATCAAGCGATAGCCGCGCTTGGACACCGTTTCGATGTAGTGCGGCCGTTCGCATTCGTCGCGCAGCGCTTTACGCAGTTGGGTGACGGCCTGGGTGAGAACATCGTCGGTCGGCAAAGTGTTGGGCCAGACCCGCTCGATCAAGGCCTCACGAGTCAACAGCTTGCCCGCGTCCTCGATCAGCGCCGTCAGCACGCCGATGGATTTCAGCGTGACCCGCATCGGCGTGTCGCCATCGGCCGGGGCGATCTCGCGCAACGACAAGTCGACGACATGATGGCCGATACGAAGACGCTCGGAGGGCAGCGGGCGAGGCGGCGGTGCGGAGGATGTGCGCATGCGGGGGTCGCGGTTCCTGATCGAAAACGAACGTGTCTAATCTGTTTATTTAGATGTCATGACTGTGCTTCTACAGACCTCTCTTACGGCGTCTCGCCCGCCTCTTCAATACTCGCGCTTTTCGATGCGCCGAGCGCCCCCTGCACTCGGCGATCACGCGGGCACGTTAAGCGAGGCCCGCGCGCGGCGCGTGTGCAACAGGTCATCGCCACGCGATGCAGCGAACCCACTCGGCCGCTTCGCGCACCCGCCAGAACTCGGCACCCACGTTGCGACAAGCGTCGAGAAATACGGGCATTACCCGAACGAAGATGCGTCGGGACGACGAAACGTCGCGGTGGCGAACGATCGAACCGACAAACTCGGCAAAGTCCCGCGGCGGGTTCTTGGCCGGCGCTCACGGTTCGTCGATCAACGCATGCGGCACGCGGTTTACGAGTCGCGGCGATTCATGGCCGCGATGTCGGGGGGGCAATCATCCGAGCGAGTCGTTGAAAAACGTTCGCCCAGGGCGTGTCGACTCGCCGCTTCGCGACCGGCTTCGTCGTCGCAGCCGTCCTTGGCTTCGGCGAGCAGCTCGATAGCCCGTTAAGCGTCGGTATCCGACGGGCGTCGCGTACGCCCCAGCATGCCCGCCAGACGCGAAACGATCAGCGCCATGTACATCACGCCGTTCCATTGCTGCACCACCGTCAAAATGCGCGCGTGCGGCGTGCTCGGCAGGATGTCGCTCAACCCGGTCGCGGAGAAGTTCGTCGCGCTGAGGAACAACAGTTCGACCCAGGTGCGCTGCAGCGGTGCGCCCGGCGGCGCGGCGATCACGAACGCACCCGGCTGGAAAAGTTGGCAAAGCGCATACAACCAAGCGTAGGCCTCGACGAACAGCATGAATGTCGCGCCCGCCGCCCAAAGCTCATCGCGGGTCGCGCGCTCGTCGCCCATCATGTAATCGATCAGCGACAGCGCCGCGGCGAAGAAGGCGACCGTATAGCCGGCGGCGCCAACGATGCCCAGCGCGGGGACATCGAACCACAGGTAGCCCGCGTAGCAAGTCACACCGATGGCCGAGAACGCCATCACCACCCGAATTTCGATCGCCGAGCGACGCACCATCCACATCGCGGTACCGAGCACGCCCGCGCTGAGCGCGCTGAGAATCCAGTGGCCCAGGGCGACATTCTCGAGCCAAGGCGACAGCAGCACAGCGAACAATTGCACGAACAGCAACGAGCGCGACGGCACGCGCTTCCACCATCGCTCCAGCCTCATGATCTCGCTCTCTCCGTTCGTTTCGACATCGCCTCGCGCTCCACGTCGCGCACCGCTCGCCCCAGCGCTGCGAGGAAGGGCAAACCGACGCCATCGTAATCGTAATGATCGTCGTTGTAGATGCCGTCGCGATCGGCGCGGATCGCCGCGGCGAGGCACCATTCGGCGCCGCTTTCTTCGTCGCGCATGCACGCCACTTCGCTGAGATGACCGTAGGCCATGCCGGTTTTTCCGAACACGCGCAGACCATCGGGATAGCGTGCGACGCCATCGCCGACGACGAACCAGCGCGCATAACCGTCGGGATACTGCGCCTCGTCGTAGCGCGGGTCTTCGCTCTCGCGCGGTCGCAGCGCGAGCGCCCGCAGCAATTGCGCGCGCAAGGGTTCGTCGATGCGCCAACGACGCGATGCCGGCACCGTCTCCGGCATGACGAAGGCCTGCAACATGCTGAAGCTATCGGCCAACGGCATGAAATTGGCGTAGGAGAAATCGTGCGGTCCGGCTTCGACGCGGCCGTCTTCGTGTTTCCAGCCGAGGCCGTCCAGCGCGCGGGCGAACGGGAAACGGCGCACGGCGGCGGTGGCGGCTTCGCTGCGCACGACGACGCGGCCGTCCGGCGCGCGCAGTTCGCCGCCGCGCGTGCGCCGGTTCGCCTCGCGATCGGGCGAACCTAAGCGCGCGATCAGCCGCGTGTTCGGATACCCCAACGCTTTCAGCCGCATGTGGATCGCATCGCCCCCGAGGTAGTCGTACCAGCGGTTATACGGCACGTTTTCGCTGATGGCGAAGGTGCGGGCGCAACCGCGCAGGAAGGTTTCTTGCAGCGGTTCGTCCACCGGCCATTCGCCGGTTTCGGGCGTAGCGTTCAAACCGATCGACGCGTGCGCATCCAAGCCATGCGCGGATAAACGTTCGGCCATCAACAACGCCATCGGCAACTTCGAGACGCTGGCGGGCGAGAACCAACGTCGTGGCGTCGCGCCGTAGGCGTAATGGCGCAATCGGGGCCGAGCGTTCGGCGTGCGCGGGTCGCGCAGAATGCGCGTCCACAGGAGTTGCACCCGCGCCTCGGGGTCGTCGACACGGGCGCGAAGATCGGCCGGCAGCCGCGCGAACACCGGCGCCCACGCCTCGCTCGCGCGGGTCTCGCGCGCGACGCTTTCGGACGATGGCCACCATGCGGCGGTCATCCCCGCCGCGACCGCACTCAAGACATCGCGACGTCGCATAGCTCCCCGCGTTTCGGATCTTCCGGCGATGATGCCAGATCGGCTTTTTGTTGCGCTGCAGCGAATCCGACCGCGCAACCGCGCGCCCGCACGCGGTTTCGGCCATCGCGCCCGAAGCCGACCGCATCGCTTGCAAACGTATTTACGCGACCGCAGGCTCAGTCCCGCCTGGGGCAGGCAATGAATACGTTTGCAGCAGGCTCGCTCCCAGCCGGTCAGACTTCTAATCTCGGAAAGTTTAGCGGGCGTCCGGTCGTGCTTCGGCAGGGTCTACGCCCGCGTCGCCGCCGCGCGATCGCCCGATCGCTTCGATTCCATCCGAATCGATCGCATCGGTCGCTGTGGAGACGAACCGACAACACCAGCGAGGGTTTCATGCCAAGGGGATTCATGACCACCGACGATTCGTCCATCGCGCGCAACACCGACGCGCAAGACCGCACCGCCCGGCGCACGCACATGGTGTCGGCGTTCCGCGCCGCGCTGGCGCACGCGCGCGCGGAATCCGCGTCGGCCGGCGGCGATGCGCCCGCCGCGCGCCTCGCTCTGCGCGCCGCCGCCGAGGCCTGTCGCGCCGCGTTGTCGGACCGCTGGATCGCCACCCAAGCCGCCGACGCGAAACGCGACGGTCGCATGCGTCGCGTGCATTACCTGTCGATGGAATTCCTGATGGGCCGCGCCTTGCGCAACGCGCTGTCGGCGCTGGGGCTGGAAGCGGAACTCGCCCGCGAATTCGCCGCGCAAGGCTTGTCGCTGGCCGATGCATTGGAAGCGGAACCCGACGCCGCGCTCGGCAACGGCGGGCTCGGTCGTCTGGCCGCGTGTTTTCTCGATGCCTTCGCCGAAACCGATCTGCCCTCGTACGGCTACGGCTTGCGCTATCGCTACGGCATGTTCGCGCAAGCGACGCAGGACGGCCGCCAAATCGAACAACCCGACGATTGGCTGCGCCACGGCGCGCTGTGGGACATCGAACGCTTCGATATCGAATATATCGTCGGTTTCGGCGGGCGCGTCGAGTCCGACGGCGCAGGCGGGCGTCGCTGGTTGCCCGCCGAGCGCATCGTCGCGCGCGCTTTCGATTTCGTGGTGCCGGCGCACGACAGCGAGCGTGTGTCCACGCTGCGGCAGTGGCAGGCGCAAGCCGAAGCGCCGATCGATTTCGCCGCATTCTGTCGCGGCGAGTATGCGATGGCGGCGCAGCGCCAGCTCGCCGCGGACGCCTTGAACTGGGTGCTGTATCCCGACGACAGCACCGACGCCGGCCGCGAATTGCGCTTGAAGCAAGAAGCGCTGCTGGTCAGCGCGTCGCTGCAGGACACCATCGCGCGCCATCTCGGCGAAGGCCGCGCGTTGGACACGCTGGGCCAGGACAACGCGATCCATCTCAACGACACCCACCCCGCGCTGGCGCCAGTGGAATTGATGCGATTGCTGGTGGACGAACACGGCATGGAGTGGGCGCAGGCCTGGGCGATCGTGCAGCGCGCGGTCTCCTACACCAATCACACGCTGATGCCCGAAGCGCTGGAAACGTGGCCGGTACGGATGTTCGAAACCTTGTTGCCGCGGCATTTGGAAATCGTCTACCGCCTCAATCAGGATTTCCTCGACGACGTGCGCGCACGCTACCCGGGCGACGAGCGCTTGGTGCGCAGCGTGTCGATGATCGACGAAACCCAAGGCCGCCGCGTGAAGATGGCGGCGCTGGCGGTGCTGGCCTCGCATCGCGTGAACGGCGTGGCCGAACTGCATTCGCGCTTGATGGTGGACACGATCTTCGCCGACTTCGCGCGACTGTTTCCCGATCGTTTCCACAACGTCACCAACGGCGTCACCCCGCGACGCTGGCTGCAGCAATGCAATCCGGGTTTGTCGTCGTTGCTGGACGACACCATCGGCCGCGAATGGCGTCGCGATCTCGGCGCGCTCGCGCGGTTACGCGACCACGCCGCGGATCCCGCGGTCGGTCGCCGTTTCGCCGAGGTCAAACGCGCGAACAAAGAACGTCTCGCCGCGTTGATCCGCCACGAAGCCGGCGTGGATGTGGATCCGGCGTCGATGTTCGACGTGCAGATCAAACGCATCCACGAATACAAACGCCAACTGTTGAATCTATTGCACGTCGCGGCGCGCTATCAGGCGATGCTCGACAAACCCGCCGGCCCCGACGGTCGCGGCTGGACCCCGCGCACGGTGGTGATGGCCGGCAAAGCCGCATCGGCCTATCACACGGCGAAATCCATCGTGCGTCTGGCCCACGACATCGGTCGCGTGGTGAACAGCGATCCGCGCCTCGGCGGCAAACTCAAACTCGTGTTCCTGCCGAATTACGGCGTGAGCTTGGCCGAAACCATCGTGCCGGCGGCGAATCTGTCCGAACAAATCTCCACCGCCGGCACCGAGGCCTCGGGCACCGGCAATATGAAATTCGCGCTCAACGGCGCGCTCACCATCGGCACCTGGGACGGCGCGAACATCGAGATGGCCCAAGCCATCGGCGAATCCGATCTGTTCGTGTTCGGTCTGCGCACCGACGGCATCGCGCGCCTGCGCGGCGTGGGCTACGAGCCGCGATGGATCGCCAGCCAAAACGCGACGCTGAAAAACGTGCTCGACGCGATCGGCAACGGCGCGTTCAGCCCGGGCGAGCCCAAACGCTATCGCGCATTGATCGATGGCTTGCTCGGCGCGGATCCGTATCTGTTGATCGCCGATTTCGCCGATTACGTCGCCGCGCAAGCGCGCGCCGATCTGCTGTATCGCGATAGCGCGGCGTGGAACGCGGCGGCGTTGCGCAATATCGCCGGCATGGGTTTCTTCTCGGCCGATCGCACCGTGCGCGAATACGCCGAGCGCGTCTGGGCCGCGCCGACGACCGACATCGACGCGCGTCTGCGCGGCCGCATCGCGCCCTGACCGAGTACCGATCGAACGTATGTTGGACGCCAGCGACATCGCCGCACTGGTTGCGGCCCGTCATCCGGATCCGTTCGCGGTTCTGGGACTGCATGCCGATGCCGGCGGCAAGCTGTGGCTGCGCGCGTTCTTGCCGGGCGCGGCCGCGGCGGAAGTCGTCGATGCCGCGAGCGGGAAATCGCTGACCACGCTGTTGCTGCGTCACGACGACGGCTTATTCGAAGCACGCATTCCGCTGCGTCGTAAATATTTCGATTACCGGCTGCGCGTGCGTTGGCGCGACGGCCAGGAAGGCGAGTACGCCGACGCCTACGCCTTCGGGCCGCAAATCGCCGAAGACGATTTGATCGCGTTCCGCGAAGGCCGCGAACCGCGCCCGCATCGTTTTCTCGGCGCGCATCCGGTCGTCGTCGACGGTATCGCAGGCGTGCGTTTCGCGGTGTGGGCGCCGAATGCGCAACGCGCCAGCGTCGTTGGTTCGTTCAACGCCTGGGACGGCCGCCGGCATCCGATGCGTTTGCGGCATGCCGCGGGTGTGTGGGAATTGTTCGTGCCGCACGCGATGGCGGGCGATCTGTATAAATTCGAATTCGTCGACGCCGACGGCGCGCTGTTGCCGAGCAAGGCCGACCCGTATGCGCGCGCCAGCGAACTGCGTCCGAGCACCGCAAGCAAAGTCGCCGCGCCCCTGCCGCCGCGCGCGCTGCCCGCTGCGCGCGCCGCCGCCAACGACCGCCGCGCGCCGATCAGCGTTTACGAAGTGCATGCCGGTTCGTGGCGTCGCGCGGACGACGGCGGATTTCTCGATTGGGACGCGCTCGCCGCATCGCTGCCCGATTACGCCGCCGATCTCGGTTTCACGCATATCGAATTGCTGCCGATCAGCGAACATCCCTTCGACGGCTCGTGGGGCTATCAAACGCTGGGGCTGTTCGCGACCAGCGCGCGTTTCGGCGCACCGGACGCGTTCGCGCGCTTCGTCGAGGCCTGCCATGCGCGCGGGCTCGGCCTGTTGCTCGATTGGGTACCCGCGCATTTTCCGAAAGATGCGCATGGTCTCGCGCGCTTCGATGGCACCGCGCTGTACGAACACGCCGATCCGCGCGAAGGCGAGCACCGCGATTGGGGCACGTTGATCTACAACTTCGGCCGCACCGAAGTGCGCAGTTTTTTGATCGGAAGCGCGCTGTACCCGCTGGAAACCTTCGGCGTCGACGGCCTGCGCGTGGATGCGGTGGCGTCGATGCTGTATCGCGACTATTCGCGCAACGAAGGCGAATGGGTGCCGAACATCCACGGTGGGCGCGAGAATCTGGAAGCGATCTCGCTACTGCGAGAAGTGAACACGCGGATCGGCGCCGATGCGCCCGGCGCGATCGCTATCGCGGAAGAATCGACGAGTTTTCCCGGCGTCTCCGCGCCGGTGCATCACGGCGGCCTCGGGTTCCACTTCAAATGGAACATGGGCTGGATGAACGACACGCTGCGCTACATGCATGAAGACTCGGTGCATCGGCGTTGGCATCACGATCTGATGAGTTTCGGCTTGGTCTACGCCTTCAGCGAAAACTTCATGCTGCCGCTGTCGCACGACGAAGTGGTCCACGGCAAAGGCGCGCTGCTGGCGAAGATGCCCGGCGACGACTGGCAGCGTTTCGCGAATCTGCGCGCGTACTACGGTTTCATGTGGACGCATCCGGGCAAGAAGTTGCTGTTCATGGGCCAGGAATTCGCACAGCGCGACGAATGGCATCACGACCATGCCCTGCCCTGGCATCTGCTCGATTCCGCCGATAACACCGATCTAGGCACCGCGCCGCATCGCGGCGTGCGCGATCTGGTGCGCGATCTGAATCGTCTGTATCGCGAAACGCCCGCATTGCATCGCCTGGACTGCGAGAGCGCCGGTTTCGCCTGGCTGATCGGCGACGATTGCGATCGTTCGATCTACGCCTGGGTGCGGCGCGACGGCGAAGGCGGACTGGCGATCGTGGTCTGCAATTTCACGCCGGTACCGCGTCACGATGCGCGCATCGGCGTGCCCGACGACGGCGCGGAACGCTGGCGCGAAGCGCTCAACACCGATTCGCGCCATTACGGCGGCAGCGATGTCGGCAACGGCGGCGGCGCGCTGCACGCCGAGGCGATTCCCGCGCAAGGCTGCGCGCGTTCGCTCTCGCTCACCCTGCCGCCGCTGGCGACGATCGTGCTGTTGCCGGCATGAGCGATCTCGCGCATTCGCCATCGCAGGCATCTTTGCGTCCGGGCCGTCCCGCGCCGCTCGGTGCGCACGTCGCGACCGATGCGAACGGCGTACGCGGCGTCAATGTCGCGGTGTTCTCGCAGCGCGCCGAACGCATCGAACTGTGCCTGTTCGACGACGATGGCGTGCGCGAAATGGCGCGCTATGACTTGCACCGTTCGGACGACGGCGTGTTCTGCGGCTGGCTGCCGAACGCCGGCGCGGGCCTGATCTACGGCTTTCGCGCCTACGGCCGCTACGCACCGGAATCGGGCTATCGCTTCAATCCGCATAAGTTGCTGCTCGATCCGTACGCACGCGAGATCGTCGGTCGCTTCGAATGGCGGCCCGAGCACTACGCCTACGCGCACGGCCACCCGGAAGGCGCGCGGGTGATGGACACGCGCGACAACGCCGCGTTCGCGCTGAAAGGGCGGGTTTTGCCGCCGCTCGCCGCCGCGACGCGCGCGCCGACGCATTCGCGCCGACCGTTGAACGAATCGGTGCTGTACGAATTGCACGTCAAGGGCTTCACGATGACGCTGCCAGGCGTGCCCGAGGAACTGCGCGGTACGTATGCGGGTCTCGCGCACCCGGCGTCGATCGCGCATTTGCGGCGGCTCGGCGTGACGACCTTGTCGCTGTTGCCGGTGCAAACCGCGCTGCATGAGCAAGGCTTGGACGAACGCGGCCTCGCGAATTATTGGGGTTACAACACCATCGGTTTTTTCTGCCCGGATGCGCGCTATTCGGCGGCACGAAAGGCCGGCGACGCGCAGCCCGACGCCATCGCCGAAGAATTCCGCGCGATGGTCGCCGCGCTGCAGGGCGCGGGTTTCGAGGTGGTGCTCGACGTGGTGTACAACCACACCGCCGAGGGCGACGAAGCCGGGCCGACCATTTCCTTCCGCGGCTTGGACAACGCGAGTTGGTATCGGTTGATGCCCGACGATCGCAGCCGCTACGAAAACAGCAGCGGCTGCGGTAACACGCTGCGCGCGATCCATCCGCGCACGACGCAGTTCGTACTGGATTCGCTGCGGTATTGGGTCGAGGTCATGGGCGTGGACGGTTTCCGTTTCGATCTCGCGCCCGCGCTCGGCCGCACGCGACACGGTTTCGATCCGTCGGCGCCGTTCTGGGTCGCGCTGCGGCAAGACCCGGCGCTCGCGCACACGCATCTGATCGCCGAGCCCTGGGACTGCGGGCACGACGGCTATCAACTCGGCCGCTTGCCCGGACGCTTCGCCGAATGGAACGATCGTTTCCGCGACGCGGTGCGCAGCTATTGGCTGGGCCACGACGCGCATCACGGCCGCGACATCGGCCGCAGCGAATTCGCGCGGCGCTTCACCGCGTCGAGCGACGTGTTCCATCACGGCCATCGCTTGCCCAGCGCCAGCGTGAATTTCATCGCCGCGCACGACGGCCGCACGCTCGCCGATGTCGTGACCTATCGCGAGAAACACAATCTCGCCAACGGCGAACACAATCGCGACGGGCATTCGCACGAAGTCTGCGCGAATTTTGGCATCGAAGGCGCGAGCGATCATCCCGCCGTGAACGACACACGTCGCCGCGTGCGCCGCGCGCTGCTCGCCACCACGCTGCTGGCGCAAGGCACACCGATGCTGTGCGCGGGCGACGAATTCGGCAACAGTCAGCACGGCAACAACAACGCGTATTGCCAGGACAACCCAACCGGCTGGTTGGATTGGTCCTGTAGTAGCGACGATACGTCGGACGACGTCGACGACATCGATTTCGTCGCGCGGCTGATCGCCTTGCGGCGCGAAGACCCATTGCTGCGCCATCCGCGTTGGTTCTCGACCGCGCCACGCACAGACGAACCCGCACTGCATTGGCTGCGTCCCGACGGCGAAGCGATGCAGGTCGACGATTGGCACGATACGCAGGCGTACGCGTTCGCCTGCCAGCTCGCCGCCGATGCCGCCTCGCCGCCGCGTTGGAGCATCGCCTTCAATCCCGGCCCGCAACCGGCGCGCTTTCGGTTTCCGCACGGCCCTTGGCGCATCGCCATCGATAGCAGCGTCGCGCGGCAACGCGACGATATGGCCGCGTCCGGCATCGTAGACGACGCGGAAGATGCCGAACACATGATCGAAATTCCCGCACGCAGTGTGGTGCTGCTCCGTAGCGCCCGCCTGCGGCACACTACGCATTCTCAGGAGATTCATCGATGATCGACCTTCAACAACGCGCGGCCGGCGTATTGCTGCACGTGACCTCGCTGCCCGGCCCGTACGGCATCGGCGATTTCGGCCCGGACGCGTACCGTTTCGTCGATTGGCTGCAATCCGCCGGCCAACGCATTTGGCAATGGCTACCGACCACGCCGATCGGCCCGGGCAATTCGCCGTACCAGAGCGTCTCCGCGTTCGCCGGCAGTCCGCTGATGGTGGCGTTGGAACCGATGATCGCCTCCGGTTGGCTGGCGCCGCCCGCGTTACCCGAAGAGGGTTTCGATCCGCATCGCGTCGATTTCGGTCACGTCGTGACTTGGCGCCAACAGCAATTGCGCGCGGCCTATGCTGGTTTCGTCGCGAAGAACGATCGCAGCGAGCGCGATGCGTTTGCAGCCTGGTCGCAAGCACAGGCGAGTTGGCTCGACGACTACGCCTTATTCATGGCGCTGGAAACCGCGCACCAGGGCCAACCGTGGTGGCAATGGCCGCAGGCCTTGCGCACGCGCGAAACCGCTGCGCTCGCAGCCGCGCGCAAGACGCATGCCGACGAAATCGGATTCTGGTCGTTCGTGCAATGGCGTTTCGACACGCAAGCCGCCGCATTGAAGCGCTACGCCAACGAACGCGGCGTCGCGATCATGGGCGACCTGCCGATCTTCATCGCGCACCACAGCGCCGATTGTTGGTCGCGCCCAGATCTTTATTTTCTCGATGACGCTTATCAACCCACCGCCGTCGCCGGTTGCCCGCCGGACGCGATGGCGCCGACCGGCCAACGCTGGGGCAATCCGCTGTATCGCTGGGACCGCATGGCGAACGAGGATTTCGCGTGGTGGACCGCACGTCTGCGTCGCGCACTGCACCAGGCCGACGTATTCCGCATCGATCACTTCCGCGGCTTCGCCGGCTACTACGAAATTCCCGCGTCCTGCCCCACCGCCGAAGAAGGCGTGTGGATGCCCGGCCCCGGCAAGGCCTTGTTCGACGCGATCGAACGCGTCCTCGGCCCGCTGCCGATCGTCGCCGAAGACCTGGGACTCATCACGCCCGACGTGTTCGAACTGCGCGACGGCTGCGGCTTCCCTGGCATGAAGATCCTGCAGTTCGGCTTCGGCACCGACGCCACCGACGAATTCCTGCCGCACAACTGGGGCCGCAACTTCGTCGCCTACACCGGCACCCACGACAACCACACCGTCCGCGGCTGGTGGCAAACCGCCACCGAACGCGAACGCAGCTACGCCGGCAGCTACCTCCCCGCGAACGACAACGACATCCACTGGGCGATGATCCGCGCCTGCTGCAACTCCGTCGCGAACATCGCCGTACACCAAATGCAAGACGTCCTCGGCCTCGGCCTCGACCACCGCATGAACGTCCCCGGCACCGTCGGCGACCACAACTGGACCTGGCGCTTCGACTGGAACATGGTCGATGCGGAGGCCACGCGGGTGCTGGGGTTGATTACGGCGGCGAGTGGACGCACGGCGTTCGAACTTGCGACGTTACAATAGAGAAAATCTTCATCCGTCGTGCTATCGATAGCCCCAAACAATTGATGTCTTCTTTCAGAAAACGCCGGATTTCCGGCGTTTTTTTCGTATGCGCGACCCTAGCCACGACATCGCGTGATCGCTGCGGCGTACAAATCTTTCACAATCGTTGACATCGCGAAAATGCGATGGCAGATTCGACGCATAGCCACGTTTCGTAAGTCAAACGCGCACGCGCAAGGACAGGACGACAGGGGGAAACGATGATGGGTATTAATCGCTCGGGGTGAGCGTAGTCTTCTTAATTTTTAATCAGAAATCTGGGGCAAGCGAGAACTAAGTTCTTTCCGGCTCAGCTAGTGGCGTGCGCACTTCTTTTCGTGGCACAAAGAATCACCTGGAAAAGTAAAGACACTAGTCAAACAGAAAGATCAATACGTTTCTATTCTTTACTTACAGAAAAGAAGCCAGTTATGCGCATTATTTCCAACTAAATTGTGAGCAAATACGAAATGAAAAACCGCAGATCAGAAACTGGCGAGAGACCTGCAGTGGCCGCCCTAATCGCGTCCTTAGTGATATTCGTAACCATATTGACGCGCGGCTGGGGGAATTTTTTTTCTTCGAAAGGATTATTAATTTCTATTTTTCTTGGCCTGGTTATAGCTTTAATAGCTGTCGCTTTTGCCTGGGCTATAGCAAACGAACGCTTGCGCAGGCCGGGCGAAAAGAAAATGACTGCCGCTTACTTTTTCTTCCTTTTTAATCTCAGTGCTCTTGGCACAATAAACGCGGCATTTGTCACTTTTCAGTCTGGAAATGTTTTCCGAGAAGAGATAGACAAGGCCAGCATAGAAGTTGGTAAATTGCAGGACATTGGGAAAGCCAATTTAGCAACCAACTCTTATGACATATTCTATCGATCCGCGATGGATGCGTGGAGTAATTTGCGCGCGGAACTAGAAAATCCAGCATTATGCGGCCAAGGTTCATTCGCATTAAAAAGAGCCGGTGAAGTCAAGAGCGTGCTTCCTAAATTTGAGCTCTTAGCATGGAGTGGAAAATGTGAAGATGTACCAAACATGGTTCTGTCTTACCGAAAGCAAATAGACTCATTGATTGCTAATAGTGATGAATACGCAGAGGAACAAGGAACCATTAGATTTCGAGATGCGTTTCAGTTATCGACTAAGTCAATGAAAGAGAGCTTAAAAGAACTCGCAGAGAATTCATCAACCAAGCCAGACATACAGGCATCAAAAGCTAATTTTTTTAAGATTGCCCGGGAGCACTCTGACTTAGGTAATGAATTGCTTTCACAGATACAGCCTACCAAAGTTGACATGCCAAAAATTGATGTTTCCACCATTTCCGCACTTGGCGAAATTGGGCAGATAATTCCTTTTTTAATGTCGCGGTGGTACGACATTTCGACATATGTGTACATAGTTTTTGCCATATTGATCGATATTGTAGTGATTGCGGCATTCATGGCTGCTATGCGTCGAAGTGATATATCAATTTATTCCAAGAACAATCAGAAATCAGCATCGAAACTATACTGACAGAGGGCTTACTCATGGCTGATAATGACAAAAAAGACTTGGCGCTAAAATGGAAAAAAAGCGAAGAGGCGCGATCAGCATCTGAAAGTGATTCCGCACCCAATCAAAAAGAGAATGATGTTGCTGATCAAGACTTCCATTCTTATTCGCGCTTTGATCATACATCTGGGAACTTTACGGATTCTTATGGCAATGAAGATAAACAAATTGAAATTGGAAGAAATTTAGCCGCCATTTTTAAACAGAAAGAAATTCACCCGGTGCTGATATTTGGATCTAAAAGCTCTGGCAAAACGATGCTTTTAGCCTCCCTTTTCAAATACTATCATACAGATGATGCAGATGATGCTGATGGCTCTATTGACCCATGTATTGATGCCATATGCAAATCTGGCGACGACCAGTTCGACACACTAGAAGATCACCTTCGACTTGCAAATTTTTTCTTGGACAAGATCGTATTTCGCGTAATTAGCGGCCTCGCAGCCGAGGCAACTTTGTATGAGATTCCATTTTTTATACCTGTCGAAATAAAAGTTTCGAAGAATGAACCTCAAAGATATGCCTTTCTCGAAGGAAAGGGAGAATGGTACCAGCCAAACGATAATCAAGAATCCGAAAGCACGATAAAAAAATTCAAAGGTGTTATTTGTGGACTATTGCAAGAATATGAAGGGCCATTGTCAGTGATTTACGTGGCACCTTGTATCTCTGGAGGACTTAATAGCAGGGGCGATAAAACCTCAACTAGCGAAATCAATAGTCACGCGAACTGCGATCGAGGCTTGGTGGGAGCTATGGATGAATATATGAGATTGCGCGGAGCGAAATGCGCCCAAGATCATCATTTATTCCTTATTAGCAAGTGGGACACTGAGTGCGGTGGGTTAAGTACTGAAGAATTCTATAGCCCTACGAATCAGAAAATTAATGATATTCTTGAGAATAAATTCAACCTATCTTGGAAGCGATTTTGCAATAACTTAGAGCCTAGAGTAGAAAGCACTAATTACGCTGCTTATTGCTCTGGGAAGATAGTAGAAGACAAAATGGTAAGGTTAGCCAAAGAAGATGCTGCTGTAGTGAGCCGATATCCGCGACGGGTGTGGCACTGGTTGTACAAGAATAAGAGCGGAAAAAGCTTATATGCAGACATGATCCCTCCTACCCCAGGAATTGTTGAAAAATTACTCGCTTTCTTGCGAGGTGATTAGCAATGGGTGCGATTAGCATTTCGGTATATGGACCAGCGAACGGCTTCGCCGCATATCGATTTCCCGGCGCATCTCCTTGTTCCGAAGATTCGCTTGCACTGAGTAGTGCTGAAGCGTCTTTATCCGTTAACTCATCCGCGATAAAGTTTTCAAGAATTACTGGCCTGAACGGCTCTAACGTTGTACGTACTGCGATCTTTCGCCAAATTTTTGAGCCTAATGTACGCCGTCGCGGACACACTTTTGGAGCAGCAATCGACTTCCATGATGCGATCGCAGAGCCTACAGTTTGCATTCAAGTCTTGAATGCACTCTGTGAAACAATCGAGGATATTTGCGTCTCTGACGGCAGTTTTTGCAGCGCAACAGGGTTCAATCAGTTCGCCAAAATTGAAGGGCCATCACGACTCGGGAAAAACTTTGAGGAAGTTTTTTCGGCGCTATCAGAAAATACAATCACGATACCAGACTTCAGGGCATCAATCACGCCCCAGAAAGGTACACTCTTCTACGCAACAGGTAGCGCGACCTCAAGATTTGACGAGGCAAAGTTACTCGAGTGGTTTATTTTTGGAATAGGTTGCAGTTCATGGTCAAAACTTCTTTGTTCTTCGGACAATGAAATCACACTTGGGCCATTAATCAGGCAGATTGACAATCCATTTAAGCTTGACTATGAAAGCACTTCCGCTTTTTTCAATACGCATCAAGCACTATCAGAGAAAATCAAAGAACAGACGTCTAATATTATAGCGCGAGATAAAAATATCACCGAGCTTGAGGCCCGATTGACTCACGTCTATCGCAGCGATGAGCATCAGAGGAAACGCACTCCTGCATTTATTCCTGGGAGCCAATCTTCCGCAGCCAATCAAGTCGAGAAGTCTCTTTCAAAAAAAGATTTAGAAGAAATTAGAAAATTATTTTTTTTATCATTGACAGAGTTTATAGATATTTTGCAGAAAAAAAACTATTGGAACGAAAACGCCAATGCCAGCAATCCAATTGATGGAGAAACAAATGGCGAGGATGACAAGCAAAATGTCAAGACTGATAGCGTTTTATTTTGGACTTTAACTATCCTAATTAGCATTCTTTTTTGCATTCTTTTGGTATTGCTTCTAATCAAGCACTCTGGCGTCTGAAACTAAAGACACATGAATCCCACATCACGCAAGATAATATCAATCTCGTACTATCAAAAAATTTACAAGCTGACCTCAAAAATGTATCGCCATGAACACTTGTCTGACATCCTCGCTTTCCTCACCCACATCGCCCTCCGCGTCGCCGAAGCGTCACTCCCCACCACCACTTTCCTCCCCGGCATCATGATCCGCGACGGCGGCTTGGTGGTCGATCCGACCAAGTTGAAATGGCCCGGCGATCTGCTGCACGAGGCGGGGCATTTGGCGGTTTTACCTCCGGCATTGCGGGCGTTGGCGAACGATGATTTGGCGGAGAAATTCGATGTGGAGCACGCCGGGGAGTTGGAGGCGATGGCATGGGCGTATGCGGCGACGGTCGAGCTGGAGTTGCCGGCGGAGGTGTTGATCCACGAGGGCGGTTACAACGGCAAATCGCGCGACTTGCTGCAGATGTACGCGTTCGGGGTGTATCCGGGGCTGCAGGGCTTGTGCGCGACGGGGATGACGGCGGCGCCTGGGTTTTCGCCGGAGCCTTTGCCGGTGCGGTATCCGCAAATGCTGCGGTGGTTGCGCGAGTGAGGTCGTAACGAATGGGTACGGCGGCTTGGGTGTGTTTCGAGTGCCGCACGGCGGTGCGCCGCGATACGCAATACGACGGCGATGTGCCTTGCCCGAACTGCGGGCGGCTGTGCGCTTACCTCGGTTACAAAATTCCGGTGCCGCCGAAACGCAAACGCCGCGAGTGGTTACGTCTGCGCACGCAGTTGTCGGCCGAGAAGGCCGCGCGCGAGTTGGATGCTTACCTCGAGCGCGACCACGAGAAAAACGCGTTGCGACAGGAAATCGCGCGTTTGGTCGCGAAAGGGCCGAACCCCGGGCGCGCCTCGACGATTCGTCGCCTGCAGCGCCGGCTCGCATGGCTCGAAGGTTGAGACTCAACCGGCGACGAACCGCCCGCCGAACCGCTCCCGCAGCAGATTCTTCTGCACTTTGCCCATGGTGTTGCGCGGGAGTTCGGCGACGATCTCCAGCGCCTTCGGGCGTTTATAGCCAGCCAGCCGTTCGCGCATGACGGCGTCGATGGCGTCGAGGTCGATGCGCGCGCCGGGTTGCGGCACCAGCACGGCAAACACCGCTTCGCCGAAGTCGGGATGCGGGACGCCGATGACCGCGGATTCGAGCACGCCGGGTTGTTCGTCCAACAGCATTTCGATCTCTTTCGGATACACGTTGTAGCCGCCGGTGATGATCAGATCCTTGCCGCGTCCGACGAGGGCGAGGTAGCCGTCGTCGTCGAAGCGGCCGAGGTCGCCGGTGATGAAAAAGCCGTCGTCGCGAAACTCCTCGCGGGTTTTCTCGGGCATGCGCCAATAGCCTTGGAACACGTTGGGGCCGCGCACTTCGACCATGCCGGTGTCGCCCATCGGCAATGGCGCGCCGCTCGCGGCATCGACCACACGCACCTCCACGCACGGCAGCGGCATCCCCACGGTGCCGGCGCGGCGTTCGCCGTCGTAAGGGTTGGAGGTGTTCATATTGGTTTCGGTCATGCCGTAGCGTTCGAGAATGCGATGCCCGGTGCGCGCTTCGAACTCGCGATGCGTCTCGGCCAGCAACGGCGCGGACCCCGACACGAATAAACGCATATGCGCGGCGGCAGCGCGATCGAAGCGCGGGTCGTCGAGCAAGCGCGTGTAGAACGTCGGTACGCCCATCAACACCGTGGCCTGCGGCAACAGGCGCAGAACGGCGTCAAGATCGAACCCCGGCAGGAACAGCATCGACGCGCCGCTGAGCAGACAGACATTGCTGGCGACGAACAGGCCGTGGGTGTGGAAGATCGGTAGCGCATGCAGCAACACATCGTCAGCGTCGAAACGCCATTCGCGCGCCAGCGCTTCGGCATTCGACAGCAAATTGCCGTGGCTGAGCATCGCGCCTTTGGAGCGACCGGTGGTGCCGGAGGTGTAGAGCAACGCAGCGAGATCGTTCGCGTCGCGCGGCTCGATCGCGATGTCGTCGGATTGCGCGTCGCACAGGTCGCGGAAGCTGCCGTTGCCCTGCGCGTCGAGCGTTCGTATTGCGACGCCGTAACGTGCGGCGATCGGCGCGAGTGTCTCGATTTTAGCCGGATCGACCAGCAGTACGGTGGGCTCGGCGTCGCTGACGAAATATTCGATCTCGGCGGGTGTGTAAGCGGTGTTGAGCGGCAGGAACACCGCGCCCGTCGCCGCGGCAGCGCCATAAATGGCCAGCGCTTCGGGCGTTTTCGCGACCTGCACCGCGACTCTGTCGCCTGCGCGCACACCGAGCGCGCGCAGTGCGCCGGCTGCGCGATGCACGCGCGCAAGAAAATCCGCGCCCGCGATGACGGAACCGTCCGCCATCCGCATCAGCGGTTGCGTGCGTGCGGAGAGCGGTGCGAACAGATGGTCGTAGAGCGAGTTGGTCATGATCGAGAAGTCGAACGAACGGGCGGACGAGCTGCGGCGGAGACGATCCGTCGACACAGCCAGCGATGAAGATGCTAACCATTCGCAACGCGAGGCGCATCATCGGCGCGACCCGCAACGCCCGCGCCGATAGCGACATCGACAGCGACGACAACAGCGGCGCGATAGCGCCGCGTGCGGGGTTCGTGCGGCCGCGACATGCGTTTCAAGTCCCGTTACATATCGGAACTCGGACGCCGCGCGGGCGCGGTACAGCAAACGCTTACGATGCGCATATGCGACTAAAGTCGCATGCATCGGCATGGGTCACGAAAAAACTGCGCTACCCGCTTGCAAATCGCACGACTCGCTGATAACCATATGCCACTGCGAGAGACGCCCGAATACGGATGTGGGCGTCGACAGGGGTCTCGCGCGAACGCCCCGCTGAGGTATGCGGGGGGAGACCCGGACTTAGGAATGGCCGCAAGGCCATCAGGGGGCGGCGTAAGCCGAAGCAGCGTGCATGGATGCGATACCGATTCGAGAATCACAGGCGCAAGACGACCTCGTCTGCCATTGCGCTAACGTCACCCGCGCGCGGATCGAAGCCGCGATCGCGACCGCCCCATCGTCGACGCTGGAATCGCTGGGCACGCAGCTCGGCTGCGGCGCGCAGTGCGGCTGTTGCCGTCCGCTGCTGCAAGAAATGCTGGGGCAATCGCCTTGGTACGAGGTCGCGAACGCCAAGCGCACCGTGCTCACCGACGGACGTTTCCCGCAGCGGAATATCGTGCAGTTCGACCTGCAACTCGCGGGTTTTCCGCCCTACCCGCAGGCGAAACCGGCGCAGCATGTCGCTCTGCAAGCGTGGATCGACGATGAGTGGATCACGCGCACCTACACCGTGGTGCAGCAGTCCGAAGACGGCAACACCGTCAGCATCGCGATGCGCCGGCTGCCTTACGGCGAGCTGAGCACGCGGCTGATCGACGCCGACGACACGATTTTCGCGGCGATTCCGCTGCGCATCGCGGCGCCGAACGGCGAAGCCGACCCCGCCGACGGCCGTCCCGTGGTGTGTTTCTCGGCGGGCGTCGGTGTGACGCTCGCGCTGTCGTTGTTGCACGGCCGTCATCCCGAACATCGCTTGCACATCGACTACAGCGCGCCGTATCGCGGCGACATGGTGTACGCCGATCTGATCGAGGCGTCCGCCACCAGCGACGACGAGATCAGTTGCCTGCTGCGCACCGACGATGTCGACGGCTTCATCGACGACGAAGATATTCTGGAAACGGTCAACCGTTTCCCGGATGCGCGTTATTACGTCTGCGGCCCGCAGCCTTACACCGAAAGCGTGTTGCGCGGCCTGCGCAACGCCGACGTGCCCGAATCCAGTATTCGCGTCGAAGCCTTCTTCCTCAAAACCAATAGCGGCCGTAAGCGAAGCATCCGCAAGCTCGCGTATGCCGCGGGATTGGCGGCCGCGATGCTGCCGCTGTGGCTGTTGAGTCCGGCGATGGCCGACTTCTTGCCCAACGCCGCGCATAACCCCGGCCACGCCGACTTCGCCTGCGAGGACTGCCACACCGAAGCGCCCGGCACCTTCCGCCAACAGTTGCAAGCGAAGGCCAAACACTTGGTCGGCATCCGCGAAGACGATATCGATTTCGGCATGCGTCGCGTTGACAACGCTGTGTGCGTGGATTGCCACGCCAACCCGGACGATCGTCATCCCGCGCACCGTTTTATGGAGCCGCGCTTCGAGGCCGCACGTAAAGCCTTGGCGCCGCAGGAATGCGTCAGTTGCCATCGCGAGCACACCGGCACGCGGCTGAGCCAAACCGATGCCGGCTTCTGCGCCACGTGCCATCGCGATATGAAAGTGAAGGACGACACGACGCGCCCGACGCACGCAGTATTGGTGCGCGACGCGCGGTGGGACACCTGCCTGACCTGCCACGATTTCCACGGCAATCACGCATACGCCCCGCCGACGAACCTCAAGAATGCGCTCGCGCCGGGCGCGATCGACGCATATTTCGGCAGCGGGGCATCGCCCTATGGGCCGCCGGTCGCGAAAGCCAAGAAGCCGAAGGAGCAATGATGAACATTCCGAAGATTCCGAAATCGGCGCTGACGCTCGCGGCTTTGGCGGTGGTCGGCATTTATTTCTTCGCGACCGCGCCGTCCGACTTGGACGAAGGCGTCGGCGGCCGTCGCGACGTGCCGGTCGAAACCCTGTTCCGCATGCTCGATGCCGAAAACGCGTCGGTGCGCGCGCTTTACACCTCCGAAGTGGTCGGCCCCGGCTTGAAGAAAGGCCTAAAATTCCAGGAGGATTGGCGACTGAAGGACGTGCATGCCGGCCCCCTACCCGCGCTACTGTTGCGCGAAACCGCGAACCGCTTGCAACAGCGCGTGCCGGATCTGAGCCTGTTCCTGGGTTCGACTTTCCCGATCGAGGCATCGAACCACTTCAAAGGCGCGCAGTTGAAGTTTTTCGCGACGCTGGAAAGCAAACGCGAGCCACAGTTCTTCCTCGACGAGAGCACCGGCCGCTACACCGCGATGTTTCCCGACATCGCCGCCGCGCCGCCCTGCGTGAACTGCCATAACGAGCATCCGAAGAGCCCGCGCAAAGATTGGAAGCTCAACGATGTGATGGGCGCGACCACGTGGTCGTTCGCGCGCAAAGACGTCTCCGTCGATGAATTGGTGACGATTCTCGCGGCGTATCGCGCGTCGGCGATCGACAGTTACGAGGCGTATCTGAAGAAGACCGTGGCTTTCGCGCCGGACGCACGCCCGAAGCTCGGCGAGCGATGGCCCGCCGACGGGATGTTTTTGCCCGATGTGGCGACCTTCCGCACGCGGGTGGAAGAGCGCAATTCGGCGAAGACGCTCAACGCGCTGCTGAAGGCGAAAACCGCAGTCGCGGCACCGACCGCTCAGACCGCGCCCGATGACGCCTCCGGCGCCGCGGCGCGCACGAAGTCCGCGCCATGAGTACGCCGACGCCTTCTTTGCCGCCGCCGCGGACGGCCTACCAAACCGCGCTGGTCACGGCCTCGTGGTCCGCCGTCGTCGGCGTGAGCATCGCGTGCCTGGCGTGGCTCTGGCCGCCGCAGCTCGCGCCGCTGATCGCATGGCAGCGGCTCGACCCCTACAAACAATGGACCGGCTATCTTCTGGTCGGGTTGCTCACCTTCGACCTGTCGCTGGCGCTGATCAAACGACGATTGGTCTCCAGCGGTTCGTTACGCGCGCTGCAATTAGCGCACCGCATTTTGGGGCTGACGATGCTGGCGCTGTTGGTGATGCACGCTGGTTTCGCGCATCAGGGTTTCCTGAATTTCGCATTCTTCACGACCATGCTGGTGGTGTTGGCTGGCGCGCTGCTGAATTTGCTTCCGAGCCGTCATCTAGGGTCTTGGGGGCAATGGACGACCGCCTTCCACATCGGCGCCGGTTGTCTGTTGGCTGCGCTGGCGTTGATGCATTTGTATTTCGTCTATACCTACGCGGCATGAGACGACGCTCACGTTCCTGGCCTGCCGCCGGCTGAACGCACGTCGACGACGCGCAGGGAAGCGTCACGGCGGCTCGTCATCATCATCGAGCCCTCACGCGCGAGCGGCGCTCGGAACCCTGTCGCTCCGGTCCGCGAAGCCGAAGAACGGAAACGTGATCGCCGTTAGGGCTCTCCTCACGTCATCTCGTCACTTACTTACAAGGAGTTCCCCCATGCAAGGTCTTATCGGAAAAGTATGCTCTGCGCTGATCCTGGCCACGGCCGCGATCGCGCCATCTCAGGTCTTCGCCCAATCATGCTCCACATCGACCGCCTACTACGGCGTGCTGATGCGGGTCGCCGATCTCGACGGCAACGGTAGTCTCGAAGCGGTCTGCAACGGCTTCAGCGAAATCGCCGTGGTCGCCGGCAACGGCACCGCGACCCGCTACCCGATCCCCAACGTCTATTGGACCCAATCGGTCATCGACGATATCGACGGCACCCCCGGCGCCGAGGTCGTGCTGGGCCAGGCGCCCCATCTCACCGTCATTCGGCACTACTCGCGCACCAGCGTCTCGCAGTACATCGGGCCGAACTTCACGATCGCCGTCGGCGCGGTATCGGACCTGGACGGCGTGGCCGGCAAGGAAGTCCCGCTCGAGAGCGGCAGCAATCTGGTCGTCTACGGCAGGAACGCCGTCCTGCGCACGGTCTGGATCGCGCCGAACAGTAATTGGAAGGTCTGCACCGACATCGCCAACTGCGCCAGCGACATGAACGGCACGACCGGTGCGGAACTGCTGCTCGCCCTGCCCAGCGAAGTGAAGATCTATTCGATGGCGTCCGGGGGCTTGAGCAGTTACTGGATCGGTAATCAGTACGCCACGCTGCGCGACGGCGTGCGCGACTTCGACGGCATCGTCGGCAACGACATCGCCATCGCCCGTGCGGACGGCATGCTGCAGGTCCTGCGTCCGCGCAACGGCTACCTGCAGTCGATCAGCGGCGCGGGCACGTTCGGAACTTCGTGGACGTTGGTGAGTTACGGCAATCTGGATGGCGTGGCCGGGGACGAAATCCTCATCCGCTCCAACACCAACGGCCGCACCTATCGCGTCACGCCGCGGACCGGCACGGTCACGCAGCAATAGGCGGTTCGAACGCGTCAGGAGACGGTTCGCGCGACGCGACCGTCTCCACATCGGCCCGATCCATGCCAACATGCGCGCATGGACAACACGACCTTCGACATCATCGTTTTCGGCGCCACCGGCTTCACCGGCCGTTTAGTCGCCGAATATCTCAACAAGACCTACGGCGTCGGCGGCGCGGTGCGCTGGGCCATGGCCGGTCGCAGCGCGGCGAAACTGGCCGAAGTGCGCGACGCGCTGGGCATTTCCGCCGACCTGCCGCTGCTGGTGGCCGATGCGAGCGACGCGACGGCCTTGGCCGGCCTGGTCGCCAAGACCCGCGTGGTGCTGACCACCGTCGGCCCGTACCAACGCTTCGGCGAACCGCTGATCCGCGCCTGCGCCGCCGCCGGCACCGACTACGTCGATCTCTGCGGCGAGCCGGCCTGGATGGCGAAAATGATCCCCGAACTGCAGCCGATCGCGCAGGCCAGCGGCGCGCGCATCGTGTTCTCCTGCGGCTTCGACTCGATCCCGTTCGATCTCGGCGTGCTGTTCGCGCAGCAGGAAGCGCAAGCGCGTCTCGGCGCGCCGCTCGTGCGCGTACACGGGCGCGTGAAAACGCTGAAGGGCACCTTCTCCGGCGGCACCGTCGCCAGCATGCTCGCGACGATGGAAGCCATCGGCCACGACCCGGGCGTCAAGCGCGCGCTGATCGATCCGTTCTCGCTCACGCCCGGCTTCAAAGGCCCACGCCAGCCGAACGATCATGTCGCCGAATACGACGCGCTGGCGAAAAGCTGGACCGCGCCGTTCGTGATGGCGCCGATCAACACCAAGAACGTGCATCGCAGCCATTTCCTGATGGGTCATCCCTGGGGCAACGACTTCGTCTACAGCGAACGCATGCTGACCGGCGACGGCGACGCGGGCGAAAAACGCGCGAAGAAAATGCTGCGGCAGTCCAAATTCCAAAACACGATGCTGGCCTTCGGCCCGACCCGCGCGCTGCTGAAAAAGTTCGCCTTACCGAAACCCGGCGAAGGCCCGAACGCTGAGCAGCGCGAAAAAGGCCGCTACGAAGCGCTGTTCTTCGGCGAAACCGCCGATGGCCGCGCGCTGACCGCCAGCGTCGCTGGCGACCGCGACCCCGGCTACGGCTCCACCTGCAAAATGATTTCCGAAGCCGCGCTGTGCCTCGCGCACGACATCGACCGCACCCGCACGCCCGGCGGCGCGTGGACGCCCGCGGCGGCGATGGGGATGACGCTAGTCGAACGACTGCAAGCGAAGGCAGGATTGACCTTTACCGTGGTGTAAGCGGGCCGATCGAGATGCCGGTTCTCCAAGTTCCCGCACTGCTGTGGCGGTTGGTCGAATCGGGACGTTGGCCTCACGACACGGCCACGACGAATGCACAAAACGATGTTTGCCTTGCGACGCCGGCTCGCATCGCATCCATGGCGCCTGAAGAGAACCGGCTATGCCTGTACCCGCCGCCATTCTTTAGTGTGCAAACATGCATCGATCGCGGCGAAAGCGAGTTCTGGATGCAGTGGGCGCCGCCGCTTGCCGATCCTGCGCGGTGCTTGGTCATCGGCGATTTCGGGCTGGGGTCTGATGCCCCGATCCTGCTCGACTATTCGAATGAAGACACCGCGCCATGCGTCGTCCGCCTGCGCTACGCGGAGGACCAGCAGAAGCAGTGGGTCTTGATGGCGCAAAATTTCGAAAGTTTCGTCGGCGGGCTCGGGCTGTAAAGCCATACATCGTCGGAGAGGCGATACGCAGTCCGGCGCTGTCGCCTCGTAGAGCGGAGCGCAGCTCCGCTAGACCCGTTTATGGAAAGATCATAGCGGAGCTGCGCTCCGCTCTACGTTCGAATATCACTCTTTTCGATACACCTGCGCGCCCTGCGCCAGGAATTCCTGCGACTTCTCGGCCATGCCGGCCTCGATCGCCTTCGTTTCGTCCACGCCGTGTTCGGCGGCGTAGTCGCGCACGTCCTGGGTGATTTTCATCGAACAGAAATGCGGGCCGCACATGCTGCAGAAATGCGCGATTTTGTGCGCGTCTTTCGGCAGGGTTTCGTCGTGGAATTCCTTCGCCTTTTCCGGGTCCAGGCCGAGGTGGAATTGATCTTCCCAGCGGAACTCGAAGCGCGCTTTGCTCAGCGCGTTGTCGCGCACTTGCGCGCCGGGGTGGCCTTTCGCCAGATCGGCGGCGTGCGCGGCGATTTTGTAGGCCATGATGCCGTCGCGCACGTCCTGGCGATTCGGCAATCCGAGATGTTCTTTGGGCGTGACGTAGCACAGCATCGCGCAACCGTACCAACCGATCATCGCCGCGCCGATCGCGCTGGTGATGTGGTCGTAGCCCGGCGCGATATCGGTGGTCAGTGGGCCGAGCGTGTAGAACGGCGCTTCGCCGCACTCGACCAACTGCTTGTCCATGTTCTCTTTGATCAACTGCATCGGCACATGGCCGGGCCCTTCGATCATGGTTTGCACATCGTGTTTCCAGGCGATTTTCGTCAATTCGCCCAAGGTTTCGAGTTCGCCGAACTGCGCGGCGTCGTTGGCGTCGGCGAGGCAGCCGGGGCGTAGACCATCGCCCAACGAGAAGGCCACGTCGTAGGCCTTCATGATCTCGCAGATGTCCTCGAAATGCGTGTAGAGGAAATTCTCTTTGTGATGCGCTAGGCACCACTTCGCCAGGATCGAACCGCCGCGCGACACGATCCCGGTCGTGCGCTTCGCGGTCAGCGGCACGTAGCGCAGCAGCACGCCGGCGTGAATGGTGAAGTAATCGACGCCCTGCTCCGCCTGTTCGATCAGCGTGTCGCGGAAGATCTCCCAGGTGAGTTCTTCGGCGCGGCCGTCGACTTTCTCTAGCGCTTGATAGATCGGCACGGTGCCGATCGGCACCGGCGAGTTGCGCACGATCCACTCGCGGGTTTCGTGAATATGCTTGCCGGTGCTGAGGTCCATCACCGTGTCCGCGCCCCAGCGAATCGCCCACACCAGTTTTTCCACTTCCTCGGCGATGCCCGAGGACACCGCAGAATTGCCGATATTCGCGTTGATTTTGGTGAGGAAATTGCGACCGATAATCATCGGCTCGCTTTCCGGGTGATTGATGTTGCAGGGCAGAATCGCGCGGCCGCGCGCGATTTCGTCGCGTACGAATTCCGGGGTGATGATCGTTTGGATGTTCGCGCCGAAGCTTTCGCCCGGGTGCTGCGCCCGCAGATGCGCTTCGCGCACGGCGTCGAGCCGTTGATTCTCGCGGATCGCCACGTACTCCATTTCCGGGGTGACGATACCGCGCTTGGCGTAATGCATCTGCGAGACGTTGGCGCCGCCGCCATTCACGGTACGCACGGCGCGACGCGGCAATGCGCGATTCGGGAAGCGCACCGCGTCGAGTTTCGGGTCGTGTTCGCGCGCGCGACCGAATTCCGAACTCAAGGCCGACAACAACACGCTGTCGCCGCGCTCTTCGATCCAGCGCGCGCGCAGCGGCGCGAGACCTGAGGCCAGATCGATGGTCGCGTCGGGGTCGGTGTACGGGCCGGAGGGGTCGTAGACGGTGACCGGCGGATTAGCTTCGCCACCGAACAGCGTCGGCGTTTGCAACAACGCGATCTCGCGCATCGCCACGCGCACATCGGAACGCGAGCCTTCGACGAAAATTTTGCGCGACCCGGGGATCGGTCGGGTCACGGATTCGGAGAGTCGTTCGGTCTGCTGCAGCAGGGTGGCGGGTACGGCATTCATCGGCATTCGTCCTAAGTGGTTCGCGCACATGCGCGAGGGGCGTCTCGGACGAAGCAGGAAGTCGGCGAACGCAGACGCAGGGGCCGCGATCGCCGAAGAAGCTCCCTACGCCGGTCTCAACCGGTCGATGGCCGCCGCCCATGCAAGCGCGTGGCCCAGGTTCGAAGGGTCTGTCTCAATCGTCGGGCGCGCCGACGATACCCCCGCTTCGTAGCGCGTCATTGAATCATTCCCGGGCCGCGACCGCCAGCGCTGCGGGCCGCCGAGAACCGCATTCGGCTGGCGGCGGGGCCGCTCACGACCCGCGGATTCGCCCCGGAGCGTCAGCGCAAGCCCGCGTTGATCTTCTCCAACGCGGCGAGGCCCGGGTTCAGATCCGGCGCTTCCAGCGTGTTCAACGGGCGAGCGGCGGTGTTCAGATGCCCGTGCAGATCATTGGCCTCAGCATCGACGTACAGCAAGCCGGTGACGACCTCGCCGCGCGCGTGGCGCTGCTGAATCAGGTTCATCGCCGCGATGCGGTCGCGCGGGTCGTAGGCGTCGTCGAGCTTGTGCAGACGCAGCGTGGTGCCGTCGTGCTGTTCGACCGCGATGGTCTTGCCCGGGTCGTAATCCACTGCGATTTCGGTGCGCGGCAGCAGCACGTCGAGTTGATTCACCGCATCGTTGTGCTCACGCACGTAGTCGTAGCTCTTGGTGCTGCCGGCGTGATTGTTGAATGCGATGCAGGGACTGATGACGTCGATGAAGGCGGTGCCGCGATGCGAGAGCGCGCCTTTGATCAACGGCACTAGTTGCCGCTTATCGCCCGAAAAGCCGCGGCCGACGTAACTGGCGCCCAGTTGCAGCGCCATCGTCACCAAATCGAGCGGGCTGTCGGTATTGGCGACGCCTTTCTTCGACACCGAACCTTGATCCGCCGTCGCCGAGAATTGGCCCTTGGTCAAGCCGTACACGCCGTTATTCTCGACGATGTAGACCATGTTCACGCCGCGGCGAATCGCATGCACGAACTGACCGATGCCGATCGAGGCCGAATCGCCGTCGCCGGACACGCCCAGATAGATCAGATCGCGATTGGCGAGATTCGCGCCGGTCAGCACCGACGGCATGCGTCCGTGCACGGTGTTGAACCCGTGCGATTGGCCGAGGAAATAATCCGGCGTTTTGCTGCTGCAGCCGATGCCCGAAAGCTTGGCGACGCGATGCGGCTCGATATCCAATTCCCAGCATGCCTGGATGATCGCGGCGGAAATCGAATCGTGGCCGCAGCCCGCGCACAGCGTGCTGATCTTGCCTTCGTAATCGCGACGGGTGAAGCCGATCGCGTTGCAGGCCAGCGTGGGGTGGTGGAGTTTGGGTTTTGCGAGGTAGGTCATGCGATCACACCGAGAATGGTCGAGTCGCTCTTCCGTGCGCGGGAGAGGGATTGGAGCGAGCGCAAGGGTGCGACACCCTCATCCGCCCTTCGGGCACCTTCTCCCGCACGCGGGAGAAGAGAGTCTTTCACGACGCTTTTTTGCGGACGCGGAAGATAGGAGTCTCTCACGCCACTTTCTCTTGCTTCGATTGCGGTCGAATCTCGCGAACGATGGCGTCGGCGATGAAGCGCGCCGTGATCGGCGTGCCGTCGTAATGCAAGACCGCGATCAATCGCGCCGGATCGATGCCGAATTCGTTGATCAGCAGGCTGCGCAATTGGCCGTCGCGGTTCTGTTCGATCACGAACACCGCGTCGTGGCCATAGATGAAGTCGCGCACCGAATCAGGGAACGGGAACGCGCGCAGCCGCATGGTGTCGAGCGCGATGTCGTCGTCGCGCAGGCGCGCGATGGCTTCCTGCATCGACGGACTGGTCGAACCGTAGTACAGCGCGCCGTAACGCGCGGGCACTTCGGCCTGCGACAAAATCGGCTGCGGGACCAAGCTCTTCGCGGTCTCGAACTTCAGCAGCAAACGCTGCATGTTGTAGACGTAATCCGGGCCGCGTTCGGAATACTGCGCCTGCGGGTTGCGCGAGGTTCCGCGGGTGAAATACGCGCCCTTGTCCGGGTGCGCGCCGGGATAGGTGCGATACGGAATGCCGTCGCCGTCGATGTCTTTGTAGCGCGCGAATTCTTTGCCGGCGTCGAGGTCTTCGGCGCTCAGCACTTTGCCGCGATCGTAAGCGCGCGCGTCGTCCCAGACGAACGGTTTGCACAGGCGCTGGTTCATGCCGATATCCAGATCGGTCATCACGAACACCGGCGTCTGCAAACGATCGGCGAGATCCAGCGCATCGGCCGCGAAGGTGAAGCACTCGTGCGGGTCTTCCGGCAACAGCAGCACGTGCTTGGTGTCGCCGTGCGAGGCGTAGGCGGCGGATAGAATATCCGACTGTTGCGTGCGTGTGGGCATGCCGGTGGACGGCCCGCCGCGCTGCACGTCGATGATGGTCACCGGAATCTCGGCGAAATACGCCAAACCGATGAATTCGTTCATCAGCGACACACCGGGGCCGGAGGTCGCGGTGAACGCGCGCGCGCCGTTCCAACCGGCGCCGACCACCATGCCGATCGAGGCGATTTCGTCTTCGGCCTGGATAATCGCGAATTTGTTCTCGCCGGTCGCGGCGTCGACGCGGAATTTTTGGCAGTACTTCTGGAAGGATTCGGCCACCGAGGACGAGGGCGTGATCGGATACCACGCGCAAACCGTGGCGCCGCCGTAGACGCAGCCCAGCGCGGTGGCGGCGTTGCCTTCGGCGAAAATGCGGTCGCCGATGGCGTCGGCCTTGCGCACTTGCAGGCCGACTGGGCACTCCACATTGCGCAACGCCCAGTCGCGGCCCAGATGCAGCGCTTCGACGTTGGGCTTCAGCAGCTTTTCCTTGCCTTTGTACTGCTCGGCGATCAATTGCTCGATCGTCGCCACATCCATGTCCAGCAGCGCGCTCAACGCACCGACGTACATAATGTTCTTGAACAATTGGCGCTGCCGCGGGTCGCTGTAAGTCGCGTTGCAGATTTGCGTGAGCGGCACGCCGATCACGCGCAGATCGTCGCGAAACTTCGACTTCGGCATCGGCTTGCTGTTGTCGTACACCAAATAGCCGCCGGGTTCGATCTCGGCGAGGTCGGCGTCCCAGGTTTGCGGGTTCATCGCGACCATCATGTCCACACCGCCGCGACGCCCCAACCAACCGGCTTCGCAAACGCGCACTTCGTACCAGGTCGGCAGGCCTTGAATGTTCGATGGGAAGATGTTGCGCGGGCTGACCGGCACGCCCATGCGCAAGATGGCTTTGGCGAACAATTCGTTCGCCGAGGCCGAGCCCGAACCGTTGACGTTGGCGAACTTGACGACGAAATCGTTGACCGCTTGCAGATGCGGCGTCGGTTGCGCGGGCGTCATGCCGCCTCCTTCTTCTGATGACCGCGGCACATCGGCCCGGCCTGCGTCTGTTGCAGCAGGAATTTCTGCATATCCCACGCACCGGTCGGGCAACGTTCGGCGCAGAGGCCGCAATGCAGGCACACGTCTTCGTCCTTCACCATCACCCGTAGCGTTTTCAGCGGTTCGGACACGTACAGCGGCTGTTCGGCGTTGAGCGCGGGCGCGGTCAACCGCTTGCGCAGGTCGTCCTCTTCGCCATTCGCGGTGAAGGTGATGCAGTCGGTCGGGCAAATATCGACGCAGGCATCGCATTCGATGCACTTGTCTTTCGCGAACACCGTTTGCACATCGCAATTCAAGCAGCGCTGGGTTTCCTTCCATGCGGTGGCGGCATCGAAGCCCAATTCCACCTCGACGCTGATGCTGTCGAGTTTCTTCGCCGCTTCCGACCACGGCACCGCGTAGCGCTCATCGGCCGAGACCGCGTTGTCGTAGCTCCACTCGTGGATGCCCATCTTCTGCGAGATCAGACTCACGTCCGGCGCCGGGCGCTCGTTCACGTCTTCGCCGTGCAGCAGTTTGTCGATGCTGATCGCCGCGGCGTGGCCGTGCGCCACCGCCCAGATGATGTTCTTCGGCCCGAACGCCGCGTCGCCGCCGAACAACACGTGCGGCAGCGTCGATTGATGCGTGACCTCATCGACCACCGGCATGCCCCAGCGATCGAAGTCGATGCCGAGCTCGCGTTCGATCCACGGGAACGCGTTTTCCTGACCCACCGCGATCAACACTTCGTCGCAGGGGAAGAACTCATCGTCTTCGCCGGTCGGCACCAGCGAGCGCTTGCCTTTGTCGTCGTAGACGGCGCGCACTTTCTCGAAGGTCATGCCGGTCAGGCGGCCGCTGGCGTGGACGAAAGCCTTGGGCACGCGGAAATCGAGAATCGGGATGCCTTCGTGCATCGCGTCCTCTTTTTCCCACGGGCTGGCTTTCATTTCGTCGAAACCGGAGCGCACGATCACTTTCACGTCTTCGCCGCCGAGGCGGCGCGCGGAACGGCAACAGTCCATCGCGGTGTTGCCGCCGCCCAGCACCAAGATGCGCTTACCGACGCTGGTGATGTGGCCGAAATACACGTTCGCTAGCCAATCCAGGCCGACATGAATCTGCGCCGCGGCCTCTTGCCGACCCGGAATATCCAAATCGCGTCCGCGCGGTGCGCCGGTGCCGACGAAGACCGCGTCGTAACCTTGCGCGAGCAATTCCTTCATCGATTCGATCCGGCGATTGCCGACGAATTCGACGCCGAGGTCAAGGATGTAGCCGGTTTCTTCGTCGATCACCGCTTCGGGCAGACGGAATCGCGGCACTTGCGTGCGCATGAAGCCGCCGGCTTTCGGGTCGGCCTCGAACACGGTGACGTGATAGCCCAGCGGCGCCAGATCGCGCGCCACCGTCAGCGACGATGGCCCCGCGCCGATGCAGGCGACGCGTTTGCCGTTCTTCTCCGTCGCCGGCTTGGGCATCCGCGCCGAGACATCGCCTTTGAAATCGGCGGCGACGCGTTTGAGGCGGCAGATCGCGACCGGCTCGGGTTTGTTCTCGCCGGGCTGGCTTTGCTCGAGATGCGCGTCGTTGTTTTCTTCGACCCGCCCGCGCCGGCACGCCGGTTCGCAGGGGCGGTCGCAGGTGCGGCCCAGAATCCCGGGAAAGACGTTGCTGCGCCAATTCACCATGTAGGCGTCGGCGTAACGTCCCGAGGCGATCAAGCGGATGTACTCGGGCACCGGCGTGTGCGCCGGGCAAGCCCACTGACAATCGACGACCCGATGGAAGGTGTCTGGGTGGCGGATATCCGTCGGCTTCATTCGGGCCCCTCGACCGCACCGAGCCGAAATGCGTCGGCTCTCGCTTGCAGGCCGAGTCTAGTCCTGCCGACGACACGCGTCACGGGGGCGGTCAAAGAAGACCGGTCCAAAAATACGACCATGCGACGACCCGGCCCGCTCGGCCCCGCGCTCGACTCGACGGCCGCCTGCCCGCGGCCCGCGGCCACCCGGCGCGAATCGCGATTTCCGCGCACTCCACGCATTGAATACGTCGACATGGCGACAGTTTCGAAGCCCGATTGGCGTTACGACGAAGGTCGCGTGCGCCCCCGGTTCGCACCTATCGCATTGATACGAAAGGAATTCAGGCCCTTGTCATCACGGCACGAAGGCCTTATGACGAAATTTCAGTATGCGAGAGGTTGACATTCCGCACGGGGCCGTGTTCCTCTTCGGCAATGACGCAGCGCAGCATCCATCGCCCGCACAACGCCACCGCGAATATCGCGGCGCGGACGCTCGCATTGCGCGGTCGCGCACTGCCGAACGTCGAGTGGATATTCACCGGGCTCGCTGCGCTCGTTCTTGTCGTCGTCGTCCTTATTACCAGCCCCACAGGTGCGGGATAGGGTTGCGCGACACACAACCCCGGGTTCAGACGAAACCCCCGCACCTGAAAAGGCGCGGGGGTTTTCGCTTTCTGGGCTCGGATTTTTCGAAACGTTCGAAGGATTCCGATTCAGATGCACAGCGACGCGATCAAAACCGGCCCCGCTCGCGCTCCCGCCCGCGCCATGCTGCGCGCCACGGGGCTGGACGATGCGGCCATCGCCAAACCGCTGGTGGCGGTGATTTCCACGTGGTCGGATGTGTCGCCGTGCAACATCACCCTGCGCGACCTGGCCCAGGACGTGCGCCGCGGCGTGATCGCAGCGGGCGGCACACCCATCGAGTTCAACACGATCGCGGTGACCGACGGCATCGCCATGGGCAGCGACGGTATGCGCGCCTCGCTGGCTTCGCGCGAGACCATCGCCGATTCGATCGAGCTGGCCGTGAGCGGTCACTGTCTCGACGCGATGGTGGTGCTGGTGGGCTGCGACAAAACTATCCCCGCCGCGGCGATGGCGGCGGCGCGCTTGGATGTGCCGTCGGTGATTCTCTACGGCGGCACGATCATGCCGGGCAAGTGCAAAACCAAACATGCCGACGGCAGCAGCGGCGAACGCGCGCTGACCGTGCAGGACGTCTTCGAAGCGGTGGGCGCGCACGCCGCCGGAAAAATCGACGACGCCGAACTGGGCGAGATCGAACGCAAAGCCTGTCCCGGTGCGGGCGCCTGCGGCGGCCAGTTCACCGCGAACACGATGGCGATGGTGCTGACCTTCCTCGGCCTGTCGCCGCTCGGCGATAACGACATCCCGGCGGTGCATCCCGAGAAAGCGAAGGCCGCCGAACGCTGCGGCGCATTGGCGATGCGATTGCTGACCGACGGCGGCCCCACGCCGCGCCAATTGCTCACGCCTGCGGCGCTGCGCAACGCGGCGCGCGCGGTGTCGGCGACGGCTGGTTCCACCAACGCCGCGCTGCATCTGTTGGCGATCGCGCACGAGGCCGGCGTGAAGTTCGATCTGGAAGAATTCGAGGCGGCCAGCGCGAACACGCCGGTGATCGCGGATCTGAAGCCCGGTGGCCGCTACACCGCGGCGGAAATGTACGAACAAGGCGGCACCGCACTGGTGGCGCAGGCACTGATAACGGCCGGTTTGATCGAGGATATTTCCACGGTCGCCGGCCAAAGTTTTTTTGGGCTGTCGAACGCCGCGACGACCTCCCCAACGCAGGATGTCGTGCGCCCGGTCAGCGATCCGATCAAACCGCGCGGCGGCTATTCGATTCTCTACGGCGATCTGGCGCCCGAAGGCTGCATCGTGAAACTCGCCGGTCACGGCCGCGAAAAACACACCGGTCCGGCGCGCGTATTCGACAGCGAAGAAGCCGCGTTCGCCGCGGTGCAGGCGCGCAAGATCCAGGCCGGCGACGTGGTGGTGATCCGCTTCGAAGGCCCGGCCGGCGGTCCCGGCATGCGCGAAATGCTGGCGGTAACGGCCGCGCTGGTCGGCCAGGGGCTCGGTAACGACGTGGCCTTGCTGACCGACGGCCGTTTCAGTGGCGCGACCCACGGCTTCATGGTCGGTCACGTTTCGCCGGAAGCCGCGCACGGCGGGCCCATCGCGAAATTGCGCGATGGCGATCTGGTGACGATCGACGTGAACGCGCGGCGTTTGGATGTGGCCGCGGATCTGTCTTCGCGCAGCGTCGCGCGCATTGCGCCGCGCGTGCGTCACGGTGTGCTCGCCAAATACGCGCGCGACGTGCGCTCCGCTTCGCAGGGCGCGGTGACCTCGCCGGGTTTGCTCGACGACACGCGCCGGATCGAAGCCGCATTGACCACCGATGCGCGCGGCGACATCGATCGCGCGGTGCCCGCCTGATTTTGTCATCCCGAGCGAAGCGAGGGACCTGTTGTTCGTGGCATGTCGATACGTCCTAAAAACAGGTCCCTCGCTTCGCTCGGGATGACAGCAAAAACTCTCACCCCGCAATTTTCCGCTCTTCCCCACGATCGCTTTCTCGACTCTCTCCCCTCTTCAACTCTCATCACGGACTACACCCATGAACGCTTCCGCCAAACCCCAAATCGCCGTCGTCGGTTACGGCAGCCAAGGCCGCGCGCACGCGCTGAATCTGCGCGACTCCGGCTTCGATGTCGTCGTCGGCCTTCGCTCGGGCGGCCCGACGGAAGTCAAAGCGCTCGCCGACGGCTTCACGGTGAAATCGCCGGCCGAAGCGGCGGCGCAGGCCGATCTGGTCGCCGTGCTCACGCCGGACATGGTGCAGAAGAAGCTCTACGCCGACGTGTTGGCGCCGAATATGAAACAAGGCGCCTGCTTGCTGTTCGCGCACGGCTTGAACGTGCATTTCGGCATGATCTCGCCGCGCGCCGATCTCGACGTGGTGCTGGTGGCGCCGAAAGGCCCCGGCGCGTTGGTGCGTCGCGAATACGAAATCGGTCGCGGTGTGCCCTGCATCTACGCGATCCACCAGGACCGCAGCGGTCGCGCCGAGGAGTTCGCGAAAACGTACGCCGCGGGTCTGGGCGGCGCGCGCGCCAATCTGATCAAGACCACGTTCAAGGAAGAGACCGAAACCGATCTGTTCGGCGAACAGGCCGTGCTGTGCGGCGGCGCGAGCGCGCTGGTGCAAGCCGGCTTCGAAACGCTGGTGGAAGCCGGGTATCAGCCGGAAATCGCCTATTACGAAGTGCTGCACGAACTGAAACTGATCGTCGATCTGTTCTACGAAGGCGGCATCACCCGGATGCTGGAGTTCGTGTCCGAAACTGCGCAGTACGGCGACTACATCAGCGGCCCGCGCGTGATCAACGCCGAAACCAAGGCGCGGATGAAGGATATCCTCAACGAAATCCAGGACGGCACCTTCATCCAGCGCTGGGTCGCCGAATACGACGCCGGTCTGCCGAACTATAAGAAATTCAAGCAGGCCGATTTCGATCACCCGATCGAAAAAGTCGGCAAAGAACTGCGCGCGAAGATGCAGTGGCTGCAACAGGGCAACGCCGCACCCGCCGCAGCGAAGCCCGCCGAGACCGCGCAAGCCGAAGCGAAAGCCGACGCCGCGACGCCCACACGAAACCCGATTGCCGAGACCGCGTAATGAACGGAGCCCATTGGCTGGCCGAAGCGCTGCGCGCGGAAGGCGTGGACACGCTGTTCGGGTATCCCGGCGGCGCGATCATGCCCTTCTACGACGCACTGCATTCCTCGCCGCTCAAACACGTGCTGGTGCGGCACGAACAAGGCGCCGCGTTCGCCGCGAACGGCTACGCGCGCGCCACCGGCCGCGTCGGCGTCTGCGTCGCGACCTCCGGTCCGGGCGCCTCGAACTTGGTCACCGGCATCGCCGATGCGATGCTCGATTCTGTGCCGATGGTGTGCATCACCGGACAAGTGGCGACCTCGCTGATGGGCACGGATGCGTTCCAAGAACTCGACGTCTTCGGCATGACGATGCCGATCGTCAAGCACAACTTCCTGCCGCGTCGCGTCGATGATTTGCCGCGCGTGGTGAGCGAAGCGTTCCGCTTGGCGCGTTCGGGCCGGCCGGGCCCGGTGTTGATCGATCTGCCGAAAGACGTGCAGATCGCCGACGCCTCGCATCTGCCGCCGCATCGCCCGTCGGTCGCCGACGCGCCCGAAGCGGCGAGCGATGCCGCGCTGCATGCGGCGCTGGCGCAATTGGCCCTGGCGCAGAACCCGGTGATCTACGGCGGCGGCGGCATCGCGCTGGGCGATGCGATCGACGCGTTCCGCGAGTTCGTCGACGCCACGCAGATCCCGACCGTGCTGACGCTCAAAGGCCTCGGCGCGTTGCCGGCGGATCATGCGCTGAATCTGGGCATGATCGGCATGCACGGCGCGCGCGCCGCGAATCTGGCGGTGCAAAACTGCGACCTGCTGTTCGCCGTCGGCGCGCGCTTCGACGATCGCGCCACCGGCAAATTGGCCGAGTTCGCGCCGCACGCGCGCGTGGTGCATCTGGATTTGGACGCTGCCGAGCTGGGCAAGCTGCGTTTCGCCGACGCACCGGTGCGCGGCGATCTGTCGATCAGCTTGCAGCGCATGCAAATCGCCTCCGCCGCGCATTTGAACGGGCGTCACGGCGCCGCGCGCTTGGCGTGGCGCGATGCCTGCATTCAAGCCAAACACGACAGCGCGCCGCGCTACGACGCGCCGGGCGAGATGGTCTACGCGCCGGCCCTTCTCAAGCGCCTGTCGGAATTGGCGCCGAATGCAGTGGTGAGCTGCGATGTCGGCCAGCATCAAATGTGGGTCGCGCAACACTGGCGCTTCGACGACCCGCGCAAGCATTTGACCAGCGGCGCGCTGGGCGCGATGGGCTTCGGCTTACCGGCGGCGATCGGCGCGCAAATGGCGTACGCCGATAGCGGCGCGACGGACGCGCAGGTGATCTGCGTCAGCGGCGACGGTTCGTTCCTGATGAACGTGCAGGAATTGGCCACGGTGGCGCGGTATCGGCTGCCGGTGAAGATCGTGCTGCTCGACAATCAAGCCTTGGGCATGGTGCGGCAGTGGCAGGAATTGTTCTTCGAGCGTCGTTATTCGGAGATCGATCTATCCGACAACCCGGATTTCTGCGCGTTGGCGCAAGCCTTCGGCGTGCCGGCGCTGCATCTGGACCGCGCCGCGGACCTCGAAACCGCGCTGCAGACGCTGTTGGCGATGCCCGGTCCGGCGCTGCTGCATGTCGCGATCGATCAAGCCGCGAACGTGTGGCCGCTGGTGCCTCCGAACCGCAACAACGCCGAGATGATGGGCGTCGATGCGGACGAAGCCGTCTCGCTGTCCGATCTGACGCGGGCTCCGGCATCGCGCGCCGACGCCGAACTGGCCGCGCCGACATCGCACGCACCGTCCGCGTCCGCATCGCCGGCATCGTCTGCGGTGTCGTCGGCGCCTGCTGCGGTCGCAACGGACGCAACACCGCACACCACGCTCGCTTCCCCCTAACCCTCTCACTCACCCTCCCCCACAGAGGATGTCTCCCATGCGCTACCGACTCGATCTGACCCTGCGCCAAGCCGAAGGCGCGCTGTCCCGTGTGCTCGGCACCGCCGAACGTCGCGGCTTTCGCCCGCTCGCCGTCGAAGGCGAAGCGCGCGCCGAAGGCGACCGCTGGCATCTGCAGATGACCGTCGAAGGCGAACGCGCCGTCGATGCGCTGCAACAACAGCTCGCGAAACTCTACGACTGCCTCGACGTGCAGGTGCAGCCATGCAATTGAACGATGCCGTCGCCGAGCGCGCGCCCGCGATCGAACGCGACGCGCCCGCCCCTGAGGTTCCGCAACTGTGGTTCGATGGCGAGTTGATCGACGCCGGCCGCTTGGAATCGGCCTTGAACACGCATGCGCTGCATTACGGCAGCGGCGTGTTCGAGGGCATCCGCGCATACGCCACGCCGCGCGGCCCGGCGGTGTTCCGTTTGCCGGAGCACTTGGAGCGCATGCGCAAGGGCGCGGATTTGTTGGGCATGAACTTCGATGTCGCCGTCGCGACCGAGGCCGTGCTGAAAACGCTGCGAGCGAATCGTTTGGGCGACGCCTACATCCGCCCGCTGGCGTGGTACGGCGCCGGCAGTTTCGGCTTGGATGTGGCCGGGCACCCGCAACATCTGATGGTCGCGACTTCCGCGACCAATCTGCACCTGGGCGGCAATCGCACCCGCGTGTCGGTGTCGAGCTGGCGGCGTAATCCGGCGTCTTCGCTGCCGCCGCTGAAACTGTGCGGCGCTTACGTCAATTCGATTCTCGCCAAACGCGAGGCCAAAGCGCGCGGCAGCGATGAGGCGATGTTCGTGGACGATGCTGGCGACGCGGTGGAATGCACCGGCGCGAACTTGTTTTTCGTGCGCGACGGCGATGTGGTCGCGGTCGAACATCGCGATGCCCTGCCCGGTATCACCCGCGACACGCTGATCGCCTTGACCGGCGCGACCTCGCGCCCGGCGAGTTTGCGAGAACTGTTGGACGCCGACGAAGTCTTCGCCTGCGGCACCGCCGCGGAAGTGGCGCCGATTTCCGAAATCGAAGCCGGCAACGCAGGCGCGGGCGAAGCGAGCCGTCGTTACGACGACAACCCGAAAACGCGCGAAATCGCCGCGCTGTACGCGCAAGCAGTGCGCGGCGGCACCCGCCAAGCCGATGCTTGGTTGAGTTTCGTCTGACCATGGAGACCGATGTCGCCAGCGCCGTTCGTATCGCGCAGGTCGGTGCCGCCGACATCCTCGCCGCGCAGGCGCGCCTGCGTCGCTATCTGCCGCAGACGCCGCTGCATTACGCGGAGCGTTTCGGCTGCTGGCTGAAGTTGGAGAATTTGCAGCGCACGGGTTCGTACAAAGTGCGCGGCGCCTTGAACGCGCTGTTAGCCGCGCGCGAGCGCGGCGACGACCGCCCGGTCATCGCTGCGTCCGCCGGCAATCACGCGCAGGGCTTGGCGTGGGCGGCGTATCGGTTGGGCGTGCAAGCCATCGCGGTGATGCCGCACGGCGCGCCGGAAACCAAAATCGCGGGCGTTGCGCACTGGGGCGCCACCGTCCGCTTGCATGGCGATAGCTTCGACGAAGCGCGTACGTTCGCGATGCAGTTGGCCGAGCGCAACGGCTACCGTTTTCTGCCCGCGTTCGACGACCCCGATGTGATCGCCGGCCAAGGCACCGTGGGTTTGGAAGCGGCGGCGATGTCGCCCGATGTGATGATCGTGCCCATCGGCGGCGGCGGCTTGGCCGCGGGCGTGGCGCTGGCGCTGAAATCCCAGGGCGTGCGCATCGTCGGCGCGCAGGTCGAACACGTCGATGCGATGGCGCAAACGCTGCGCAACGGTATCGAACGCATCACGCCCGCCGCGACCCTCGCCGACGGCGTGCGGGTCAAACAAGCCGGCGAGTTGACGCGCGAAATTCTCGGTCGCTTGCTCGACGACATCGTGATCGTGCGCGAAGCGGAATTGCGCGAGACCTTGGTGCGTTTGGCGCTGGAGGAACACGTCATCGCCGAAGGCGCGGGTGCGCTGGCGTTGGCCGCGGGTCGTCGCGTCGCCGGCAAGCGCAAATGCGCGGTGGTCTCCGGCGGCAATATCGACGCAGCCGTGCTGGCCGGATTGCTGGCCGACGTGCGTCCGCGCCCGCCGCGCAAACCCCGTCGCCGCACCAAAGACGAGCCTTTCGCCGCGACATCGACGACGTTACCGAACATCGAATCCTTCGCGCCTCGCGCCGCCGCGCGCGCGCCCTCGCGCAGCGTCGCACGCGCCCGTGCCGAGGGCACCCCGACCGACATTACTTCTGTCGTCTCCATCGCTTCGATCGCGCCGACCCCGCGCTTCGCCCCCACCCCGCTTCCGGAGGAATGCGTCTGATGTCCACCGCATCGAACGCCCGCATCGCTATTTTCGACACCACACTGCGCGACGGCGAGCAATCGCCCGGCTGCAGCATGACGCCGAAGCAAAAACTGCGCTTCGCGCACGCGCTGGCGGAACTCGGCGTGGACATCATCGAAACCGGATTTCCGGCCAGCTCCGAGACCGACCTCGGCGCCTGCGCCGCGATCGCGCGCGACGTGCGCGGCTCGACCCTCGCGACGCTGGCGCGCTGCCACACCGGCGATATCGAAGCCTGCGCGCGCGCGCTCGAGCACGCCGAAAAGCCGCGCATCCACGTCTTCATCTCCACCAGCCCGCTGCATCGCGAACACAAACTCGCGCTGAGCAAAGCGCAGGTGATCGAACGCGCAGCGGACTCCGTTCGCTTGGCGCGTTGTTACGTCGAAGACATCGAATTTTCCGCCGAAGACGCGCTGCGCACCGAGCCGGAATTCCTGGCCGAGATTTGCTCGGTCGCGCTCGAGGCGGGCGCGCGCACGCTGAATATTCCCGACACCGTCGGCTACACCACGCCGAGCGAGATCAAGGCGCTGTTCGAGTATCTGCGCGCGAACGTGCGCGACGCCGAACGCGCGATTTTCAGCGCGCACTGCCACGACGATCTCGGCCTCGCGGTCGCGAACAGTCTGGCCGCGATCGAAGGCGGCGCGCGCCAAGTCGAATGCACCATCAACGGCATCGGCGAACGCGCCGGCAATTGCGCGTTGGAAGAACTGGTGATGGCGCTGAACGTGCGCGAAGCCTATTTCGAAGCCGGCACCGGCATCGACACGCACCGTTTGGTGCCGACCTCGCGCCTGCTGACGCGTATCACCGGCATGAATGTGCAGCGGAACAAAGCCATCGTCGGCGCGAACGCGTTCGCGCACGAATCCGGCATCCATCAGCACGGCATGTTGAAACATCGCGGCACCTACGAAATTCTGCGGCCGGAATCGGTCGGCTGGGCCAGTTCGCAAATGGTGATGGGCCGCCACAGCGGCCGCGCCGCACTGGGCGATCGACTGCGCACGTTGGGCTTCGCGCTGGACGAAGCGCAGTTGAACCAAGTCTTCGGCCGCTTCAAAGCGCTGACCGAGAAAAAGCGCGAAGTCTTCGACGCCGATCTGGAAGCCTTAGCGCTGGGCCTGGAAAACGGCGCGCAAAACGCATCGATCGGCGGCTGGCGTTTGCAGCGGCTGCAGGTCGGCACCGGGATCGGCGCGGGTGTGTTGCCGACCGCCAGCGTCGAAGTGCTGGCGCCCGACGGCGGTCGCGTCACCGAAGCGGCGACCGGCGATGGCCCGGTGCATGCGCTGTTCGCGGCGTTGGCGCGCGCGACCGCGATTCATATCGAGCTGGAAAGCTATCAAGTCTCCAGCGTGACCACCGGCGAAGATGCGCAAGGCCAGGCCAGCCTGACCGCGCGCGTCGACGGCGAGGAAATCACCGGTTCCGGCACCAGTACCGACATTCTCGAAGCCAGCGCGCTGGCGTGGTTGGACATCGCCAACCGCACGCTGCGTCATCGCGCGAACGCGGCGAGCGATACGAACGCCGACAGCGGCGCGCCGCATTCGACCGAATCCGCATCGCGCATCGCCGAAGCGCTCGGCGCTGTCGCATAAGTCGCCGCCCACGCTTTCATTCCCCTTTCCGTTTCCGACGAGCCGCCGCATGACCTCCGCTCCACCCTTCGATTCCGAACCCGCACCGCGCACCTTGTTCGACAAACTGTGGGACGCGCATCTGGTCGTTCCCGAAACCGCCGAAGCGCCCGCGGTGCTCTACATCGATCTGCATCTGATCCATGAAGTGACCTCGCCGCAAGCCTTCGCGGAGCTGGCCGCGCGCGGTTTGAAACTGCGTTGCCCGGATCGCACCAAGGGCACGCTCGATCATTCCACCCCGACCACGCCGCCCGATGCGAACGGCGCGCTGAACTACTACACCGCCGACGCCGAGACCCAAGTCGATACGCTGCGCGCGAATTCCGCGCGCGAAGGCGTGGAGCTGTTCGATTTCGGCAGCGATCATCGCGGCATCGTGCATGTCATCGGCCCGGAACTGGGCTTGACGCTGCCGGGCAGCACCATCGTCTGCGGCGATAGTCATACCGCCACGCACGGCGCGTTCGGCGCGTTAGCGTTCGGCATCGGTACCAGCGAAGTCGGCCACGTGCTGGCGACGCAGTGCCTGTTGCAGCGCAAACCGAAGACGATGGCGATCGAAGTCGAGGGCGCACTCGGACCGGGCGTGACCGCGAAGGATTTGATCCTGCACGTCATCGGTACGATCGGCGTGGACGGCGGCACAGGTCATGTGATCGAGTACCGCGGCTCGACTATTCGGGGGCTGTCGATGGAAGAGCGCATGACGGTCTGCAATATGTCGATCGAAGCCGGCGCGCGCGCGGGTTTGATTGCACCCGACGACACCACCTTCGCCTGGTTGGCCGACACGCCGCGCGCGCCGAAAGGCGCCGCGTGGGAGGCGGCCGTCGCCGCGTGGCGCGCACTGCGCAGCGACGACGGCGCGCGCTTCGACCGCGTGGTGAAGATCGACGCGCGCGACATCCCACCCACCGTGACCTGGGGCACGCATCCGGGCCAAACCACGGCGATCGGCGCGCGCGTGCCGACGGCGAACGATGCCGATGCGCAACGCGCGTTGGACTACATGCGTTTCGTCGGCGGGCAATCGCTGTTGGGACAACCGGTGGACGTGGTGTTCGTCGGCAGTTGCACCAATGGCCGCTTGAGCGATCTGCGCCAAGTCGCGGACGTGCTACTGGATCGCCGCGTGCATCCGCGCGTGCGCATGCTGGTGGTGCCGGGCTCGGTGCAAGTGCAGCGTCAGGCCGAAGCCGAAGGCATCGATCGCATCGTTCGCGCCGCGGGCGCGGAATGGCGCGAACCCGGATGTTCGATGTGCATCGCGATGAACGGCGATCTGGTCGGCCCCGGACAACTGGCCGTGTCCACCAGCAATCGCAATTTCGAGGGTCGTCAAGGCCGCGATGCGCGCACGGTGCTGGCTTCGCCCTACACCGCCGCCGCTTGCGCGGTGGCCGGCAGCGTGGTGGACCCGCGCGATTATCTGCAGGAGAACGCGGCATGAGCGCCGATCACGCGACCGCAACGCGCGCGAGCGTCCGCTCGCGCACCGTCTGCTTGCCCGAACGCAATATCGATACCGACCGCATCATTCCGGCGCGTTTTCTCACCACCACTACGCGCGAAGGCCTCGGCAAGCACGCATTCAACGATTGGCGCTATCGCGAGGACGGCAGCCCCGATCCCGCGTTCGCGCTGAACGCTGCCGACGCGCAAGGCGCGCAGATCTTGGTCGCCGGTCGCAATTTCGGCTGCGGCTCGTCTCGCGAACACGCGCCGTGGGCGCTGCTCGATTTCGGCCTGCGCGCGGTGATCAGCGCCGAGATCGCCGACATCTTCCGCAGCAATGCGCTCAAGAACGGGTTGCTGCCGGTGGTGCTCGACGCCGCCGTAGTGGACGAGTTGCTCGCCTCGCCCGGGCTGGAATTGAACATCGATATCGCCGACAGCGCCGTGACCTTGCCCGACGGCCGTCGCTACGCCTTCCCAATCGACGCCTTCGCGCGCACCTGCTTGCTCGAAGGCGTGGATCAACTCGGCTACTTACTCAAACAAACCCCGCATATTCAACGTTACGAGGAGACCGCGCATGCGCGCTGACATCGTCGTTCTACCCGGCGACGGCATCGGCCCCGAAGTCGCCGCCGCCGCCACCGACGTGCTCGCCGCCGTCGGTCGTCGTTATGGCCACAGCTTACGTTTCGAGACTCGCCTGATCGGCGGCGCCGCGATCGACGCCGAAGGCGCGCCGTTGTCCGACGCCACGCTCGACGCCTGCCGCAAAGCCGACGCAGTGCTGCTCGGCGCGGTCGGCGGGCCGAAGTGGTCCGACGGTGCGGTGCGCCCGGAACAGGGCTTGCTCAAATTGCGCAAGGAGCTGGGTCTGTATGCGAATCTGCGGCCGGTGCGCACGCATCCGGTCGCGCTGACCGCCTCGCCGATCAAATCGCATTTGCTGACCGGCGTGGATCTGATCGTCGTGCGCGAACTCACCGGCGGCGTGTATTTCGGCGCGAAAACCCGCAGCAGCGATGCCGCCAGCGACCTCTGCGAATACAGCGTCGCAGAAATCGAACGCACCGTGCGCCGCGCCTGCGCGCTCGCGCGCGGCCGTCGCAAATACGTGGTGTCGGTGGACAAAGCGAACGTGCTGGAAACCTCGCGACTGTGGCGCGAAGTGGCGACCCGCGTGGCCCGCGACGAATTCCCCGACGTACGTCTGGAACACCAACTCGTCGACAGCATGGCGATGCATCTGATCGCCCGGCCACGCGAATACGATGTGATCGTCACCGAGAACATGTTCGGCGACATCCTCACCGACGAAGCGTCGATGCTGGCCGGTTCGATGGGCCTGCTGCCGTCGGCCTCGCTCGGCGACGGCAAGTTCGGCGTGTACGAACCGATCCACGGTTCGGCGCCGGACATCGCCGGTCGCGGCATCGCTAACCCGATCGGCGCGATCCTCAGCGCCGCAATGTTGCTGCGCTATTCGTTGGGTCTAGACGACGAAGCGCGCTGTATCGAGAAAGCCGTGGCCGATGCCATCGATGCTGGCGCGTTAACGGCCGACCTCACGGCCGCCGCCGGGCCATCCGGGCGCACCCTCGGTACCGAAGCGATGGCGGCAAAGGTCATCGCGCAATTGGAAGTGGATTGCGCCACGGTGATGCTGCGGGACTGAGTTCGATTTCGACGATCGACCGAGACGTACCGTCGATACGTGCTGCATGCTCGACCGGCGCCACGATTGGGATCGGGGCGCCGGTCGCGGCACGCATCGGAACGTCATGCGTGCATCTTTCTTGCGGGCGTGGCCGTGATTTCGATCACGCTGTCGCTCTTGGGCTGGGTCGCCTCGGATATCGAGAAGGTTTGCGCCCCTGCTTTCGAGGACAAGGCGATTTGGTCGCCTTGGAATTTGACTGCCGACACACCGTCGGGATGATGGTCCATCGCCACCTTCGCCGCATGGTTATAAATGCCTTGGCGTTGATTGGAGTCCAGAGCGGCGAAGTTCGCATGGAGTCCGAGCGATTCCGTAAGGTTTTGACGAACATCGTTGTACGCCGCCGCCGAAATACCGACGTTCTTGGCTTCCGTATGCATCCAGACATTGCCGTTATGCAAGCCCACGTTCATATCCGTAGGCAGCTTGGCGTCGGCCGCCTTCTGCGCCGCGTAATCGTAAAAACCTTTCCGGGCTTGCTCGTTCGGCATTAAGCTTTTGAACGCTTCGTTATTTTCCAGCGCGCTCGAAATCGTCTCGCGCATGCCCGCATTGTTGCCCGACTGGATGCTGGCGCGGTAATCGACCGCGACTTCCGAAGCTCTCGTCGCTTGCGGAACCGACCTGCCGCCCGCGTCCGGCAGTCCCGTATGCTTATGAAAATCGGCCATTCTCTGGGCTTCGGGGTTTGCGGATTTTTCGAAGTAGCCCCCCGCCCACAAGGGCGTCTCGTATCCTCTCGTCGTGGCTTGTTCAAATCCGTTCTTCGCCAGCGCGACCGCAACGCCCTTGGCGAACGCGGGATCGCCCTCGACCATCGTTCCCGACAAACACGAAAAGCACTTCACGGACTCGATGTTTTTGGGTAGGCCATCGGCCTTCATTCTTTCGACCACCCCTTCACCGTTCAGCTCCTTTCTGGATGAGCTCCCGATCATATTGATGGATGCGAGCCGATCCACGCCGGTATTGCTATGGCCGCCGACGATATAGAGCGAGTACGTGCTGGGGTCTTTATCGTTCAAGAATTCGAGCGGCTTTCCCGAACCCGTGTGCTGGATAATGTGAGGCGCCTGCAATTTGCTGACGTCGCGCCATTGCTCAAGAGCATCCTTCATCGCTTGAGCCCTGTCGCCGCTCCAATGGCCCGGCTCACCCGGCGGCTTTTTTTGTCTGTTATCGAGAAAAGCGTTCTGCTCTTCCAGAGGCCATCCGCGAAGTTCTTTAAACCTCTCGCCATCGCCACTGAGCAGCGGGTTTTTCTCGACGACTCGCTCGACGAAGTCGGCTTTCATCCTGCCGATTCTCGTGCCTTCGGTCTCCCGCCATGCCTCGACGTGCGGCACGCTATCCATTTGCTCTTGCGGACTACCGGTAAACGGGACGTACAAGTAGGTTTGCTTTTTCATCACATCCTCCATGCACACGGCGCCATCGAACGCACCGGGTTATTGAATGAGTTTCTGGCTAGACCACGCAAACGGTAAATCCAAGGTCGCGATTCGCGGGCTCGGCAGGCTTACGCAGCAGTGCCCAACGCATTCGCAACACCGGCAATTCGATATTCGTCCAGCCCGACGTTCGCCTACGGCTGCCGAGTGCAGGCCGCATTCAAGCAGAAAACCGATTGACGCCCGCGCTTCGATCGTTTAAACCTGTCTCATGATACATCCCTTCGCTACCGATGCACGCCGCAGCCCCGCCCCGCGCGGGTCGTTACGGGTGTTCTTCGCGATTTGGACCACTACAATTTCGACCGGTACAGCTACTACTGGTCATGGTGCGGGCTGCGGCACCGAAACGGGTTAACCCCTTCGACATTCCGCCCCGCACCCTCCGAGGGTCGCGGGGCCGCCCGCGAACCGACGATGGCGGGGCTCTCACCCTGGAGCCTCATTGATGGATGCGTCTGCACTTCCCGCACAAGCCGAACGTTCCGCGTCGGAGTCCTCCGCCGCGCGCGCGTCGTCGTATCGCGCGCACAAATTCGGCGGCAGCAGCGTCGCCGACGCCGAACGCTACCGGCACGTCGCCGCGCTGCTGCGCGATGCCCCCGGCCCGCGCGCGGCCGTGGTCTCCGCGATGCAAGGCGTCACCGACGCGTTGACCGAGCTGGCCCGCGTGGCCTCGGCGGACGAGGATTGGCAAGACCTCTGGTCGCGTCTGCGCGATCGTCATCTCGCCACCGCCTACACGCTCGATCGAGACCCGCAGCACGCCTTGATCGCGCGCCTGGACGCCGAATTCTCGGCGCTGGCCGCGAAACTCGCCCGTATCGCCGACGAATCGCCCGAAACGCGCACGCGCGACGCCGCCCATGCGCTGGACGACATCCAAGGCCTCGGCGAAGTGTGGTCATCGATGCTGCTGCAGGCCGCGCTCGGCGGCGAAGCGGCGGATTGGGCGCGGTTGGACGCGCGCGATGTGCTGGTGGTGCATGCCGGCGAACTCGGCGTCGCCGTCGATTGGCCGCGCAGCCGCGAACGGTTCGCGCAATGGCGCGCGGCGCACCCGCAACGCGACGCGGTGGTCACCGGCTTCGTCGCGCGCGACGCCCAGGATCGGCCGACCACGCTCGGTCGCAACGGCAGCGATTATTCCGGCGCGATTTTCGCGGTGCTGTTCGACGCCTGCGAACTGACCATCTGGACCGACGTCGACGGCGTGCTCAGCGCCGACCCGCGTTTGGTGCCCGACGCCGTGTGCCTGCCGTCGATGTCGTACGCCGAAGCCTGCGAACTGGCGTATTTCGGCGCGAAAGTGCTGCACCCGCAGACGATGGCGCCGGCGATGCAGGCCGGCCTGCCGATTTTGATTCGCAATTCGCGCAATCCCGCCGCGCCCGGCACCGTGATTTCCGGGCAGGCGCGCGCCGACGACACCGCCTCGCCGGTGAAAGGCTTGACGCTGGTCGGCGACATGGCCGTGCTCGAACTCAGCGGCGCGGGCCTGATCGGCGTGCCCGGCACCGCGGAGCGCATGTTCGCGGCGCTGCGCGAAGCGAGCGTGTCCGTCACCATGATTTCGCAGGGGTCCAGCGAACATTCGATCTGCTGTGTGGTACCGGCCGCGCACGCCGAACGCGGCTGCGCGGCGGTGCTCGCCGCGTTCGACGACGCCATCGCGAACGGCCAGGTGGAAGGCGTCGCCGTCACCGACGGCATCGCGGTGCTCGCGGCGGTGGGCGACGGCATGGTCGGCACGCCGGGCGTGTCGGCGCGCTTATTCGACGGCTTGGCCCGCGCGCGCGTGAACATCCGCGCGATCGCGCAAGGCGCGAGCGAACGCAATATCTCGGTCGCGATCGCCGCCGAAGACGCGGTGCGCGGTTTGCGCGCGGCGCACAGCGCGTTCTGGTTGTCGCCGGCCACACTGTCGGTCGGATTGATCGGGCCGGGCAACGTCGGTCGCGCGCTGTTGGCGCAATTGGCCGACGCGTTGCCGCGCTTCGCCGACGATTCGCGCCTCGCGCATCGTTTGGATCTGCGTTTGCGCGCCATCGCCGGCAGCAAGCGCATGCGCTTGGACACGTCGCATCTGGATCCGTCGCAGGCCGTCGCCGCGCTCGCCGACGACGCGTCTCAGGCGCTCGATCTCGATACGTTCGCCGCGCATGTGCGTGCGGAGCACTTGCCGCATGCCTTGATCGTCGATTGCAGCGGCAGCGATGCGGTGGCCGCGCGCTATCCCGAATGGTTATCGATGGGCATTCACGTCGTCACGCCGAGCAAACACGCCGGCAGCGGCGATTGGACGCGCTATCGCGCGATCCGCGACGCCGAAAAGCACGGCGGTTTGTTCCGCTACGAAGCCACCGTCGGCGCCGGTTTGCCGGTGATCCAAACCCTGCGCTCGCTGCTCGACACCGGCGATGCGCTGACCGGTGTGGAAGGCGTGCTCTCGGGCACGCTGGCGTGGTTGTTCAATCGCTACGACGGCAGCCGGCCGTTCTCCGAATTGGTCGCCGAAGCGAAAGCCCTGGGCTACACCGAACCCGATCCGCGCGACGATCTCAGCGGCACCGATGTGGCGCGCAAACTGGTGATTCTGGCGCGCGAAGCGGGCGCGACCGTGTCGCTCAGCGACGTGGAGATCGAAAGTCTCGTCCCCGAATCGCTGCGCGCGCTGTCGCGCGAAGAGTTCCTCGCGCGTATGCCCGAAATGGATGCGCCGATGCAGGCGCGGCTCGACGCCGCCCGCGCGCAAGGCCGCAGCCTGCGTTACCTCGCGCAACTCGACAACGGCGACGGCGCGTTGCGCGCGCGCGTGGGCTTGTCGATGCCCGAACCCGGGCATGCGAGTCTGTACAGTCGGCTCACCGACAATTTGATCCAATTCCGCACGCGTCGTTACGCCGCGAATCCGCTGGTGGTGCAAGGCCCGGGCGCGGGCGCCGACGTCACCGCCGCCGGTGTGTTCGGCGACATTCTGGCGATCGCGCACACGCTGGGCGCGCGCGTGTCTGGGGCGCAGGCGTGAGCGCTGCAAGCATGAGCGGTACGCATGCGCAGCAAGCGCGTGCGTTCGCGCCCGCGAGCGTCGGCAATATCGGTGTCGGTTTCGACCTGCTCGGTCACAGCATCGACGGTCCGCGCGATGTCGCGACGGTGCGTCGCATCGATGCGCCCGAGGTGCGTATCCGCGCGATCGCGGGCGATGTGGCCGGCGCGGACCGTCTGCCGCTGGAGGCCGAGCGCAATACCGCCGGCCGTGCGTTGATCGCACTGCGCGAATCGCGGGCGCTGCCGTTCGGCTTCGAGATCGCCTTGGAAAAAGGCATTCCGTTGGGCTCGGGGCTCGGCGGCTCGGCCGCTTCGTGCGTGGCCGCGCTGGTCGCCGCGAATGCGATCCTGGACACGCCGCTGTCCCGCGAAGCGCTGTATCCGTTCGCGCTGCAGGGCGAAGCGGTGGCCAGCGGCAGCCTGCACGGCGACAACGTCGCGCCGATGTTGCTGGGCGGCGTCACGCTCGCGACGCACGATCGCATGATCGCGCTGTCGGTACCGAGCGCGTTGCATTGCGTCGTCGCGCATCCCGATCAAGAACTGGAAACGCGCCGTGCGCGCGCCGCGCTCGCCGAGCCGTATCCGCTGTCGCAGTTCGTCGAGCAAAGCACGCATCTGGCCTTGTTTCTGACCGGTTTACAGCGCGGCGATCTCGATTTGATTCGCGCGGGTTTGGCGGATGTGTTGGTGGAGCCGCGACGTGCGGCCTTGATTCCTGGATTCGCCGAAGTGAAAGCCGCTGCGCTCGCGCACGATGCGCTGGGCGCGAGCATTTCCGGCGCCGGGCCCAGTGTGTTCGCGTGGTTCGCCTCGAAAACGCAGGCCGAGGCCGCCGCGCCCGCGATGCGCGACGCATTTCGCGCTGCCGGTTACGATGCGCGCGCTTATGTTTCGCCGGTCGCCGGCCCGCGCGCGGAGGTGTTGCCGTGAGCGCTAACGCACCGAATGCGAGCATCATCCGTTTCGTCAGCACCCGCGGCGCCACGCCGCCGACGGCGATCGACGATGCGCTGATCGCCGGGCTCGCCCCCGATGGCGGTTTGTACGTGCCGGAGCGCATCCCCGCACTCGATGCGCACGCTATCGAATCGCGCATCGGCGCCGGCACGCTGGCCGAGAGCGCCGCCGCGATTCTGGCGCCTTATTTCGCCGAATCGCGATTGCGCGATGCGCTGCCGACGCTGTGCGCGCGCGCCTACGATTTCGACGCGCCGCTGCGCGCGATGCGAAGCGAACACGCGCGCGGCGACGACGCTCGTAGCGGCGATTTCCTGCTCGAACTTTTTCACGGCCCGACCGCCGCGTTCAAAGACTACGCCGCGCGGTTATTGGCCGAAGCGCTCGGTGCGTTGCGCGCGGACGATGCGCCGACGACGACCATTCTCGTCGCCACCTCCGGCGACACCGGCGCAGCGGTGGCCGGTGCGTTCCATCGTCGCCCCGGGTTCGATGTGGTGATTCTGTATCCCGACGGCCGCGTCTCGCCGCGTCAAGCGCACGGCTTGGAATGCTGGGGCGATAACGTCCGCACGTTCCGTGTCGCCGGCACCTTCGACGATTGCCAGCGCATGGCGAAAACCGCGCTCGCCGATACCGACTTACGTCGCGCGCGTTCGCTCACCTCGGCGAACAGCATCAGTCTCGGCCGTTTGCTGCCGCAGGTCGCGTACTACGCGCACACCGCCGCCGCATTCCGCCGCGCCCACGGCGAAGCGCTGAATCTGATCGTCCCCACCGGTAATTTGGGCAATGCCGCCGCGGCGTTTCTCGCCAAGCGTATGGGCCTGCCGATCGGCGAGATCGTGCTCGCCACCAACGCCAACGACGTGCTGCCGCGCTATTTCGACGGCGGCGACTACGCGCCGGAAGCGACCAAAGCCACGCTCGCGAACGCGATGGACGTGGGCGCGCCGAGCAATTTCGAACGCTTGCGGCATTGGCATCGCGACGATGCCGAATTGCGCGGCGCGCTGCGCGCATGGTCGGTCAGCGATGCGACCATCCGCGAGGTCATCGCCGATGCGCCCGCGCGCCACGGCATCGTCGCCTGCCCGCACACCGCTTGCGGCCTGCATGCCCTGCATCGGATTCGCGACGCAGGCGATACGCGCCCTTGGGCCGTCGTCGCCACCGCACATCCTGCGAAATTCGAGACGATCGTCGAACCGCTGGTCGGTCACGCGGTGTCGCCACCGCCCGCGCTGGCCGACTGCCTCGCGCGTCCCGCGCATGGCGAGACGCTGGCCGCCAGCGACGAGGCCTTGCGGGCTAAGCTGCTGGCGAGAGCGTAAAGCGGGGGCAGAACGCCGCTGCTTCAGCCGATTCGCACGAACGCAGAGGGTCGCGGTGCTGGGGTTTACTCCACGGGGGCTTCGGCGCGCGATCACGCTGCGGCCGAGCCGCCGAGGAAACCCTCTCGGACCGGACACGTTATGCTGGGTGGGCCGATCGATTGCGTTGAGAACCCGCTCGCGATGTCACGGACGCCCATCGCCAAATTGACACCGCCCAGGATCGACCTGGTATCGCGTCGGCCTCGTGTCGAAGAGGCGTTGAGAAACGCGCTGCGCAGCGGTTTGTGCTGGCTTGCGGCACCCTCGGGCTACGGAAAGACGACCGCGGCCGCAGAATACGTCCACGGCACCGAATCGCCCTTGGTCTGGTACCGCGTGGACGAAGGCGACCGCGACATCGCCGGCTTTTTTTACTACCTCGCCGCATCGCTTCCCAAGGCGCTATCGCCTCGCCTCCCGATTTTCGGCCAGGAATACGCCGATCAACCGCAGGCGTTCGCGCGCCGCTTTTTCCGCGAGTACTTTTCGCTGTGGAACGAGGGCGGTTTGCTGGTCCTCGACGATCTGCACTACGCCGACCATCCGACTTTCAATGCGGTACTCGAAGCGCTGCGCACGGAATTGCCGGAGAAGATGGCCTGCTTGTGCATCTCTCGCAATCTCCCTCCCGCGAATCTCGCCGGGCTGCGCGTTCGCGGCCGCCTCGATCTCGTCGACGAGAATATTCTTCGCTTCACCGACGATGAAGCGGATGCGATGGTTGCGATGCGCAGCGGGCAGACGACGCGAGACATCGGCGGGATCGTCGCGGCTCGAGGCTGGGCGATCGCACTGATGCTGCTGGCGAATCGCGGCGAACGAGCGACAGCGGCTGTCGCCGCCGCACACCGCGACGAGCGCTCGTCGCCGCCGAACGATACGGCCGAGATCCACGCGTTGATCGAACGAGAATGGTTCGGCGCCCTACCCGAGAACGAAGCGAACGCACTGCTGCGCCTCGGTGCGTTGCCGAAGATCACGCTGGACATCGCAGGCGCGCTGGTGGGCGAACAAGCGCCGGCATTGCTGCAGCGGCTGCAGCAACGTCAAATGTTGGTCACACGGGGCACCTTCGCCGAGGGGGTGTTCCATCTGCACGATTTGCTTCGCGATTTCTTGCGCGACAGACTCGACCGGTCGATACCCGCGCACGAACGAACCGCACTGCGACGACACGCCGCCGAGCTGTCGTGGGCCGCCGGCAGGCGCGAAGACGCGATCGAATTGGCGCTCCAGGCGCCAGACGCCGACCAGGCCGCGAAAATGATCGTCGCGTACGCGCCCGAACTCCTCGAACAAGGGCGCCGCGTCACGCTCTCGGATTGGTGCAGGCGTCTGCCGCCGGCCGCGCACGATGCCTGGCTGTGCTACTGGCTCGGCGTGGCGCACATGGCCGACGATGCCGATGCCGAACGGTGGTTGGAACAGGCTTGGCTCGGATTTTCGCGATCGGGCGATACGCGCGGACGATGCTTGACCGCCGCGCGTGCCGTGCTGTCGAAAACGGACAGTTGGCGGACGCATGCGGGACTGCATGCATGGACGCAGCGCGCGATCGCATTGGCGGACGCGTCGCTGCCGACGCTCGACGGTAGCGATGAACTATTGGTGCTTTCAGGATTCGTACGCGCATTCGATTATGCCGAGGATTACCGGAGCGACGGGGAGTCGATCAAGCATTTGACCATGCGCCTGATCGAGCGAATCGCGCACCCCCACACGAACGACTCGCCGTCGCTGAGGTTGCTGGCGAGCGGCGTTTTGATCGATCAAGCCGGTTCCAACGGCGATGCGCATACGTTCGAATACGCGGTCGATAGCGTCGCCGAGATCGTCGGCCTGACGGACATGCCGCCCTGGCCGCTGGGTATGTGGCTGATCGCCTTCGGCGCCGTCAGCGGCAAGTACTTTCCGTACGCTCGACGCGACTTCGCTTACTCCGACGCAGAGTCCGCGTTGCGCGAGGCGATCGCGATCGGCGTGCGCGAGGAGTTGCGCGGCGTGGAATTCGGCGCGCTCTACCATCTGCAACTGCAGATGAAACTGCGTAACGACTTCTCGGAATGGCCGAAGCTGATCGATCGGTTGTCGGCCATCGCCGACAGCCGCTACACCACCCAGGCGGCGGTGGTCGCCGATTGCCGCGCGGCGCTGCACGCGCGCTGCCGCGACCTTGAAGCGGCGCAACGCGAGTGCGAACGCTTCAATCGAGCGATCGAAGCCGCGAACGAACCCCCGATCGAACGCTGGCCGCACTACATCACCGAGTTTCAAGTGCTTCTGGCGGCTGATGAACCCGAGAAAGCCGCAAGCCTGCTCGAACGGCATTTAGACATGTTCGACGGGATCGTGCGCGCCAGAACCGAAGCCTGTATCGCGATCGCACGCACTTTGCACGCGCGCGACGATCGAGCCCCAACCGCTTATCTGGAGCATCTGAAGCAGGCCTTCGAGCGCATGCGCTTCACCGGCTGGTACGGCGCTCTGATCAACCTCCCAGAGACGCTCTCGGCAATCTGCGCCGACGCGATCGAGGCAGGCATCGAATCGGGATTCTGCAACGATTTGATCCGGCGGCGACGACTTTCGCCGCCGCCTTCGCGCCCGCCGCATTGGCCATGGCCGCTCCGCGTTCGGGTCTTGGGCGAATTCGCGCTGGAGCTGGACGGCGCTCCGCTCGCATTGAACGCGAAAGCACCGGCGCGCTCGCTCGACATTCTGCGCGCGTTGGCCGTGGAAAAATCGCATAGCTGCGCGATCGAAACGCTGTGCGATCGCTTTTGGCCCGATGCCGATGGAGATCGCGCGCGCGCGGCATGCGAGCAGGCCGTGCATCGTTTACGCAAGTTGTTGGGCTCGACAGAATTCGTATCCCAGCGCGAAGGCCGTCTCCGCTTGGCGATGGAACGTATCTGGATCGACCTTGACCACTGGGAAACTCGACTCAAGCGAAGCCTCGCTTACTGCCGACCGGGGCGGGTTCCCGATACGGAAGCCGAGCGCACCTTGCTCGATTTCCCCGGCGGGTTGCTGGGCCACGATCCCGCCGCGAGTTGGTGCCGGGCCGACGCCGAACGCCTTCGCGGCCAACTGATCGATCTCGCGCTCGGCCTCGGTGCCCATCACGAATGCCGCGCAGACGCGCCTTCCGCGCGCCGCATGTATTTGCGCACACTCGACCTCTATCCCGACGCCCCCCGGCTCTACGAGGCTCTGATCCGCCTGCGGCTGGCCAGCGGCGACCGAGCGGGCGCGCTGGAAGACCTCGCTCGCTTCGAACGCATCGCGGGCCCACGTGCGCAGGGCGCCGCCATCGGTGCGCTGCGCCGTTTGATCGGCATCGATTGACGCCCACGAAGCAAGTGCACGTTCGGCTATCCGTGGCGAGAATCGGAACCGAACAAGACCGCCTGAGTCGCGCTGGCGTAAGCCATTCGTAGGTCGCGCTGTTCCAACCTGTGGACTCAAGGAGCGAGCACGTTCCTTGCCGGGTCGCCGATGGCCCGCGGACATTCACGACCATTCACAGGAACCTGCCCCATGCCGACCGCCACTCTCTCGATGATCTATTGCGTGCATCAAGCCACCGGCACCGATACCGCCGTCAACGAAGCCATCGCGCAATTGCCCGAAATGCTTTTGCCGGAACAACTGACCGGAATCTCCGCCATCGCCGCGATCCGAAGCCTGCCCGGCGTGATCGCTGCCGTCGACACCGCGCGGGCCGATCCCGACGATCTCTACATCACCACCGACACCTCGGGCGGGCGACAGAACGCGGTGTGGCCGGCGCAGGGAAGCGACGTTCGGATGCAAGCCGGGCAATCCGCGACGCCGGACATCGCACTGGAATTCGACCACTCCCAGAACGTTTCGCTGTGGGACTACGACTCGGCATCCGACGACGACCTGCTGGGGTCGGTCACGATGTTCGCCCACGAAAGCGGCCGCGGCGAAATCGTCAAACTCGCGAAGTCGAGCGTCGAAAACGCTTACTACTACGTCGCTTACCAAGTCGACTGATCGATCGACCGTTCGAATTCTGGAGACCCACATGAGCAGAATCGTTAACCTCACCGAGGGCATGCGCTTCGGCGCCGGCATCGACAGCTTTACCGAAGAAGTGCGCGGCTTACCTATCGAATACGATGGCGTCAGCGACGCCGACGGCGGACAAGTGGTGCGCGCGGAACTCAAGCTGATCGAATCACAGGAAAGCTTGATGGAATCGATGAACTTATCGATCAGCGCCAGCGTCCGCTACGCCGGCAGCTTCAGCGCGGACGCCAAGTTCTCGATGGCTCAGAGCAATTCGGTGAACCGTTATTCGTTGTACTTATTGATGACGGCGGACGTGCGCAACCCGCCGCAGCACATGCTGCGACCGCGATTGAGCGCGGAGGCGGAGCGCGTCTATCGGAACGATCCCGAGCAATTCCGCAGGATCTTCGGCGACGTCTTCATCGACGAGATTTACTCCGGAGGCGACTTCTACGGCCTCTTCGTGTTCGAGACCGAGGGCGAACGCAGCCGCATGGACATCAAAGCGGAGCTCGACGTGTCGATGGGGAACTTTCTGACCGGCGGGGAAATCAGCGCCGAATTCGGAATGGCCATCGAAAAGATTAAGAAAAAGGCGAAGATGGAGATCAAGGCCTTGATCTCAGGCGGCGCCGGCCTGGAAAACCCGACCGATCTAGAAAGCCTGAAGCAGATCTATCGGAACTTCAATCGAAGCGTTCGCGAAAATCCGATCAATTACAAAGCGTCGGTCAAGGATTTCATCTATCTGCCGTTACCCGAAGGCCCCACTTGGGCCGAGACCGAGCTTCGTCGCAGCACGATCGAATACTGCGGACGCAACATCATCAACGGCATCCGTCTGCGCGGCGACCTCGAGTACATCCTTCGCTATCCCGCGCAATTCGAGAACCCGGACATCCCGGCGGTGCAGGCCGCCCACGAGAAGATCAACGCGCTGCTGCCGAAAATGGCCGCCCGCGCGCGCGACTGCGCGCAAAGCACAGACCGCTGCACCACAGAAGGTTTGACGCCAGTGCAGATCGATCTACCGAAGCGGATCGTGGATGCCGGAAATCCGCTGGAGATTAAATGGGAACACCTCCGGGCGCACGACCACCGCGCGGCGCCGCATTTCGAGCGCGACGGCAACGCCCGATCGTTCTCCGATTATCACGAGGGTCCGCGCGGCGGCCGTCGGCTTCTGTTCGGTCCTGATGGAGCCCCGCTCGGGGGCTTATTCTGGCATCCGGATCATGGCGCGTTCGCTGTTTACGGCGCGATCCTCGCCGCGTATATGCAGCGCGGCAACTGCGAAGGCCCTCTCGGATACCCCATCAGCGACGAAGAGACGATGACCGGGCGCGGTGTCGACGCGCTCGATCGCATCAGCCGCTTCGAGCACGGATTGCTCTGGTACGACGCGCAAACCGGGCAGGTGTCGGAAAGATTACCGCCGCCTGCGTTCCTTGAACGTGCGCATGCCATCCCGGCCATCGCGGTGTCGTCTTCGGTATTGAGCGCCGTCCGCAGCCCCCTACGCAAACACGATTGAACGTCGGCCGCACGCCACAACGGCGCGGCTATCTCTCGCACTTCGAATTCAGGAGACACCATGATGAAAGGCAAATTCCTCTTCGCCGGCCAAGGCGCGAAAATTCCGGGCACCGATTTCGGCCTGTCCGCCGCCCAGTTCAGCCTCTGGCTGTGCTCGGACAATGGCGAATGGCGCGGCTACACCACCGCATCGAATCAGGCGCTGCACGGCGGCGCGCTGATCGAAACGCCGGTCGTGCGCTTCAGCGTCGCGGAACCGGGCGCGAACGAAGCGTTTTCTTCGCTTCACGGGGACACCGTCGAGGTCACGATCTCGCCCTCGTTTTTCGTCATCGACGGCGGCATCGCCACTTTAAAGGTGAAACGGCTCGACAACGAATCGCCGGAGACGTTCGAAATCGGATTCCATTGCGACGAATGCAGGGGCTTCTCCGCCACCAACGGCGACATCCATTTCACCGCGACGTTGTACCAAATGCCGCAAGATCGATGGGACGGAGATACGGTCAGCATCGTCCCCTGAGGTTAGAGCGAACGGATCGGCATACTTGGAAGAATCGCAACCCGGGCCGCCCGCGGTGGGAGGGGGAGGAAGCCGCAGAGCGGCCCGGATGCGAAAGAGAGTTCTTAGGCCGTGGTCGGTGCGTGAGCCGTCTCGGCGTCGGCGCCGGCCGCGTCGCTTGCATCGGCACGGCCTTCATCGACGCGTGCGTTGCCGGTGCCTTCTTCGTCTGAGCGCACGCGGAACCACGCGGCGTACAGCGCCGGCAGGAACAACAGCGTGAGCAGCGTCGCGACGATCAAGCCGCCCATGATCGCCACCGCCATCGGGCCGAAGAACACCGAGCGCGACAAGGGCACCATCGCCAGAATCGCGGCGAGCGCGGTCAATACGATCGGCCGGAAACGGCGCACGGTCGATTCGACGATCGCGGTCCAGCGGTCGTAGCCGCTGGCGATGTCTTGTTCGATCTGATCGATCAAAATCACCGAGTTGCGCATGATCATGCCCGACAACGCGATCACGCCCAGCATCGCCACGAAACCGAACGGCACGCGGAACGCGAGCAAAAACAAGGTCACGCCGATCAACCCGAGCGGCGCGGTGGTCAGCACCAGGAACACGCGCGACAAGCTGCGCAACTGCAGCATCAACAGCGTCACCACCACCAGCAGGAACAAGGGCATGCCGGCCTTGATCGAATCCTGGCCGCGCGTCGAGTCTTCGACCGCGCCGCCGACTTCGAGCAAATAGCCGTCCGGCAACGCGGCGCGGATCGCATCGAGGGTCGGATTTATGCGCCCGGTCACGCTCGGCGCGGTGGCCTCGGTGCGGATGTCGGCGCGTACCGTCACCGTCGGCAAGCGGTTATGCCGCCAAAGAATGCCGTCCTCCAACACGTACTCCAAGCGCGCGATCTGCATCACCGGCACCGCGGCGCCGTTCGCGGTGGGCACCGCCAGGCTGCCGAGGAAATCCAAACGCGTGCGTTCGTCGTCGGGGCCGCGCAGCAGAATTTCGATCAATTCGTTGCCCTCGCGGTACGTGCTGACGTGCAGCCCGGACAGCGAACCGGAGAGAAAACCCGACAATTGCTGCGAGCTGACGCCCAAGGCGCGGGCGCGGTCCTGATCGATCACCAAGCGCACCACTTTGCTCGGCTCGTCCCAATTGAGATTGACGTTGGTGACGTCCGGGTTGGCCTCGACTTTCGCTTTCACCTGCGCGGCGATCTCGTGGACGCGCTCGATATGCTCGCCCGAGATGCGGAACTGCACCGGATAGCCGACCGGCGGCCCGTTCTCGAGACGCGTCACGCGCAATTGCAATTCCGGGAATCGGTAACGCGCATCGGTCATCAGCCATTCGCGCAACGATTCGCGGCTGCGGGTATCGCGCGCGCGCACCACGAACTGCGAGAAATTCGCGGCGGGCAGTTGCTGGTCCAACGGCAGATAGAAACGCGGCGAGCCGTTACCGACGTAGGCGACGTAGTTCTCCACCTCTTTGCGCGCGGCGAGCATTTTTTCCAGCTTGCGCACCGCGGCGTCCGTGGCCTTCAGCGAACTGCCTTCCGCCAATTCCAAATCCACCAACAGCTCGTTACGCGTGGACGAGGGGAAGAATTGCTGCGGGATGAAGCGGAACAAGGCGATAGACAGCACGAATGCGGCGACGGTCGCGGCGATCACCCACCAGCGCCGCGAAATGCACGCGCGCACCACGGCGCGGAACCGCCGATAGAACGCGGATTGGTACGGATCCTCACCGTGCGCCGCATGCGTTCCGCCGCCGGTCAAGCGCTCGCGAAGCGCGCGCAAACGCCCGTCCAGCGAACGCGGTGATGGCGTCGTATGCGGGTCGGGCAACATTTTTTCGCCCAAATAGGGAATGAACAGCACCGCCGCGACCCACGACACCAGCAATGCGATCGTCGTGACTTGGAACAACGCCCGCGTGTACTCGCCGGTGGAGGACGCGGCGGTCGCGATCGGCAAGAAGCCGGCCGCCGTCACCAGCGTACCGGTGAGCATCGGGAACGCGGTGGTTTCGTATGCGAACGCGGCGGCTTTGAGACGACTGAAGCCCTGCTCCATTTTGATCGCCATCATCTCCACCGCGATGATCGCGTCGTCCACCAGCAATCCCAGCGACAAGACCAAAGCGCCCAACGAGATTTTGTGCAATCCGATATTGAAGTAATGCATGACCGCGAAGGTCATCGCCAACACCAACGGAATGCTGACCGCCACCACCAAACCGGTACGCACGCCCAGCGAGAAAAAACTCACCAGCAACACGATCGCCACCGCCTCGGCCAACGCGCGCACGAATTCGCCGATCGAATCGCGCACCGCCTGAGGTTGATCGGCGACGCGATCGAGCGTCATCCCGACAGGCAAATGCTTTTGGATCCTCGCGACTTCCGCATCGAGCGCGTCGCCGAGCTTCAAAATATCGCCGTTCGGCTTCATCGACACCGCGATACCGACCGCATCCTGGCTCATGAAACGCATGCGCGGCGCAGCCGGATCGTCGTAGCCGCGCCGGACTTCCGCGATGTCGCCGAGACGGAACGTGCGGTCGCCGACGCGTATCGGGAAATCGCGAATCTCCTGCACCGAGGAAAACCCGCCGGTGACGCGCACGCGCACGCGTTCGCCCGTCGTTTCGAAGAATCCGGCCGGCGACACCGCGTTCTGTTCCCGCAAGGCTTGTTGCACCGCCGGCAAGGGAACGCCGAGCGTCGCCAACTTGGCGTTGGCCAGATCGATCCAAATTTTTTCGTCCTGCAGGCCGATAAATTCGATTTTCGCCACGTTCGGCACGCGCCGCAGCTTCAGCTCGATGCGTTCGGCGTAATTTTTCAGCGTGGCGTAGTCGTAGTTATCGCCGCTCAACGCATAGATATTGCCGTAGGTATCGCCGAATTCGTCGTCGAAGAACGGGCCGACCGTGCCTTCGGGCAACGTGCCGCGAATATCGCCGACTTTTTTGCGGATGTCGTACCACAACTGCGGCAAATCGCGCGTCATCAAATATTCGCGCGAAAACACGATCACCATCGAAACGCCGGGGCGCGAGTACGAGACGACGCGCTCGTAGCGGCCGGTCTCCATCACTTCTTTTTCGATGCGATCGGTGACCTCGCGCGCGACTTCGTCGGCGCTGGCCCCTGGCCACACGGTGCGGATCACCATCGCTCTGAAGGTGAAGGGCGGGTCTTCCGACTGACCCAGCCGCGTGTACGACCATGCGCCGACCAGCGCCAACACCAGCATCATGTAGAACACGAGCGGGCGATTGGCCAACGCCCATTCCGAGAGATTGAAACGGCGCATGCTCAGGAATCCCGCCTATCGAGGAGTGGCATCGTCGACGCGCCTCAGTTCGCTTTCACAGGACGGTTATCGCGATCGACCGGCAACACCGCCTGTCCGTCCTGCAGCAGATGCCCGCCCGCGACGACCACCCAATCGCCCGCTTTCAATCCGCTCAACACCGGCACGCTTTCCGCGCCGAACGCACCGATGCGTACCAGCACTCTGCGTACGCGCTGCGTTTTCGGATCGGCCACCCAGACCGCCGGAGCCGTGCGATCGGCGGCGTGCATCGCGGTCAACGGGACTTCGACTCCCTCACTCTCGGCGCCGACGATATACACCCGCGCGCTTTGCCCGAGCCCGGCATCCGCGGCTTCGTCGCCGTCGAGGGCCGCGCGCGCCGCGTAAGTGCGCGCGAGCGGGTCGGCCATCGGTGCGATCTCGCGAATGCGCCCGGTCAAGCGACGCTTCGGCGCGCTCCACAATTCGACGATCACCTGTTGGCCGACCGCGACCTCGCGGATTTTGCTTTCCGGCAACGCGAAGGCGATTTCGCGGCCGGCATCGGCGGCCAGCACGAACGCCGGCTGCCCGGCGGCGACGACTTGACCGGCTTCGATCTGACGGCCGGCGATGGCGCCGTCGCGAGGTGCGCGCAATGCGGTGTACGCGCTCTGATTGCCGGCCACGTCCGATTGCGCGCGCGCGGCATTCACCTGGGCTTCGGCCGCGCGCAGCAAAGCGGTTTGTTGATCCAGTGCGGAGCGGCTGACCAATTGATCCTTCGCCAGGGCGGCGACGCGGGCGTAATCGGCTCGGGCGCGCACGCGCTGCGCCTCGGCGGACGCCAGTTGCGCGCGCAGGGCCTGCGCTTGCAGTTGTAAGTCGGACGGGTCGAGTTCGGCCAGGACATCGCCTTGGCGGACGCGGTCGCCGACATCGACGCGACGCCGCAGCACTTTGCCGCCGACACGGAACGCCAACGACGTTTCTTCGCGAGCGCGGACTTCGCCCGGATAGGCGGTCAGCGTTGGGGCCACCGCCGCGCCCGCCTGCACGACCAGCACCGGGCGAATCGGCTCGGGCTTCGGCGCGGCGTTGCCACAGCCGACGAGAAAGCCGACCATGAACATCATCAGGCCAACGCTGCGCGCCCCCGTACCTCGTACGTCCATTGTCCGCTCCGCACCGAGCAACCGGTGATTTATTAAACTTTTCGGTATCCTATATTTAACAAACCTCTTAGTCTAGTATTGTCGCCATGATCGCCCAACCGTCCAGCACCGCACCGTCTCAAGCCCTTCCGGATGCCGATGCCAAGCCGAAGTCGGTCGGTCCTGGGCGGCCGAAAGATATGGGCAAACGCACGGCGATCCTCGAAGCCGCCAAGCGATTGTTTCCGACCCACGGGTTCGACGGCGTCAGCATGGATCAGATCGCCGCGGAAGCCGGCGTCTCCAAACTCACGGTGTACAGCCATTACGGCGACAAAGAATCGCTGTTCACCGCCGCGATCAGCGTCAAATGCGAAGAGCAAATGCCCGCGGCGCTGTTCTTGGACCGCTTGCAGGGCGGTCTACGCGAGCAATTGACCGCGATCGCCGGCGCCTTCTTCGCGCTGGTCACCAGCGAGGAAGCCATCGCGCTGCATCGGATGATGATGATGCCCGGCACCGGCGACTCGAAGGCGCGCGAGCTGTTCTGGCAGGCGGGTCCGCAGCGGGTGAAAGACGAGTTCGCCGAATTCCTGCGCGCACGCGCGGCACTGGGCGAACTGGTCGGCTTGGACGACCCGCATCGCGCTGCGTCGCAATTCTTTTGCTTGCTCAAGGGCGAGCCGCATATGCAATTGATGTGCGGGATGTGCGAGTGCTTCCCGGCCCCGGCCGAGGTGCAGCGGCATCTGGACGCCACGGTGGACCTATTCATGCGCGCCTACGGCCGGCGCGAAGACGCGCCAGCATCGATAGCGCTTTCGGGCCCCGAATGCGCCTGAGCGCGCGCCCTGCGGACGGCGTTCGGCGCGGCATCGCGGCCCCCTGTCGGCCGGTCCGGTGACTTCCGGCACTCAGTTCGCCCCCCACCGGACGGCGATGCTAACCCCCGCGTTCGCCGACTTGGGCCGAAATGGAGCCGGAACCGCGCCTGGAGTGCCCAGGGTTTAAAATGACGCTCCGTCGAGGCTCGCGCCCCGACGCGACGCTCGAACGCGACGCACCGACACGCACCTCGACACGCAACACGATATGGACCCGATATGACGACGATCGATTACGCCAAAGCCCGCGAAACCATGGTGGAACAACAGGTCCGCCCGTGGGACGTGTTCGATCCGGCCGTGCTCGACGCCATCGCCACGGTGCCGCGCGAGCGCTTCGTCGCCGACGCCCATCGCGCCCTGGCCTACAGCGACCTCGAATTGCCTCTCGGCCACGGCGAGACCATGCTCAAGCCGGTGATCGAGGGCCGCGCCCTGCAGGCGCTGTCGGTGCGCGAACACGAGGACGTGCTGGAAATCGGCACCGGCAGCGGTTACGTGGCCGCCTGTCTTGGCCGCTTGGCGCGCGATGTCGTCTCCATCGAGCGTCATGCCGACCTCGCCGACGCGGCGCGCGCGCGTCTGCAGGCGCAGGGCATCGCCAATGTCCGCGTGGAGACCGCCGACGCGTTCGTCTGGCGCAGCGACCGCAAATTCGACGCGATTCTGGTCGGCGGCGCGGTCGCGGCCATCCCCGAAGCGTTCTCCGCTTGGCTGCGTCCGGGCGGCCGGATGTTCATCGTCCACGGCGTCGCGCCGGCGATGGAAGCGGCGCTGGTCCACGCCGAAAGCGACGGACGCACCCGCGTCGAATCGCTGTTCGAGACCGTGCTGCCGTACCTGGCCGGCGGCGCGCCCGCCCCGCAATTCCGGTTCTGACCTGTCCCGACCACCTTGTCCCGACCGCACTCTCACCGTACCGAACTCGCCGGCGACCCCCAACGCCGATCAAGGATCACCATGACACGCCGTCCTCTCGTCCTCGCTCTCGCCCTGCTGTGCGCACCCTTGGCCGCGCAAGCCGAGGATTTGCTGCAATCCTACGAACTGGCGCGCGCGAGCGACCCGCAATTCTCGGCGGCGGAATACGGCCGACTGGTCACGCGCGAAGGCGCCGCTCAGGCGCGCGCCGCGCTGCTGCCGCAGATCAACGGCGATGCCGGCTACTCCCGCGCACGCAGCACCAGCGAAACCGGCGGCGCCTTGTTCGACGCGGAAAGCGACACCACGACCCGGCAGTTGGGCTTGAATCTCAATCAGATGGTCTACGACCACAGCCGCATCACCCGGCTGCGCAGCCAGAACGCCTTGGCCACGTCCGCCGACTTCCAACTCGAAGCGGCCGGCGACTCGCTGATCACGCGCACATCGTTCGCGTACTTCAACGTGCTGATCGCGATCGAAACCCTGACCGCGGCCGAAGCGCAGGAAAAGGCGCTGAAGAAACAGTTCGATTTCGCCAGCAAGCGTTTGGAAGTCGGCTTGGCGCCGATCACCGACGTTCACGAGGCCCGCGCGCAGTACGACAGCGCCCGCGCCAACACCATCATCACCCGCAATGCGCTCGAAGACGCGTACCGCGCCTTGGAAGAAATCACCGGCAAGGATCAGCGCGCGCTGAAAGCCCTGCCGCAGGATTTCCAACCGGAACTGCCCTCCGCGCTGGACTCGAACGGCTGGGTGCAAGCGGCGATCGACAACAACCCGGGACTGAAAGCGAAGGAATATCAGTTGCGCTCGGCCGAAGCGAACGTCGAGAGCGCGCGCGCCGGCCATTTGCCGACGCTGTATTTCGGCGCCAATTACGGCCGCACGCGCTCCGACGGCGACCAAAGCAGCAGCCTGACGGGCATCAGCAACGCGTTCGATAGCGAAAGCCGTTCGCGCAGCATGGGTTTGACGCTGTCGGTGCCGATTTTCTCCGGCGGCGCCACGCAGTCGCAGGTCCGTTCGGCGTTGGCGCAACGCGATTTGAGCGGCGACGAACTGGAACAACAACGTCGCGCGCTGGTGCGCAACACCCGCACCGCCTACGAAAACCTGGTGGCCGGCATCAGCGAAGTGGAAGCGCGCAAAGCCGCGGTGTTCTCCGCGCGCAGCGCTTACGAGGCATCGCAGGTGGGTTTGGAAGTCGGCACCCGCACCGTGCTGGACGTGCTGAACAACCAGCAGACGCTGTTCAACGCCGAGCGCGAATACGCGCGTTCGCGCTACAACTTCCTGCAGAACCGCTTGGCGCTGGAGCAAGCCGCCGGCACCTTGGACATCGACGACGTGCAGGACGTGAACCGCATGCTGACGGTCGAAGCGGTGCCGAAGGCGCCGTAATTCCGGGGCACCTTCGCCGCGTCGCCGCACTCGGACGGCGCGCGAATCCCACACGCCGAAAGCCGCACGACTCGCGTCGCGCGGCTTTCTTCGTTTTGGTCGTGGATGCGAAGCGTTCGGAGTCCGTAGGGCGGGCTCCAGCCCGCCGAATCGTGAAATTACGAAGCAGCGGCCGAATTTCGAAAATGACGATCGGCGGGCTGGAGCCCGCCCTACGGCTCCGGCACGTCGATGGCGTCCGCGATCAGCGCCAACGTGCGCTGCAACGCGCCGCGGCCTTGCTCCACCAACGCCAAACCCGCACGCGTCATGCGCGCGCGCTCGTCGGGATCGGCCAACAAGGCGTGCAGCGCTTCGACCGCCGCGTCGACATCGTCCACCACGCGCAAGGCGTCGGCCTTGCGCATCTGTTCGGCGATATCGCTGAAATTATGCAGATGCGGGCCGGTCACGGTGGCGGTGCCGACGGCCGCGGGTTCGAGCAGATTGTGCCCGCCGATGGGCTGCAGACTGCCGCCGACGAAGGCGACATCGGCGCAGGCATAGAAGCCCATCAGTTCGCCCAAGGTGTCGATCACGAACACCGCATCCTCGCGATCCGGCAAGCGCGTGAGTTTGCGGGTCGCGACGCGCAAACCGCTGTCGATGGCCAGTTGCGTCGCCGGGCGAAAACGCTCCGGGTGCCGCGGCGCCCACAGCATCAACAAGTGCGGCCAGTGCGCGCGCAAGCGGCGATCGATCTCCAGCATCGCGGCTTCTTCGTCGGGGTGCGTGCTGGCGGCGATCCACACCAGGCGCTCGCCGCACAAGGCGCGGAACTCGCGCGCGAAGACCTCGATCGCGGGATCGACCGGCGTGTCGTATTTGAGGTTGCCGCAGACGATGGTCTGATCCGCGCGCGCCCCCAAACGACGGAAGCGATCGGCGTCGCCTTCGGATTGCGCGGCGACGCTGCGCAACGTGCGCAAAGCGCGGCCGACCAACGGCCGCAGCGCGCGATAGCCGCGCAACGAACGTTCGGATAAACGCGCATTGACCAAATACGCGGGAATGCCGTGATCGCGACAGGCGAACAACAGGTTCGGCCAGAGTTCGGTTTCGACGATCAGCGCCAAGCGCGGGCGATGCCGGCGCAGAAACCGCTCGACGGCGCCGGTGAGGTCGTACGGCAGATACACATGGCGCACGCGCGCGCCCCACAGCGCGCGCACGCGATCGGAGCCGGTCGGCGTGATGGTGGTGACCAACAAGCGCAGATGCGGGCGCTCGCGCAGCAGCGCGTTGATCAGCGGCGCCGCGGCGTTGACTTCGCCGACCGACACCGCATGCACCCACACGTGCTCGACGTGCTCAACGTGCTCGATTGGCTCGGCGTCCGACGATGTCGCCGATGCGATCGCGGTCTGTCGCGCCGCCTGCGCTTCGGTCGGCGGCTCGCGATAGAGCGCATAACGCTCGTCCCAGCGCAGCAGATACGCGCGCTGCCGAAACCCGCGCCAGACCAGGTGATACAGCGTGACCGGCAGCAACACGTACAGCGCGGCCGAATACAGGCCGCGCAGGGTGAGTTCGATCGCACGTTCGAAGGTGCCGGCCCGCATCCGCACAGGATACCGGGTCGGCGGGGCGAAGCGTCCGACGCGGCGGCGGGGGCGAACGCTTTACAATGCCGCATGCCGTTCTCTTTCGACGCCCCACCGCCGCGCTCGCTCCGCGATTGGCCCGCATGGGCCGGTATCGGCACGTTGGCGCTGCTGGCGCGCCTGCCGTGGCCGCTGCAGCGCGCGCTCGGGCGCGTGCTCGGGATCGCGCTGCGGTCGCTCCTGCGCGCACGTCGGCGCGTGGCTGCGCGCAATCTCGAACTGTGTTTCCCCACGCTCGACGCGCGCGAACGCGACGCCTTGTTGCGCCGGCATTTCCAGGCGCTCGGCATCGCGCTGTTCGAATTCGGGCGCGCATGGTGGGGCGGCGTACAGCCGCAGCGACGCGGTCTGCGCATCGAAGGCGCGGAGCACATCCAAGCGGCGCAGGCCGAAGGCCGCGGGGTGATCGTGGTGTCGGGGCATTTCACCACCCTGGAAATGTGCGCGCGTCTGGCCTGCGATGCGGTGCCGCTCGCCGGAATGTACCGGCCTTACCCGCAGGCGGCGATGGAATGGGCGGTGCTGCGCGGGCGTTCGCGCTACGCGGCGGGCATGTTCAAGAAACAAGATTTGCGCGGCGCGGTGAAGCATCTCAAGCGCGGCGGGCTGTTGTGGTACGCGCCCGATCAAGACCCGAGCAAAGGCGACAGCGTGTTCGTGCCGTTCTTCGGCCAGCCGGCGAAAAGCCTGAGTTCCACGCACCAATTGGCGAGGCTCTCGGGCGCGGCGGTGGTGATGTTCCAGCACTGGCGCCGAGACGACGGTGGCTACACGCTGCGGTTCTGGCCGGCGTTCGAACAATTCCCCAGCGACGATACCGCCGCCGACACCGCGCGGGTGATCGGCGCGATCGAAACCATGGCGCGCGAAGCGCCGGAACAGTATTTGTGGATCCACCGTCGATTCAAACGACAACCGGACGGGCGTTCGCCTTACGAGGACTGAGCGTCGTCGCTTTTCGTCTCGGCGTGGCGCTGCGCTTCGTACTGTTTGGCGTATTTCTGGAAGGCGTAGAACGCGTGAATACGCGCCGCGATATAACCGGCCCAGCCCGCACGCCAATGGCCGCGCACGAGGTAATAGCGCCAGAACGCGACGCTCGAATACGCGACCATGCGCAGACGCAGAAACGAAACGCGCGTGTCGCGGCGCTCTTGCGATTGCAGGCTGGAATAGCGATTCGCCTTTTCGGTTTTCGCGGCGATATCGCGATCGCCGCGATGCCAGAGCAGCGCGTCGAGCGCATCGGCGCCGCCATCGACGACGACGGTTTCGTGGACACGATGCCCGCTCATGCGCGCGCGTCGGCGATCGAACAAACGCGCGTAACGGTTGTGCCGGCTGCGCGGCGATTGCCAGCGCCAGAAGAGCCATTCGCGCCGCCGTAGGCTGTAACCGGCGCGGTCGCCGCGCACGATGGTCTGCAGAATCTCAGCCGACGCGCCGGCATCGAGCCACTCGTCCGAATCCAGCAGCAGCACCCAGTCGTATGAGGCGTGATCGATCGCGGATTGCTTCTGCGCGCTGTAGCCCTTGAACGGCTCGACGATCACCCGCGCGCCCAGACGCTCGGCGATCTCGCGGGTGGCGTCGGTCGAACCCGAATCGAGCACGACGATCTCGTCGCAAAAGCCGACGCTGCGCAGGCAACGCTCGATGGTATCCGCGTTGTCGAAGGTGGTGACGACCGCGGACAGCCGCTGCGACGGCGCGCTCATGCGGATGCGGGCGCGTCGCGACCCAGCAGACTGCCGGCGTACAGCGCCGCGAGCAGCAGTACGACGCCGCCCCAGAAACTGGAATAGAACGCCAGATGCGTGTTGAACGGAAACACCGTCACCGCCAGCGCCAACATCGCCGGATATGCCGCTTCGCGCGCGGCGGGTTCGGCGTAACGCCACGCGCGGCGCGCCAACGCCGCGCCGGCCAACCACAGCAGCAAACCGATCGCACCGGTTTCGCTGAGGATTTCCAACACGATTTGATGCGCGTGGAACGCCGGACCCAGGCCCCACTCGGCGATTGTTCCGGGCTCCGGATCGCAAGCCGGGAACGCCTCGCGGAAGCCGCGCGGACCGACGCCGTTGATCGGATGCGTCTTCGCCATGCACAGCGCCGCGCCCCAAATGCGTCCGCGGCCCGACAACGCGCTGTCCATGCCCTGCGCATCGGCGGTCAAGGCATGCGTGGTGCGTTCGATGCGCTCGCGCACCTGCGGCGACACGAAGAACAACACCGCGAGCAACGCAGCGCCGAACGCGAACACCGCCAGCAAGCGCCGCCGACCGAGCATGCGCCAACCCGAGAACAGCAAGACCACGCCGTAAGCGATCCACGACGCGCGCGAACCCGCGAGCAAGACCGCCGCGCCGAGCGTGGCGGCAGCGAGGAACCAGCCGGGTTTGCCGAATGCGCGCGCGGCGGCGTACAGCGCGAACGGCGACAGACTGGCCAACACCACGCCGAGCTTGAGATTGCACGGACCGAACGCGCCGCTGAGGCGATCCAACGCGGACACTTCGGCGTCGGTGCAGAAGCCGTGGCCGCTGACCGCGAGTTTGCCGGCGTCGAGTCCGGCGAAGATCGGGCTGACGCCGCTGATGGCCTGGATCAGCGCATCGAGCGTCCACACGCCGACGACGATCGCGATGCCGACGAAACTGATGCGTCGGCCGCGCGCGTCGGCCACCGCTGCCGCCGCAAGCCACAAAAACGGTAAGAAACGCAGATCCACCGCCACTTCACGAAAGGCTTCGAGGCGATCGATCGCGTCCACCGCCGCGAATAACTCGGGCAACCAATACGCGAAGAACAGCACACTGGTCAGCGCCCAGGCCTGCGCGCTGAGCAAGGCGCCGCCGCCGCGAAACCGTACGTACAGCAATCGACCGATGGCGATCAGCGCGCCCAGCGACAGCACGCCCTGCGCGATACCGGGCAAGGGCCAAAGTGCGACGTACGCCAACACCCAGAACGGCGCCCAACGCCAGCCCGCGCCCGGCGAAATGCCGTCGGCGGTGTCGTGCGCGTCGTGGGGAGCGTCGGTCGTGGTCATGCGCGCGGGGTCGATACCAATTCTTCGTAACAGGCCAACGTGGCGGCCTGCATGCTGTCGAGGCGATAGCGGCGCAGGCGTTCGGGCATCGTAGCCGGAAGCCGCGCGGATGGGAGATCGTCGGCGTGATCCGAAGCGGGCGGCGCCCTCGAAAGCTCGGCCCCAGACGACGACTCCGACAGCACAATCCGCGCCGCGCGCGCGAGCGCCGCCGTATCGAACGGCGACACCGCACCCGCGGGATACAGCTCGCGCAGCAATTCGCCGACGCCCCCGTGCGCCCAGCCCACCACGGGGCGGCCGACCGACAAGGCTTCGATCACCGTGCGCCCGAAGGATTCGGGTTTGCGCGACAACTGCAGCACGACGTCGCTGGCGGCGTAGGCCTCGGCGATGGCGTCGGTGACATCGGCGATCGCCAACGCATCGGCGACGCCCAACGCGCGCGCCTCGGCTTCGAGTTCGGCGACGTAGCGCTCGCGTCCGGGTTCGCGCGCGCCGGGCATCCACAGCCGCGCATCCACGCCGTCGTCGCGCAACGCCTTCAGCACGGCCAGCGCATCCGCATGGCCTTTCAAACGCGTGCCGCGCCCGGGCAACAGCAATAGGGGCCCGTCGCCAGCCAACGCGGGATAGCGTGCGACGACGCGCGCGCGCGCCTCGCGATCGGGCGACGCTGCGCGCGGAAATGCGTTCGGATCGATGCCGCGCGGAATCACCCGCAGACGCTCGGGGTCGGTCTCAGGGTAATGCCGCAACACGTACTCGCGTACCGTCTCCGACACGCAAATCGTGCGCTCGCCGCGGGCCATGATCGCGCTGTAGCGCGAGGGCGAATTCAAACCGTGGACCGTGGTGACGAAGCGCGGACGTTGCGCCGCCGGCAATCCGTTCAACGCGAACCGACCGATCCATGCCGGCAAGCGCGAACGCGCATGCACGATGTCGGCGCCGGTTTCCGTAAGCATCCACCGCAAGCGCGCGATATGGCGCAAGGTCAGCGGCGATTTGCGGCCGATGTCCAGCGCGATGTGTTCCGCACCCGAGGCTTCCAATCGCGGCACAAGCCGCCCGCCCGCGGACACCACCACGGCGCGATGGCCGGAGCGCACCAGGGCGTCGGCGATTTCCAGCGTGGAACGCTCCACGCCGCCGGAATGCAGCGCGGGCAGCAGTTGGACGACGGTCAAACGGCGCATCGACGCGATCTCCGTTCAAGATCCGCGCGCAATGCTCGCCGCATGCTCCGCATCGGCGAGACGCGCTCGAAGATCATCGGACGCGTTCGCAAGACCGAGAGGTCGCGCGGAGAAATCAATCGACGAGGACGTAAACCGCGCCGCAGTACGGGCAGGTCGAGGTGCCGCCTTCGGCTTCGATCGGCAGATACACGCGCGGATGCGAATTCCATAGCGCCATCGCCGCGGACGGACAACTCAGCGGCAGGTCGCTGCGATGCACCTCGTAGCGTTGCTGGGCATTGGCGGGCGTGTCGTGAGCGGTCATGGGCGGTCGGTCGTGGGCAGGCGTCCTGCGCGGAGCCGCATTTTAGCCCAGCCGGCCCCCTCCGACGCCGCTACCATGCGCAGCACGACACCCTCGCCGGATTCGTTCGCATGCCGCCCACGCTCGAGATCATCGGCCGCCGCAGTTCGCACTACACCCGCATGGTCCGCTTGTTGGCGGAGGAATTGGGCGTGGACTACGCGCTGCGGCCCATCCACGACCTGCTGAGCGAGGATCCCGCCGTGTTCGCGGGCAACCCGGCGCTGAAGCTGCCAGCGGTGCGCCAAGGCGACACCGTGGTCTGGGGCAGCCATCACGCCTGTCGCTTGATCGCCCGCAGCGCACCCGATGGCGAAGCCCGCGTGTTCTGGCCCGAACAGGCGCAAACCGCGCTGCTGATGAACGCCCACGAGGTATTGGCGCACGTCATGGCGGCGCAGGTCGAAGTGGTGTTCCACGAGATCGTCAGCCGACGGCCGCCGGACGCGACTTCGCGCAAACGCCGCACGAGCCTGATGCTGTGCCTGGAATGGTTGGACCGGCATCTCGACGACATCCATGCGGCCCTACCCGCGCAGCGGATCGCGCTGTTCGATCTGGGCCTGTACGCCCTGCTCGAGCATTTACCGTTCCGCAATCCGATCGATCTGTCGCCGATGCCGCATCTGATCGATTTCGTCGCCGCCTTCGGCGAACGCGCTTCGGCGCAGGCGACGCCCTACGTCTTCGACGCGCCGCCGCCGGAACGGGCGAAGTCCTGAGGCCTATGCAGCATCTTTCCGAAGACAATCTCCTCCCCTTGCGCAAAGCGCAGGGGGAGGTCGGGAGGGGGTAAGAAGACACCAGAGCGCGTCAAACTCTCCCTCTCCCAACCCAGTTCATTCACTCGGCGACGATGCGCTTAAACGAACACGGGCCGCTTTCGCGACCCGTGTTCTCAAACGCATGGCAACCTGCGCTTACTGCGCGGGCTTGGGCACGATCGACTCGGTGGTGATCGACAGCTTCACTTCGTCGCTGACGTTCGGCGCGTATTTGCCCACGCCGAAATCGCTGCGCTTGATCGTGGTGGTCGCGCTGAAACCGGCGGCTTCGCGCTTGGCCATCGGCTGCACGCCGACCTTGTTGATCGTCACGTTCAGCGTGACCGGCTTGGTGATGTCTTTGATGGTCAAATCGCCCATTACCGTCAATTTGCCTTTGCCGGCGGCCTTCACGGAGGTGCTTTTGAAGGTGATATTCGGGAATTTCTCGGCGTCGAAGAAATCGTCGCTGCGCAGATGCGCGTCGAAATCCGGCACGTGCGAATTCAAACCGGCCAGCGGGATCGTCACTTCGACCTTCGAGTCCGCGACTTTCGCCGGATCGTAGGTGATGAAGCCATCGACTTGGCCGAAATGCGCGATCGGGTTGGAGAAGCCGAAATGGCTCCAACTGGCGACCACATCGGTGTGGTTGGCGTCGATCTTGTAGGTCAACGGCGCGGCGACGGCGGCGCCCGCGGCGAGCGCGAGCGACAGGGCAGCGGCGATCAGCGGTTTCGTGTTCATAACGGGTCCTTTGGGGCGAAACGGGAGAGACGTCAGGAGAGGCGGCGAGCGCGGGATCGGTTGCGCGACCGGTGCGAATCGGTGAAACGAACGTTCATTCGATGCTGCAGGCTTCGTCGAACGACAACCGCGGCGAACGGGGGAAGATCGAAGTCGCGTCGCCGCGGCCGAGATTGATCAGGAAATTCGAGCGAATGGCGGTGCCGGCGAAGAATTCGGCGTCGACCTTGGCGTTATCGAAACCCGACATCGGGCCGGTGTCCAGCCCGAGCGCGCGCGCGGCGAGGATCAAATACGCGCCCTGCAGGCTTCCGTTGCGCAGGGCGACGGTCTCCAGCGCCGCCTCGGGCTTGCCGGCGAACCAGGAACGCGCGTCGGTGTGCGGGAACAGCACCGGCAGTTTGTCGTAGAACTTGAGGTCGTGGCCCAGGATCGCCACCACTGGCGCGGATAAAGTCTTGGCGCGATTGCTTTCGTCCAATGCCGGCGCGAGCCGCGCTTTGGCCTCGGCGCTGCGCACGAAGACGAGTCGCGCGGGCGACATATTGGCGCTGGTCGGACCCCACTTCATCAATTCGTAGAGGCGATGCAGAGTGGCATCGTCGATCTCGCCATCGAACCGGTTATAGGTGCGGGCGGTGCGGAACAATTGGTCCAGTGCGATGTCGTCGAGGGGGGCGTTCATGCGGGTGCGCTTCCAAGGGGGATAGAAATTTCGACAGGCCGGCAGTGTAGAGTCCAGGACGGGCCTGAACAGCCGCACGACAAGAACGTATCAGGCTCATCATTGCAACAATGCAGACTCGAATCGCCGATTCGCTACAAATTTACTCGCTTACCGACGGCCGTGCCGGCAATGTTCGCCAGGCCGATGCTTTGGCGAGCGCTGTGGCAACGCTGGTCGCGACCGATCGGAATGGGGCTGAGGCCCTGATCCACTCGACGACGTTGCGCACGCGCTGGCCTTGGCGCTGGACGGCGCCGCGCCTGATCGGCGGCGACGAGCGGGCCTTCGATGCCGATTTCGATGCCCTGCTGCGCGCACCGCCGACCCTCGCCGTCGGCTGCGGGCGGCAGGCGGCCCTGGCGACCCGCCTGCTCCGCGCCCACGGCGGCCGCGCCGTGCAGATTCTCGACCCGCGTCTCGACCCGAACGCGTGGGACCTCGTGATCGTGCCGCAACATGACCGCGTGCGCGGCGCGAACGTGATCGCCACGCTCGGCAGCCTGCATCCCATCGACGACGGCTGGCTGGCGACGGCGCGGCAACGGTTCGCGCGATTCGCGGATTTCCCGCGCCCGCGCACGGCGGTCTTGCTGGGCGGCCGCACTCGTCATGCGCGGTTCGATCGCATGGCCTTCGAGGTACTGGCGTCGAAACTGGAGGTCGCGCTCGCTCGCGAAGGCGGCAGCGTGCTGCTGACCGCATCGCGCCGTACGGATCGCGAACTGCGCGGCGTGCTTGCCCATCGCTACGACGACACGCCCGGCGTGGTCTGGCGTAGCGAAAAAGACGGCGAAAACCCATACGCGGGCCTGCTCGCCTGGGCCGACCGCATCGTGTGTTCGCCCGATTCGGTGAACATGATCACCGAAGCCTGTGCGACGCGCGCGCCTGTCTACGTGTTCGATCCGAATCGCGTGCGCGGGCGGCCCCGGGCGTTTCTCGACGCGTTGCTGTCGCGCGGGCGCATTCGCGCGATGGACACGACGCTGGCGCCGTTCGACGTGGCGCCGCTGCGCGAAACCGCGCGAGTGGCGGCGGAAGTGCGGGATCGGTTGGGGCTGTAAACGCTTGGAGCGTGGGCTCAACCGATCGGTACGCTCAACCGATCGGGACACTCAACCCATGGGCGCGCTGAACATATCGTCGGACGGGTCGCGACGACGCTTCGCGACCAGCGTCGCGACCGTCACCCCGGCCACCACCGCGACGGCGATGCCCGGATGGCGTTTGAACGAACGCAGACCTTTGAACGCTAACGCGGCCAACCAAGGCCGACGCATCGCTTGATCGACGACGGTCGCGAGCATCCCGCGGGCGCCGCGGGAGCGCGCTTCCCGAGCCGCCAAACCGGCGAGGCCGCCGCGCCCGCTCAGCGTACTCACCAACGAGCCCAAGCCTTTCAGCGTGGTCGTGGCCGTGCGCAAACGCCCGGCATCGTCGCGCAGGGCTTGCAGCGCATCGGCGACTTCGGCGCGTTCCAGCGTCGCGCGCGTACGCAACATATCCATGCGCATCCGGCGCAATTCGCGGTCTTTGCTCATCGGACGAAGCCCATCGGTCTGTGCATATCGATCGTCGATTGTCGGCCGATCATCTGTCGGCCGATCATCGGAAGGGCTCGCGCGGCGGCGCGGCCTCGGCGGGCGCCGGGGCTTCACGACGGGCGAACGCATCGCGATCCTGCGCGAGTTGGCGCAGGGTTTCGGACAACGGCGGCGGCGCTTCGGCGATCTCGCGACGCAGGCGCAGGCCGAGCACGAGCGCGGCCAGCGCATACGCCAACAACACGATGCCCAGCGCGACCCAGCCCAGCGTCGGCCACAGCAGCACCACGAACAGTGCCGACGCCGCGATCAACGCCAGCACCAGCGATGCGGTGGTCAACAGCGCAAGCACCAACCAGCGCACGAACTGCACCCGCGCCTCGGCCAGTTCGAGCGATGCGAACTCGGCGCGGGACAGCAGCAGCTTGGACGTGGTCGCGCCGAGACGGCGCAGACTATCGACGAGCGGGGACGCCACCGATCGATCCGTCAGCGACGCGAAACCAACAACCCGACCAGGAAACCGACGCCGGCGGCGATGCCGATCGCGCCCCACGGGTTCTCATGAACCCAATCGTCGGTCGCGCGGGCGGCTTTGCGGGTCCCGTCGCGCACGGCGCCCTGGGCGTCCTGCAAACGATCTTTCGCGCGGCTCAGCGCTTCCGCAGCGCGCTTGCGCAATGCCTGCGCACGTTCGCCGGTGGCGCCAGCGGCTTCGTCGAGCAAAGCCTCGACATCTTCGAGCACATCTTTGGCGTCGGCGACGAGTTCATCGGGGTTGGCGGAATGAGCGTTCGACATACGGCCTCCAGTGGGGGATGCGACGCGATGCGCCGCGGGTGGATGCAGGATACCCCGACTGCACGACGGCGCAACCTTCGTTAAGAGCGCGGGACGGCGTGGCGTTCATACGCATCGGATCGATGGGGACGTACGCCGATCGCAAAGGTCGTCTCGCGCATCCGTCCACTGCTCGGTAGAGCGACCTTCAGGTCGGTGTTCTATTGCGGCGATCGATTCGGCGGCCTGAAGTCCACTCGACCGATGCTGCTGTACCGATGCCGCTCGGCGCCGAGATTCGATCGCCTGGATCTTCGCGATCGAATTCAACTCGTTCCGAGCGCGCGGCCGAACGCGAGCGCGATGGCGTCGCCGTCTGCAGTGCGATTCGACGCGTCCCGATCGTGCGCGCTCGAATGCGCATGCGCGACCAAGCGCGCGCGCCCATCCAGCGTGCAAGCCAAGCCGTCTTGCAGCAGCGTTCGGTGCGCTTGCCGTAGATCGACGGCGACATCGCCACTCAACGCACCGCTGGACACCGCCACATCGATCAACCCCGGCGTGCCGCGCGGCGCCAACAGCGCGGGCTGCGTATGCGCATCACGCAGCACAAGAAACTGCAGCAGAAATTCCAGATCGACCAATCCGCCGGGGCCTTGTTTCAGATCGAAGCGAGTCTCCGTCGAACGGTCGAGTTCGGCGCGCATGCGCGCGCGCATCGCGGCCACGTCGTTGCGCAGCGTGTCCGGGTCGCGCGGTTGCGACAGCGTTTCGGCGCGTACGCGTTCGAACTCGGCGCACAGCGCGTCGTCGCCGGCGATAGCGCGGGCGCGCACCAAGGCTTGATGCTCCCAGGTCCACGCACGATGGCGCTGGTAGTCCTCGAAACTCGCGAGCGTGCTGACCAGCAGGCCTTTGGCGCCGTCGGGGCGCAAGCGCACGTCAATGTCGTACAGATGGCCGGCGCCGGTCGGCGTGCCGAGCAAAGCCACGATCTTCTGCGCAAGACGTGCGCTCCAGCGCGGGGCGTCCAACGGCCGCGGGCCGGCGGACACGGCATCGGCCGGGGCGTCGTACAAGAACACCAGATCCAGATCGGAGCCGAAGCCGAGTTCTTCGCCGCCCAAACTGCCATAACCCAGCACCGCGAAACGCAGGTCGGGCACCGCGCCGTGCTGCGACTGCAATTCGCGCACGGCGAGCGCGTAGACCGCACGCACGATCGCATCGGCCAACCACGCCAATTGCCGCGCGCTGTCTTCGGCGGGTTGCCGGCGATCCAACGTCGCCAACCCGACCCGAAACGCCAACGCCTGCCGCGCTTCGTTCAACGCGAACAACGCGGCTTCGGAATCGTCGTCGTGCGCGGCGGCGCGAATCGCCGCCTCGAATTCTTCGCGCTGCGGCAACGGCCCGACCGCGCGCGCATCCAACAATTCGTCCAGCAGCAGCGGATGCGCGGCCAGTCGCTCGCCCAGCAGCGCGCTGCGCGCCAGCACATCGACCAGGCGAGTGAGCGCGGCGGGCTGTTCGTCGAGCAGCGCGAGATAACTGGCGCGGCGCAGAATCGTTTGAAACATCGCCAGCGCGCGGCGCAGCGCCAACGACGGCGCAGCCGATGCCGCGATGCCGCCGAGCAGCACCGGCATCAGTCGGTCGAGCCGCGCGCGCGTCGCGTCGGAAGCGTCGCGGACGCTGGGCGCGCGCGCGAAATCGCGCAAAGCGCGATGGGATTCATCGGAACGATCGAACCCCGCCGCGGCCAGCGCATCGGCGCAGTCGGCATCGGGGCGCGACTGCGCGGCGGGATCGTCGTCGCGCAAGGCGCGCCAATACACGGCCAAATCGTCCGACGGGGCTTCGCGACGACGCACGGCCAGCAGCGCATCGAATTCCTGCGACACATACGCGCGGTGCGCGCGCAGCGCATCGTCGAGCGCGCTCCAATCGCCGTAACCCAACCCGTGCGCGATGCGCGCGCGATCCTGAGCATCGTCGGGCAATCGTTGCGTCTGCGCGTCGCGCAGCATTTGCAGGCGGTTCTCCAACCTGCGCAGGAAACGATACGCCTCGATCAGACGCGCGGCGGTGTCGTCGGCGAGATGGCGGCCATCGCGTAGCGCGCGCAAGGCCGGCTGCAAGCGACGTTCGCGCAAGGCGGGTTCGCGACCGCCGCGAATCAACTGCAGCGCCTGCGCGAGAAATTCGATTTCGCGAATGCCGCCGGGGCCGCGCTTGATGTCGTTCGCCATATCCTTGCGCGCCACTTCGGCGGCGATGGTGGCTTTCATTTCGCGCAACCCGTCCAGCGCGCCGTAATCCAGATAGCGCCGATACACGAACGGCCGCAGCGTCTGCAGAAAACGTTCGCCCGCATCGATGTCGCCGGCCACCGGCCGCGCTTTTTGCCAGGCGTAGCGCTCCCAATCGCGGCCTTCGCGCTGGAAATACTGCTCCAGCGCATTGAACGACAACGCCAACCGGCCTGCGCTACCGAATGGCCGCAGCCGCAGATCGACGCGATGGCAAAAGCCTTCGGCCGTCGTTTCGTCGAGCAGCTTGGCCAATTGCTGACCGAGCCGCGCGAAATAGTCCTCCGCCGCCAGCGAACGCGCGCTGTGGCCGGCCTCGGACCGGCTTTCGCCTTCGTTCGCATAGGCGTAAACCAGATCGATATCCGAACTGAAATTCAACTCGCCGCCGCCCAGCTTGCCAAGCGCGAACACCACGAAACGCACCGGCGCATCGTTCGCATCGCGCACCGTGCCGAAGCGTTGCGCGAACGTCGGTTCGAGCGCATCGAGCGCGAGCCGCAAGCAGGTCTCGGCCAAGCGCGTCGTCGCGGCCAAGGTGTCGTCCAGCGTGTCCAGACCGTGCGTATCGCGCCAGATCAAACGCGTGGATTCGGCGTGGCGATAGCGACGCAGCAGCGTCGGCCATTCCGTCTGCGCGTCAGGCGTCAATGCAGGCAGCGGCAACGGCGATGCGCCGTCGTCTTCGGCCAGACGCGCGAGCAAGGCCGGCTGCCGCAGCAGCGTATCGAGCGCGAAATCGCTGACGACCGCGACCGCGGCGCAGGCCTCGGCGAAGCGCGGCGCTTCGAGCGCGTGAGCATGCTCGGGCGATGCGGCGCGCAACCGCGCGAGCGCGCGTTCGGCGATGGCCTGCGTGTGCGGGTGGTCGAGGCGATCGGGCATCGTCGGATTGTGGCATCCCATCGCAGGGATCGTCTGCGTCGAAGCTTCGACGCTCATCATGCGAAGCGCGTGCGGACTCGATACCAGGGCGATCGAAGCGCGTCGACGATGCCGCGCGATCAAAGTGCGGCCATCACGATTGCGATCGAGGAATGCGATTGCGGCGCCGACGATTCATGCGCGGCGATCGCGACGGACTGGATCCGAATATCGGTCCGACACGTTTCGTTCGGCCATAAAAAAGCCCGCACCGGCTGAGCCGGTAGCGGGCTTGCTCCCTCCCCCACGTCGGGATGCCCGGGCATCGTGAAGGAATCGTTAGGGCAACGCACGCTGCACTGCAAAACAAGACCCGGAAGTTTAGGAAAGGAGTCCTCCTCCCCTTCCGCGCAGCGCAGGGGGAGGCTGGGAGGGGGTCGAATCGACCTTGCCCCTCCCTCACCCTCCCCTTCGCTTTGCGAAAGGGAGGGGACACCATCGGATCCCCGCATGATCGACGGGGCCGTGTTCAATGCCAGGCGGGATCAGTCGATTTCGGAGCCGGGCTCAATCCGGCTTCGGCCCCAACTTGGCATCGCGCAGAATCTCGCGCGCCGCGTTTCGGCCCGGAAGACCGGTGACGCCACCGCCCGGGTGCGTGCCGGAGCCACAGAGGTACAACCCGGGCAGGGCGCCGCGGTAATTGCCCTGCCCCAGCAGCGGTCGCGCCGAGAACAACTGGTCCGACCCCAGGGCGCCGTGGAAGATATCGCCCCCGATCAAGCCGAAGGTCCGCTCCAGGTCCAGCGGCGACAGCGCCTTGTAGCCCAGCACGCTGCGGCGGAAATTCGGCGCCCAGGCGTCGACGGTGTCGATCATCAGGTTCGCCACGGTCTCGCGATGCGCATCCCAGCCGCCATCGACCTCCGGGTGCACGTGCTGGCAGAACAGGCTGGCGACATGCTGCCCGGGCGGCGCCAGGGTGTCGTCCAGGGTGGAGGAAATCACCAGTTCGACGATGGGTTTGCGCGCCCAGCCGGCGTTGTGTTCTTTCGATTTCGCATCGAAATACGCTTGCTCGAAATAGCGCAGCGAATGCCCGATCAGAATGCCGCTCTGATGGTGCGGCTGCAGATGCGTGCCGGGCGATGCCGCGAAATCCGGCAATTCGCTGAGCGCGACGTTCATGCGGAACGTGGCCGAACCGCAGCGATAGCGCGCGATCCGCGCCGCGGTCTCGTCGTCCAGCGCTTCGCGCGGTACCAGACGCTCGTACAGCAATTTCGGATTGACGTTGGCGATCACGCGATCGGCCGTAATTTCGGTCCCATCGGCGAGCGCGACGCCCACCGCGCGGCCGCCCTTCACGTTCACCCGCACCACCTCAGCGTCGGTGTCGATGCGCACGCCGCGCGCGGCGCATTCTTTCGCCATCGCCTGCGTGATCGCGCCCATGCCACCGATGGCATGCCCCCAGGCGCCGGTCTTGCCGTTCACTTCGCCGAACACGTGATGCAGCAGCACGTACGCCGAGCCCGGCGTGTACGGGCTGGCGAAATTGCCGACCACCGAGTCCCAGCCCAACGCGGCCTTCAGCGGCTCGCTCTCGAACCAATGGTCGAGCATGTCGCCGGCGGACTTCGCGAACAAGTCGAGCAGATCGCGGCGCGCGGCCATGTCCAGCGTTTTCAGTTGTTTCGCGACGGCGTACGAGCCCAGCCAATCGGCGAGGACGAAACGATCGGACACGTTCGGCGGCGTGCGCAGCATCAACTCGCGCAGCACCGCGACCACGCGATCGAGCATCGCGTAGTACTGCGGCAATCGTTCGGCGTCGCGCTTCGACCATTGCGCGACATCGGCCGCGCCCTGTTCGCCGCCGAGGCGGAACGCGCGGCCGTCGGGCAGCGGCAGGAAATTCGAGAACGGGCGCTCGACCACGCGCAGGCCGTGTTCCTGCAGGCGCAGATCGCGGATCACGCGGGGATTCAACAGGCTGACGGTGTAGCTGGCCACGGAATTGCGGAACCCGGGGTGGAATTCCTCGGTGACCGCGGCGCCGCCGACGATGCTGCGGCGTTCCAACACGCGCACTTGCATCCCGGCCGCCGCGAGATAGGCGGCGCAGACCAAGCCGTTGTGGCCGCCGCCGAGGATGAGCGCATCGATCTTGGGGCGGCTATCGACGACAGCGGACATACGTATCTCGACGAGCGTGATGAAGCCTCGAATGATCCCCTGCGCCCGAGTAAAACGGAAGCCCCAAGCGACGTTGGGCGGCTCTCGCTACCGACACCGGCCGGTACGAGATCCGATACGGCTACCGCTGCAAGTCGCCCTCGTCCATCAGCGTGTACGTGAATTCGTTGCGGGAATATCCGGCGCTGGAACGCACCAACGCCATGAACGCCGCGAACTGCTGCGTGCAGCGGAACGTCTGGCAACCTGCGGAATACTCGCCGACCGAAATCGTGCAATCGACCGGCGAGGCGCGATGGAGATTGATGCCGGTACCGTTGTTTTCGATTTTCGATGGGTCGAGATCGGGAACGCCATCCAGTCTCGCATCCCGATAGACCGGCAGCGTCGTGCCATGCTTCTGGCAAAGCGCCTGATGCCGGCTGCTTCCGCTGTGCTCGCGCACGCTATACATGTCGATGTAGTGCCCGGGTACGAGTATCGCAGTGCCTCTCTCGTTCCCCAATTTCTGGGCGAGGTAGGCGCGCCCGGGAATGGTCGTGATCTGGAACTTCTGGTACTGCCATTGACCGCGCAACGGATAGAAGACGAACAACACATCATTGAACGCATCCACGCGCAAAGGCCGACGCCGGATACCGACGATATTCAGGCTGCGATCCACCTCTTCTTCGATCGAATACCCCTTGCTTCGCATCGCTTCGATCACCGCATCGAGTTCGATGGACGAATTCTTCAGAATGTTCAATGCCATGACTGATGACCTCGTCTTTGTTGTCGTATGGCGCCGACCGGCATCGGCCAGCGGGATCGCCGTTTCGGCGTCGAAAGCGCCTGCTACGCCGACGGGATGCGTTGCTCGAAGCTATCGTCGGCCGAATCGATCGCATTCCGCCTCGCTTTGATAGCGCTTTCGACACTCGTTTTCCGCATCATTGAAGTCGCGTCGCAGGATCAATTGCCATCCACGAAAGCCGCTGCCGGCGTATTTCTGGCTGCATACGAAAAACCCCGCACGAATGCGGGGTCTCGTGGCGATACAGGTCGATTCGAGCGACTCATCGCTTCGGCGGATTCTGCTCGTCGAACCACTTCTTCACCTGCTGATACCAGAACACCGAATTCTGCGGCTTCAGCACCCAATGATTCTCGTTGGGGTAGTACACGTAACGACTGGGCACGCCGCGATTCAACAGCGTGTGGTACAGCTCCAGGCCGTGATTCACCGGCACGCGCAGATCGCTTTGGCCGTGGACGACCAGCGTCGGCGTTTTGAACGCCGCCGCGCCTAGATGCGGCGAATTGCGCTCTAAAACAGCACGATTGCCGCCCTCCCAAAAGCCGCCGAAGCGCGGCGTTTCGGACGAGAAATCCGCGGCGTATTGGCTATAGAGGTTGTAGACCGCCGCATGCGCGAGTAAGGCCTTGAACGGGTGTTCGCGACCGAGCAACACCGTGGTGAGATAGCCGCCGTAGCTGCCGCCGCCGGCCACCATGCGTTCGCGATCGATCCACGGCTGCGCCGCGAACCAATCCGCCGCGGCGATCACATCGCGATAAGGTTTCTCCGCCCACTCGGGATTGATCGAATCGGCGAAGGTCTGACCGAAACCGGAGCTGCCGTGGAAATTCGGCCACGCGGTCACGTAACCCCAACTGCCGAACACCTGCGCGTTCCAGCGGAACGCCATGCCGTCGGTGATGGCGTTGTGCGGGCCGCCATGGATCAGCATGAAGAACGGGTATTTTTTCGACTTGTCGAAACCGGGCGGGTAGTTCACCCACATCTGGATGTCGCGGCCGTCCGCGCCCTTGTAGGTCACCGATTCGTACGTGCCCATGTCGGTCGCGGCCAGCAGCGCGTCGTTGATCGTCGAGAGTTTAGTGGCTTTGCCGCTAGCGGGATCAATGCGCACCAGCGTCGGCGGCTCGACGAAGCTTTCGCGCAGGCCGAACAGACGACCGTCGTCGCTGGTCGCGAGGCCGCCGAACGAGGCGTTCGCGGTGACGTTGCGCGGCGCGGCGCCGACGGCGGGATCGACGGGCAATTCGTACACGCGCACGGTGCCGGCGTCGTCGATGGCGCCGTATAAACGGCGGCTATCGCGGGCCCACACCAAACCGCCCGCGCTGCGATCCCAATCGGCGAACAATTCGCGCGTTCCGCCTTCGCGGCGATCGTGCAGCATCAGTCGGCCTTTATCGGCGTAAAAACCTTCGATGCGCTGCTGCACGAAAGTCAGGTAACGGCCGTCGGGGCTGTACTGCGGCGCGCTGTCGCTGGCGCGATTGCCGGCGGTGAGGTTGCGCGTGGTTTTTTCGCCGCTGCCGTCGGCCGCGATCGCCACTGCGAACACATCGTTATTGCTGTTGTTGATCGCGGGGTCGGCGTCGGCGACGAACGCCAATTCTTTGCCGTCCGGCGAGATCGCGAACTGGCCGTCGGTGCCCAGCACCGCATTGCGCGGCAATTGCATGCCGCTCGGCTGCGTCAGCGCGCGCACGGCCGGCAATTCGGCGGTATCGGCGGCGGCATCGAACGCCACCGAAAACACATGGAACTGGCGCTCGTCGAGATACTGATCCCACGCCGACACCGGGCCGCCGTCCCAGACCATTGCGGTCATTTTTCGATCTTTGCGCTCATCCAAGCGTTTGCCCTGCTCGTCCAGCGGCAAATCGGCGAAAACGCGCGACACGAAGGCCAGGCGCTTGCCGTCGGCGAACCATTTCGGGCTCTGCACGCCGGTCGCCAGTTTCGTCAACCGCCGCGCTTCGCCGCCGCCCAGCGGCATCGCGTACAACTGCGGGGCCTTGTCGTCGCCGCGCTGCGAGACGAAAGCGACGTGTTTACCGTCCGGGCTGATCGCGGGCGCGCCCTCGTTCGCCGCATCGGTGGTGAAGCGGCGTTGACCGCTGCCGTCGGCGTTCCAAATCCACAGATCGACGTAGGCTTTGTCCTCGGCCATCGCGAATCGCGTGACCGGCGCGATCACCGTGCGCCCATCGCGGGAGACCGTGGGCGCGCCCATGCGTTGGATCTGCCAACTGCGCTCGATAGTGAACGGTTCTTTCTTCGTTTGCGCCAGCGCGGGTGCGTAAGCCCCCACGCACAGCGCCGCCAACAGCGCAGTGCCGATACCACGGATCATCGCGATCTCCGATTATTGAGCCATCTCGTCGTGTCGTCCGCCCGCGCGGGCATGCCGCCGGGACCCCGTCGCGATCATGCCGAAAAGCAGCGAAGGGGCAAGTGCCGAAGGCCGCGCCTCGAACAGAGGATCGCGCTCAATTCACGCTGCGGATCACGTCCGCCAGTCGCTGCAGGCTGGCCATCGTGTCGTCGTAGGACGGGCCGAAGTCGATCAAGCAAGCGATTTCGTCGACCCCGGCCTCGCGCAGGCGGAGCGCGCGTTCGACGCAGTCGTCGTGGGTGCCGACGAAACTGAGTTCGCTGTGGATGTTGGCCATCGAGCGCAGGCGCAAAAACGTGTCCAGCCGCCGCCCGTCCAACGCCCCGTAGCCGCGGTCGACGCCGAGCCCGCGATCCTGCGCGCTCTGCATCTCGACCACGTTGCGCAGATACGCGGCCATCGCCGGCGCCGCGCGCTGCGCGATCGCCTCGCGGGATTCGCCGACGAAGGCGTGCATCATGAGCGTCACTTGGCCCGGCGCCATGCGCAACGCCTGCTGCCGCTGTCGGTAGACGCCGATCTTCCGTCGCAGCACGTCGAGGCTGTATTGGTTGTTGAAATTCGACGTCAGCACGCCGAAGCCCTGTTCGGCGGCGGCGATGCAGCCTTCATCGCTGACGGCCGTCAGCCAAATCGGAATATCCGGGCGCAGCGGCCGCGGCAGAATACCGACCTCGGTGTCCACACCTTCTCCATTGCGGAACGCCACGCGCTCTCCGTTCCATAACCGGCGCACCACGCCGATGTGTTCGATCAGAATGCGGCGGCGCTCGGCGAAATTGGCCGGAGCCAGCACGAAATCGTCCACATGCCAGCCGCTGGCGACCGCGATGCCCGCCCGGCCGCCGGAAAAATGATCGATCATCGACCAGGCTTCTGCGATCTCCAGCGGATGATGCAGCGGCACCACCACGCTGCCCGCGCGGATCTGCAGGCGGGTGCTGATGGCCGCCAGCGCCGCGGCGGTCACGGCCGGATTGCCGTAAAGCCCGCCGAAGCGCATGAAGTGGCGCTCCGGCACCCAGACAGCGTGGAAGCCGTTGGTATCGGCGAACTTCACCGCATCGAACAGCAGCCGATACTTGTCCTCGCGATCGGAATCCGCGCCGAAAAAGAACAGACTGATCTTCATGATCGGGGACGCTTCATGACCGCGGACGCTTCATAACCGGGAAATCTTCATGCTCGGGGATCGCTCGGGCGCAAAAGGAAAGAAGCGCATGGCCATACTGTGCGCAGTTCAGTGCCAGGTCACAACGACCTTCGCGAACAGATCCAGGACATAGCGCCCGGGTTCGTCAAGCGCGGTGTTCTCGGAACGGGTCGCGCCGATGTCGAAACCGAAGCGGCGGTTGGAATTGTTCGAGTACACCAGCGATTGCACGTTGCCGCGAGAGTCGAGCGTGCGCAGATCGAGCGGATCGATCGGCCCCGGCGGCAGCGGGCCGATGGGCTCGCGGCGACGGTTGCGGCCGTATTGGAGGATCAAGCGCAGAAAGCTGTGCGTATCGAAATTGACGTTCGCCAGCAATTGCGCGCTGGTTTCGCGCGTATGCACGCCGCGCGAGGGCGCATCCATGTACCAGTAGGTGATCCGGGGCTGCGCCTCGAACCAGGCCGTGGGGCGATACTTGCCGCTGAGCGTGGCGACGTAGCCGGTGCCGAGCGTGTCGGTCGCATAGTCCAGTTGATCGCCCAAGGTGATTTCGAAGGAGGCGGCGGGCAGCGTGCGGCTCACGCTGGAGGATGCCTGGAAATACCACTGATCCATCTTGTGCAACTGCGCGCCGTAACCGGCGACTCGGCGCCGTTCGCCGGGATGGTATTCGGCGATGAGCTGCAAATCGTAGGGGCCGGACAACCAGACGCCGGGGGCATAGCGGGTCAACAGCGTTTCGCCCGTACTCGCCGTCTGCGCATGCGCCGTCCACAGGAAAGCGCTCACGCTGCTCCACGCGCCATCGAAACGCCATTTGCGAGTGACCACGCCGGTGATTTGCGCGAAGTCCGATTGCGGCATGAAACCCGTGTCGTTGCGCAGACCGGAATTCGCGCGTTCGAGCGTCAACGAGGTCTCCCAATGTCGCCCGAGCCGCGCCCAATCGACGAAGGCGTATTGGCCGTCGACGCGCTCGCCGCGCCGCAGCCCGTCGCCCGACGCTTGCGCGGTGGTGGACGTGAACAGCAGCATCGCGCGCGCCTTCGTGATCTCGTTCGGTTGCCAGGAGGCGTCGACGGCCGCGACCGTGTTCTCGCCCGCGTTGCCGTAATCGCGGTGACTCAACATTTCGCCGAACTGCCATTCGCCGCGCGCCACGCTGGCGCGCTGCAGCACCAGCAGCGAACGCGGCTGGCGCACGAAGCCGGTGCCGAACGCGTTGGGAATCGCCACCACGCCGCCGGCCACATCGCGCACCGCCAGCGCGGTGAAGCTGCGCCCTTGATTGCGATAACTCATGCGCGCCCCCCACAGGGGATCGGTGATCGTGCGGGTGTACACCGCCAGCCCGCCGCCGCCGCCCTGCAACGACGAACGCGTCGGCAATTCCAACAAGTCGATGTCTTCCAAGAAGAAATCGCGCTTTTCCGGCAGGAACAGCGCGTACTGCGCGTTCGACTGGAGTTGCGGAATGTCGAGCTCGACCTGCGAGAAGTCCGGGCGATATGTCGCGTTCACGCCCAGATGCGCGCCATTATTCCACTTGAAATGCGCGCCCAGTCGCGTGTCGGTCTCGGTGTCGCTCGGGCTGCCGTCGACAGCGCTGCGATGGCGACGGACGGTCGCGTTGATGCCCGCCGACCACTCGCCTTGCGCGCCCGGGCACTGGCCGCTATCGAGGGTCTGCGATGCGACCAACACATTCGTCGTGTTCTGTTTCAGCTCGCCGCTGGTGAACACCATGCGTTCCGCGCCGGGCACGTTGCGAACCACGAGATAGCGCCAAGCGCGCGCTCCAGCCCCGGCACCGCGATCGCGAAGATCGGCGCGCGGGATGCGTATTTGCAACGCGTAGCCATCGGTCGCCGGAAGACGCAGCGCCTGCGCACCGTAATCGGGATGAAAATCCATGTTGTCGCTGATCGCGGTGTAAGTGCCGTCGGCGATGCTGGCGCTGGGATTGACCCGAAAGAAATAGGCGGATTCGCCATCGCCGACCGTGTCGACGAACACGGTTACGTGATCCTGATCGTCGCCGATCTGATCGCGGCGCGAAACCGGCGCGCGGACGCCGCCGGAACCCGCGCCGTCGGCAATGATGCGAAAGAACAGCGCATCGCGGTCGCAGGCCGCCTGGACGCTGGTCCGCAACGGAGCGACGACGCCATCGCGCGGTTTGTACATCCAGAACCCCTCGTGCCGCGCGACCGCTTCCCAGTCGCCGGCCGCGGGACCGTCGTCGGCGGTGTCCAAACGCCGCACCTCCAGCGCCTGCGCGCTCGGCGCCCACCACAGCAGTTGTGCGATCAGCAGCGCCAGCCAATGGGGCCACCGGATGCGGAAAGGGAAAACCACATTGCGCATGGCGAGGAGTCCTGTCGTGTTGCGTCCGTGATGCGAGTGGGGTGAGGTGTCTGTGCCAGGGCGTAACGCGAAGGCTCGCATCAGGCCGAAAAAGGGGCCGAGGTCGATTCGGAATCCGAATGTGAATCGCTGCTCGAATCGCTATCCGAATGCCGATCGGAATGCCCATCCGAATGCCGATCGGAAGGCCGATCGGAATCGCGACCCGCGGATTGCGCGCTCAGATAACGCTGCCGCGCCGCATCGCGATCGAGCTTGCCGTTGGCCGTGCGCGGTAAGGCATCGCACACCGACAGCGTCGGCACCATGTAGGCGGGCAGGTCGCGTGCCAAACGAACGAGCGCCGCCGCCGTGTCGAACGTCGCGGATTTGGGCACCAACGCAACCACCGGTGCCGTCCCGAGCGCAGCGTCGGGGATGCCGAATGCGACCGCTTCATGGACGCCGTCGACGCGCATCACCGCTTTTTCGATTTCGGTCGGACTCACGCGGTAGCCGGAAATCTTCATCAATTCATCGCGCCGCCCGATGAAATACAGAAAACCGTCTTCGTCCATGCGCACGATGTCGCCCGACCACACCGCATACTCCGGCAGCGTGCCGGCCGCGATCGCTTTCGGCAAAGGCCGAAACCGTTCGCGCGTGCGCGCTTTGTCGTTCCAATAACCCTGCGCGACCAGCGGGCCGCGATGGACCAGTTCGCCCGCTTCGCCGGGCGCACAAAGCGAGCCGTTCGGGCGCAACACGAGAATTTCGGCGTTCGGGATGGCCTTACCGATCGAATCGGGCCGCCGATCGATCTCGTCCGGATTCAGATAGGTCGAGCGAAAGGCCTCGGTCAATCCGTACATCAAGAAAGGCCGCGCGCGCGCGAAGGTTCCGCGCAGACGCTTCAGCAGCGCGGCGGGCATGTGCCCGCCGGTGGTGGCGAAACTGCGCACCGCGAGCGCCTCGTCGCCCCAAGCGACGGCGGCGAGTTGCGACCACAGCGGCGGGATGGCGGTGATCGTCGTCGCGCCGACGCGCGCGCACAGCGCAGGCACGAACCGCGCCGAAGCATAGTTGTGCAGCGATAGCCGAGCGCCGGCGATGAGCGCGGTGGTGAGCTGGCTCAACCCGGCATCGAAACTCATCGGCAACAGACCGAGGATCACATCGTCGTCGCGCAACTGAAGATAGTCGCCGACCGATTCGGCGCCGACGACGAGATTGCGATGCGACACCACGACGCCCTTGGGCAGGCCGGTCGATCCGGAGGTGTAGATCAGCAAGGCGGGATCCGTATCGGTCCTCGGCCCTCGCGCGGCATCGCCGGCCGCGGCGAGACAATCGTCCCAATGCAAATCCGCGCGATGGCCCGCGCGGCGTTTAGCGCCGTTCCGGGCGAGCGCGACATCGGTCTCGGGCCGTACGAGGTCGATCAACAACACGCGGGCTTGCGCGGTGGCGGCATGGCGCACTAATTCGTCGCGCCGCAGCGCGTTGACGACCAGGCCCGCGGCCGCGCAATTGCGTAGCGCATGATGCACCTGCGCCGGTTTGAGCCGCGGATTGAGCGGCACCGCGATGCAGCCGGCCTGCAGGATCGCCAGCAACATTCCGACCATGCGAATCGACTTGTCCGCATACAACGCGATGCGCGCCCGCGCCCCGAACCCCAGGCCATGCAAGCCCCGGGCGAGCGTCGACACCGTCGTCGACAGTTCCGCGTAAGTGCATGTCCGGCCGTCGTGTTCGAGCGCGACCGCCTGGGGAGTGCGTGCCGCCGCCGTATGCAGCGCATCGAGAATCGTGATCGTTGCTCGGGACGGAAAAGCGGTCGGCATGCGGGTTTCCAGGCGGCGGGCTGCGAACGAGCGGACCTTCTCGTGCGGCATCGTGCCGACGGCTCCGTGCCGGTGCCGACACGTCGAATATCGGCGTGTTGACACTGATGTAAACGGTTACATAGTATGTCCGGCAATACCTCTGCGCAAGGCACCATCGCTGGATGGCCAGGTCCGTCGACGTCAACGCGCTCATCGGTGGCATGACCGTCGAGCAAAAGATCGGCCAGCTCACCATCCTGGCCGACTCGGTCCGCCCCCATGCGTTCGAAGTCAATCCCGAATCGTTCGTTTGGGATCCAGAACAAATGCGCGACATGATTCGCGCGGGCAAAGTCGGCGCGCTGTTCAACGGCGTCGGCGCCGCCGACGGGCATGCGCTGCAGCGGATCGCGATCGAGGAAAGCGCCTCGGGCATTCCGCTCTTGTTCGGCGCCGACGTGATCCATGGTATGCGCACGGTGTTTCCGATTCCGCTCGGCGAAGCGTCCAGTTTCGAACCGTCGCTGGCCGAGCGCACCGCGCGCGCAGCCGCGATCGAGGCCACGCGCGAGGGGCTGCACTGGACGTTCGCGCCGGTCGTGGATATCGCTCGGGATCAGCGCTGGGGACGCGTCGCCGAAACCACCGGCGAAGACACGTATTTGGCGTCGGTCTTCGCGGCCGCTCGCGTGCGCGGCTTCCAGGGCGAGGATCTGACCGCCGACGATTCGCTGCTCGCCACGCCCAAGCATTTCGCCGCCTACGGCGCGGTCGTCGCGGGACTGGACTACAACACCACCGATCTTTCTCCGCAATCGCTGCACGAGATCCATCTTCCGCCGTTCAAGGCCGCGATCGACGCCGGCGCGCTCACGATCATGAGCTCGTTCAACGACATCAACGGCGTGCCGGCGACGGCCAATCGCGAGTTGCTCACCGGGGTGCTGCGCGAACGATGGGGCTTCGAGGGCTTCGTCGTCTCGGACTACACCTCCGATTTCGAACTGATCGAGCACGGCTTCGCGGAGGACGAACGCCACGCGGCGAAACTCAGTCTCGAAGCCGGTCTGGACATGAGCATGCAAAGCGGCGTGTTCATGGACCATCTCGCGGGATTGATCGCCGACGGCGCGGTCGAGATGAGCGCACTCGACGCCGCGGTTCGGCGCGTACTCGAGGTGAAAGCGCGCATGGGCCTGTTCGACAATCCCTATCGCTCGCTCGACCCCGCGCTCGAACAGCGGCCCGCCGAATACATCGACGCCCACGACGCCCTGGCGCGCGAAGCGGCGCGACGTTCGGTGGTGATGCTGAAGAACGAGCGCGACGCGCTGCCGCTGCGCAAATCCGGGCAGCGGATCGCCTTGATCGGCCCGTTCGCCAACGATCGCGAAAACCTCGCCGGTTGCTGGAACATCTTCGGCGACAGCCGGCGCGAGATCGATCTGGCCTCCGGGCTGCGCGCCGCGATCGCCGATCCTGCGCTGCTGCGGGTGGTCGAAGGCTGCGGGATCGAAACGGAGATTCCCGGCGGTATCGACGCGGCGCTGGAGGCGGCGCGGGCCAGCGACGCGGTGGTGCTCGCGATCGGCGAACCGACCCGATATTCGGGCGAAGCGCAATCGCGAACGCAAATCGTGCTGCCCGATGCGCAGCGACGGCTGACCGAGGCCTTGATCGCCTGCGGGAAGCCGGTGATCGTGCTGCTGCGCACGGGGCGCGCACTCGCGCTGGGGCCCGAAGTGCGAGCGGCCGATGCGATTCTGGTGACGTGGTTCCTCGGCACGCAGACCGGGCCCGCGGTGGCCGATCTGCTGTTCGGCGACGAAAGCCCGTCCGGCCGTTTGCCGGTGAGCTTCCCGCACGACGCGGGCCAGCAGCCGTATTTCTATAACCACACCGCGACCGGCCGCCCTTACGAACCGACGGGGGTGCAAACGTTCCGCGCGCGTTGGCGCGAAACGACGCATACCGCGTTGTATCCGTTCGGCCACGGTCTGACCTACACGCGTTTCGAATATCGCGATATCCGGCTCGATCGTCCGACGCTCGCGTGGGACGATCGACTCACGATCCGCGCGACGTTGGTCAATGTCGGCGCATGTCGCGGCGAGGAAGTGGTGCAACTTTACGTTCGCGATCGCGTCGCCAGCCGGGTTCGCCCGGTGCGCGAACTCAAGCGCTTCGAAAAGGTCGCGCTGGCGCCGGGCGAGCGCCGCGACCTCACGTTCACGCTGACCCGAGACGATTTGAGTTTCTGCGGCGTCGATCAACGCCCGACGGTGGAACCCGGTCAGTTCGATGTTTGGGTCGCCTCATCGGCGCAGACGGGCGAAGCGCTGCGCTTCGAATTGCTGCCCGCCGGCACGCCCGCGGACTGAACCCTCGCCGATGCCCGCGCCCGCGCCCGCACCAGCGCCCTGCCCGCATCCGCGGCGTTGAATTCGGAATCGGGCATGGAGCGGCCTCACGTCGCCATCCTGTGTTCCGGCGTCGCGCTCGGGGTGTATATCCCGGGTCTGGAGATCGCGCGCGGTCTGCGCGAATTCGGCATCGACGCGCGGGTTCATGTGCTGGAAGCGTTCCAACCCGAGGACATCGAAGCGGCCTTGCTGCGCACCCGCGAACAGCACCGGAATCACTTCAGAGCGGTGCAGCTTTCGCAACGGCTGGTGCGCGATATCTCGCCGAGTCTCGATCGCGCGGCATTGGCGCGATTGGCGGATGCGTTCGATGCGCGCGGCGTTTCGCGCATCCTGGCGCTCTCCGGGTTCTGGCTGCCGTGGGCCGCGGCTTACGGCGCGCATCGGCCCGAATGTTCGATCGAAGCCTTGCATATCGATTCGACGATCTCGCCATCGTGGCGTCCCTACGCGAACGGCGACGAGATGCGGCGCGTCGCTCATCGCAGCATGCTCGACGCCGCCACCGGCCGGGTGAGTTTCCGTCTGCGGATCGGCGGTCTCGACCCGCTGCCGTACGCCGAACGCGAAGCCGCAGTGCTGCTGCACGGCGGCGGTTGGGGCGTGGGCACGTATGCGGCTGCGCTCGAGCGCGCGCTGTCGGCCGGCTACCGCGCCAATATCGTGCGCCACGTCGAAGCGGAGATGACGCCGATGGAGGGCGTGCGCAATCTGCTGCTGGATCCGCAATGGCGCGCGTGGCGCGACACCGGCCCGGAAGAACTCGGCCACTTTCCGCCGCTGGGGTCGATCGAGGCCGACACCGGCGAAATCCGCTTCCGGCAATCGGAACATTACCCGGATCTGTTCGACATCACGCGTAATGTTCTCGCCGTCGTCTCCAAACCCGGAGGCTCGACGCTGATCGATTCGATGGCGGCGGCCACGCCACTGCTGTTTCTCTCGCCCTCTGGCAAGCACGAACAGGCCAACGCCGACGTGTGGATCGCGCGCGGATACGGCGACTGGTTCGAACGCTGGGATGCGCAGGGCGCGTCGCGTACGGCGCTGGAAGAGATGCATGCGCGGTTAATGCGCGATCGCCCCGGATTGCCGGACTACGTACGGACGCTTGCGACGGAACTCGGGCGGGGTTGAATCGCGTCCGCCTACGCGTCGACTACGCCTGCTCGCGCGGCGCGCTCGATGCGTTCCGCTGACGCGATGCTTCGTCCATCGCACCGGCATTCAATCGTTCGAGCAACGCGATCCGCGCGATGCTGAGGCCCATCTGCATCGCCCAATCGTCCGCATCCGCGCCCGAGGCGATATAGCGCAGTTGATTGCGATAGTCGTTCTGGGCCTCGAATTCGACCCGCTCGGTCTGCCCGGACGCATGCGCGATATCCAAATACAGTTTGTGCGCGCCGATCCGCGCACGGAAGAAATCCTGCAACGTCGCGGTCGCGTATTCGAATTCGAACGTATGCATCGCTCGTCGCGGCAGTGCGAACTGCGCGTCGAAACGCGCGAGGACGCCATCGCCCAACACCAATTCGACCTGCGCGTCGCGCGGTGGATCCTGGCGATCGGTCGCGATCGACGCCACCGACGCCGACGGCAAGTCCGCGTCGGCGACGGCTTGCAGCGCCTGCAGCCAATAGACGCCGTCGTCCCACAACACGCCGCCCCCGGGCCGCAGCCGGAAATGATCGTTTTCGCGCAGCCCATGACGCAGCAGCGTGCGGGTGCGCAGCAATCGTCCCCATGTCCGTTCGCGTACGCGCTGGCGCAACCACGCCTGCCAGGGATGGTGCCTGACCATCACCGCTTCGACCACGCGACGCCCGCACGCCTGCGCGCAGGCCTGCAGCGCCATCGCATCCGCCGCGCTCAGCGCCAACGGCTTTTCGATCAGCACATGTTTGTCGTGATGCAGCGCGATCTCGGCCCACAGACGGTGCTCCGCGTTCGCCGCTGGAATATAGACGCAGTCGACTTCGGGCATACGCAGCAAGGCGTCGTAATCGGTACATGCGCAGGCGAGGCCATACCGATGCGCTTGCTGATCGGCGGCGCCGGAACGACGCGACGCCAGCGCGCGCAAGGACAACTCCGGCACGAACGGCAGTTCGCGAAAGATCGACAACGGGGCGATTTCGGCCACGCCCAAGACACCCAGACCGATCGTCATTCGGCGGTCTCCAGCGCGCGGATCGTCTCCGTCAGCAACGCGCGTTCGTGGATGCGAAGTTTTTCGCTCAGTTTCAGCACGAGATCGGCGGACCGCGGCCCGGACCTGCGATGCAGCTTCAGATACTCGGCGCGCAGTTTGAAGCCGAGCGCTTCGAGCGTCGCCGCGCGTTCGGCAAAATCGCGGGCGGCGATCGCGCCCCGCGCGATCATGTCTTCGATCCTCCGCGCCATCATCCGCTTGTGTTCGTAGAGCAGATGCGACGGCAACACGTTCGATTTCGCCTGCCCCGCGGCCACCGCGCGCGCGTAGTCGTCGAACGCCGCCTGCGCGGCGACGCCGTATTCCGCTGCGACCGGCGAGAGCATGTGGCGCACGCGCAACATCGGATTACGCGAAGCCAGATACTCTTCGAGCGCATCGCGCACGGCTGCCGGGTCGAACGGAAACGGCCAATGGCAGTGCGGGCGCACCAAGAACAGATGGGGATAATCCGGCGGGCCGCAATCGCGCAGCCCGGCCCAGGCGCGTCGCAGATCGTCGTAACCGATGGTGGATCGCGCGTATCGCGCACCGAGATAACCGCAAAAATGAAATCGCTCCGAGCGATCGTCGAAGCCGTGCAGCAGCGACGGGTGCGGGTAATGAACGCGCCCCTGAGCATCGCTGCCGGGCACATGAAATTCGTCGAGCGGCGCTTTGATGTACTCGCCGCTGCGGATGAATCCGCGGAAGGCTTCGACGGGATCGGCGCACAGCAAGCCGAAACTGTCGCGATGGATCTTCTGCACCGATAACCACGGATTGAAATGCTTTTCGACGTCGGGAACGAAAAAATCGAAGAAGAACATCTCGCCGGTTTCCGGCGCTGGGAACGCCGACAGATGGATGTAATTGGTGTAAAGCCAACCGCGCGATTCGGGTTGTAGTTCCATCACCGACAAGTGGTACGCATGCTGCGGATAACAATCGACCGACGGCGTCGCCAACGGCAAGACGACGCTGGCCTCCGTCCGCATCGCGTCGACGAACACCTCGTTCATTGCGACCAACCGCTCGCGCTCGCGTAAGAACGCAGCGCGTATTTCCAAGACACGACCGTCAGCCCCAGCCACAGCGCGGCGGCGCTCGCCAGCCAGATCATGTCGCCGACCGGCAAACGATCCAACAGCGCGTAAGCCGGAAAATTAGTGAGCATGAAAATCGGCAGCGCGTACGTGCCGAACCAGCGCACGCCGCGCGAAAACGCGCTCGCCGGCACCGTGTTGAGATCCCACAGGGCGTGCGAAAGCTGGGTAACGGCCTGGGTGGTCCCCAACCGGAAGGCGAGGAATTGCGGCAGGATCATCAGCGAATACGCGGCGACCAACCCCAGCGCCATCGCGACCAATGAGACCGCGACCGCCGCAACGCTCAAGGGCGTCCGCTGCATGTCGATGCCGATCGCGATCATCGTTATCCCGGCGATCGCGTTCGGCAGCAACAAACTGAACTCGGCGCGCGCGCAGGAGACCATGAACAGACTGGACACCGGTTTGACCAGGACGAGATCGAGATCGCCGTTGCGGATCTTCGCCGACAGATCGAAGTTGTTCGCCATGAAGAAGCAGGCATAGAAACCGGTCATCAACGTGTAGAACCCCAAGACCACCAACGCCTCGGCCGGACGCAGATCGCCGAAGGTCACGCCGGCCTCGACGATGACGTAGGCGTAAGTGAGTTTGGACAAGAGGAATCCGGTTTCCATCGCCAAGCCTGCGTAGAAATTGAACCGGTATTCCATATGCACCATCAGCGAATTGCGCAGCAGCACCCCATAGATGCCGAGGTGCCGCCTGATCTGCGCCAGCGCGTTCATTCAGCCCCCCGTCGCCATGAACGAGCGCAGACCGACGCGCCACATGGCGTAAGCGATGGCCGCCAACAGCGCGATCCAGAACGCTTGCAGCGCCAGCGCGCCCGCCATCGCAGTGCCTGCGAGCTGACCAGTGGCGATTTCGATCGGAACCGAAATGATGCTGCGGAATGGCAGCAGATTCAGCGCGGTCTGCGCCTGCGGGCCGAACGCCGCCAGGGGCACGATGCCGCCGCTCAGCACCACGATCGCGATCCGCACGCCCTCGAACAGATACGCCGCCTCGTCGAACCAAAAACACAGGAAGCCGACGCAGAAAAAAATCAGCACATTGATCGTCAGCCCCAGCGCGATCGCCAACAGCATCGCCGCAGTGCGTCCGGGAGCGACGCCGCTCCACAGCGCAAGGCCGACCAACGCCGCGCCGACGACCGCATACCACGGCAGTTTCGTGCCCATGAAATGGCCGAGCCTGATCTGGGCGTAGGCGACGGGCTGAACGAGATAGCGCGCGAGACCGCCGTGCTTGATATCGCTGGCCACTTCGTATTCGAAGCCGGTATGCACGATGCGGCCGATGGCGGCCGCCAGCACCGAGTACAAGAGAATATCCCGATAGCCGTAACCCGGAATGGCGTAGCCGTGCGCGTACAGCGTGGACCACAAGTAATACTGCACGAACAGCGGGAACAGCGCGCTGACGAAACCGAGCGCGAAGTCGGTCTTGTGCTGAAGCGCTTGCTGCAGGCCGAGCGAGACGGCTTGCAGCGGCGTCGCCCATCGAGCGGCGTCAGCCCGCATACAGCGCTTCGATCCCGCGTTCCAGCGGCAACGGCTCGATCTTCATGTCCTCGATCTCGAGCCGAGCCATCACTTCACGCACGACGTCGTTGGTGTCTTCGTTGCGCATCTCGATGCAGTATTCGCCGTCCGCTAAAGACTGAAGGCGATAGCCGCCCGGCAGGATGATGTCGTCGACCGGCGAGCGGGTGCGGAATCGCACGATCTTCGCGAACGACAGCCGGTCGGCGATGCCCGCTAACGCGCCGTCGTACAGCAGCTTGCCTTGATGCGTCACCAGCACGCGTCGGCACAAGTCCTCGATATCGGCCGAATAGTGGCTGGTGAGAACGATCGTCGCGCCGAATTCCGCGCAATACTCGCGGATGAAGCGACGGATGCTTTTCTGCGCGGCGAAATCCAAACCGATGGTCGGTTCGTCGAGGAAGACGACGCTCGGGCTGTGGAGCAGCGCGCCGATCAGATCGAGTTTGATGCGTTCCCCGAGCGAAAGTCGGCGCACCTGGATATCGAGCAAGCGCGCCACATCGAGCAATTCGGCCAGTTCGCCCACGACGCGGTCGAAGCGCGCGTTCTCCACGTCGTAAATGCGCTGGTTCAACCGGAACGTGTCCATCGCCGGCAGGTCCGGCCACAATTGCGAACGCTGCCCCATCACGATGCCGATGCTTCGCCGGAACGCCATCGCGCGCTCCCACGGCACATGACCGGCGACCCGCGCGGTGCCCGCCGTGGGGAAGATGATGCCCGAGAGCATTTTGATCAGGGTCGACTTGCCGGCGCCGTTGGGGCCGAGCAAGCCGACGATTTCGCCGCGCTCGATCCGAAAACTGACCTCCTGCACCGCATCCTTTCGCAACGTGGGGCGATGGAAAAGATTGCCGAGCGAACCGAGCAGCCCCTCGCGTTTGGTGTGGTAGAGGAACGTCTTGGACAGGCGATCGACTTCGATCATGGGGCGCGATCCGGTCTCATGCATGCCGCGCGCCGTCGGACCGGCTTACCGGCCGCTCAGATACAGCAGGACGCATTTCGAACAGGCCGGCATCAGGCCGCAGGCGAGCGTTTTGCGCACATCGTCGAAACGCTCGCCATGCCAGACCTCGGCCAGCGTCTCCCGTTTCAGATTGCCCATCGAAAATTCGGGAAAGAATTTGCAACTCGCGACATCGCCGTTCGGCAAAATATCGATCCGGTTGGTGATCGCCAAACATTCGCTGCGCCGCTGACCGGGGCGCGAAGTGCCGCGAATGAAATCCAGCACCTCATCGTCTTCGAGCGCAGGCTTGAATCGCACCCGCGTGTGCCATGTCCGCGCCACGATCCGCGCCATTTCGTCGCGCAACGCCTCGTAGCTGCGCTCGGACAGACGATAGGTAAAGGAATGCCAACTGGGCTTGCCCGCCGCTTGCTCCGGCATCGCCCAGGGGAACGCCCGCTCGACGTAAGCGTCCATCTCCTGCGCGGTTTGTTCGGAAATGTGCCAGGGAAAGGTCAGATGCACCGAGTCCACGCCCACGCGCTCGAAATGCTCGATGAACTCGTACAGGCGAGACACCATCATGTCGTTGATCGTGATCTGCGCTGCGACCTCGCCGCGATACTCGCCCCGACGTTTGGCGTCCAACAGCATGTCGATGCTTTTCGCGACTTTCGCGAAGGTGCCCTTGCCGCGAATCGCGTCGTTTTCGGCCTCGAACCCTTCCAGACTGGCCAGGAACTCCAGATTCGCGGACATTTTCAGGATGTCGTCGAACCGGCGTTCGGTCGTCACCGCATTTGTGCAAAGCGTGGCCCAACGGGTATCGGCGGCGATCAGATCGGCCATTTCGCCGAAACGCGAGTAGATCAGCGGCTCGCCGCCCCACAGAAAGATCTTGGAACTGCTGCCACGGGTATCGTCGAGAATGCGCCGGAACAGATCGATCGGAATCTCGTCGCGCGCCTCGCGCTGCGCCATGTCGTGGTGGTAACCGTCCTCGTTCCACTCGAAACAGTGGGTGCAGCGCAGATTACAGCGGTTGTTGAGCTTGATCCCGATCTCTTCCGGCGAGGCCAGAGCATAACTCGGCGCTTGCCGACGGCCGCGACTGCTCTCGGCTTTGTTGCGGATGGATTGCTTCAACCGAAGGAACGCATTTTTGTCGAGCGGCTTGCTGGATTGGGGCTGCATCGGACGCTCCCTCTAGAGCGCAGACGGCGCAGGCATGGGCGCGGACTGGCTCACGGCCTCGGACAAGAAGTCCACCAAGCGCTCGACGCGGGTGAAGGTTTCGTAATCGATGATGTCGAAATCGATGGAGATACCGAGATCGTCCTCCAAGCCGAGAATGAAGTCGGTCATCTTCAGGCTGTCCAAACCGATCTCGTTGATCAGGTCCGTCGCGAAGCCGATGCGGGAGGCAAGCGTCGGATCGCCCTGGATGGCGGCCACCGCCGTGGCGATCTTGCTCAGGCACTCGTCTCGAGTCATTGCCGAAACTCCTTGATGGCTCGACAGCGATGCGTCGCCGATCGTAGGCGGACCGTTGCGCAGGGCTGAATGGGGGACGCCGGTTTCGAAATCGGCCATGTAACCGGTTTCATAGCGATCATAGCGCCCCCGCGCAACCCGGCGCAATGCCGCGATTATCGGCTCGGCCGCGAAGCGATCGGCCGTGCGCCGCCCGTGCGTTGCCCAGCCGGAACCGCCTTCGGCGTCTGTTCGACTAGCGGCCGCCGCTGGCGCGAGATCCGAGCTCGATTATGGAGGCGGCGACGGGATCGACGGCGAGCCGCATCGGTCCGGTTCGAAACGACGGAAGCCGGACACCAGACGCCGACCGACGCGAGGGCCTGTTCACGCGCACGCGCAGACCGACCCGCATCGCGTCACAGGATGATGCTGATCTTTCCGTGCTCGACCAGCGACTCATGATCGAGCACCGCTAGGCGCCGACGAATCTTGAAACTGTCCTCGGCGCGAACGAGCGCGTAGGCGTATTTGCCGACATAGACATTCGATCGCCCGTTGCCGAATCGATGGATGATGAAGTTCGCGACGACGTCGAGCTCCCCGTTCCTTTCGCTCAGAACGCAGACATTGCCGATCAGGCGATGGGTTCTCGAACGTGGGTTCTCGCACCACATCTCGTTGCCGAGCAGTTGTTCCACGCGCTGACGCAGCCGCGAGGCATCGTCGGAGATGATGGCGAGCGCATCGACATAATCCCCGCGCACATCGGTCGCGGGCACTTCGTATTTCACGTCCTCGGTCATCAGCGCGAACCATTCGGCCAAACGCCACTCGTCGAGAAGTCGAGCTTCCATGTAGAGGAAGTCCTCGACCTGCTGCCGCGTTCCGAGCTTATCCAATGTGTCGATGTCCAACGCTCTGCCTCTCGTTTGATCGGGCTCAGCCGCGCCCTGCTTCTTCCGGATCCACCATGAGTTCGCGCCACCGCTGCCAGAACACGCGTGCCGGCAATTCGTCGGTCGTCTGCGGCACCTCGCGGTTCATGCCCCGCGCGAGGTTCGAGTGGGTCACGCTACGGTTGGCGTATCCGAGCTGACACGATTCGATGATCTCGATGTCGTCTGGCGTCGCGAATCCGCCGGGCCCCAGGAATGTCAGGTAATGGCTCAGGCGCAATGCGCGCAACTCGGGTTTCTCGTCCTTGGGCGCCATCGCCCAGGATGTCACCGCCAGCGCCCCGGGGCCGACGGGATCGATTTTGCGGATCGTGATCGCGATCGCATCGATGATCATCAAGTTCGGAAATATCAAGAGCGCGCGGTTCTTCTCGGCCATCCGATGCGCGCGTTCTTCGCCGAAACGGGCGACGATACGCCGCTTCGTCGCTTCGATCTCCGGCTTGACCGCTTCGTCGAACATCGGCGTCCAGTACGCGAGCGGACGAGCCGCGGCGGGCGTCAGTTCGTTCGCCGCATGCCCATTGCCCAAATCGCGCGCGAATCCGCCGCGCTCGCGCGGTGCGTTGGCGCCCATCGACGCCATGTAATCGACGTAGCGCTTGTGCAGCGCCCTGAAGTGATAGAGGTCGAGGCTGTTCTCGATGAGCAGTTTCCAGTTCGCTTTCGCCCCATGCAATTGCGTGCCGCGGACGACCTCCATCCCGACTTCGGACTGATCGGCGATGAGATCGATGTATTCCTTGGCGTCGCCGAGATAGTCGGAGAGCGATGACGCGCCCTGCTCATCGAACGTGACGAAGACGAAGCCGCGATAGCTCTCCATCCGATGCCGCTTCAGCGCGTAGTTCGCACGATCGAAGGACTCGCCGTAAGCGTCCTGACCCGGCACCCCGATGAGGTCGCCGCGGTTGGAAAACGTCCAAGCGTGATAGGGGCAACGAAAGGCCTTCGCCGTCCCCGACGGCTCGCGGCACACGAACGCACCTCGATGCGTGCAGGTGTTGGCGAATGCACGCACCTCGCCGTCCTCGCCGCGCGCGAGGATCACCGGCCAGCCGCCGACGTTCCGAGTGACGTACGCCCCCGGCGACGGCACTTCGGACTCGTGGCCGACGTAAAGCCAACATTTTTCGAAGATCCGCCGCTGTTCGAGTTCCGCGATCTCCGGCTCGACATAGGCGCGTCGATCGACGAGGAATGCCTCGTTCGTCGTGTCCTCGATGACGATCCGCGTGAGGTCAATGGGCTGCATGCGCGCCGCCTCGGATCGTCTCGATCACGCTGTCCGCGGTCGTGCGTGCGCTGTCTCCGCATGCGCCGACGACCGCCTCGACCCGACGTCGATAGCCGCGCCCCGGATCGAGCAGCGTCTCCAGCGCGGCGCCGACTGAGGACGTCGTCGCGTCCTCGGGACGAAGCGACACGCCGAAACCCGCACGCTCGACGTAATGCGCCTGGACCGGCTGGTCGATCGCGAGCGGAATCACCAACATGGGTTTACCTGCGCGGATGGATTCGGCGACCGAGTTGTAACCGCCGTGGGTGACGAACACGCTCGCGCGTTCCAGCATCTCGCGCTGCGGCGCGTAGGGAACGAGGATGACGTGGTCGCCCATTCCGGCCAGCGCGTGACCGAGATCGCCCACGGAGGCGACGACTTGCACGCCGAGGCCGGACGTCGCCGCGATGACCTGCCTGAGCAGTTCCGGGCGTCGATAGAAGATCGTGCCGAACGAAACATAGACGAGGGGACGCGAGGGATCCAGCCGTTGCTCGTCCGGGAAGGGCGTCTCGTCACCGCGCACCGCCGCCGCCCCGGGAAGCCCGACCAAGGTCACGCCGTCGAGCACCGCATCGTCTCCGACGAGTTCGTGAATCGCCGGCGCGAGGTTGAGCAGGGGCGATCGCGGCGAGTGCGCCGCTTCGGACCACAGAATATCGTGGCGGATCAGATAATCGCGGGTGATTTCGTCGTACGCCCACCGATGTTGGCGAAAACGGCGCGGCGCGATCATGCCGAGGTTCGCCGTCGTCAGCCCGTACGGGACGCCGGACGCATGCACACCGACGAGCGCGGGCCAGGTCAACTGCATCGAATCGAGCAGCACGAAGTCCGGCGCGAGCGCACGAATAGCGGCTTCGCTCTGCTCTGCGACGCGCGTGGTGTCCAGTAGCGTGCGGATCCCCTCGGGCGGCCCGCTCCATGGTCCGATGTTCACCTCGCCGATGACGCGAACGTCGATCCCATCGAGGGCCGCGCGCCGCTGTTCGCTCAACGCATCTCCGTCGGCGACGAGCAGCAGCAGCGTCACCGTGCAGCCTCTCGACCGCAGCGCCCGCATGACCGGAACGAATGGATTCAAATGGCCGTGCTGGCTCGTCGTCACGAATGCGACATGCATGCGCTTTCTCCTTCTGGACACTCAGCATGTTTCACTTGTACCCTCCTTGCAAGCTAGCAAAAAGCGATTCGAACTGCACGCGAAGGGAACCGACCGACATGCGGGCGCGAACGATCGAGGCTGATCGGGCTGCGGATCGGCCCGACGCGACGATCCGGTGGGCAGCCTCGTTCGCGTGCGCGGCGCCCTCGCCCTCCTCCACCCTCCCATGAACGAACGCGCCGCCGGGGTTTCCATTGAACGATAACGATCGCTACGAGAAAGGGCTGGCAAAATTTCGCGAAGTCTTCGGCCGCGACCCGCTGCCGGGCCAGAACGACGATTTCATCAGAATCACGCTCGAACATCTCTTCGGCGAGATCTGGACGCGCCCGCACCTCTCGGTGCACGAACGCGAACTCATCACGCTCTCCGCGCTAGCGATGATGCGTACGGAGCGGGAACTGAAAGGGCATATGGGCGCGGCGCTGCAGCTCGGCATTCCGCGCGAGAAAATCCTCGAGATGATGATCCACCTCGCGCACTACGGCGGCTGGCCGGTCGCGAACAACGGTCTGCGGATCGCCCAGGAGTTGTTCGCGGAAATCGACAGCGCGTCGGAGAAACCATAACCGATCGACTCCGGCACGCGCCGAGACGGTCTGGTTCGATATCCGCTTTGTCCGATCCGGTTTTCGCCGCTTATATCGAGCACGCTTATATCGAGCCCGCTTATCTTCCAAACCGCTTTGATCGGGCCCGCTTCGATCCAGCATGCCGCGAAGCCTCACGTCGCTCTGCCCGCTATCGTTCCGGGTCGACGGTGTCGAGCAAAATTCTCCACTCGCATCCGCCTTCTTTGTAGTCGACTTCGATCGCGCTATTTTCGACGTATTTCTGGATGATCTTGCTGTTCAACCGGGTGCAATACTCGCAAGGCGACTCGAAGGTCAGTCGAACCCGCGCCAAGGCCGCTTCCCGCCGATAGTGCAGGATTCCGCAATCCCGATTGGTCGCCACGTACGAATTCGTCGCTTCGTCGTAGCGTAGGCTGATGTCGGAATCGTAACAACGCAACTGATTGACGAACCTCGCGACGGCATAGGCGGCGCGGTTCTCCTGCGCCGGCTCGATCAATGCGAATCGCTTGGCGGTGATCGAACTGTTCGCTTCGATCCAGCCATCGATGGCCTGCATGCCGCCGATCTCCATCAAGTACTCTTCGGCCGACGCCTGGGCCTCGAAGAAGCGTTGCTGCCAAATGCGCACCTTCTCCATATCCGTCAGGCGCCCGCCATGCGATGGATCGACGGAAGGCGTGTCCGCCTGCCCGGCTGCTTCACCTGTCTTTTCGGCCTGCGTCGCCACCGCTGCGTCGTCGTTCGACGGAACCATCCGCATACTTTTCTCCAATGTTCGCGCTTCAAAACATTCGCGCTCCAAAAACACCCGCGTTCCAAAACACCCGAGCCGACGTGAGCGACGACTGTAGCATCGGAATCTTGCGCGAGTAAGAACCTATTCGAAACCCCGATTCGGCGCGAGTCGAGCCGCCCGCGGCATCGGCCATGAAACAGCGAAGGCGCGATGCGATTCGCGCGCAGCGGCCCAACCGGCCGCGGATCGGCGCCCGGAATGTGATACGGTCGGTCGGCTCGGTATCGCTTCGAGGCGTTTTCTTCGTACACATCACGAAATGCAGGTAGCCGCCATGAAGGTGCTCAAATCGTTTTTCAGGATTTACCTTCGCAAATCCGAACTCGAAGCCAGCAAACGGTTCTACATGACGCTTCAGGGGGCGGAACGTCCGCATCACGAATTCCATTACGAAACGTACAGGCTCGACATCGTCGCAATCGGGAGCGTTCTGCTGATCGCCGGCGATCGCGCCGACACCGAGCGGTTCGAGGCGACCAAACTGACCTGCCTTGTCGACGATCTGGACGCCGTTCGCGACTATTTCGTTCGCATCGGCGTCGGCATCATCGACGATATCAAGACGGTCCCCTCGGGACGCAACTTGCGCGCCCTGAATCCGGACGGCACCATCGTCGAGTACGTCCAGCACAGCGACGATTTCAAGCGGCGGATGAGCGCGAACGCCTACGATTGAAGGTCTACGGATCGGTCTCGTTCGCGCCGCGGCGCGATCATGGAGGGTTAGCAGACAGATGTGCGGAATAGCAGGCTGGGTCGATTGGAATCGCGATCTGTCCCTCGAACGTCCGGTCCTCGCCAGGATGACCGAACGGCTCACGGCGCGGGGACCGGACGCACGCGGCGAATGGGCCGCGCGGCACGTCGCGTTCGGGCATCGCCGGCTCTCGGTCATCGACCTCTCCGAGAACGCCGCGCAGCCGATGGTCTTGCGGCGCGACGGCCGCACATGGGCGTTGGTCTACAACGGTGAGATCTACAACCATCGCGAACTCCGCAGCGAACTGGAAACGCGCGGCCATCGCTTCCGTTCCGCCTCGGATACGGAAGTGCTGCTCCATGCCTATGTCGAATGGGGCGGCGCATGCGTCGAGCGCCTCGACGGCATCTTCGCGTTCGCGATCTGGGACGATGCGGCGAACGAATTGTTCCTCGCCCGCGACCCGCTCGGCGTGAAACCTCTGTTCTGGGCGCGCGTCGGCGACGGCATCGTGTTCGGCTCCGAGATCAAAGCATTGCTCGAGCATCCGGACGTGCCTGCCGAGGTCGATGCGCGCGGCCTGACCGAGCTCGTGCTCACGCGCCCGGTGTTCCCCTCGACGCCGGGAATCACGCCCTTCGCGGGCATCGAGGAATTGCGCGGCGGGCGCACGCTGCGCGTGGCGCGCCATGGATTGCGCGAGGACATTTACTGGCGACTGCAGAGCGCGCCGCACGAAGATAATCTCGACGCGACCGTCGAGCGCGTAAAGGATCTCTTTTCGCGCATCGTGCGTCGGCAACTGGTGTCGGACGTGCCGGTCGCCTGCATTCTTTCGGGCGGCCTGGATTCGAGCGCCGTCGCGGCGCTGGCGGCGCCGATACTCAGGGCGCAGGGCGGCACGCTGCAGACGTGGTGCATCGATCTCATCGATAGCGAACATTTCGCGAAGCATGCGTTCATCCCCAGTCGCGATGCGCCTTTCGCGGCGGAAGCCGCGGCGTATCTGGGCACCGAGCATCATCTGGTGTTGATGGACACCGAAGCGATGATGGAGAACCTGCTCGCCTCGATGCGTGCGCGCGATCTGCCGATCGCGCTGCAGGTCGACACATCGTTGCTGCTGCTCATGCGTGCGCTGAAAACGCAGGCGACCGTGGTGCTGTCGGGAGAAGGCGCCGACGAGATCTTCGCCGGCTACGGTTGGATGGCGCCGCACGCGCGAACGCCGACATTCCCGTGGGTGCCGGGTGTACCGCACGCGCCCTGGCCGTTCTATTTTCGCGAAGAGGTCGTCGCGCGCGCGCGTCCGGCCGAACGCGTCCATCAGTCGTACGAGGACGCGCTCGCGGAGGTACCGCGACTGCCAGGCGAGCGCGAGGAAGATGCCCGTTGTCGCGAGCGCTCCTACCTCGCGCTGCGTCGATGGCTGCCCGATCTGCTCGATCGCAACGATCGGGTCAGCATGGCCGCCGGCGTCGAGGCGCGCGTTCCGTTCTGCGACAAGGAACTCGTGCAGTATCTCTGGAATGTCCCGTTCGCGATCAAGCATGCGGACGGCATCGAGAAAGGCGTGTTCCGGCGCGCGGTCGCGGACGTGCTGCCGCCATCGATCGCGCAGCGGAAGAAAAGCGCATTTCCGCAATTCGAGCACGACGGGTATTACCGCAGCCTCATCGCACGCGTCCGCGATATTTTCGCGTCGGCGCAGTCCACCGTTCGCGATCTCTACGACGAGCAGCGTATCGCCGGACTTTGCGATGGGCGCGTGCCGTCGAGCGGATGGCTCTTCGGCGCGCCTTACGCGATCGTCCAGCTCGAACGCATCGTGATGACCGACGCCTGGATCCGCGAGTATGGTGTGCGCTTCCGGTGACGACCTTGGCCGGACGGTTTCATCCCTTTCGATACCGCTCGGGGCGCCCGGATCGATCATGACTGCGTTCACGACCTTCGACAGCGCGCGCATGCGCAGGGCTCGCGTCGCGGTCTCGCTCGCGTTTTTCGCTTTCGGCACCCAACTCGGGCTCTGGTTCGCGCACATCCCCGAAGTCGCCAGGCGTCTCGCCCTCGAACCGGCGCACTTGGGGCTCGGCATTCTCGGCATCGGCGTGATCGGCCTGGCGATGCAGCCGGTCGCCGGCCTCGCCATCGCCCGCATCGGCAGTCGCCGAACGGCGGCCGTACTGCTGTCCGGTTTCGTGATCGCGGAGACGCTGCTGATCGGCGCACCGTCGCGAACGTTGTTCTTCGTTTTCGCGGCGCTAGTCGGTCTCGTCGGCATGCCCGCGAACATCGGCATCAACACCCTGGCCGCGGAATTCGAGCGCCGCCACGGGCGCCCCGCGATGTCGTCGTTTCATGGCCTCTTCAGCGTCGGCGGATTGGTCGGCTCCCTGCTCGGCGGCAACCTCATCGCGATCGATCGCGGCGACGGCAGCGGTGCGCTCGTCGTGGGCATCGTGCTGCTGTTGATCTCGCTTTGGGCCACGACCAACGCACTGGAGGTCGCGCCCGAACCCCGCGAGCTGCGGAAAGGGCCGCGCTTCGCGATGCCGCCATCGGCGATCCTCGGCCTCTGCGTGCTCGTGTTCTGCACGGCGCTGATCGAAGGTTCGGTCGGCGACTGGAGCGCGCTGTATCTCGATACCGTCAAACATGCCGATCCGACGCTGGCCGCCAGCGGCTACACCTTGTTCTCGGTCGCGATGGCGGCCATGCGCTTCGCCGGTGGCGCGATCGTCGAACGGATCGGACCCAAAACGCTGATCGCCGGTGGCGGCGCGCTGATGGCCGCGGGGATGCTGATCGTCGTTCTTTCGCCGTCGCCGCTGCTCAGCGCGCTCGGATTCTTGGTGGTCGCGGCCGGCGCGTCCAACATCGTGCCGATCCTGACCAGCGCCGCGGCCAACACGCCGGGCGTCGCACCGAGCATCGGGGTCGCGTCGCTCACCACCTTCATGACGCTGGGATTATTCGCCGGACCGCTCGCGATCGGCTTCATCGCTCAAACATGGGATCTGGGCATCGCATTCGGCTTATTGGCGGGAATCGGCGCCGTCGTAGCGCTGGGCGCCGCGATCAGCCGCTGGGATCGCGCGGGTGCAGGTGCGTCGACGCATTAAGGTAAGGTCTGAATAACGCCCTCCTGGTGTGATTCAGACGTCGCGGACTCAGGCCAAGCCTGAGTCCGCTCCCGCTGGATCAATCACTTGGGTGATCGATCCGCGAGCGCACCATCCATGGCGCGCGGAACCTCTGAATCGTTCAGAGGTTCCTTAAGGTCTCCGATCGAACGCGTAACGCGCGTGTTTCGACAACGTTCTAGACCTCGATGGCAGGTTCGCGCCCATTCAACCAGTGCGCGTACTGGATGGGCAGGACCACGTGCGGCTGGTCGATGCCCAAAGCCCTGGCCGCGCGATACGGCCAGTGGGGATCGCTCAGCTCGGCATGCCCGAGCAGAACCAGATCCGCGCGCTCTTCGCGCAGGATGGCGTCGGCCTGATGCGGTTCGGAAATCCGCCAGCTCACGGCCGTCGGAATCTCGGCCTCGCGTCTGATCCGCTCCGCGATCGGCACCAGGAACCCGGGCCCCCAGGGGACGCCGCTCACATCCGGCGTATTGAAACCGAGACTGACGTCGATCATGTCGAGGCCGGCCAGTTTGAATCGGCGAACGAGTTCGATCGATTCTTCCAACGGCTGCTCATCGGGATGGAAATCGGTGACGCCCAATCGGATGGTCAGGGGAAACTTCTCCGGCCAGATTTCGCGCACCGCCGAGAGGACCTCGATCGGGAAGCGTGCGCGACGGTCGGCACTGCCGCCGTATTCGTCGATTCGATGGTTCGCGATGGGCGAAAAGAAGCTCTGGGCGAGAAAACCGTGCGCAAAATGCAGCTCCAGCCACTCGAAACCGGCGTCCAGCGCACGTTCGGCGGCGGCGACGAAATCCTCTTTCGCCTGCGCGATGTCCGCATGCGTCATTTCGTGCGGCACCCGGTGCAAGTCGCCACCCAGGGCGATGGGCGACGGCGCGACCGTCTGCCATGCACGGGGGTCCTCGGTCGCGAATTGCGCATCGCCCTCCCAAGGACGATGGGCGCTGGCTTTGCGCCCCGCGTGGGCAAGCTGGATCCCGGGGACGGCGTATCGCTTCACGAACGCCGCGATCCTGGCCCAAGCCTCGGCCTGTTTCGCGTTCCACAGGCCCGTGTCGCCGAGCGTGATGCGTCCTTCCGGCGATACTGCGGTTCCTTCGGCGATCACCAGGCCCGCACCGCCGACCGCACGCGCACCGAGATGCACCAGATGCCAGTCGCCAGGGATGCCCTCTTCGGCCGAGTACTGGCACATCGGAGCGACCGCGATGCGGTTTCTGAGCGTAACGCCCTTGAGTCGCAAGGGATCGAAGAGCGCTGGCATGGAGATCGACACTCGACCGGTTCGGTGGGCCATTCTTGCAGAGGGTTCGGGGTATAGGAAATTCGAACGCCCTTTCCGGGCAGTCGGGACGCTGCGGACTCGGGCCAAGCCCGTCTTCGCTCCCATGGCCGCGGCGCGCGGCAGGACGTCTATCCCCGACGCCAGAATGCACAAAGCCCGGCACAAGGCCGGGCTTTGTGGTGAGGCTTGCTGGATGACAGGGCTTAGAAATCCATGCCGCCCATGCCGCCCATTCCGCCGCCGCCCATGCCGCCGCCGGCCGGTTCGTCTTTCTTCGGCGCTTCGGCGACCATCGCTTCGGTGGTGATCATCAGACCGGCGATCGACGCCGCGTTCTGCAGCGCGGTGCGGGTGACCTTGGTCGGGTCCAGGATGCCGGCTTCGACCATGTCGACGAATTCGCCAGTGGCCGCGTTGTAGCCGTAGTTGCCCTTGCCTTCCTTCACCTTGTTGACGATGACCGAGGGCTCTTCGCCAGCGTTGGTGACGATTTCGCGCAGCGGGGCTTCCATCGCGCGCAGGGCGATCTGGATGCCGTGGTTCTGGTCTTCGTTGATGCCCTTGAGGTTGGAGATCGACGCGAGCGCGCGGATCAGCGCGACGCCGCCGCCCGGGACGATGCCCTCTTCCACCGCAGCGCGCGTGGCGTGCAGGGCGTCTTCGACGCGGGCCTTCTTTTCCTTCATTTCGATTTCGGTCGAGGCGCCGACCTTGATCACGGCCACGCCGCCGGCCAACTTGGCGACGCGCTCCTGCAGCTTCTCGCGGTCGTAGTCCGAAGAGGTCTCTTCGATCTGCGCCTTGATCTGCTTGATGCGGGACTGGATGCCGTCGGCGGCGCCGGCGCCATCGATGATCGTGGTGTTTTCCTTCGAGACCTGGATCTTCTTGGCGCGGCCGAGATCCTTGATCGTGGCCTTTTCGAGCGACAGGCCGACTTCTTCGGAGATCACGGTGCCGCCGGTGAGGATCGCCATGTCTTCCAGCATCGCCTTGCGACGGTCGCCGAAGCCCGGGGCCTTCACGGCGCAGACTTTGACGATGCCGCGGATGGTGTTGACCACCAGCGTCGCGAGGGCTTCGCCTTCGACTTCTTCGGCCACGATCAACAGCGGCTTACCGGCCTTGGCCACGCCTTCGAGCACGGGCAGCAGCTCGCGCACGTTCGAGATCTTCTTATCGTGCAGCAGGATGAACGGGTCATCCAACTCGGCCGACATCGACTGCTGGTTGTTGATGAAGTACGGCGACAGGTAGCCGCGGTCGAACTGCATGCCCTCGACGACGTCGAGTTCGTTGTCCAGGCCCGAGCCCTCTTCGACCGTGATCACGCCTTCTTTACCGACCTTCTTCATCGCGTCGGCGATGATGTTGCCGATCGATTCGTCGGAGTTGGCCGAAATGGTGCCGACCTGGGCGATGGCTTTGTCGTCGGCGGTGGGCTTGCTCATCGCCTTCAGTTCGGCGGTGGCGGCCACGACGGCTTTGTCGATGCCGCGCTTGAGGTCCATCGGGTTCATGCCGGCGGCGACCGCCTTCATGCCCTCGCGGATCAGCGCCTGGGCGAGCACGGTGGCGGTGGTGGTGCCGTCGCCGGCGTTGTCGGAGGTCTTGGAAGCGACTTCCTTCACCATCTGCGCGCCCATGTTCTCGAACTTGTCGGCCAGTTCGATCTCCTTGGCGACGGACACGCCGTCCTTGGTGATCGTCGGGGCGCCGAAGCTCTTCTCGAGCACGACGTTGCGGCCTTTCGGGCCGAGGGTGGCCTTGACGGCATTGGCGAGGACGTTGACGCCGCGCACCATGCGCGCGCGAGCGTCTTCACCGAAACGAATATCTTTGGCAGCCATTGTGTGGAGCTCCGGGAATTGGGAATTGAGAATCGGGAATCGTGAAGAACGAAGCGAATGCGCGGGGTCGTCGGGAAGGCTCAAACCGTTATGGAATCGCCTTAAAACGATTCCCGATTCCCCATTCCCGATTCCCGCGCTTCTCGCTTAGGCGAGAATCGCCAAAATGTCGTCTTCGCGAATGATCTTGTACTCGGTGCCTTCGTGCTTGTAGGCCGAACCGGCGTACTGGCCGTAGATCACTTTGTCGCCGACCTTGACCTTCGGCGCGCGCACGCTGCCGTTGTCCAGGGCCTTGCCTTCGCCGACCGCCAGCACTTCGCCCTTGGTCGGCTTTTCTTTAGCGGCGTCGGGGATGATGATCCCGCCGACAGTGGTTTCTTCGGCTTCGATCGGCTTGACGACCACGCGGTCGTGGAGCGGCTTCAGATTCATGGAACCCTCGTAACTGGTTGAATGGAAGGGGAAAGGGCGGCGATTTTAGCAGTCACACCGAGCGAGTGCCAAAATCGGAGCCAAAAAATCGCCCGGGCTACGGGACGCGAGGGGATATGGGGCGGGCTCGGAACCATTCAAGGGGCCTGGCGGCCGCCCCCGAGCCCATCGAACACGCAAAACAACGGGCGGCGGATCGCTCCGTCGCCCGTCGTTCGGATTCGAAATTCGACCGCCCTCGCCGAAGCGCGAGCGGCGATCGGATTATCGAACGTAGAACGTGCCGCCGTAGAACGGCCCTTGCGGCAGGTCGCCGGTCTCGCCGACGGCTTCGATAACGACGCTCTGGAGGGTTTCGCCTTCGGAGGCGCGAATGCCCAAATAGCCGACTTGCGGCGGCACGGGGAAATATCCGAGATCCTGACCGTTGACCGCGATGCGGACACCGTAAGTGACCTGGAAGGTCGGCTGGCCGTCGAGCGTCGGTAGGAAATCGAATCCGAATTCGGTCGTGGGTTGGGCGAATCCGACTTCGATGCTGCGACCGCCGGTCGCGGGGTTCCAATTGATCCAGCGCTTCACTTTCAAACCATCGACTTTAGCTTCGCGTGCGCGACCGCGGTCGTCGATCGTCATCGGTACGGGCATGCCCATCGCGCCCACGGAGTTGTAGCCGTATACGTATTTCAACTGAAAGCGGCCGCAGGTCACCTGGGCCAAATCGCTGAAGCCGACGCACTCCTCGCCCGGAAGCTGCGCCAGCGCGACGCCGAGCGGGACTTTCAATTTCCGCGAATCTACGACGACCCAACTGTAGCGCGTCGCTTCGGCGCTGGGCGTGGACGCGATTTCGACCGCCGAAGCGGCGAAGGGTAGCGCTGCGAGAACCGTCAAGGACAAGACCCAAACGCGACTTTTCATGTTGCGAATCTCCGATGGAAAAGGGTGGCGCCCGCGCTGCGCCCAGCGGCCCCGACCGCGGAGACTCGAATCGGAAGCGGCCCGATGCGATCGATACAACGAACGAGTCGCGGGGTTTATTCCCTGCCTCGGCGGCTCAAGGCATCGCCCGGGCTCAAGCGCGAATACGACACGCAACGAAGACGGGCGGCGGATCGCTCCGTCGCCCGTGTCGATACTCGTCGATGTCGCCCAGCCGCAAGGGGGCTGGGCGGATTCGATACCCGCGCGATCAGTATCCGCGCTTCGGCGTGGACAAATCGGGGTTCGCCTGCGGCTCGTTCGGCTTAGCGGCCGCCCCGCCCCTGACGTCGGCGATATCCGGCGTACGCTGCAGGGCTTCGACGCTGGCGCGCAGCGAGGTATTCGAAGCCGTGGCCGAATCGGCCATCACGCTCTTGGCGAACGGGTTCGTCGGTTCGCGATCGAAGATGAACAGATTTTGGCGGCCATCGGCCATCGGTTTGCCCAGCTCGACCTTATCGATCTTATCGAAGCCCTTCTCGTTGCCCAGTGCGGCGAGATACATCGCGGTGCGCTCGACATTGAAACTCGCGCCCTGCGCATTGAGCTTTTCCACGCCGGTTTTGGCTTGGTCGAACAGCGCGCGGTCGTTCGGATTCAAACGGCCGACCGACGACGCATCGCTCGAGATCGGTTTCGACGCGAAATCGCTGGCGCGGTCGTAGCTCGGCGGTGGCGTGTATCGCGGCTCGGGCGAAGACGAACGCTTGGAGCCACCACCGAAGCTGATGCTGATGCCGGCCATGACTTTGTAGTCGCCGGTATGCGGATTGATGCTGGCTTCCAGACCGTATCTGAAACGATCGTCGCCCTTGGTCACTTTGGCGCCCAATTCCGCCAAGCCGAACCGGCCGTCGGCGTTGTTGAATTTGATGTTGCCGCCGTACTCCAGGTCTTTGTACTTGTAGCTCAGCATGCCGTTGGCTTCGGACAGCTTGGGTCCGAACTTTCCGTCCAACCCGACTTTACCGTTGCCGTCGTCGAACGAAAGCTTGGCGCCGAAACCGACGTTGGTGCCGAACGGTGTGTCGCTGAGATTGAAGTTGTAGACGTTGTTTTTGATGTTCGCGCCGAGACCGAATTCTTTTGTTTTCTCGACGCCATTGATCAACAGGTTGCCGGTGATGTGATCCTTCTTATCCAACATCACCTTGGCGTCGGCGCTGTAGATCGAACCGCCCGGCAGCTCACGCAGGCCCAGGTCGAACTTGCTGCCGCCCAGCGTGCTGTAGCCGAGCTTGTAGTCTTTGAAATTCTCGACGCGGTTCCATTCGGCCGAGCCCAGCAGCACGTTGCCTTCGCCGAACGTGGTTTTGCCGTTCACTTTCAAGATCGAGCCGGCTTTATCGTCCCGGAAGTCGATGCCGAAGCTGTGCCGATCTTGGAAATTGCCGTTGAGATTGAGCTGTTTGTACTTCTCGATACCGTTGAGTTCTAGCGAGCCACCGAGGGTGTCGCCCGGACGCAGCGTGGTCAGACTGCCGAGCTTGAGTAAGGAACCGTCTTTGCCGGCTTTGTAGTCGAAGTCGAAAAGGTGTTTACCGTTGTCGTTCCAGTTCAATTTGTAATTCTGGGTGCCGGCCGGCCCGTTCGATTCGAACGCGCCCGTCAGCAACCCGCCCGGCTTCAACGTGGCCTGCCCGTCGCCTTTGAACAGCGTGCCGGCCGGGCTGTCGTTGAGATTCAAATTGAGGAAATGCTTGCCGTTATCGTTCCAATTCAACTTGAAATCGTTGGTCTTGGTGATGCCGTTCAACTCGACATTGCCGGTCACCAACTCGCCGGGTTTCAACGTCGCCTGCCCGTCGCCTTTGAACAGCGTGCCGGCCGGGCTGTCGTTGAGATTCAAGTTGAGGAAATGCTTGCCGTTATCGTTCCAATTCAACTTGAAATCGTTGGTCTTGGTGATGCCGTTCAATTCGACGCCGCCGGTCACCAACTCGCCCGGTTTCAACGTCGCCTGACCGTCGCCTTTGAACAGCGTGCCGGCCGGGCTGTCGTTGAGATTCAAGTTGAGGAAGTGTTTGCCGTTATCGTTCCAATTCAATTTGAAGTCGTTGGTCTTGGTGACACCGTTCAATTCGACACCGCCGGTCACCAACTCACCCGGTTTCAACGTCGCCTGACCGTCGCCTTTGAAGAGCGTGCCGGCCGGGCTGTCGTTGAGATTCAAATTGAGGAAATGCTTGCCGTTATCGTTCCAATTCAACTTGAAATCGTTGGTTTTGGTGATGCCGTTCAATTCGACGCCGCCGGTCACCAACTCACCCGGTTTCAACGTCGCCTGGCCATCGCCTTTGAACAACGTGCCAGCCGGGCTGTCGTTGAGATTCAAGTTGAGGAAATGCTTGCCGTTGTCGTTCCAATTCAACTTGAAATCGTTGGTCTTGGTGGCGCCGTTCAACTCGACGTTGCCGGTGACCAACTCGCCCGGTTTCAGCGTCGCCTGTCCATCGCCTTTGAACAGCGTGCCGGCCGGGCTGTCGTTGAGATTCAAGTTGAGGAAATGCTTGCCGTTGTCGTTCCAATTCAACTTGAAATCGTTGGTTTTGGTCGGGCCGTTCAACTCGAACCCACCGGTCACCAGCTCGCCCGGTTTCAACGTGGCTTGCCCGTCGCCTTTAATCACGGTGCCGGCCTTCGTGTCGTTCAGGCCGAAGTTGAAGAAATGCAGATCGCGATCGGTCCATTTGAGTTTCAGATCGGAAAAGTTCTCGACGCCATTGAGCTCGGCGGAGCCGGTGAGTTGTTGACCTTTTCCGATCGCCCACAAACCATTCGTTTTGAAGATGTCGCCCTGAGGCGCGGTGGCGAGGTTGGCGTTGAGCAGACTGCCGTCGCCGAATTTCAGATCGGCGAGCCATTGCGAGGTGCCCTTGGGCGGCTGCACGTCGAAACCGAGACTCGCGCTACCGCCGCGACCGAGACCGAACGTCCCGTTCGCGCCATAGTTTTCGAGCGAGAACGGCTGCGTGCCCAACAGCGCGTTGGCGCCGAGCGTATCGCCGTTTTTGAACAAATACGACGCCAAGCCTTGGTACTGAGTCGGCGAAGGCTGGGTAATGCGACCGGTGAAATCGCCGTCGAACAGCGGCGACTTGAACACCCATCCGCCCGGCGGCGGCGCGGGCGCCGCGACTTGGGTCGAATCCTGAGGCGGCTTGCCGCTTTGCGGCGCGCCTCCGGTCGGGGCTGGATCTTGTTTCTGCGGGTCGTTCACGGGCGGCATATCGACTCTCCCCATCGCTCGATCAAGCGTTTCGCAGGATCGACCGGGGCGGCGCCCCAAGTCAAGCGTTCGGAGCGGTTCCGCAGCCTCCGCGTCTTTACAATCGATCGGCAAGCCCGCACTGTGCCCGCCCGCCGAACCACCACCCCGACAAAGACGCCATGCCGACCCGGGTTCTCCATGCCGACCGCGCCGAAGACCGCGCCGAGGCCGTGCGTCTATTGCGCGCGGGGCGGCTGGTGGCGGTGCCGACGGAAACCGTCTACGGCCTCGCCGGGGATGCGGCGAATCCCGACGCGGTTCGAGCGATTTTCGCGGCTAAAGGCCGGCCGACGAACCACCCGCTGATCGTGCATCTGGCCTCGGCCGACCGCATGCCGCGCTGGGCGCGGGACATCCCGCCGACAGCGTGGCGCCTCGCGGAGGCCTTTTGGCCCGGGCCGCTGACCTTGCTCTTGCACAAGTCGGAGACCGCGCCGACCGAGGCCACCGGCGGGCGACCGACCATCGGCCTGCGGGTGCCGGCGCATCCGGTGCTGCGGGAGATGTTGACCGCATTGGACGGCGGCCTCGCCGCACCCTCTGCCAACCCGTACCAGCGTTTGAGCCCGACCACCGCCGAACAGGTCTTGCGCGGTTTGGACGGGCGCATCGACGCGGTGCTCGACGGCGGCCCCTGCGCCGTGGGTTTGGAGTCCACCATCGTCGATCTGACCGGCCCCGTGCCGCGGATCGTCCGCGCCGGGCCGATCACGCGCGCGCAGATCGAAGCGGCGCTTGGTGCGCCGGTCGAACTGCCGGAACGGCACGATGCCGCCGTGCCGGGCAATGTCGCCGTGCATTACCGGCCGCATACGCCGCTACGGGTGATCGCGAGCGATGCGTTGCGCGAACGTCTCGCCACGTTGAAGGCCGAGGCGCGCATCGCGGTCGCACATCACAGCGTCGATCTGGTCTTGCCCGATGCGGGCATCGTCGCGCACATGCGCTTACCGGCCGACAAAGCCGGCTACGCGCACGATCTTTACAGCGTGCTGCACGCGCTGGACGCCGCGGCAGCGGACGCGATCTGGTTGGAACGCCCGCCGGACGACGAAAATTGGCGCGACATACACGATCGGTTGTCGAAGGCGGCGAGCGGGGATTGATCTCCCGCGAACCGTTCGAGAACAAACTACGATCGAACCGCCACCAGAGGCGCAACAGACTTCGACAGCGCACGCAATGCGCCGCAGATCGATCAGTTCGCCTCCGCCTTGCCCGCCAGATACATCAGACAACGCACTTTGTTTCGACGCGCTTCGCTGCCGACCGGGGTATCGCGAAGGTAACGGTCGATATTGCGCCGAGCGGTCGTCGGTTTGTACTGCGTCTTTCTGTAATCTCTCGTCAATCCGAGACGAATCTCGGGACTGAACCAGCGTGCGAGCGGGAAGCCGTATTCGGAGTGTTCGTTGTCGAGCAGCGCGTCGTCGAAACGTTTCCAGTCGCGCTCGCATGCAGCGATCGAATACCCTCCGTTCTCGCGCCCGACGGCGTCATCGCCTTCGATCGCGTACAAGATCGTCGGCCGAACCGCCAGCACGGGCGGCTGTCGGCACTTCGAATCGGCGATCGCCGCACCGTCCACGATCTCGACGATCGCCGCATGCGCGCGGTGATCCGTCGTCGATCCGACATTGAATTCGCCGTAGCAGCCGGAAAAAATGTCGTCTGTGATTTTGTAGCGGTAGAGGTCGAGCCGTTCGTTCGGGACGGTGTCTCGATGCGTATGCGCCGACAGCCACAGGTTCGCACCGGACGACAACAACAGGTTGCCGATCTGGCCGGAAGCGAAATTCGCGCCGGCGAACGACCAATGCAAATCTTTGGTCGGATAGTGCGAGGCGAAAATGCGCTCGGTCCCTTGCGGGACGCCTTCCAATCGCTTCAAGACCCATGCGGTTTGGCTCCCTGGCCCGAACGACACGCCGCCGCGCAAGCCTCTGCCCTCTCCCAATGTGGGAATCGAGGGGAACACGGGGTTGAAGCCAAGGTCTCGATAATCCGACGTGTCGATCAGCACCAACGCGCCTCGGCGTCCCCGGCGCTCGTAATCGACAACCGCCGTATAGAAACAGCCTTCGGTATGTTGATCCTCCTCCACTTCCACCTGACAACCGCCATCGCGACCGTCGACCTCGGACACACTGTCGCGATAGCCGGTGAATGTCGGAGACGAGAAAGACTGCAGACGCGAGGATTCGGTATTGAACGCCGAGGTCGAGCGAACGAGCTGGGCCTTGGTGTAATACGCTTGGCCGCCGCACGCCAAAGCGCGCAAATGGCGATCCGACTGATTGCCGGTCGCCAAATAATCGTGATTACCGATCGCGAAAAAGATCGGCACGCCGTGTTTTTCGCGGTTTTCGCGCAGGATCGAAAAGAAAAGATCGACTTCGTCGCGGCAACCGCTGTTGGCGCCATCGCCCAGATACAGAATCGCATCCGGCCGCGACAGCGCTATCCGATCGAGCATGTCGCGCAATTGGTGTTCGGCCAGATGCTCCTGCGCGGTCGTTCTCACCGCAACGTTCGCGACCGCATCGGCTTGCACCGTCCGAAAAAGATAATGGCTGGTCTTTTGCGGCGTGGTCAGTTGCGTATCTGCGATCACGCCCAGGCGCAGGCCATCATGCGACTGAATCGACGCTGTTTGCGCCGAAAGATCGCCGCAGTAGGCGCCTCCCGCCAACGCTAAAAAGACCGCTATTTTTTTCCAATATGCCCTCACCACTGCCCCCTGTGTGCGGTCTTTCGAGTCCACGCGTGAATCAGAGTACCCGAAAAGAAACCGGCAAAGGTCACATCTTCGGTATCACCGTCACGTAGTCATGCGGCAAAGCGCGCGACTTCGCACCAATCGCGGACGGCTCGCGCAAGCGTCTGCGCAAGTTCGCGTCGATGCGTTGGCGCAAACGCGGCCCGGGCTTGAACCCGAGCGGCGCGCCGCGCGTGCGCAACGCCGCTTGTTTGGTCGCGGCGCTCGCTGTCGTCACCGCGATCGACGGCAAGTTCGGCATCGGCGCGGACACGATATCGGTTCGGTTGTCGGTGTCGCCGTCGTTGGCTTTGCCGTAGAACGCGACGAACATGCCGTCCGCATCGATCAAGGCTTGATAGTCGCCGACGAAAAATCCGTTCGCGTTCGGGGCGGACAGCATGTCGAAAGATGCGCCGATGCGTTGTTCGGTCCAGGTCGCGCCGCCGTCGCCGGAGCGCGCCAGCCATACATCGGTGGTCAGCGGTGCGCTCGCGGTATCGTTGCGCAGGTCGTAATAACTCACCGCAATCACGCCGTCGCGACCGACGCTCACGCTCGGCGTGAACGCCGCCGCGCCGACGACCGCATTCACGCGAATCGGCGCCGACCACGTCGCGCCGCTGTCGATCGATCGCGATAACGCGATGGCGTCGAACGCGCCGCTGCCGAAACGCGCGTCCTGCCACACCGCGTACACCTCGCCGAGCGGCGAAACGGCGATGCTGGGAATGATCGAGCCTTCACGCACGTTGGCGCCGGTCCGCGGGTCGGTGGTGCCGACCGCCAACAAATCGGCGACATAGATCGGCGCGGACCACGTCGCGCCGCGATCGAACGAACGCACGATGCCGACGCGCGAGCGCTGCGGCCCGAGCGTCGGTCGATCGATCTGGTTGAACACATCGATCAACACGCCGTTAGGCAACACGACGATTTGATTGCCGATGGTTTGATTGCGGCTGCCGGGATCGTGGATCGGTCGCGCCGGCTCCCAACTCGCGCCGCCGTCGATGCTGCGCGCGAAATACGCCGGCCCGCTGTCGTTGGCGTCGATCAAGCGATCCCACACCGCGTAAACGAAATTCGCGTCGTTCGGGTCGGCGGTGAGCGCATTCTTATCGTTGAACGCCCCAGTGCCGTCGCGAATCAACGCGATCGGGTTGCTCCATGTCCGGCCATGATCGAAGGAACGGCTCGCCAGCATCGCGTTGGCGGAACCTCCCTGAAACGAACTGCCGTTGGTGGACAACGACATCGCATGCACCACGCCGTTAGGCGAATAACTCACCCACGGGTCGGAAGCGCGTTCGTAGTCGCCGCCGTTCAGCACACTGCCGCCGCCGCAACGCGAGAACGGCAACGGTTGCCGCGTCCAACTGCGACCGCCGTCGAACGATGTGGCCGCGAGCAGCGCGCGCGCCGAACCGTTCGAATAACGGTCTTGTTGCCACGTGCCGACCAAGATGCGCGAATCCAGCGGATTCACGGCGAGAAACGGCTCGACCTCCGCGTTCGCGTAGAGAATGCCGCTGGTACTCGTGCCTTGGCAAAGCGGCGGCAATGGCGTTTCGGCGGACGCCAGATACAGCGCAGGCGCGACCGGACGCGCGGGCATCGGCAAGGAACGCACCGGCGGCACGCCGGCCGCACGTTCGGCGGCAGTGCGCGCGCTGGATGTCGGTATCGCCGATGCGGGAGGCTCGTTGGTGCCCCCGCTCTGCGGCGCGGGGGGGGCGCATGCGACGATCGCACCGCACAAGAGAAGGATCGACGCAGGAACGAACGTCGCCAGTCGCGGCTGCATGGCGCACTCTCCTCGGCGAAACGCCGTGCGAAACATCGCTGGATTCTAATGCAGAGACGCGCCGCGCACTCGCACAGAGTCTCGAAAATCCGCGCGCAAAACGGCGATTTCCTTCGCTTAAAGCCGCTTCCCGATGTGCCGAGTCTGCTGGATCGTCGTCTCGTGTCCGCGATGGGGACGACCAAAGCGATCGCACCGATGCCACGACGCCGGTAGAGCGGCCTTCAAGCCGCTGAAGCGCTGCCCGAAAAAAAAGCGGCCTGAAAGCCGCTCTGCCGGTCTTCGATGCGAAGAGGGTTCTAGGCTCTCGATGCACCGGCACTCATTCGGTATCGAAATTGATCCGAACGTCCTTGACCGTGCTGGACATCAGCTTGATGGTGAATTGGCGGAAGAAATGCCGTTTGACCAGCACATCTTCGCCGTCGTCGAGTTCGGCGTCCACCCAATGCCCCGCTTGACGGTCGATCGCCGACTTCACCTTGCGCGCGACGCGGTTCTCGCCGTCGTTACGCTCGATCGGCACGCTCACCATCACCGGCTCTTGCCCGGTCGGCACGATCTCGAACACCATCTCGCCCGCGGACTCCGCCGCGCCGCTGAACTGCAGGCGCCATTTGTTGGAGTCGCCAGCGAAGGCCGAAGACGTCGCGAGCAGGCAGAGCGCGATCGGCAGCGCGAGGGCGGAAAGCGGGCGAGCGAGCGGACGTCGAATCATGCGGGCACCCTAGCGGCGAACGGAGGCAGATTCTAGACCGAGCGCTGCGTTCCATGCGCGCCGTCGCGAAATCGATGGGCGTCGCTCAGCTAGATGAACCGCGCCCCCCGTTTTCGGGCGACCGAGACGCTGGAGACGCGCCGGGCCAGGCGCTCTGCGACGGACGTATCGGTAAGATCGCGCCGATGAACAACGCCCGCTCGCACGCGCCTGTCGCCGCAAGGCCCCGAAACCGCCTTTCCTCGAACGCACTGGCCGCTGCGAAGTCGGTCGCGACCTGGGTGTTCGCGATGCTCGCCCTGCCCTTCGCGCTCGCCGGCTGCACCGACGCCGAGCCGCCGCCGACGCCCGCGCAAGTACGTGCGACTTTGACGCGACTGATGCCTGCGAGCGTGCCCGATCGCGCCGGTTGGGCGGCCGATATCCAATCGGCGCTGGCGGCGATGGACATCGAGCCGTCGTCCCAGAATTTGTGCTCGGTGTTGGCGGTGATCGAACAAGAATCGACCTATCGCGTCGATCCGCCGGTGCCGGGTTTGGGCAAGATCGCGTTGACGGAAATCGAAGCACGCGCCGCGCGCATGCGCGTGCCCGCGTTCGTGGTGCGCGCCGCGCTCAAAATCGAATCGCCGAACGGCGATTCGTGGGAATCGCGGATCGCGGCGGCGAAGACCGAAAAACAATTGAGCGATCTGTACGAGGAAATGATCGCCTCGGTGCCGTTGGGCACGCGATTCCTGGCCAAAGCCAATCCCGTGCGCACGGGCGGGCCGATGCAAGTGAGCATCGCCTTCGCCGAAGCGCATGCGCGCCAGCGGAATTACCCTTATGCAGCGGCGGGTTCGATTCGCCGCGAAGTGTTCAGCCGACGCGGCGGGTTGTATTTCGGGATCGCGCATTTGCTCGACTATCCGGCGTCGTATCCCAAACCGCTGTTTCGTTTCGCGGACTTCAACGCCGGTCACTACGCCAGCCGTAACGCCGCATTTCAGAATGCGGTCGCGGTGGCGACCGGCATCGGCTTGGATCTCGACGGCGATCTGGTGCGTGGCGCGAAAGCCGGCGGAAAAGACACGATCGGCGCGACCGAAGCCGCAGTGCGCAAACTCGCCGGCGAGCTGGGCATGTCGAACGAGCAGATTCGCAGCGAATTGGCGCTGGGCCGACGCCACGCCTTCGAACGCAGCGCGTTGTATGCGCGCGTCTACGAGATCGCCGACCGCCGCAACGGCAGCGCATTGCCGCGCGCCACGCTACCGCGCATTCGGCTGCACAGCCCGAAGATCACGCGCAAATTGACGACGGAATGGTTCGCGACGCGCGTGGAGCGTCGCTATCGCACCTGCATGACGCGCGCCAAGAAGCGCTGAATCCGCAGCATCGAACGGAGCTGCGCCGGCTCGATGCCTGGGGCTGGGCTTGGTCGCGCACGATGTCTTGCATGCGCCATCGTGCTCGCTACGCGATCTTGCCTTTCTCCTCGGGCGACCGACGAGAGATCGACATGCGCCTTACGGCCAGCGCGCCGCCGACGCGAGCGCCTGTCCGGCCCCCGCCATCCAATCCTGACGCTGCTGGTCCAAGGTTTTCACCGTTTCTTCGCCGTGCGCGAGCGCATCCTTGACCGGTTGCGGCGCGGCATCGCCCAACCGATCGACGTAGGCCTGCAGCGCGCGTCGCTTTTCTTCGGCCTCGGCGCGCAGTCGATCGAGTTCGCGCAGGCTCTCTTGGTACTTCGACCATAGGCCGTTCCAGAGTTGGGTCGGATCGACGGCTTTACCGCCGCAATCGCAGCCTGAAGCCGCCCCACCGAGACAAGCCAACCACTTCGCGGGGTCGATCCCGGGCGGCATCGGCCAGGCGGGTGGAAACGGCAACGGCGGAAATGGCCATCCGCCCTGCGCGCCGGTCGCGCCCGAAAGACCGCCGAAATCGGGAAGGTTGATGCCGATCGGACAGCCCAACACCGAATGCGCGATGGCCAGCGCGCCGGCGATAAGAAAAAGCAGGAGCGCCGCCGCCAGCAAAGCGAGAGCCGCAACGATCAAGCCCGCCGCTGCCGCAGCCAATCCCGGCGCGAGCGGCTCGGGCATCGACGACAAAATCGCCAGCACGACCGCAGCCACGCCGCACAGCACACCCAGGACGAACAACAGCCCCGCCATCATCAGGAAGAACAGGCTTCCGGAATACAGCAGCGCACAAACGACTCGACGGAACATGACGCCCCCCCCTTTTCGGCGCCACTGCGCCGCGATTTTTTTCCGCGCATCGCGCGGCCCCGATACGCTCAACGCGAGCGAGCGCGCACAACGGCCACGACGACGCCCCAAGCCTGCGCTCGGGGCATCGCGGCCCAGGGTCGAATCGAGATGCGAACACGAATCTCGCGATGTGGATGTCGCGGCTCGCAGAGCACGACTCCGACCGCCATCGCGCACGGCCGCTCCCTGGCCGTGCGCGATGTGCGCGTTCGCGATCCTTGCGAACGCGGGCGGGCACCCGAACGCGTCGTGCACGCGTCGCATTCGGGGCGGCGGGCATTCCATGCCCGCATGAGGCCATGCATCCTGCATGGCGCGCGTAGGTGAACGACGTGCGAGAAACGAAGGCTCAAGCGCGGAACGCGCAAGCATGCGCTCGCGCGGAAACCGCCGCATCGCGGACGAATCGTCGTTGCCGCAGCGGCGAATCAGGTGTTCGGGGATGTGTCGAAACGAATGAGATACGGTCGTTGGGGCACTGCGTTCGCTCCATGAAATCGTCGGTCGCCGAATCGGGTGGCCGTTCGGGGTTTTCGCGTGAGCCCCTGTTTCGATGTCGCTTATTTCGATCGTCGTTCGTGTTCGTGGCGCCGATCTCGATTGCGCCGGACAAGGCTACAAAAGCCGATGTTGTTTCGACGTTAAATCGCGCGATGCGAATCTGGGACTCGCATCGCTTTTTCGAACATCCGCTTGATGGTCGCGCGGAATCGCGAATCTCTCTCGCGCACGTATCTCGGCTCGATACGTTTCGCATGAAAGCGGTTTCACCCTGGATTTTTCGCAGTATTCTTCGCGATGACACGCCAAAGAAGCGCGCCCCATGTGTTTTCTCGCGCTTCCCGAACAGCGATTTCGCGTTCACGAAATCGCGAGTCGCGAAACGACGGCATTCAGTTGTCGCTCATGCTCGTGGGCCGAATCGGCGCGTCAGAGTCGACGCGCGATGCGCTTCAGCAGTCACTCTTCGACGAGCGATGCGTTGCGCGACGATGCCGACGCAACGCATCGACCCGCCTCATCGGCCGCCGAGCAGGGTGTAAGCCTCGTAAGCGGCGCGCAGGCCCGAGGTCGCGGCGCCTTCCATCGTGCCCTGCCATTCATAGAAGCTGCTGGTGTGCTCGCCCGCGAACAGCAGGTTGCCGACCGGCTTGGCTTCGTTGTGCGCGATCGTGGTGAAGTAACCGGGCCGGTGGCAGGCGTAAGCGCCTTTACTGAACGGGTTGTTCGACCAGTTCTCCGCATGGACGAGAAACTCGCCGTCCGCTTTACGCTGTGCGGCATTCATTGCGCCGGGCAGCACGCGCTCTAGCGCGCCGACGAAGCGCTCGGCGTGATGCTGCGCACGTTTGGGGTTTACGGCACGCGCCTGCGCGCCGCCGAGCAACTGCGCCAGCACGCCCTGCGCTTCGCCGCCGTTGCTGGGATTGCTTTCCCAGGTGCTTTGCAGCGCGGCGTTATCGCTGCAGCCGGTGCCGTTGCAATCGTGCTGCAGATACCAATACGAACTCTTGAAGCCGACCAGCAGTTTGGTGTTGTCGCTCATCGTCGCGTTGGCGATGGCTTGCCGCTTCCACTCGGGCACGCCCAGACTGGCATGCAATTGCACGTTGCGCAGCACGCTGAACGGCACGGTGACGACAGCAGCGTCGTAATCGCTCTGAACCCGACGGCCGCCGACATCGAAGGTCAGTCGCACGCGACCGCTGGCGAGTTTGCGCACATCCACCAGTCGATGACCGAGCATCACCGGCGACGGCAGGTTTTGCGCCAAACCAGTGGCGATTTTGTCGTTGCCTTCGACGATATGGAAATGGGTATCGCCTCCGCCGCCGAAGGGCGAGAACTTCGCGCGCTTATCGGCATAGGCGAACCGCAGGAAACCGACCGCGCTTTGTTCGTCGAGGCCGGCACCGTATTCGGCGGCGTAGGCGGCGCCGATCACGCCGCGCAGCAGATCGCCCGCGCCGTACAACTGCAGGTAATCGTCGAGCGTCATGAAATCGAACAGCGCGTCCGCTTCGGTATGGCGGTCGGCGGTGGGATAACTCAGCGTCTCCAGATCTTGGCGAATCGACGCCGAGAAGCCACTGAATTCCTCCAACACCTGCGCTTCGGTGTAGCGCTGGCCGCCGAAGTCGAAATAGCGCTGACCGGGAAACATCGACGCGTCTTCGAGGGTGAGCCCGAACGCACGCGCGTAGCCGAGCATGGTGTGATGCGAGCGGCCGATGAATTCGCCGCCGAGTTCGACCGTTTGCCCCGGGAAGTACCCGCGCAAACTGCGCACGCGCCCGCCGACCCGCGCATCGGCATCGAACACGCGCGCGGTGATGCCCATGCGCGTCAGCTCGGTCGCGCAGGCCAAACCGGCCAGACCAGCGCCGACCACCGCGACGTTGCCGCGCAAGCCGAGCTTTGCCATCGCGCGCCGGCTCAGATTCGCCGCATTGACCCATGCCGTCGGCGCCATCGCGCCTGCCGAGGCGGCGGCCACGCCCGCGATCGCGCCCTGCGCGAAACGACGGCGACCCGCGTCGCGCGGAGCGTCTTGCGTCGCGCTCTGGCCGATGATCTCGTCGGCCGACTGGCCGGTCTGTTCGCACTGCGCGCTCAAGCGCGCTAAACGCCGCAACTGCGCCATCAAAGTGGTACGCGTCATGATGATCCCCCTGGATCGTGTTCGCTGTTTCGGTCCCGACATCGTTTCGATCGAAACGTCGGCGCAAGCCACCGCGTCGCGCTTACTTAGCGACGAGTCTTCCGTGAGCCGGCCCCGTACGTTCGGTCGATGCGGGCGCATCCCCATGCGCCCCGACGCGAGCCATAGTGCCACAGTCGGGCGCGGACGGGTCGGCGCAGAGGGCGATCCCGTCACAGTTCGAGGCGATAGTCGCGTCGCTCGCGGGCCTGTCCGAGTCGCGCCTTGGTATCGCGCCTTGGTATCGCGGCTTCGTACGGTCGCCTACCGCCGCTCAAATCTCCGGCGTATTCGACTCGATCACTTTCATCGCTTCCTCGGCGCGCCGCTGCGCTTCGCGTGCTTCGGCTTCGGGGTTGGGCGGGGGTTGCGAGGCCGGATCTTGCGGCGGCGCGTCGTCCACGCCGGGCACTTCGATCGTGGGTTTGGGCGGCGGCGCTTCTTCCGCGGCGACCTCGGTCACGATGACCGCCGCAGGTTGGGCAGGCGGCGGCGCAACGACGATGGGCGGCGGCGACGGCACTTGATTCATCACGCCGTACACGAAGATCGCACCCGCGATCAGCAGACCGAGAAACACCAGGCCGCCGCCGATCTGCATCGGCGAGGACGAACGCGCAGCGCGCGATGCGGCGGCGGCGCTGGTCGCGGTGACGCGCGACGCGCTCGGCGCGGAATGCGAGGGTGCCGGCGGCGGCGCCGACGCTTTGAACGTCGCGCGATTGCGCGGCAACTCCGGCAACGCGCCGACCATTTCGCGCAACCCGGCGCCATCGATCAACCGCAGGCGGGTTTGCCGCGCGGCGGCGACTTTCGCTTCGGGCGAGAATTCGCCGCCGCAGATCAGCATCGCGCCGGTCGCCGTCTCGGCCGCCATCGCTGCGATCAATCCGTTCACCTCGTGCATCGGCACCTGCAGCGCATTCCAGTGCTTGCAATGCACCAGCACGAATTCGTTTTGCCGCCGCAGCTTGAAATCGATGCCGCGGTCGATGCCGTGGGCATTCGTGCAGTGTTCGACCTGCCAGCCCTGTTCGCGGTAATGCGCCGCGAGCAGGCGTTCGAAATCCGCGCGCCCGAAACGAACGGGCGCATCGGACGGACGCGGCTCCGAAGGCCGCGCATCGGAAGATGTCGTGCCCGCCGGGTTCGAACTCGTCATGCGGGCGATCCTGATGGCATTGGGCGCGGGAGATGTTGGGGCATCGGGTCGGCTCAGGGCTGTGAGGTGGCGAACTCTGCGGTCGCGAACTCTGCGGTCGCGAACTCGATTGCCGCACACACGGCGGCGGCCTGCGCGGCGTCGCATTGCTCGGGCGTGGCGCGCGGGCTGTCGGGGTACACCTCTGTCGTGGTGACGTAGCGCGCGCCGGTGATGCCCGCGCACAAACCTAATTCGCGCAGCGGGTAGCGGATCACGCCCAGCGCCACCACCGGCGAACCGATGATCTCGCCCTGCGCGTCGGCCGGTGCGATATGCGTGACCCGCGCCACCGCCGCGACGATCGCCGCCTGGAAGTCGGGCTGCGGGCTCTCGGTGTCGTCGACCAGATAGAAGCCGTCGGGAATGGTGCCGGGTTCCGAGGTTTTACCGTCGCGCGCCGCCAGCGCGGGCCGGAATTCGGTTTCGTCGGTGTCGGTGGTTTCGTGCAGATCGATATGCGCGAGAAAACGTCCGCGCAACGGTGCGATCAGGCGCAACAAGGCCGCGGATTCTTCGGCGGGACTATCGTCGCGGAACGAGCGATTGGGGTCGATCGCGTGCGCGTTCCAGCGATGAATGCGTTCGTAGGCCCAAGGGCTGACGCAGGGCGCGACCAGCAGATTGGCGCGCGCGGCGTAATCCGCGGCATACCGCTGCAAAAACCGCAACGCGCCATGCACGCCGCTGGTTTCGTAGCCGTGAACGCCGCCGGTCACCAAGACGCAAGGCAACGCCTCGCGCCAATCGCGGCTGCGCACGGCGAGCAAGGGGTAGCGCCCGTCCGGCAGGTAGTCCAATTCGCCGTACTGCGCCACATCGAAACGGTCGCGCAGCGTGTCGATGACGCGCACCACCTCATCGGCGTAGCTGCGCCGTTTGCGCTGTTGGGCGCGCCATTCGGCCTTTTCGGGCGCGCCCCAGGGCTGCCCAGGCGTCCCGATGGGATAGAACCGTGTGGTCGTCATGGATGTTCGTCCGCTCCCCGGATGCGGGCGCAGTGTAAACCGCGTCCGCGCCGGAAGCCGAGAACCGCGTCGCGCGACCGAAACGCCGCCGCGCATCGCGTGCGCGATGACGCACTGCATCATGCCCTTTGGTGCAATGGCTGCGATGCTCGGGCAGGCGCAGGATCGGTCGGTGCAGGATGGACCCGCTCGCCGCCGGCCAGCAGCGGCGCCGCTCAGAGCGGCTGTCGCCGCAGCCACCGAATCGTCCGGTTTTTTAGCGAAATCTTTCAGCGAATTCTTTCAGGGAGAAGACCCATGCGTCGTATTGCGTTGCGTTGCGTTTCGGCCTGTGTGTCCGCGACCTCGGTCGCGCTCTCGGCAATGGTCGTTCCGATGCTCGGCCTCGCGGGCCTGTCGCTCTCCGGCGACGCCCTCGCCCTCGATTGCGGCGCCAACAACGGGTTCACCTGCAGCGGCACCGCCACGCAGTACGCGGGCGGCTTCAACCCGGGCGTCGGCAGCGGCGGCTTCGGCGGCGCCAGCGCCTGCACGCCGACGCGCACGCCGGTGGTCTACATCCACGGCAACGGCGACAGCGCGATCAGCTTCGACATGCCGCCGCGCACGGTCGCCGGCTACACCACGCCGACGTACTCGGTGTACGACGAACTGAAATTCCGCGGCTACAAAGATTGCGAACTGTTCGGCATCACCTATCTCAACGCCACCGAACGCGGCGCGCCGCAGAACAACTATCACAGCCCCGCGAAATACCAGATCCTCAAGACCTTCATCGACGCGGTGAAAACCCACACCGGCCGCACGCAGGTGGACATCGTCGCGCATTCGATGGGATCGAGCATGGCGCTGGCGATGCTGAAGTACTACAGCTATTCGGGCAGCGTGCGCCGATTCGTCAACATCGGCGGCGGCCTGCGCGGGCTCAACACGTGCTATTCCACCGGCTATCAATCGGCGTTGGCGCCGACTTGCAACGCCGAAGCCTACGTGTACCCGTACAACTACTACACGTTCGGCTACTACCCCAGCACCGGCGTCGTGTTCTACGGTTACAACCGTTGGACCGGCAGCGGCAGCGACAGCCTGCGCGCGATGCCGACGCAATACCCGAGCATCGGTTTCTACACCATCACCGCCGGGCTGTACGATCAAGTCCATTGCTTCACCACCAGCTACAGCAGCGGCTGCAGCAGCGGCGCGTTGTTCAATTCCACCACGAACGTCAAAGCCCAAGTGGACATCGGCTTCGGCAGCAGCACCTACAGCTACGACTGGGATTGGGCCGACGGCAGTCCATACAATTCCGGCGGCGGCGACACCAGCAACGGCATCGGCCATTTCCGCTCGAAAACCAACGCCGGCCGCATCGTCTACAACATGCTCGCCACCACCTGCACCACCGGCTGCGCGAATGGCTATGCGGGGGTGAATGGGCCGTCGGTCAATCGGTGACGATCGCAATGCGAAAAAAACGGTGCGCTTAAGCGCACCCTATGGGGGATAACGTTTCTTGATCATGTCGGGCGGTTATCGTCCATATCCCCCACCAACACCCCGTCCAACACCGCCCGCACCATCGCGTCGATGCCGTACTGGCGTTGCTCGGCCGACCAGCGCTCGTCGCGGCGCAAGTGATCCGAGACCGCGCACACCGCCAGCGCTTGCACGCCGCGGTGCGCAGCGGCGATACCGTACAGGCCCGCCGCTTCCATTTCGATGCCGAGCACACCCATCGCAGCCAGCGTGTCGATCAACGTTGGGTCGGGGCCGTAGAACAGGTCGCTGCTGAACACGTTGCCGATGCTCGAACGCAGGCCGGCGCGGTACGCCGCGCCCGCAACCCGCGATAGCAGGTCGTAGCCTGCGATCGCCGCGAAATCCATGCCGCGAAAGCGCGTGCGATTGACGTTCGAATCGGTACACGCGCCCTGCGCCAGCACGATGTCGCCCAACGCCAATTCGTCGGCGACCGCGCCGCAGGTGCCGATCCGCACCAATCGCCGCACGCCGTATTCGCGCACCAATTCGGTCGCGTAAATCGACGCCGAGGGAATGCCCATGCCGGTGCCCATCACCGAGACGCGACGTCCACGCCAAAGCCCGGTGTAGCCGCTCATCGCGCGCACGCGCGTGACTTCGACCGCATCGGTCAACAGCGTGCGCGCGATGTGCTCGGCGCGCAGCGGATCGCCCGGCAACAGCACCGTTTCGGCGAAGTCGCCAGGTTGCGCGGCGATATGCGGTGTCGGCATCGGAACTCCTCAGGATGAAACAGGCAAGGCCGTGCCGTAGCGCAGCGGCGGAAGATCGAAATGGCGCGCGAGCGTTTGTCCGAGATCGGCGAAGCTCTCACGCACGCCGGCATCGCCGGGCGCGAGGCCGCCGCCCACGGCGAGCAAGGGCACGCATTCGCGGGTGTGATCCGAACCCGGCCACGTCGGGTCGTTGCCGTGGTCGGCGGTGAACACCAACAGATCGCCGTTTCGCGCAAGACGCAACAACGCGGGCAGTCGCGCATCGAAGCGTTCCAGCGCCGCCGCATAACCGGCGACATCGCGACGATGGCCGTATTCCGAATCGAAATCGACCAAGTTCACGAAGGTCAAACTACCGTCGGGGGCATCGGCGAATGTGGTTTCGGTGGCGTCGATCAATGCGTCGAGACCGCTGGCGGGAATCGCGCGACCGATACCTTGCCCCGCGAAGATGTCCGACACTTTGCCGACCGCCAGCACCTCGCGCCCGGCTTGCGTCAACGCATCCAGCAGCGTCGGCGCGGCGGGCGGCACGGCGTAATCGTGACGATGGCCGGTGCGGCGAAAACTCGCGGGATCTTCGCCCACGAACGGCCGTGCGATCACCCGCGAGATGCGGTAGTCGTCGAGCAATTCGCGCGCGATGCGGCAAATCTGGTAGAGCCGCTCCAATCCGAAATGCGTTTCGTGCGCGGCGATCTGGAACACCGAATCCGCGGACGTGTAGACGATAGGTTTGCCGGTGGCGATATGTTCGACGCCGAGCGTTTCGATGATGGCGGTGCCCGAGGCGCGGCAATTCCCGAGCGTGCCGGGCAACCCGGCGCGCTCGCAAAACGCATCAAGCAATGCGGCCGGAAAACTGTTCTGCTCGGCGGTGAAGTAACCCCAGTCGAAATCGACCGGCACGCCGCACATTTCCCAATGGCCGCTGGTGGTGTCTTTGCCGGTGGAGCGCTCGCGCATCGCGGCCCAGATCGCCCCGCGCGCGGGCATCGCATCCGCCGATATCTCGCGGCCGTGCGCGCGCGCATGCGAGGCGTGCAGGCCGAGCGCGCGCAAGTTCGGCAACGACGGCGCACAACGTTCGAGAATATGCCCGAAGGTGTCCGCGCCCTCGTCGCCGAAGCGCGCGGCATCGGGCGCGGCGCCGATGCCCAGAGAATCTAATACGACCAGCAGTGCGCGCGGCATCGTCTCGTCTCAATAGCCGTCGGCGGTGGCGGACGCGTGGCCATTCAACACAGCGAGCACATCGTCGAGCAACGCGCTGGCGCCGATGCGGAACCGCGCAGGCGTGGCCCAGGCCGGCCCCATGCGCGCATCGACCAACTCGAAATACATCGCGGCATCGGCGACTTTGCGAATGCCGCCGGCCACTTTCAAACCGCAGGGCGCGCTGGATTCGGCGATCGCGTCCAGCATGATCCGCGCCGCCTCGGGCGTTGCGTTCACCGGCACTTTGCCGGTGGAGGTTTTGAGAAAGTCGGCGCCGTTGCGCAGCGCGATGTCGCAGGCGCGTCGGATCAGCGCCGCATCGCGCAATTCGCCGGTTTCCAGAATCACTTTGAGCGCCGTGCCCGCCGGCATCGCGTCGCGACAACCCGCGACGATGCGCGCACCGATGTTTTCGTCGCCGGCCAACAACGCGCGCCACGGAAACACCACATCGACTTCATGCGCGCCCGCCGCCACCGCGCGACGCGTCTCGCGCACCGCGCGCTCGGCATCGGCAGTGCCGTCGGGAAAATTCGTCACCGTCGCCACTCGCACCTTCGGTGACCCACCCACCTCCAACTGTGCGCGCGACGCGACGATGTGCTCGGGATACACGCAGATCGCCGCCACCGCGCCGTACTTCGTGCGCGCACGCGCGCACAAGGCCGCGACCTGCGTCGGGGTATCGTCTTCGCCCAAAGTAGTCAAATCGAGGGCCGCAAGCGTGCGCAGCGCGAGGATTTCGTTCGTCATGCGCCCGACGATACCAAGGCGGGGCGCGGCCGGATGCTGATGCAGCTCAAATCAGCGACACGAAACCGCGGTGAGTCCTTGAATTGCAGCGAGCCCTGAGCCGCCGAAGCGCCGGTGTCGCATCCTGTCGAGTCCAGATTACGGCGCAGTCGTCGGCGTGGCCATCGATTCAGCCGCATCGTCAGGCCAACGGCAGGCGTCGATCTCCCGCGCCCGCAAGGCATCGCGCGGTTGTTGCGTGGTATCGCGACGCAGGGTCATGTCGTCCGGCACGATGGTCGGTTCGTCCTCGGACCCGGGCGCGATCATCCCGTGCATGCGCCACTGCAACCGATCGTCGCGCAGCGTCGCGGTCGCCAGATACTTCGCGCCGTTGCGACTGCTGGTCAGCACCAAACTCGCGGTGTCGCTCTTGGCGCTAGCTTCCGCACCGATCACCGACGCCGCAGCGCCCTCGTCGATCCGCGACAAACCCAAGGTCGCCGCGGAATGCGTCCCGCATAAACGTCCGCGTTCGCGCACCAATACGATCTCGAACGCTCCGCACTCCCGCTCCGGCGTCTGCGCGTCGCACCACTTCGCCGACCACACGCCCTCGAAACGCGAGTCGGCGGCATGCGCCGAATGCGGCGCGAAAAACAATGCGCTCAAGACCATCGAACACAACGTCCACCGCAGTCGCGACATCGTACGTACCTCAAAAAATATGCCCGCTACCGATGCGGCATGCTCGCATACGTCGCTTGTCGCCGCCAGCGTATCGAAGGTTCATCTAATCGCATCGTGGGGCGCAAAAAGCCCGCGTCGTGCGGGCGCGTCGAACTGACCGCGCTATTACGAGCAAGCGACATAACGCTTCGCTTATGATCGGAGGCCTCGAAGGCCTGCTATCGAATATGGCCCTCATCTCGTATTCCGACGCTGCGCGGAAGATAGGCTCGACTCGCACTCTCCCACCGACGGAGGCAACACCATGATTCCCAAGAACACCATTTGCCTGTGGTACGACGGCGACGCGCTGGAGGCCGCGACCTTCTATGCCGCCACCTTCCCCGACAGCGAAGTGAAGGCGGTGCATCGCGCGCCCGCCGATAACCCCTCCAGCAAAGAGGGCGATGTACTCACGGTCGAGTTCACCGTGCTCGGCATTCCCTGTCTCGGCTTGAACGGCGGCAGCGCGTTCAAGCACAGCGAGGCGTTCTCGTTCCAAGTGGCGACCGACGACCAAGCCGAAACCGACCGCTACTGGAACGCGATCGTCGACAACGGCGGTCAGGAAAGCGCCTGCGGCTGGTGCAAGGACAAGTGGGGCCTGTCGTGGCAAATCACGCCGCGCGCCCTCACAGAGGCCTACACCAGTTCCGATCGCGCCGCCGCCAAACGCGCTTTCGAGGCGATGATGACGATGGGCAAGATCGATGTCGCGGCGATCGAGGCGGCGGTGCGGGCCTAACCCGCGATCGAAACGCTCGACGCCGATATGGCATGCCCGCATCGGCGGTCGGTCCACAGCACTCGACATCGACGACGATCATTGACGGCGACCGCCGACTTCGATCGCCGACGACGGCTCTCGACACCGGTCGCGCATCGTGCGCTACACTACTTGCGCGCAAGGTCGCGCGATACCGCCAAGGAATGCCCGCATGACGCAGCAAGTGCAGACCATCATCAGCCTCAACGGCGTCGCTAACGGTTCGGGCTTCACCAGCCAGCAACCCACCGTCGTCTTCGAGAACCTACCCTACGGGCCATGGACCCCGCTGTCCTCGCCACGTACGGCGTCCGGCAAGGTGATCGGTTTCGCCGACCCTTCGCAGTACAAGATCGCGCTGTTCGCGGCGCAATCGCGCGGCGAGTACACCGGCAACAGCGCTTGGCTGGTCGATATCGCCGCCGATGGCACGTTCCAGTTCCCGGTAGGCCAGGCCGCCCCGTTGTATGTCGCGCTGCTGATGACGCCTTCGTTCGCGACCGACTACTTCGCCCAAACATTCCCCAGCGGCAGCGGCACGACCGGCAGCCTGCCCACGCCCGCCGACAATCCCGGCGAAGTGCTGTTGATGCTGGAAATGCCGGCCGGCCTGAATCGCAGCATCGTGGTGCCCGGCCCGCTCATGATTCCCGAACTGGCGCCCGGCGAGGATTGGGTCAACACGATGGGCGGCGGCCCCAGCCGTGCGCTCGTTCCGCAAAACAGCGGCAACGCGCCGAATCCGGACCAGTTGACGCCGCAGTCCACGCTCAGCCTGTGGCAGATGATGCTGGGCGGCAACAACGCCACGTTCTGCGTCACCGTGCAGGCGAAAAACCCCGACGGCAGCCTCGGCAGCGGTGCGTTCGCCGCTGGCGTCTACGTCTACATGAACACCATGTACCTCGTCGCCGGCGCCGGCCCTCGCGGCGGTTCTTCGATCGCGCCGATCATCGTCACTGCACCGTTGGTGCAGTGGGCGATGTTCCCGCCGTCGATGGTGCAATTGAACATGAATCTCACCATCCTGCCCGAACGGGCGATGGTCTCGCTCGACGTGATGGAAGTCGAGCCCTCGCTGATCTACACCTTCCTCAAACTGCTGTATGAGGTCGAGAAGAAAATGATGGAGTTGTTGTTCGCCGAGATCTGAGCCTCATGGCGCCAGGGCACGGCGCCGGATCGGACGATGCGCACGCCATCGATGGGCCGGTCCGAGCGCTCGCCCGACGACCTCACATCTCCGGTGTCGTCTTTTCGATGACTTTGATCGCTTCGTCGGCGCGGCGTTGCGCCTCGCGTATCTCGGCTGCGGTCGGGACGCGCGCGGCGGGCGCAGTCTCGACACGCGGCGCATAGCGATCGTCGTTCACGCCCGCAGCCTGCGCGACATACCCCTGCGAAGGCGGTTGCGGCGCGGGTAAGGCGGCTGCGGTCGTCGGCCGTGGCGCGGGCGTCATGATGCGTTGCATAGAATTAACGAACATGCTCAGGCCGAACCAAAGAAACAAAAAAAGCAGGACCGCCATCGCGATCTTCGACAGCATCAGGATCAACGCCGCATTCGCCGCGCGCGACATCGTGCGAGACCCGCCGCGCGGCGCTGTCCGCGACACCTCACCGCGAATGCGGTCCTCCGCCGCAGACAGCATGCGTTCGCCGACGGCCGACGCTACCGAACGCATGGTGTCCGCGTAGGGCGACGGCATCGCTTGCCGCCGTGTCTCCACGGACGGGGTTTCGACGATCGGGCCCAGCATCTCGCGCAAGCCATCGCCATCGATCAATTGAACATGGCCTTGACGTTCTGCGGCGTCTTGCGCGGCGCGGGTGAATTCGCCGCTGCTGACCAGAATCGCGCCCGTCGCGCCCTCGTTCACCATGATGCCCAGCAATTCGTGTACCGCATTGTGCGGCACCTGCTTGGCGTTCCAGTGCTTGCACTGCACCACGACATATTCGTTTTCGCGCCGAAGTTTGAGATCGACGCCGCCGTCGAAGCGGCCCGCGCCGCGGCCGGTGCCGCAATGCTCCACTTTCCAGCCCTGTCCGCGGTAATAGGCCGCCAGCAAACGCTCCAATTCGGCCCAATCGACCCGCGTCATCGCATCGTCGCAACGCCGACGCACATTCTTCAATCCGTGCATCCCACCCCTCCCGTGGAATCCTTCGCTTTTCGCGATCGTGCGAGCGAAAGCGCTTTCCTACGACCATCGCTTGTCGATCAACGACATCCGTTCCGCATTCTCGATCCTGCGTCGGGCGGGCGCAAGGCATGCGCCCTCTTCCATCGCCATCCTCGGTTTTACTTTTCTCTTGCGGGTTTTCGCAGCGTCCGCTCGAACATCGCCAACAGCCGCTTCCATGCTTCCCGGGCGGCGGTTTCGTCGTAACGCGGGGTGGTGTCGTTATTGAAGCCGTGTTGCGTGCCCGCGGGTTGGAACATGGCGTAACGCGTGCCTGCGGCTTTCAACGCCGCCTCGTACGCCGGCCACCCGGCATTGATGCGCTCGTCGTTGGCGGCCAGCACCACCAGCAATTCGGCTTCGATCTTCGCGACATCCTCGGGCTTCGGCGCGCTGCCGTAGAACGGCGCCGCCGCATCGAGATCCGGCAATTGCGTGGCGAGAAAATTCGCCATTCCACCGCCGTAGCAAAATCCGACCGCACCGAGACGACCGTTGCCGCCCTCGATCGCGCGCAGCATCCGCGCCGCCGCCAAAAAATCCTGCCGCGTTTTGGTTTGGTCCAACGTCTGAAACTTAGCGCGCGCTTGGTCCTCGTCGCCGGGATAGCCGCCCAGCGGGAACAACGCATCCGGCGCGAACGCGATGAAATTCGCCAACGCCAAGCGGCGGGCGATGTCTTCGATATGCGGGTTCAATCCGCGGTTTTCGTGGATCACCAACACCGTCGGCAGCGGCTTGCGCGCCTTCGCGGGCCGGACCAAGTATCCGCGCGCGGTGCCGTAACCCTCGGGCGATGCGAACTCGACGAACTCGGCCTTCAGGCGACGATCGTCCGGCTTCACTTGTTGCGCGAACGCGAACTGCGGGCTCAACGCGGTCAGCAAACCTGCCGCGGTGGTCGCGCCCACCGCGAACCGCGCGGCGCCGAGCAAAAACCCGCGCCGGTCGATATCGCCATGCACGTATCGATCGAACAACCGCAACACTTCGGGATCGAAATCTTCGGCGGTCTTGCGCGGACGCGTGGTCATGAGGCGGCTCCAAGCGAGGATCGAGCCGGCACCATAGCGCAGCGCATGTCAAAGCGCATCCGCGTGCGCGGAGAAAACCCGGAGCAGAAACCTGTGGCGAACGGCGTCATGTCTCGAACGAAGATCAGGACGGCATCCCGGGGCGGCCTTCGACCAGCCCCGGGCAAGATGTGGCCTTTTCGCGCGCAGCCGTCAGGGCGTCGTGGTCGGCGTCGGTGCCGGCGGCGGCGAGACGCGCTTGAACTCGTTGTACAACGTGCCCGCCCGGCCGAGTTCCAATCGCAACCGCAATGTGTCTTGGCTGCAGACGTAAGGGTTGCGCATCGGGCGCGCCGTCGAAGCCGGCATCGGTCCGGTCTTCGAAACGCCTGCGCCGCTGCCGGTCAAGGTGCCCTGCGTGCGATGCGTATCGGGGCACGCGTTCAGGATGCCGTCCTTCGCCGACCAACGTCCAGTGGTGTTGCCGTCCATACGCGCATCGGCGCGCGCATCGGACGTCACGATGGTGTTCTGCGCGCCCTCGGTGACGTTGGAAAACGTACGGTCTTCGTTGATCGTCATCGTCGTGTTCGGCGTCACATTCCCCACGCGCGCGAAACCGCGCATCATGCGGTTGGCGAATTCGGCCATCCCGCTATTGGTCATGCGCCACGTCCCGACCAAGCACTGGTCGATCTCGCGCGTGCCGGCGCATTCTTCGCACGCCACTTCTTTCCTCGCCTGCAATCGCATGTCCACGCGCGACGACGCGGTGGACATGGCGCCGAAGCGGAACTGCCGCGGACGCCCGTCCAGCGCATCCACCGTGGGCGGGAACGCGCCCCAGGCGCCGCGCGTGGGTTTAGCCGCGTAGTGCTCGGCTGGCGCGGCGCTCACCGCCCAACGCCCGCATTCGAAATTCGCGTAACCGCGGCGCAGCACGAACGGCTGCAGCGCGATGCGTTCGGTGCGCGTTTCGGTGAAGCTCCAGTCGTCGCCGCCCGTTGGCGCGGAACCGATCGAGGCACCGTGCCCGTCGAGGATGCGCTGGTCCAAATAATCCTCCGCGAACCGCAGCCAATCGGCGGCCGGCAACGCGTCGCGCATCGCCGATTGTTGCGCCGAGGCATCGGCGCTTTCGGCCATACCGTGCAAAAACGGCAACACCGCGTTCGGCCCATGCGTACCGCCCAACCAAGCGAAATACACGAACGCGTCGTAGGTCATCAAATTCAACGCCACCGTGGGCGAATCGATGTCGAAACGGCGCACGCGTCCGGCGATGAACGGGGCGGCCGGCAAGGCCAGCGTGCTGAACCAATCGGCCGAGCCTTCCATCCACCAAGTGCCCCCGCCGGAGGCGCCGCCGGCCGTGGCGCTGCCCATCTGCCCGTCCGTGAGCGAAGCGAATTGCACGCAATGCATCAACTCGTGCGCGATCACCGCGCCCGCGTGTTCGGCGCGCGCCGCCGGCCCCAACAGCCAGAGCGTGATCAGGCATTCGTCGTTCGGCCCGATGTTGGTCCAGGCCGCGATCTCGCCGAAATTCTCATGGTGTCCGCCCGGGCCGAAATCGTCGAGCAACAGCACCGTGGCGTTGCCGATGCGGAAATCGCCCAGCCGGGGCAAGGCCTCGGCGCTGGCCTGAACGCCTGCCGCCACCGACGCCGACACGCCCTCGCCTTCCGCCCAATCGGACACCACATGGCGAATCACCCGAAGATGCCGCTCGCCCGCAGGCGTGTCCACCTCGGTCTGCAGCGCGACCACGCATTGGAAGTCGTCGCGCCCCAGTGCGCCCAAACCTTCGGCCAGGCGCGCATCGAACCGGCGCAGATACTCGACGGTATCGCAATCGCCGAAGCGGTCCTGCGCGCGCACATACACGATCGCGCACGTACTCAGCACGATCGCGACGACCCCGAACAGGAACCAACGTTTGGAACGCTTACTCATGGCGCGGTTTCCTGGCGGTCGATGACGGTCGAACGCAAAAACCGAAAGAGAGAGGACGCGTTGCCCCGAATCGCTCGTCGGGCACGGCGCACGGCGATTGATCCGCAGCGTCGAAGGTTAGGCGCTCCGCTCCCGGCATGTCTCGATCGTGCATGCGGTTGATCGGGGCGCACGCGCGAAGCGCACCCAGAACCCTCACAAGCAGGCGGATGCGCGCGTCGATCGAATCGAAAGCGCCGGCGCGCCCTGCGGCTTATCTGGGCGTTTTGGCGGGCTCCGATACCGGCTTGCCGTCCCTGTACAAACGGCGCTCCTTTACGACGCCGTTCTCGTCGTACAACACCGTCTCGCCATGTTGGACACCGGCTTCGAATTCCGCCGTCAAGTTGATCCGACCGCTTTCGTAAAAGTGCGTCATTCCCTCGATTTTTCCGTTCGCGTAGCGATCGATCTGCTGGAGCGAACCGCTCGGGTAGTAGAACTCGATATCGCCATGCGCAACGCTCTCCCCGTTCGCGAGTTTGTAATGCTCCTTACGCTGAAGCGTTTTCGAACGTCCCGGCGCGTAAATCAACCATTCGCCCGTCTTCTTGCCCTTCTCGAATTCGCCGACCGCCAAGAGCCTGCCCTGTTCGTCGTACTCTTTGTAAGCGCCGTGGAAGCGATGATCCTTCCACTCGGCTTCCGACATCATTTGGCCGTTCGGGTGGTACTCCTTGCACGTCCCGTTCTGCAGATTGCCGACCTGGTAACACAGCGACGAACTGCCTGCGAGCGCCGCAAGCCCGCCGACACGCAAGAACGGTCCCATGCCGGGGCGCAGCTTCACCGGGAGCATTTGCCCCGAGGTTTCGATCACGACCTGTTTGGCGGCGCGCTTTTGGGCATTGAAACGATAGGTGTAGTGGCTGTACGTCGGATACGAATATCCCGCGCCGCCCATCACGCCGACGACCGTTCCGGTTTGCTGCGAAGCAACGCCCGTAGACTGGTAATCGATGATGGTTTCGAGGAAATATCGGCCCGGCTTCAAGCCATCGAACACGAAGTTGCCGTTATCGTCGGTGACCGCTTCTTTCCGCGCCGCGAACGCTTCCGGCAGCATGTAGACCTCATGCTGCGTTGCGCTGAATTTCTCGGTCAACCGCAGCCACTCCGAAAAATAGTCGGTCACGGGGAACAACATCACCACCGAACCGCGCGCGTAATACGTGCCCGTGCCCATGGGATCGTTGTAGTAGGCGACGCCGCGAATGGAGGAAGAACCCGAAATCAAGCTCTGCCGCGCGGCGTTCGCGTCGAAAGAGGCCTGCGGAAAATACACGCGCTTGAGCCCCAAACCCGCCGCACCCGCACCGCTAGACAACACGAGCAACAGGCTCGCCAAACACAACGCAACACGCTTCATTTTCAACCCCGACTGCATTCGAAAACCGAGACCGGAGCGGAACGACGCAGATCGCAAGCGTCGCTTCTCTCGCGGAATGGGGCGCACGGCGCCCCTCAAGCCGGCGCCATTCTACGGAAACCGGGATCAGAGTGAACGTTTCTTACAGCACGACGGGCGCTCGACCGACAAATCGGCATCCGTCTGCCGCACAGCATGGCGACGCACTCTCGCCAACCGCGCACAGACGCCTCACCGAACCAGAATCGACATCCCCGGAATTCCGCAGCACATCGTTCAGCGCGGCAACGACCGCCAGCCGTGCTTCGTCGCCGAAACGGATGAGCTCCGTACTATTCAGACCAGCGAGAGATCGCCCCGCCGAACGCTACCGCGCGTTCGTGATGCAGACCATCGGGATGAATCAACTTCAGGCGATCCGCCGACATGTCCAATCACAGCACGCCTTCGGCACGCATCGCTTCCGCGAAGCCATCGAAGCTCCACTCGGGCGTCCGGCGCAGCATGTGAAGGTCGGCAGACCTAGCAGGCTGTTGAAAAACAGCCTAGTAACGCAGCCAAGGACGGCTGCGACGACGAAGCAAGCGCATAAGCGCTTGATTCGTCGGGAGCGAGTCCGGACATGTGCCGGACTCGCGACTTGACTGTGCCGGCAGGAGCCGGCACGAACGGCAACGCCGGCCGCGAAGCGGCGAGCCGCAAGGAGGCGGCGAGTCAAAACGATCAGGAAGATCGTTTTTCAACAACCTGCTAGGGCGTCGGGAAACGATATGGGAAGGCCACTCTGCCCCTGAGCTATCGCATCAAGAGCCGCAGGCTATTTCCAAGCGCCCAGATAACCCGCTTCGGCATTCTTTTCGTGAACTTCCCGCCGATATTCTAGCCAGATGAGATCCGCCCAGTCGTTCATGGCGAATCTTTCGTAACGAGGGATCCGGGCGATCTCGTGCAGAAAGCCTCGCTCGATTCCGGATGCGAACCCCTCCACGCTGTACGTATTGCATTCCAATAGAATTCGCTCGAACGGCCAATGCTTGAAGGCATAGCTCGCGCCCGCGATGAAGCCAAACGTACTGGCGCCGGTCTTTCTATGCTGCGGCGACGAAATGCATGCCATCTTCGCATGACCGCTCGCCAAGTTGGCATCGTAAATGGAGACGTAGCACACCGGGACTCGAGGGGATTCGGCAATGCACAGGAAGTGAGCGAGCGTGCCTGCCCACAAATGCGTTCCGAACGCTTCCGGGTCCGGGGTCGCGCCTCGATACCGCCAAACGCGCGCGTTCTCGACAGCGGTGAACCACTGGTACAGCATATCGACGTCAGCCGGCCGAACGGGTTTGAGTTCGATTTTCATGGTGTTTTACGCGCTGCCTGAGCCGGTTCCGATCCGACATTCACCCCGGAAAATGATGGGAATTCCCGCCGCAACGTCAGCATGATTTCGTTCTCGGCGTTCGACATCCAACCTCCAACTCCCGACGACGAAAGGCACCGCGCATCGGCAGCGTAAATCCTCATCTCCAGATTACGAAGCTCTATCCGAACGTTTTCCGGAATCTGCTGGAAGGATTCGCTCGTCGACTCATTGAGCGCCTCCTGCTCCTCTTCGCTCAAACCCCTTCGCTCGACTGAATTCGCCAGGGTTTCTTGTAGATGACGCTGTAGGAAATCTTCCGCCATCGCGCGCGATTCGTAAGGACCATAAGGGGTCCGATAGCCGGTTGAAGCCATGCACGCTCTCCATGATTCGCTCAAATCCCGATAGGCCTTCGATTCGCCGTACTCCCTCATCAGCTCGATCGTGCGCGCGTGCATCTCCGCAGGCGCGAGATTGTCGTTGATGACGGTTGCCGTACGCACGGCGCATTTCGAAGCGACGTCTTCCGCCTTGGCGGCTTGCTCTTTCGTAAGGCTCGGCGGTTCTACTGGCGCCGCCGAGGCCTTTCGAGTCGTCTCCAACGATTCCAGATACTCCTCGACCACACCGAATCCGTACTTGCTTCGAAACGCCGCGATATCGTTCCCTTTCATTCTGGCGATTTGGCTTCTCGGTTCGTCCATCGAGTCGTCTGCGGGAGGCGCCATCCCGTGTTCCGAATAGCATTTCGCCCGCTCATCGACGACCTTCTTGCTGATACGTCGATGTAATGCGTCCGACTGCACGACGCCGAGATATCGATTCAGCGCATCGCCCGGACGTTTCGCGATGAACGCGGAAGCCGTCGCCGTGGCGACGGCTTTGCTGTCCGAATCGATGTGCGCTGGATTGACGCCATCGGGCGGGTCGCCCTGCCCGATCGCAACGTCAGGCCCATCGCTATCGCGGGATCTGCCGCTCCACGCCGAACGGCCGATCATTAAGATCAGCGCTACGGCCACCAACGCGATGCCGATGGCCGTCTTCTTGTTTCGCGAAGCCGGCATCTTCGGCGCTTACCACGCGCACCTGCTGGTGAACGTGTTATCCGGTTCGCTCCACGCCTTCAGCAAACCGAAGGTATTTTGATCGCGGATCGTGAGCAGGTTGTAGTTGGCGCAATATCCCTGAAAATTAGTGCTCCATGTCCGCACATCGGACATTTTCCGAATTTCGTAGTGAACGTGCTTGCTGGTCGTCCCGGAATTGGACATTTTCATCAGCACCTGTCCGGCAGCCACATGGTCGCCTTTGTTGACCTGGCGGTTTTTCCCATGGCAGTACAACTTGCCGTATCCGGCGCCACTGGCCACATTCCCGGTCCGCACGGCGGTTCCGCAGCCGTCCACGTTCTGAACGATGCCCCCTTGCGTTTCGTAGATCGGGGAGTCCGCCATACCGGAATCGAACAAGTCGATCGACCAGTAATTGGTCTCGTTGGACCCCTGCACACAGGTGTAATCGTGGCAATATCCGTTCCTGATATTGCCTTGGTACATCACTTCATTGCGCAGCAGATTATGCACCTGCGCTTGCGCCACGTCGGCGGAAGCGATGGAGACCAACGTGACGATAGGCGGGACGACCGCGCGCTTGTAGTTCATCAGGGGCGATCTTTTTTTACCCCCAGCCAGATATTGATTTTTCGTCGATCGGGACATGTTTTTGCCTCCTTGTAAAAACTCGAGATGGCGCCGATCAGTCTGCGGAGGCGAGTCGCGTTGCGACAAACCTCAAGATACAGCGCGTTTTTTGATGCATTCCAAGCCGAAACCAAACGAGGTTTCGCAGTCCTTTGAAGCGTCAGTCGTTGTCCTTGATGACGCTCGCGAAATCAATAGCACCAAACTATGAGGAATGCAATCCGAAAAACGCGACCAGCGTTTGCTTTCGCACAAAGCGGTTCCCAAAGCCCGCAACACCTGATCGAGATGTCGCGACCAGCATCACACTTGCCGCCTACGCAGCCTTGCGTGTGTCGCATCCATCGATCATTTGAATCCGCGCGATGGGCGGAGATTCGCTTTCGTAGGGCGCATCAGTCGAAGACGTCATGCGCGAATGAAGCATTGCAGCCACTCGATCCCCAAAAAGGGTGCATGGCGCATCGCTTAGATGCCTGTTCAACATCTTTCGCGAACGATCCCCTCCCCTTGCGCTAAGCGCAGGGGGCGGTGGGAAGGGAGTGAGAAAGGCGGACGTCGTGTTAACCACTCCCTCACCCGTCCGGCCCTCGCGTGGCCTCGAGCGCTCAGTGGAGTACGAATCGGTGATTCCTAGCGCTCCGCATCGCGCCCCCCTTCTCTCCGCGAAAGGGAGGGGACACGATCAGGTCGGCTCACGGAATCGACGCATGTCGATGCGATCGGACAATGCGTATGACGGTATTGAACAGGCGCTTACGATCGCTCGCCTGATGGCTTCGGACGACACGCTCGGTTTCGCCCCTCCGGCACGTTTGTCCGCAGAGAAGGCCTACAATCCACGACCGCTTCCGCTAGGCACCGCCATGTCGCCCAAATCCACCGTGTTCAAGGTCGAGCTGCAGGTCAGCGACATGGACCGTCATTACTATGCGCTGCACAATCTGATCCTCGCCCAGCATCCGTCGGAAACCGATGTGCGGCTGATCGTGCGGTTAGTGGCGTTCGCGTTGTATGCCGACGAGCGCCTGGAATTCGGTCGCGGCTTGAGCGACGACAGCGAACCCGACCTGTGGCAACGCGATTATGTCGGCGACATCCAATGTTGGATCGATCTCGGGCAGCCCGACGAAAGCCGCATCCGCAAAGCCTGCGCACGATCGCGGCACGTGGTCGTCGTCAACTACGGCGGCCATGCCTCGGACGTGTGGTGGAAAAAAATTGCGGCAGGACTCGCGCGTTTCGACAACCTCACCGTGATCGACATCGACCCAAGCTCCATCGACGCGCTCATCGGCCACCTGCAACGCGGCATGCGCCTCACCGCTATGATCCAAGACACCGAACTGCAACTGATGAGCGACACACTGAACGTCGCGCTGACGCCGCGGGTGCGAATGAGAGCAGGTGTCTGAAAACAGGGGTCAGAGTCTGACTCTATGTTTTCCCTGGGCGGGCTCAGTCCGCTTTACGAGATGCGCACATCCGTCATCGGGAAAATCCGCATGCGACGGCCGGAAATCCTTACGCGCCATCGCATCCGACAGGATTCTCGCTCCGGCATCGGCGGGCCGGGGCCCGCCCTACGTCACCGCAATGTAATTGCGTAGGGCGGGCTCAAGCCCGCCTTACGAGTTTCTGCATCGGCAGGCCGCGGCCCGCCCCACGTCACCGCAATGTAATCGCGTAGGGCGGGCTCAAGCCCGCCTTGCGAGTTACTCGACCCCGAATTTTCGCAGAGCGCGCACCGGGGCGTCGTCTTGCCCGAGCGAAATCCCTTGCGAAGACACCGCCCAATCCAGCGGATACGCACCCGCCGCGACCCATCTGCGAAACGACGAATGCGGCCAATCGACCGCACGCAAAGCGTGCCCATGCTTCACGGGGTTGTAATGGATGTATTCGATATGCCGATGCAGATCATGATCGTCGCGTATCAGATGCTCCCAGTAGCGACGTTGCCAGATACCGCGCTCGCGACAAGCGATGCGCCGCTCGCTTCGCCATTCCTCTTTGGGCAGGCGACGCGAGAACCCCGATTTGATCTGCGCCCAACGATTCGCATTGTCGTCATCGCCAGCCGGCAAACGCCAGATGCAATGCAGATGATCGGGCAACACCACAACGGCCACGATCTCGAACGGACGAACCGCTTGCGTCGCGCGAAACGACGCACGCAGATCATCCACGCGCTCCACGAGCCACCGACGATGACGCTCCAGAAGATTCACGGTGAAGAAATAGGTGCCACCCGGCACACGCACGCGGCGATAGTTCGGCATACCCCAGCATCGCGCCGGCTACGCACATCCGCTATCGGGAAAATCCGCATGCGACGGTCGGAAAAGCCTTACGCGCCATCGCATCCGACAAGATTCTGGCTCCGAAATCGGCGGGCCGGGGCCCGCCCTACGTCACCGCAACGTAATCGCGTAGGGCGGGCTCAAGCCCGCCTTACGAGTTGAGCGGGAGAGACTACTCTGACCCCTGCTTCCCTTAGGGAGAGATTCATGCCCACCATCGCCATCTACCCGATGGCGCGGGAAACGATTGAAACGGAAGCTATGTCGCGACAGCCGAATCGTCGGCGACTCTTGCTTTAATGTGGTGGGCATAAAACACACCCTACGGTCCTACCGGCGAGTGATTGGAATCCAATATCTCGGACTTAAGTAGGTTTCGCAGATCTTTTTCAACACCACGCAACTTCAAGCTATCATGAAGTCGCTCGACAATTGTTCTAGCTTCGTCAACATTTCTAGCCGCCACTTCTTCTCCGCTTTGATAGAGCGCTAGAATAATTTGCCCGAAACGATCATGCCGCTTGACGAGCTCAAGACGGGCGCTTTCATATAAGGTTCGAGCCACTGCACTGTCTCCAGAACGGTATGCCATCAAGCCCTGGGTCGCACTCCAAACAGCGATATCGCGTTTCGCGTCGTCAAGAGCATGCAGCTTCTCAAATTCGACTCTTGCTTGTTCAATAAAACCACCGCGCGCAAGCGCCACTACAAGATTGTTTCGCAACAGCCAATTATCTGGGTTTGCCGATAGACCAAACTGCGCGACATCCGCCGCGAGTTGATAGTCCTGCAAAAATGTCGACGCCACGAACGATCCCTGTAGCGACGGAACTGTCGAGTACGGCTCGAATCTCAGCCATTCAAGAGTGTGCGCCATCGATTCGCGCCAATTTCCTCGGTAATACGCTTCCCAGCATCGCGCCTCATATCCTTGATGAGCCTGAACAATTTCTTGCTCAGTGACCAAGTCTGTGTTCATGCGCGGCGACAACCACACAGCCTGGGCTAGCGCATTTTCAGTCACGCGCTGCCCAGCACTGCGGGCGAAAGCTTTAGCCTTCTTGAGCTTGCCGTAAAACAGCTCATGGGTTGCGACAGCCATTCCGAGCTCGGAGGTTTGGAGTTGCGCACCCATCTCATCGAGAAGTTTTTTCGCGACCCCTAGATGCGACGCCTCTCTGCCAGACATTTGGGCGACTGCTAGATGAGCAGAAAGCAGCCAGGGATCTTTTGAAAAGCCCTGACTCTGCTTAAGTACGGAAAGTGCCCTTTCGGTATCCTTTTGATGAAAGTAGAATCGCGATGCTCCGCGTGCAATTAACCGATGCGAATCACTTACATGCAATGCAACGTGCATCGCACGATCGGCCTTTTCCCTCTCGCCAATTAAGTTGTAATGATACGCAAGGTCATGCCACCCGAAAGCATCGCGAGAAAACTCGGCCACCTGCTTGCGCAACAGGCCAATGCGTCGGCCGAGCGCTTCGTGCGCTCCTTCGATATTCAAAGTAAAAGCTGTCTCGGAAACAGTTTCCACTGAGGGATGCAATATATTTTCAGCCAATCCCTGTAACGCTCGTGGAAACGCATCCCCCCTGTCTAGTACTGCTCTCGCCAACTCGTGCAATATCTCTTCACGCCTCTCAACGATAGCAGTGGAGAAAAGGTCTGCCAGATAAGCAGCCCCCCCGTTCTCCCGCCAATCAAGCAAGGCCTGGCCAAACCAAGCGTCAAACTCGATATTTCGCTCGAGTGGACGCACAGCCTTTGCCTCTTCCGATGCCGCGAAGATAGACGACATCTGCCACCGAGGCACTACAGAGCGATTGTTATCCGATCCAACAGCGCTCATCGCGCCAATACCTGCTTCTGTGCGTACTGAGCCCGCCTTGCTAAGCTTCCTAAACGCGAAACATACTTGCGCACATCGTATTGCTCGTGAGGACGTCCTATAGATTTAGGATCGCCTCTTCTCAAAGGGTCGGGTTCACATAGCTGTTTGACTATTTCAAACACAGCTGAAGGTAGCTCCCCGACAAAGCTCGACTCCATCTGTCGAAGAGCTTTCGTATGCGCTTCGATAATGAAGGGCAGCACTTCGCGATATGTGCCCCTCCAAATTATTGGCCCCATATTTTCGGGCAAATGCCTTGACACGATAGCGTTCATACTCGCACCGGCAAAAAGGAACACAGCAAGACTCCCTAATGCATAGAGATCCGCGGCAACGCGAGATACTACCCAGTCCGGGTTGCGCTCATCGTATCGCAATTCTGGCGGAGCAACAGACCACCCACCGGGAACCCGCTTGTCATCCCTTGGAGAGATAATGCCTTTCCTGGATGCACACCCAAGATCCGAAACTTTAAATTCGCCACTTGCTTCGAATGTAAGTACATTCGATGGTTTCAGGTCTTGATGTGCAACTTGTGCATAATGCAGTTGCTCTAGTCCGAGAGCTACTTCGTGCAGAAGTTTTAGGGCCCAAGCGACATGTACTTCGCCCAAAAAAGCAAGCGTTTTACGAATATCACCGTCAGCCGGCTCAAAGAGCAGGTAGGGGACTCGCCCCAATTGTGAATCATCAACTTTTATATAGCCGTTACCAAGCGCTCGAACTACACGGTCCATACGGCGATCTGCACACAGCTCGAGAAGAGTTTGCTCAAACTTGTAAGCGTCAACCGCTTTTCCAAGTGCTTCCAGCATATTCTCTTCCTGTAACGCCTTCGAGAAATCCAGAGCCTTGAGGAATGCTGTCTGTCCACTAGCGTTGTTGCGAGCCAGATACCCAATCGAGAAGGTAGACCCAGTCTGTCCATCAAGCCGCTTTATTCGACTGAGAACTCTCCAACCTGATGGTAGCTCCATTCCCTCAAGGCGTGCCGCTGGGGGCAACTCCCCATCATCTAGTTTTCCTAACCCCATGTCTCTTCCTCATTGACCCTATTTTAAAATATTTCATCGGCACTCCCCACCCTAGGAAAATGCGATCATGTTCATTCTTCGACCCACTCCCACGTCACTCAAGACCCGATAAATCCACCTCATCCCAATCGCCTCCCGCTCCTCCTCTTCCGGACACAACGCCTCCACAACCTCCATCAACTCGACGCAATCGGCGAAAGGATCAACGCTCGGCGGCAACGTATTCCGCAAACCGCGGTCGGCGACAAGCAGTCTGGAAGCGCTGGTAACGGGATAGCGTTCGATGGTCATCCGGTGACACCTGAGGAGAACCCATGCGCTCGAAGCCTAAAACATTCAGGCGCATGTGTCTCGGGGCTTGGGTGCTGTCGCCCCCACCCTAGCCCTGCCCCGAGCACGCGCGGGAATCGATTTTTAAGGGTTTCGCCGATCCATTTGGCCGATTAGTCAGGCCGATGCGGCGCGAGAACGAGCCAAACCACACTGTAAGATTTGACAGTCGGTCAGCGCTGCGCGGGGGCGTCCCGAATCGCGGGCGACTCGTCCTGATCGCGCAATCGGTCTTTCGCCCCGAAGCGCACCGCCAACGCCACCATTTCTTTGAACCATTCGACCTTGGCGGCTGTGCTCATCGCGATGCCGTCGCTCAGGTGCTGGCGTCGCGCGTCATCGAAGGTGCATTGCAACGGGTCGGTCATGACGCGCATCCTGGCGAGTCTGGATGTTCGGCAATCTGGCGCAACGCCTCGATGTGAAAACCGGGATCAGAGTGCATTTTCAACAACTCGAACGCCGAATCTTCGACCCACCGACTTCGAATCGCTGGGTCAACGACACAGCCTACAACTTGCCACGTCTCACACCCGATAAACCCACCCCACCCTCACCGCTTCCCGCTCCACTCACTCCGGACACAACGCCTGCACCACCTCCATCAAATCGATCCAATCGGCGATGGGGTCCTTACTCGGCGGGAGAACGTTCTGCAGGCCAGCATCGGCGACCAACAAGGCCGGTGCGCGGGTTTTGGGATGCCGCTCAACGCTCATCCAGCAGCACCTTCGGCAGTTCGCCCTGATCGACGACGCAAAGTAACGTCGCAATTCCCCCATGTCGAGATTGCTACGGGCCGGCCGTGCCCTCACTCGCCCCAGCCCTCATCTGGCCACGGGCCGGTGAAAGAAGCCCACAGCCCAGCCGCCGTTGCTATGTCTTCGTGCGGCGGGCGACCGTCCGTCGGCGTGCCCGACGGGACACGCCATTGGGATGCATCGGTTTCGAGAGGTCACCGAAGCCCAGGCCGCGGGGCCGAACCAGGCCAGGGGAATCGGCAGGCCGAGACTGCGGGCGGACGATCGGGACAGGCGGCCCAGGCCCGAACGCCCAGCGATCCGGCCCCAATCGGCTGCCGATCAATAGGCCCGGCGGGGGCTGTCGGTGCCGCAAGGGGCCCGGCACGGGGGCGGCGAAGCAGGCGCCCGCCTCCATTCGGAATCGGCCGAACGGGCCAAACCGACCGCTGGGCGGTAGGCGTGGTCGCTGGGGGTGGCACGCTAGCCAAATATCATGTAGATGTTAAGCTGTCACGGCCCAACGAATTCAGCAGTATCCTAGCCCCCCCCTAGGCTTCACCTATCCGATACCCGCAATCCGCCACACTGGAGGTGCCACATGAAGCAGTCCAAGCGGTCTCGCAGTACTCGTAAGTCCTCGACATTTGTGTCCCTGGCCCTGGCCTGCGCCATCGCTACTGTTAGCGGCAACGCCAACGCGTCCGACGCCCCGGCGTTCGCTCAGCGTCTCGCGGAATTCATCCAGACGGCGCTTCGCTACGGTGCGGAAGTCAAAAAATGGACGGATGAGCTGAACCACTACAAGCAACAGCTCGTCGAGGCCACGAACGCGCTGAATCCTGCGTCGATCGCGGCGTCCCTGCAGCCGCATCCGATGGAAACGGCGACCAAGCGTGCCTTGAGCGCGGGCATGGACCGGTGCGACCTAGGCGCCAGCGGCGGTGGGCTCAGCATCTCCGGCTTGCTCAGCAGCCTGGATATTCTTCCCAGCGCCAGCTACATCGATGAGCAGAAAAAGATCTGCGTCTACACGGTGCTGGTCGAGAACTACAAGTACAACGACCTGATCGACGCGATGAAGGATCTCAAAAGCATCAAGACGGGCGGTCTCGATAAGACCCTCGGCGATGCGAAAGGCGCGAGCAGGCAGGGTCAGAACGACACGACATTGACCGCTGCGGTGAATACGGTTGCGGCGATCGAGATGCACCACGCCAAGGTCGATTACGTCAATAAGACGTACGACGAAATGCTGAAGCGTCTGGATCAGAACATGAAGTACTCGGCCAACAAGGCGATGAACGGCAAAGAGAAGAATCTCGGCGAAAGCCTGCTGTCTGCGGCGGTGTCGCTCACGACGCTGAAGGGTACGCTGATGGCGTTGGAATCGACCTGCCCCTCCGGCTTCGATTGCGACTAACGCTCAGCTAGACATCTTTACAAGCTCGAAAATGCGTACGGCGTCGTTAACCGGCGCCGTACGCAAGCGGTTCGATACCAGTGTCGGAATGGAATGGCACTGACGTAAGAAGAAGGCCCCGCCTTCCTCCCCTTTCATCGGGAAGGCGAAGAGCGAAGCCGGCCTCAGGCGCATTGCTTCGCTAGTTCCTGCCCCCTCCCGCGCGAGAGGGGCGCGTTAGATCCTCAAGCGGGCGATGCGATAGGCATCACATATTCCGCCTGTACTCTCCACCCACTTCATACAACGCATGGCTGATCTGGCCGAGGCTGTGGGTTTTCACGGCGTCCATCAGTGCGGCGAAGACGTTCTCGCGGTGGCGGGCGGCGGTTTGGAGGTAGGCGAGGCCTTGCCCGTTCGCGGTATTCGGGGGCTGAGTCGCGCCTTCCGGCGCTCCTACAAAGGTCGTGTTGCGAAGGCGCTGGAAGTTCGCGACGTTTTCGATCTGCTGCGCTTTTTCCGCTTCGGTCGAACGGATGAGTTCGATCTCGGTGACGATGTCGCCGGCGTGGTCTTTCGGCAGGAAGGTGTTGACGCCGATCAGCGGCAGACTGCCGTCGTGTTTCTTGTGTTCGTAGTACAGCGATTCTTCTTGGATCTTGCCGCGCTGGTACATGGTGTCCATCGCGCCGAGCACGCCACCGCGTTCGCTGATGGCCTCGAATTCCTTGTAAACGGCTTCTTCGACGATGTCGGTCAGCTTGTCGACGATGAAACTGCCCTGCCAGGGGTTCTCGCAGAAGTTGAGGCCGAGTTCTTTGTTGATGATCATCTGGATCGCCACGGCACGGCGCACGCTTTCTTCGGTGGGCGTGGTGATGGCTTCGTCGTAGGCGTTGGTGTGCAGGCTGTTGCAGTTGTCGAATAGCGCGTACAGCGCTTGCAGCGTGGTGCGGATGTCGTTGAACTGAATTTCCTGCGCGTGTAAGGAACGCCCGCTGGTTTGGATGTGGTACTTCATCATCTGACTGCGCGGACTGGCGCCGTAGCGCTCGCGCATCGCACGCGCCCAGATGCGACGGGCGACGCGGCCGATGACGGTGTATTCCGGGTCCATGCCGTTCGAGAAGAAGAACGACAGGTTGGGCGCGAAGTCGTCGATCTTCATGCCGCGGGCGAGGTAGTACTCGACGATGGTGAAGCCGTTGCTCAGCGTGAAGGCCAATTGCGAAATCGGGTTCGCGCCGGCTTCGGCGATGTGATAGCCGCTGATCGACACCGAATAGAAATTGCGGACGTTCTTCTCGACGAAATACTGCTGGATGTCGCCCATCATCCGCATCGCGAATTCGGTGCTGAAAATGCAAGTGTTCTGGGCTTGGTCTTCCTTGAGGATGTCGGCCTGCACGGTGCCGCGCACGGTCTTCAGCGTGTCGGCTTTGATCTGCGCGTACACCTCCGGCGGCACCACTTGATCGCCGCTCACGCCGAGCAGGCCCAAGCCTAGGCCGTCGTTGCCGTCGGGCAACATGCCGCTGTAGTCGGGACGACGCTTGTCTTGGAACATCGCTTCGATGGCGTCGTGCGCGGCGTCCCAACGCGGTTGTTCGGCGCGCAGGTATTTTTCGACCTGCTGGTCGATCGCCGAATTCATGAACATCGCGAGGATGATCGGCGCGGGGCCGTTGATCGTCATCGACACAGACGTGCTGGGCGCGCACAGGTCGAAGCCGGAGTACAGCTTCTTCATGTCGTCCAGCGTGGCGACATTGGTGCCGGAGTTGCCGATCTTGCCGTAGATATCGGGACGCGGCGCGGGGTCTTCGCCGTACAGCGTCACGCTGTCGAACGCGGTGGACAAGCGCGCGGCCGGTTGCCCGGCGCGCAGGTAGTGGAAGCGACGATTCGTGCGCTCGGGCGTGCCCTCGCCCGCGAACATGCGGATCGGGTCCTCGCCGGTGCGGCGATAGGGATACACGCCGCCGGTGTACGGGTATTCGCCAGGCAGGTTTTCTTTCTGCAGGAAGGTCAGCAATTCGCCCCAGGATTTGTACGTGGGCGCGGCGATCTTCGGCACTTTCTGATGCGACAACGATTCGCGGTAGTTCTCGACGCGAATGGTCTTGCCGCGCACTTCGTATTCGTTGACGTCGTCGACGATGGATTTCAAACGCGCCGGCCATTCGCGCAGCAGTTTCAGCGCGTCGGACGACAGCGACTGCACGGCGTCGTTGTAGCGTTGGCGGAGGGTGATGAGGGTGCGGTCGGGGGTGTCGGCTCCCTCCCCCGCGTGCGGGGGAGGGTTGGGGTGGGGGTCTGCGGCGGCAACGTTGCCCCCATCCCGGCCTTCCCCCGCACGCGGGGGAAGGAGAAGAGCCACGGACTCGTACAGCTCCAACGCCTTCGGCAGCGCCGCATCGCCTAGATCGTGTAGCGATTGCCAGTACGACTGCGCGCGGTCGGCGGTCTCGGCCTGCGATTCGATGCGTTGGTTGATGCCGCGACCCTGTTCGGCGATTTCGGCGAGATAGCGCACGCGCTGGCCGGGGATGAGCACGGTGGCACGGGGTTCTCTCAGCGAGGTATCGATGTTCGGCGTCCAATCGATTCCCGATTCGCCATTCCCGACTCCGAGCTTCTCGCGCAACAAGCGGCAAAGATTCGCGAACATCCAACTCACGCCGGGGTCGTTGAACTGGCTGGCGATGGTGGGATAGACCGGCACGTCTTCGTCTTTGGCGGCGAAGGCGTTGCGGTTGCGCTTCCATTGTTTGCGCACGTCGCGCAGCGCGTCTTCGGCGCCGCGTTTGTCGAATTTGTTGAGGACGATGAGTTCGGCGTAATCCAGCATGTCGATTTTTTCGAGCTGGCTGGGCGCGCCGAAATCGCTGGTCATCACGTACATCGGGAAATCGACCAAATCGACGATTTCCGAATCGCTCTGGCCGATGCCGGCGGTTTCGACGATCACCAAGTCGTAGCCCAGCGATGTCAGATACGCGATGCAATCTTTGAGGACGACGTTGGTCGCGGCATGCTGGCGGCGTGTCGCCATCGAGCGCATGAACACGCGGTGGCTGCGCAGCGAATTCATGCGGATGCGGTCGCCGAGCAGCGCGCCGCCGGTGCGGCGACGAGTGGGATCGACCGAAATCACCGCGATATGCATCTGCGGGAAGCTCGCGAGAAAACGATTCAGCAGTTCATCGGTGACCGAGGACTTGCCGGCGCCGCCGGTGCCTGTAATGCCGACCACGGGAGTGGTCGGCATTCGGGAATGGGGAATGGGGAATCGGGAATCGGACGCGCCCGCTGTCCACTGCTTGCGTAGCTTGGCGAGTTCGTTCTCGCTGAACTCGCCGTCTTCCAGCATGCTGATCATGCGGCCGATCGCGATTTCGTCGCCGAAATCCGGAAGCGAGTTTTTTTCGATTCCCGATTCCCCATTCCCCATTCCCGGCCGCGCGGCACGCGCGGCGCCCGCACGCCGCACCACGTCCTCGATCATCGCCACCAACCCCATGTGCATGCCGTCGTTGGGGTGGTAGATGCGTTCGACGCCGTAGTCTTGCAGTTCGCGGATTTCTTCCGGGGTGATGGTGCCGCCGCCGCCGCCGAAGACGCGGATATGCGACGCGCCGCGTTCCTTCAGCATGTCCACCATGTACTTGAAGTACTCGACGTGGCCGCCCTGGTAGCTGGACAACGCGATGGCGTCGGCGTCTTCCTGCAGCGCGGCGCGGACTACGTCCTCGACGCTGCGGTTGTGGCCGAGATGCACGACTTCCGCGCCCTGGGCTTGAATCAAGCGCCGCATGATGTTGATGGCCGCGTCGTGGCCGTCGAACAGGCTGGCGGCGGTAACGAAGCGCAAGGGCGAGGGTTCGCTCTGGGGCGCTGCGGCGCGAAGATCGAGGGGGGCGACTGGCGTGCTCATGGCGCGCTCCGTGCGGAATCGGATGATGGCCTAGTGTAGCCGGTCGCCCCGAACGCCCCCAGCGGGCGCGTACCGGCCACCGCGAGCGCTTGCCCATCGCGCCGCCCCACGGGGATACTCCGCGGCTGGGGACGACAGGGCGGGGAAACGACGTGATGGGCGAACGAAGAGCGGACGTTCGGTGACGCGCATCAAGCGCATCGCCGCGTGGGGAGCATTCTCGCTGGCCGCGCTGGTCGGCAGCGGCGCGCTGCTGGCCGATCGGCTCACCCCGCCCGCGACCGGCGAACCCAGCGTCGCGCTGCCGGCGCTGCCGCACACCGACGCGAAGGCCACCGCGCTGGACCAGGACATCGGCCCGCTGCTCGCCGAGCATCCGCGTCAGACCGGCGCGTTGTTGCTCAGCGACGGCGTCGATGCCTACGCGGCGCGCGCGTTGTCGGCGCAGAAAGCCGGGCGCAGTTTGGACCTGATGTACTACATCTGGCACGACGACCTCACCGGGCGTCTGCTCGGCCGCGAAGCCTGGCGCGCGGCCGAACGCGGCGTGCGCGTGCGCATGCTGCTGGACGATATGAACGCGCGCGGCATGGACTCGAAGTTGTTGTTGCTCGACGGTCATCCGAATATCGAAATCCGGCTCTACAACCCGTTCCGCAATCGCGAAGGCATCACTCGGGTGTTCGAGCTGGCCCAGCGTATCGTCAGCGTCAACCATCGCATGCACAACAAAGCGTGGATCGCCGACAACCGGTTCGCGGTGCTGGGCGGACGCAATATCGGCATGGAGTATTTCGGCGCCAGCGACGAGGTGAATTTCCGCGATTTGGACATCGCGTTGTTCGGCCCGGCCGTGGACGAAGCCAGTGAGGTGTTCGACCGCTACTGGAACAGCGCTGCGGCGGTGCCGCTGGCCGGGCTGGCGGACGCGCCGCACGGTGGATTCGAGGGCATCGCCGATGCGATCGAAACCGAAGCGGCCGGTCCCGCCGCGCAGCGTTATCTGCAGCGCGTGGCGGCCTCGCCCAACGTGCGCGACTACGCTGGCGAGCGTTTGCAGCCGTTTTGGAGCGCGAAGATTCATGTCGTGTCCGACCCGCCGCTGAAATGGCAAGAAAGCGGTCAAGACGACTGGCTGGTGCGGCGTATCGTGGACGATCTTTCCGGCGCTAAGCGCAAAGCGCTGCTGATTTCGCCGTATTTCGTGCCCGGGCCGGAAGCGACAGCGGCGATGACGAAAATGGCCGGCGAAGGCGTCGTGGTCGGCGTGGTCACCAACTCCTTGGCCGCGAACGATGTGGCGGCGGTGTACAGCGCGTACCGGCCGTATCGCGACAGCTTGTTGCGCGGCGGCGTCCGCATGTACGAACTGCGCGCGCAGGGGCACCCCGGCAGCAGTCTGTTCGGCAGCAGCGGCGCGAGCCTGCACACCAAGGCGTACAGCGTGGACGACATCCGCGGCTTCATCGGTTCGTTCAATCTCGACGCGCGTTCGGCGTATCTCAACACCGAAATGGGCGTGATCTTCGAAGACGCTGCGTTGGCGCGCGCCGTGCGCGAGGAATACCTGCGGTTGGCCGGCCCGGAGTTGAGTTATTGGCTGCGATTGAATCGCGACGGCGAAGCGCAGTGGTTGGATCGCGCGCCGCAGCCGCCGCGACTGCTGGGCGTCGAGCCCGACACGACGCGCATGCAGCGTGCGACGGCGACCGCGATGTCGTGGCTGCCGCTGGAATCGCAACTGTGATCGCGATTTCGACCGGATAAATCGTTCGCCATCGTCGCCATCGCTTAGAACTCGCTGAGGATCTTCGTATACCTCGTCGGATGTCATGCGAACGCGACGATTCTGCGAATGAGTTGATGATGCCCCCTCCCTCCCTTTCGCAAAGCGAAGGGGAGGGTTAGGGAGGGGTCGGAGGGAATGTCGCCTCACACCCCCTCCCGATCTCCCCCTGCGCTGCGCGCAAGGGGAGGAGATCATGTCCCGAAGGATTTTGAACAGTGTCTTAGACCGGAATCGATATGCCCGAGCACACGCACCAACGAGACCCGCAAGCGAACGAAGCAGCGCTGCGCGCCGCCGCGGATGCCGGCGATCGCGACGCCGCATTTCGATTGGCCGTCGCGCTGATCGGACGCGGCGATTTCGGCACCGCCGCGCAACGTTTGTACGCCGCGGCCGAAGCCGGCCATGCGGGCGCGATGCTGGAGCTGGGCCGCATGTTGCTGTACGGCATGTTGTCGGCGCCCGATCCGCGCCAAGCGGTGATGTGGTTCGAACGCGCCGAGCGCGCGGGTTCGCCTGCGGCCGGCGATTTTCTGCTGCAGATCGCGCTGGGCGGCATCGCCTTACCGCGCGATGCGCGCATCGACGAGCGTCTGCATCGCGGTGTGCAAGCCGAATATCCGCCCGCGTTGTTGACCGCCGCGCTGCATTTCGGGCGCAAGCCGCATCTGGACGATCAAACGCTGTGCCTGCAGTTGCTCGAACGCGGCGCCGCGCGCGGCGACGGCCTCGCCGCGGCATTGTTGGCCGAACGCTTGGCGCACGGCGAAGGTTGCGCGCCGCAACCGGACGTCGCCGACGATTTGCGCGCGCAGTTGGCGCGCGACGGTTTCGCGCCGTTGCCGTCGTTCACGCTGCCGCCGCCCGGCAACGACGGCCCGCCGCGGCAACTGGCGCTCGAAGACATCTTACGTCCACCCGCGGCGCGAACGCTGAGCGAAGCGCCGCGCGTGTCGGTGATCGATCGTCTTCTGTCCGCGGACGAATGCCGACTGTTGATCGCGGTGTCGCGGCCTTTGTTGCACCCCTCGCAAACGGCGGACCCGATCACCGGCGTGCCCGATACGATGGCGGTGCGCACGAGTCATGAAGCCAGCTTCGATCCGCTGGTGGAAACCAGCGCGATCCGCACGGTCTTGTTGCGGATGGCGGCGGCGTCGGGCATCGATCTGCCGCAGGCCGAACAACTCACCGTGTTGCGCTATGGCCCCGGTCAACAATATCGCCCGCATCGCGATTATTTGCCGACCGGCACGCTACAGATGGATCGACCGCTCGCCGGTAATCGCGGACGCACGATCTGCGTGTATCTCAATCCGGTCGAAGCCGGCGGCGAAACCGAATTTCCGGTCGCGGGTTTGAAAGTGGCGCCGATACCGGGCCGCGCGGTGATCTTCGACAGCATGCGCTTCGATGACGCCTCTCCTGAAGGCCGCCTCGATCCCGATTCGCTGCATGCGGGATTGCCGGTGATCGCGGGCGAGAAATGGCTGGCCACCCTGTGGATCCGGCAGCGGCGTTATCGAGATTTCTGAACGCAATTTCTGAACGCGACCTCTGAGCGCACGTTCGAGGTCTTCGCGACGCGCTCCGCATCGCACCCGACCGAGCGGCCTACAGGCCGCTTTGGTTTCGCGGAATCTTCAGCGGCCTGAAGCCCGCTGTATCGGGCCATCGACGACCTTGTCCAACGCTGTCGAACGCGCCATCGCGATGCCCGCCATCCGACGGCCGCCCGCGCCATGCGGCACCGCACGGCCCCGCACGAACGATTCCATTAGACTAGGCGCCCGCGCCCCCGCCGCGGACCCGCCGACGAGCCGTTGATTCTTTTATATTCAACGACTTGCCTCATTTTCCGGCGCCCGCCTCGGGCTCGACGCCGGCGCAACGGAGCTTCCGATGATTTTCGAACACGTCGATCAATACGGCCATGAGCAGGTCGTGTTCTGCCACAACAAAGACGCGGGGCTCAAAGCCATCATCGCGATTCACAACACCGTACTCGGGCCGTCGCTCGGCGGGTTGCGGATGTGGCCGTACAAAACCGAGGCGGACGCGCTGAACGACGTGTTGCGCCTGTCGCGCGGCATGACCTACAAGAACGCGGTGGCCGGCTTGAACATCGGCGGCGGCAAGGCCGTCATCATCGGCGACCCGTCCAAAGACAAATCCGAAGCGCTGTTCCGCGCTTTCGGCAAATTCGTCGATTCGCTTGGCGGCCGCTACATCACCGCCGAAGACGTCGGCATCGACGTCAACGACATGGAATACGTGTATCGCGAAACCGAATTCGTGACCGGCGTGCATCAGGTCCACGGCGGCTCGGGCGATCCCTCGCCGTTCACCGCTTACGGCACGCTGCAGGGCCTGATGGCCACGCTGAACCGCAAATACGGCGACGAGGAAGTGGGCCGTCATAGTTATGCGGTGCAGGGCCTCGGCCACGTCGGCATGGAATTCGTGAAGCTGCTCAAAGAACGCGGCGCCAAGATTTTCGTCACCGATATCAACAAAACCTTGGTCGAACAAGCGGTCGAAGATTACGGCGCCGAAGCGGTCAGCCCGGAAGAGATTTACGACGTCAACGCCGACGTGTATTCGCCCTGCGCGCTGGGCGGCACGATCAACGAACAGACGTTGCCGCGCTTGAAGGCCAAGATCATCTGCGGCGCGGCCAACAATCAGCTCGCCAACAACGCCATCGGCGACGAAGTGCAAAAGCGCGGGATCGTCTACGCGCCCGACTACGCGGTGAACGCAGGCGGCGTGATGAACGTGTCGCTGGAGATCGACGGCTACAACCGCGAGCGCGCGATGCGCATGATGCGCACGATTTACCACAACCTCGGCCGCATCTACGAAATCTCCGACCGCGACAAGATTCCGACCTATTTGGCCGCGGATCGTCTGGCCGAAGAGCGCATCGCCGCGATCGGCAAATTGAAACTGCCGATGGGCCGCTCCGCACCGCGCTTCCTCGGACGTATGAGAGGGCATTGACGGCCGGGAATCGGGAATCGGGAATCGTTGAAAAGCGAAACCCGAAATCGCACTCCCGATTGCCTCATACCCGGAAACAAATCCACCTCGGCTTTTTGCTTTTGCTCTTCCGATTCCCGATTACCCACTCCCCATTCCCGGCCCAAAGCCCATGCGCCCATTCCCCCTCGGTGAAGAGATCGATGCCTTGCGCGATGCGGTGCGGCGTTTCGCCGACACCGAGATCGCGCCGCGTGCGGCGAAGATCGACGAAGAGAACGCCTTTCCCCAGGATTTGTGGGCGAAGCTCGGCGAGCTGGGGCTGCTCGGCATCACTGTGCCCGGCGAATACGGCGGCAGCGAGATGGGCTATCTCGCGCATCTGGTCGCGATGGAGGAAATCTCGCGCGCGTCGGGTTCGGTCGGTTTGAGCTACGGGGCTCACTCCAATCTGTGCGTCAGCAATCTGTACGCGAACGCGAACGAAGCGCAACGTCAGAAATATCTGCCGAAACTGTGCAGCGGCGAATGGAAGGGCGCGTTGGCGATGAGCGAACCGGGCGCGGGCTCGGACGTGGTGGGTTCGATGTCTTGCCGCGCCGAGTTGCGCGGCGACAAGTGGATCGCGAACGGCAACAAGATGTGGATCACCAACGGCCCCGAAGCCGATGTGCTGATCGTCTACATGCGTACCGCTAGCCGCGAGTTGGGCTCGAAGTGCATGACCGCCTTCATCGTCGAACGCGGCATGCCCGGGTTCTCCACCGCTCAGAAGTTGGACAAACTCGGTATGCGCGGCAGTAACACCTGCGAATTGGTGTTCGAGAACTGCGAAATCCCGAAGGAAAACGTGCTGGGCGACACCAACAACGGCGTGCGCGTGCTGATGAGCGGCCTGAACACCGAACGCTTGGTGCTGACCGGCGGCCCGCTGGGGTTGATGCAGGCCGCGATGGACGTCGCATTGCCCTACGTGCGCGAACGCCGCCAATTCGGCCAGGCCATCGGCACCTTCGGCATCATGCAAGCCAAGATCGCCGACATGTACACCGCGCTGCAGTCCAGCCGCGCGTTCGCGTACCAGGTCGCGCGCGACTACGACGCCGGCCACAAGTCGCGCATCGACGCCGCGAGCTGCTTGATGCACGCCTCGGAAGCCGCCGTGCAAGTCGCGCTGGAAGCCATTCAAGCGCTCGGCGGCAACGGCTACATCAACGAATACTCGACCGGCCGCATCCTGCGCGACGCCAAACTCTATGCGATCGGCGCGGGCACGAACGAAATTCGCCGCATGCTGATCGGCCGCGAGTTGTACAACGGCAATAGTTGAATTCCTGGGACATCGGCATGACGATCGGCGCAGATTAGCGCCGTGCTGTCCTGTGATGGCGATCTTCGTCGTTTGCCTTCAGGGTCCGCGCTCATGCGGACATCCGCTACGACAAAGGACCCGTCATGTCTCCTCGCCTTCCCGGGCGCGCGATGCGTTTGCTATCGCCCGCCGTTTTTCCATGCGCATTATTCGCCGCTTTTTGCGCCGCACTGGCCGCACCACCTGTCGCGGCGCAATCTAAAACCCGACAGATCGGTTCGTTGCGCGTTGCGACCTTCAATACCTACCTGCTGTCGAATCAATTCCGCTGTATCGACCATCGTCTGGCATGGGACCCGATCACGACCACGGATTGCTTCGCGAAAGGCGATCTGCTCGGCCTGACGCTCGACCCCGAAGAAATCGACGCTGCCGCCGACGCGATCGCCGACAGCATTCTCTCGATCGAGAACGAGGTCGATATCGTCGTCCTCAATGAAGTATGGGACGAACGCGCCCGAGATCGCCTGATCTTGCGCCTGTCTGCGGTGTTTCCATCGCACGTCTCCAAGATCGACCTCGGCGCATCGCTGCCGCTGTCGGTCGTGTTGCCGGAACTCGGCGTGCCTGACGCATCATTGCCGCATATCAGCGGCGAGGACAGCGGCCTGATGCTGTTCGCGAAACGCGATGTGGAATTTCTGCCGTTCGCACGGGAAGCACCTGTCATTCTGCCTAGCGCGATTGAGGGCAACGTCCCGCACGTGCGTGCCGAAACCCTGAACGTTCGAGCCATCAGCGTAGATGCGCTCGCAGCGAAAGCTGTGGCTGCCGTGCACGTACGCCAGCGGATCGGTACGCAGAATATCCGCGCATACATCGTCTTCACGCACATGCAGGCCGACGATGAGTTCGCGGCTGTCCGTGCGCGACAATTGCAACAGATACGAAACTTCATCGAGGCGGAAGTGATCGATCCGAGCCGTGGCGTCAAAGACGAACTCAAGCGCGTATTGGTCTTCGGCGATCTCAACATCGATGGCATGCGTGGCGTCGTGCCGACCACGCTGTCGAAGCCACCCGTCAAGGAGGAGTGGCAGAACCGGTTCGCCTCCCCCGACGCGAGCGAGCAACCCTTCGACGACCTGTGGGCGACCACAACATCGGAGAAGGACTTTGGTCCTACTTACCTGCGGGGCAGCATCGACGGCAGCAGCCGCTACGACTACGCGCTCAGCGTGCGGCCGCAAGGCCCAGTCCCTGAGGGCCTGGGATTCTGCGCGCAGCACATGAAGGTCCGGCTGGAGGACTCTTACAGCGACCACAGCGCACTGGTCTCCGATTTCAACCAGCCGTTCCCGTTCTGCAGCCCGCGGACCGCGCTGCAGCCCGCGTTCGACGTGATGGTGCCGGACAGTCACGACGGCATCGCCGATGCGATCAGGATCGACCGTCCCGGTGCGATGCAGTGGTTCCGTTTCCCGCTCGAAAGCGCGGCCACGATCGACGTCGTGATTCCTGCGACGACGCCCGTACGCAGCACGATGTTCGCCGCCGATAACCTGTCGAGGCCGATCGCGCCCGTGGAGAACAGCGCACGCGTCTCCACCTATTCGGTGCCCGACGATTTCTTCATTCGCATCGAAGGCAAGCAGCGGAGCTTCGCGGGCGACTACACGGTCTCGTTCCTGCGCCGAAAATGTCTGTCCGCCGACCGCCCTTGCGTGCTGACGCCGACGCTGCCGCAGGAGGCGGTCTTCCCAGCGAACAACCTGCTCGGTAACGAGGACAGTGCGTGGTTCCGGATCGCCGTCACCGACTTGCCCGATGGCGCGAAGTCGCAGGGAATCTCGATCTTGTTGCCAAAGCTGGACGCCAACCTGACAGCGACGCTGATGCTGGAATCCGACCCGAACGCAGTCGTCGACTCGGACATGTTCAGCATCAGCGGCCGCGGAACCGTAATCACCTTCTCGCCGACAGTTGCGGCCAACTATCTGGTCAAGGTCGCGCGTGGCGCCGACAAGAGCACAGAGCGGCGCATCCGGGTCGGTTGGGATACCAACCTGACCGTGGTCAAGGTGCGGTCACTGGTGTGCGCCGACGAAACCAACGGCTTCGCGGGCTCGGAAGCCGGCGAAGACGAGATCGCGCATTTCGTCGAGTACGACGGCATCTCACGACGCAACCCTACGGGCGGCTGGCGCGATTTCGACTGCAACACGAGCAACCACGAACGCGCGGATTTCGCCCAGACGATGAAGGCGCTCAAAGCCGCATCGACGTGGCTGCAGGAACAGGACGACGGCCACGACGACAACGATTCGCCGCGACAATCGATTCCGACGTTGGGGTCCGGCCAGTTGGAGGCACGTTCCGAAACGGTCCGTTGGGAATTCGAGGGCGGCACCTATTTCCTGCGCTTCGACCGGCTGAAAGGCTCGTCCGGCCGCGAGTGAGTTCGCGCGGGCAGAGCCCCTGTGCGCGACGGTTGCGACTTCCGCGGTCGCATCCGCCGCGTCGGCAGGTATCGCTATGCGCGACTGGCCATGAAGATCGTCGATGGCAGCGGGCGCTTTTCGGCGCGAGCGGCTAAAGTGCGCGCACTTCCCGACGCGCCCCGCCATGCCATCGATTCGCCCCCGCCCGCTGCGCATTCTCGCCACCGGCGTCTCCACGCCCGCGCGGTGGGTCGATAGCCGCGAACTCGATGCGCGTCTCGGTCTCGCGCCGGGCACGGTGCTCGCGCGCACCGGCGTGTCGCGGCGCGGCGTGGAGCCCGAACGCAACGCCGCCGACGTCTCCGCGCAGGCCGCGCACGCGGCGCTCGCGCGTGCGGGCATCGGCTTGGATGCGATCGATGCCGTGGTCTGCGCCAACGCCAGTCACGATCAAGCCATGCCCTGCAACGCGGCGTTGCTGCATCGCGCATTGGGTTTGCGCGGCGTGCCCGCGTTCGACATCAACGCCAGTTGCATCGGATTTTTGATGGCCTTGGATCTGGTCGCCTCGTTGCTGGCGAGCGGACGCTATCGTCGCGTCTTGGTGACCTCGTGCGATCTCGCTTCGCGTGCGCTCGATGCGAAGGATTTGGATACCTTCGGCCTGTTCGGCGACGGCGCCGCCGCCGCGGTGTTGGAAAGTGCGAACGATGGCGACGTCGCAACGACCGGGCCGGCGTTATTGGCGGCGCGCTTCGAGACATGGTCGGAAGCCGCGCACGCCTGCGAAATTCCCGGCGGTGGTTCGCGACTCACGCCGGATCGCTATCCGGGCGATTACCGCGACGTCTGCACCTTCCGCATGGACGGCAAGCGCTTATACCGAGCCGTCGCCGATCGCTTCGATCCGTTCGTCGCGGCCTTGCTCGACGATGCCGGCATCGGACTCGACGCGATTGATCGCGTGATTCCGCATCAAGCCTCCGCGCTGGGCATGGCGCATGTGTTCCGCCGCCTCGCGGTGCCGCGCGAGCGCATCGAAGATATTTTCGCCGAACACGGCAATCAGGTCTCCGCGTCGATGCCGACCGCGCTGCATTCCGCGCTCGACAGCGGCCGGCTACGTACGGGCGACACCGCGCTGCTGATCGGCACGGCGGCGGGCGTGACTCTCGGCGGCGCGGTGCTGCGGCTGTGAGCGAAGCACCGATCGCTGGCACGTATGCACATGCGCACGCTTTCCCGCGTGTGCGGCTGGATGTGCTGCGCGTCGGCCACTGTCGTCATCCCGAATGCATGGCGGTTCGCGGCGGCGCCTGGCGCATCGCGGAATTTCCGAATTTGGTCGGATTGATTCGCCATCCTACGGCGGGTGCGATCCTGTTCGATACCGGCTATGCCGAGCATTTCCTGCGCGCCACCGATCACTTTCCTGAGCGGCTGTATCGTTGGACGACGCCGGTCGTATTGCCGCCGGAGGAATGCCTGCAGTCGCAGCTCGGCGCGCGCGGCATCGCGATGCATGAGGTGCGCGCGGTGTTCGCATCGCATCTGCACGGCGACCATATCGCCGGTCTGCGCGACTTACCCAACGCCGCGATCTGGTGCGCCGCCGATGCTTTGCGTTTGGTGCGCGACAGCGGCCGTGTGCGCCTGCTGCGACGCGCGTACTTGCCCACGCTGTTGCCGGAAGATTTCGAGCGCCGTCATCGCCGTATCGAAGACGCACCGCAGCGCGCGCTGCCGGCGCGATGGTCCGCGCTCGGCGCGGGTCGCGATCTGATCGGCGACGGCAGCTTGTGGGCGGTGCCGTTACCGGGACATGCGCGCGGGCACTACGGCCTGTTGCTGCGTCACGACGACGACCGCGAATGGCTGTTGGTCGGCGACGCCGTTTGGCGACAGGCCGAGATTCGCGAGCATCGTCTACCCGCGCTGCCGACGCGACTGCTGATCGACGATGCCGCCGCACACCTCGACACCCGCGCGCGGCTGCATCGCGTGTTCACGGATGCGCAGCGCGCGAACGACGACGGCATCGCGCTGCTGCCGTCGCATTGCCCGGACAGTTACCGCGCACTGCCCGCGTCGATGCGCGTGACCGACAGCGATACGGGCGCAGAGCGTGCCGCATGAAAATCTTGATCACCGGTGCATCGGGCTTCGTCGGCGGACGTTTTCTGCAGCGCTTTCGCGATCGCGATGATGTGGAACTCCTCGGCGTCGGTCGTCGCGCGCTCGACCTAGCCGACTATCGCTCGATCGACCTGTCGCTGCCGCACGCGTTGGACGCGACCTTGCGCGCATTCGCGCCGGATGTCGTGATCCACGCTGCCGCATTGGCGTCGCCGTTCGCGCCGCGACGCGAGTATTCACGGCACAACGTCGAAGCGACTCGACACACGCTCGAAAGCTGTCGCGCGCACGGCGCACCGAAATTCGTCTACATCTCGTCGAGTTCGGTGCATTACCGGCCCTGCGATCAAGTCGGCATTCGCGAGCACGATCCCATCGGGCCGACATTCGCGAACGTGTATGCCGAAACCAAGGCCGCCGGCGAAACGCTGGTGCGCCATTACGCGGGCGCATGGACGATCCTGCGCCCGCGCGCGGTGTTCGGCCCCGGCGATACGGTGCTGTTCCCGCGCCTGCTAGCGGCAGCGAAACGCGGCAAACTGCCGCGCATCGTGCGCGATGGACCGCCGGCGATGGGCGATTTGATCGGCGTGGACGCGTTGACCGATTACATGCTGCGCGCCGCGCAACGACCGGAAGCAATCGGCGCGTTCAATCTCAGTCATGGCGAGCCCGTCGCGATGCAGGATTTTCTCGCCGAAGTCTTTCGTCGGTTGGATTTGCCGCCGCCTGCGCGTCGCGTCGGCTATCGCACCGCGCATACCGCCGCTTTCGTCTCGGAAACGCTGTGGTCGCTGTTGCCGCTGCGCGGCGAGCCGCCGGTGACGCGTTTCGGCGTGGATGTCTTGTGCTTCAGCAAGACGTTCGATATCGCGAAGGCGCGGGCGGTGTTGGGCGAACCTTCGCAAACGCTGGCGCAGGCCATCGACGAGTTCGTCGCCTGGCAGCGCACGCAGCCATGAGTGCGGGATGCACGCCGAGATGAGCGAAACGATGACTCAGATACAGTCGCTGATGCAATCGCTCATGGGCGGCTTCGCGTGGTGGTCGATCTGTCTGATCGCGTTATGGCCTGCGGTGGAAATCTGGCGACAAACCCGCGCCTGGCGCGCGCTGCGCGCGATGCCGCCTACGCCCGCGCGGACCGTATCGGTTGAGCGTAGCGAGCACGACGATGATTACTCATCCGACGCGTTGTCGTTCGACGGCGTGGATGTGCTGCAACCCATCCGCAGCGGCGATGTCGGTTTGGGCGAAGCGCTCGCGGCATCTTTGCGCGCGCTCGGTGCGCGCGGTGCGCGTCTGCATTGGCTGATCGACGAGGACGATATCGTCGCCGGCAATGTCGTTCGCTCGTTGTTGAAAAAGCATACGTCGCTCGCGACGTATGTGACGGTCAGCGCGCATCCTTCGTGCCCCTCCGGCATCAACCCGAAACTGTTCAAACTCGACCGAGCACTCGCGCATTGCGCGGGCGACACGGTATTGATTCTGGACGACGACGCGCATCTGCCTGCAGCGACGCTCGACGCGCTGCGGACAGCGCTCGATAGCGACCGCGTCACTTCGCCCGTCGCCTCCACCGCCCTGCCCGCCTATCTGCCCGCGCACGGGCTCGGTGCGCGCCTGCTCGCGCGCTTCGTCAACGACAACGCCACGCTGACGTATCTGCCGCCGCGGCTCACGGGCGGCGCGCCGACGCTCAACGGCATGTGCTGGGCGATGCGACGGGACGCGTTGCTGCGCATCGGCGGTTTCGCGCCGTGGTTGCGGCACCTCACCGACGATCTGGCGATGGCGCAGGCCGTACTGCACGCGGGCGGCCGCATCGAGCAGCGCAGCGAGCCTGTATGGATGCGCACCGCATTGCCGGATTTTTCCGCGTATCGGCGACAAATGCATCGCTGGATGCTGTTCGGGCTGTTGCTGCTGCGCAGTCAGCCGTGGAGCATTCGTCTGCGGATTCTGTTCTCGCACGGTCTGCCGATGTTGCTGCCGCTGTTCGCACTGGTCGTGTTCGCATGTGCGCCCTCGTGGCTTGGCGCTGCGGCGCTCGCGCTCGGCGCGACCGTGCATGTTCTGGGCCGCAAGCGCCTGCAGCGCGCCTGCGCGGGCGCGGCGACCGCGAAAGCCGAGCCGTTGCTGTCGCTGGCCTCGGCTTTGCTGTTGCCCCTGCATGCGCTGCACGCGATGCTCGATCGCCGCATCCAATGGCGGACGCATCGGTATCGCGTTTACGCCAACGATCGCTTCGTGGATTGCGAATGAGCGAACCGCCGTCCGAATCGTCGATGCCGTCGCGCGCGGAAGCGCCGCGCATCGCGTTTCTGACCGGCCGCAGCGACCTCACTCGTTGCGCGTTGTCGCCGCTGCAGCTGGCTGTGTTAGACGCTTTGGCGACGGATGCAACGAACCTACATCTCGATCCGCTGAATTTTCCCTGGTGCGAGAACATCACCGAGAGGGTCGGCGAAAACGACTGCGAAACGGATCGAGTCTGGCGCGACACGCCGCTGCTGCGCGCGAGTCTCGCCAATGGCCGGCAATATCTCGCGGCGCGGCGCGGCGACTTCGCCGATCTGCCGCAAACCGTCGTCGCGCAAGCGCGCGAGCGTCTGCGCAAGACGCCGCGTTCGCTGCTGTTGGTCGGCAGTTGCGGTTTGAGCTTGCTCGATGCGCTGATCGCGCCGTTCGACGATGCGCAACGCGCGCGGCTACGCATCGTCGCGTACGGCGGCGTCGGTCCGCGTTGGCCGCGTGGCGTCGAAGGCATGCAACTGCGCGGTCGTCGCGACCGTATCGCCGGATGGTTCGGCCCAAGCGACGGTCCATCGCCGCGCATCGTCGAGTGCGGCCACATGGATTACCTCGAGCACGGTGCCGCGCGCGACGCGGTGCTCGACGCCGCGCGCGCGCAATGGCCTTGGTTGCGAGGCGACGCATGAACGCGACCGATGCGCTAAAGCCCACCGCGCATGCGAGCGGCACGAAGCCGCGTATCGATCTATTGGCGCCGCCGTTCGCTGGACATTTGCATCCGATCCTCGCGATCGGCCGCGCCCTGCGCGACATCGCCGATATCGAGGTGGTCAGCACCGAGGGCGCGCAGGCGCGAATCCGCGCCGCGGGTTTGCGCGGCGTCGCGCTCGTGCCCGGCGCGGACGCCGCGCTGCGTGCGCTCACCGATCCGCCCTACGCCGTCGGCGCGCATCCGCTGCGTCTGCAGGCACAATTCCAGCAAGCGTTGCGCCTACAAGCCGCGTTCGCCGCCGCGCTCGATGCGCGTTACCGCACGCAGCGCGCGGATTTATTGATCGCCGATTTCACGCTGATCGTCGCCGGACCCATCGCCGCGCGTTACCGCATGCCGTGGTGGACCAGCCATCCCTCGCCCTGCGTGATCGAAGCACCGGGCGGGCCGCCGGCGTATCTAAGCGGATGGCGGCCGGGCCTCAACGCGTTCGGTCGCGCGCGCGATGCGTGCGCGGCGCAAGCGGTGCGAGCGTTCAAACGCGGCGTGCATCGGCTGCATCGACGTGCGCTGTCCGAACTCGGGCTCGATCGCGTGTATCGCGACGACGGCAGCGAAGCGGCGTATTCGCCCGACTGTGTGCTCGCGCTGGGACTGCGCGAACTCGAATTCGAGCGGCGCTGGCCCGAATCGGTCCGCTTCGTCGGGCCGATGCTGTGGAGCCCGCCCGATCGCGGCGCGCCGCCGCCCGCGCTGGGCGATGCGCCGCAGGTGTTGGCGACGCTGGGCACGCATTTGGGTTGGGCGAAAGACGGCCTCGCGCAACGTTTGCGCGATATCGCGCACCGCAATCCGCAATGGCGGCTGCATTTCAGCGACGGCCGACACGAGACCGACGCGACGACGGGCGCGGAAGCGGCGACGCACGACGCGCTGCATCGTCATGCCTGGGTGGATTATCCGAGTTGGATTCCGGCGATGTCGGCCGTGCTGCATCACGGCGGCGCGGGGGTGATGTGGGAATGCCTGCGCGCGGGCGTGCCGGCACTGGTGCTGCCGCAGGACTACGACCAATTCGACCACGCCGTGCGTTTGGAAGCGGCGGGCGTCGCGATTCGCTTACGCGATCCGCGCGAGATCGAGCCGTCTTTGCGTCGCGTGCTGCAAGGCGATGCGGGACTGCAACCGGCGCGCTTCGTCGAAGCGCTGCGCCCCGGCGCGGCTGAAGCGCGTGTGCTGGCGCTCGTATGCGAGCGGTTGGGCGTCTGAGTGCACGGGCGTAGCTTATCTAAAGCAGTTCAACATCAAACCGTTCGAAATCAAACTGTTCGACATCAGATTCTTCGACATCAGGCGGGCTTTCGAAAAACGCGCCATGAACGTGTTTTTTCGGATCGCGAACTCGATCTTAGACGCGCGCCATCGCACCGGCACCCGACTTCGGCATGTACTTACGATTGAGCCACACGCCGACGAACACCGACAGCGTCAGCGGCAGGAACCACGCGATCAAGCCGTACCACGCCGGCGGCTGAATGCCCGCGGCCTGAATCGCGCGATTCAGTCCGATCGCGAGAAACGCGATGTGCGTGGCCACGCCGCAACCGATCATGGCGCCGAAATGTTCGCGCATCCACCACCGCGTTTCGGTCAGCGGACGGGCGCGACGCATCAACATCTGCACGCCGTTGAGCACGCCTACCGCACTGAATCCCATCAGCAACACGCTGTCGCTGCGGTAGCCCACAACGCAGACGATCGCCGCGGACACGAGATTGAACACTGCCACCGCCGCATACGCACCGCCGCGGAAACTCGTTTGATCGCGTTTGCGCTTCACCGCGCGCCAACCCAACCACACGCCGGTCGCGGTGATGATGGACAGATACACCAGGAAGACGGCGTTCACAACGCCTCCGCGCATGCCGATGATCGCCGACATCGGCAACGCCGTCACGATGATGCCGATCATCGCGATCATGTACGTTTTGCCGACGCGCACATGCAGCGGCGAGCCCTTTTTCGCCGCGGCCGCCAACCAGAATGTCGCCAGCGCGATAAGGCCGACGAAGCCGTGCGCGGAAAGCAAAATGCGGTAGATCGTGTCCATGTCGGGCTCCGAAAAGGGTGAGCACAGTCTCCGGCGATCCCGCGTCGCAGCCCACCTGCCTCTCGTCACCCGCATGGGGTGAGAAAAGTCACCTTTCGCTCGCCAAGCCTTTCGCGGCGGGCATGGCGCTGCCATGCTGACCGTATGAACAACGCCGACGTTCTGCCGCCGCCGCACTTCCAATCGCACACGGGCACGCTGCGCCAACGCGTGTTCACGCCGCTGAACATCGCGGCTTACATCACCTGGGTGGCCGTGGTCAGCGCCGTGGTGGATCGCGCCCGACTGCGCGCCGGCTCGACGAGCGAGTGGATCGGCGCGCTCGCGCTGTTCGCGATGTTGGCGCTGTTCGTGCGTTGTGCGACGCGCACGCCGCAATCGGACGCGCGCGGTGTGCCGCTGATGATCGCGCTGCAGGGCGCGCTGATCGTGCTGGCCGAGGCGATGCTGCACGGTGGACAAACCGCGGTGTTGCTGATCATCGTCGCCAGTCAAATCGTGCTGGCGCTGCCGATGCGCACGAGCATCGCGTATCTGCTCGTCGCGAACGCCATCATCGCCTGGCTGTGGATCGAGCGCAGTGGCCAGATCGGCGCGACGCTGCAGTGGATGGTGCCGGTCATCGGTTTCCAAGCGTTCGCGGCGCTCACCGGACATTTCGCCGGCAGCAGCGAACGCGCGCGCGCGCACTTGGCGCAGGTCAACGCCGAATTGCTAGCGACGCGCAGACTGCTGGAGGAATCGGCGCGGGCCGGCGAACGGCTCAAACTCTCGCGCGAATTGCACGATGTCGCCGGACACAGCCTCACCGCGCTCAAACTCAATCTCGCCCGTCTCGCGCGCGATCCCGCGCTGGCCGAGCGTGAAGAGATCCGCACGTCCACAGCCTTGGCGGACGATTTGCTGGCGCAGATCCGGCAAGTAGTCGGCGCCCTGCGCGCGCACGACGGCGTCGATCTACGCGCCGCCTTCGAAGCCTTGGCGCGACCGATGCCGGGCGTGCGCATCGGCATCGACATCGAAGACGGCTTGCGCGTCGACGACATCGATCAAGCCGAGACCTTGCTGCGTTGCGCGCAGGAAGCCATCACCAATGCGCTGCGTCATGGACGGGCGGGTCGCATCGATCTGCGCCTGCGCCGCGAACCCGACGGATTGACGATGACCGTCGAGAACGACGGCCTCGCGCCCGGGCATATCGCGCCCGGCAACGGCCTCATCGGCATGCGCGAACGCGTGACCGCGCTCGGCGGCGAGCTTGCGCTCTCACCGACAGCGCCGCGCGGCCTTCGTCTGCATGTGCGCTTGCCGGAACGCGCGCCATGAGCGCGACCGCATCGCGAACGCTGCGCATCGCGCTCTGCGACGACCAAGCCCTGGTGCTGCGCGGGCTGTCGAGCCTACTGGCGGACCTCGGCTTCGAGATCGCCGTGGAAAGCCCCGACGCCGAGCGCCTGCTCGCGGCTTTGCCGCAGCGTCCGGTCGATCTGATCGTCAGCGACATCCGCATGCCCGGACTGGGCGGCATCGGCCTGCTGCGCGCGCTGCGCGAACGCGGCGACGCTACACCGGTCATTCTGCTCACCACCTTCGACGACCCGGACCTGATGATCCGCGCGGTGGACGCAGGCGCCCAGGGCTTCCTGCTCAAAGACGCATCGCCCGAAGACTTGAAAGCCGCGATCTTGCGCGTCGCCGCAGGCGAAACCTTGCTGCAACCGGTGAGCCTCGGGCCGGTGCGTGCGGGCTGGAGCGCGGGCTTGAACGCACCGCTGAGCGCACCCGATGCCGACACCGGCGGCCCGCGCCTGACCGAACGCGAACGCTCGATCCTGCGCCTCGTCGCCGGCGGCTATTCCAACAAGGAAATCGCGCGCAGCCTGCATTTATCCGAAGGCACGGTCAAAAACTACGTCTCCGAACTCTTGGTCAAACTCGATTGCCGTGATCGCACGCATGCGGTGCTCAAGGCGATCACGCTGCGGCTGTTGTAGGCCGGTCCGCGCCCTTCGGCCCCGCACCGACACCCCTTGCTGAAGCGCCGCAGCGAAGCCGGCGAACGCAGCCCCGACCAGCGGTTTGCGGCACCGCAGCATGAGTCGCATAATCGGCGCCTCGGCCTCGGGCCGACCCGGCCCAGCGCGGGGGAATGCGCCCACGGCCGCCCACTTCCAGCACGGAGTCCGTCATGTCCGACATCGTCATCGTCGGTGCCAAGCGCACCGCCATCGGTTCCTTCCTCGGCCAATTCACCGGCGTGCCGACCCCGACCCTCGGCGCGGCGGCGATGTCCGGCGCGCTGGAACAGGCGGGCGTCGCCCCGGACCAGGTCGACGAAGTGATCATGGGCTGCGTGCTGCCCGCCGGTCTCGGTCAGGCGCCCGCGCGCCAAGCCGCCCTCGCCGCGAAGATTCCGACCTCCGCCGGCTGCACCACCATCAATAAGGTCTGCGGCTCGGGCATGAAGGCGATCATGTTCGCTCACGACCTGATCAAAGCCGGCTCCGCCACGGTCGTCGTCGCGGGCGGCATGGAATCGATGACCAATGCGCCCCACCTGCTCAACGGCTCGCGCACCGGCATCCGCTACGGCAGCGGCGAACTCCTCGACCACATGGCCTGGGACGGCTTGACCAACCCATACGACAAGCAAGCCATGGGCGTGTTCGGCGACGCCACCTGCGTCAAGCACGGCTTCACCCGCGCCGATACCGACGCGTTTTCGGCCGAAAGCGCCGCCCGCGCGCAGAAGGCCATCGCCGACGGCGCCTTCAAGGCCGAAATCGCCCCGGTGACGGTGGTGACGCGCAAGGGCGAGACGGTCGTCGATACCGACGAGGAGCCGGGCAAGATCGACGTCTCGAAGATCCCGACCCTGCGCGCCGCGTTCGGCAAAGACGGCGTGCTCACCGCCGCATCGTCGTCGAAAATTTCCGACGGCGCCGCCGCCACGGTCGTGATGTCGGCCGACGAAGCCGCACGTCGCGGTCTCGCGCCGCTCGCGCGCATCGTCGCGCACGCCACGCATGCGCAAGCGCCGGAGTGGTTCACCACCGCGCCGGTGAACGCGATCGACAACGTGTTGAAGAAAGCAGGCTGGAGCGTCGAAAACGTCGATCTTTTCGAGGTAAACGAAGCGTTCGCCGTGGTCGCCATGGCACCGATGAAAGAACTCGGCATTCCGCACGCGAAGCTCAACGTCAACGGCGGCGCATGCGCGCTGGGTCATCCGATCGGCGCCAGCGGCGCGCGTTTGGTGGTGACGTTGATCGCGGCGTTGCGCGCGGCCGGCGGCAAGCGCGGCGTGGCGTCGCTGTGCATCGGCGGCGGCGAAGCGACGGCGATCGCGATCGAGTTGGTCTGACCGAACCCGGGCCGCCGGGACGAGGTCCGCGGCCCCGAAAAGCCCCTGGAGGGCAGCTAACCACCCCTCCAAAAGGTTTGAATACGTAAAAAGAAAAAAAAACCGGACACACCCGCTTGACACCGGCTCACGGCTTGTCATGATGTCGCCGTGCGCTGAACCACGGCGCCGGTTCCCTAGGCCTGACATCCTCTGAACCCGAGACCTCCGACATGACCATGAACAAACTGTTGATCGCCGCCGCTCTGGGCCTCGCCCTGACCGCCTGCACCGACAAGAAGGCCGAAGACCCGGCCGCCGAAGCCGCTGCCGCCGCCGAGCCCGTCGCTCCGGCCGAAACCGCTGCCCCGGCGACCGATACGGCCGCTCCGACGACCGACGCCGCTGCGCCTGCGGCCGATGCCGCCGCCGACGCCGCTAAGAGCGCTGCCGACGCCGCCGCTGCCGCGAACGCCGCTGGCGCCGACACCGCCGCCGCTGCGGACGCCGCCGCCGACGCCGCCGAAGCGGCTGCGAACGCCGCCGATGCCGCCGCCGCTGCGGGTCAAGACAAGAAGTAAACGCTTTAAGCTGGTTCAGGGAGATGAAAATCACCTGAACCCGCTGTTAGAATGAGAGGACTCCCGGTTCGCCGGTAGTTTTCTTCATGGTGCGGTCCCTCGCACCGCTGTACCAGGTACGGACACGTACCGCACGCTGTCAGTGAACGAATCATGCCGGCTCACGCCGGACTGCCCCGCGCACTGGCGTTGCCTGACCCCTTTGTAACCTCAGACAACTCCTTCGGAGAGAACATGAACAAGAAGCTTTACGTCCTCCTGGCCGCCGGCGTCCTCGCTCTGTCGGCCTGTAAGAAAGAAGAAACCACCGAAGCCACCGACGCTGCTGCTGACGCCGCCGCTGCCGCTGGCGACGCCGCTGCCGCTGCTGGCGACGCTGCCGCCGCTGCTGGCGACGCTGCTGCCGCTGGCGCCGACGCCGCTGCCGCTGCGACGACCGACGCCGCTGCCGACGCCGCCGCTGCTGCGACCGACGCCGCTGCGACCGCCGCTGCCGGTGCCGCCGACGCTGCTGCCGGCGCTGCCGACGCCGCTGCCGCTGGCGCCGAGAAGATGGAAGCCGCTGCTGAAAAGATGGAAGGCGCTGCTGAAGAAGCCAAGAAGTAATTCTTCGCTTCGCGCTTCGCGAGCTGCTCTACGGAAAGACCCGCTTCGGCGGGTCTTTCTTTTTGCGCGTCCGCACGAATCCCGTCCAACACATCGGTCTTACCCACCGCTCGGCCCCATTCGTCCAGGCGCATGCGGCCTAGTGGTCGCTTGAATCGACGCGCTTTCCTCGAAATCGTCCCGGAACCCGCTCCGGCGATACGCACTTGGGAGCGATCGAAGCGTTTCGATCCGGCCGGCTTTCGTCTCGACGCGACGGCGGCCGCCATGCGAGAGCGATGCGCGACGCCCGCGCTCACCGCCTTGGCTTCGCCGACAACCGCCCGCACGCATTCGGCCGCAGCGACGCAACGGGTATCCTTGCGCATCGTTTCGTCGAGACCCGCCCCATCATGCCCGCGATCAGCACTCGCCTCGATCCGCTATCCCAAGAGTTCCGGGACAACGCGACCTACCACCGCGCCTTGGTCGCCGAACTCGATGCCCGTCTCGCGCGCGCCGCGCAGGGCGGCGGCGACAAGGCCCGCGCCAAGCACACCGAACGCGGCAAACTGCTGGCGCGCGACCGCATCGATGCCCTGCTCGACCCGGGTTCGCCCTTCCTCGAAGTCGCGCCGCTGGCCGCCGAAGGCATGTACGACGATGCGGCGCCCGCGGCAGGCATGGTTTGCGGCATCGGGCGGGTGATGGGCATCGAGGCGATGATCGTGGCCAACGACGCCACGGTGAAAGGCGGCACGTATTTTCCGATGACGGTGAAGAAACATCTGCGTGCGCAGGAGATCGCACGCGAGAACGAATTGCCGTGCATTTATCTGGTCGATTCCGGCGGCGCGTTTTTGCCGCTGCAGGACGAAGTGTTTCCCGACAAGGAACATTTCGGCCGCATTTTCTACAACCAAGCGCGGATGAGCGCGGAGAACATTCCGCAAATCGCGGTGGTGATGGGCAGTTGCACCGCAGGCGGCGCGTATGTCCCGGCGATGAGCGACGAAAGCGTGATCGTGAAGGAACAGGGCACGATCTTCCTCGGCGGCCCGCCGCTGGTGAAGGCCGCGACCGGCGAAGTGGTCGATGCCGAAGCGCTCGGCGGCGCCGATGTGCATACCAGCGTGTCCGGTGTTGCCGATCATTTCGCGGAAGACGACCGTCATGCGCTGCAGATCGCGCGCAATCTCGTCGGCAACCTCAATCGTCGAAAGACGCTGCCGGTCGCGGTGCGCGCGAGCGCCGAACCGCTGTATCCCGCCGAGGAGTTGTACGGCATCGTGCCGAAAGACACGCGTCGCCCGTTCGATATCCGCGAAGTGATCGCGCGTATCGTCGACGGCTCGGACTTCGACGAATTCAAAGCGCGCTACGCGAAAACGCTGGTCACCGGCTTCGCGCACCTGCACGGCTACCCGGTCGGTATCGTCGCCAACAACGGCATCCTGTTCGCCGAAAGCGCGCTCAAAGGCGCGCATTTCATCGAACTGTGCAATCAGCGCGGCATCCCGCTGGTGTTTCTGCAGAACATCACCGGCTTCATGGTCGGCCGCAAGTACGAGAACGCCGGCATCGCGAAGGACGGCGCGAAAATGGTCACCGCCGTCGCGTGTTCGAGCGTACCGAAATTCACCGTGGTCATCGGCGGCAGTTTCGGCGCCGGCAACTACGCGATGTGCGGCCGGTCCTATGGCGCGCGCTTCCTGTGGATGTGGCCGAACGCACGCATCAGCGTGATGGGCGGCGAACAAGCGGCCAGTGTGTTGTCGACGGTAAGGCGCGACGGCATCGAAGCCGCAGGGAAGGTCTGGACGCCCGAAGAGGAAGAAACGTTCAAGGCCCCGATCCGCGAACAGTACGAGACCCAAGGCAACCCGTACTACGCCACTGCGCGATTGTGGGACGACGGCGTGATCGATCCCGCCGATACGCGTCGCGTGCTGGGCCTGGGCATCTCCGCTTCGCTGAATGCGCCGATCGCACCGGCGAAGTTCGGCGTGTTCAGAATGTGACTCGTTTTACGCGCGCAGGGGGCAACTAATGCGGATTTTTCTGCTCGTTCTGATCTTTCTCGTCATCGGCTTCGAAGTCTGGATACTGTCGTCCGTCGAAGAGGCCGGTCGCTTGCCCGGCGATTCCGCGATGGCCGCCGGCGTGATCGGTCTCGCCGGCTTGGCGGCGATGGCGTTCAATCTGCTCGTGCTGTTACCCAGCTATGCGGTTCTGCGCAAGCGAAACGATCTAGCTCTCTTGCCGCATACGGTCTTACTCGCTGCGGCGATCCTATCGCCTCTGGTGCTGTTGTAGGGACATGCGACACGAGGACGGGCTGCCCCCGCCAACGATCGCCGAACGACTCGGTAGGAAGATCTAGAAACGCTCGGCTGATCGGTCACCCGAAGAAAACCATCGTGACGTTCAAGCGCTGGATGGGCCGCGACCGGCGGACCGGGCTGGGCGAACACACCTCTCGCACCCGCTCACGCTCATCGTGTTCGGTCTGTTCATGATTGTTCTGTCCGAGATCATCGCGGTCGAAGAGATCGCAATCCGCATTCTGCTGGGCTTGTGGGGCGTCGCCGTAGCGCTGTGGACACAGTCGCTGCGACTGCGGCGCGCACGACGATGACATGAACGACTAGAGCGCGGCCGTCGTGCCGGTCCGTCGACTGGGGATTTCAGCGCTTCGCCGACGCAACGTCTTCGCAGCGCGTTCTGCTGCCGGGATCACAACTTCAGGTTCCACGCGAGGTTAGTCTCCTAAGTCCTGCCGCATTTCGCTCGGCGTTCTCGGAGCTTGCCCTCATGGCCATTTTCAATCAATCCAATCCGCAGAAAAAAGACGCGGTCGATACGCCCAGCTTCGCGCGCGAAACGCCGCCGCCGCAGGCGAATACCGATTTCGCGCCGGCTACGCTCCCGCGTGCGGACTTCTCCGCATCGCAGCCGCAAACCGCGTCCGCCGCGAAAGAATCGCTGATCGCCTCCGACCTCACCATCGAAGGCAAGATCGAAGGCGCCGGTCATGTGCGCATCGCGGGCAAATTCAAAGGCGACGCGAACGTCGAAGGCGACCTGTCGCTGGAACGCGGCGCCAAGCTCACGGGCGGCGTGCGCGCGAAGAAAGTGACGATCGCCGGCGAACTCGAAGGCAATATCGAATCGGCGCAGCGCGTGGAATTGTTGGAGTCGGCCTCGGTGGTGGGCGACATCAAGGCCGGCACGCTGACGGTGGCCGCCGGCTCGAAAATCCGCGGCCATATCGACTGCGGTTGGGAAGACGGCAGCGCATCCGCCGCGGCGAAAACCAACGGCAAAGCCTCCGGTCCGGCGCAAGACGCATAATCGTTGCGGATCGCTGCGAGCCGCATCACGTGCGTTGCATGAGTCGAGCCGAATGAGTGGAGCCGAATGAAACCAGGCCCGAACATCGCAGGGGCGACGCGCAGTTGCCCCCATTGCAAGGCCACGATTCTGGAAAGCGCGGTGATCTGTCCCGCATGCAAGCACTATTTGCGCTACGACTCCGACGCACGACCTGCCAAACCGAAAGAAGTGCCCTTGCATGTCGAGGGCACGATCCGTCATCCGGCCGATGGCGATCCCTGGGAATATTCGATCGTGGTGGTGATCCGCGACGAACGCGGTCAAGAAATCGGCCGCCAAGTCGTCGGCGTCGGCGCGCTGCACGCCAACGAACAACGCAGTTTCAGCCTATCGGTGGAAGTGTTCGAAGCAAAAGGCGCGAAGCCCCGCAAACATTGAGAGGGGCGCGGAGACGCCGGAAAACGCGAAATCGCGCTGAAAACTCACCGCGGAAGCGTTACCGCAAACGCGGCCAATCTTGTGCGCGGCGCTCGAATATCCTTCGAATGGCGAAGAATTGCATCGCAGCACTCCGCCATACCGCAGCAGAAGCGTTAAAGGCCTGAATCATTGACTGCAGTCATCCCGACGAAAGCCGGGATCCAGCCTTATCAAGAGTTCACTGAATCAAGAGTTCACTGCGAAGCTGGACCCCGGCTTTCGCCGGGGCGACGAGCGATTCAGGCCTTCCTTAACGGCTCGCGGCATTCCACGGCCGGTACAGTTCGGGAAACATCTTCTCCAACGCCGCGATCTTCGGCAGATCGTGGTACACGATGTAAGGCTGTCTCGGATTGAGCCGCGCATAGTCCTGGTGATAGTCCTCGGCGCGATAGAACGCTTTCAGCGAGCCCACTTCGGTGACGATTCGCGCCGGGAAACGTTTGGCGCCATCGAGTTGCGCGATGTAGGCCTTGGCGATCTCGGCCTGCTGCGGATTCGTCGCGAAAATTTCCGAGCGATATTGCGTCCCCACATCGGGGCCTTGCCGATTCAACTGCGTGGGATCGTGCGCGACCGAAAAAAATATCTTGAGCAATCGACCGTAACTGATCTGCGCGGGGTCGTAGACGATCCGCACCGCTTCCGCGTGTTTGGAGATACCGCTGCTGACGGCTTCGTAGTTGGCGTCGGCGCTGCCGCCGCCCGCATAGCCCGATTCCACGCGCTTGACGCCTTTGGTGTGTTCGAACACCGCCTCGACGCCCCAGAAGCAGCCCCCGGCCAGCACCGCGACCTGTTCTTTTCCGGCAGAAAGCGGCGGGTCCAGCGTTGGATCGGGCAACGCGACGGATTTGCCTGCAGCGCAAGCGCTGGCGGCGAGCGCGACCAAAAGGCTGAGCGACCAGGGCAAGGCGCGCAGAGGTGAGCGGAGATTCATCATCATGTTCTCGATTCGGGCGTGCGAGGGAGCGGAAGCGCGAAAGATCGACATCCGATCATTTCGCGGCGGCCGGCGAAAATGACAGCGCGACCGAATTCATGCAGTAGCGCAAACCGGTGGGCGGCGGGCCATCGTCGAAGACATGCCCCAGATGCGCGTCGCAACGCGCGCAGGCCACTTCGGTGCGTTCCATGCCGTAGGCGTGATCTTCGCGCTCGACGACATTCTCGCGCGCGATAGCGCGCCAGAAGCTGGGCCAGCCGGTGTTCGATTCGTACTTCGTCTTCGCATCGAACAGCGCGGTGCCGCAGCATGCGCAGCGATAGACGCCGGCCGCTTTATTCTTGAGCAACGCGCCGGTGTATGCGCGCTCGGTGCCGGCCTTGCGGGTCACGTCGTAGGCCAACGGCGACAGCCGCTTGCGCCACTCGGCTTCGCTGCGCACCAGCTTCGGCGTATCGACGAGGCCCAGAGCCCGGCCGTCGTCGGCGAATTCGGCGATGCGCAGCGTTTTCGCGGCGGCACTCTTGCTGGACGGTCCACTCGCGAACGCGCGCAACGGCGACAGCGCGATGCCGGCAAGCGCGAACGACGAGACCGCCAAGAATCGGCGGCGCGAGTCGCGCGCGGGGCGGGCGTCGGGAAAGTTCGGAACTCGCGGTCGCTTCATCGTGACGATCCTATCGGTTGGCGTCGGTGGCGGGCATCGACGAAAGATACGGTCTTGGGTCGCGCATGGATGCACGTCGGGAAACGAACCTAAGAGCGCAACGGAAGACGGATCGGTGTACCGCGTTCTTCCTCGGACGACGAACGGTTCAGCAACGGTTCGATTCGACGCATTCGCCGCAATGCGACGACCAACGCGCGCCGCTCAGACGGAGCGTTCGCCCGCGCCGGTTTCGCAGCGATCGCAGCCGCCGCAAGCGCCGGTCGCGGCGTTCAGCGGGGTCGGTGCGATCCGCCGCCCCACTGCGCGCAGCCAAGACGGACGGGCGTCGCGCACCAGCGGCGCGGCCAACGCGATGCGCAGCCGGCGTTCGGCGCGCGGGAATTGTTTTCGCAGCACCACCCATGCGCTGATCGCGGCCGCCATGGCGACGATCAGATATTGCAGCGCGAGCGGCAGGGTCGTCATCGTCTCAGCCCGCGCCCAGCGCGACCGCGATCTGGTACGTCACGAACGACGCACCGTAGGCCAACGCGAACAGATACAGCGTCGCAGCGGCCATGCGTTTCCAGGAATTGGTTTCGCGTTTGATCGTCGCCAGCGTAGACACGCACATCGGCGCGTAGACGTACCACGCCAGCAGCGACAAGGCGGTGGCGAGCGACCAGTCCTGCGCGATCAGCGGCGACAGCGCGTTCGCGGCATCGGCATCGTTCGCGGCCGATAACGCATAGACGGTCGCCAACGACGACACCGCGACTTCGCGCGCGGCCATGCCCGGAATCAAGGCGATGCAGATTTGCCAAGTGAACCCCACCGGCGCGAACACGTACTCGAGCGCGTGACCGATCCGGCCGGCGAAGCTGTAATCGATCGCAGGGCCGACCGCGTCCGCAGGCGGCGCGGGGAACGACAGCAAGCACCACAGCAGAATGGTCAACGCCAAGATGATGCCGCCGACGCGCTTGAGGAAGATCGCGGCGCGTTCCCACAGGCCGATCAACACATCGCGCGGATGCGGCACGCGATACGACGGCAATTCCAGCAACAACGCATGCTCGCCTCTGTCGCGCCGCCAGCGCTTCATCGCGAACGCGACCAACAACGCGCTGACGATGGCCGCGGCGTACAGCCCGAACAACACCAGTCCCTGCAGATTGAACGCACCCCAGACATCGCGCCGCGGAATGAACGCGCCGATCAACAACGCATACACCGGCAAGCGCGCCGAGCAGGTCATCAACGGCGCGACCAAGATCGTCGCCATGCGGTCGCGCGGGTCTTGGATCGAACGCGTGGCCATGATGCCCGGCACCGCGCAGGCGAAGCTCGACAGCAGCGGAATGAAGCTGCGGCCGGACAAACCGGCTTTGAACATCCAACGATCGAGCAAGAACGCCGCGCGCGGCAGATAACCGGATTCTTCCAGCGCGAGGATGAACGCGAAGAGGATGAGAATCTGCGGCAGAAAGACCACCACGCCGCCGAGGCCAGCGATGATGCCGTCGACGACGAGACTGTTCAGCGGGCCGTCGGGCATCGCACCGCCCACCGCATCGCCCAACCACGCGGTCGCGGCTTTGATGCCATCCATCAACGGCGTCGCCCAGGCGTACACCGCCTGGAAGATCAGAAACATCACCACCGCCAACGTCAACAAACCGACCACCGGATGCAGCAGCCAGCGGTCCAAGGCGTCGTCGATGCGCGCGGTGCGCGTGGGCATCGTCACTGCGAGTTCCAGCAAACGCCGGGTCCGCGCGTGCATCGCATCGATCGACGCTTCCGCATCGCCCTGCGACGGCGGTGCCGAGGGATGCGCGGCCAGGGCATCGAGCTGCGCCAGCAACGCCTGCGCGCCGTCGCGGCGCACGGCGACGGTTTCGACCACCGGCACGCCGAGTTCGCGCTGCAGCGTCGGCACGTCGATCTCGATACCGCGCCGACGCGCCGCGTCCATCATGTTCAACGCGATCACCACCGGTTTGCCCAGGGCGATGACTTCCAAGGCGAAGCGCAGATGCAACCGCAGATTGGTCGCATCCACCACGCAGACCAGCGCGTCGGGCGCCGGCTCGCCGGGATAGAAACCGCGACAAATATCGCGGGCGACGGCTTCGTCCAAACTGGCGGCCTGCAGGCTGTAGGCACCGGGCAAATCGAGCAGCGCGAAATGACGGCCGCCGGGCGAAACCAGACGCCCTTCTTTCCGCTCGATGGTGACGCCCGCGTAATTCGCGACTTTCTGGCGACTGCCGGTCAACAGATTGAACAGCGCCGTCTTGCCGCAGTTCGGGTTACCGATCAGCGCGAGACGGAACGCCGGGGCGTTGTGGGCGGCGGTCGCGCTCATGCGCCCTCGCCGTCGTTCGGGCGCAACCGCACCCGCGCCGCCTCGCTGCGACGCAACGCGAAACGGGTGAAACCGATCTGGATCAACAGGGGCTCGGCGCCGAGCGGCCCGGCGGCCACCACTTCGACGCGCTCGCCGGCCACGAATCCCAATTCGCGCAGCCGCCTGGCGATGGCGTCGTTGGCCATCAGGTCTTCGACCGCCTCCACCCAGGCCCCGACGCGTAACGGCAGTTCGTTCAGTCTCACGAGATCGCCAAGATGGGAATAGTTCTCAATTGTATATCACGAAGGCCGGCGATCGGGCCTTGATCTATGCCGGCAAAACGCAGCGACGCCCGGTGCGATGCCGGATCGCCGCAGGCGGCTGCGCCTGGCTTGGAGGGCGATACCCGCACGCGCGAACGCGTCGTTCAGAAACCCCGAGAGCCGCTATGATGCGGCCACCCCCGGTACAGGTGACGGCATGAGCGACAACCTGATCTTCCACCGCAACGGCCCCATCACCCGGCTGCGCTTGAACCGCCCGGATGTGCATAACGCCTTCGACGCCGATTTGATCGGCACGCTCACCGCCGCGCTGGAGGCTATCGCCGCGGACAAAGCGGTTCGCGTCGTGGTGCTGGAAGCCGCCGGGGCGAGCTTTTCGGCCGGCGCCGACCTGAATTGGATGCGCGGCATGGCCGTGGCCAGCGAAGCGGAAAACCGCACCGATGCGTTGGCGCTGGCCAGCTTGATGCGCCGCCTGGACGAACTACCCAAACCGACCATCGCCCGCGTGCAGGGCGCGGCGTTCGGCGGCGGCGTCGGCTTGATCGCGTGCTGCGACATCGCCATCGGCGTGCCGGAGGCGAAATTCGGCCTGTCCGAGAGCCGCCTGGGCCTGCTGCCGGCGGTGATCTCGCCCTACGTCATCGACGCCATCGGCGCGCGCCAAGCGCGGCGTTGGTTCGCGACCGCCGAAATGTTCGACGCCGCCGAAGCGCTGCGCATCGGTCTGCTGCATGCGGTGGTCGAGCCCGACCACCTGGACGCCGCCGTGCATCGCCAAGTGGACTTGTTGTTGAGCGCCGGGCCGCACGCGACGGCGCACGCGAAGACGATGATCCGCCGTGTCGCCGGTTGGCGCGATCGCGACCGTTTGGATCGCGACAACGCCGATCTCATCGCGAAACTGCGCGTCTCGCCCGAGGGCCAGGAAGGCATCGCCGCGTTCCTGGAAAAACGCAAACCGCAGTGGGCGGGTTGACCGCCCGCACGCACAGGAGCACGCCTCATGCTGGATCATCTGGGTTTCCCCGTCGCCGATTACCGGCGCAGTCGCACGTTTTACGAACGCGCATTGGCGCCGCTGGATTTCGGTGTGGTGATGGAAGTCGATCGCGACACCACCGGTGGCTACGAAGGCTGCGGCTTCGGTCCGCCGGGCAGGCCGATGTTTTGGGTCGGCAAAAGCGAAGGCGACGCGCCGGCCGGCGGCCTGCATATCGCCTTCACCGCGCAAACGCGCGCGCAAGTCGATGCGTTTTATGCCGAAGCGCTCGCCGCGGGCGGCAAAGACAACGGCGCCCCCGGCATGCGTCCGCACTATCACCCGCATTATTACGGCGCGTTCGTGATCGATCCCGACGGCCACAACGTCGAAGCCGTTTGCCATCACCCGGAAGCCGCATGACCTCCCCGATCTTCGCACCGATTCTTAATCTGGCCGATGTCGAAATGCTCGACTTGGCCGAACGCGCGCGCCAACGCGGCGGCGATATGCCGACTGGACGGTTCGGCGGACGCATCGGTGCGATCGGACCGAAGATCGGCGCGCGCAAACTCGGTTACAACCTGACCGAACTGGCGCCGGGCAAGGCCGCATTTCCGAAACATTCGCATCGCGCCAACGAGGAAATGTTTTACATCATCGAAGGCGACGGCGAATTGCGCTACGGCGATACGACCTATCCGGTGCGCGCGGGCGATGTGATCGCCTGCCCGCCGGGCGGCCCGGACACCGCGCATCAACTCATCAACACCGGTGCGGCGCCGCTGCGCTATTTGGCGGTCAGCACGATGGAATTCCCGGAAATCTGCGAATACCCGGACTCGAACAAACTCAACGCGATCACCGGCTTCGGGCCGGACGATTTCCGCCAACTCGAGCGTCGCGGCCCAGGTTTGGATTATTGGGACGGCGAAGCCTGATGCGCGCGAACACGATGCTCTCGGACACGATGCTCTCGAACACGATGTTCACCAAAATCCTCATCGCCAACCGCGGCGAAATCGCCTGCCGCGTGATCCGCACCTGCCGCAAGCTCGGCATCCGCACCGTCGCGGTCTATTCCGATGCCGACGCCGATGCGCAGCATGTGCGCCAAGCCGACGAAGCCTTCCGTATCGGCGGCGCGCGCCCGCAGGACAGTTATTTGCGCGGCGAGATCATCCTCGATGTCGCGTTGAAAGCCGGCGCGCAGGCGATCCATCCTGGCTACGGTTTCCTCAGCGAGAACGCGGATTTCGCCGATGCGGCGGAAGCCGCGGGCATCGTCTTCATCGGCCCGAAAGCTGCGTCGATGCGAAAGATGGGCAGCAAAGCCGGCGCCAAAGAATTGATGCAGGCGGCCGGCGTGCCGGTGGTGCCGGGTTACACGGGCGAGGATCAGTCGCCCGACCTGCTGCAGCGCGAAGCCGACGCCATCGGTTATCCGCTGATGATCAAAGCCGCGCACGGCGGCGGCGGCAAGGGCATGCGCATCGTGCGCAACGCGGCCGAGTTCCTGCCGAATCTCGAAAGCTGTCAGCGCGAGGCGCGCAACGCCTTCGGCCGCGACCGCGTGCTGCTGGAGCGTTACGTCGAACACCCGCGGCATATCGAAATCCAAATTTTCGGCGACGCGCACGGCGAGGTGATCCATCTCAACGAACGCGAGTGCTCCGCGCAGCGGCGTTATCAGAAAGTGCTGGAAGAATCGCCCTCGCCGTTTCTCACGCCGGAACTGCGCGAGGCGATGGGCACGGCGGCGGTGCTGGCCGGGCGCGCGATCGATTATCAGAATGCGGGCACGGTGGAATTCATCGTCGGCCAGGATGGTCGGTTTTATTTCATGGAGATCAACACGAGGCTGCAGGTGGAGCATCCGGTCACCGAGTACGTGACGGGTTTGGATTTGGTCGAATGGCAATTGCGCGTGGCGGCCGGCGAACCGCTGCCGAAGGCGCAGCACGAGATCGCGCAGCGTGGTCACGCCATCGAAGTGCGCTTGTACGCCGAAGACCCGGAAGCCGGTTTCCTGCCGGGCTCGGGCAAACTCGCGCGTCTGCGACTGCCCGCGCCCGACGCGCACACGCGCATCGACGGCGGCGTGATCGAAGGCGATACCGTCACCATTTTTTACGACCCGATGATCGCCAAGTTGATCGTCTGGGACGACACCCGGCCGCAAGCGTTGGCGCGATTGCGCGCGGCGCTCGCGCAGTGCGTGATCGATGGGCCGAAATCGAATATCGGTTTCCTCGAACGCTTGGTGCGGCATCCCGAGATCGTGAACGCCACCATCGACACCGGCACCTTGGATCGCGATCTCGATGCGTTCATGCCCAAACCCGCCGACGCCGCGCAAGCGCGTATCGCGCGCGCCGCGGTCGCAGTCGTGACGTTGATGCACGAAGAAGCGCGCACCCTCGCGGCCGCTGCCGCGAGCGACGATCCCGGCTCGCCCTGGGCACGGGCCGACGGTTGGCGACTCGGTCACGCCGGTCATCGGCGCTTGGTGTTGGACGACGGCAGCGAAAAACGCACGCTGATCGCGCACGGCAGCGGCGGCGATTACCGGATCGACGACGGCGAGCGCGAGCCGATCGAAGCGCTCGGCGCACGCGTCGACACCGACGGCATCCTGTCCGTGCGTTTCGACGGCGAAAGCCGCCGCTTGCGCGTGGACATCGACGACACCCACGCGCTGCTGCGCGTGAGCGTTCACGACGGCGAGCGGCGCTGGCGGCTCGTGCGCGAACCCGCCTATCGCCCGGCCGACGAGGCGGGCGCGACCATCGGCGATCGCATCCTGGCGCCGATGCCCGGCCGCATCGTGCTGCTCAAAGCGAACGTCGGCGACACCGTCGATGCGCAACAAGAGGTGTTGGTGATGGAAGCGATGAAAATGGAGCTGACGTTGAAGGCGCCGCGTGCGGGCGTGATCGCCGAGATTCGCGTCGGCGTGGGCGATTTCGTCGAAGCCGATGCGGCGCTGGTGGTGTTGGGAGACGCGGCATGAAGCGCGCGACGAGGTGCGTGTCGCTGCTCGCGGCCGCGTGGCTGTTGGCCGGTTGCGTCACCTTCGAATTCGCGCCGACCGAAACACTCGGCTGCGACCCCGCGCTCGCGGGCGCATGGCGCGGCGAAAGCGTCGCGGGCGAACGCAAGACCACGGCGATGCTCGACGACCAATGCCTGTTGACGGGCACCGACGAAAACGGCGCCACCGAAACCTATCGCTTGCGCACGACGGAATACGACGGCGCCCGCTACGTGGTGGTGGAAGAACGTGAGCCGGCGACGATCTCCGACCGCGACGGCAACACCGTCGAAACCTGGCCCGCCACCCGCGTGCAATTGCTGCGCTATCGCCTCGACGGCGACCGCCTGCAACTCTGGGCGGCCGATGCGCGCGTCGCGGAAGCCTTGGACGTTCGCGGCGTCGGCGTACACAGCGACGCCATGCGCGACCCGAAAACCGGCAAGCCGATCGCGAGCATGGTGCCCAGCAGCATTTACCTCAGCGGCAAGCGCAAGCGCCTCGCGACGCTGCTGCGCGAACACGGCGACGCCTTGTACATGGACATGGCGCCGGACAAGGCGCTGGTGTTGCTGCGCGTCGCGGAAGGCGCATCGCCGTGACCGACGACGTTCGCATCGTCGAAGTCGGCCCGCGCGACGGACTGCAGAACGAAAAGACGCTGATTGCGGCGTCCGCGAAGATCGAATTGATCGATCGGTTGTCCGCCACCGGATTGCGCAGCGTCGAAGCGACGAGTTTCGTCAGCCCGAAATGGGTGCCGCAGTTGGCCGATGCGGCCGAAGTCTACGTGGGCATCGCGAAACGCCCCGGTGTGCGCTACCCGGTGCTGGTGCCGAACGAGCAAGGCTACGAACGCGCGCGCGCCGTTGGTGTGGACGAGATCGCGGTGTTCACCGCCGCGTCGGAAGCGTTCAATCGCAAGAACATCAACGCCTCGATCGAAGAATCGCTGCAGCGCTTCGCGCCGGTGATCGAACGCGCGAAAGCCGACGGTGTCGCCGTGCGTGGCTATGTCTCGACCGTGCTCGGCTGCCCGTATCAGGGCGAGGTGCCGTTGGCCGACGTGGTGCGCGTGGCGAACGCGCTGCATGCGATGGGCTGCTACGAGATTTCGCTCGGCGACACCATCGGCATCGGTACGCCGGGCAAGGCCGCGGCGATGCTGCGCGCGGTGGCGGCCGAGGTGCCGATGTCGGCGCTGGCGGTGCATTTCCACGACACCTACGGCCAGGCGCTGGCGAACGTGCATGCCTGCCTCGACGAAGGCGTGCGCGTGGTGGATGCGGCGGTGTCCGGCGCGGGCGGCTGCCCCTACGCCAAAGGCGCCACCGGCAACGTCGCCACCGAGGACGTGGTCTACATGCTGCACGGTCTGGGCCTGCGGACCGGCGTCGATTTGGCCGCGTTGGCGGCCACGGGCCGTTGGTTAGCGCAGTTGCTCGGCCGCGAAAGCGGCAGTAAGGTGAGTCGGGCCATGTTCCCCCAAGACGATCATTCCCCCACGGACGGCGGTCGCGCATGACGCCGCCCCACGCGGCCGCTCCGCCGGACACCGCTCCGTCCGGCTCCGCTCAGGCCGCTCTCGGCACGACGGACACGCTCGCCGCGCTCGAATCCGCGCAGCACGACCCAACGCTCTCGGCCGAGACCCGCGCCCTGCTCGCGCGCGCCGACGCCGCCCTGCGCACCGCGCTGGCCGAGTCCGAATCCGAACGCATGCGCTACACCGCGCTGTTCGATGCCGTGCCCGACCCGGTCAGCATCATCGATTGGGACGGCACGGTGCTGGATCTGAACAAAGCCGGCATGAAGGCGTACCGCAGAACGCGCGAAGAAGTCGTCGGCCAGTCGATCGAAGTGCTGAACCCGGACTTGCCTCAAGACCACATGGTGCCGGTGTGGGAAGCACTGAGCCGGGGCGAGACTTATGTGGTCGAAGTGGCCAATATGCGCGCCGACGGCAGCCGCTTTCCGGTGGAAGTGCATTCGGCGGGCTTCGAATACAAAGGCAAAAAACGCATCGTCGCCGTCGCCCGCGACCTCAGCACGCGTTGGCAGGCCGAAACCCGCTATCGCTTGCTGCTGGAATCGATCGATGTCGGCGTGATCCTGTTCGATCGCGATATGCGCGTGATCTCGGCCAACCCCGCCGCGCACCGCACGGTCGGCGGCGAAGTCGGCCAAAGCATTCACGAATTGCTGCGCCCGGACGATTGGAAAATCGTCGACGATCACGGCCGGCCGCTGTCCTTCCACGAATGGCCGACCACGCGCGCGCTCGAAACCGCGCAAGTCATCCGCAATACCGTGATCGGCCTGTATCACCTGCCAAGCCGGCGCATGTCGTGGATTTCGGTCACCAGCGTGCCGGTGTTCCAGGCCGAGGGCACCGAGCCGCAATTCGTGTTCGCGATGTTCAGCGACGTGACCGCGCTCAAACGCGACAACGTGTTGTTCGACCGCGCGCAGGGACTGGCCCGCATCGGAGGTTGGGAATGGGATCGCGGCCGCGGCCGGTTGTATCTCACGCATGAGGCGCAGCGCATTCTCGGCCGCACGCCGTCGCCGCAGACCATCGAAGATTTGTTGGCGGGCGTGTACGGCCCCGATCAAACCATGCTGCGCACCGCGTTCGAACGCTTGATCGAAACCGGCGGCGGTTTCGACCTGGAACTGCAGTACGTGCGCAGCGATCGTCTGGCCTGCTGGATCCGTGTCATCGGCGAAGCCGACACCGCCGACCCGGGCACCTCGCGCATCGTCGGCACGCTGCAGGACATCACCGAACGTAAACACGCCGAAGAAACGCTGCGCGTGCAGGCGCGCACCGACCCGCTCACCGGCTTGCTCAATCGCGACGCGATTTTGGTGGAGTTGGAGCAACGGCTGCAGGATCCGGCGCAAGCCGCCGTCGCCGTGCTGTACGTCGATCTGGACCGCTTCAAAGTGGTCAACGACGTGTTGGGCCATTCCGCGGGCGACGAACTGCTCGCCGCCGCTGCGCAGCGCATCGCGCGCGCGGTCGGCGACGAGGGCGCGGTCGCGCGTTTCGGCGGCGACGAATTCCTCGTGATCTGCGCCACCGCCGACGACAGCGAACGCCCCGGGCGCATCGCCAACGCGATCCTCGACTCCCTGCGCGAAAGCTTCCGCTTCGACAGCGAAGAATTCGCCATCACCGCCAGCATCGGCATCGCCACCGCGCCCGGCGACGGCGAACGCCCGCAAACCTTGATCCAAAACGCCGACGCGGCGATGTACGACAGCAAGCGGCGCGCGCGCAACGCGTGGCAAGCGTTCACGCCCGCACTGGCGCAGACGCAGGCGGATCGTTTGTGGATGGAAACCCATCTGCGGCGCGCGGCCGACAACGGCGAATTCCATTTGGTGTACCAGCCGCAGGTGGATCTGCTGCGCGGCCGCATCGTCGCCGCCGAAGCCTTGATTCGCTGGCAAAACCATTCGCTCGGCGAACTGCGGCCCGACCGCTTCATCAGCCACGCCGAAACCACCGGCGATATCGTGCGCATCGGCGGCTGGGTGCTGCGCGAAGCCTGTCGCCAGGTCGCGCGCTGGCGCGATGCGGGCTTGGGCATCGTGCGGGTGGCGGTGAACGTGTCGTATCGCCAATTCATCGGCGAGGATCTCGCCGAAACCGTCCGCCGCATCCTCGACGAATTCCAATTGCCCGGCGCGGCGTTGGAATTGGAATTCACCGAACGCGTGTTGATCGAAGACGCGCCCGACACGCTGCGCACGTTCGCCGACCTGCGCGGCATGGACGTGGTGCTGACCATCGACGACTTCGGCGAGGGCTACAGCGCGCTGAATTATCTGCGCCGCTTGCCGATCCACGGCTTGAAGCTCAGCCAGTTGTTCGTGGCCGGTGTGCCCGGCAACCCGTCCGACGTGGCGGTGTGCCAAGCGGTGGCCGGCATCGCGCGCAGCTTGAATCTCGGACTCGTCGCCGAGGGCGTGGAATCCGAAGCGCAGCGCCAGTTCCTGCTGCGCTTGGGCGTGCCGATCGGTCAAGGCTTCTTGTTCGCGCCGGGCCTGAAACCCGACGACTTCGCGCGTCGGCTCGAAGCCGGCGGCCTGCATCCCTTGCCAGAACGTTTCCCCGCGCATGACTGAACCGACATTCGCGATGAGCCCGATCGAAGCCCGCTTGATCGAAATCCGCCCGATCGAAACCCGCGACGATGCCGCCATCGCCGCCGTCATCCGCACGGTGATGCCGGAGTTCGGCGCTACAGGCTGCGGTTTCGCGATCAACGACCCCGAAGTGGATTGGATGTCGAAGGCCTACGCCGAGCCGCGATCGGCGTATTTCGTGGTCGAACGCCGGCTCGATGACGGCGCGCGCATCGTGGAAGGCGGCGGCGGCGTGGCGCCGCTGGTCGGCGGCGATCGCGACGTGTGCGAGCTGCGCAAAATGTATTTCTTGCCTACGTTGCGCGGCTTGGGCGCAGGCGCCGCGCTGATGGCGCGCTGCCTCGACGCCGCGCGCGGCTTCGGGTTTCGCCATTGCTATCTCGAAACGCTCACCGGCATGGACGCGGCGATGAAACTCTACGAACGCAGCGGGTTTCGCCGCATCCCGCAGGCGATGGGCGCCACCGGGCATGGCGGCTGCAATACGTTTTATCTGTTGGATTTGTAGGGTGCGCTCATAGGGTGCGCTTAAGCGCACCATGCCCCCGCCGCGCGAATCAGTCGGCGCGCCAAGGCGCACCCGATGCGGGTGCGATTTCCGACATGTTCAGCGGAACTTCGTTCCGCTCTACGTGGCGTTGGTTGAGTGATTCAGCGGAGCTTCGCTCCGCTCTACGTCTCGGGGTTAAGATTCTTCATTCTTCATTGGCGGTTCCACGGTATGCGCACGGAAGGCACGATCAGAAACTGGAACGACGACCGCGGCTTCGGGTTCGTCGTCACCACCGAAACCAAGCAGGACGTGTTCGTCCATATCTCGTCGTTTCCGCAAACCGGGCGTCGCCCGCAGGCGGGCGAACGATTGGCGTTCTCGATCGAAACCGATCACGACGGCAAAAAACGCGCGGTCGCGGTGAGCTATCTCGACCCACCGTCGGCGGCCGCACTCGCCGCGATGCGCACCGCCGAACGACAGGCGCCGACGCCGGCCGTTCGGCCCGCGAACGCAGCGGCGCGGCAGACGCGACGGCCGCGACATGCGGAACGCCATGCACGGTCCGGCGAGCGTTCGTCCGGGCGCATCGGCGGCTTGGTCATGCTGCTGGCGGCGGTCGGCGCGGGCGCCGCGATTTTTCAGCGAGACGCGATCGAAAACATGCTGCCCACCTCTGCTCAACCCGCCTCCATTTCGGCAACCCCGAGCACGGCGATGCCCGCGACCGCGTGGTCTTCGCCCGAGCCGGCATCTGCCTCGTACGCAACCGCTCCGACGACGCCGGCGCCGACGGCCACAGCCGCCCCGTCGTTTTCCGAGACGGCCGGCGAAACCTTTCGCTGCGACGGTCGCACCCATTGCTCGCACATGACCTCCTGCGCCGAGGCCCGTTATTTCCTCAACAACTGCCCCAACACGCAGATGGACGGCAATGGCGATGGCGAGCCCTGCGAGAAACAGTGGTGCCATTGACGGGAACATTCCCGCAATCGGCTAAAATCCGCGGCTTCCGCGCATCGAGCACACCCCCATGCAACTGTCCGACGTTCGCGCCATCGTCACCGGCGGCGTTTCCGGTCTCGGCTTCGCCACCGCCACGCGTCTCGTCGCTGGCGGCGGCAAAGTCGCCATGTTCGACGTCAACGACGAGAAAGGCGCGGCGGCGGTCGCGGAATTGGGCGAAGGCAACGCGCGCTATTTCCGCACCGATGTGACCGACGAAGCGGGCGTGGATGCGAACGTCGCTGCTGCCGCCGAATTTTTGGGTGGCCTCAACGTCGCGATCAACTGCGCCGGCATCCTCGGCGCTGGCCGCGTGCTGGGCAAAGACGGCCCGATGCCGTTATCGCAATTCCAAACCACGGTGATGGTGAATTTGATCGGCAGCTTCAACGTCGCCAAAGCCGCCGCCGCGCGCATGCAGCACAACGCGGCGAACGACGAAGGCGAGCGCGGCGTGATCGTCAACACCGCTTCGGTCGCGGCCTACGAAGGTCAGATCGGCCAAGCGGCGTATTCGGCCAGCAAAGGCGGCGTGGTCGGCATGACCTTGCCGATGGCCCGCGAATTGGCGCGCTTCGGCATCCGCGTGATGACCGTCGCCCCGGGTATCTTCTGGACACCGATGGTGGACGGCATGCCCGAAGCCGTGCAGCAATCGCTGGCGGCGTCGATCCCGTTCCCCTCGCGTCTAGGCTGGCCGGAAGAATTCGCCGACCTCGTCGGCTACATCCTCGGCAACGTCTACCTCAACGGCGAAACCATCCGCCTCGACGGCGCGACGCGGTTGGCGCCGAAGTAGGGCCGGGAATCGGGAATGGCAATCGGGAATCGTAAAAACCGAAGCCCGACAACGTCCACGCCCCCGAAATCTCGCTTCTACGATTCCCCATTCCCTACTCCCCATTCCCGGTCCCCAACATGAAAGCCTACGACATCAAAAAAGGTAACGTCGTCGAACACAACGGCGGCGCGTATCAAATCCGCGACATCGAACGCAGCTCGCCGCAAGGCCGCGGCGGCAACGTGAAATATCGCTTCACCATGTACAGCGTGCCCGGCGGCAACAAGCTCGACCTCAGCGTCGGCGCCGAAGACGATTTGAAGGAAGTCGATCTCGCGCGTCGCCAGGCGACGTACTCGTACAAAGACGGCGATGCGTTCGTGTTCCTCGACGACGAGGATTTCACGCCGTACACGTTGGACGCCGACGTGATCGGCGACGATGCCGGTTACATCAGCGACGGCCTCACCGGTTGCTACGTGCAGATCATCGACGACGCGCCGGTCGGCCTGCAGTTGCCGCAGAGCGTGGTGTTGGAAGTGATCGACACCCCGCCGGAACTCAAAGGCGGCACTGCGACCAAGCGTCCGAAACCCGCGAAACTCAACACCGGCATGGAAATTCAGGTGCCCGAATACGTCGGCAACGGCGAAAAAGTGTGGGTCAACACTGTCACCGGCGAATTCGCCGGGCGCGCGGATTGAGCGAATGAAGATCGCACGCACGACGACGCTACGGCGCGCATCGCTCGCTTGCGCGCTGCTGTCGTGCGTACTGAGCGCCTGCGCCGCGAATCCGTTTTCGCGCTTCGACGACCCGCGCCCCGAAGGCCGATTAAGCCTACGCGAGCGTTCGCATTGCGAAGTGCCGGACGACCCCGACGCGCGTTGGTGCGACTACTCGCATGAAGTCCGCGTTTTCACCGAACGCCGCGAAGGCTGCGATCACTTTCGCGGCGAACCCTGGCCCGAAGGCGATGAAGCCTGGATGCGGGAACGTCGCGAACAATTGATCAAGGGCATGCGCGACGCCTGCACCGGCACCGACGCCGAACTCGCGCGATTGCGCGCGAAATATCGTGATGATGTGGAGCTCGCGAAAATGTTGGGCGAGTTCGAGACCTCCGTCGAACCGTAGTCGGCGTTCGCGGTGTCATGCTCGATTGTGGGAGGCCCGGAAGGGCCGATAACCGAAGCCGGGAAGCCCACCTGGGGGGCCCGGAAGGGCCCGGAGCGGGGCGCTCGTCGGCCGCGGGCGCGGCATCGTTTCTCAGGCGCTTTCATCGCTATCGCGGGCCGGCCCGGAAGGGCCGATCGCCGAAGCGGGGAAGCTCAGAGCCCCGGAAGGGCCGGCGAATGAAGCGGGACGCTCAACAGCCGCAGGCGCGGCATCATTTCCGTGGCGCTTTCACCGCTATCGCGGGCCGGCCGGGCGTTCGCAAGCGCAGCCGATGCCGATAGGGCATCGGCTAATCGCGCTTGCTCACCCATTTCCGCGCCATGCGGGCGATCGAGGGGTCGATGGTTGCGTCGTCGATCAACGCCGCGATCTCGCGCCACGCCAAGTCGTGCGATTCGTCGCTGATCGCGAACGCTTCGCTGCCGGTCGCGCGCACGACGTATCGCGCGTCGTAATGCCAGTGGCCCGGCACATCGCCGCGCTCGGGAATCCAATGCCGGTCGAGGTCGAAGAGCGTGGGCTCCACGATCAAATCGGTCAGCCCCGATTCTTCCTCCGCTTCTTTCAGCGCGACCGCAGCCAAGTCGCGGTCGCCATCGGCGTGCCCGCCGAGCTGCAACCAGCGGTCGAGCTTGCGGTGATGGGTCATCAGCAGACGCGTGCCGCTGCGATCGACCAACCAGGCGGAGGCGGTGAAATGGCCGGCGAGGCGCGCGCGCAGGAAGGGATCGACCACAGCCGGCTGCAGCGCCTCCGCCACCAAAGCGCCGAACAGCCGCGCGACATCGGCTTCGTCGCGCCAACGATCGGCGTAAGCGGCGAATCCCTGCGACAAAGCGGCCAGTGGGTCGTTTGAGGTCATGTTGCGGCGCATCACAGATAGCGGGAGCGGAATTATGCCGTTCATCCGGGCGAACGCCATGCCCCGCGCTTGTGCCGGCGCGGCGGGCCGGGTATGGTCGCCGAGTTCCGGCCTCCGCCGCCGGCCTTCAACATTGCTAGGGGATGGTCAATGCTCTTTTGGCGCGTGAAGCCGCTCGACAAAATCATCGAGACGGCAGAAAAGAAAGCCCTCAAACGCCAGCTCGGCGCCTTCCAACTGACGATGCTGGGCATCGGCGCGATCATCGGCACGGGTATCTTCGTGCTGACCGCCGAAGCCGGCCAGAAAGCCGGTCCGGCGATGATGGTCGCGTTCGTGATCGCGGCGATCGTGTGCGCCCTGGCCGCGCTGGCCTACTCCGAACTGGCGTCGATGATTCCGGTGTCGGGTTCGGCCTACACCTACACCTACGGCGTGCTCGGCGAAGGTTTGGCCTGGACCGTGGGTTGGGCGCTCGTGCTCGAGTACGCCATCGCCGCAGGTGCGGTCTCGGTCGGTTGGTCGGGCTACATGAACGGCCTGCTCGGCAGCGCCGGGATCGAACTGCCCGCCGCGCTCAAAAGCGGCCCGCTCGACGGCGGCGCGTTCAATCTGCTCGCCTTCCTCATCGCCCTTGTCGTGACCTTTCTTTTGGTCATCGGCACCTCGAAATCGGCGAAGGTCAATGCGATTCTGGTGCTGATCAAAGTCGCCGCGCTCACCGCCTTCATCGCGATCGCGGTGCCGGCCGCGAACGATGCGAACTTCGAGCCGTTCTTCCCGACCGGTTGGGGCAGTCCGATGGGCGGCGTCGGCGTGCTCGGCGCGGCGGCCTCGATCTTCTTCGCTTACGTCGGCTTCGACGCGGTGTCCACCGCAGCGGAAGAAACCGACAACCCCAATCGCAATATCCCGATCGGCTTGATCGGTTCGCTCGTGGTCTGCACCGTGTTCTACATGTTGGTGGGCTACGGCGCGGTCGGCGCGATCGGCGCGCAACCGATGTTCGATGCGAACGGCGTGGCGATCCATCCGGGCACCCCGGAACTGGCCGCCGCCTGCGCCGGCAGCGAAGCGCTGGTGTGCAGCAAGGAGCCTCTGGCCCACGTGCTGAAGGTGCTGGGCTTCGCCAGTTGGGGCAACGCGATCGGTCTTGCCGCCGCCTTGGCCCTGCCCTCGGTCATCCTGATGATGATCTACGGCCAGACCCGCATCTTCTTCACTATGTCGCGCGACGGCCTGCTGCCGGGTTTCCTCTCGAAGGTGCATCCGAAGTTCCACACCCCGCACGTGGTGACCATCATCACCGGCATCTTCGTGTCGTTCTTCGCGGCGCTGTTCCCGGTGGGTATCCTGGCCGATATCTCGAACTCCGGCACGCTGTTCGCGTTCATGGCCGTCGCCGCCGCGGTGATGATCCTGCGCGTGAAAGATCCAGGCCGTCGTCGCCCGTTCCGCACCCCGCTGGTCTGGGTGGTGTGCCCGTTGGCGATCCTGGGCTGCTTGCTGCTGTTCGTGAACCTGTCGCTCTACACAATCTCGATGTTCTTCGGTTGGGCGATCATCGGCTTCATCGTCTACGGCCTGTACGGTTATCGGCACAGCGATCTCGCTCGCGGCGTGAATGCGGCGCACGGCGATACGATCCCGCCGGAGCCGCCGTTCCACGAAGGCCCGCAAGCCTAATCGCGGCCTGCGATATCGCACACGAAAACGGCGCGGATTTCCGCGCCGTTTTCTTTGGTCCGAACCGAAGCCGAGACTTACGGCTTCTTCGCCCAAGCGCTGCACCAGCCCTTCGAGGCGACAGTGTTCTTCGGGAAAATCGAGCAGGGGCCGTAGGCTTGACCCTTCGCGCCTTTGAACAGATTGCAGTTGGCGCAACTGCTGCCCGGCTTGAACGCGGCGTGCTTCACGGCGGCGGCGTTCTCGGTGTAGGCCAAGGCTTTCGCCATGGTGTCGGTCGTCGCCAATTTCGGCAACGCCTTCGCGGCGGGCGCGGCGGCGGGTGCGGCGGCGTTCGCGTTCAATCCGCTGAGCGCGAGAGGCGCAACGGCAGCGGCGGCGACGGCGGTGGTCAAGAAACGGCGGCGGGAGGCATCGTGGCTCATCTGGCTGGGTACCTGTGGGTGGGAGATCGGCGGGCATTATCCGCTGTGGCGGCCACGAGATAAATTGCGCTCGATCAAATCCGCGCGCCGCGTTCACCAGTAACGCGAAACCGATGCCGCCGCCCTCTAGAATGCGCGGCATGAACACCTCCACGCCGCCCTACGACACCGCCCGCTTCGCCGTTTTGGCCGAGCAGATCATCGTCAACGTCCGCGAACTGGCCGTCGCCGGTTGGACGCCCGCCACTAGCAGCAATTTTTCGCAGCGTTTGGACGACCGCCACGCGGCGATCACCGTCTCGGGCCGCGACAAAGGCAAGCTCACGCCGGCCGACATCATGGTGGTGGATTTCGACGGCCGCGCCGTCGGCAGCGACCATCGCCCGTCCGCGGAAACCCTGCTACACACCCAGCTGTATCGGCGCTTCGCCGACATCGGCTGCGTGCTGCACACGCATTCGCACAACCAGACCGTGGCCTCGCGGCTGTACGGCAACGCGGGCGCGATGCGGCTGGAAGGCTACGAACTGCTCAAAGCCTTCGCCGGCAACCACACCCACGAGGCCGCGATCGATCTGCCCGTGCTGCCCAACACCCAGGACATGCCGTTTCTCGCCGCGCAGGTGGAGACGCTGCTCGACGCCGGCCCGCAGTGGGGCTATCTGATCGACGGCCACGGCCTCTACGCCTGGGGCCGCGACATGGCCGAAGCGCGGCGGCATCTGGATGCGTTCGAGTTCCTGATCGGCTGCGAACTCGACCTGCGCCGGCTGCGCGGCTGAGCCGAAAGAACGCGCTCCGTAGGAGGGCCTTCAGGCCCGATGACCCACCCCGCGAAACACCGTCGGGCCTAAAGGCCCTCCTACGGTCGCCTCGCATCGCGTTTTCCGACGGCGGCGTTGATCGCCCTACCGCCCGGCCCCATCATGGCCGCCATCGTTTCTCACATCGGATCCCCCGCATGCGCCGCCTGCGCGGCTGAGCCGAAAGCACGCGCTCCGCAGGAGGGCCTTCAGGCCCGATGACCCACCCCGCGAAACACCGTCGGGCCTAAAGGCCCTCCTACGGTCGCCTCGCATCGCGTTTTCCGACGGCGGCGTTGATCGCCCTACCGCCCGGCCCCATCATGGCCGCCATCGTTTCTCACACCGGATCCCCCGCATGAGCCGCCTGCGCATCTTCGCCGACGACCGCCCCGACGCCCCGCTTTCCGTCGTCCACGACCACGCCGAGATCGCCGCCGAATTGGCGAAGCTAGGCGTCGATTTCGAGCGCTGGGAAGCCGCCGCGCCGATCGCCCCGGGCGACGCGCCGGAAACGATCATCGCCGCCTATCGCGCCGACATCGACCGCATCAGCGCCGAGCGCAATTTCACCACGATCGATGTGGTGAGCATCGCGCCGGACAACCCGAATCGCGAAGCGATGCGCCAGAAATTCCTCGACGAGCATTACCACGTCGAAGACGAAGTCCGTTTCTTCGTCGCCGGCTCCGGCCTGTTCGACCTGCGCATCGACGGCAAGGTTTACGAAGTGCTGTGCGAAGCCGGCGATTTGATTTCCGTGCCCGACAAAACCACGCACTGGTTCGATATGGGCCCGGAACCGAGCTTCGTCGCCATTCGCTTCTTCCAGCAACCCGATGGCTGGGTGGGGCATTTCACGGGGACGGATATTGCGAAGCTATTTCCGCGGTATGAGACAGAATCATGAAGATGGGTAATCACATATCCAGTCATAAGATTGCCGGAAAGCTCCACACACTTCGATCAGCAACAAGTCATATTGCAAGGAGCGTCGTTGCCGCCATGCTTATTACTGGATGCAGCAATCCTTCGCCGCCACAGAAACAACAAGATTCTATAAAGCCCGCCCTTCAATGCGGGAAAGACACGGATTGTAAAGGCGACAGAATCTGCGAAGCAGGCCGGTGCGTGAATCCGACAAAACCCCTTATTACGATCGAAAAAGCACAGCAAGAAGATCAACGACTATCTCAACAAGAGCCAGTGCAATCAGCAGCTCCCGTTCCGGTCTGCAAAGCAGGAGATGGTCGGAAGAAAATCCCTGTCTGGAAACCTTCAGTTGACGACGACAACAACCTCTCATCCGACCCACCGCAAAAAGACGGCCAGATTGTCTACATTTCGCTATATCAAGATTCGAACAAAACAACATGCGATGACAAGGAACTAAATTCGTTTAGCAGGCCAAGCAACCCCAAAGACGTCATGGAAGGAGGCCTAGCCGTGAACATCCGAGGCAATACACAGTTCGCGAATGGGATTTGCTATTTCCGAGGCTACTACATGAACGAGGAGGTTATGGGTATACATCAGGGCTGGACAGAAACTTATTTCGGAGCAATTAGTAAAGAGAAAATCGTGACAAGTGAAAAATACTGCCTGTCTAAATCGATTGAATAATAGTTTTACGTACCAAACCTTCATCGATTGGAGGAAGTGGTGCAACTCATGCATCCAAAGACCATTCCAATGACCACTCTCATCCTCACCGACATCGAAGGCACCACCAGCAGCATCTCGTTCGTGAAGGACGTGCTGTTTCCTTACGCGCGGCGCGCGTTGCCCGGGTTCGTGCGTGCGCGCGGGCAGGAGCCGGAGGTTCGGCGTTGGCTGGACGCGGTCGCGACCGAGCATGGCGCAGTCTGCAGCGACGATGTCATCGTCGAAATTCTGCAAGGCATGATCGACGAGGATCGCAAGCACACGGCGCTGAAGGCGCTGCAGGGCATGATCTGGCAGGCCGGCTACAGCAGCGCGGACTTCACCGCGCATATCTATCCCGACGCCGCCGAGCGTCTGCGCGCGTGGCATGCGGCCGGAATTCCGCTGGCGGTGTATTCCTCGGGCTCGGTGCCGGCGCAGCGGCTGTTCTTCGGCCACACCGACGCGGGCGACCTCAGCCCGCTGTTCGAGGCCTGGTTCGATACCGAAGTGGGCCATAAGCGCGACGCCGCCAGCTACCGCGAAATCGCGCACAGGCTGAACCGCGCGCCAGGCGAGATTCTGTTTCTCTCCGACGTGGTGGAGGAACTCGACGCCGCCCGCGACGCAGGCCTGCGCACCGCGCTGATCGACCGCTTGGAAGACTACCCGACGCCGCGCGAAGGCGACGCCGCGCATGCTCATCCGCGAGTCGAATCGTTCCAAGAATTGGCTATCGCCAGCGACGCGGACGACGTTTAATCTGAGCGACCTATGACCGCCCCCGACGCCCTCCCCGCCAGCGACCGCCCCGAAGCGCACGCCGCTCCGGTGCGGAGGCGTCGCGGCCCGCGCGGGCCGGAACTGTGGCAAGCGGCGGTGTTGTGTCTCGTGTTCGCGCTGTGCGCCGCGCTGCAGGCCAGCGCACGCGAAACCGCCGCCAGCCCGGCGGTGCGCGAACGCGACCGGCAATTGCTCGACGAGACGCTCGCGAAGTTGGCGCCGCAGCGCCCGGGCGTGCCGGACTTGTACGTCGTCGGTTTCGCGGGCGACAGCGAAGAGAACGTGTTCCGCAACGAAGTGCGCTATCTCGAAACGCTGATGGCGCAACGTTTCGGCGCGCAGGACCGCGTGGTGGCGTTGATCAATCATCGCGACAGTTTGATGACCGCGCCGCGCCCGCTAGCGACGCTGGACAATCTGCGCGCGACGCTGGCCGGCATGGCCAAGCGCATGGACCCCGAACAGGACGTGCTGCTGCTGTTCATGACCATGCACGGCACGCAGGGCCACGAATTGCTGGTGCAGATGGCGCCGCGTTACATCGATCTGATCGACCCGCAAGAATTGCGAAAAGCGCTGGACGACGCCGGCGTGCGCAACCGCGTGTTGGTGATTTCCGCATGCTATTCCGGCGGCTTCGTCTCCGCGCTGGAGAACGACGACACTTTGATTCTGACCGCATCGCGCAAGAATCGGCCCTCCTTCGGCTGCGGCTCGGAATCGGACGCCACGTATTTCGGACGCGCGTGGCTGGTGGAAGGCTTGAACGACACCGTCGATTTCGTCGCCGCGTTCGAAGGCGCGCGCACGCGCATCGCCGCGCGCGAAAAAGCCGAGCGTTTCAAACCGTCGTTCCCGCAGATCGACATCGGCGCCAATATCTCGGCGCGGCTGCAAGCGTGGCAATCGCAATTGCGGCCGGGTCCGCGGTTGGCGTATCCCTACACCGGCGGCGCGAGCGATACGGCCGAGGCACCGAAAGATCGTGCGCGAACCGCGAACGACGCGGCGACGCCCGCTTTGCGCAGTCCGAACAAGAAAAGCGGCGCGAAACCGGACTAAGCGCAACCGCTCTGATCACAGCTGCGCCGATCGCAGCAGCGCGATCGAACGCTCAACCGTGGATTTTTTCGCCGCGCGCCAGCATCGCGACCAAGGCGTCCACGCGCGATGCGCGCGTCGCGTCGGTTTTCGCGGTTTGCACGCGCCAACACACCGCGTAGCGATTGGTTTTGTCCAGCGTTTCGAAGAACGCGGCGGCTTTTGGATTCCGCGAAAGCGCCGCGGCCAACGCCTCGGGCACGTCCATTCGACTGGCGCCGTCGTAGGCCGCCGCCCAACGCCCGTCGGTTTTCGCGGCATCGATTTCGCGCAGGCCGCCCGCGCGCATCCGACCGGCCGCGATCAAGCGTTCGACGTGGCCGATATTGATCTTCGACCACAGACTCTTCGACCGGCGCGGCGTGAAGCGCTGCAGAAAATACTGCGTATCGAACCCGCGTTTCTGTCCATCGATCCAACCGTGACACAGCGCGACATCCAGCGCGCCCGCATAATCGACCGACGCGATGCCCGACGTTTTCTTCGCGATCTTGAGCCACAGCCCGGGCGCATTCGGATGCGCGAGCAACCAGGCCTCCCACGCGGCTTCGTCGGCGAACGCGATGACCGGCAGCGCATCCGGTAACGGCGTTTGCGCGCTGGTCTTGGCGGTTTTCGCCGCAGGCTTCGCCGATGCCGTGGTCGCGGCCGAAGTCTTCTTCGGCGCGGCTTTCTTCTGGGTAGCCTTCTTCGGCGCGGCTTTCTTCGCCGCGACTTGCTTCGGCACCACTTTGTTCGGCGCTTCTTTCTGAGGTGCGGCCTTCTTCGCGGCAGCCCGCTTGGATGGCGCCTGCTTCGACAGCGCGGATTTCGAGGTTTTCGACACGTTGCGACGCTCCGCCATGCTCAGTCCTCCACTTCGAGCAAACGATACTCGATCGTCGCGCGTTGTTCGCCCTGCCAGGCATCGAATGCGCGCACTTCGACGCGATGCGCACCGAGCGCCAGATCGGTCGGCAGCGCGCCGCGCCAGAGATGTTCCGAGGGTTCCGGCTCCGGCGAACGGTCGTAACCCCGCAGGATGTCGGCGGTGTCGTCGCGCACGTTTTCGAGCTGCAGACGCGGATCGAAACGACGTACGCGCGTCATCGCTTTCCACGCGCCGTCGTCCACACGGAACTCCACGCGGGTGTCGGCGCGCCCCATGTACACGTTCGCGTACACGCCCCAACCCGGATACGCGCCACGGCGCAGGGCTTTCGGCGCGTACAAACCCATGCTGTGCGAACCGCCGGTCTGCGAGTTCGGCGACGCTTTCGACCACGATTCCACGCCCGCGACGCGCCACGTCAACGCGTACTGTCCGCCCGCGTCCACCCGCATCCGCGCGAAACCATTGGGCGTGCCGTCAGCCATCGTCGTATCGGGCACGCCACGCGCGTCTTTCGCGCCGGACCAATACGCGCCGCAGGTCGCGCCGACGTTGTATTCGTGCAGCGGCGTCGCCTCGCGCCAACCGGTGCGCGCATCGTGAAAATAATGCTGCTGGCTGTGATTGTGCGCGCTGAGAATCAACCGCTGCGGGAACGCGCGCAGCAGGCCGAACAAGCGCTCGCGGTCGGCATCGCGGAAGGTGTCGCGGCCGTCGGGCTCGAACAGCGGAATATGCATCGCCAGCACCAGCAACCGATCCTTCGGCGCATCGGCGAGATAGGCTTCGAGGAACTCGAATTGCTCCTCGCGCAAGCCGCCGATGTACGCGGGTTTCTGCCCAGGCCGAAAAATCACGTCGTCCAGCACTACGAACACCGCTTCGCGCTCTTCCCACGCGTACGTGTCGGGGCCGAACACGTTGCGGAACGACAGCAGCGCATCCTCGTCGCGCGCGACATCCATATCCATATCGTGATTGCCCGGCGCATGCAGCCAGGGCGTGCGCAGACGCCGGGTTTCGGCGTTGAGCGCGGGATACAGCGAGAGCGTGTCGTCGGCGATGTCGCCGAGACTCACGCCCAGATGCGCGGATGGCGCGTTCGTTTCGCTCAGAACGCTATCGATGATGTCGCGGGCGTAGTACGTCACATCCGCCTGCGATTTGACCTGCGGGTCGCCGAAGATCAAGACGTCGAGGCCCGGTGCGCGTGCGCTGTCGCGCCGCAGCGCGATGTCGAGCGTCGCCTTCGACAACGGCTCCGCGACGGTCGCGACGATCCCGCCGTATTTCGGCGTCGGCAGGTCGGGCGACGGGGCATGCGCCCAAAACGCAGGCGTGCCGTCGGCGCGTGCGCGGAACGACCAACCGGCGGGCTTGATCGCGAACACGGTGCGTCCGGGCGCGGTCGGCAGGCGGTAGCGCCCGTTGCGATCGGTGCGCACGATGCCGCGCCCGTCCGACAGCGCCACATCGGCCACGCCCGGTTCGCCGCGATCGCGCCGCCCGTCGTCGTCGCGATCGTCGAACACGACGCCCTCGAAGACCGTGCCCTCGGACACGGCCAAGTAGGCGCCCGGCGCGGCGGCGCTTCCGACCTCCGCGTGAGCGGTTACGGCCAGCAGGCTCAGGCAACCCGCAACCCCCCATCCGACGACGATGCGCATACGACGACTCCAACGATCCGTAATGACCGACGTTCAAGCGACCGACGGTGGGTTCCCGAAACGCGATCCGCCGCATCGCTTTCGAGCCGTCTGTCCGGCGCACGTCCGGCCGGGTGCCGGGATTATCGCCGCTCGGCCCGCTCGTAACCGTTTCCACGCCACGATGGGGCGCTTTCGGCGACCGGGCACGCGCGCCTCGCCTCCGAATGTCGTCCGGCTGCAGTAAGATCGGCGACTAGCGGCAGCTCAGGGGAAGGCATGGCGTCTCGTTCAATCCGGCGTTTCGCGGCGATGATCGCGCTGATGCTGCTGTGGGCGACGGTCGCCCAAGCGCGCGAGCCGCTGGTGTTGTCGCCCGGGATGCATCGGATCTCGCTGACGGCGCACACCGCCTATCGCCACGACATCACCTCGACCGACACGTCCCACAACGCCTTCGCTGACGTCGCCGGCGGCAAATTCAAATCCCTGCCGGGCGGCAAGACCGCATTCGGCTTCCAGAAAGGCGCGTTTTGGTTTCACGTCCTATTGCGCAACGAAAACCCGGACGAAACGCGCTGGATTTTGGTGCAGGACTACGCGCTGAGCGATAAAGTCGATCTGTACGGGCGTTACGCGGACGGCCGGGAATTTTCGCAGCGCGGCGGCGACAGTTTGCCGTTTTCGGCGCGCAGCATTCCGTATCGCGATCCGAATTTCCGCATCGACATCCCTTACGGCGAGACCGTCGAGCTGCTGATACGCGTGGAAAGCCAAAGCTCCATGCAAGTTCCGTTGGAGCTGTACACACCGTTCGCGTTCACGTCGATGTCCCGCGACACGCAGTTCGTGATGGGGCTGTATTACGGCATTTTGTTGGCGTTGTTCACCTATAACCTTGTGCTGTGGCTGAGCCTGCGGGATTCGAGCTACTTCTGGTATCTGTTCCACATCAGCGCGTTCGGCTTGGTACTGTTCACGCTCAACGGTTTCGGGTTCGAGTACCTGTGGCCGAACTCGACCTGGTTGGCCGATAAATCGGTGCCGCTCTCGATCTGTTTGGCGCTGATCGGTATGCAGCAGTTCGCGCGCACGTTCTTGGAACTGCCGCAGCGCTTCGCCTGGGGCAACCGCATCAGCCTGCTGCTGATTACGTTCTTCGTGATGCTCGCCGCCGCTTCGTTTTGGCTACCGTATCGTCTTTCCACGCCGATCGCCTCGCGCGCGGTGTTGGTCGGCGTGCTGTGGATCGTGATCGTCACCTTCATCGTCATGCGCCGCGGTTATGCGCCGGCGCGGCTGTTCTTGCTGGCGTGGGGCATGTTTCTGCTCGGCACCTCGATGTTCACCGTGCTGGCGTTCGGCATCGTGCCCAAGAATTTCATGACCGAGTATGGCGTACAGATCGGTTCGGCGCTGGAAATGCTGCTGTTATCGATCGCGCTGGGCTATCGCTACGCCTCGTTGCGCAACGAAAACGAACGCATCGTCAACGAGGCGAATCTGCAGTTGGAACGCAAAGTCGCCCAGCGCACGCAAGAAGTGCGCAGCGCCTTGATCCAACTCGAAGACGCGCACCGCCGGTTGCGCGATTCCAGCCGCCGCGACGGCCTCACCGGCTTATACAACCGCACGCATTTTCACGATGCGTTCGACCGCGCGCTCGAACAAGGCCGCGAAGAAGGCAAACCGCTATCGGTGATGATGATCGACCTCGATCACTTTAAGCAGATCAACGACCGCTACGGCCATCTGGCCGGCGACGATTGCCTGCGTTGGGCCGCGCAGAAAATCGGACAATCGCTGCGCACGCACGAATCGTCGTTGTTGGCGCGATTCGGCGGCGAGGAATTCGTCGTCGCCCTGCCCGGCTACGATCTGCCGCAGGCCATCGCCGCCGCCGAACAGTTGCGGCAGAAACTGGTGGAAGAACCCTGTCGTTCCGGCGAGCACGCGATCCGCGTCTCCGCGAGCATCGGCGTGCATACGCTCGACCCATCGCGGATGCCGGAACACGATGCCGACGCCAGCGCGATGCTCGCTGCGGCCGATCATGCGCTCTACAACGCCAAAGCCTGCGGGCGCGACTGCGTGCGCACCTCCCTGACGGCGGTCTGAGCCGCCTGTCGCCCGCGATCGAAACAACCGCTCGAAGATGGCGAGCAAGTTCTGTAGGCCGCTCTGCACGACGACGACGCGTTTCGCGCCGGACGCGAAAAGGCCCGCATCGCGCGGGCCTTTTCTTCACAACGAACCTTCGCGATCGCCTCAGCGCGGCAGCGGCGGCGGCGCGTTGTTGTGGATGTAGCGCTCGAAGACCTTGGTGTAATCCAAGGTGATGTGACGGTTGAGCATCGCATCGTTGAGATTGTCCAGCACCGCATTGAAATGCGACACCACGCCGGCTTCGCCGCCGAGATTATTGATCTTGAGCATGCCGCCCATCGCCTCGAGCGTACGCAAGGCGTTGTCGCGCGACGCAGCGTCGCGGGCCTGCTGTTTGCCGATGGCGATCAGGGCTTTGTAGATATCCTTCACTTGTTCGATATGGCTTTTCTTCACGTCGATGCTGAATCCGGCTTCGCCGATCGAGAATTTCAGCTCGATATCCATATCCAGCGTGCCGGCCGTCTCGATCGCGACGTAACCGATGCGCTGCGCGGCGTACTCGTAGCGCTTGATCATGCGCTTGGTGGACACCGCCGAATCGCCGTCGACATGAATGAGCGCGAGATTCGTGAAGCAGTATTCGTCTTTCTTGGATTTGATCAGAAAGAAGATTTTTTCCCCGTCTTCGTGGAACAGGTAATCGTCCGCATCGACTTTGTCGTAATCCGCGGGCGAGACGATAACGCCGATATCGCTGATGCCGAGCGCTTCGGCGGCGAATTTCTTGAACATGGTCCGATCCTATGGGCTGCGAGTGAGGGTGCGACAAAACAGCCCGCGCATCCTACCAGCGAACATCCGTCGCCGACGCCATGACCGATGGCATAGTCCGGATCGCGCCCGGAATTCCGTTACCGCCTTGATCTGAGCTTCAACCAGCGCTTCGCCCGAGCGTTTCGTGCGCGGCGCACGTCATCCACTGCGGCGGTCCGCCAGCGTGCGTTCGACATCGGTCATCCCGAGCCCGCGCATGCGCAACAGCACCAACAGGTGATAGACCAAATCCGCGGCTTCGCCGAGCAGCGCCGCATCGTCTTCGACCACCGCCGCAAGCGCGACTTCCAAGCCTTCCTCACCGACTTTTTGCGCGATTCGCTTGATGCCCGCATCGAACAAGCGCGTCGTGTAACTACCGACGGGCCGTTCGCGTTCGCGTTGCGCGAGCGTCGCTTCCAGTTCAGCCAAGGCGTCGCCCGGCGCTTGCGGGAAGCAACTGTCGCGACCGAGATGGCAGGTCGGCCCCTGCGGCTGCGCTTGCACCAACAACGTATCGCGGTCGCAATCGGTCTCGATCTCGACCAGGCGCAACGTATGCCCGCTGCTCTCGCCCTTCGTCCACAACCGCTGCTTGCTGCGGCTGTAGAACGTCACGTGTCCGCTGTCCAGCGTGACCCGCAGCGCTTCCCGCGACATGTAGCCGAGCATCAGCACTTTACGCGTCCGCGCGTCTTGCACGATCGCGGGCAGAAGGCCGTCTTGTTTGTCCCAGTCCAGCGCGTCGGGATCGAATGACGTCGTTCGCATCGCCGTTTCGTTCATAGCCGCACCTCGATACCCGCCTCGCGCAGGCCACGTTTGAGATCGGGAATCCGAATGGCACCGGAATGGAACACGCTGGCGGCCAACGCCGCATCGACATCGGCGTCGCGGAACACGGATTCGAAATGCGCAGGCTCGCCGGCACCGCCCGATGCGACCAACGGCACGGCGCAGATCGCGCGCACCGCTCGCAATTGCGCGGTGTCGTAACCGCGACGTACGCCGTCGCTGTCCATGCAATTGAGCACGATTTCGCCCGCGCCCAGCGACTGCGCTTCCGCGACCCAGTCCAGCGTGCGTTTGCCCGGCGCGCGCATCGCATTCGGGTCGCCGGTGTGGCTACGCACACGCCATTCGCCGTCGGCGTCGCGCACCGAGTCGATCCCGACCACGACGCATTGCGTACCGAACGCCTCAGCAATCTCCGCGATCAACGCCGGGCGTTCGAGCGCGGGCGTGTTGATCGAAATTTTGTCCGCGCCCGCGAACAGCACCCGACGCGCGGTATCGACATCGCGAATGCCGCCTGCCACGCAGAACGGAATATCGATACGAGAGGCCACGCGCTCGACCCAGGCGGTGTCCACGGCGCGCGCTTGCGGACTGGCGCCGATGTCGTAGAACACCAACTCGTCCGCGCCTTCGTCGCGGTAGCGTTCGGCTAATTCGACGATATCGCCCATATCGACGTGATCGCGAAAACGCACGCCTTTCACCACGCGCCCATCGCGTACATCCAAACACGGCACGATGCGTACGCTCAACATGCCAGTGCGTCCTCAAGGCTGAGCCGACCTTCCAGCAACGATTTGCCCAAGATCACGCCAGCGCAACCGGCCGCTTTCGCCGCGACGATATCCGCGACATCGCGCACGCCGCCGCTGGCTTGGATGCCGACGCCGCGCGCGAGATCGGCGGCATCGCTATCGTCGCTATCGCTCGCGACAAGCATGCGATACAACTCGAGATTCGGGCCTTGCAGCATGCCGTCGCGCGCGATGTCGGTGCAAAGCACATGCCGCGCACCGGCATCGCGATACTGGCGCAGGCAGCTCTGCAATTCCGTGTCGGCGCGCTCGGTCCAGCCGTGGATCGGCAATCGCCAGACGCCATCGTCGTCGCAGCGCGTGTCCAGCGCGACGACGATGCGGTCTTGATATTTCGACACCCAGGACTCGACCAAACGCGGCGCACGCACCGACAACGAACCGACCACAACGCGCGATGCGCCCGCATCGAACAGACCGCGCAGCGCCTCTTCGTCGCGAATGCCGCCGCCGGTTTGCACCTGCAGACGCCCATCGCTCGCGATCCGGCGCAACAGCGTACCCAGCGTATAGCCGCCGGTGCGCGCGGCATCGAGATCCACGAGATGCAGCCATCGCGCGCCAGCATCCGCATAGCGCATCGCGAGCGCGAACGGATCGTCCGCATATCGCGTTTCGCGATCGTAGTCGCCTTGGCTCAACCGCACGACACGGCCTTCGCGCACGTCGATCGCGGGATAGACGACGAAATCGTCGGGGCGGTCGTCGCGTGCGTTCATATCGGGGCCTTCAAGAAATTCGCGAGCATGCGTAGACCGATCTCGGACGAGCGCTCGGGGTGGAATTGCATGCCGTACAAGCGCCCGCTCTCGATCGCCGCCGAGAAGTCCGCGCCATGCGTGGTTGCGGCGGCGGTGCAATCGCCGATCGGCACCGCGTAGCTATGAACGAAATACGCGTATGCGCCGGTCTCGATACCATCCAGCAAACGCCAGGACTTGCCGTCGGTCCGCGGCTGCGTTTCGAGCCGATTCCAGCCCATGTGCGGGATGCGAATGCCGTTCGATGACGTCATTTTTTCCACGCGACCGGGCAATAAACCCAAACACTCGACATCGCCTTCCGCGGACGATGCGAACAACAATTGCATGCCGAGGCAGATACCAAGCAACGGCGCGGCGCTCGCGACGATCGCGCGATCGAGCCCGCGCTCGCGGAGCAGTGTCATCGCCGGCGCGGCCGCGCCGACACCCGGCAGGATGATGCGCTCAGGATCGCCTAAGGCATCGGCGTCTCGCACGATACGCGGCTCCACGCCAAGCCGCGCCAATGCGTAGCGCACCGAACCGAGATTCGCGCCGCCGGCATCGATCAGCGCGACGGTCACAACGCCCCCTTCGTACTCGGCAATGTATCGCCTTCGCGCACGAACGAACGGCGCAACGCACGCGCGACGACTTTGAAGCAAGCTTCGATTTTGTGGTGGTCGTTGTCGCCACGAACGGCGAGATGCAGGTTCAAACCCGCGGTCTCGCATAGCGAGCGGAAGAAATGCGGCACCAGCTCCGTCGGAAGATCGCCCACGCGTTCGCGCGCGAATGCGCCGTCGAACACGAAATACGGGCGACCGGACCAGTCCAACGTCGCGCTCGCCTGCGACTCGTCCATCGGCAACACGAAACCATAGCGCGCGATGCCTTTCTTATCGCCCAGCGCTTGTCGCAGGGCTTGACCAAGCGCGAGCGCGGTGTCCTCGACCGTGTGATGCTCATCGACGCGCAGATCGCCGTAGCAGCGTATCTCCAAGGCGAAACCGCCGTGTTTGCCGATCTGTTCGAGCATGTGGTCGAAGAAGCCGAGACCGGTCGAGATGCGGGGTTCGGCCTCGCGATCGAGATCGACCGAAATCGCGATTCGGGTTTCCTTGGTGTTGCGCTCGACCGTCGCCGTGCGCGGCCTATCGACCAACGCGTGCGCGATCTGCGCCCAATCCACGCCTTTGCCGAAAACCGGCGAACGCAGTTTGAACCCGCGAATACCGAGATTGTCGGCGAACTGGATGTCGGTATCGCGGTCGCCGACCATCGCCGACCGCGACCAATCGATCGTTCGGTCTCGCAGCAGCGGTTGGACCAAGCCGAGATTCGGCTTGCGGGTCGGCGCATTCTCGTGCGCATAACTGGTGTCGATCAGGGTCTCGCGGAATCGAATGCCCTGACTCTCGAAAATGTTGAGCATCAGCGCATGCGGGCCGTCGAACGACGCCTGCGGGAAGGCCTCGGTGCCGAGACCGTCTTGATTGGTCACGATCACGAATTCGTAGCCGGCATCGCGCAATCGCAACATCGCCGGAATCACGCCCGGGACGAATGCGAGCTTTTCGTAGGCGTCGATTTGGAAGTCCGCCGGCTCTTCGATCAGCGTGCCATCGCGATCGACGAAAAGGATAGGTCTCATCGCATTCATGCCTCGTTCCCGGATGCGCAAGCCGATGCATTCAACGCCGCCAGCATCGCATCGTTCTCTTGCGGACTTCCGATGGTGATCCGCAGCGCGTCGCTCAAACCCGGCGCTGCGCGCATATCCCGCACGACGACACCGGCATCCAATAGCGTCCGATACGCGAGTTCCGCGTCGTCGAATCGTGCGAGCAGATAATTTCCGGCGCTCGGGTAAACGCGACGCACGCCGCGCGATGCGCGCAACGCGTCGGCGACTCGCGCGCGTTCGCGGACGACGATCGCGATCCGCGCAACGACCTGTTCCGATGCCTCCGGTCGCAGCGCGTCCAGCGCCAGCGCCGCGCTGGGCGCGGGCACCGGGTAAGGCGCTTGGCAACGTCGCAATACATCGATCAATGCGGGATGGGCGATGGCGCAGCCGATGCGGGCGCCCGCGAGCGCGTGCAGTTTCGATAACGTACGCAGGACGACGAGATTCGCATGCCGCGCGAGCGCAGTCGTCGCCGACGACGCGTCGGCGAATTCGATATACGCTTCGTCGACGACGACGATCGCGCGGCCGCGCAATTCCGTCGCGAGCGATTCGATCCGCGCGAGCGAGATGAATTCGCCGGTCGGATTGCCCGGCGAGCACACGAACACCAGCTTCGCACCGTTCGCGAGCGTTGCGTCGCGCACGGCATCGAGGTCGGTACGCCAGCCGTCTTCGCTATCGATCGGAGGCACCTCGACGATGCGCGCGGCCTGCAAGCGTGCGCAGACCGCGTACATGCCGAACACCGGCGGCGAGATCGTCACCGCATCGCGCTCGGCGCGACAAAACGCGCGCACCAGCAAATCGATGGCTTCGTCGCTGCCGCGGCCGATCAACACTTGCTCGTCGGCGACGCCGTACAACGCCGCCAGTCGCGCGCGCAGCGCGTCGGGCTGCGGTGCGGGATAACGCCGCAATGCGCCCGTCGCATCCGCCGCGCTAGCCCAGGCCGATTCGTTCGCATTCAACCAAACCGAACCGTCGACGCGCTCGCTGCGCGCGGAGCGATAGCCCGCGAAGGCGCGCAGGTCGTCGCGCACCAACGCCAAGGCGTCGTCGATCGCGGCCTGTTCGGGCGACGCACCGTCGCGATTGTCTGCGGATGCGCCCGTTTCGATGGCGAGTGTGGCGTTCATGCGACGACCTCCGCAGCATCGGCGAGTCGAATCGCGACCGCATTCGCATGCGCGCGCAAGCCTTCGGCTTCGGCGATCCGCATCGCAGCCGGACCGATCGCTTCCAAACCTTCGCGACTCAAACGCTGCACGCTGATCGCGAGTTGGAAACTACCGACGGACACGCCGCTCCACGCGCGCGCCGCGCCGCCGGTCGGCAGCACGTGATTCGGTCCGCTGCAATAGTCGCCGACGCCTTCGTTGGCGTAATCGCCGAGAAACACCGAACCCGCGGCCTCGACCTTCGACAGCCAAGCGTCCGCATCGCGCAACGCGAGAATCAAATGTTCGGGCGCATAGCGGTTGGAAATCACGATGGCCTCTTCGATCGAGGCGGTTTCGATCGCGCGCGACCGCGACAAGGCAACGCGCGCGATGTCGGCTCGCGGCAATCGCGCGAGCTGTTCGTCGAGACATGCGCGCACCGCTTCGATCAGCGGCGGCGTATCGCTGAGCAAGACGACTTGCGAATCCGGCCCATGCTCGGCCTGCGACAGCAGATCGGCGGCGATGTAGGCGGGATTCGCGCCCGTATCGGCGACGATCAGCACTTCGGATGGGCCGGCCGGCAGGTCGATCGCCGGGCCGCCTTCGGTCATCGCGACCTGTCGTTTCGCCTCGGTGACCCAGGCATTGCCCGGGCCGAACAGTTTGTCGCACGCAGGGATTCGTTCGGTGCCGTACGCCATCGCCGCGATCGCCTGTGCGCCGCCGGTCTTGAACACGCGCAAACGCGAGACCGCATCGCCGACGCTGACGCGTGCGGCGAACAACACCGCAGGATCCGCGCTGCCGTCCGGTCGTGGCGGCGTGCATACGACGATCTCAGCGCACCCCGCCAAACGCGCCGGCACGCCCAGCATCATCATCGTCGAAGGCAACGGCGCACTGCCCGCCGGAATGTAAAGACCGACGCGCGCGATGGCGCGCACGATGCGGCGGCATTCCACGCCAGGCGCCGTTCGCACCGCGTATTCGCGCAAGCCGCTGTCGCGGTGGAAAGTGTCGATGCGCGAAACGGACTCGCGAATCGCGGCTTTCAGCGTCGGATCCAGCGCCGCATCGGCGGCTGCGAACTCCGCTTCGGAGACTTCCAGATCGGCAGCCGTCATCTCGGCGCGATCGAAACGTCGCGCGCAGTCGAGCAACGCGAGATCGCCGCATGCGCGCACATCGGCGAGAATCGCGGCGACGCTTTCGCGCACGGTGTCTGCAGTGGCTTGCGTCGGTCGACGCAGCGCATCGGTGCGCGCGGACGCATCCAGCGCGCACCACGACAGCGTCGCGGGCATCGAAGACATCGCCGCGCTCATGCCAGCATCCTCTCCACCGGCACCACCATCAATCCGCGCGCGCCCGCACGTTTCAAATCTTCGAGTCGCTGCCACGTCATCGCACCGTGGCACAGCGCCTGCATCGCGATGTCCTGGCCACCGTCGAGCGCGGTGAGCGTCGGCGGCTCGGCATCCGGCAGCAATTGCATCAGATGAGGCACAGCGGCGCGCGGCGCTTGCAGCATCAGCAGCTTGCTGTCGCGGATTTTCATCACGCCATCGAGTCGGCGGATCAGCATGTCGGCGATGGTTTCGCGCACATCGCCGAAAGGTTCGGACGGGCCGGCCAACACCGCTTCGCTATCGAGCACCACTTCCACCGGTTTCAAACGATTCGCCGCGAGCGTGCCGCCGCTGGACACCAAATCGCAGACCAAATCGGCTTGCCCGAGCCTCGGCGCCAATTCGACCGAACCGGACATCACCACCACGCCCGCTTCGATGCCGCGTTCGCGCAGCCAACGGGTCAACAGCGCCGGATAACTGGTCGCGATGCGTTTGCCCGGCAATTGTTCGCTCGGTCGCCACTCCCAGTCGTCGGGAATGCCGAACATCAGACGACAACGGCCGAATCCCAACGAGCGCCATTCGTTGAACGTCGCCGCTTCGCCGCGCGCTTCGCGCTCGTAGGTTTGTTCCAGCAATACGTTGCGCCCGACCATGCCCAGATCGCAAACGCCATCGGCGATCAAGCCCGGAATATCGTCGTCGCGCACCAGCAGAAGATCCACCGGCAAGGATTCGCCGTAGTAGAACAATTTGTCGCGGCTTTCCTGCCAACTCAGGCCCGCGGCGGCCAACAAGGCCAGGGCCGGTTCGCTCAAGCGACCGGATTTTTGGATCGCGATACGAAGACGATCGCGCGTGTTCGTGCTGACGGTGCGTTGCATGTCGGGCGCCTTCACTGTGCGCCGCCGCGGCGCTGTCGACGTTTGATCGCCAAACCGTAACCGCCGGCGCCGTGTTCCAAGGTGCGAGCGACGCGGCCGATGGTGGTGACGCTCACCCGCGTACGATCGTGGATTTCGCGATAAGGCACGCTCTCCAGCAATAACGGAACGACGCGCCAACGATCGACCATCGCCTCCAATTCGGCGGGTGTGCAGAGATCTTCGAGGAAGGCGCGGACATCGTCGGCGCGCGTCAGACCGGCCAGGGCCTGCGCCAGCGCGTTCAAGCCGGCTTCGGCGTCGCGATCTGTCAAGGGTTCGGGGCGTTGCTTCACTGCGGCTGTGCTCGGGTTGGGCTCGACGATCGCGGGAAACGGCCGGCGACCGCAGCGCTTAGCGCTCGGCCGCCGAATCATTGAATGTATTAACGCGTTAATACATTAAACGACCGGCCTGCTATCCGTCAACCCTGGCGGACGTTTCGGAACTCGGCGATGCGGTGCGATTCGGCGACGAATGGGCTCCGCAGACCGGAAACGCGGCACCAGGGCCGATAAGCGGACGACATCGCTTCGCGAAGCCTTCGCACCGCACCTTGCGCAACGCAACACATTCGTCTCCCGTATGCACGCGAAACACGAACGTGCTCACGAAATTCCAGCGCGCGCGTGACGCACGGCGATTTCGGCGGCCACGCATCTTGCGGCTTCGTTGACGCCTCGGGAACCGCATGCTAGTCATGCAGGGCGTCGAAAACGACGCCGTCATGCCGCAGATGCGACATCACGTCCCCCGAACATCCGAAAAAGGATCCTTTCATGAACAAGCCGCAAACGCTTTTCGCATTTCGTCTGGCCGCACAGACTTCGGCCGAATCGACCACTCAGGACGCGAACGCTCAAGAGAAATGGCAAGCGCAAAGCCGCGACGCGGTCGCGGGCTGCACCGACTACCGTTGGGAAGGCAATCTTCGTTACGGCACACGCTTCAGCGCCGACGCCGGCGTCTACTGCTGAACCTCGCATCAGGCCATGAATGGCGAGCGCCGAGAGAACCGCGATCGACGCGCTCTCGGCGACTCGCTTCGACATACGGCGCACGGCCGGCACGCACGATTCGATACGATTCCGTTCGCTTTTCGCTAACGCTGCGTTAGACGACGCCGATTCGTTGACACCTTTTTTCGAGCGTGTTAGTCATGCGGCGCGGCGCTGCATCGATCGCACCGCGAAGTGCTTTCGTTCATCCATCGAAAAGGAGATGCACATGGAAAAGACGCAGAAAACGTTCGCCTTCCGTCTGGCGCAGCAAGAAAGCGCCCGCAAGACCGAAGCCCAGAAAGCGAAGTGGGAGATTCGCGACGGCGTCGCCGTCGCCGGATGCACCGATCCCACGCAGCAAGGCGATTATCGCTACAGCTCTTCCCGCTTCGGCCGCGACAACGGCGTCTGGTGTTGAATCCGTAACGCGAACGCGTGGAGCCTCGACAGAGGCTCCACGCTCGACCACGTCACTCGGCGCGGCGTCGATCGACTCATCTCGCTTCTTCCGACCGCCTCCGGATCGCGCATCACGTGAATCGCCGCATTCTGATCGTCACCAACACCGCCGATCTTCACGCGGATCTCGTCGCCGAACGGTTGGCCGCGCGCGGGTCGCCCGCGTTTCGGTTGAATCTCGACGAATTCCCCGCCCGCTACGAGCTCGATCTTCGACTGGAACACGGCGTCTGGGCCGGGTCGCTGCGCTATCTGCCGGACGGCGACGTGTTGGACATCGCTCGTATCGGCGCGGTGTGGGCGCGAAAAACCGCCGAATTCGCCTTCGCCAGCGCAGAACTCGGCCCGCAGGAACGCGCATACGCGGGTAAAGAGATGGAACACGTGCTCTTCGGCCTGCTGTACGGGCTCGATTGCTTCTGGATGAGCCATCCCGCCGCCGTTCGCGGCGCGATGTGGAAGGGCGAACAACTCGCGCGAGCGGCCAAGCACGGCTTCGAAGTGCCCACGTCCGTCGTCACCAATCGCGTCGACAGCGCGCGCGCGTTCCACGCCTCGTCCGACGGCGATATCGTGTTCAAGACGCTCGCGTCGCCGTTTCTCGGCGCGGACATGGTCGAACCGGAAGACCGCGTCGCCGCCGGTATGCCGACCACGCGCATCGGTCGCGAGCACGAGGCTTTACTCGAGGCCGTGGCCGAACTGCCTTGTTTCTTCCAACGCTACGTGCCTAAGCGCTACGAGCTGCGGGTCACGGTGATCGACGATCTGGTCTTCGCGGCGAAAATCCATTCGCAGGACGACCCGCGCACAATCGTCGATTTTCGCGACTTCAGCGCGCCGATCCGCTACGAAGCGACGCGATTGCCCGACGAGATCGAGCGCCGCTGCCGCGACTACGTGCGCAGCTACGGATTGACGTACGGCGCGATCGATCTGATCGTCACGCCCGACGATCGCTATGTATTCCTGGAAAACAATCCGGCCGGGCAGTTTTTGTTCGTCGAACAATTGGTGCCCGAATTCAAGATGCTCGATGCCGTCGCCGATCGCCTCATCGCCGGCTGTCTCGCCAGCGCTCACACCGGCCACCGCGCCACCGCCTGACGCCATGACCGAACCGTCCGACTCGCTCTCGATCCATTTGCATGCGCTACGCGCGCGTACCGGTAACGCGACGCTCGTGTTGGCCGCGTCGAATATCGAAATCGACCTACTGCATCCGCTGTACGACGCGCTGCGCGCCATCGATCGCACACCGCGGCTGGATGTGGTGGTGTATCTGCGCGGCGGCGAGGTCAACGCCGCGCGTCGATTAGCGCTGTTATTCCACGAATTCGCCGACTCGCTGCGGTTCCTGGTGCCGCATTACTGCGAATCCTCGGGCACGTTGATGGCACTGGCCGCGCACGAGATCGTCGCTGGGCCCCTGGCGATCTTTTCGCCCATCGACCCGCATCTCAATGCCGCCGAGGGCCAAAACGGCGGTCCCGGCGCGCTGTCGTCGCAGGATATCCGCCTGTTCGCGAACATGAGCCGAGATTGGTTCGGCCACGGCGCGGAAGACGCGGCGATGAAAGCGCTGCCGCTGCTGTGCGACAACATTTTTCCGACCACGCTCACCTCGTTCTATCGCGCGACGCTGGAGATGGAAGCGATCGGCCTGGAATTGCAAGCGCGCCGCTCGCCGAACGGCGACGCGGAATCGCACGCGGCGATCGTACGCAAGCTGCTGTACGACTACCATTCGCACCAATTCGCGCTGACCGGCGAGGACATGCGCGCACTCGGTTTGCCGGTCGTGCGCGATGCGGCGCTGGAATCCATCGCTTGGGACATCGCCTGCGATGTTCGCCGCCTGATCGGCCCGGAATCGCGCGAATCGTTGCAAGGCGATTGGCGCGATGCGCTGATCGCGACACCGGAATCCATGCGCGTGCGCCGCCGCAGCCGCGAGCGGCCGTTCGGCGTGTGGGAAACGCCCGAAGCGGTATGACTGAGGAGTTGCGCACGCTCGCCGATGTCGGTCGCGCGCTCATCGCGATCGCTTTGGTCGCCGCATCAGTCGCGAAAGGCCGCGATTTGCCTGGCTTCGCGCACGATCTCGAACGCTCGTTTTCGCGCTTGCGCGGCCACGCGGCGATGACGCTGGCGGGCGCCATCGTGCTCGTGGAGGCGGTCATCGCCATCGTCATGATCTTCGGCGACGACATGAGCCGCCACGCGTCGCTCGCGGCATTCGCGCTGATGACGATATTCACTCTGGTGGTGGCATGGTCGGTCGTCTTCGATCGCGGCTTGGTCTGCAGTTGCTTCGGCGCCGCCTCCGGGCATCGCATGAACGGCTATGACTTCGCGCGCAATCTACTGTTGACGGCCGCAGCGGCCACGGCTTGGCGCGGCGCCTCCGATGGCGATGCGCTCGCCGCGTTCGCGGCCCGACCGGCCGCGCTCTCGCTCGCGCTCGTCGTCAGCGGCCTGATCGCGCTCCTGTTCGTCGCGTCGCTGCAGGACATCGGCTTGCTGCTGCGCGTTCGGCGTGGGCGTTGAACGGATGAACGACGGCATGCTCGACGCCACTCACGTCGTTCTCGCGATCCTCGCGGTCTCGGTCGCGTTCAATCTGTTCTTGACCTTGCGACTGACGCGCATCGTCGCCGACAACGAGTATCTGAAATCGCCGACCGCGCTGCCCGTCGGCCAGCCGTTGCCTGCGTTCTCCGGGCGCGCGTTGAGCGACGGTCGTCGCGTGCGTTCGGAAGCGTTTCTCGGTCAAGCCTCGGTGCTGCTGTTCTTCGCGCCCGAATGCAAGGACTGCCAAGCGCGCGTAAAAGAGATTTCGGCCATGTACCCGGCCATGCGCGCCGCCGATGTCGGCATTCGTGTGATCGCGGCGATCTCGAAGCGTCGGATGCGCGAGTTTCTGGCGGATTCGCCCTTACTCGATCACGTCGTGATCGTCGGCCATGCGACGCAGCGGGCGCTCAACCCGCGCAGTTCCGCGCCGTTCTACATTTTCGTCGACCACGAAAACAAGGTGCTGGCCAGCGATTTTATCGGCGACGAGAATTGGTTGAGTTTCTGCGCGCAGATGCGAGAGGCCGCGCAGGCAGATACTTAACCGCATCGCTCGCGCCGAAACTGAGGCATTCCAGAAAAAAGCTGCGATGCCGACCGGATGTCATCCCGAGCGGAGCGAGGGGCCTGCTTGCGCGGAATCCACCTCATTTCCGCGTACTTTCCGCAACCGGAAATTCGCTATTTCAGCGAACGCCGAACGCAACGTCGTTTTTTCAAAAAAGCTGGATCCCGGCGTTCGCCGGGATGAGGGCTCGGAAACGGTAACGATTCGATTCGGTTCGATTCGCCCGAATGGGTTCTAGCGCAGAACAGAACATGGTTCGCAGCAGGCGCGGATCGAACGGTCGCTCCGCGTGCGAGGCATCAATCCTCGACCGCATGCGCCGCCGCTAACACCGCGCCGTCGCGCATCAGCGCCATCATCGCGGCGAGGTCGATATCCAAGGCGCGGTCGCGCGGCAGGAACGGCACGCGTTCGCGGATCGCGGCATGCGCGGCGGCGACGGCTTTGCCCGGATGGAACGGCTCGGCGGCGGACAATTCGGCGCGCAGGGCTTCGACCTCGGCGATAAACGCCGCGCGATCGGACGCATCCGGCAACGGACCGCCCTGCACTTTCGATGCGAATGCATCGGCGTCGGCGCGATCGGCCAGATCGCGCGCCGCATTGATCATGTCGCGACGCAAATCCAAGGCCTGCGCGGCAGTCATCAATTCTAGACCGATCACCTTGCGCAGATCCTCGGTCATCGCGAGCACATGCCGCGCCTCGTTGGCGCCCATCGACACGTGGTCTTCGGCATTGGCGCTGGTCGGGATCGAATACACCGACGCTGGATGCGCGCGCGAGGCCAAATCGTTGACGATGGCCGCAGCGGTGTATTGCACGATCATGAAACCGGATTCGGTGGCATCTTCATTACCGATCAAAAACGGCGGCAAGCCGTCGTTGGTCGCGGGATCGACGAGCTTGTTCAATCGCCGCTCGCTGATCGACGCCAGCACCGGGATCGCGGCTTTCACGTAACTCATCGCCAGCGCCAGCGGCATGCCGTGGAAATGGCCTGCGGAGATCACTTGCTCTTCGACGTGACGGGCGCGCGCATCCGGGAACACCAACGGGTTGTCGGTGACGGCGTTGAGTTCGATTTCGAACACGCGCTTGGCCTGCGCGACAGCATCGCGCACCGCGCCGTGGACCTGGGGAATGCAGCGCAAGGAATAGCTGTCTTGCGGCTGATGCTTTTTACCGCCGCGGAACGGCTTGAAGCGACGATAGAATTTTTCGCGGCCGTGGCGCTGATCGCTCGGCACCCAATCCCAACCGATATCGAAGCTGAGCGCGCGGGATGCATCGTCGTCCCAACTTTTCGGCAGCCACGGCCGGAATTTGGGCACGAGGTGATACGGAATATCGCTGAGCGTGGAGCCGGCGAGCAAACCGCGCAGATTCGCGGCGGACGTCACTTGCCCCGGATGCGGACGCAGCGCATGCACTTCTTCGGCGAACGCGCCGAGACGACCGGCGAAGGCGTCGATGGTCATCGCCGCGGCGAGATCGGCGGTATCGAGCAATTCTTCCAGTCGCTGCAGCGCGAGTACACCGCAAGCCAGCATCTGCGCGGTGCCGTTGTTCAGCGCGAGGCCTTCTTTGTACGACAACTCGATCGGCGCCAAACCCGCGCGGCGCAAGGCTTCGTCGCCGGGCACACGGTCGCCGTCGTAGAAGGCTTCGCCGCCGCCCAGCAACACGATGGCCAAATGCGACAGCGGCGCCAGATCGCCGGACGCACCCACCGAACCGAGTTGCGGCACCACCGGCACCACACCCGCGTTGAGCATCGCGGTCAGCGCTTGCAGCGTTTCCTTGCGCACGCCGGAATGCCCGCGCAGCAGCGTGTTGATGCGGATGCACAGCATCGCGCGCACCACATCGGCCGAGAACGGATCGCCCACGCATACCGCATGCGAAATGATGAGATTGCGCTGCAATTCCGCATGCAACGAACGCCCGGACGGCACGGCGCCCGGCAGTTCGTCGCGCAGCGGATGCGCGCCGAGCAGTTTGTCGGCATTGCTGCCGAAACCGGTGGACACGCCATAGATGGGTTCTTCGCGGCGCGCCTGTTCGGCCAAGAACGCGGCGGCGTGCGCGACGTTGCGCAGCGCGCCTTCGTCGAGCATGACCTGCGCGCCATAGGCCACTTCGACCAATTGCGCCCGGGTCAGGGAACGGCCATCGAGGCGGATCGGTTTCATTCCGGCGCCCCACCGCGCGGCAGTGCGCGCAGTTGTTCGCGCTCGACCAGCAAGGCGCGACCGACCTCGGCCTCGGCCACGTCGAATTGCTCGCCGCGACGCAGATCCTTCACCGCCACCACGCCGCGCGCGGCTTCGTCCTCGCCGCGAATCACGATGAAACGGATGCCGGCGCGGTTCGCGTATTCGAGCTGTTTCTTCAGCTTGCGCGGTTCGAGTTGGGTTTCGACGTTCAATCCTGCGGCACGCAGACGCTGCGAGAGCGCGAGAGCGCTTTCGAGACCGCTGTCGTCCATCAGCGACACCAGCACATCGACGGAACTGTCCGCGGTGCCGACCAAGCCCGCCTCGCGGAGTTGCCAGAACAAACGCGTTAAACCGATCGAAATACCGACGCCCGGCAATTTCGATTTGGTGTAGTGGCTGGCGAGATTCTCGTAACGGCCGCCGGAGCAGATCGAGCCGATCTCCGGGTGCGCGTTGAGCGTGGTTTCGTAGACGATGCCGGTGTAGTAATCCAAGCCGCGCGCGATCGACAGATTCAACGCGAAACGGTCGTCGGCCACGCCCAAAGCGCGCAACTGGCGCAAGACCTCGCGCAACTCGGCGCGGCCTTCCTCGAACATCGGCGAGCCGTCGCCCAGCGCATCGAGCGCCGCCTGCGCGGCATCGTGGCCGACCGCGCGCACCCGCGAGAACGCCAGCAGCGTGTCGGCGACGGTCGCATCTAAGCCGAAGCCTTCGCCGATCAGCGTCTCGCGCACCGCTTCCTCGCCGCGCTTGTCGAGTTTGTCGATTTCGCGCAGCACCGCGCCCTGCCGCTCGCCGTCGGCGATGCCCTGGTTCTCGAAGAACCCGCGCAGCAGCTTGCGGTGATTGAATTGAATGGTGAACTCGCCGATCGCCAGCGCCTCGAACACCGACGCGATCACCGCCGGAATTTCGGCGTCGTGGCGGGTGCTCAGCGCGTCTTTGCCGATCACATCGATGTCGCACTGGTAGAACTCGCGGAACCGGCCGCGCTGGGCGCGCTCGCCGCGGTACACGCGCTGCATCTGGTAGCGACGGAACGGGAACGCGAGGTCGTGCTCGTGCTCGGCCACGTAGCGAGCCAGCGGCACGGTGAGATCGAAGCGCAGGGCCAGCTCCGGCAGGCCCTCGGCCGACCCGCCCTCGGCGGACTTGCCCAGCGCCCCGGTGGATTGCACGAAATACACCTGCCGCTCGGTCTCGCCGCCGGACTTGGTCAGCAGCACCTCGGACAGCTCCATCACCGGCGTTTCCACCGGCAGAAACCCGTAGCGCTCGAAGGTGCGGCGAATGGTGTCGAGCATGCGCTGGAACGCGATCTGATCGCGCGGCAGCAGTTCGAGGACGCCGGGCGGGGTACGCGGCTTAATCAAGCGAAACTCCGAAGAGACAGCGGGGCCGCCAAGTGTAGCCGCTGCCCGCCCCGACGGCCCGGCCCAAGCGCCCGATCCGGCCGCCTCCCACCGCCCGACGCCTCGCCCGGGCTTGCCTGCGGGGGGGCGGAGTCGTTAGAATCGCCGGCTGAAATGTCGGGGTGTAGCTCAGTCTGGTAGAGCGCTACGTTCGGGACGTAGAGGTCGCAGGTTCGAATCCTGTCTCCCCGACCAATTGATTCCATAGAAAAAGCTGCCGCGAGGTGGCTTTTTTGTTGGTCGTTATGAATGAAGAAGCGGTGAGGACCTCGGCCGCCCGCGCGGCCTCATTGCCTTGGCGCCTCTTTGTTCCTGTGTGCGGGTCAGCATCTGGGTTCACGCGATGCATTCGTAGAGCGGGGCGAAGCTCCGCTACTCCGCTACCGGACAAGTAATAGCGGAGCTTCGCTCCGCCCTACACGGCGACATCACGGCGACATCACGACGATAGAACACGCCGTGGCGACGGCCGCGGCGATCGAGCCGCTCATCGGATGCCTCGCGTCCGATGCAAGATTATCCGCGAGCGCATAGGGTGCGCCTGTGGCGCACCGTTCGAGATTCATGCGCGGAGCGAGAGCGGTGCGCCACAGGCGCACCCTATGTGCGAAATCGGGTCGATTCGGTCCCAGCCGGATCAGTTGCGCAAATTCCGCGTCTGCCCTTCCCCCCGCACCACGAATCGTTCGATCGTGAGCGACTCCGCGCCCATCGGGCCGTAGGCATGCAGGCGGGTGGTGGAGATGCCGATTTCGGCGCCGAGACCGAGTTCGCCGCCGTCGGAGAAACGCGAGGAGGCGTTGACCATGACAACGGCGCTGCGCAATGCGTGAACGAAGCGCGCAGCGACGGCGTCGTCGCGGGTGACGACGACTTCAGTGTGATCGGAACCGTGGCGGCGGATGTGCGCGATGGCGTCGTCGAGCGTGTCCACCACGCGCACGGCGATGATGAAATCGAGGAATTCGGCATCCCAATCGTCGGCCTGCGCGGGCACGGCGCCGGGCATCCGCGCGAACGCGCGCGGGTCAGCGCGGAGTTGCACGCCGCGTTCGGCCAACATCGCCGCGGCGCGCGGCAAGAAATCGTCGGCGACATCCGCATGCACCAGCAGCGTTTCCAGCGCATTGCACGCGCTGGGGCGCGAGACTTTGCCGTCGAGCAGCAGATCGAGCGCGAGATCGAGATCGGCTGCGGCATCGACGTACAGATGACAGACGCCTTTGTAGTGCTTAATCACCGGCACGCGCGCGTGTTCGGCGACGAAACGGATCAAGCCCTCGCCGCCGCGCGGAATGGCGAGATCGACGATGTCGTTGAGCTGCAGCAGTTCGATCATCGTCTCGCGACGCAAGTCGTCGATCAGCGTGATCGCCGCCGCCGGTACTCCATGCGCTTCGAGGACGCGGGCCAGCGCGCCGGCGATGGCGACATTCGACCGCACCGCCTCCGAACCGCCGCGCAGGATCACGCCGTTGCCGGCCTTCAAGCACAACGCGGCAGCATCGGCGGTGACGTTCGGCCGCGCCTCGTAGATCATCGCGATCACACCTAGCGGCACGCGCACGCGCTCGATCGACAAGCCGTTCGGTCGCATTTCGCGCCGAGTGACGATACCGACGGGATCGGGCAATTCTGCGACTTCGCGCAGCGCGTTCGCGATGCCGGCGAGTCGCTGCGGATCGAGCTTCAATCGATCCAGCATCGCGCCCGTAATGCCTTTCGCTTCCGCCGCGCGCAGATCCTCGGCGTTCGCGGCGAGAATCGCGGCGGCATCGGCGTCGAGCGCATCGGCCATCGCGCGCAGCAATGCGTTTTTCGCGTCGGTGGACAAGGCCGCGACGGCCTGCGCGGCATCGCGACAAGCCAGCGCTTGCGCGCGCACAGCGGAGGAAGTGGTATCGGGCGTGTGCGCATCAGACATCGGTATTCTCCTGCGCCGCGCGTTCGATCAGCGACAAATCGTCGCGATGGACGATGACATCGCCGTAGTTGTATCCGAGCACGGCGTCGATCTCGTGCGATTTGCGGCCAGCGATCCGGCGAATATCGGCTGCGGAATACTGGGTGACGCCGCGCGCGATCGCGCGAGTCGATGCGTAATCGCCATCGCGACGCAGCACTTCCACGATGTCGCCGCGCCGGAATTCGCCGTGCGCATCGGCGACGCCGCTGGGCAGCAACGAAGCGCCTTTATCGCACAGCGCGGCCGCCGCGCCCGCGTCGATGACGATGCCGCCCTGTTCCGCGGGCGCATGCCGCAACCAATGCTTGCGCGCGGCGATGCGGCTGCGACCCGCGATCAAACGCGTGCCGATCAATCGATCGTCTGCCAAGGCTTGCGACACCGCGGGCCGCGTGCCGTCGAACAGTACGGTGTCGATGCCGGCCGCGCCCGCACGTTGCGCCGCGAGGATTTTCGTACGCATGCCGCCGGTGCCGACGACGCTGCCGGCGCCGCCGGCCATCGTCAGAATGTCGTCGTCAGGACCGACCACGCTCAGCATCGGCTTCGCATCGGCATGCGTACGCGGATCGCGGTCGTACAAACCGGCGATGTCGGTGGCGATGAACAGCACGTCGGCGTCGATCAACGCGGCGACGATCGCGCCGAGCGTGTCGTTGTCGCCGAGTTTGAGTTCGTCCACCGACACGGTGTCGTTCTCGTTGACGATCGGCAGCGCACCGCAGCGCAAGAGTTCCAGCAGCGTGGCGCGTGCGTTGAGATAGCGGCGGCGATTGCGCACGTCGTCATGGGTCAGCAGGACTTGCGCGACCGGCTGGGCGAAAAAGCCCTGCCAGAACGCCATCAACTTCGCTTGTCCGAGCGCGGCGAGCGCTTGACGTTCGGCCATCGCGGCGACGGGCGTCGCGGATTGCATCGCGGATGCCGTCGCCGATTTTGCCGACAACTTCATCGCGGCCTGCATCGTGGTTTGAATCCCGCGCCCCGCCGCCACCGCGCCGGACGACACGATGACCACTTCACGGCCTTGCGCATGGCAGGCATGCACGAAGGCGGCGAGATGCACGGCATTGCGCGGCGACAAACCGCCGTCGCTCGCCAGCAAACTGCTGCCGACTTTCAACACCGCGCGTTTCCACGCAGGTAAGGGTTGTTCGGCGAAGGTTACGGCTGTCGTCATCGCGACCTCACGCCGCCGCCAATCGCGCTTTCAGCGCATCGAGCCGCAGATCGCCCGCCGCGCCGGGCGACACACGTGCGGCGAGGCTGGCCTCGGGATCGCCTTCGGCCCAGCGCGCGGGATCGGCCGCTTGCTTGTACGCATCGCGAAACGGCACGCCCTCACGCGCGAGATCGACGGCGAGATCGGTGGCGTACATCGACGGATCGAGCGCTGCACGCATCGCCTCGGGTTTCCATTCGAGATTGCGAAGCAGATCCGGCAGCAATTCGAGCGCGCCAAGGCCGCGACCGAAAGCGTGGAAGATCGCGCCTTTGCTGAATTGCAGATCGCGGTGATAGCCCGATGGCAGCGATAATAATTGCTCGATCTCGGTGCGTGCCGCGGCGACGCTGGCGTAGCTGGCGCGCATCAGTTCGACGACATCGGGATTACGCTTGTTCGGCATGATCGAACTGCCGGTGGTGTATTGCGCCGGCAACGCGACGAACGCGAATTCGGCACTGGTGAACAGACTCAAATCCCAAGCGAGACGACGCAGGTCGAGCAGCGCGGAGGCCAGCGCATCGATCGCCGCCATCTCGAACTTTCCGCGCGACAGCTGCGCATACGCTGCCGAGACCTGCAAACGCGCGAACCCCAGCGCTTGCGTGACATGGTCGCGATCGAGCGGCAAATTCACCCCGTAACCCGCGGCGCTGCCGAGCGGATTGGCGTCCACCCAAGCCAGCGTGTCGCGCGCGCGTTGCGCATCGTCGATGAATCCTTCGGCCCAAGCCGCCCACCACATACCGAGCGAGGACACGACTGCGCGCTGCAGATGCGTGTAGCCGGGCAGCGGCATGGCGGCCTCGGCTTCGGCACGCGCCAGCGCGACTTGCGCGCATTCCACGCACAACGCATGCAGCCGCGCGAGACGATCTTTGAGCCATAGCCGCGTCGCGACGAGGATTTGATCGTTGCGGCTGCGTCCGGTGTGGATTTTTCGGCCAGCATCGCCGAGACGTTCGATCAAGCGCGATTCGATCGCCGAGTGACCGTCTTCGAATCGCTCGTCGAGCACGAAGTCGCCGTTGCGGAAATCTTCCGCGAGGTTCGTCAGCTCGATATCGATCCCGGCGAGATCGTCGGCGGCGAGAATGCCGATGCGGAGCAACCCATGCGCGTGCGCGCGACTGGCATCGATATCGAAGAGGAAGAATTCGCGATCCAGCACCACATCCTCGCCCGCAAGAAAGCGCTGGATGCGATCGTCGACCTTCACGCCGGGTTTTTGCCAAAGCAGATCGGACATGGGAGTTCCGTGAACTGTGAACGATGAATCGTGAAAGTATCCGCCATACCGCGCGCGTTATCGCGCTTAACGTCGGGAGTTCTCCCTCCCTTTCGCCATAGGCGAAGGGGAGGGTTGGGGAGAGTGCTCTAACGCCGAAACGACCCCCTCCCGACCTCCCCCTGCGCTTCGCGCAAGGGGAGGAGAAAAGCACAATGCGCTTCGAATAGGGGCGTAGCGAACGGAAAGTATGCTTTCTTCGAATGCGGCGAACGTATTTTTGACGCGTTAACGCACAAACCAGACAACAAATCGTCCGCTCACATCACTTCGAACGGAATACCCGCGAACTCGTCCAAACCGAAGGCGATATTCAGATTCTGTAACGCCTGCGTGGCCGCGCCTTTGAGCAAATTATCCTCGGTCGCGACCACCACCAAGCGCTTGCCGTCTGTGGACAGCGCGAAACCGCCGATCTCGACATGATGCCGGCCGGCGATGCGGCTCACCCAAGGCGCGTCGTCGAGCACGCGCACGAGCGGTTCGTCGGCATAAGCGTCTCGATAACGCGCGAGCACGGCCTCGCGCGTCGTCGGCGTGGACAGATGCAGATTCGCTGTGATCGTGATTCCGCGGAAATGCGACGCGACATGCGGCATGAACTCGACCGAATGCGCAAGATGACGCGTGACTTCGCGCTCGTGGACATGGCCGGTCAAGGCGTACGGCATCAAATTGTCGCGCAATTTGTCGGGATCGTTTTTGTCCGAGGGCGATGTGCCTGCGCCGGAATACCCCGATACCCCGAAACACTGCGCCGGCCCGACCAGCGCGCCGCGCATCGGCGCAACCGCCAATTGCATCACCGTCGCGTAGCAACCTGGATTGCTGATGCGACACTGCCCGCGATACGCGCTGCGGGTGAGTTCGGGCAAGCCGTAATACCAGCTTTCATCGAAACGATAGTCGGCGGAGAGATCGATCAGCACCGGCTGCGCGAACGCAGGATCGGTGCCTGCCGCGTCGAATGCAGCGACGCAAGCCGCGGCTTTGCCATTCGGCAAGGCTAGCACCACCGCATCCGCACCGAGCTCCGGCAACGCCTCGTTCGACGGCGAGGTGTAGCGCAGATCGCCGCGATAACTGTCGATATGCGCGTCGAGGCGCTGGCCGTCGAGTTCGCGCGACCCCACGTACGCCAATTCGAGATGCGGATGCGCAGCGATCAAGCGAATTAATTCGGCGCCGACATGCCCGCGCGCGCCCACGATACCGACTCGGAACTTCGACGCGCTCATGTCGCGGATCCTCGTAGCTTTTCTTCCAACCGCACGCGCAACGCAGGCCATTCGGCGTGCAGAATCGAATAAACGACGGTATCGCGCAAGGAGCCGTCGCGATGGCGCATGTGCGCGCGCAGCGTGCCGTCGCGCTTGGCGCCCAGGCGTTCGATCGCCGCCTGCGAACGCAGGTTCTCGTGGCTGGTTTCGAACGTCACCGACTCGCAGCCCATCGCGTCGAACGCGTGATCGAGCAACAGTCGCTTCGCCTCGGTGTTCAGCGCGGTCCGTTGAGCGCGCGTCGCGTACCAGGTGTAACCGATCTTGACCCGCGGCACGCTACGATCGACATCGTAATAACGCGTGCTTCCAACGACGACGCCATCGGCATCGAGCACAACGAACGGCCATGCGATACCCGCGTCGCGCTGCGCGAGCGCCGTAGCGATGTAGGCCTCGGCTTCGCCCGGCTGCGGTCCCGGCACGCTGGTGTAGCGCAAGGTCCACAGCTCACCGTCTGCCGCAGCCTTGCGCAGCGCATCCGCGTGTTCTGCGCGCAAGGTTTCTAACCTCACACTGCGGCCGGCCAGCGTCGGCGGCGGCCACGCCGTTGTGCGCGCATTCGCGGTCGCTTCGAACATCGTCATCGTTCAATCCGTCAGCGTGGCCGGGCGTTGCCGACAGTGTTCGAGACAGGCGCGGATGGTCGCGATACCGTCGCCGTCCACATCGCCCAATCCATACCAATACGCGCGCCAATACGATTGTTTGACGCTGCCGTCGGCCTCGGCGTCGTAGAAACTGTTGACCGGGTTGCCGCGACGCGAGCGCCAGAACAAACGCGGCTGTGCGTCGCGCATCAACTGCCAGACCGCACGGCCGAGCCCCTCGCCCTGCGCATCGTCCAACACCGCGAATTTATCCAGATACGGCACACCGCCTTCTTCGGTCAGGATCACCGCCGCGCGATAGTTTTCGCTGACGTAGGCGTGATGCAGCCGGGTGCGCTCGAAATAATCCGGCACCAGTTTGCGGCCGAACGCCGATTCGATCAGTTCGCGCAAACGCGCGCTGTCGAGTTCGGCCCACGATGTCGCTTGTAGTACGCGTTCGCCGCGACGCACCAGCGTGCCGGAACCTTTGTGCGTGAACAATTCCTTCGCTAACTCGTCGGGGCGCGTAATCGACACCGACGACGACAACGGCAGCGCGTCGAGCAAGGATTTGATCTGCTCGATCTTGACCCGCATGCCGCCGTTGATCCACGGCTGCGCCATCAGCGCCTCGTATTCGGTCGAGAGGTTGATCGAGTCGATCACCTTGCCGTCGCCGTCGAGCAAGCCGCCTGTACCGGTGAGGAAGACGATTTTGTACGGCTGCAGTTTCTGCACCAATTCGTTCGCGGCGAAGTCGGCGTTGACGTTGAGAATCTGCCCGCCTGCGGTTTCGCCGAGACTGGCGATCACCGGGATCGAGCCGGCCTGCAAACTCGCGTAGATGGGCGCGAGATCGACTTCGCGCACTTCGCCGACCAAACCGTACACATCGCGATCGAGATACTCGGCTTCGAACACGCCGCTGACGATCGAGGTCGCGCGCGCGTCCTGCGCCTGCAGCGCCTCGACCAGCTTCAGGTTCTGCGCATGGAACACGCGACGCACGATCGCCAACGCTTCGGGCGAAGTCACGCGCAAACCGTCGATCGTCTGTTTGACGATACCTGCGGCGGACAGTTCTTCGTCGAGTTGCGGACCGGCGCCGTGAATCACGATCGGTGTGAGCCCGACATCCTGCAGGAACGCGAGCGACGAGGTCAGCGCATCCAGATCGTCGCGCAGGACCGCGCCGCCGACTTTCACCACCGCGAAACGGGCGGCGTCGAGCTGCGAAAAACGCTTGAGATATTGCGAAATTTCTTTCGCGCCGGTCATCCCCGACAACAGCCGCACGATGGTTTGCCGCGTTTGCGGGTCGTGGACTTTGTGATCGAGACCTCGCGGATTGAAGGCGGGCGTCATGCGCGAGCGCTCCCATCGAGAATGCGGACGACCGATGCGGCGTAGCGTTCGAGCTGATCGAGCGCGACCCATTCGTCGGCGGTGTGCGCCTGGGCGATGTCGCCCGGGCCGTAAACGAAGGCAGTCAAACCCGCAGCGGAGAACAACGAGGCTTCGGTCCAAAAATCGACGGCGTTGCCGATCGGCAGGCCGAGTTCGTCGGCGAGATCGCGCGCAGCGAGGCGGCGATTCTCGGCGTCCGACACATCGCCCGCCGGCAACGACGGCCCACGGAACGTTTCTTCGTAATGCGCCAGCGCATCGTCGGCGGCGCAGGCGCGGAACTGCGCGTGCAGCGCGTCGATCTCGTGCGAAGGCAGCGGACGGAACCCGAAACGGACTTCGGCGCTCGGCGCGATCACATTCGCTTTGATGCCGCCTTCGACACGACCGATGTTGAAGCGCAAGCCGGTCAATCCACCGAAGCGGCGATGCAATTCGGAATCGACCAGATCGAGCGCTCGCGCGCCCCAGCGCATCGCGTGATGCAGCGCGTTGGCCTGCAGCGCGTTCGCACCGGAGGCGTGTCCGGCAGTGCCGCGGAATTTCATCAGCACCGACGCGATGCCGCGATGCGCTAACACCGCTTCGCACTGCGTGGGCTCGGCGACGAGCACTTCGCCGAAACCATGGTTCGACGCGAGAAACGCGGCGATGCAACGCGGGTCGTTGGCTTCTTCGTCGGTGGTGAACAGGAATGCAGCATCGCCGATCGTGCGCTGCGCAGCGACGATCAAACCCGCCGCCGCGCCTTTGATGTCGCAAGCGCCCAAACCGATCGCTCTGCCGTCGGCGATGCGCAGTTTCAGCGGATCGTCGGTCCATGCGTCCGACGACGGCACGGTGTCCAGATGCACGTTGAACACGCGCGTCGGCGTACCGCGCACCGCTAGCAACGAGACCGCACCGGCGCCGTGATCGGTCACGCGGCAATCGAAACCGGGCAATTGCGCGCGCAGATAATCGAAGATGCCGCCCGTCGGCGCGATCGCGCGCGGCGGATTGCGGGTGTCGAAGGAGACGAGCGCTTCGAGATGCTTGAGGATGTCGTCGAGCATGAAGGGATGTCGATTTGTTCCGGAGTCTGGTTGGCGGAGCGGAGCTGCGCTCCGCTCTACGAGTTAGGCGTTTTCGCCGTTCACTTCGGCCCACAGCGTACTGCTCATGCCGAACAGTTTGATGAAGCCCTCGGCTTCTTCCACGCCCCAGTCGGCCGATTGCGCGTAGGTCGCGCCCTTGGCGTTGAGGATGTGCGGCGAACGCACGGCCACCGCATCGACGCGACCACCGCGGGTTTCGAGCACCACTTCGCCGTTGACCTTGCGCTGCGACGACGCCAGAAACGCTTCGAGATCGGTTTTCAGCGGATCGTGATAAAAACCTTCGTACACCAATTCCACCCATTTGCGCGCGACATCGGGTTTGAAGCGGTTTTGTTGCTTGGTCAGCACCGCTTCTTCCAAGGCGCGATGCGCGGCGAGCAAGGCGGTCAACCCCGGCGCTTCGTAGACGATGCGACCTTTCAGGCCGATGGTGGTGTCGCCGGTGTACATGCCGCGGCCGACGCCGTAGGGCGCGAACATCGTGTTGAGCCGCGCCAGCAACTGCGCGCCGAGCATGACGTGGCCGTCGAGCGCGACCGCCTCGCCTTCGACGAAGCGCAGCGTCGCCTGCAACGGCGCCACCGGCCACTCGCTGCGCGGCGCGCACCACCCGCGCGCGCCTTCGCCTGGAGCGTCCCAGCGATCGATCTCGCCGCCGGACATCGTCAGCCCCAGCAGGTTCTCGTTGATCGTGTACGCCTTCTGTTTGGCGCGCACGCCGAAGCCGCGCTCTTCCAGATACGCCTGTTCGTAAGCGCGGGTCTGGGTGTGTTCTTTTTGGATTTCGCGGATCGGCGCGACGATGCGGTAATCGCCGCTGGATTTCACCGCGAGATCGAAACGCACCTGATCGTTGCCCATGCCGGTGCAGCCGTGCGCGATGACGTTGGTACCCAGCGCCTGCGCGCGCGCCAGCGATGCATCGACGATCAGATAGCGATCGGACACCAGCAGCGGATACTGCCCTTGATACGCTTCGCCGGCCCACACGAACGGTTTGACGAACCCGTCCCACAGCGCCGGGCCGCCATCGATGGTCACGTGCGAGGCGACGCCGAGATCCTGCGCGCGCTGTTCGATGTAGGCGCGCTCTTCGGCATCCACGCCACCGGTATCGGCGAACACGGTATGCACGTTCCAGCCGCGTTCTTTCAGGTACGGCACGCAGAAACTGGTGTCGAGGCCGCCGGAAAAGGCGAGGACGATGTCTTGACCGGGAATCGGGAATGGGGAATCGGGAATCGTGGTTTCAGACTGCGAGGACATATTCGGCTCCAGGAAATTGAATCATTCGGATGAGGATGCGCGATGCTTTTCCGATTCTCTAATCCCCATTCTCGATTCCCGCTTGCGCAGCAAGCCGCGCCATCACCGCTTTCTGCACATGCAAGCGATTTTCGGCCTCGTTGACGGCGATGCAATACGGCGCGTCCATCACCGCGTCGGTGGCTTTGATGTTCCGGCGCAACGGCAGGCAATGCGAGAACACGCCGTTGTTGGTCAGCGCCATTTTTCGCTCGTCGACGATGAAATGCTTGAATCGATCGCGGATGGGTTTTTCGGGCTCCCAATTGCCGAAGAACGGCAGAGCGCCCCAACTCTTCGCATACACCACGTCGGCGTCCGCATAGGCGCTGTCGGTGTCGTGGCTCACCGTGAGCGAGCCGCCGTTTTCGGCGACGTTCTGCGCGGCCCAGCCCATGTAACGCTCGTCGAGGATGTAATCCTCGGTCGGGCACAACAAGGTCACGTCCATGCCCATGCGCGTGGCGATGGTCAATGCGGAGTTGGCGACGGCGGTGTTCAGCGCCTTCGGATGATAGGTCCAGGTCAATACGTATTTCTTGCCGCGCAGGTCGGCGGTGCCGAAATGTTCCTGCAGCGCCAGTGCATGCGCCAATTCCTGGCACGGGTGCGTGATCGTCTCCATGTTGATCACAGGCACGGTCGCGTACTTCGCGAAGCCTTTCAGCACCTTGTCTTCGCGGTCGCTCGCCCAATCGATGAATTTGGGGAACGCGCGCACGCCGATCAGATCGACGTAACGGCTCAACACCTGCGCCACTTCGGCGATGTGCTCCTCGGTGTCGCCGTCCATCACGGTGCCCAGATCGAACTCGATTGGCCATGCGTCCTTGCCCGGCGCCAACACCACCGCATGCCCGCCGAGCTGGAACGCGCCCAACTCGAAACTGGTGCGGGTGCGCATCGAGGGATTGAAGAACACCAACGCGATGGATTTGCCCTTGAGCTGATCGCCGAGTTTTTCGCGCTTGAGCATGCTCTTCATTCGCGCGGCCTCCGCGAGCGTCGCGTCGAGTTCGGCGCGGGTCCAATCCTGGGTGTTGAGAAAATGCTTCATCGGCGTGCTCGGGTGAGGGGTTGGAGTACGTTGTTCGAGGTGTGTTGCGAGGGCGGCATAACGAAAAGGCCCGGCGGTGAGCCGGGCCTGATCTTGGATTCTGTGTCGTGACAAGAAAACGACGAAACCGGATCACCCAGCGTAACGGTGGGGTTCCGGTCGGCGCGCGCGCGAGGTCATGCCGGAGGCCATCCGGGCACTGGACATCGACAGGGGCTGCGCAGTCGTCATAGGGGGCGAATGCTCGCATGCGCACTGCGGTGGCGCAAGCGCTCGGAGGCTCAGCGCCGGGCTCAACGCTGAGGCTCCGGTTCCAGGATCGGCATCACGGATACCTTCACCAACAGGCGTTTGCCGGGGTCGAAGGGCAACCGGGAGCGGTATTTCACGCCGCGATGGATGTAATCGACTTCATAGGCGATGACTCGGCGGAATTCCTTCGGTACGCGCACGTTGCGGCATTTCGGCGGCCGCTGGGTAGCGGCGCCGGCGCGCGGGGGCGGATCGCAGCGCTCCTCGGTGGCGAACGCGCGGAGGGTTTGGTACACCGGCTCGACCGTCAGCACTTGCGCGTATTCGGTGCGGACGTGCGGCTGCTGCGGCACCACGGTCTCGGCGACCGCGGGCCCAGCGCCGAAACAGCCCACGCCGCATCCCAACGACGCCGCGACCGCCGCCATGAAGCGCCGACGCCGCGCGATCGACGGCGAAAAGGAGCGGGGCGCGGCCAGCGAACGGGCCGAGTCGAGGGAGGAATTCATCATCGGGAGTGTAGGTCAGTCGGATCGGGACGGATGAACCCCGCCTGTCGTGATTCTAATGCCCGAGTGCGTCGGCGTTCACATGATCGTTCGCCGAGCGCCCGTTCGGCGGCGGTTCGACGTATGCGTTTCGATCGACTGGACTCGACACACCCTCGGGCGGGGCCGCTAGAATCCCATCATCCCCTGCGCGATACCCCCATGAGCCTGCATCTCTACAACAGCCTGACCCGTCGGGTCGAGGCCTTCGAACCGCTCGACCCCGCCGCCGGCCCGACGATGTACGTCTGCGGCCCCACGGTCTACAACTACGTGCATATCGGCAACGCGCGCGGACCGGTGGTGTTCGGCGTGCTCGCCGCCCTGCTCCGCCGCCGCTACGGCAAGTTGCGCTACGCCCGCAACATCACCGACGTGGACGACAAGATCAACGCCGCGGCGAAGGAGCTTGGCGTGCCGATCTCGGTCATCACCGACAAGTACGCCGCCGCGTATCGCGACGACATGGCGATGCTGGGCGTGAGCGGCGATTTCGCGCCGGATATCGAACCGGCCGCGACCGCGCACATCCCGCAGATGATCGCGATGATCCAGCGCTTGATCGACAACGGTCATGCCTACGCTGCCGAAGGCCACGCCTTGTTCGCGGTCGATAGCTTTTCCGACTACGGCAAACTCTCGCGCCGCGACACCGAAGACATGCTGGCCGGCGCCCGCGTCGAAGTGGCGCCGTACAAACGCAACCCCGGCGATTTCGTGCTGTGGAAGCCGTCCTCCGACGACCTACCCGGCTGGGATTCGCCCTGGGGCCGCGGCCGTCCCGGTTGGCATATCGAATGCTCGGCGATGGCCGAAGCGCATCTGGGCGAAACCATCGATATCCATGCCGGCGGCGTGGATCTGCAGTTCCCGCACCACGAAAACGAAGTGGCGCAGAGCGAATGCACGCACAAGCACACCGATGGCAGTCACAAAACCTTCGCGCGCTGGTGGATGCACAACGGCATGCTGAATTTCGGCGGCGCGAAGATGGCGAAGTCGGTCGGCAATATCCAGCGCGTTCACGACCTGGTGCGCGAGCAGCCGCCGGAAGCGCTGCGCTACGCGTTGTTGTCGGCGCATTACCGGCAGCCGTTGGAGTGGTCGGATGGGTTGATCGAGCAATCGATTCGCACGCTGGATCGGTTGTATGGGACGTTGCGGGATCTGGCGGATGTGGAGGCCGAAGCGGATATCACGCCAGGCATCGAAAATATCCTGAGCGACGATTTGAATACGCCCGCCGCCATCGCAGAAATGAATAACTACGCCAGTGAAGCGAGACGCCTGATCGCCATGGGTTATCGCGCTTCTCACCCCGATCAGCATTCGCATCTGGCGGGAATCAAATCCGCACTTCTTGGCGCCGGCCTCGCCCTCGGCCTGTTGCAGCAATCGCCCGAGGCCTGGTTCGCGCGCGGGGCGTCCGGCGACGACGATGCGCGCATCCAAACGCTGGTGGACGAACGCAACGATGCGAAGAAATCCCGCGACTTCGCCCGCGCCGATGCGATCCGCAAGCAACTCGCCGACGAAGGCATTCTGTTGGAAGACACGCCGCAGGGCGTGCGCTGGAAGCGCGCCTGATCGGTTGAGCAAAGACCGGAAGGCTCTGTGGGAGGGCCGGAAGGCCCGATGCTGTTCTCCACAAAAGCATCGGGCCTTCCGGCCCTCCCACACATCGGGATCGATTCTTCGCTCGATCTTCGCGATGTCGCCGACCGATTCGCCGATACCCGCGCGCGCATCGAAGCGATCGAACGTCGCGTGCTGTCGCGAATCGGCGACGACAACCCGCCCGACGATGATCCGGGTGCTCCGTCGGCAGCCTAGCGAGGCCGATGCAGCAAGGCACAGGACGAATGGCGCATGTCGCCGTCTGGGGCGACGCCTTACGATGCGCATCGGTTGTGGGATGGCGGTTCGCGAAGCTGGGCATTGCGTGCGATCGGCAGCATGAGGGCAAAGCGACTGTGGGAGGCCGGAAGGCCCGATACTGTTCGCAGGGCGCTTCGGGCCTTCCGGCCCTCCCGCACAAACTTACAAGACAGCCCTCACTCCGATTCTGACGATCCGATTCCGACGATGACCGATTTCCCGCTCGAACCCACCGCCGCCGACGCGCAAGCCGCGATTCGCGACGAATTCGCGTTCTTCGCCGATTGGGCGGAGCGCTATCAGTATTTGATCGATCTCGGCCGTAAATTGCCGGCATTTTCCGAGGAATCGAAAACCGAGGAACATCGGCTGCTCGGTTGTCAGTCGATGGTGTGGATCGTGCCGTCGGGCGATGCGCAGCGGCTCGATTTCGCCGCCGCCAGCGATTCGGCCATCGTCTCGGGCTTGATCTATCTCGCGCTGCGCGTGTATTCGGGACGCAGCGCCCAAGAAATTCTCGCCACCGACGCCACCTACATCGCCGATGTCGGTTTGGCGAAGCATTTGTCGCCGACGCGCAGCAACGGTCTGGCCGCATTGCTCGCGTTCGTCAAGACGCGCGCAGCGGATGCCTTGCGCAACGACAATCCGGCATCGCCGTAACCGCGGAACGACGGCAGACGCATGAATTCTTCGGACGCCGTCGCGCAGGAAACGCCCGAAGTCGCGCCGCCGCTGCGCATTCCGGCGTTTCGTTGGTTGATGGCGTATCGCTTGCTCACGATCTTCTCGTACCAGATCGTGGCGGTGACGGTGGGCTGGCATGTCTACGAACTCACGCGCGACCCGTGGAAACTCGGGTTGATCGGCCTCACCGAAGTGCTGCCGTTCTTCTGCGTCGCACCGTTCGCCGGGTACTTGGTGGACCATTTGCCGAAGCGTCGCGTCGGCGCGATCGCCTGCGTCGGTTTGGCGATGACGCCTGCGATTCTCGCGATCGTGGCCTGGGGGCTGGTTTTTTCCGACGACCAGAGCGCGCGTTTGTGGCTGATCTACGGCGCGATCGTGTTCACCGGCATGGTCCGCGCGTTTCTCGGCCCGGTCTACAACACCTTGTTCGCCTGCGCGCTGCGACGCGATCAATTCGCGCGCGGCTCCAGCATCGGCAGCGTGGTGTTTCAGGGCGCGTTATCGCTGGGGCCGGCGGTCGGCGGCGCCATCATCGCGCTGGTCGCGAAATTCGGCGATCACGCCGAGCACTCCGTCGTGCCTGCTGGCCCCGCTTATCTCGTCGGCGCGGTCTGCGCTCTGGGCGCGGCTTATGCGCTGACCCGTTTGCGCGTGACCGAGCCCGCGTTGTCGCACGAACGCAGCCCGATTTTCGCCAGCATCGGCGAAGGCCTGCGCTTCGTGTTCAAAACGCCGATGATGTTGGGCGCGATGGCGCTGGATATGTTCGCGGTGCTGTTCGGCGGTGCGATTTCGCTGGCCCCGGCGTTCGTCAAAGACGTGCTGCATGCCGGGCCCGATGCGTTGGGTATTCTGCGCAGCGCGCCTGCGGCCGGCGCGGCGCTGGTCGGTTTGTGGTGCGCGCGTCATCCGATCCAGCGCAACGCCGGGCGTTTGATGTTCGGCGCGGTCGCGGGGTTCGGCCTGTGCATCATCGGCTTCGGTTTATCCGAGGTGTTGTGGCTGTCGGTGTTCTTCATTTTCTTATCGGGCGCCTTCGACGGCGTGTCGGTGGTGATCCGCTCCACCATCCTGCAACTGGCCACGCCCGATCACATGCGCGGCCGCGTGTCGTCGATCAACAGCATCTTCATCAGCTCATCGAACGAACTGGGCGCGTTCTACGCCGGCTCGATGGCGCGCCTGCTGGGCTTGGTGAACGCCGTCGTGTTGGGCGGCTGCGTGACCTTGGGCATCGTCGCCTTCACCGCATGGCGGGTACCGGCGCTGCGGCGGTTGGACATGAGAAGTCTGCATTGAACGCCGCAAACGCCGAAATCGCGATACCGCCAACGAAAAACCCCGCATTTCGCGGGGTTTTTCGTCTTTGTCTTCATGCCGAAAAAGAAGGGGAAATCAATCGCCCTGCTGCTTCTGCAGATGTTCCCAGCGCTCTTGTTCGTCGATGGTGCGCTCGGCGGTGAGGCGGGCTTCCAGGCGTTCCAGGCCGATCTCTTCGCCGGAATCCACGCTGTAGCCGTATTCGCCGGCATCCAGGCGCTTCAGCGTGCTGTCGATTTTGCCGATCAGCTTGCGGTAGCGGTCGCGGGTGCGCAGTTCCAACGAGTTTTCGGTTTCGCGGGTGGCGCGTTCGGCGTCGTCGCCCACATCGCGCACTTCGTCCTTCAGGTTTTCGATGGTCTGCTTCGACTCCTCGATCAGATCCGCGCGCCACTGCAGCAGGCGCTGACGGAAATACTCGATCTGCAGCGGCCCCATGTATTCCTCGTCGCGGCTGGGTTTGTAGCCGGCCGGGAGGATCGGGCGGCCGGTGGCCTCATCGACGGTGTACGGAACGACCTTGATCTGACCGCGCGGCGCGGGTTCGACCGGCTTGGCGGCGACGGCGACGGCGACCTTGCCGGAGGTCGGGCGCGGCACGACGACCACAGGCTTGACCTCGGCGCTCTTCGCGGCCGGCTTGGCCGTGGCCGGAGCCGGCGCGGAGGCGGGCTTGGGCGCGGGTGGTTTCGGCGCTGGGGCGACCGGCTTCGCCGCCTCAGGCTTAGCCGAGGGCGCGGCCGGCGCGGTTATGGCGGGCTTGGGCGCGGGCGCTGCCGGTTTCGCGGCGGGCGCGGGCTTGGCGGCGACGGGTTTGGTCGGAGCGGGCGCGGGTTTCGGCGCAGCTTTGGCCGGCGCCGCCGGCACGGGCTTGGCGGCGGCAGGCTTGGGTGCGGGTTTCGAGGCGGGCTTGACCACGGCTTTAGCGGCCGGTTTCGGCGCGGGCTTCGCGGCGGGTTTCGCAGGCGCTGCCGGTTTCTTGGCCGTCGTCGTCTTCGCGACAGGCTTGGCTGCGGCGCTGGACGCTTTGCTCGCGGGCTTAGCGGCGGGTTTGGCGGGGGCTTTGTGTGCGGCCTTGACGGCCTTCGCTACGGGTTTCTTTGCTGCCACGTCCGAAAATCCTTCGTAATGTTCCCTTGAGGCGGGAAAGCGGGCTGTTATACCCTGCGAACACTGCAGCGGCAACCGTGCGACGACGGCGCTGCGCTTCCTCGCGACGGTAGACCCGTCGCCGTCTCGCTCTCGCTTTCCCGGCGCCCACCTTCGCCGCACCGACCTCGACGCTAACCGCTTGATAGAACGACTGCTGATCGCTGCGCTGCGCTTATATAAACGTTGGCTGAGTCCATTATTAGGACAGCGCTGTCGGTTCGTTCCGACGTGTTCGGAATATGCGATGACCGCCGTCGAGCGCTACGGAGCGCTCAAAGGCAGTTGGATGACGGTCCGTCGCATCGGTCGCTGTCAGCCGTTTCACCCAGGCGGCTACGACCCCGTCCCGGAACGTCCGGGCGTGGCGTCGAGTGCGAGCGCAACACCCGGCCCCGGCTCCAATGCCGGCCACCATTCAGATTCCGATTCCGATTGCGACTCAGACTGTCGCCACCATTGAAACCGCTCCCATGACCGAGTCCGCTTCCCCCGCCCCCGCTGCCGCGACGCTCATCGTCAACGCCCGCCTCGTCGACGACGGCCGCGAGTTCGACGCCGACCTGCGCATCGCCGCCGACGGGCGCATCGCGGAGATCGCGCCGGGTTTGGCCGCGCGCGGGAACGAAACGGTGTTCGACGCCGCCGGCAGACGTCTGCTGCCGGGCATGATCGACGACCAAGTGCATTTCCGCGAACCCGGGCTCACGCACAAAGGCGACATCGCCAGCGAATCGGCGGCGGCCGTGGCCGGCGGTATCACCAGCTTCATGGACATGCCCAACACCAGCCCACCGACGCTCGACCGCGCGGCGCTGGACGACAAGTACCGCCGCGCCGCCGGTCGCGCCTGGGGCAATTACGGTTTCTACATGGGCACCAGCACCGGCAACATCGACGACATCCGCGCGATCGACCCGCTGACCACGCCCGGCGTGAAGATTTTCATGGGCGCCTCCACCGGCAATATGCTGGTGGACGACCCGGCGATTCTCGACGCGGTCTTTCGCGACGCGCCGACGCCGATCATCACCCACTGCGAAGACACGCCGATGATCGACGCTGAATTGGCCAAATACCGCGCCGAGTACGGCGACGACATTCCGGTCGAATTCCACGGCGAGATTCGCAGCCGCGCGGCTTGCATCACATCCACCCGCCTCGCGATCGAACTCGCGCGCCGGCACGACGCGCGCCTGCATGTGCTGCACATCAGCACCGCCGACGAGTTGGCGTTGTTCGAGCGCGGCCCGCTGATCCGCGCCGACGGCAGCCGCAAGCGCATCACCGCCGAAACTTGCGTGCATTTTTTGCGCTTCGATCGCCGCGATTACGCGACCCGCGGCAATTTCATCAAATGCAACCCAGCCATCAAGAACCCGAGCGATCGCGAAGCGCTGGTGCGCGCGTTGGCTGAGGATACGATCGATGTTCTCGCCACCGATCACGCGCCGCATACGCTGGAAGAAAAAAGCGCGCCGTATCTGCGCGCGCCCAGCGGTTTGCCGCTGGTGCAATTCGCGCTGATGGCCGCATTGGAATGCGTCCACGAAGGCGCGCTGACCGTCGCGCAGGTGGTGCAAAAGTTCGCGCACGCGCCGGCGCAGTTGTTCGACGTGAAGGATCGCGGGTTCCTACGCGAAGGTTATTTCGCGGATCTGACCTTGATCGAAGACCGGCCTTACACCGTGCGCCGAGAAGACGGGCTGTCCAAATGCGGCTGGTCGCCGTTCGAGGGCACGACCTTCCGTTCGCGCATCGCATCGACGTGGGTGAACGGGCATCGGGTGTGGGATGGCGAGCGCTTGCTCGGCGATGCGCGCGGTCTGCGCTTGGAGTTCGCGCGATGAGTCGTTCCGCTCGCCGCTCGTCGTCGTGGCTTTTCCTCGGCGTCGCGACGCTGGCCTCGCTCATGGCGCTGCCGAGCGCGCATTCGCAAGTCACGAGGACCGCGACGGCACAGAAAACCCCCGCAACGAGCGCGCCTGCGCGCGCGACGCCCGACCCGACCGCGCCCACCAAACGTCTGATCGGCGGCGATGTCGCACCGGTGCGCGGCACCGTGCTGCCGAAGTCGGTGCAGCAAGGCGCGTTGGTGATCGGTCGCACGCATCAAGCCGCGACCGTCGAATTCGGCGGACGCATGCTGCGGGTCTCGCCGAACGGTCTGTTCGTGTTCGGCGTGGATCGCGACGAAAAAGGCCCGCTGGTCGTCAACATCAAACAACCGGGCACGAGCATCGTGCCGCATCGCATCGAAGTGACGCCGCGCGATTGGCCGATCGAACGGGTCAACGGCGCGCCGCCGAAAACCGTGAATCCGCCGCCGGAGATCGCCGAGCGCATTTCGCGCGAGCAAGCGCTGATCGTTGCGGCGCGCAAGCGCGACGATGCGCGCGAAGATTTCGCGCAGCGCTTCGTTTGGCCGGTGCAGGGCCGCATCAGCGGGCGTTTCGGCAATCAGCGCATTTACGACGGCACGCCGAAATCGCCGCACGGCGGCATGGATATCGCCGCGCCGAACGGTACCGCGGTGAAATCGCCTGCGGGCGGCATCGTGATCTTCGCCGCGAAGGATTTGTATCTCACCGGCGGCACCGTGTTGATCGATCACGGCGCCGGCGTCAGCTCGAATTTCCTGCATCTCTCGCGCGTCGACGTGAAGGTCGGCGATCGCGTCGAACAAGGGCAGATCATCGCCGCCGTCGGCGCCACCGGCCGCGCCACCGGCCCGCATCTGCATTGGGGCATGCACTGCAACGGCGTGCGCGTCGATCCGCTGTTGGTGTTGGAACTCGGCAAATAAGAATGTAACGGCTAGAACCGCGTACACCGTCGCGCGTCATCGACCGATCCCGTGGGCATCGGCCGCGCATCCATCGCGCATTCTTCTTTATATCGGCGATAAATCAGCCGGGCGCATTCATCATCATGAACGCGAATCGCGCCTCTCTTGCGTGCATGGCGTGCTACGTTTCGTTCGCTGTCGTCGTATCGCCAGCAAGCTGTCAGGCACGACAGTGGTGGTTCCCATCCATTCGATTGAAGGAGTAATCGAGATGCGTCATTTCACTGCGATAGCCGTCGCGGCCAGCCTCGCGCTGGTCGCCTTCCAAGCCGAAAGCCGAGACTCGCGATCGGGCAACGTTTCTCCAACCCTGCTCGAAGCGCCCTGCCCCGAAGAACCCATTTACGCCAATGGCGCCGTATCGACGAGATTACTCGGCGATTGCGGCGGAGACCCGGGCGGCGGGGGCGGGGGCGGCGGAGACCCAGGCGGCACGCCGACGCCGCCGCCTCCGTTCGCACCGCCGCTGATGCTGCCGCCGCTGGTGTCGTTACCGACGCCGTTCTTCGATCCCCGCTACCAGGAAACGTGCAATCAGATACCGCACCCGTTTTTTTCGCTAGGAAACAACACTTACAGCAACGATGTCGCGCAAGGCACCACGCTGTATTTGTCCGGTGTGGTCGCGCGAGGCACACGTGTGGTCTACGGCTTCTACAATCCGGCGGGACAATTGGCGGGCGTCAAAGAAACCACCAGCGCCGGAAGCAACTGCGTGATCGCGCACGAACCGAATGGGTTCAACACCGGCGCTCTGGCGCCCGGGTACTACAACCTGTACGCGAGCTTCGTTGGGCTCGGCGCCCCGTACACGGTGCAATGCTTCTTCGGTCGTATCCCGTCCAATGTGTATGTTCCCTGGACCGGCTTCCCTTGCCCGCAACCCATGTATCTCGTGACCACGATTCGAGTCCGCTGATCGCATGATGCGCTGCCCGAAGGGCGTCCGATCTGGAGGCCCTTCGGGTTCGCGTGCAATCGAGCGTCGAATCGAGATCGAAAGAGCGCCGACGACGATCGCGAAGCGCTCAGCCCGCGGCGCCGCCCTTCCCGCTCACCGTCGCCACCGCATCGTGCGGGTGCAGGCTCTCGAAATGCGCGACATCGATGTCGAAACGCCGCACGCGCGGGTCGTCGGCGAATGCGGCGGCGATGCGCCGCGCGGCGTCTTCGCAGAACATCAGATGCTCGGCGTTGAGGCGGGCGAAGGCTTGTTCGTCTTCGCGCTTGACCGCGGTTTGCACCGGCGTGCCGAGCGCGGCTTCGACACGATCGATCCATTCGGTCGCGTCCCAGGATTCGAACGAGAATTGCAGTTCGAGCTTCACGTTCGCGCGGCTGCGCTGCGCGTGCGGGGTCGCGGCGAGACCGCGCTCCGACGCCAGCCAATCGCGCACCACTTGCGTGGACAAGGGATGCGCGGCGGAGAAATCCTCGGCGAAACGCTCCGCGTTGGCTTGTCGCGACAATGCGGCGGAGGCCGGACAGGTGCTGGAATATTCGACCGAGAACCCGAGCCGCAAAGCGAGATGGCCGCGTTCGAGCGATGCGTCGATCTCGATCGGGTAGCGCTTCCAGCCGCGGTGCCCGCTAGCGAGCGCCGTGCGTTGGATCAAATGCTCGTACCGCAGCGCGATCCGCGCCGACGACGACAACGCGCCTTGCGACTCCAGGCAGCGCTGCAACACGAGGCGCAGTCGCCCGGGGGTCAAGCCCTCTTCCGCCAGCGCGTCCTGAAGCTGCAGATACAGCCGCGACATGTGGATGCCGCGCGCGTCGGCCTGCTGCAGATCGACGAAGACATCGACCGAGGCCGGCACCTGCAGTTCGCCGCCGTCGTCTCGACGCAGGCGCAGCGGCAGCGCGATATTGCGCATGCCGACCCAGTCCAACGGACGCGCGGCGCGCGCCGCATCGTCGGCGACATCGGGCAACGCGTGCGGGCGGTCGGAAGGCGTCAAGGCGGTCGATGCTGCGGCGCGAAAAGGACATGCATTGTAGCGGGCCGTCGCCGAACCGCCCCGAAGCGAGGCGACATCACGGTGGAACGCTGTTTCGCGCACGCATGCGCGAGGCCCCGCTGGCTCAGCCGCGAGCCGCGCGCCAACTCGTCCACAGCGCCGACCACGGCGAGAACGGCGAGGTCGGCGACACACGACGCCCCGAGGCGATCCGACGCAGGCGCGACGACACCAGCCCGTCGTGAATACGCCGCGGGCGCGTGGACGCGGACGGCGGCCAGGCCGCGATCAGCGCACGAGCGAAGGCCGCCCGCGTCGCGGCATCGCTCTCGTCGGCGCTGGCGCGCGCGGCATGCAGGCCGATCAATGCGAGGCCCGCGGATGCGCCGCCGACCTCCGCCGAACGCGACGCCGCTGGAACTGCGCCGAACAACGCGCGTTCGACGGCCTCGATCGCATCGGCGCACGGGCGCAGAACATCGGCCGAAACGCGAAGCGACTGCGGGCTGGGCTCGCGTGCGGCAGCGAGCACCGCTTCGCGCGCCATCGAGAAGGCCGCGAGCGTATCCGCGAGCGACGCCCACGGTGCCGGCGACTTCTGAAGCGCGATGCCGAGCGGATGACGGCGCGCACCGCGCGACCAACCGCGCAGTTCCTCTTCCCACCAGCCGAGCTTGGCGATGCCCGGCGCGGGATCGCCGGCGCTCCAAGCGGCATCGACGAACTCCTGCAGCAATGCGAACCAGGCTTCCGCATGCGCGCGCCGCGCCGGTTCGACGAACGTCAGCGCGATGCGCCATTCCGGCCAGCGCGCGCGCCACTTATCGAGAAAGTCGGTGTCGTCGGCGGCAGTGGACATGGTCGAGCGCGAGCGTCGCTCAGGCCTCGAGCGGCATCAGCCGCGCCCACAGCGCGGGGTCGAGCAAATCCTGCGGGCGCTCCAGCATGACATCGCCGCCCCACGCCTCCGGCGAATCGTTCGGCATGCGATAGCCCCACAGCGCCACGATCGAGGGCATACCGGCCGCGCGCGCGGCGACGATGTCGCGTTCGTCGTCGCCGATATAAACGCAATCGCGCGGTTCCAAGCCGAGTTCTTTCGCCGCATGCAGCAGCGGCAGCGGATGCGGTTTGCGCTCGGCCAGACTGTCGCCACCGAGCAGCACGCCGCAGCGTTCTTCCCAGCCGAGCATCGGGATGAGTTCTTCGGCCAAATACATCGGTTTGTTGGTGACGATGCCCCAACGGCCGCCTTCGGCCTCAATCTCGGCCAGCATCGTCTCGATGCCCTCGAACGGCGCACAGTCCTGACCGAGCACGCGTTCGTAGGTGTCGAGAAAATCGTCCACCATCTCTTCGCGATCGGCGCGATCGAGTTCGGGGAACGCGGCCGCGAGCATCGCGCGCGAACCTTTGGAGACGTGCGGGCGCAGCGCGTCGAGCGTCATCGGCTCGCGTCCGCATTCGCGCAGCATCAAATTCATCGCCGCGACCATATCGGGCGCGCTATCGACCAGAGTGCCGTCGAGATCGAACAGAACGGCGCGGGGGTATTTGCGTGTCGGCATGGGGAATGGGGGCGATCCGTGTCGGCGAAAGGATAACGTACGCGAACCCGCATGCCAGAGCCTGCGAACAGGCTTTGTGAGGGCGGTTACGATTTCAACATCGAATCAGAATACCGGTTTGATCGCGCAGGCCAAGTAGTTGACGTCGGTACGCCCGCCGACGTAGGCGCGATGGCGTAACGGGTCGTAGATCAGTCCGCTCACGTCCTCCAGCGACAGGTCCGCCGCGCGTAACGCACCGGCCAGCTCCGAGGGTTTGATGAAGTCGCGGTACTGGTGCGTGCCTTTGGGCAGCATCCGCGCGACGTACTCGGCGCCGACGATCGCCAGCGCGAACGCCGCCGGCGTGCGATTGAGCGTGGACAGGAACAGCCGGCCGCCCGGCTTGAGCAGCGTGGCGCAGGCTGCGATCACCGAGGCGGGATCGGGCACGTGTTCGAGCATTTCCATGCAGGCGATGGCATCGAACGTACCGGGCGCTTCCGCCGCCAGGGTTTCGACAACGGACAGGCGGTAATCCACCTCCACACCGGATTCGAGCCGATGCAGCTTGGCGATCTTGATCAGATCGGGCGCAAGATCGATCGCGGTCACCTGCGCGCCCTCGCGCGCGAGCGCCTCGCTCAACAACCCACCGCCGCAGCCCACATCGAGCACGCGCGCACCACGCAGCGTCGTGCGCTCGCGCACATAGCCCAACCGCGCGGGATTCAGCGCATGCAGTGGCTTTTGCGGGCCTTCGGGGTCCCACCATCGATTCGCCAACGCGTTGAACTTGTCGAGTTCGGGTTGGCTGAAGTTGTCGTTCGTCGTCGCTTGCATCAGACATGTCCTCTCGCTTCGAACCATCCCTGGTGCGCTACACCGGCCCGCGCATCCATGCGCGGGCGTTCGCCGATGCGCGAGGCAATGCCTCGCAAACGCATCGGCTCACCCCACCATCGATTCGCCAACGCGTTGAACTTGTCGAGTTCGGGTTGGCTGAAGTTGTCGTGTTTCGTTTCTGCTGTCTGCATGACCGTACCCGAAGTTTTCGTGGTCGCTCGTTAGCTTTTGCTGTCATCCCGAGCGCAGCGAGGGACCTGTTTTTGGCTTTTTCTCATGCCAGAAAATAAAACAGGTCCCTCGCTGCGCTCGGGATGACAGTTCTTTAATCGGCTCTTTAATCGCCTACCGCCACCGCGCCGATCCGCTCCCGCCATTGCCGGGCATTCGCGATCAACGCATCGATGTCCATATCGACGAGCATGCGTTCGCGCAGTTTCGGTTTACCTGCGATCCACACGTCGCTCACCTGATGCCGCGCGGTGGCGTACACCAGTTGCGAGGCGACGTGATGCAACGGCTGCGTTTCGAGCGCCGAGAGATCGACGCAGACGATGTCCGCTTGTTTTCCCGGCTCCAAACTACCAACCAAATGATCGAAGCCCATCGCTTTCGCGCCGCCCAACGTAGCCGCCCGCAGCGCGCTGTGCGCATCGAACGCGGCGGCGTCTTCGGCCACGGCTTTCGCGAGCAAGGCGGCGGTGCGCATCTCGCCGAACATATCGAGATCGTTGTTGCTGGCGGCACCGTCGGTGCCGATCGCGATGTTGACGCCGGCCTTCTGCAGTTTGCCGATCGGACAGAAGCCCGACGCCAACTTCAGATTCGATTCCGGGCAATGCGCCACGCTCACGCCGCGTTCGGCGCACAGCGCGATTTCGCCGTCGGTGAGTTGGGTCATATGCACCGCGATCAGGCGGTCGTTGATCAAACCCAAACGTTCCAGCCGCGCGATCGGGCGCTGGCCGTATTTTTTCTGCGATTCGACCACTTCCTGCGCGGTTTCGTGCGTGTGCAGATGCACCGGCACATCGAGTTGATCGGCCAGCATGCGGATGCGCTCGAAATTCGCGTCGGACACGGTGTACGGCGCGTGCGGCGCGAAGGCGGTCGCGATCAGCGCATCGTGCCGCCACTGGTCGTAGACCTCGCAGGCGCGATCGAAATACTCGTCGTCGCTTTTCGCCCAGGCCGTGGGGAAATCGATCACCGGCAAACCGACGCGCGCGCGAAAACCGTAGCGCTTGTAGGTCGCGGCCTGCACGTCGGGGAAAAAATAGTTTTCGTTGCAGCAGGTCGTGCCGCCGCGCAGCATTTCGGCGATGGCGAAGGCGATGCCGTCGGCGACGTACTCCGGCCCCATGATCGCGCCTTCGATCGGCCAGACGTGTTCCTGCAGCCAACGCATCAGCGGCATGTCGTCGGCGACGCCGCGCATCAGTGTCATCGGGTTGTGCGTATGCGCGTTGACCAAGCCCGGCATCAACACGCCTTCGGGCCGCGAGATCGTTTCCTTCGCCTCGAATCGCGCGCGCGCCTCGGCGATGGGCAGTACGGCCACGATCGCGCCGCCGCGCACGGCTACCGCGTGCTGTTCAAACACCACGCCATGCGGCGCGATCGGCAGCACATAGCGGGCTTCGATCAGAAGATCGCAAAGATCGGGGACAGCGGCTTCGGGGGGCGGGGTGTAGCCGGGAAGGGATTCGTCGCTCATGGCCGCATTGTCGCATCCCGAAGGCGACGGGCGCGTGTCGAGGCCGCGGGTGGCGCCTCAGTCCGAAGCCGGCGCTTCGCGAAGATGTCCGCACGCGGCGCACAGTTTCGCCCGGGGTGTTCGCAGGGGTTTGCCGCAATGGCCGCAGGGCGGGCCGTAGTCCGCGAGGCGGTGGTGCCAGAGGGCCTGGGGATTGGTCTCTTCAAACCCCGTCAGCTCGTGATAAAGCATGAGCGCAGGCCAGTACATCGACTGCTTCGGCGTCGCGTCCAAAGGAATCTGGAACTGCTGCCGATAGAGTTTGATGTTCTGAAGTGAGGAAAGCAGCAACGGTGCCATCTGCGCCCACTCGTCTTCGTCGAGCATGGGCAGAACGCAGTCGCAGCGCCAGCAATAGAGAGGCTTTGGCATTTCGATGTCCCGACCGTTTTGCCTTGATTGTAAGAGCGACTAGAGTCGCGACCGGATCGTCTCGTGCCGGCCCGATCGGGACTGGCGGCACGGGGGCGTGTAAACGCGAACACCCGCCGGAGGGCGGGTGTTCTGGAAGCGATGTATCGAAAGCGGGACCCCGGCTTTCGCCGGGGTGATTGATTCATCACGAGGCCCGCATGCGGGCCTCTATGAATCAATCACTTCACGCGAGAAACATACTCGCCCGAACGCGTATCGACTTTGATGATTTCTTCGTTGCCGACGAACAACGGCACGCGGACCACGGCGCCGGTTTCCAAGGTCGCCGGCTTGCCGCCGGTGCCGGCGGTGTCGCCCTTCACGCCGGGGTCGGTCTGGACGATCTTCAGCTCGACGAAGTTCGGCGGCTGCACGGCGATCGGGCTGCCGTTCCACAGGGTCACCACGCAGGCTTCCTCGCCCTTCAACCACTTCTCGGCGCCGCCCATACCGGCCTTGTCGGCCTGCACCTGCTCGAACGACTCCTGGTTCATGAAGTGCCAGTATTCGCCATCGCTGTAGAGAAACTGCATGTCGGTGTCGACGACATCGGCCACTTCGACGTTGTCGGTGGCCTTCATGGTCATTTCGACCACGCGGCCGGATTTGATGTTGCGGAACTTAATGCGGGTGAAGGCCTGCCCCTTGCCCGGCTTGACGTATTCGGTCTCGGTGATGACGCAGGGGTCGTTGTTGACCAGGATCTTCTGCCCGGTCTTGACGTCGTTCATGCCCAAGCTGGCCATGGGGTGCTCCTGAAGAAAATGCGGGAATGTGGGAATTCGCGACGCAGCCCCGGCGGACGCGAGAGCCCGGGCGGCTAGAATGGCGGGCTGGGCCTCCGGATGCGTGCGCCCCGGAACGACTCGGCCGACAGAACCGCTAATGATACCCGCTGCCTCCCCCTCGCTGCAGCCCGCCCTCGGCGGGGACTGGAAACGCCTCTGGCGCGACGCCGTACGCGACCCGGCCGAGTTGCTGGCGTTGGTGGGCCTGGAAGGTCGCGTGCCCGGGGTCTCGCCGGAGGCGGCCGAAGCCTTCCCGCTTCGGGTTCCGCGCGGATTCGTCGCGCGCATGCGCCCGGGCGACCCGCACGACCCGCTGCTGCGGCAGGTGCTGCCGCTGGACGAGGAATTGCGTCCACTGCCCGGCTTCGCGCTGGACGCCGTGGGCGATACCGCCGCCAAAGCCAGCCGCGGGGTGATCCAGAAATACCGCGGCCGCGCCTTGCTGATCGCCACCGGCAGTTGCGCGGTGAACTGCCGGTACTGTTTCCGTCGCCATTTCCCTTACGCCGACGAGACCGCGGCCGCCGACGGCTGGCGGGACGCCGTGGCGACCATCGCCGCCGACGCCAGCGTCGAAGAGGTGATCCTGTCCGGCGGCGATCCGCTGTCCCTGGCCACGCCGAAGTTGGCCGAGCTCACCTCTCTGCTCGCCGGTATTCCGCATCTGCGCCGGCTGCGCATCCACACGCGTTTGCCGGTGGTGTTGCCCGAGCGCGTGGATAGCGAACTCGTGACTTGGTTGAGCGGGCTGCCGTGGCCGGTCGCGGTGGTGATCCACGCCAATCATGCGCAGGAATTCGACGTCTCGGTCGATGCCGCGCTCGCGCGTTTGCGCGAGGCCGACACGACGCTGTTGAACCAAGCGGTGCTGCTGCGCGGGGTGAACGACGATGTCGAGGCGCTGGCCGCGCTGTCGGAGCGCAGCTTCGAGGCGGGCGTGCTGCCGTATTACCTGCATCAGCTCGATCGCGTGCAGGGCGCCGCGCACTTCGAGGTGGACGACGATCGCGCGCGCGCGCTTCACGCAGCGCTGATGGCGCGGCTGTCGGGCTATCTGGTGCCCAAGCTGGTGCGCGAGGTCGCAGGCGATCCGGGCAAGCGCCCGTTGTGACCGAGCGCGCGGACGAAGGGGTCGCTTCGTCACGACAGCGTCGCCGGGTTGCGGCTACACTTCGCTGAACCTTTCGCGACTTGTGCGGTCGCGGCGCGTCCGGTAAAACATCGGACAGCCCAGCCGAATCAATCACTTGCGCGATGGATTCGTCCCGAATGCGTCATCGGCTCGCCTGCAGGCACCACGCGCCGCGGCCGGCCCCTTACCCCCGGAGATCCGCCGAATGTCGAGAAGCCACGACGCCGCCCTGCGTCTGATGTTGGTCGACGACAGCGTCGAAGAAGCCGAAGGCATCGTCAGCGGTTTGCGCAATGCCGGCATCGCAGTGCGCCCCTTGCGCCCCGCCTCCTTGGACGAATTGACCGCGATGCTCGCCTCGCAGTCCATCGACTTGGTGCTGTCCTCGCATCCGTGCGCGCTGGCGGCGCTGCCCGAAGTGCTGCATCGCGTCTCCGGCACCGGCAAGGACATTCCGGTGATCGCCGTGGTCGAGCAGGTGGACACCGACGGCTTCGCGGAGATTCTCGGCGGCGGCGCCCGCAGCATCGCCCTGCGCCACAAACCCGCGCAATTGTTGACCGCGATCCGCAGCGAATGGAGCGACCTCGACGCCCGTCGCTCCTTGCGCCGCCTGGAAGCCCAGGTGCGCGAGACCGAGCGCCGCTGCGACGCGCTGATCGAATCCTCGCGCGAGCCCATCGCCTACGTTCACGAAGGCATGCACATCCGCGCCAACGTGGCGTACTTGGAGATGTTCGGCTTCGAGTCGTTCGACGACATCGAGGGCATGTCGCTGCTGGATCTCGTCGCGCAACAACATCTGGACGCCTTCAAGCAACTGCTGAAATCGCTGAGTAAAGGCGACACGCCGCCGCCGCGTTACGAACTGCAGGCGCGGGACATCGAAGGCAACAGTTTCCCCGCGGTGATGGAATTCACCCAGGCGCAGTACGAAGGCGAGGCCTGTCAGCAGGTGATCTTCCGCCGCCAAGAACAGGGCGTGGACCCGGAATTGGCGCGGAAAGTCGAAGAACTCAAACAGCGCGACCAAGTCACCGGCCTGTTCAACCGCCCGACCTTCCTGCGCGCGCTCGAAGACGCGGTCGCCGATGCCGCGCAAAACGAAGGCCACCACGGCCTGTTGCTGATCGAACCCGATCACTTCCAGCGTTTGGTGCAAGAAATCGGCCTGGAAGCCGCCGACGGCACATTGGCGGCGATCGCGGAACGCTTAAGCAGCGAATTGCCCGCCAATACGATGGCCGCGCGGTTCTCCGAGACCAGTTTCGCGGTGCTGCTGCGCGGCGCCGACTACGCCGCCACCGAGCAGCTCGCGACCCGCATCCGCAACACCTTCGCAGCGGAAGTGTTCACCATCGGCGCGCGTTCCAGCGTCATCACCGCCAGCATCGGCGGGGTGCAGATCAGCGAGAAGATCGCCAGCGTCAATCAAGTGCTGGCCAAAGCCGCGCAAGGCGTGCAATCGGCGATCAGCACGGGCGGCAACCGGGTGGAACTGTTCGACCCCAGTGCCGTGGATCGCGTGGAGGCCGAGCGCATCCAGGCCTGGGTCGCGCGTCTGCGCGATGCGTTGGACAACGAACGCTTCAGCCTGCATTTCCAGCCGATCATCAGCCTGCAGGGCGATAACCATCCGATCTACGACACGCTGCTGCGCTTGGACGGCGGCGAAGGCGAACTGATTTCGCCCAGCAGCTTCCTCAGCATCGCCGAAGAGCACGGCATGTTGGAGGAGATCGATCTCTACGTCGTCGAACACGCGATCGAACTGGTGGCGCAACGCGTCAAAGCGCACCGTCCGACCACGCTGATGGTCAAGGTGTCGCAAAATTCGCTGCAGAACGACGCGCTGGCCACGCACATCGGCAAGCGTTTATCCGAACACGGCGTGTCGGGCGAATATTTGGTGCTGCAGTTGCAGGAAGCCAAAGTCTTCACCCACCTGAAGACGGTGCAGGAATTCGCCGCCACCGTGAATCAATACGGCTGTAAGGTCGGCTTGGAGCAATTCGGCGCGGGTTTGGACTCGTTCCAACTGCTCACCCACATCCAGCCGCAAGTGTTGAAGATCGATCGCAGCTTCATCGAAGACCTGCCCAAGAACCCCGACAGCCAGAAGCGCGTACGCGAAATCGCGCTGAAGGCCCGCGATTTCGGCATCCAGACCATCGCCGAATTCGTGCAGGACGCCGCCAGCATGTCGATTCTGTTCTCCGCCGGCGTGGATTACGTCGAAGGCCACTTCCTGGCCACGGCCGGCCCGGACATGAATTACGATTTCGAGTGATGCGGCTTCCGGGCCGATACTCCCGCACACGGAAAACCCGCCTTTCGGCGGGTTTTTTCGTTGTTCGCTACGGAATGTACGAGCGCTGGCGGTAGCGAGCGGTATAACAGGCGCTCTCTCACGGCGAGCAGATCGCGATCAAGACACCACGCCGATTCTCGGCCCGTACTCGGCGTCTCGCGGGGCGTTACGCAACGCCGCGATGCGCGCTTCCAGCGGCGGATGGCTGGTGAACAGATGGCGCAGACCGCCCGCCACACCGCCGGAAATGCCGAACGCCTGAACCTGCTTGGGCAACGTGCTGGCGCCGTAGGTCATCGACAACCGTTCCAGCGCCGCGATCATCTTGTCGCGGCCCGCGAGCTTGGCGCCGCCGGCATCGGCGCGGAATTCGCGGCGACGGGAGAACGCCATCGCGATGACGCTGGCGAATACGCCGAAGACGATCTCCAACGCGAACACAGTGACGTAGTAACCGATGCCGACGCTGCCGTCGTCGCGCTGCCCGCCGAGCGCCCCGTCGATCACCCGCCCGACCACGCGGGCCAGCACGATCACGAAGGTGTTGAGCACGCCCTGCAGCAGCGCCATCGTCACCATATCGCCGTTGGCGACGTGGCTGACTTCGTGCGCAAGCACCGCTTCGGCTTCATCGCGATTCATGGCGCGCAGCAACCCGGTGGACACGGCGACCAACGCGTTGTTGCGATTGGCGCCGGTGGCGAAGGCATTGATCTCGGGCGCGTCGTAAACCGCCACTTCGGGCATGCCGATACCCGCGGCCTCGGCTTGACGGCGCACGGTGGCGACGAGCCAGCGCTCGGTCTCGTTGCGCGGGTTTTCGATGACCTCCGCGCGGGTGGTCATTTTGGCGATCCACTTCGAGGACAGCAGCGAAATCAGCGAGCCGCCGAAGCCGAAGATCGCGGCCATCACCAGCAAGCCGCTGCCGGTGCGCGGATCGATGCCGAACACCGACATCACGATGCCGAACAGCAGCAGGACGGCGAGGTTGGTCGCGAGAAACAGAAATGTGCGTTTGATCATAGCGGCCTCGTGGGCGATGCGGCACGACGAATGAGGAGTCGCTAAGCTGTGGCGCCGCAACGGCGATTCAAGCGCCGCAGCGCCTTCGCGGCGCTCGACGCGTCCCATCATTCAGCGAGCGGATAAACGCGTGAACAGTTCCCAAACCGCGGCATCGAGCACGCGCTATCGCGGCCGTTTTGCGCCCTCGCCGACCGGCCCGCTGCACTTCGGTTCGCTGGTGGCCGCGCTCGGCAGTTGGGCGATGGCGCGGCGCGCGGACGGCGAATGGTGGGTGCGGATCGAAGACGTGGATCGTCCGCGCGAAGTGCCGGGCGCGGCGGGCGCGCAACTGCGCACGCTCGCGGCGTTCGGCTTGGTTTCCGACGCACCGGTGGTGCGGCAAAGCGAGCGCGACGCGATGTATCGCGCGGCGCTCGACCGCTTGCTCGACACCGGCCAAGCCTTTCGTTGTCATTGCAGCCGCAGCGATGTCGAAACCGACGGCGGCGTGCATCGTGCCTGCCGCTCGGATCGCGCCCGCGACGCGTTCTCGGTGCGTTTGCGGATCGCCGACGGCACCCGCATCGGCTTCGACGACGCCGTCCACGGCCGCGTCGAACAGGACGTGGCCACCGAGGTCGGCGATGTGGTGCTGCTGCGCGCCGACGGTTGCTGGGCGTATCAATTGGCGGTGGTGGTGGACGACGCCGAACAGGGCATCACCGATGTCGTCCGCGGCGCCGATCTGCTGGACTCCACGCCGCGTCAGATCGCGCTGCAGCATGCGCTCGGGCTGCCGACGCCGGCGTACGCGCACTTGCCGCTGGTCCTCGACGCCGACGGCCGCAAGCTCTCGAAATCGCTGGCGTCGCTGCCGGTCGATGGCGATGACCCGATGCCGGCGCTCAGGCTGGCCTGGCGGGCGCTGGGCCAGAAGACCGACGCGCTGGATGCCGCCGGGTCGGTCGAGCGCCGCCTGGGCCGCGCGATGACGGACTTCGATCCGTCGCGCATTCCGCGCGGCCCGATCGACTTCGCCGCACTGCACAATGGCCTTCCCGTCGGACGCACATAGAATCCGAACGATTCGATGTTGGGTGCCGTCGATAGCGGCTTTCGGGCGTCGCCGGCAGGCCCGGGGAGCGTTTGGACGACGAAACGAGCGCGCAAGCGCTTGATTCGTCGAGGTCGGCTCGGGGCTACGACGAATTGACGACTTGAAAAAAGAATCGGAAACATCGTTACTCGATACTTTCGCGATCTCGGCCCAGACAGAGGCGGGGACGACAGCATTCTTCAACCGGAGGGAGTACAGCTTATGACCACGCGCGTCGCACTCGTGACCGGCGGCACCGGCGGTATCGGCACCGCGATCTGCAAACGACTGGCCGACATGGGCCACAACGTCGCCACCAACTACCGCAACGAAGAACGGGCCAAAGCGTGGCAGGCGCAATTGAAGGCCGAGGGCTACGACATCGCGCTGGCCAAGGGCGATGTGACCTCCGCGGCGGAAGCCGAAGCGATGGTGCGTGAGGTCGAACGCCAGCTCGGTCCGATCGACATTTTGATCAATAACGCCGGCATCACCCGCGACGGCACGTTCCACAAAATGACGCCGCAGCAATGGCAGGACGTGATCAACACCAACTTGAACTCGGTGTTCAACGTCACCCGGCCGGTGATCGAGGGCATGCGCGACCGCAAGTGGGGCCGGATCATTCAGATCAGCTCGATCAACGGCCTCAAAGGCCAGTACGGTCAGGCCAACTACGCCGCGGCGAAAGCCGGTATGCACGGCTTCACCATTTCGCTGGCGCGCGAAAACGCGAAACAAGGCATCACCGTGAACACGATCTCCCCGGGCTACATCGCCACCGACATGGTGATGGCGGTGCCGGAAGAGGTCCGCGCCAAGATCGTCGCCGATATCCCGACCGGGCGCCTGGGCACGCCGGACGAAATCGCCTACGGCGTGGCCTTCCTGGCCGACGAACGCGCCGGCTGGATCACCGGCTCCAATCTCGACATCAACGGCGGCCACCACATGGGGTGGTGAACCGGCGTCGGCGAGGCGCCGCGCATCCGGGGCGAATCGCCATACGCGCGCGCTCGCATTCGCTGCCGTATGCGCTTTCGACGGCCCCCAACGGGGCCGTCGGAGCGACGGAACCGATTGATCGGCCTGGGTTTATCGCCCTTATGCGGTTTCGGCATGGGAGCCATGACCGAGTTCAGTTGCAAGCCGCGACCAGCTGCGCCATGCTCGGCAATTGAACTTTCTAGAGCAAAGGCTCCATGCCCTCTCTTCGGATCATCAAGAAGTACCCGAACCGTCGGTTGTACGACACCAAGATTTCGAGCTACATCACGATCGAGGACGTTCGCCAACTGATCGTGGACGGCGAGGAGTTCGAGGTAAGGGACGCGAAATCCGGCGATGACCTCACCCGCCAAGTTTTACTGCAGATCATCGCCGAACACGAACAGGACGGCGAGCCGGTGTTGTCCACGCAATTGCTCAGCCAGATCATTCGCTTCTACGGCGATTCGCTGCAGGGCTTCATGGGCAATTACCTCGAACGCTCGATGCAGATCTTCATCGATCAGCAGCAGCAATTCCGTCAACAGATGGGCGGGCTGCTCGGCCAAACGCCGTGGACGATGATGAACCAATTGACCGAGCGGAATCTCGAGATGTGGCGCGAGTTCCAACACAATTTGATCGGCGCGATGGGCCGCAGCACGACGCCCAAACCGAAGGACAAAACGGGCAGCGGCAAGACGCGGGACGAGTAACGTCCGCACGCGCGAAGCGCCGCGGCCACGCGGCGCGGATTCGCGCACCGGCGCTCGCGGCGCCGACACGACATCAGGCATTCATGGCCATTCCGCTCGTCGCGACGACGCGCCCGGTCTCCGGGCGAGCGCGCGGCACGGGCGGTTCGGACCGATAGACGAACGCATCAACAGGGGAATCGATCGTGGGATCTGCAGCGGCATCGGACATCACTCCGCGCGTGGCCGTCGTCACCGGCGGCATCGGCGGCTTGGGCACGGAAATCTGCAAAGCGCTGGCTCGCGTCGGCTGCACCGTGATCGCGGCGGACTTAGGCGCGCGGGTCGAGCGCATCGCCGAGTTCGAACGCGAAGTCGACGGGCTCGACATCCGCTTCGCCGCGCTGGATGTGTGCGATTTCGACGCTTGCGGCGCTTTCGTGAGCGACGTGGAGGCGAAGCACGGTTCGCTCGACATTCTGGTGAACGCCGCCGGCATCACCCGCGATGTGACCTTGCGCAAGATGGACAAAGCGCAATGGGATGCGGTGCTGAACGTCAATCTCGACAGCGTGTTCAACCTCTGCCGCCATGCGATCGAAGGCATGACCGCGCGCGGCTTCGGTCGCATCGTCAACATCAGTTCGATCAACGGCCAAACCGGCCAGTTCGGACAGACCAATTATTCGGCCGCGAAAGCCGGCATGCACGGTTTCACGATGGCGTTGGCCCGCGAAGTGGCGCGCAAAGGCGTGACCGTGAATTCGATTTCGCCGGGCTATTGCGAAACCGCGATGGTGAACACGATTCCCGACGCCATGCGCGCCGATATCCTCGCGCACGTGCCGGTGGGCCGCATCGGCAAGCCCAGCGAGATCGCGCGCACCGTGGTGTTTCTGGCCGACGACGACGCCGGATTCATCACCGGCGCGAACATCCCGGTCAACGGCGGCTTGTTCATCAGTTTCTGAATTCATCGCTCACTGAATCTTCGCGATGTGCGCCGACGCCCACGGGCGTCGCGCGGCATTCGCACCGCACTCACGCTCGACTCTTACGCATCCAGACTCAGCCATGATCCGACTCACGCCCCCCAGCACTCCCGCCTTCCTGATCGCACTGCTGCTCGGCGGCGCGGGTATCGCCGGGAAATTAGGCTATTTCGCCATCGCCGCGCCGAACGCGTTTTGGTTGCTCACCACCGCCTTCGTGCTGTTGCTGTTGTCGACGCTGTTCAAGGGACTCTGAGAGCCTGTTCAAAATCTTTCGGGAGCGATCTCCTCCCCTTCGCTCCGCGAAAGGGAGGGGACACGATCCAACGCCGCCGCGCATCAGCGTTTCGTCGCCATGAACAGCACGAAGCGATCGCCGACTTTCTTGTGGTAGTAAATCGCGCGCTCATCGACGGAAAATGTGGTCGCTTCGACGAAGCCGTCGAGCGCGGCGAGTCGCCGCGCGGGGCCGAACGGTTGCGTTGGGTCGTCGCGCTGCGATAGATAAATCGCGGGCTCCGCGCCGAGCCCTCTGCGCAGGCGGGTGAACAGCAACGTGCGCGCGTCCGCCGAAATGCTCGGCGCGTACTCCAATACATCGCTATTCACTTCGCGCATCAACGTCGCGCTGTCCGGCGTGGGCACGAAGCCGCCGTCGCGCCGATCCGCGATCACGATGTCGGCGGCTTTCGGCCCCAGCACCCAAAGCAAGTCGAAACGCCCGTCCACGACATACATCCGCTCGCCGTCGGGGCTGATATCGAGGTCGAAATTGATCGACAGCGGTTTTTTGCGGGAAATTCCGGGCACCGCCTCGACTTCGGTCAACGCGCCGTCGCGGAAGACGCCGCGAAAAATCGAATCGAGCGTTTTCTCGTGCTCCCGCAACGACACGAAGTAAAAGACACCATGGCGATCCATCGTCGCGACGGCGTCCAGCTTTGTCGTATTCGCGCCGCGCAATTCGCCCATGTAGCGGAACCGCGTGTCGTCGATGCGTTCCGCGTAGTGCAGATTCGTATCGACGGACGGGTGATTCGAATTATTGAAGAACAGGTAGCGACCGTCGCGGGCGAGAAACGGTTCCATCGCGTCGCCGTCGTAGCCCTCGATCGCGACCGGCCGCGGATCGGCATACGTATACGACACCGGCGCGTCGGTGCCGGCATCCGTCGCGCACCCAGCGCAACAGAGCGAAATCGCGACGACGCCAGCGAACAACGACTTCGATCGCACGCGCCCCGGCATCACGAACATCGCTCGCAGCGCTCGTCGCAGCGACGGTTTTTACTGGCGGCAGAACTTCTGGCGGTATTCCATCGCCTTCGGCATCAAGGCCTGCAGGTTCTGGATACGCGTGCCGGGGTTCGGGTGGGTCGAAGAGAATTCCGGCGGTGCGCGTCCGCCGCTGGCTTCGCTCATGCGCTCCCACAGCGGCACCGCTTCTTGCGGGTCGAAACAGGCGGCGGCGGCGAGCATCAAGCCGACGGCGTCGGCCTGGGTTTCGTGTTTGCGCGCATAAGGCAGCAAATAGCCGTAACCCATCGCGGCCTGCATCATCTGCTGTTGCTGCGGGTCCATGCCGCTCATCGCACCGGCCATCTGCCCGATCTGCCCGAGCTTCTGCTGCGACATGCGCTGCGCGCCGTGGCGCAACAAGGCGTGTGCGATTTCGTGGCCCATCACCACCGCCACGGCATCGGCGTTCTTCGCGACCGGCAACAAGCCGGTGTACACCGCCATTTTGCCGCCAGGCAAACAGAACGCATTGGCTTGATCCGACTGGATCACGTTCACGTCCCACTCGAATTCCTTCCACGCGCTGTTGGGCTGTTTGCCGTTTTCGGCGGCGAGCGCGGCTTCCACTTCCGGCACTTTGGCGATCAAGCGTTCGGCGATGGCGCGCACTTGCCGCGCGACCTGCGAGTTCGGATCGACCGGGCGCTCCTGCGACAGGATCTGCTCGTAGGCTTGCAGCCCCATCGCCACTTCTTCGTCCACCGAGATGCTGCTGTCGATCAGCACTTTCTCGCCGGTGTACGGGTCTTCGGTGCGGTTGGAGAACCAGTAATAACCGCCGTACAGCGCGAACAGAATCAAAATGATGAAACGAGGATTGATGCCGCCACGACGCTGGCCGCCGTACTGCTGCTGATTGCGGCCGAATGGATTCTGTCTCATCGCGCTTGCCCCTCGTACGGTGTCGCGACGGTGGTTCGCGACGGTTGTGCTGTGCATCTATCGTTTGCGTCGTGCCGATGCCGCGTTCGCGCGACACCGGGTCGGTTACAAGTCGCGCACCACCCGGAACCCGGTTTTGGCGTTGGTGACATCGGCATCGGCATGGATACGCCACGCAGAACGCGTCTGCGCCGGCGAGTTGGCCCAGGCGCCGCCGCGCACCACGCGCACGCGACACCCCGGGTTGACCCATGCCTCGCCCTGCGTCGGCGCGCGGCGGTAGCCATCATGCCAGCAATCGGCGACCCATTCGCTGACGTTGCCGTCGATATCGTACAGACCGAAGGCGTTCGGCTTGAACGACGCCACCGGTGCCGGCCCCCAATGGCCATCGCCGTAACCAGCGAAGGCGTTGCCCCAGCGCCGACCTTCGGGCGCGACATCGCGCGCACCGGTCGTATTCGCGGCGTTCGGCGGCGGCGCGCCTTCGCCCCAAGGAAAACGCGCGATGCTACCGGCGCGGGTGGCGTATTCGAATTCCGCTTCGCTGGGCAACCGGTAACGCTGGCCGCTGCGCTCGGACAGCCAACGCGCATAGGCTTCGGCGTCTTTGGCGGTGATATGCAGCACCGGCATGGCGTCGGCGGCCGGGCGACCGACGTAATCGTGGCGCCAGTCCACGCCGCTGCGATGGACGAAATTGCCGCCGCGCGGGTCGTACACCAGCGAATGACCGCGACGCACCGCACGCGGCCGGTAGCCGCTGCTCGCGACGAAGCGGCGAAACTGCCCGACCGTGATTTCGGTGAGCGACATCGCGAAACCGCGATCGAAACGCACGTAGCGCTGCGGGCGTTCGGCATCGCTGCCGTCGATCTCGTTTTTGCGCGCGCCCATGCGAAAACCGCCGTGCGGCACCACGATCATGCCCGGCCCTTTGACGGCGACGCCTTGCAGCGCGTCCTCGAAACGCTGACCCGGCCGCATCTGGCCGTAATGCGCGGCCAGATCGATCTTCGCGCGCAACGCCGCGGCCAAGGGATCGCCGGGTGTGGCGATCAGCAGCAAATCCGCCAATCGTTCCCGCGCGCGTTTGAGGTGATTGGGCATGCCCGGCCGTTCGAGCAAGCGCATGCCGTCGTCATGCAGGGCCGCGATCTTGGCGCGACGGATGGCCTCGACACGCTCGCGGCCGACACGCACGGTGTCCATGCCCGGGCGCACGCTCTTCGCGTATTGCAGCCAGAGTTCGGCATCGACGAAATCGCTGCGTTGCGCGGCGTCTTCGGCGCGACGCAGCAGCGCGCTCTCCACCGCCGCCAAGCCCTGCATCGCGCGCGCTTGCTCGGGCACCAGCGCGAGCGCCTGCCGGAAGCGCGGCAAGGCGCCGTCTTCGCTGCTGCGACCGGGCGCGCCTTCGCCGAGTCGGCCGGCGGCGAGTTCGCGCTCGGCCGCCTCGTTGATGTCCCACATCGCGTCGGCGATATCGACCCGCCCCAAATACGCCAAGCCGGCCGCCTCGCGTTCGCCGGTGCCCACCGCGCGCACCACCGCCGCGATCGCGCGCGCCTTCTGCAGGGCCTCGGCGTCGGTATCGGCCTCCGCCAACGCGGCGTCGCCGACGGCAACCGCGCGCTCGAACGCGCGTTGCAACCCTGTCCGCGCCGCCGCGTCGTCGGGGTCGCGGGCGGTCAGCGCGAGATAAATCGGAATCGCCGCATCGGCGTCTTCGTACAGGCGGTCCTGCGACAGCGCCGAGGCGGCGCGGCGGCGCCATGCGGCGAGTTCGGGGCCGGCATCGGGCAACGTCACCGGCGGGCTGCGCCAGGTCAGACTGGCCGCGATGGCGTCGTCGCCGCTCACGGTCACACGCGCGCCGTTGGCCGTGGTGGTGGCCGCTTGCGGCGATGGCGCTTGGCCGCTCGTGGGCGCCGGATCGCGACACCCGGCCAGCGCACAGGTCGCCGCCAGGGCGAACGCGGTCGCGGCCGGCCAACGCGGCCGACGTCGCGCAAACCCGCGCATCGTCGGTGAGGGCGGCTGCGGCGCGCACGCGCCAACGCTCGGCGGCGCGGGCGGCGCGCGCCGAAATCCCGGGAGAGGTATGCAGGTCCGCATCACAGGCCATAGCATAGCCGCCCCGCCCGAACCCGCCCCGACTGGACGCCCTGTTGACCACCGACACCACGACCGCATGGTCCACGGCATGGATCGCCGACCCCGCCGCATTGGACGCCGCGTTTTCGGACACCGCGCGGACGGACGGTCTCCCCGCCCGCATCGCCCTGGACACCGAATTCGTTCGCGAAAAGACCTACTGGCCGCAGTTGGCGTTGGTGCAGATCGCGATTCCCGAGGGCGATGCCGTCGATCGCGGACGGATTCTGTTGGTCGACCCTTTGGTCCCGGGCATGCCCGCGGCGCTGGCGCGGATCCTGCGCGACCGCCGCATCGAAAAACTGATGCACAGCGCGGGCGAGGATTTGATCGCCTTGCGCCACACCTGCGACGCCGTGCCCGAGCCGCTGTTCGACACCCAAACCGCCGCCGCGTTATGCGGTGTGGGCGCGGGCTTGGGCTACCAGAAACTCGTGCTGGGCTTGTTGGGCGAAGAGGTCGATAAAGGCGAAACCCGCTCGGATTGGCTGCGCCGGCCGCTGTCGGCCTCGCAATTGCGCTACGCCGCCGACGACGTGCGGCATCTGCACCGCCTGCACGAAACCCTGACCGCGCGCCTGGACGCCCAGGGGCGACGCGCATGGCTGGAAGAAGACTGCGCGCGCGCGCTCGCCAACGCCACCGAAGACGCGCTGGAACCGTGGCCGCATCTGGCCTTGCGCAGCGCGCAGTTTCTGGACGCCGCCGCGCAAGCGCGCCTGCTGCGCCTGCTGCGTTGGCGCGAGCGCTACGCCCGCGACCACGACCGCCCGCGCACCTGGATTCTGGACAACGAACTCGCCTACGCCTTGGCGCGCAAGACGGTTCGCGATGTCGCCGCGCTGCAAACCTGGCTCGACGCGCAACCGAAATCGCCGCGCCGCTTGGCCGCTGCGATCTGGCAAGCGCTCGACACGCCGCTGGCGGACGAAGCACGGATGCCGCTGGCCCGCGGCGACGACCGCGACCGCGACGCCTTCAAGCGCCTGCAGCAAGCCGTCGCCGAACTGAGCGCGCGACTGGATTTGCCCGATGGCGTGCTGGCGTCCCGACGCTGGCTGGAAGCGCTGCAAGACGGCCAAGACTGGCCCGGCGCCCTCGCCGGCTGGCGCCGCGCTCAGCTCGAACCCGTGCTGGCCCCGCTGCTGGGCGCCCGACCGAGCGCTCCCCTCGACCCCCCCGCCACGACTGGCGGCGACGAAATCCGGGCCGTATAATGCGCGTCCCTACGTGGGGCCATAGCTCAGCTGGGAGAGCGCGTCGTTCGCAATGACGAGGTCGGGAGTTCGATCCTCCCTGGCTCCACCACTCGATCAAGCCCAATCGTTCTCGGTTGGGCTGTTTTATTTCAGAAACCCCGCAAAAGCGGGGTTTCTGCATTTTTGCGTAGGCGAACGCCTCGACCGAGCACCGCCCAAGACGGGCGGTTTGGCTCGCTTCCGGTCTGTCTTTCTCCGAAAAGCATCTCAACCCTCTCCAAGTCGCCCGCGCAGAACCCGTGAAAATGATCGGGTTATGCGTGGGTTACTGAGGGCAGTTTTCTGCATCGCCTGCTCAAGCGGAGATGAAGACAGCGTTGCGAAGCGACGACTGAGGGCAGCCGGTTGCCGTTCTTTCAACGGCGGCGAATTCAACGGTTGGAGGATGAAGTCGGCTTCGACCCGCATCGAAGAATCAAGGATGCTCTAGTGATTCGTTCCCGAGGAGTTCTCGTCTTGCAGCTGATACGGGTCATGTGGTCGCTTAGGAGAGGCGGGCCACGGTTACCGCTTCGCCCAAAGCAGCCTGCGCGATGTCGATCAGATGGTGATGATGGGTGAAGTAAATAACTTGCGTACGTTGGGCAAGTTTGCCCAACGCGATGAACCCTGCGGCTGCGCGGGCGTCATCGAAGTTTACGAACAAATCGTCGGCCACGAAGGGCAGTGGTGTACGCCCTTCATCCAGATGCAATTCCAATCCCGCTAGACGTAGCGACAGATATAACTGGTCGCGCGCTCCTTCACTCAAGGCCTCGACCGTCCGCGGCGTGGGTGAATCCTGTCCCTGCACGAGCAACTTGGGGCTGCGGGCGTTCGCGTCATCAACTAGTAGGCGCGAGTGCGCTCCGCAAGTGAGTATCTGCATGTATCGCTCGGCCGCCAAAACCAATGGCGACTGATGGTCCTCTCGGAAGCGGCCAATGGCCCAATCGAGCAATTGCTGCTGAATCTCACAGCGCACGTGATCGTCCAATGCCCGATTCCAAGCGAGAATCGCGCAATTACGCTCGGTCATCGCAAGCGCAGCGGCTTCAGATGGAGTCACGCCGTTCAGAGCGTTCTCCGCCATGCGAACGGCCGCCAACGCCTCCCCATAGCGAGTCTCGAGCGCTTCAATTTCTTGGTTTAGTGCCGTGAGCTCGGCCGTGAGCGCGTCAGCATCCACGCCTTCGGCCTCCGAACGAAGCGTTTCGAGCGATCGACCTTCTTCCGCCTGGGTCATTGTGCGGCGCTTCTCATCGCGCGCCGCCGCGTCAAGATCCCATGCCGCCCGCGCCTTGACAAGATCACTGAACCCGTCGTAATCCATCACACCCAGACTTGCATAGTGGGCGTGCAGTAGATCGTCTATTTCCTTCAGTTGCACAGTGACCTGATCCAATTCGCTTTGTCGCGCAGCCAAACGCATCTCAATGTCCGCGCGTGCGCGCGTGCGCTCAACGTGCAATCCACTCAACGTCACAAGTTCATTCAGTATCGACTGCCAGTCGCCCGTCGCCGGCATCGCCAACCGCGCCGCAAGATCGCGAACCTGCTTCTCATACTTTTCGATATCGCGGCGCATGGGGTTGATGCGCGCTTCGTCAAAATCATTAAAACTACGGGCTTTGTTCCTCAACTCCTCGATTCGGCGTCCGGCATCGCGGGCCCCATCGGCAGACAGTGTTTCAGCAAGACCGGCTGCGCGGAGGGCTTCATGCAACTTCGTCGCTTGCTCGCCAATCTCGGTTTCGAGCACCGTTATGCGTCTATCCCAATCTTTCAACTGCCGCTCGCCGTCGCCGCCGCGCTGCTTCAAACTGACTGCTGCACTTTGCTGCTTTTCGCGCTCAATCAGCACGCGCTTACCTTCGGCCAGCAAGACTTCAATGGGCACCAAGGGGTCAGCGCCCCATGACGGCTCAGGGAGTGCCAAGTGGTTCAGAATATCTTTAGCTAGTGGCGCTAAGGCATCCAGCGCACGTTGGTGGTTCTCGACGCGCGACCGATGCGCAATGCCGTCGGCAAGCACCGCGTGATACTCGGTCCACCACGACTCATAGTCATCAATATCCACCGCCGGCACTCCGGCCTCTTTGCACAGGTGTGCCCAACGTTGAGCGGCCTGCGCTCTCTGTCGCTCCGCCACTTTCACCGCTACCTCCGCTGCCTTCGCCCGTGCAAGGCAGGCCGATTGCTCTGCACGTAGACGATCGAACTCGTGTGCTGCACCTGCTTGATCGAAACGGCGATCGCTCAACGCATCCGCTTCATGCACCAGTGCCCGATAGGGGGATAGGGCCGCCTCGTCCGGCGATCCCTTGGACACAAGCTCATTCAATGCTAGGTCACGTTGGCGCCTCAACTGAAGCAGTGCATCAAGGCTGGGAACATCCGCCTGTTCCATGCCCGCCAGCTGAGCCTCTAGCGCGACACGGGTGTCCTCGCACTCTTCCACAAGATGCACCTGCGTAGCTAAGCTCTCTGCAAGGAGCCGCTGCTCACGTAAGATCTCTTTAGCCACTTCCTTACTCGGCGGGTCTAACGCGGTTTCGAGCCCCCCGGCGGCGAGGCCAAGTACCACTCGGCGTTTCGTCAGGCTACCTGCCTCAATGCCAAGATGATCGCGCCGGGCACGCAGCTCCCCGAGATTCGCGGTCGTCTCAAGCGCATATACGCTCAGCCGCAACGACGCTGGGTCTTCAGAGCGAAGTGCGGCGATCTCTGTCATCAGAGTTTCCTGAGCCTCACTTGCGCTGTCGCGCCTTGCACGTGCGTCGCTACGGCGTGTCTCCAGATCAATCAGCGCCTTGGCCGCCTCGACGATGGTACTGATCTGCGCGAGTGTGGGCAGGCGCGTGAACAAGCCGTCGAGCGATTCTCCCGCCAAGCCCAGCACTGACAGTTCCTGCTCAATCTCTGGCCTCAACTGCTCGCGCTGAGCAATACGCTTCGGGATGTCGACCAGCGCCGTGAGTATTCGACTGCGCTCCAGTTCGAGTTCCTTCACTTCTGTCGCGGCAGCAGCCACCTCGGGCCTGACGTCTATGTTGTCACGACTTCGCTCATCGCTCTGGTGCGCCTTTAGCAACCCAGCATAGCGTTCGCTCAACATCTGTCGCGTGTTGTTCTTTTCCGTGACCTCAGCCAACAACTCGTTACCCACGATCATAGGTGCTGCTTGCGCGAGCCGCATCTCCAATTCGGCGTAGTCACGCAACTGAGGCAGAGTTCTCGCGATCCGCGTCCGGCACCCTAAATAAGCGCTTTTCGCACGGCGTTCAACATCAACAGCTTCTAGTTGTTGCTGGGCATCATTACGCGTCTTCTGCAACGCTCGATAGGAGGCCTCTTTGTGCTCATGCTGGCGCAACACTGTCGACGCCAGTTCAAACCGATGCTTTGCGCTCGCAAACCGAGTACTTTGTCGGCGAGACGAATAGGCCTCGGCCGCTTCGTCAGTCAGGCGTCGGGACATCTCGGTGAATGTGGTCAGGCCCGCCGCCGCCTCAAACAAAGTCTTACTCGCATCTGCCCCGGGCGACAGCATCTCGCGCGCACCCGCCACCAGTTCATCTCGACCGAGCGCGAATAGGCGCTCGTACGTAGTGCGATCCATCCCGCCGAGGCGTGCGAACCAAGTAGCGTCATCAATAGCGCCCTGCCCCTCGACAGTGAGAGAAGCGTTCCGCTTCGTGCTTCGCACCATACGCATAGATTCATCACCGACTAGCACATCGCCAGCGAGAATCATGCCGGGCCGCGGATACTGGTAGGCTAGGGTCGTTTGCAACGGAACCCCGAAAAGGAAATCGACGATTGCCTCGCGCATCGACGACTTCCCGGCTTCATTGGGACCGTAGATCACTAGCACCGAGGGCGCAGTTGGGAAGGCAAGCGACTGCTGGGAAAACTTGCCGTAGGTCGTGATCTCGAAAGATAGAAAGCGCATCAGCCGAGCGTCCGCAGTCGTGTGCGCAGCTCATCGGCGGCGTCTGATATAGCCGCCTCAAACTCATCATTGGCAAGTCGCTCAAGCAGCGTCGGCACACCATCGGATGGTTTGCGTTTGCTCAGCACCGGCTGCAGGTTGTCCCGGAGGGTCCCAATAAACGTCGGATCGAGAGCGGCCTGCGCAAAGTAGGTGTCAAGTGATGCAATCGCGTCCTGAGCAGCGCCCGACGCAGTCGTCGTAGGTGGCGGGCACGTGTGGAACACGGTGCTTTCCAGTGTTACCTGATCTTCAAACTGGGCGAACACTCCTGCAATCTCATCCTGCAACGTAGCCTTTGAGCGAAACAGAGACGGGTGCAACATCGCGTCCAACCGCAGAGCGACGCGCACGGCTAGATGTCGTCCGTCGGCTCCATCGCAAGCTGACTCAATCGCCTTACGCACCTCGTTCACCAAGGCAGCCGGTGACTGAATGGCCGCCGGCACGTCGAAGTCCAACAAATGGAACCGCAGGACATCCAAAGGCACGAATTTTGGCAAACCCAAGTGTCCATCTTCGATCGGCACTGATACCGCGCCACGTGCACCCAACTCTTTGATGTGCAGGGCTTGCAAATTGCCGGGGAACACGATGTGCGGCGCGCTGCCGAGGATCTTGTGTTGATGCACATGTCCCAGCGCCCAATAGTCGTAGCCGTGCCCCCGCAACTGCTCCTCAGTGCATGGCGCATAGGGCGAATGCGGCGGCGAGCCGGCCAGAGCAGTATGCAATACACCAATGTTCAGGCACCCGGTTACCGGGCGTGGGTAGTTGCTCGCCAAGTTCTCGCGTATATCGGCCTTTGCGAAACTCTGACCATGCAGATGGATGTGCAACGGCTCAAACTCGAAGGACTGCGGCGAGCTCGTCGAAAACAGTCGGACATTGTCGGGCGGCACCAGTGTCTTGGGCATGGCCGACTCCGCGTCATGATTGCCATGCAACATGTACACAGGAATACCGCGCGACCTCAAGCGGCCGACCTGCTGATGGAAGAACAGACCCGTGCTCACGTCCTTCCATGCGCCATCATAGACATCGCCCGCCAAGACTAGGAACGCGGCCTCCGATTCGATGACGAAGTCGATGAGGCAGATGAAGGCCAGCCGCGGGGCAAGTGCGAAGGGATGCGCCGCTCGACCATCCAGCAGCGCCGGCAAGCTTCGATCTAGGTGTATGTCGGCAGCGTGTACGAAATGTGGCATAGACCAAGCTTAGTGCATTCGCGCTGATAACCCAAAGCGCAACAAAACGCGACCATAACACCCCGATCAGAAGATTCCGATGTGCCCCCAAACTTCTTCCCTGACAAGCTTTGCCAACCTCGTCTCTCACGCTCAGCAAATGACTCAGTGAATTCGTGGTTACCCATGCCCTGCGGCTGAATGCAGGTATTGGATGCCCTCGTCCCGGGGCCGGCCGAGCTGTCAGATTTGACAGGGTGATGAGGGGCGCTTATCCACAGTCTGATGTTGATAGGCTGCCAAAACTGATGGGGTCAGTGTGGTCTTTCTTGGCTCTGTTGGAGTGTCTACTCTGCCCCGGAAGCGTTGCTACCTCTCACCAGATACTCGATCGCGCGCGAGTTTTCCTTGAATCCTTCGGAATGCGCCTTCACCAGATTGCTGTAGACGAAAAGCCAACGAAATCTGGCATTCGGCATTGTTACGTTGATGATTTCGATCGGCCGCGACGGCGTCGCGGTTTGCGGGCTGGTCGCCTCTCCGGTTTTCGGATCTACGTTGTTGCCGACAGGTGCGCATCGCCCCTTGAATGCATCGGTCAGGTGATAACTCAAGGCATCGTTGACGTCGGTGAAAGCGACGATCTGGACTTTCCCGGACCGAACACGATCGGGCGATGAATCCTTTGCGAGCGCTCCCAATCCAAGCAGTGGCTGATAGCACTTGGGCGTATTTTCAATCATGGATTTCAGCGACACTCCCTTCTCAGGTGGCTGCACGTAAGCCAATTCAAGCAACGGCAGCTGGTTGGCCAGCATGTAGACGCTCTGGATGGATACGCTCAGATTTTCGATGAGCGCAGCATCGAACACCCGCGTCTCATCTCGCGTCAATGCCGGAAGTTCCCGCTCGGGCAATACCTCCGGACGAGGCCCGTTCTGACAGGCGCCGCCACCCTTGGCGCACAACACATCGAAAACGATGCGGCTGCCCATGCTGTCGCTGATCACGACGACCTGGGTCCGCTGGAGGAAACTCGTGGCTTCCTGCGCCAGCAACCGCGCATTTGCGGTGTCCAGAGAATTTTTGCTTTGCTTCTGGATGTGTTGCACGACTGATCGTTGGATTCCCTGCCACAGGACATCGCGAATGTACGGGCCCATTTTTCCCAGATAGATGACGGGATCCGAAAAGCTGCGATTGACGAAACGCTTCACCGCTCGATTGATAGGCGCACGATGGGGCTCATTAGGGTTTTTCTCGCGGAAATCGTCGTTCAGCTCAAGCATGCCCTGCTTGACGATGCGGCTCGTTTCACCCCAGGTCACGCAGGAAAAATACAGATCTCCACCCTGGCCGGATGGATCGGTGAATTTACTTACCGAATAACTGCCGGCATTCGTGCCATCGATGTTGATCATGGTCGGCGTTGGCTTCCCATAACCGCTGTCAGGGATGTAGCGCAGCTTTTCGGCAATGGCATCCTGCAACCGCAGGTTCGCGGATTTTTCGCCGCAATCAACCTCCGACGAGTGATCGCCCATGCCGTGGACCTGCATGACATGCAGGGAACCATCACGGAGGTAGTCTTGAATACCCTGGAAAGCAAGCGGTGAATCGCTATCCGGCGCAGTGTCGATGCGGTGATGCAAGTTCAGGCACCCGGGCAGGCACAAGGTCAACAGTATGACGATCGAATTCCGTTTCATGATGCATTCTCCCCGGCGACAATAATGACAAAATCACGTGCGTCCGCGTCAGTGACGCTGACATCGAAGCACTCTGCGTTTGAGACTGGCCAAATGAACCATTGCGGCCACAAGGACCAGCCGACACTGGAGCCACATCGTGAACTCGATCTTTATAGACCAATTTTGGACAAAATCCAGCTCTTCTCGGCATCACAAGCCGTGTCCACTGACGAGATTACGGCGAGAAATAGGGTCATGTTGGAGTTACCAATGTTCGCTCCTGTCCGAAAAAAATGATCTCCACTCAAGCCGCCTACCTAAAGTCCAGACTGCCAGTCTGCAGCTTCGCCAGCAGGCCACCGTAATTTTCCATCCGACTCACGATCAGGTGTTGCACCCCATCAGCCCGTTCTAGTCGCCCGTCGTTGGCCATCAGGTTAGATTCCAACAGCTCGCGCCGCTGTTCCTCGGCGGTCCGTTGCCACACAACGGCGTTGACCATGCCGTGTTCGTCTTCGAGCGTTACGAAGGTCACGCCGCTGGCAGTCTCGGGTCGTTGGCGCATCCGCACGAGGCCGGCGAACCGCACGCGCTTTCCGTGCGGCAGCTTCGCGAGGTCGGCTAACGATAGGCATCGCCGTGCCGCGAGCTGTTTGCGGATCAGGCTGAGTGGGTGCCGGCCGAGGTAAGGCCGATCGGGCGTCGTCGGCGACAACGTCCTCGCCTGGTGCCGGCAGCAAGCCCCATGCTCACCACGGCATTCGGCGGGATACGGCGGCGTCCGGCGTATCCGAAATCATGACACTTGCCCGGTCCCGTTCAGACAACCACGCCCCGTTCGCAGGCAAGATGCCGCTGCGGCCTGGCGATCCCATTGAAAGCACCCCGGGCCGCGCATCGCGTCCCCATCCATCCCGCCCCCGAGGGATCTCATGCGCAAGACCACTCTCCTGCTTCCGCTGTGTTCCGCCGCGCTGCTCTCCGCTTCCCTCGCCGCCTGCACCGGCACGCTGGGCGGCGACGGCGCCACGGTGTCCGAGCGCAAGAACGGCGAACGGCGCGGCCATCGCCAAGACGCTGCGACCGCGGCGCAACCCGCTAACGCCGAGGCCGCGAAACCGCCGCCGATCCGCAGCCGGCCGAACCCGTCGCGGCGCGTGCCGAATCCGCCGTTCGTGTCCACGGCGAAGGCCACGTTCAACGAGCCGTGGGCGATGACGTTCTTGCCCGACGGCCGTCTGTTGGTGACCGAGAAAGCGGGCGCGCTCAAGCTCTACAACCCGGCGACCAACGCCGTCGGCACCATCACCGGCACGCCGACCGTGCTGTACGCCGGTCAGGGCGGTTTCGGCGATGTGGTGCTGCATCCGCAATTCGCGAGCAATCGCTACGTCTACTACAGCTATGCCGAAGCCGGCGCCAATAGCACGCGCGGCGCGGTGGTGGCGCGTGCGGTGTTGACGCTCGATGGCAGCGGCGGCGGCAGCCTGGGCGGTGCGCAGGTGATTTGGCGGCAATCGCCGAAAGTCACCGGCGAAGGCCATTACGGCCATCGCATCCTGTTCGACGGCGGCGGCAAGTTGTGGATCACCTCCGGCGAGCGCCAACAATTCACGCCCGCGCAGGACATGACCGGCAATCTGGGCAAGGTGCTGCGCTTGAACGACGACGGCACCGTGCCGAGCGACAACCCGTTCTTCGCGCAAGGCGGCGTGACCGCGCAAATCTGGTCGCTCGGCCATCGCAATCCGCTGGGCATCGCCCGCGACGCCAGCGGCCGCGTGTGGGTACACGAAATGGGCCCGGCCGGCGGCGACGAGTTGAACCTGATCGAACGCGGCAGCAACTACGGCTGGCCGCGCGTCTCCAACGGCAACAACTACGACGGCAGCGTGATTCCCGATCACGCGCCGGGCGACGGTTACAACGCGCCGGAAGCGTGGTGGACGCCGGTGATCGCGCCCGCGGGTTTCGTTATCTACTCGGGCGATTTGTTCCCGCACTTCAAACACCACGGCTTCATCGGCGGCCTCGCCTCGCAAGCGCTGGTGCGCATCCAATTCGACGGCGCCACCGCGCGCGAAGCCGAACGCTACCCGATGGGCCATCGCATCCGCGAAGTGGAACAAGGCCCCGACGGCGCGTTGTGGGTGCTGGAAGACGGCGCGGGCGGGCGATTGTTGAAGCTGACGCCGGTGGCGTTTTAAGGCGTGGCTTACTCGCTGAGTAAGCCATTCGTGCGACATCAAAATTGCTGCCGTACATCGTCAGCATTAGCCCTCGAATACCGCGACGGCGCCTCCGCGTTTGTAGCGGTGCAAGTCGGGCCGTATCAGAAGCGCGCCATACGGTTCGGCGCAAAAGCCGAGCCTTTGAAGATTTCATAGGCCTTGTGGTCGGCGGCGTAGCAGATCGTATCGTACGGTCGAAGCTGTCGCTGGCAATACTGTCGGCGAAGGTTTGATACTCCGGCTGTCACCGGAAGCCCACGTTGCAGAGCTTCCAGAGGATGTTCGGCGAAGAGCGTGCGCCGTTGGAGGACATGTGAAAACCTCAGTTACACTGCTCATTCGACTGATTTACCTAAAGTGACTTGCAAAGATTCACACAGTTCAATGTACAGACTGCAAATCAATTGAGAAAACATATTTTTTCCTCATCTGAAGTCAAAACTCCAAGAGTGTAGCCAACCGATGGTGGACTGTAGGTAACAGCAATTGAATAACACCCTCCTCTCAGTCCATTTATCTGAATGAATTCGCTCTTATCAATAACAAAACCATATGTCGCGCCACTCATTAGATTAACTCTATATTTATTAGCATCCAGAATAATCGGCATACCACTGCCTTTACTTTTAGGTCCTCCGTCACTTATTCCAAGAATTTTATATTGCACAGACGATTGAACATATCCCGGCCCGGAAATTCCATTGATTACATAATCTTCGCCAGTCCCGTTATGGAAAATAATCTGAAAATATTGATCGGACACATCGATTAATTGAATCGACATCTCTCTCCGAAAAGCAAAATTTTCTTTACGATTGCTAGCACAAGAAGAAAAAGCAAAAACAAAAAGCGAGCAATACACTATTAGTCTCAACATGTCGCCATCTCCAAGCATTGAAAAATACCCTCTTCATATTTCAGTTGCTCTTGAACCGCGTCCTGATACCACTTAGGTGTTCTTTCAAAAAAATGATCATTTATCTGATTTCTATAAGCTCTAACTTCGTCCATTTCCTTATACCTGGCATCAAATCGCCAATCGATCCAGTGACTATACTCATGAACGAGAACAGAATGTGCTATCCAAAAATTATTATCCTGAAAAGCGCCGTTTGAGAATGTAATTACTCCAGTCTCCATGTTCGTATATGCAGCAGCCTTCTTCCCATTGACAATTAAGTAGGGGGCATCTACATATGCTATTTCTTTCGGAGAAATTAATGTTCCGGCCCATTCGGCAAGCCTACGAAATCCTTCCAATCTGCTAGATTTGTTTGTTAATAGATCTACTATTTCTTTTGGCGCGCTCGCCTGCTTTTCAGATTTTGAGTTTTTTTTGCTTACGCTTTTTACACCTGCTAGGTCTTTGTCTCGCTCCCCCATCGCCGCCTGCACAGCCCAACTCACCGCACCGTTGGCGAACTTCCCACCCGTCGCTTGCGAGAGCGTACCACCGACGAGCGCGCTCACAATCACGCGTCCGGCGGGGCTGCCGATCTTCGCAATGCCCGGCATCACCGCCGCGCCCATCCAAGCGCTGACGAATCCCGCGCCAAAGTTGCCGCCTTGCAGCGATTCGACGATACCACCCGTCACCGATTGCACGAACACGCCAAAGCCGCCCATACCTTGCGTATACACGCCCACACCAGCGGTTAACGCTGCGGCAAATGCGCCATAGAGCCCGCCCTGCAAACTCTTGGTCGCGATCGCACCAGACACGAAGCCTGCACCTGCGTACAGACCGACCGCAGACCAACCGCTCAGGGCCCAATATTGCTGCGCCACCGCAGCCACGATCATCACGATCGCCGCCAACCACTGCCTTTCCGTCTGCCCCAACATCCCCGTCGGATCGGTGTACTTGTATGGGTTGTTGAACACGTAGCTGTACGCGTTCCAGTTCTGCGGATTACCGGGCGCCTGGATGATGGGATCGGCCTGCAGGAAACGGCCCAGCGTCGGATCGTAGATGCGGCCGTTCATGTGGATCACGTCCAGCCCGTCCAGCATCTCGTGGCCGGTGAAGCCGCGCGTGGTGCTGCTGTAGCCGGTTTGCGTGATGTTCGTTGCGCTGCCGTTCGCTCTGCGTTCGCCGTAGGCGTTGAAGCCGCCGCCTTCGATCACGGCGCCGGTCTCGTTCGCGACCGCGACGAGGCTGCCCAGATGATCGGTGAACGTGTAGCGGTTCGCGGCGATGCCGTTTACCACGTTCTGCACCAATACGCCGCCGATGTAGCGTTTGTACGTCGTGGTGCCGTTCTCGCTCACGATCTCCAGGTTGCCCACGTACAGCGTGCGGCGCGTACCCGTGATGCCGGTGCCGGTGTCTTCGCGTTTGTAGCGATTGCCGGCCGGGTCGTACCAGAAACGCGCCGTGCGGTTCGGCGCCGCGCTGGGGCCTTTGAAAATTTCGTAGGCCTTGTCGTCCGCCGTGTAGCGGATCGTGCGATCGAGGCTGTCGCTGGTGCTGCTGTCGGCGAAGGTTTGATTGCCGTGACTGTCGTAAACGTAGTTGCTGTAACTGTTGGACTGCCGCACCTGATGCGGGCTGGCGGTCATGTCGCCGTTCACTGCGCCGTCCGGGGTATTCAGTCCGCAACCGGCGCGACCGTTGTAGTTCATCCATGTCCAATCGTTGCCGCGCATGGTGTGCGCGCAGACGTTGCCTAACTTGTCGTACGACGCCAAGTCGGTGATTTGTCCCGTCCCGTAGGCGTACGTTGCCGCGCCGACACGATTGACTCGAGAACTCGTGAACCGATCCGCCGCGTCGTACCAGAAGTCTTCACCGTAGTCTTTGCGGTCACGCCAGTTCAAATTACCGACGCTGTCCCACACGTAGCGATCGCGCATCAACTGACAGCTCACGTTGTCCGCGCCAACGCAGATTTCGCTCGCGCGCCCGGTCAAGGGATCGTACGCGCGCCAGGTCTGCATCGCGTTGACGCCGCCGCGTTTGTCTTTGGCGACGTTGCCGAACATGTCGGTTTCCTGGGTTTCCAGGTACGTCGTCGCCACGCCGCTGGCGCAGGCCGCGCTCGCGTCGCTCGCGCTCGATTCGCACAACCGCATGGCATGGCCGCGAGTGGTGTACTCGGTCTTCAACCATTTGCCGCTGGGGTCTTGGCTGCGTTGCGCGCGGCCCAGGTTGTCGTAGATCACCGCGCTGGCGTAGCTCACCCCGTCGATCGACGTCGCGCTCGCCGTCGCGCGGCCCATGGTGTCGTACGTGTTGCAGCGCAACCAGTTCTGCGCCTTGTCGCTCTGGCCTTGCCAACCTGCGTAGGCGAAGCCGTCCGCTACCGTGCAATTCTCCTGGCCGACGCCGTTGGCGGCCGTATCGAAGTTGCTGGTCGAAGAATGCTCCCACGCCGAAGTCGTCGGCGTCGGGTTGAACCAGACCCCGCGCCATTGCACACGGCCGCGGAAGTCGTAACGTTGCTGACGGCCGCCGTACACCCCGTCGTGTTCGAACAACAACTCGCCCAACGCGTTGTAGCCTAAATAGCGAACGCCCGCATCCGGATCGTTCATATAGATCTTACGACCCAGCGCGTCGTAACCCATCGAACTGACGATCGCGCCGCGGCCCGCGTCGCGGCTCACCGCGCCGAGATTACCGGCGGCGTCGTAGGCGTAGAACGTGCTCAAGCCCACCGCATCCGTCGCCTGCGCCAGTTCGCCCAGCGCGTTTTTCGCTTCGACCGTGATGTTGTTGCGCGCATTCGTCTTGGTGACGGTCAAGCCGCTGTAAGCGACGGTGCTGACGGCATTGTTCGCCTCCGTGACTTTGACCGGACGACCCAGCAGATCGAACTCCGTTTTCACCCATTTGCGCGCGGCATCCGTGCAAACACCCGCCACATCCGGTTCGCCCGACGCCGTTGTCCCGGGCACGAAGAACGGCATCGACACGCGATGCGCGCGGCCGACCGCGTCGTACTCGGTGCACACACCGGTCGCATCTTTGCCGCTCACGCCCGCATTGAACGTCTGCGCCAACTTCAGCACTTCGCGGCCCAGCACGTCGTAATACACCCAGCCTGTCGGCGACGCCGTGGTAACGATCTTGCTGCGGAAACGCGCGCGCGCCGGGCAAGCGACGGCGCCGCTACCGGTATTGCACCAGCGGAACGTGGTCAACGTACTCGCGCCCACGTTGCCCGACGCATTGGGGATCGTGTTGACCGGATCGGTCTGTTGCCATGCGTAATAGGCGCGCCCCAGCGTGCCGTAACGTGCAACGCTGCGCACGTTATTGAGATTGACCGATTCGGTCACGTTACCGTAGACGTCGCGCGCCAACACCTCGCTCGTGACCACTTCGACCGGCTGCGTGTTGATGTCGGTCGCCGTGCTGGGTCGGAACAACTCGACCGTTTGCGTCGGGTAACGGCCGCGCGCATCGTAGACTTGGCGTCCGTAGCGATGGATGCGCTCCCAGTCCCACATGCTGTACTGGATGTTGGTCGAGCGGCAATCGGCCACCTGCTTGGTACAGACCGCGCTGAAGATCCGATTGCCGTAATCATCGAGCGTGTAGACCTTGCGCAGATCTTGGAACACATCGCCGTTGGGCTGAATGCGCTCCTCGGTCAACAACCCCGTCGCCGGGCCGGCCATCTGGTAGGCGAACGATGTCGAACGCACCACATCGGGCATGCCGGGGCGTTTGTGAGTCACGGTACTCGCCGTCAGACGCCCAAGACGCCAGCGCACAGCGTCGTCGCTGTAGGTATTGCTTGTGAGCACCGTGGACATCAGGGTCGTCGACGTGCCGGCGTAGGTATCGACCGAGGTGCTGGCGACGTTGCCGAACGAACCGTAATTGAATGCAGTAACCACACGGCTAGTCTGCGCGGCTGTAAACGGATCGACCGCGACTTCCTCGCTACCGATCATCAACGGCAACACCGGGCCAAAGGATGTCTGACCAAACGTCGGCAACGACGTGCCTTGATCAAGGCCAGCAAACCAGACTTGGGTGCTCTGCGAAAAAGGTGAACCGCTCAACGTCGTACCCGCCTGTCCGCGCGGCGCAAAACACGTCTCGGTGGGTGTCGCCGTCAAGCACGCAGGTGCCACAAACACAAGATTGACGTTCGCGAACTTCGAGGTTTGCGTCGGCATGCCCACGAACGGGAAATTCTGCGCGTACTGCGTCTTGGTGACGACGTAGCCACCGGTCTGGTTCGGATCGACCGTGGCGATCTCGCGGAACCCCAGCAACCCGCGTCCGCCGCCCTGCAATTTGGCGCCGTTGTAACGGTAGTGCAACGTTGACTTCGTTGTCGTGCTGCCGTTCTGCGGCGAGCTGCTGGACACTTGCTGCACCGCATACAGCGGACCCAGCACATCCTGCACCGGTGCGCCTCTGCCCCAGTTCGCGCTGTTGCGCGTCCCGGTATCCGGGCGATAAAAGTCTTTCAGCGTCAACGGCGAATACGTGATCTCGGTTTCGGCGCCGAACCCATTAGTGATCTTGGTGATGACGTCGCGCGGGACATAGCGCGTGTTCGCGCGCGAGACGAACAGATCCGGGGTGTTCGCCAGTTTCAACGACATGAAATCCAGATTGCCGTCGCCGTCGAAGTCGCCGAACATCGACGCCTTGAGATTACTATCGCAGGCGAAGCCTTCGCACACGAGCGCATTGCCGTTGCTGCCAGCGACGCCCGGGATCCAGGTCCCTGGCCCGAAACCGCCGGACGGCAGCGCGTAGCGCACGTTGTAGGCTTTGTAGTTCCCGGGATTGATCACATAGAGCACGTCCGCGCGGCCGTCGCCGTTGATGTCGAGGAAACGGGTCAATTCGCGGAAATCGACGATGCCCAAGGCGACCGGCGCCAACAATCCCGTGCCGGTATTGATGCGATAGGACCAATCGCCGCCGGCACTCGCCCGATAGAACACATCGGTGAGGCCGTCCCCGTTAACGTCGGCATAGTTGACCGAATTGAGCCCCGGAGTACCGGCGGCGCCGAGCGTCGCATAGAGCGAAAGCGTGACAGAGCTCGACGCGATCGACTTCACTGTCAACGCATGCGTGGTCGTGGTGATATCCAGCTCTGCGCCTGTGCATGCTTGCGTCGAGGCGACACCGCCCGATACGAACTCTTCACCGATCGCGTCTTGTTGCGCAGGTGCGATGGCCTGCTGTTGGCAATTGGGGCCAGTACAAGTGCAAGTGTCTTCCCAAGACACGATATCGCGCACATTCATCAACAGATCGGACGCGGCATCGCCGTTGAAATCGGCCAATTGGACGAAACCGCCCTTGGGCGACGGCAAGAGCGTGCGCGTGCAGGTATAGGCCGGGTCGCTGCAGCGCGGGTCGATGGATGGCAACAGCGATGTTAGCGGAACATCCAACACAATCCCACGCTCAGCTCCCCATACGAAGGTGCCGCCGCTGCGCTCCATGATGCGGGCGACCGGGCCGTCGCCCGCATCCGCATAGACCACATCGGTTAAGCCATCTCCATTGAGATCGGCCAACTGAGGCTGTTGATTCGGGACATCGCTGGAGGGGATCGCCGGCGATAGCGCCGCGATTTGATTTTGCGTGTCGTCGAAAACCTTTGCGGTACCACGCCCTGTGGACAGGAACAAACGCCAGCCCTGGCCGAGCGGACTGGAAATGAATAAATCGTCGCGTCCGTCGCCGTTGTAATCGACGAGCTGCCAGCCGCCGTCGCCGCGCTGATCGATGCCGACGCTGCCGTTGGGCGTGGTGCATTGGCTGGGCCCCATTTCGTAAGCCGGGCGCCCCATGCTGTCGATAATCGAGAAGGCCGTCAGAATGAATTCCGAGGAGCACACCGCTCCGCCGCTGCCTTCCTTGATGAACACCAGGTCTTGCCGTCCATCGCCATCAATATCGCCTTGTTTGAAGCCGCGCCATTGCGTGATGTCGCCGAAGATCAGATTGCTGGGATACTCCTTGGTCGCAAACTCGTATTTGCCCGCGCTCCAAGCGAATGTCGTCGGCGCTGCGCACACTGCCAGAGTGCTGTCGCGGCACTCCTGCACCTGGGTCATGGTGTCCTGGCCGCTGCTCGCACCGCTGGGCGTGTAGCTCAACGCGTAGTAGCGCACCTGCGCGCCTTCGCTTTCGGATTGGATCGCCGTTAACCGGTGCGCTTGCGTCACTGACCCGCCGCTGATGTAGCCAACACTACGCTGATCCGTCGCGCGCAGCGCGTACACGAAAGTGATTTGGGCGAAAGGCGTTTGCGCTGCCGCTGTTTGCCCCGGCAATACGGTTCGCCCCGTGTATTTGACCACCGCGGGCAAATGCTCGCCGACGATGCTGTTGGGATTCTCGTAATAGGTGTAATCGATGTAGTTGCCTGTGGAATCCTGAAACCGCGTCTGCGCCCAGCTCACAGCGAATGCTTCTTTGCTCGGTGCAGTCGCGTTGACGTAGCCATCGGGTCGGTTGGCGGTGACGTTGTTATCGCGGTCGCCATACCAACTGATCGAACCGTCTTTGCGCTCGACCGTGAAGAAAGCGACACCACTGGCGCCTCCGTTCGGGGTATAGGCGCAGACCCGCTGGAAAGATTGAATTTCGGTGCGAAGATTCTCGACCGTCATGCTGGCGATTGCTGGACATGCGAACGTGTCCGCACTCGGCACAAGTCGTTGGCCGTCCAGGCAATAACGATCGCTTGCGCCGTAATTGACCGGTGCTGGATTCCCGTCGGTGACGACGCCACCAACGATAAAATCGCCAGCCTCGCGGGTAGCGCGACAGCGCGAGATCATCGACATTCCGCCGATCGACCAGCCTTTGCCCAGCGGTCCATGGCCGCTTTGGCTGGAGTAATTTAATGATAGCTTCGGCGCGACACCGGCCACGCCGGGCACTGTGAACAAGGGAATCGAATAGGTGGCAGCCCCCGATTCGTCCACGCGAAATTCCGCCGCCGTCGCCGAAACACCATCGGATTGGGTGTCCGCTGCGAGCGTGAAGCCACTCGCGGCTGGTGTGCCGGCGAAGGTCGCTCGTAACACGCCCCCCATAGGCAGCAGAAGAATAGCGATGACAACCGACAACAGCGCCGACGCCATATGCGACATTCGCTTCGAAAGCCCTGTCGTCGAGGACATGTCTTCTTCTATCACCGCCTCATCGGCTTGAACAGGGCGAAGACGGTTCGATAAGGCTTTGGATCGGCGACCGGAGGGCATTGAGATTGATTCCTGATTGAATCGTTGTCGATCTGTTGCAAGACGCCAGTGAACGCGAGCGACTTTAGGCATCCATTTTGAATGGCGCGAATCTAAGCACTTGAGACTGGTCGTTTCTTCGAACCGAGACTTCCAAGCGCTCCACACGATGCGAATTGGGTAAATTTATCATGGAACAAAAATTCAGCTTGATACTTGTTATTTCTTACAGGTCTAGGCGACAGTCTGGTCGCCAACGAAACGGGCGGCGATTCGCATCGCCGCCCGTTCGTTTTGAAGCGTTACGCGATCGACGCGAACATCAGAAACGATAGTCCGCGTTGACGTACCAGTAGGCGCCCGGCAGGTCGTAGGTGCCCGCATCGTAGCCGTTCAACGAGCAGCTCACGCACACCGGCGGTTCCTTACCGAACACGTTGTTGGCGCCGAGGGTGAGCCGCAGGCCGTCCATCGTGAACGCGTTCTTCCACGCGAACTGCACATCGTGGTAGGTCGTCGAACCCAGCGTGTTGACCGTGCGCGCGTTGCGGCAGTTCGGCACGTCGCTGATGGTGGCGTTGTTGCAATCCTCTTCGACCGCATCGATGTAGCGCAGGCCGTAGGTCGCCGAGAAGTCGCTCTTGCTCCAACCCAACTGCACGTTGGCTTGCCACTCCGGAATCGCGCTGTCGTTGACTTCGACGCCGACCTGACGCGAGGACTCGATATCGTCTTCGTCGATCGCCGTGTAGTCGTTGACGTAGGTGGCCTGCGCGGACACGGTGAGCGTGCCGAAGCCCCATTCCGGCCCGACCCAGTTCGCCTTCAGATCGACGCCGTCGGTCTCGACCGTGCCGAAGTTCTGCAGGAAGTTGTTCGGCGGGTTGAGGTTACCGCTGACCTGGCGCGTGAACGCCGAGCACAGCGTCGGGTTGGTGCCGTTGCCTTCGTTGTAGCAGGCGTTCAACAGGGTCTGGATATCGCGCGACTGCACGGCGCCGTCGATCTTGTGGTTGTAGTAGCCGATTTCGAAATCCAGCTTCTGCGACCACGCCTTCTCTTCGGCCCAGCCCGGGCTATACACGACGCCGAGGCTGAAGCTGTCGGAGGTTTCCGGTTCCAGATCCGGGTTGCCGCCGGTGAAGGTGGTGATCTGCGTGTTGGCTTGCTCGAAGTTATCCGGCACGCCCTGCGCGACGCACGCCGCTTCCAGACCGGCCGAGACGCCATTGGTGCGGTCCACCACCGGCGAGCCGGTCGGGCCGCAGGGGTCGGTCAGCGTGGCGCCGAACTGCGTGAGGCCGTAGAGCTCGCCGAGGTTCGGCGCACGGAACCCGCGCGAGTACGTGCCGCGCAGCACCAAGTCTTCGATCGGCTGGTAGCGGAAACCGAGCTTACCGGTGGTCTCGCCGCCGAAGGTCGAATAATCCGAGTAACGCAGCGCGGCGCTCAGATCGAGCGTCGCCAACACCGGGAAGTTGAACTCGCTGTAGATTTCGCGAACGTTGTAGCTGGCCGACACCGGCGACGCGAACGAGTCCTGCGATTCGCCGGTCTGACGCAGCCGGTCGGGGTTGAACTCGCCCTTGTAGCGACGCACTTCCGCGCCCGCGGCGAAACCGGCGGAGCGGTCGCCGATATCGAACAGATCGCCATTGAAGTTGACCGACCACAGATCCAACGTTTGCTTGCTCGAGTCGCGCTGGTTGGTGCGGATGTAGTCGATCATCGCGCGGGTCATCGGACGGCCTTGGCCGCCGAAGATATCCAGCGGTGTGCAGCCCGGCGTCGCCGCGCAGACCGCCGGATCGCCCAACGCGGTGCGGATGCGCGCGACGTTGTAGCCGTTGGTGAAGCGCTGCACCGCGTCGTTGACGGTGTGAACGTAGTTCGCGTCCCAACCGATGCTGCGGTCGCCGAGATTGAACAAACCTTCCGCGCCGACGTTGAAGTACCAGGTATCGACGTTCTGCGTGAACTGACGCGGACCGACTTCCAGCGGACGACGGCCGATGAAGACGAAGCCGTTGCTGTCGTCGAGCGCGATGCCGAACGGATTGAACGGATGGTTCGCCGGGATCGTGATGGTGTCGGCGATGCCGCCGGTGCCGGCGCCCGGGCCGACGAAGATCGGTTCCGGCGCGGCCTGATTGAACGACTGGCGATTATTGAACAGCGCTTTGACGTGCAGACGCGTGTTTTCGCTGAGATCGAAATTCAACGACGCGAACACCGACTTGCGCTCGCTCGGCGTCAACAGCAGGTTGAACGGCGCGTAGTTGAAGCGATCGGCGCCGGTGAATTGGTGATAGGTGCCGCCGTTCGGATTGCCCGGCACGAACACCGGCGTGGTGGTGCCGTTGTTGAGCGTGATGCTGAGACCATTGAACACGAAACGACCCTGCGGCGTACCGGAGCTGCACGCGCCGAGGCCTGCGCCCGGCTGGCAATTGCGGGATTGCTCCCAACTGGCGGAACTGATGCTTTCCTGGTCGTAATAGCTGACGCCGAACACGCCGGTCCAGCCGTCGCCGCCGCCGCCGAGGGTCAGCGAGAGGTCTTTGGTGTCGCCGCCGCGGCTGTATTCGCCGTAGGAGGCATGCACTTCGGCGCCTTTGAAATCGCGACGGGTGATGATGTTGACCACGCCGCCGATGGCGTCGGAGCCGTAGATGGCCGAGGCGCCGTCTTCCAGCACTTCGATGCGCTCGACGATGGCCAGCGGAATGGTGTTGAGGTCGGCGCTGCCGCTGACGCCGGAGGCCGAGGATTCGTTGACCCAGCGGATGCCGTCGACGAGGACGAGCACGCGCTGCGAACCGAGGTTACGCAGATCCACCTGGGCCGAGCCGGCGCCGATGCCGCCGCCGTCCGGCGGGTAACCGAAGTTACCGGAGGAGTTGAATTTGGCGTTGAGCGCCTTGCCGCTGGCGGTCATCTGCTGAAGGATTTCGCCGACGCTTTTGGCGCCGGTCTCTTCCAGCTTGGCGCGGTCGAGAATGAACACCGGCTGCGCGGTGACCGTATTGGTTTGCTTGATGCGCGTGCCGGTGACGTTAATGGTGTCCAGCGTCTAGTCGCTCGAATCCTGCGCCGTCGCGACGACGGGCAGCGCGAGCAGCAGACTCAAGTGGACAGCGGCCGCCAAGCGATTGCGGCGGGGATGGCTCATGGTGTTCTCCCTGAAGTACGGTTATTGGTATGGGTATTGCGTCAACAACCGCCCGATGGCCCCCTTCCTTCTGGCGGATTAAAGGCATGTCGGCGCACGCTCGGCCGACGAAACGGCTAGGCGGGCGCCAAGCCCGGCGCCATTTGTAAACAAAACGTGAAACAGCCGCAAGGTGCCGCGGGTCCCAGTGACCGACGACAGGCCTCCGTTGCTTCGTATTGCGCCGCACGCAGGCGAGCGCTGGCCGGCGATCGGCCGGTCGCCGAACCGCTCGTCGGGACGTTGGGGTGCGCGTTCGCGTCGCAGTCGGCTCGCGTTCGAATGCGCGTCGCAGCGAGCCTCTATAGTGTCGCGATGCACAAACGCCATCTCGTCCCCCGCCCCCTTGCCTCCTCCGCTCTGATCGCGCTCTGCCTCTGCACGCAGGCCTGCGCGCAATCCACGCCCGCCCAGCCGGCTTCCCGGGGCGCCGCCACGCTGCCGTACGTGTCGGACGGCCCGCCGATCCCGCCCTTGCCCGCGCTGCGCGATGCGCTGTCGGCCATCGAGCAAGGACGCGAACCGGCCGCGCCGCTCCCGCTGGGACAACCGCTCTCCGGCTGGTTCGAATTCGCGACGCTGCGCCGCGACCTCGACGGCCTCTCGACCGAACAGGGCCAAGCGTTCCTGGGCCGTTACCGCGACCAAGTGGTCGCACAGGTCTTTCGCGAAGCGTGGCTGGCCGTGCTGGCGAAGCGCGAGGACTGGCCGAGCTTCCGCGCGGCGTGGTCGTCTACGATCAAATCCACCGCGCTGCGCTGCGCCGACTTGAACGCGCGTCAGGCGCTGGGCGAGGCCGATGCGCGCTGGGTGAGCGATGCGCAAGCGATGTGGCGCGGTGCCGGCAAAGCGCTGCCGAGCGACTGCGATGCGCCGATGGCGGTGCTGGCCGTCAAAGGCGGGCTGGAGCCCGCCCTCCGCTGGGAGCGGATCGAGAAAGCCGCGGCCGAATGGCAGCCTGCGGTGATGCGCGCCGCGGCCCGCGGCCTGCCCGCCGACGAGTTCGCGCTCGCCAACGATTACGCCGCGTTCTTCGAAACGGCGCACGATCGCGCGCTGAACTGGCCGAAGACGCCGCGCAGCCGCGCGATCGCCTCGCACGCCCTCGCGCGTCTGGCGAAATCGCAACCGCTGTCCGCCGAAACCGTGATGCCGAAATTCGCCTATGCGCTGGGCATGAACGACGAAGAGCGCGGCCGCGTGCTGTATCAGGCCGCGACGTGGACGGTGGCGTCCTACGGCCCCGAATCCGCGCGTCGCTTGAACGCCGTGCCCGACGTGGCGTACGACGAAAAACTGCACGAGTGGCGCGTACGCGAAGCGATGGCGCGTTCGGATTGGTCCGCCGCCTTGACCGCGATCCGCAAAATGGGGCCGACCCAGCGCGCCGATTCGCGTTGGCAGTACTTCGAAGCACGGCTGCTGGAAATCGCCGGGCAACGCGAGGCAGCTGTGGCGCTGTATCGCGAAGCGGCGAAAAAGCCCGAATTCCACGGCTTTCTGGCCGCCGATCGCGCCGGTGCGCCGTACGCGCTGTGTCCGATCGAACCGAAGCCCGATTACGCCGCGAAATCCGAGGTCGCGCGCGACCCCGCGATGGTGCGCGCGATGTTGCTGTACAAGCTCGACCGCGAAGGCTGGGCGGTGCGCGAATGGGACGAAGCGCTGTCGCGATTCGATGCGAACAAGCGTCGCCTCGCGGTGGAAGTCGCGCAAGACAACGGCTGGTTCGATCGCGGCGTGTTCGGTTTGGTGAACGTCGGCGGCCAGCGTTATCCCGACGAATCGCGACTCTACACGCTGCGCTTTCCGCTGCATCACGACGGCACGATCCGACGCGAAGCGGCGAAACACAATATCGATCCGACCTGGGTCGCCGCCGAAATCCGCGCCGAAAGCGTGTTCAACCCGCGCGCGCGCTCGCACGCCGATGCGCGCGGATTGATGCAAGTGCTGCCCAGCACGGGCGCCGGACTGGCCAGACGGCTCGGACTGCCGTGGAGCGGCGGCGGCGACCTGTACGACCCCGATCTCAACATCGCGCTCGGCACCGCGTATTTGCGCGAAATGGAAGACAAGTACGGCCAGACCTACATCGCCATCGCCGCCTACAACGCCGGCCCCGCACCGGTGGCGCGCTGGCGTTCGCAACGGCCGGACATGCCCGCAGATTTCTGGATCGAAACGATCAGCTACAAAGAAACCCGCGATTACGTCGCCCGCATTCTCGCCTTCAGCGTGATCTACGATTGGCGCTTGAACCGCAGCGCGATGCCGGTGACCGAACGCCTCGCCGGGCGTATCGTCGAGACGCGAAAGCAATTCGTCTGCCCCGCGCCGGAACAAAAAGCGCCGCCCGCGCCCGCCGCATCCGCGCTGCCGTCGTCACCGAAAACACCGCCGCCCGCCTCGAACGAGCGGCGCTGAGGCCATGCGAATGCGTGGCGCGGTTTTGCTTCGCATCGATTCGCCATAGGAGTCCATCGCATGCGCACCGATCCGCCGAACATCGCATCGCATCCGCTGCTGATCGAACCGCAGCCGAGTTATTTGGACGGTTGGCGTTGGATGGTCGGCCAGTACGCGACGCTGCTCGCGGCCTCGGTCGCGGGCGATCTGTTTTTCCGCGATCGCGATGGCCGGGTGCATTGGATCGACACCGGCGCCGGCAATGTCACGATGGTCGCCGACGATGCCGCATCGTTCGCGCGCAAGTTGCTGACCGCCGAATTCAGCGGCGATTTTCTGCTGGAAAGCGCGGTGAACGACGCCCTGCGCGCGCACGGCCCGCTCGGCGCGGGCCGCTGCTTGGGCTTCAAAAAGCTGCCGGTGTTCGGCGGCGACTACGGCGGCGTCAATCGCGTGCCGATGTCGGCAGGCGAGCATTTCGCGTTCACCGGTCATGTCCATCACAAGATCGACGGATTGCCGGACGGCACCGCGGTCGAGCTGGTAACGCTGTGACCGCCGCGAGCGAGAAAACCGCGCGTGCATTAGCATGAGCGGCATCCACACGAACACGGAGAACGCCCGATGGGCCTGATCGACGCCATGCTCGGCCATGCCGGCGAAAAACCGGTCGAGAAGATCGAGGAAGAATTCGCGCCCCTGCTCGCGCCCGGCGAATCGCTGCAGCGCGCGTTCTCCACCATTCGCGATTTGATCGTCTTCACCGACCGCCGGGTCGTGCTGGTGAACAAACAAGGCGTGACCGCGAAGAAGACCGAGTACCGCAGCATTCCGTATCGGGCGATCACGATGTTCTCGCTGGAGACCGCCGGCCATTTCGATCTCGAAGCCGAATTGCGGATTTGGCTGTCCGGCCAACCCGCGCCGATCGAATTGCATCTGGGCCGCGGATCGGGCGCGCAAGCGATCGTGTCGCTGTTGGCGCAGCACGCGTCGAAGTAACCCAACGCCCATCCGTAGAGCGGAGCGCAGCTCCGCTGAACCGGCTTCGGGAAAGCCTCAGCGGAGCTTCGCTCCGCTCTACAATGCGCGCATGAAGACTTATCTCGTCGGCGGCGCCGTCCGCGACAAATTGCTGGGCCTGCCCTGCGGCGATCGCGATTACGTCGTCGTCGGCGAAACGCCCGAATCGATGTTGGCCGCGGGTTTCCAAACCGTCGGCAAAGATTTCCCCGTGTTTTTGCACCCGCACACCGGCGAGGAGTACGCACTGGCGCGCACCGAACGCAAATCGGCGCGCGGGCATCGCGGCTTCGTGGTTCACGCCTCGCCCGAAGTGACGCTGGAAGACGATTTGATTCGTCGCGATTTCACGATCAACGCTATCGCCGAAGCCGACGACGGCGCGCTTGTCGATCCCTATGGCGGCGCGCGCGATCTGCAAGCGCGCGTGTTGCGTCACGTCGGCCCGGCGTTCGTCGAAGACCCACTGCGGGTGCTGCGCGCCGCGCGCTTCATGGCGCGTTTCGCCGAACACGGCTTTAGCGTCGCGCCCGAGACGATGACGCTGATGCGGACGATGCTCGCCGACGGCGAACTGGCGGAACTCACCCCCGAGCGCGTGTGGCAAGAACTCGCGCGCGCGCTGCGCTCGGCGCGGCCATCGGCGTTCCTGCGCACGCTGCGCGATTGCGGCGCGCTCGCGGTGGTGTTACCGGAAGTCGACGCCCTGTACGGCGTGCCGCAGCGGCCGGAGTTCCACCCTGAAGTCGATACCGGCGTGCATACCGAAATGGTGTGCGACATGGCGGCGCGCTTGGCGCTGGGCGACGACCTCGTGGGTTTCGCGGCATTGGCCCACGATTTGGGTAAAGCGCTCACGCCCGCCGACGTGTTGCCGAAACACCTGCATCACGAAGAGAACGGCCTCGCGCCGATCGAAGCGCTCTGCGCGCGATTGAGACTTCCCGCCGCACATCGCGATGTCGCGCTCGGCGCGTGCCGCGAGCATCTGAACGTACATCGGTTGTTCGAGTTGCGCAGCGCCACGATCCACGATCTGATCGCGCGCAACGACGGTTTTCGTCAACCCGAACGCATCCGCATGCTGGCGCTGGTGTGCGAGGCCGACAAACGCGGACGCGGCGGCGCGGCCGAAACCGAGTATCCGCAAGGCCCGGCGCTGCTGCGCGCGCACGCGGCGGCGATGGCGGTGCGCGGCGCCGACGTGGCGAAAGAAGGCTTGAGCGGCCCAGCATTCGGCGATGCGCTACGCAAAGCGCGGATCGCGGCGATTTCGGCCGCACGCGCGAACGATGCGGCGGACGCCGACGCGCCCGAAAGCTGATCGTCGATCGTTGTGCGCGAAGAGGACGTGACATCTTCAGCGGCCTGAAGGCCGCTCTATCGATGCGATCAGCCGCTCTACGATGCCTGACGTCGTTACTACCGGAGCGATTCGCGCCTCGCGCCGCCGTCCAAGCGCAGCAACAAATCGCGCCACGGCGTGAGTTGCGTCGCCAAACCGAGAATCACGCCCAGCGTATTCGCGAACGCATCGGCGCGATCCATCATCCGCGTCGTGGTCAATGCGCCTTGCGCGTATTCCAGGCCGATGCCCATCAGCACCAAAGCCACACCCACGCTCAGCAACGAACGCCAACGCGGATACAACTGCACCGCGCCGGCCGCGAGCGCGCCGTAGGCGAGGGTGTGTTCGAGCTTATCGATATTGCGCGGCAACGTTCCCAAATCGGGCGGCGGCGTCATCGACAGCACGACCACCGCCGCAACGCCCCCGCACCAGAGCGTCGCCCACAGCCACGGGCGTCGAAACGGCTTGAGCGAACGACCGAAGCGCAGCGGACGACGTGGTGAGGCGAGCGGATCCATCGGCGGGTTCTCAACGGTGCGGGTGTCGGCGGTTGCGAATCACAGCCGGTAGCTCAAATCGCCGACGACGAAGGCATGCGCCAAGCTCGATTTGCGCGCGAACCCGATCGCCTGGAAACGCTCGCCCATCTCGCCCGGCAAGGTGAGTTTTTTCGCTTGTTGCCGCAGCGCATAACGCGCGACTTCGTCGGCCGCATGCGCTTCGTGTTCGGCCAAGCGTTGCTCCAAACCGTTGCCGATCAAAAAACTGGCCTGATTGCAGTAGCCGGCGAATTCGAATCCCGCGGCGGTGCCGGCTTCGGCCATCGCGGTGAAATCGACCGAGACGGTGACATCCTGCAAACCGACGCGCGCGAACACGTCGTCCACCAGACGATGGCGATGGAACGCGCGCAACGTGCCGTCGATCCGTCGCGGATCGTAATACTCGCGCCGCGGATAGCCGTAATCGACGAACAACATCGCCCCCGTGTCCAAGCCGCCGATCACCGCTTGAATCCAATACGGCAATTGCGGCAGCACTTCGGAACGATAGCCGTCCGCGAAGGTCGTCCCGCATTGGCGCTCCACGTGCCGCACCGCCGCCGACAACAAGGCATCGGCCGGGCGATCGATGCGCTTGAACGCACGGCCGTCGTGCGCGATATGCTCTTCGTAAATTTCGCCGTCGATCACCGCGAAGCGCGAGGTCGGCAGCGCATCGATCACTTCGTTAGCGAACACCACGCCGTTCCACCGACCGGCGATCGGCGTCAACGGCCATTCCAGCCGCGCGAACACGTCCGCCGGCAGGCGTTCGTACAAGCGCTCGCGCTGACGTTCGCGCAAATCGGCGCTGGGTTCGAGAATCGCGTAGCGGTCGGGCAAGGCGTGGATCGCGCGCAGACGCTGGAGCGCGTCTTCCGCGAACGCACCGCTGCCGCCGCCGATCTCCAAAAAGGTCGAGGGCTCGCGCAGCGAGGTCAGGACCGGCGCCAGCGCGTCGGCCACGCATTCGGCGAATAACGGGCCGAGTTCCGGCGAGGTCACGAAATCGCCGTCGGCGCCCAATTTGGTCGCGCCGGCGCTGTAATAGCCGAGGCCCGGCGCGTACAGCGCCAGTTCCATGAACCGCCAAAACGGCAAGGCCTCGCCGTTGCTGGCGATCTGGTCCCGGATCAAAGCGGCGAGCCGATCGCTATGCGCGCGGCTTTCGGGATCCAGATCGTCCAAATGGCGCATGCATCAGCTCCTCGCGAATCGCGCACAGCATAAACGAATCCGCGCCTCAGCTATCGCCCTCTTCGCGCATCCGTTTGCGTACGAAGAACCACAGGTAGACGCCGATCAACACGATGAAACCCAGGCCGCCGAGCGTCATCCAGCCGACGGGCTTCATGAATAACTCTTCGAAAATCGGGCTCATATTCGGTCCCCATCACGGCCGACGACCGGCCGCGATGAGCATGCGCTTTCGGCGGCGCGCAGGATTGACGGCGATCAATCGGAGCGCCGGTCGCGCGTACGAAAGGCCGCCGCGAAGGCCGGGTTCATCGCATCGGCTTGTGATCGTTCGAAACAGCGCCGATGATGGCGCCATGCACGCAGACCGCCACGAAGACGCGAACACCTCGCGCCACCTCGACCGCCACGCCGAGCGCCCTGTGGCGCTGGTCACCGGCGCCGCTCGACGCATCGGCGCGGCCATCGCTCGGCGCCTGCACGCCGACGGCTACGACCTGCTGCTGCACTATCACCAGTCCGAAGCGGAGATGCGCGCATTGGCGGCGGACCTGGACGCCGCGCGCGCCGGCAGCATCGCCGTGCGATCGGCCGACTTGGCGGATGCGCATGCGCTGGCGCCGCTCATCGACGCGGCGATCGAACGCTACGGCCGTCTGGACGCTTTGATCAACAACGCATCGTTGTTCTCGCCGACGCCGCTCGACGCGCTTTCGCCCGAGGCCGTGGACGCGCACTACAACGTGAATGCGCGCGCGCCGCTGCTGCTGTCGCAAGCCGCCGCGCCGCATCTGCGCCGCAGCGGCGGCGCCATCGTCAACATCGCCGACATCTACGCCGAACGCCCGCTGCGACAACACATCGCCTATTGCATGAGCAAAGCCGCGCTCGTCGCCGCCACCCGCGCGCTGGCGCTCGAACTGGCGCCGGAGGTGCGCGTGAACGCGGTGGCGCCGGGCGCGATCCTGTGGCCCGACAGCGGCAAGAGCGAGGAGGCGAAAGCGGCGATGCTGGCGCGCACGCCGCTGGCGCGGATCGGAGATGTGAACGAGATCGCCGAAGCGGTGCGTTGGCTGCTGCGCGACGCGTGTTACACCACCGGGCAAGTGCTGCGGGTGGACGGCGGGCGGATGTTGGATGGCTGACGCGCCTCGCGCGACCGCCACAGGCACGGGCACGGACACGAACAAAAACAGAAAAGCCCGACGCTCGCGCGCCGGGCTTTTTCTTGAGTATCGCGAATCGAGCGTCGCGAACGACCGGCTCAATCCTTCGGCGCGAACGCGCGCTCCAACGCCATGCCGCGGAACGCGTCCGGCGTTTCGTGCGCCGTCGCGTAGCGATACAGCGCCGCCGAATAGATCCCGCTCAGCGCGGATTGCGCCACACCCAACATCAACAGCAGCAACACGAACACGGCGCCGACCGCGATGGCGGCGGTCATCGACGCTTGGAACGCGACGAAACACAGCAGCGCCCCGACGATCACCACGCCGAACGTGATGAAACCGAAGGCCGCGCCGATACCGACGTTGCCGATGGCGCTTTCGCCCCAGGTGCGTTTGAGCAGCGCCAGACTTTCTTTCAAAGCGTCGATCGGGCCGACATCGCGATTCACCAACACCGGCACCACCAGGAAGGTGGCGAGCGTCCAGGCCACGCCCAAGCCGCTGCCGATCAAACGCACGATGATGTTGTTGTCGCGATCCTTCAGCGACTGCAGGATCACACCCACGGTCGCGGCGATAGCGGCGTAGCCGAGAATCGCGGGCAACCGGGCTTTCGCCGCGCGAATACCGTCGGCGAAAGTCGGGTCGCCGCCTTCCAAACGAATGGTCGCCGCGGCCACCAGCGCGCTGTTGAAGAACACGATCACGCTGTATTGGCAGAAGTAGAACGCGAAGCCGACCACCGCACCGAGAACATTGAAACCATTGTCGAACAACTTCAGCGCGAAGATCGGCAACGCGAACGTCGCCATCACCAGCAGCGTGGCCAACGACGACAGGATGGGATACAGCATCAGTTCTTTATCGGAACGCAGCACCGACGCGCTCGCCTTGACGAGGTCCCAACTGCGCGAAAACTTCTCGAACATCGCCTGCGTCCTCCCGGACGGCTGAAAGTGCGGCGATCATGCGGACGCCGGTCGCGCCACGCAAGCGCAGGAAGTCACCCATCGCGGCGCCGCGATGCGGCTCTGCCGCTTACGCCCAATCGTCGGCGCGAATCGCGACCTCACAAGGCGTCTCGCGTTCCGACGACTCCGCCCACAGCGCCGCCAGCGTCCGTCCGCTGCGCGGATCCACGAACGTCGGCGCGATCTCCGCCAACGGGCGCAGCACGAAAGCGTGCGCGAGTTCGTCGCGCGGCAAGCGCAAATGCCCGGGGCCTTCGAGCGTCAAGTCGTCGTAGAACACGATATCGATATCGAGCGGACGGTCGCCGAAACGCGGGCCGTTGCGGTCGCGTCCGTGCGCGTCTTCCAGCGCATGCAGCCAGTCGTTGAGCGCATAAGGGTCCAGATCGCTTTCGATCGTCGCCGCCGCGTTGAGGAAATCCGCGCCCGCGAAACCGACCGCCGGAAAACGATAGACATCGGACACCGCTTCGACCGCGAACCGATCGCGCAATGCGCGTAACGCCGAACGCAGATTCTTCTCGGGATCTTGATTGCTGCCGAGGCTCAGATACGCCTTGCCCATGCGCGTTACGCCGCCCGGCTGCGTTCGATGATCACGCCCACCGCGCGCGCGCCGCGCACCGCGCCGGGCTTGCTCAGTTTCAAGCGCACATGGCTCACGCCGAATTCGTTCAGCACGATCTCGGCGCACCCCTCGGCCAGAGTCTCGACCAAACCGAACGACGATTGCGAGACGTACTCGATCAAGCGCTTGCTCACCGCTTTGTAGTTCAGCGTGTCGGCGATGTCGTCGCTCGCCGCGGGTTTACGGTTATCGAAGCTCATTTCGAGATCGAACCACAGCGGCTGACGGATGCGGCGCTCCCAGTCGTAGATGCCGATCAGCGCCTCGATTTCGAGGCCCTCGATGAAAACCTTGTCCATGGGGTTGAGCGTCGGAAAGCCGGCAGGAGGTCGGCGCGCGCCATCCTAACCGGAAGCGCGAGCGCGTGGTGGGCTTCGGAGCGGAATCGTTCGCGCGATCGAATCTATCAATCGATACGCTTACGGCGCTCGCTGTGCGGCATCGCGTACGAGCGGCTCCAACGTGGCCATGTCCCAGCGCGGCGAGACCCGAATCGCGGCGTCGCTGCGCTGCCCCGCCTGCAACCGCAGCGCGCCAGCGAAAGCGATCATCGCGCCGTTGTCGGTACACAGCTCGGGCGGCGGAAAACACACGCGCCCGCCGCGTTCGGCGGCCATCGTCTGCAATCGTGCGCGCAACCGGCGATTCGCGCCGACGCCGCCGGACACGATCAACGTCCTGCAGCCGGTCGCCTCCAAAGCCCGGCGGCATTTGATCGCCAAGGTCTCGACCACGGCATCCTCGAACGCACGGGCGATCCGCCCCATGGTGTCCGGGGTCCGGTCGCTATCGCGCCATGCCAGCAGCACTTGGGTCTTGAGCCCGCTGAAACTGAAATCGAGACCGGGCCGGTCGGTCATCGGCCGCGCGAACTTGTACGGCCCGGCATCGGGCGCCTGCGCCGCCAGCGCGGCCAACTGCGGCCCGCCCGGGTACGGCAAGCCCATCAATTTCGCGGTTTTATCGAACGCTTCGCCGGCGGCGTCGTCCAGCGTTTCGCCGAGCAGGCGGTAACGGCCGATGGCCTCCACCGACACCAATTGGGTGTGCCCGCCGGACACCAGCAAGGCCACGAACGGCGGTTCCGGCCGCCCCAGCGCAGGGTCGTCGTCCATCAGCGGCGCCAGCAAATGTCCTTCCATGTGATGCACGCCGATCGCCGGCACCTCCAGCGCCCACGCCAGCGCTCGGGCCATGCCGGCGCCGACCAGCAAGGCGCCGACCAAGCCCGGTCCGGCGGTGTACGCCACACCGTCGATGTCGCCCAGCCGCAACCCCGCCTCGGCGAGGGTCTGGCGGGTCATCGGCAGCAGCTTGCGCACGTGATCGCGACTCGCCAACTCCGGCACCACCCCACCGTACTCGGCATGCAGCGCGATCTGGCTGTAGACCGCATGCGCACGCAGCCCCGACGCCCCGGACAGGGCGGTGTCGTAGACCGCGACGCCGGTTTCGTCGCAGGAGGTTTCGATGCCGAGGACTTTCACGTGGCGATCAGGAGAACGAAACGGCGCGCGCGGCCACCCAAGGACGGCCGCATCGGAGCGAAGGCTCGCTCCTCCCCACGCTTGCGCGGGCCGCGCGGGGGCCGTTATCATACGCGGCTCGCCCGGCCCTCGTGCCCGGTGCGTCTGCGAGTCCCTTCGCAAGAGCCCGGTCATCCCGCCGGACTATCCAAATTCCGAGAGTCTTATGCCCAGCGTCAAAGTCCGCGAAAACGAGCCCTTCGAGTTTGCCCTCCGTCGCTTCAAGCGCACCTGCGAAAAGGCCGGCGTGCTGGCTGAAGTCCGCAAGCGCGAGTTCTACGAAAAGCCGACCCAGGAGCGTAAGCGCAAAGCCGCCGCTGCGGTGAAGCGTCAGGCCCGCCGTACGTCGCGCGACGCGACCAAGCGTCAGCGTCTGTATTGATCGCACCGGTCGCGACCCCGGTCGCGATCCGCGTGAACCTGAAGCCGGCCGCGCTTTGCGCTGCCGGCTTTTTGCGTGTTCGAGCTTCGCGCGTTATGCGCATTCGCGAGCCGCATCCGGCAACGGCCGCGCCCGGTAATCGACGACCCACCCCGCGCGACGCCATCGCGCAACGCACCACGGAACCACAGCCATGAGCCTGAAACAACGTCTCACCGACGACATGAAAACCGCGATGAAAGCCGGCGAGAAAGAGCGCCTGGGCACGATTCGCCTGATCAACGCCGCCATCAAACAAAGAGAGGTGGACGAGCGCGTCCAGCTCGACGATGCGCAGGTGTTGGCGGTGCTCGAAAAAATGGTCAAGCAGCGCAAGGACTCGGTGACGCAGTACGAAGCCGCCGGCCGCGAAGATCTGGCCGTGATCGAACGCGCCGAAATCGCGGTGATCGAGCAGTATCTGCCGGAGAAGCTGGGCGAAGCCGAGATTCTGGCCGCGATCGACGCCGCCATGGTCGAAACCGGCGCGTCCGCGCCCGCCGATATGGGCAAGCTGATGGGCGTGCTGAAGCCGCGTCTGGCCGGCCAAGCGGATATGGGCCTGGTCTCGAAGCTGATCAAAGCCCGCTTGGCGGGTTGATCCGACCGAACGGAGGACCGACCGCATGACCGCCGCGCCCGCCGAACCCCGCATCCGCCCCGCGACGCCCGCGGACACGGCGCTCATCGTCGCGCTGATCCGCGAATTGGCCGAGTACGAAAAACTCGCCCACGAAGCGGTGGCGGACGAGGTCGGCCTCGCGGCGCAGTTGTTCGGGCCGACGCCGCGCGCAGAAGTGTTGATCGCGGAAGTCGGCGGCACGCCCGCCGGCTTCGCGCTGTTCTTCCACAACTTTTCGACCTTCGTCGGCAAACCGGGCCTGTATCTGGAAGACCTGTTCGTTCGTCCGGCCTTCCGCGGCCTCGGTCTCGGCAAACGGTTGATGGTGCGTCTGGCGCAGATCGCGGTGGAACGCGATTGCGGCCGTTTCGAATGGTCGGTGCTGGATTGGAATACGCCGGCGATCGATTTCTACCGCAGCCTCGGCGCCGTCGGCATGGACGACTGGACCGTGCAGCGCGTGAGCGGCGAGGCGTTGCGGGCATTGGCGACACGCGCCGACGATTGAGGCGCGGCGCGCGACGAAGCCCGTCGCCGCACTGGATTCGTTTTCCCGCCCATCCCGGGCGGTTCGCAGGAGGTGTCCCATGGCACGCAAGACCCCACGCAACACCCTCACCCTCGACCGCCGCCTTCGGCGCCGCTGAGTTCGAGACCGTCACGTTCGAAGCCCTTAAGTTCGAAGCGCTTGAGTTCGAGCCCCTCGACGCCGCCCCGCGCGAGATCACGCGCAAGCGCCGCAAAGGCTATCCCTCCGAAGCCCGGGTCAAACGCGGCCGACGTTTCGTCCACGGCGACAAAGAACTGGTCGAAAAGCTGGGCCGCAACGATCCCTGCCCCTGCGGCTCGAGACGGAGGTTTAAAACAGTGCTGTCTGCGCAGCGGACGCTACGAAGGCGCCGAACGCGACCACTATTTTTAGGGATTGAATAAGGTCCGTCGCCTCCTCCTCGCCTCCGCACACAGCGGGGGCGAGGATTCGATGGCATCCTACGCGTCATGGCCCGCATCCCCGACGCCTTCATCGACGACTTGCTCGCGCGCACCGACATCGTCGAGGTGATCGGCACGCGCGTGCCGTTGAAGCGTCAGGGCCGCGAGTATTCGGCGCGCTGTCCGTTCCACGACGAGCGTTCGCCGTCGTTCACGGTGTCGCCGATCAAGCAGTTCTACCACTGCTTCGGCTGCGGCGCGCACGGCACCGCGATCAGTTTTTTGATGAACTACGATCGCCTCGAATTTCTCGATGCGGTGGACGAACTGGCCAAGCGCGTCGGTATGGAAGTGCCGCGCGACACCCAGCAACGCAACGTCAATCCCGACAGCCTCGATCAATACGCGGCGTTGGAAGCGGCCACCAAGTTCTTCCAACGACAACTCGCGACGAGCGAGAAAGCCATCGATTATTTCGAGCGACGCGGCGTGGATGCGGATACGCGCACGCGCTTCGGTTTGGGCTACGCGCCCGACGGTTTTTCGGCGCTGCGCGATTCGTTGGGCACCGACGAACGCCGGATGAAATTGTTGGAGCGCGTCGGTTTGTTCTCGCGCAACGACAAGGGCCACGTCTACGACAAATTCCGCGATCGCGTGATGTTTCCGATCCACGACCGTCGCGGCCGTCCCATCGCCTTCGGTGGGCGCGTGCTCGATCCCGAGGATTCGCCGAAATATCTCAACTCGCCGGAGACACCGCTGTTCCACAAAGGCCGTGAACTCTACGGTTTGTGGCAGGTGCGACAGGCGAACTCGAAGATCGAGCGCCTGATCGTGGTCGAAGGCTACATGGACGTGATCGCGCTGTTCCAGCACGGTATCCAACAAGCGGTGGCGACGCTCGGTACCGCGACCACGCCCGAACACGCCGAACTGCTGTTCCGCAACGCGCCGGATGTGTATTTCTGTTTCGACGGCGACAACGCCGGTCGCCGCGCCGCAAGCAAGGCGATGGAATCGGTGTTGCCGCGCATGAAAGACGGGCGTCAAGCGTTCTTTCTGTTTTTGCCCGACGGCGAAGACCCCGACAGCCTCGTGCGGCACGAAGGCGCCGCCGGTTTCGACCTGCGTTTGCAGCACGCCACGCCGTTATCGCAGTTCTTCTACGACGAACTGGCGAAAGACGTGAATCTGTCCACGCTGGACGGCAAAGCGCGATTGGCCGAACGCGCGAAGCCGCTGCTCGCGCAAATTCCCGACGGCGCGTTCGGCGATCTGATGCGGCAGCGCTTGACCGAACTGACCGGCGTCGGCGCGCGCGGCGAAGCGCCCGTACAAACGCAACCGTCGCGCACGCGCCCGCCGCCGGTTTCGACGCAGAAACGCAGCCTCGTGCGCAGCGCCATCGCGCTGTTGCTGCAACAACCGGCGCTGGCGCTCGCGCTGGAACCGCCTTACACGTTCAACGTGTTGCGCCAACCCGGCATACCGCTGCTGGCCGAACTGATATCGCTGGTGCGCGAACGCCCGGACATCACCACCGGCGCATTGCTCGAACATTTCGCCGAACGCGAGGAAGCCGTGGCGCTGCAGAAACTCGCCTCGCAGGACTTGCCGGGCGAGGCGGATAAATGGCGCGACGAATTCCTCGACGCGATGGCGCAGCTCGAAAAACAAACGCTGCAGCAGCGGCTCGACGAATTGCAGGCGAAGCAGCGGGACGTTGGGTTGGACGACGACGACAAAACGGAGTTGCGGGCGCTGCTGCAGCGGCGACTCTCGTCGTAACGCCGACCGGTCGTTTCGTTTGGCACCGTCTCGGCTCACGAGACGCGCGCTCGCCACACTGACGGCACGGCGGGCGCGGGCACCGAATGGTATCGAACGACGTAACGCATTCCCGCGACTCGAACACAGTCAAGACGCCATACGAAGACGGACGAATTCCTCCTCGCTCACGTCGTCCGAAGCGCACTCGACCCGCGTCCGCCGACCATCCTCCCCTTCGACCGCCATGCCCGTCGCGCATCGCATCGAAGGGCGATCAAACGCTCCACACCTCCGCGAACACCCGCGCGAAATTCCCACCCAGAATCTTTTCGATCCGCGCGCCGGAATGCCCGCGTTTCGACAGCAACGACGCCAGCGTATCGAAGCGATCGGCGGTGTTGAGATCGGGAATGAAGGTGTAGAGGTCGGGCGGGCGGCCACGCTCGAAGACGCCGTCTTCGACCGCGCCGGCGACCCACTCGCGGTTGTCCTTCTCGAAGGCGGGGGTGCGTTCGATCGGCGCGATGCCGGTGTCGGTGCCGATGCCGACGTGGTCTTCGCCGCAAACGTTCACCGCATGCTCGATGTGGCGAATCACGTCCTCGGCCATCGGTTGCGTGTCGGTGCGCAGATACGGCCAGAAAATGATCCCGGCGACGCCGCCCTTGTCGCCGAGCGCGCGCAGCGTGGCGTCGTGCGTGTTGCGCGGCAGATCGGCGAGCGCGCGACAACCGGTGTGGCTGATCAACGACGGCGCGCGCGAGGCGGCGATGCCTTCGGCCATGGTGCGTGCGGAGCCGTGGGCCAGATCGACCACGATCTTCTCGGCGTTCAAACGTTCGACGACTTGGCGGCCGAAATTGCTGAGGCCGGCGTCGCCCGGCTCCATGCAGCCGTCGCCGACCAGATTGCGACGGTTATGGGTGAGTTGGATCACGCGCACGCCGCGTTCGCGAAACATCGGGATGCGCTCGATATCCTCGCCTAGCGACTCGGTGCCTTGGAAGCCGTAGATCAGGCCGAGTTTGCCTTCGCGTTGCGCGCGTCGCAGATCGTCGCCACCACGGATGTGCGCCAGATCGTCGGGATAGCGAGCGACGAGCGCGTCCCAACGCGCGATGTTCGCCTTCGTTTTCTCGAACGCGGCGTCGTCCATCCAGAATTTGCCGGACGGCGCCAGCGTCAGCACCACGGCGGATAGACCCGAGGCGCGAATCGCGGCCAGTTCGGCGGGAATGGCCGGGTCGTCGGGCTCGAACCAGAACAGGCTGGTGCCGCCCGCAGCGTCGATGCGCGGCGTCGTGCGTCCGCGCGCGCCCGCAGTCGTCGCGGCATCGGCGAGACCGAGACGACCGGCGGCCAGGGCCAAGGCGGCATAGCCGCACCGTTTCAGCGCATCGCGACGAGTGGGCATCGGAGTTCCTCCTCTGCCGCAGTCTACGCAACGGAGCGGCAAGACTCACTCGCGGCGTCGGCCTTTGCGCTTTTTCTTGCCCTCGCTCTCGGCGCGAACGGCGGCGTCGAAGGGATCGAGCCGTTCGGCTTCTTCCCAGGTCATGGTCATCAACGCCGGCGGCCAGCCCGGCAGCGGGTTCTTGTTGCAGTAGATGCGCACGCGCCACTGCGCCAGCGCATGCACTTCCAGGTAATTCACGTTCGCGGCGTCCGGCACCGGCACGATCTTCGGCGGCAGCGGCCGGGTCAGCATGAAGCCGGCCTTGTGCTTGCAGTTGCCGGGGCAACCGCCCGCGGCCTTCTGCCGCATCACATCGTCGGCGAGCCGCTGCGCGCGCAGTTGCATGCGCGTCAGCGCCACGAAGAACCCGGCCCAGCCTGCGAGGCCGACCGGCGGACGGAGGTATTGCACGTCCGATTCGGTGCCGTGGTAGTGATTGGGCTTGCATGCGTGCGCCATAACGACTCTCCCCGCGGCCTTCGCCGCTCTGTGGGCGGCCCCGGAGCCGTCGCGGCGCAGCGGGGCGGATGTGGGCTAGGTCGGGCAGAACGCGAACGCCGCGTCTTACGCCGAGACCATCGCGACGGCGGTGCGGCTCGGCGGTTGGGCTCTGCCGTCGGGCTCGATCGCACCGGCACCTTCGATCCAACGCCCGCCACCATGACTTTCGGCCAAAGTGCCTCCCACCCGCACGGGGTATGCTCGGCGGCTAACCACGCCACCGGGATCACGCCATGTTGCGACGCCGCACGCTCCCCGCTCTGCTCTGCCTCGCTTGCTCACTGCCCGCCTTCGCCCAAACGGCCGCGCCCGCTGCCTCGAACGGCGTCGTCCGCGAAGAAGTGGGCACGCGTATCAGCGAAAACATTCCCGCGATTCCGCAGGAACTGATCGACCGGCTCAACCGCTACCAGAACACGCGCGGCGCGGGTGTGGCCGGTTGGACCCGCGAAGGCTGCTTGCTGATCTCCACGCGCTTCGCCGAGACCTCGCAAGCGCATCGCGTGTGCCAACCGATGGGCATGCGCGAGCAATTGACGTTCTACTCCGAGCCGCTGGGTTCGATCACGCCCGCGCCGACGCAGGCGACGCAAGACGGCTTCGTGTTTTCTAAAGATAAAGGCGGCGACGAGTTCTCGCAGTTGTATTGGTTCGACAACCGCAGCCGCGAGGTGGCGCTGCTGACCGACGGCAAGCGCACGCAGAACAGCGGCGCGCTGTTCTCCTCCGATGGTCGGCAGATGGCCTATCGCAGCACCGCGCGCAACGGCACCGACACCGATGTGTGGGTGCGCGATACCGTCACCGGAAAAGCGCGCGCTGTGGTCGCCACAGGCGGCAGTTGGAGCGCGCTGGACTTCTCGCCCGACGGCAAGAAACTGCTGGTGATGAAAGGCGTGTCGATCGCCGAGGCCTACCCGGGCGAAGTCGATCTTGAAACCGGCGAATTGACGATGTTCCCGGTGGACGGCGGCAAAGCCTCGTTCGGCGGTTTCGAATACGCGGGCGACGGCAAATCGGCGTATTTCGTCTCCGACGAACCGATCAAAGGCGTCGTGCAGGAATTCCGTACCTTGCGCCATCACGACCCGGCGACGAATGCGGTCACGGTGCTGAGCGGCCACGTGCCGTGGGACGTGGGCGGCTTCAACGTGTCCGACGACGGCAAGCGTTTGGCTTACGTCACCAACGAAGACGGCGTGAGCAAATTGCGCGTGCTGAGCCTGCCGGATTATCGCGAACTGCCGTTGCCGGCGCTGCCGATCGGTGTGTTCGGCGCCGGTGCGTTTTCGCCCGACGGCACGCGCATCGCATTGACGATCAACAGCGCCACCTCGCCCAGCGACGTCTACGTGATCGATATCGACAAGAAATCGATCACATCGTGGACGCGCAGCGAAGTCGGCGGTTTGGATGCGTCGAAGTTCGTCGCGCCGACGTTGATTCGTTACCCCACGTTCGATAAAGCGAACGGCAAAACCCGCACGATTCCGGCGTTCTACTACCGTCCCGCCAACGTGCCGGCCGGGCGCAAGCTGCCGGTCGTGATCAATATCCACGGCGGCCCGGAAGGGCAATCGCAGCCGACGTTCAATCCGACCGCGCAGTTCCTGGCGAACGAAATGGGCGTGGCGATGCTGATGCCGAACGTGCGCGGCTCGACCGGTTACGGCAAGACCTATCTGTCGCTGGATAACGCGGAGAAACGCGAGGATTCGGTGAAGGACATCGGCGCGCTGTTGGATTGGATCGCCAAACAGCCGGATCTCGACGCCACGCGCGTGGGCGTGGTCGGCGGCAGTTATGGCGGCTACATGACGCTGGCCTCGCTGGTGCATTACAGCGACCGCATCCGCGCAGGCGTGGATGTGGTGGGCATCTCGCACTTCGGCACGTTCCTGAAAAATACCGAAAGCTATCGCCGCGATTTGCGTCGCGTGGAATACGGCGACGAGCGCGACCCGAAGATGGCGGAGACCTTCGAGCGCATCTCGCCCTTGAACAACGCCGCGAAGATCAAATCGAAGCTGTTCGTCGCGCAAGGCAAGAACGACCCGCGCGTGCCGTGGACCGAGGCCGAACAAATCGTGAAAGCGGTGCGCGCCAACGGCCAGCCGGTGTGGTATCTGCTGTACACCGACGAAGGCCACGGTTTCCGCAAGAAGAGCAACAACGATTACTTCAACGCGGCGACGATGCAGTTCTGGCAACAGTATTTGTTGAATTGATGCGAACGGCGCGACCGATCCCGGTCGCGCAGAAGGCCTGTCGGTGCATGCGACGCGCGGTGCGCTCGCGTCGCGCCGACAGGCTTTCGCGTATTCGGCTTGGTGAATTCTGCTTCACGTATTCGACTTCACGCATTCGGCTTCGCGAATTCTGCTTCTCGTATTCGACTTCACGCGTTCGGCCTCGCGAATTCTGCTTCGCGAATTCTGCTTCATGCGTTAGATCTTCGCGCGTCGGAATTCGGCTGCTTGCGATATTCCCTGTCATCCCGAGCGCAGCGAGGGACCTGCTTCATCTTTTCTCGCAATCGCCGAAAGCAGGTCCCTCGCTGCGCTCGGGATGACAGCGCGAAAGAGGCGCTAGGGCGAAGCGTTACGGTGTCGCGTTGTCTGCGGCAGGTTTCGACGAGCCCGCTTTAGGCTCGGCAGAGTCTTTCGCAAGCGGCGCCATCGCCGCAGTCAGCGCGCTCAGCGCTTTACGGTTCGGCGCGTTTTTGTCGTCGAACTGCGCCTGCATTCTGCGCAGGGTGTCTTCAGAAATCGCCCAATGCAACGGGAACTCGGCGTTGTCGTCCTTCGTCAACGCGAATTCGATGAAGAGGCCGCTGTCCTCGCGCGCGATGCCGCCCTCGGCCTGCGTATCGACGGATTTCGGTTTCCCGCACACGCGTCGCTTCATCGCCAACTTGGCCTGATCCGCGCGTGCGCTACGGCCCGCGACCAACGCGAATAAGGGGTCCAAGGCTTCGCTCATCGCCGCCGTCGGGCCGCGTCGGCTTGCGGCTTTGGCCGCGGCCAAGTACTCGCAATCGACCGCGACCGACGGTGCGGCCACCGGCTCGTTGCGGATTTGCACGAGGATGGTGCGCACGCGCCCCGGGTATTTCTCGTGGATCGCCCAGACGATGTCGTCGGCGGTCGCGGTGCCGGAATTTTCGAAATAACCGCCATCGACCACGCGTACGCCGCGGCAGGCGCTGGCGCCGCCGAAACGCCCTGCCGGGCTGACCCACGTGAAACGCGCGCTGTTATGCACCATCGCCGACAGCGGCATGCCAAGACGCGCGAAATCTGTGTCGGCGCCTTTGCGCGGCAGCAGGCAGTCGTTGGCGTCGAACGCGCCGACGAAACTGCGGCCGTCGCGCGAAATATCCTGCTTGAGCGGCGTATCGGTCTCCTCGGCTTGTCGGATACCGGCCGCGACCTTGGTCTGCTCCTCGGGTTTGCGCAGAATCGTGGGCGACAGCAGCATGCGTTCGCCGCTGGCGACGATCGTGGTGTTGGCCACCAGCAACGGCAGTCGGCGCTCGCCTTCGCGCCACATCGTATCGAACGGGCGCGCGAACAACGTCGGATCGCGCGCTTCGTCGCCCGCGACCGCTTCCGCCCATGCGTGTTCGAGCGTGCGCTCGAAGGTCGTGCCGCGATCGGGCACGATGCGATTGGGCAACGCGAACGGCAGGAATCGCATCGGCGTATCGACGAACAGCATGTTCGCGAGCATCGGCGTGAACAAATCCGACTCGAAGAATTTGCGCGTCGTCGTCCACGACACGCCGTCGCCCTGCGCGCGCGAAGCCACGTAGAGCGCGCCGCCGAGCGAGCCGCCGGACACGCCGCTGATGGCGACGAGATGGTCGGCGAACGCGCCCTCGCCGTGCGTGGCGGCGGCATCTTCGTCGATCTTCGACAGCACCAATGCGGTCCACGCCGCCGCGCGCACGCCGCCGCCTTCGGCCGCGACCACCACGAACGGCACGCGCGGATCGCACGTTTCGCGCGATTTCCCTTTGCACCGCGCGGTTCCGGCATCGGTGGCTGCTTTCAGTTTCGCGTCGAGATAACGGTCGAACGTGTCGGCCAGCGGTTTCGCCAACGCTTCGCGATCCGCATCGGTCAACCGCGGGTCGTCGCGATCGGCGATCGTCGTCACCGCATGGTTGTCGTTCCAGAACGAGAACGCGATGGCCGCGACGAACAGACCGGAAAGGATCGGCAATTTGCTTTCGTCGGCGATATGCGAGACCAAGCTGCCCATCACGATCGCCAACCCGGTCGCCAGCATCACCACCGCACCCGAGGCCATGCCCAGATGCAACGGCAGAAGCGGAAACAGCGCGAACGCCGCGACCGCGACGATGTTCAGCCCCAGCATGCACACGAAAAAAATGCCCGCCATGCGATCGAGCTGGCGATAGCGCAAACCGGTGCGGTCCGTCGAAAATCCCACACGCTGCAGGCGTTTCTGGCGCTGCAGCAGCGCGGCGGCGAACACACCGCACAAGCCGAGCAACATCAGCGAATACCAGTACGGGGCAACCGGCAGACGCTTCGGCATGCGGTCGTGCACGCTCCAGATACCCGCTGCCGGAATCAGCAGCACCAACGCACCCAAACCGCCGGGCAGCCATTTGCGCATCCATTTCGCCCAACGCTGCGCGCCTTCGCTGCGTTCCTGCGGCGCTTGTTCGTTCCAGGTGTACAGCAGTAACCTCGATGTGTACCACACGCTGGCGGCCGCCAAGCCGCAAAACACCACGAACACCAACCCCTGAAACGGCCCGTCGAAACTATTGATCAGCACTTCTTTGCCTTGATCGGTGCGCAGCGCGAAGATCGCGGCGATCGCGAACATCAGCGGGAAGCGCATGCGCTTCAGCACCTCGAACGTGGCCGGCAACGCGTCGATGCGACGACCGATACGGCGTAAGCGCACCATCAGCCGATCCATCGCGCGCCACATCCAGAACAGGGGCGGCAACGGCGCTTGGCCCGCGTCGGCGTCGGTCGCCGAAGTCGGCGTCTGCGCGGACGCCGGCATGTGTGGGTCTCGATCTTCTCCGTTCATCGCGACGATCTCCTGAATTTTCGCGGCGCGTTTCGACTCTGCATCGCATGCACGACGCAGCGCCTCGCTGCATCACACCTATCGCGCTACGGTATAGCGTCCGGCCTTGCGCATCGACGGTCTATTCTGCATCCGACCGGTCGCACATCCTTGGACTACCCGCGCGACGACACTCGACTCTCAGCGCGCGACTTTCACCGCTTCGCCGCCCTTCATCACGAACGAAACGGTTTCGAGCACACGCACGTCCTGCGTGGGATCGCCGGGGACAGCGATCAGATCGGCGCGACGGCCCGTTTCGACGACGCCCAGATCGTTGCGGCCCAGCGCATCGGCGGCGTTGATCGTCGCCGATTGGATCGCCTCGGTCGGGGTCATGCCGTAGCGCACCATCACCGCGAATTGTTTGGCGTTATCGCCGTGCGGAAAAATGCCGGCATCGGTGCCGTACACCATTTTCACGCCAGCCTGATGCGCACGACGGAAGTTCTCGCGCTGGATGTCGCCCAATTCGCGATCTTTACGCAGATTGTCTTCCAGCACGCCGTTCTTCTTGCCTTCGGATTGGGTGTAATCGGTGTTGTAGATGTCCATCGAGAGATACGCGCCGTGCTGCTTGGCGAGACGGATGCCTTCGTCGTCGAGCAAGCTGGCGTGTTCGATGGTATCGACACCGGCCCGGATCGCCTCGCGGATGCCGTCGGCGCCGTGCGCATGCGCGGCGACTTTCACGCCCCACATATGCGCCTCGTCCACGGTTGCCTTCATTTCGGCGTAGGTCATCTGTTGTTGCCCGGGCTCGGTGTTGCGCGAGAACACGCCGCCGGTGGCGCAGATCTTGATGACTTGGGCGCCGTACTTGCGGATCCCGCGCACCGATTTGCGCGCTTCGTCTGGATTGTCGGCATTGAACGGGTTGCGGTCGTTCATCGACGGCGGGAAATAGGTCGAATCGCAATGGCCGCCGGTCGCGCCGAAGGCCATGCCGGCCGGCACGATACGCGGGCCGACCACCTTGCCCTCGTCGATCGCTTGCTGCAGGCCGACATCGTTCCAATCTTCCGAGCCGAGATTGCGCACGGTGGTGAAGCCCGCCATCAGCGTTCTCTGCGCGTGCGTCACCGACACCGCCGACCAGAAACGATCGTTGAACTGCAGGTAGGAATAGCCGCTGTAGGTCGGGTCGCTATCGATATGCACGTGCATATCGATCAAGCCCGGCAGCAGAGTCGCATCGCCCAAGTCGTAGCGTCGCGCCTCGGGTGCGACGATCGACGCGCCCGCGCCGTGCGCGACCTGCTTGATGCGCCCGTCCTCGATCAGCACCTGCACGTTCTGCAGCATGCGTCCGCTGCGCACGTCGAGCATGCGCGCGGCGCCGACCACCGAGACGTTCGGACGCGCCGCGATGCCGCGATCTTGCGCCGGGACGGACGCGGTCAGCGCGACGAGCGCCAGACCGCCGAAGAGCGAGCAATAACGCGAACGGGGCATGTCGGAGTCCTGCGGGTCGGAGATCGCAAGCGTACCCCGCGACCGCAATCGGGTCGAGCCGACCGAAGGTCGATGTCGGCGCACCGCGCGGCCTTCTCGGCGTCCGAGCGACGCTCAGCCGACGGGCTGGAACTCGATCGCCGTCGCTGGCGACAGCCACGGCAACAGCCAGTGATCGACCAACAAGAAGGCGAACAACGCCATCAGATAGACGATGGAGTAGTTGAACATGCGCATCGCGAAGAATTCGTCGGGCGGGTCGAGCATCTTCCAGGCGTACCACAGGAACACCGCGCCGAGCACCACTGCGCCGCCGAAATAGAAATTGCCGCTCATCAGGATCAAACGCGGCAGCAGGCTGACCAGCACCAACAGCACGGTGTAGAGCATGATCTGCCAGCGCGTGTATTCGACGCCGTGCGTGACCGGCAGCATCGGCACCAGCGCGCGGGCGTAGTCGTCGCGGCGAAAAATCGCCAACGCCCAGAAATGCGGCGGTGTCCACACGAAAATGATCAGTACCAAGAGCGAGGCGTGCGCCCAATCCCACGGGTTTTGCATGCCGGTGACCGCGGCCCATCCCAGCAGCGGCGGCGACGCGCCGGCGATGCCGCCGATCACGATATTCTGCGGCGTGGCGCGCTTGAGCCACGCGGTGTAGACGATGGCGTAACCGATCAACGACGCGAACGTCAGCAATGCGGTGATGCGATTGACCATCGAGATCAGCATCGCCATCGACAAGGTGCCCAGAAACACCGCGAACGCCAGTACCTGCGCCGGCTTGAGCGTGCCGGTGGCGAGCGGCCGATGCGCCGTGCGCGCCATCACCCGATCGATGCGTTGATCGATCAGATGATTGATCGCAGCCGCACTGGAGGCAGCGAGCCAAATCCCGATAAAACCGAACACGCTTTGCCGCAGCGGCGGCAAGCCGGGCACCGCCAAAAACATGCCGACGAACGCGGTGAACACGATCAACGCGACCACGCGCGGCTTGGTCAGCGCCCAATATTCGCGCCAAAGCGCGAAGAAACCGGTACGCGGGACGACGGCGCCGTTCACGAGATCACCATCGCGTCACAGCGGCGGGCGCAAACGCGCCAGCAAACCGACCAACGTGAACAACAGCAAGGCCGCGCCTGCGTTGTGCAACACCGCGACCCACAACGGTAGACCGAAAATTACGTTACCGATGCCGAGCGCGACCTGCGCCAGCGTCAACGCCGCCAGCACGCTGCCGGTGAGGACCAGTCCCGGCGTGCGGATCAATTTCACGGCCAGCCACATCAAATAAACGAACACGACCAGCGCCATGCCGCGATGCGCGAGTTGGATCGCGATCCGCGAAGCGCCGTCGAGCACGCCGCCTTCGTAATCCACGCCGATACCGCGCCACAGCACGAAACCTTCGCGGAAATCGTGCGGCGGCCACCATTGCCCGACGCATTTCGGGAAATCGTTGCCGCAGGCCAGCGCCGCGTAGTTCGCGCTGACCCAACCGCCGAGCGCGATCTGGATGCCGAGCAGACAGACCGCCGCGATCAAAAACGCGCGCATCGCCGTGGCGCCCGCGATCCGCACCGGGCTATTGGTCGCGCGCCATGCCATCCAGGTCAGCAGCCCGAACGTGGTCAAACCGCCGAGCAAATGGCCCATCACCACGATCGGTTTGAGCAGCCACGTGACCGTCCATTGCCCGAGCAAGGCCTGGAACACGATGACCATCAGCGCGAACGCGGACACGCGGGCCAGATCGGAGTTGTCCCAACGCAAGGCCGCGATCAGCAGCAAGAGTTCGCCGGCCAAGGCGAGTCCGGCGGCGAGCGTGTATTCGCCGCTCATGTACGCGGGGATGCTGCCGGCCACCAGCCCGGCGGCGATCACGACCTGTACGAGCCCGCCGCGACGGCGCCGCGCCGCGAGCAAAGCGAGCGTCAACACCAGCAGCCCGAGAATGGCGGCGGCATGGCGGTGGACCTGTTCGCGCCATGCCTTGTGCACTTCCAGCGGCCGCACATCGAGCGCGGTCGGGTGATTCACGTCCGCGGTCGTCGTCGGCCACGTCGCGCGGCCGTAGCACGTCGGCCAATCGGGGCAACTCAATCCGGCGTGGGACAAGCGCACGAAACCGCCGAACACGATCACGCAGAACGTGAGCGCCACCGCTAACCAGGCGATGCGGTGGAAATGCTTGTACAGCGGCGTCGGACGACGCTCGGGCGACGCCGCGGGCGCGGCGCTGGAATCGAGAGAGGAGTCGCTCATTTGAGTTTCAGCAGCTTGGCCAAGTCGGCCCGCAAATCGCCCGGATCGGAGCCCGGAGCGTAACGCAGAATGACGAAGCCGTTGGGATCGACGACATAGACGGGCGTGCCTGTCGGGTCGTCCTGACGCGGCAAACCCGCGCGGAGTGCGGGCGCGTCCTGCATCAGGCGCAGCGCGGAGCTGCGGCGGCCGCCCTCGGGGAACGGCCCGATCCACAGCACATGAACGCGATCGGCGTTCTGGGCGAGCAGTTCGCGCACCAATTCGAGATCGGCCGGCAATTTCGCGCAGCGCGCGTCGCAGGCCTGCGGTGCAGCCACCACGATGCGCCACATGCGCTCGGTCGGGTTCCAGGGATAGTCGGCGCCGTCGATCGTGTGCGCCGTGAGGCCGCGCAAATCGCCCGGCGGATCGAGCAGTTCGCCGCGATTTTTCATGCCCTCGGGTCGCCAGCCGGAAAAGCGCAACACGCCCGCCAGCACGAAGCCGCCGAAGAACACGGCGGCGATCGCGATCAGCATGGCGCGATTGCGGGTACGTTGCGAAGCGGCGGGAGCGTCTGTGTTCATGCGTCCATCGTGTCGGTGTTGCGGCCGTCGCCCGCGCTGGGCGGCGGACCGGCGAGTGTAGTTGCGCGAAGCCCGGCGCGACGGCGGCGTTCCAGCAGCAAAGCCACGATCAGCACGGTCGCCGCCAGCCCGAACCATTGCACGGCGTAGCCGATGTGGCGTTCCGGCGGTAGCGTGTTGGGCAAAATGTCGAAATCGCGCTCGAAACCGAAGCCCGTTTCCGGCGGCGGTCGCAGCACCCGCGGCGCGAGATCGCGCAATCCCAGGGTGTCGCGCAACGCGACCGGGTCGATCGCGGTCGCCAACCACGGCCCGCCCGCTTGCGCGACCGGCGGCCCGAGATCCAGACCGCGTCCCGGCGGCGGCATCAGCAAACCGGTCAACGTGGTCCGTCTGGCGTCGCGCGGCACCTCGGGCAGCGTGCGATCCGGCGGCAGCGGCAACCATCCCAAATCGACCAGCACCGGCAGGCCCTCGCCGTTCGCATCGACATTCGACAGAAAAACGCGGTACGCCCGTACGCCGACCCGACCCGCACGCTGTTGATTGTCCAACAGCACCGCGGGCGCGTCCGCGAAACGGCCGCGCAGCACGACCCAATCGTAGGCGCCGACACGATCGCGATCCGTCAGCACGGTCGGCGGCTGCGGACGACGGTCGTTCAGCGCGCGCGCGGCGTCGGCCAACATCGCGCGCTTCTCGCCGGCCTTTTCGTACTGCCACACGCCCAGCCGCGCGAACAGCGCCATGGCGCACACGGCGACGACCCACGGCAGCCATCGAGCGCGACGCAAGCTCACCTGCGGCACGCCGTCTGCTGCGATAATGCGGCCACGACCGAAAACGCCGGACACCGCCATGAGCGATTCGCTGAAAACACTGCTTATTATCGGGTTTCTGATCGTGATTTTGTGGAACTTGGGCGCCGGCCTGTATTACATGCTGGTCGATAAAGGCCAGACCAAGCGCACCGTGAATTCGCTGACGTGGCGCATCGGGCTGTCGATCGCCCTGATTCTGATCGTCATCGTGTCGATTTACATGGGCTGGATCGAACCGCACGGCGTGGGCCGCGCGCCCGGCGACGGCGATTGATCCGAAACAGCCGCTTTCGAGGCGGCTCTTACCAAGCACCTCCAACGAAACAACCGCCAGAAGACCGCTCGACCCCAGACACGAAGGCCGGCGCAAGCCGGCCTTCTTAACGTGTTGTAGACCGCGCGGGTGCCCGTTACAGCACGTAGACGAACAGGAACAGGCCCAGCCAGACCACGTCGACGAAGTGCCAGTACCAAGCGACGGCTTCGAACGCGAAATGGTTGTCCTTGCTGAAATGCCCTTTGGCGCAACGCAGCCACATGATGGCCAGCATCAGCGTGCCCAGGGTCACGTGCGCGCCGTGGAAGCCGGTCAGCATGAAGAAGGTCGAGCCGTAAATGCCCGAACCCAGCGTCAGGTTCAATTCTTTGTAGGCGTGGATGTACTCCTCGGCCTGATAGAACAGGAAGAGACAACCCAACGCGACGGTCGCGCCCAGCCAGAACAGCAGCGCCTTGCGATGACCGGCTTTCAGCGCGTGATGCGCGACGGTGATCGTGGCGCCCGAGGTGAGCAGGATCAACGTATTCGCTAACGGCAGGCCCCAGGCCGGAATGGTCTGAAAATGACCGCCGACTTGGCCCGGGCCGCTGCTCGGCCACGCCGCGCTGAACTCTGGCCACAACAACGCGTTGGTCATCGCGCCGTCGCCCTCGCCGCCCAGCCACGGCAACGCGAACTGGCGGGTGTAGAACAACGCACCGAAGAACGCGGCGAAGAACATCACTTCGGAGAAGATGAACCACACCATCCCCATGCGGAACGAGGTATCGACTTGGCTGTTGTAGTGGCCTGCCAGCGATTCGAGGATCACGTCGGCGAACCACTTGAACAGGATGCCGAGCAAGCCGGCCAGACCGACGAAGAAGGCGATCTTGCCGCCGGAAACGCCGTTCAGCCAGAACGCCACGCCCACCATCGTGGTGAACAGGAACACCGACGCGAGAACCGGCCACTTGCTGCCGTGCGGCACGAAGTAGACGTTGGCGTCGTGATGATCGGCGTGCGCTTGTGCCATGTCGGTGATCTCGGGTAAGGCGGTCGGTGCGTGGGCGGGAAGGCTGATGTCGCGGAATCGGCGGTGCGGGTTCGATTACGGCGCGGACTGCGACGTTTTCGACGACGCGTTGGCGGCGCCCAATCGGGCGGTCAACACGTCGTTCTTGAAGAATGTGTACGACAAGGTCAATGTGCGGACGTCGTCCGGCAGATCCGGATCGACGATGAAACGCACCGGCATTTCGCGCGATTCGCCGGCGACGAGCGTCTGCGCGGTGAAACAGAAGCATTCGGTTTTATTGAAATACTGCGACGCGCGCGCCGGGGCGACCGACGGCGTCGCGCTGCCGACGATGTCGCGGTCGCTCTTGTTGCGGGCGAGATAGGCGGTTTCGTACAACTCGCCGGGGCGCACCTGCATCGACATCCGCTGCGGCGCGAAGTCCCACGGCAATTTGGAGTTCACGCCGGCATCGAACACCACCGTCACCATGCGGTCGTTCTTCGGCGCGGGCGTGGCGGCGACGGCTTCGCCGTCCGCGGCGCCGCGTTCGAGCCGGATGCCTAGCACTTTTTCGCAGGCGATGCGGTACAGCGGCACCAAGGCGAAACTGAAACCGAACGCCAGCACCGACACCGCGACCAAGCCGCCGATGCCGAGTTGGCGACGCTTCGCGCCCGCGGCTTGCGGCGCTTCGCTGTGCGGGTCGCGGACGTTGGCGTCGGCGTCGTTCATCGCGAGAACACGTTCAGCAGGATGAAACCGACGTAGACCGAGATCGCGATACCGGCGATGACCCACGCCGTCCGGCGCGCGGACGCGCGACGCGCGGCGATAACGGCATCGTGGTCGGCGGTGGGCACGGGTGCGGTCATGGTCGGATGCGAGCCTGCGTCGAAGTCGGGATCAATGCGTGATGTCGCCGTGCGCGAGGTCGCCCTCACGGATCAGCGGCGGCACGCCGAAGGTGTGATGCGGGGCCGGCGACGGCACCGTCCACTCCAAGCCCTTAGCGCCTTCCCACGAACGGGCTTCGGCCTTGGCGCCGTGCTTCAGCGAATGCCACAGCACGAACGCCATCATGAACGGCGTGGCGAACATGCCGAACGCGCCGATCGAGCTGACGAGATTCCAATCCGCGAACACGACGTTGTAGTCGGGGATGCGGCGCGGCATACCGGCCAGACCCAGGAAGTGCTGCGGGAAGAACAGCAGGTTGACGAAGATCATCGACCACCAGAAGTGGAATTTCGCGAACGTCTCGTTGTACATCCGCCCGGTCCACTTCGGCCACCAGTAGTACACCGCGGCGATGATCGCGAACAGCGCGCCGGTCACCAACACGTAGTGGAAGTGCGCGACCACGAAATAGGTGTCGTGGTACTGGAAGTCGGCCGGCACGATGGCGAGCATCAGTCCCGAGAAGCCGCCGATGGTGAACAGAATGACGAACGCGATGGCCCACAGCATCGGCGATTCGAAGCTGATCGAACCGCGCCACATGGTGGTGACCCAGTTGAACACCTTCACGCCGGTGGGGATCGCGATCAGCATGGTCGCGAACATGAAGTAGATTTCGCCGCCCATCGGCATGCCGACGGTGAACATGTGGTGCGCCCACACGATGAACGACAAGAACGCGATCGACGCGGTGGCGTAGACCATCGCTTGATAGCCGAACAGCGGCTTGCGGCTGAAGGTGGGGATGATTTCCGAGACCACGCCGAACGCCGGCAGGATCATGATGTAGACCTCGGGGTGCCCGAAGAACCAGAAGATGTGCTGGAACATCACCGGGTCGCCGCCGCCGGCCGCGTTGAAGAAGTTGGTGAGGAAGTACTTGTCGGTGAGCAGCATCGTCACCGCGCCGGCCAACACCGGCATCACCGCGATCAGCAGGAACGCGGTGATCAGCCAGGTCCAGCAGAAGATCGGCATCTTCAACAGATCCACGCCCGGGGCGCGCATGTTGAGGATGGTGGCGATGATGTTGATCGCGCCCATGATCGAGCTGATGCCCATCATGTGGATGGCGAAGATCGCGAACGACAAGTTGAAGCCGCCCTGCAGCGACAGCGGCGGATACAGCGTCCAACCGCCGGCGGGCGCGCCGCCCGGCAGGAAGAACGTCATCAACAGCAGCGCGAACGCGAACGGCATGATCCAGAACGACCAGTTGTTCATACGCGGCAGCGCCATGTCCGGCGCGCCGATCTGCAGCGGCACCATCCAGTTCGCCAACCCCACGAACGCCGGCATCACACCGCCGAAGATCATGACCAGCGCATGCACCGTGGTCATTTGATTGAAGAATTCGGGATCGACGTGCTGCAGGCCCGGGGTCATCAACTCGGTGCGGATCACCACCGACATCGCGGCGCCGATGATGAACATCACGAAGCTGAACACCAAATACAGCGTGCCGATGTCTTTGTGATTGGTCGAGAACAACCAACGTTCGACGAAGCTCTGCGCGTGGTCGTCGTGATGATCGGCGTGGTCGGCGTGAGTGGTGGCCATGGTCGGTCTACCTCAGAAGTGATGCGATCAGCCGGCCGTCTTGGCGGCGGCGGGGGCGGCGGCTGTAGGAGCGGCGTCCGGCGATGCGTCGGCCGTGGCCGGCGCGGCGGCTTCGGCGGCGGGCGCGGCTTCGGCAGGCGCCGCTTCCGGCGCAGGAGCCGCAGCGGGCGGCGCATTCTTCGCGCGTTCGGCGGCGAGCCAACGGTCGAACTCGTCCTTCGGCACGGCCTTCACCACGATCGGCATGAAGCCGTGATCTTTGCCGCACAGCTCAGCGCATTGGCCGCGATAGACGCCCGGCGTTTTGATTTCGGTCCAGGCTTCGTTGACCAAGCCCGGGATCGCGTCCTGCTTCCAGCCCAGGGCCGGCACCCACCAGGAGTGGATCACGTCGTCGGCGGTGATCAGGAAATGGATCTTCGTATTCGTCGGCACCACCAGGACGTTGTCCACGTCGAGCAGGTAGGTCGGGTGGTCCGCGGTGCGCGCATCGACCTTGCTCTGGCGGATGTCGTCGCTCTTGCGGTCCAGGCGGCTGGTGAAGCTGACCGCGTCGCCCGGCGTCTTGCCCTGGTATTCGTACTTCCACAGCCACTGATACCCGGTGATTTTGATCGTCATCGCGGCATCGCGGGTGTCGTACATCTTCATCAGCTTGTCGGTGGCCGGGAAGGCCATGAGCACCAACAGCGCCACCGGCACCACGGTCCAGATGATTTCGAGCGTGGTGCTGTGCGTGAAGTTCACGTCGGGCTTCGCGCCCTTGGACTTGCGGAACTTGAACATCGCGTAGGCCATCGCGGCGAACACGATCACGCCGATGCCGACGCAGATCCACAGCGCCACCATGTGCGCCTCGTAGGCGTTCTGGGACGATTGGGTAACGCCGCGACCCATGTTCAATTGCCAACGCTCCGGGTCGGCCGATTGCGCCAAGGCAATCGACGGCACCAGCAAGGCGGTGGCGACCGCCCCGCTCCACGTCTTCCAACCCGAACGGACTCGCAGCATGGTTCGAAACCCCAAAATGATCGGCCGCGGCCGCGAACGGCCGCCTCTGCAGGATAGGCGCCTCTGACCGAAAGTTCGGCCAGGGGAAACCCGCGAATGGTAGCCGTTCGCCCCTACGAGCGGCAAGCTGAGGACGACTCGCCGACCGCCGCCGCAGGTGTGCGCAATGCGCTTTCGGCACGTCGGCGCGCGGCCGTTCGGGGCATGGCGACCGCTGGATGACCGACTGGTAGAATCCCGCCCTCGCCATCGGCGCCCCTGTCGCGGCGCCGCCACCGATGGAACCGCGATGACCGAAATGCCGCTTTCCGCCATGGTGCAGCCCGAGCTGCCGGCCGCACCGGACGCCCCACGCGCGGCGATCACCGCCGGCTGGATGCGCGACGAGACCGAACACGTCCGCGAATTGCTGGCCGACGCCCGCCAATCCGATGACGACCGCGCCGCGATTCAAGCCACCGCCGCGGATTTGGTGCGCCGGGTGCGCGCCCGGGCGCAGGACCAAGGCGCCATCGAAGCCTTCATGCGCCAATACGACCTGGGCAGCGACGAAGGCGTGCTGCTGATGTGCGTGGCCGAGGCCCTGCTGCGCATCCCGGACCAAGAGACGGCCGACAAGCTGATCCGCGACAAGCTGGGCGACGCCGATTGGAAGCGGCACATGGGCCAGTCCGAATCGGTGCTGGTCAACGCCTCGACCTGGGGCCTGATGCTGACCGGCAAATTGGTCGATCTGGCCGACGACACCAAACGCGATGTCCACAACGCCTTCAAGCGCTTGATCGGCCGCGTCGGTGAGCCGGTGATCCGCCTCGCGGTGCGCCAGGCCATGCGGATCATGGGCCACCAATTCGTGATGGGCCGCACGATCGACGAGGCGCTGAGCCGCAGCCGCAAGGGCGACAACGCGAACTATCGCTATTCCTTCGACATGCTGGGCGAAGGTGCGCTGACCACAAAAGACGCGCTGCGCTATCTCGATGCCTACCGCATGGCGATCCACGCCATCGGCAAGAGCGGCGACAACGGCCACTTCCTCGACGCCGATGTCTTCGCTGCGCCCAGCATCTCGGTCAAGCTGTCGGCGTTGCACCCGCGCTACGAACACGCCAAGCGCGAACGCGTCTTCGCCGAACTCGGCCCCCGCCTGTTGGAACTGTCGCAACTGGCGAAACGCTACGGCATCGGCCTGACTATCGACGCGGAGGAGTCCGACCGCCTCGAAATGTCGCTGGATCTGATTTTCGGCGTACTGGCGGACGAATCGCTGCGCGGCTGGAACGGTTTCGGCATCGTGGTGCAGGCGTACCAAAAACGCGCGCCCTTCGCGATCGACTTCATCGCCGATCGCGCCCGCGCGCTGGGCCGCCGCATTCCGGTGCGCCTGGTCAAAGGCGCGTACTGGGACAGCGAGGTCAAACGCGCGCAGGTCGACGGCCAAGCCGGCTACCCGGTGTTCACCCGCAAACCCAATACCGACGTGTCGTATCAAGCCTGCGCGCGGCGGTTGTTGAACGCGACGGATGCGGTGTACCCGATGTTCGCCACTCACAACGCGCAAACCATCGCCGCGATCCATCGCATGGCGTCCGCACTGCTCCCCTCTCCCGCGAGCGGGAGAGGGGCTGGGGGTGAGGGAGTCCGCGCGGATGAGGGCGCACGCGCAGATGAAAGCCGCTCGCCCCGCTCCCGCGAACAGAAAGCCTACGAATTCCAAAAACTCCACGGCATGGGCGACGACCTGTACGCTGAAGTGATTCCCGCCGACCGCTTGAACGTGCCCTGCCGCGTGTACGCACCAGTGGGTTCGCACGAAGATCTGCTGCCGTATCTCGTGCGTCGCCTGTTGGAGAACGGCGCCAATTCCAGCTTCGTCAACCGCATCACCGACGAAACGGTGTCGATCGACGACTTGATCCGCGACCCGGTGGAAACCGTGTCCGCATTCGACAGCATCCCGCATCCGCGCATTCCGCAACCGGTGGCGCTGTACCGCAGCTTCATCGCGCTCGATTCGAGCAACGACCGAGACAATTCCATGGGCCTGAACCTCGCCAACGACGCGCAATTGCGCGCGCTCGCCGAACAGATCAACGCCGCTGGCGCCGGCGCGTGGACCGCCGCGCCGCTGGTGCCGGGCGCGACGATCTCCAGCAAGAAAATTCCCGTCGCCAACCCCGCCGACCGCCGCGAAATCGTCGGCCATTGGCAGGCCGCCGACAGCGCGACCGTCGAAAAAGCGCTGCAGAACGCGGTCGCCGCGCAGCCGGCCTGGGACGCCACGCCCGCCGCCAGCCGCGCCGCGATTCTCGAACACGCCGCGAACCTTCTCGAAGCGCGCATGCCGCACTACATCGCGATGTGTACGAAAGAAGCCGGTAAAACCATCCCCGACGGCGTGGCCGAAGTGCGCGAAGCCGTGGATTTCCTGCGCTACTACGCCAGCCAAGCGCGCAAGCATTTCGCGCCCGAAGCGCTGCCCGGCCCGACCGGCGAATCCAACACGCTGCAATTGTCCGGTCGCGGCGTGTTCGTGTGCATTTCGCCGTGGAATTTCCCGCTCGCCATTTTCATGGGCCAAGTGGCCGCGGCGCTGGCCGCCGGCAACAGCGTGATCGCGAAACCGGCGGAGCAAACCAATCTGATCGGTTACGCGGCGGTGAAACTGCTGCACGAAGCGGGCGTGCCCGAAGCCGTGCTGCAGTTCGCGCCCGGCGACGGCGCCACGGTCGGCGCCGCACTGACGCGCGATCCGCGCGTGGCCGGCGTTGCCTTCACCGGTTCCAACGACACCGCCCGCGCGATCAACCGCGCCATGGCCGGCCGCGACGGCTCGATTGGTGTGCTCATCGCCGAAACCGGCGGCCAGAACGCATTGATCGCCGACTCTTCCTCGTTGCCCGAGCAGTTGGTCAAGGACGCGATCTCGTCCGCATTCACCTCCGCCGGCCAGCGTTGCTCGGCCGCGCGCGTGCTGTTCGTGCAGGACGACATCGCCGGCAAAGTCGTGCACATGCTGGCCGGCGCGATGGCCGAACTGAAAGTCGGCGACCCGGGTTTGCTATCGACCGATGTCGGCCCGGTGATCGACGCCGATGCGCTGAAACTGCTGGAAGACCACGCCGCAAAAATGGCCTCTGTCGCGAAACCCATCGCTATCGCGCAGACCGACGACAGCATCGCGCACGGCACGTTCTTCGCCCCGCGCGCCTGGGAACTGGATTCTCTCGCGCGACTCACCCGCGAAAACTTCGGCCCCGCGCTGCACGTGATCCGCTGGAAAGCCGACGAACTCGACGCCGTGATCGACACCATCAACGCCACCGGCTTTGGCCTGACCCTCGGCATCCACTCGCGCATCGACGAAACCATCGACCGCATCACCCAACGCGCGAAGGTCGGCAACATCTACGTCAACCGCAACCAAATCGGCGCGGTCGTCGGCGTGCAACCCTTCGGCGGCCAGAACCTCTCCGGCACCGGCCCCAAAGCCGGCGGCCCGCACTACCTGCCGCGTTTCGCCACCGAGAAGACCGTCACCGTGAACACGACGGCGGCGGGCGGGAATGCGTCGTTGTTGACGTTGGGGGATTGAAGCGCGGCGCGCGTCATCACCGTTGACGGCGCCCTCGCGCGGCTACTGGTCCCGTTCGACGCGATTTCGGATCGAACCGGGCGAAGACGCGGAAACGAATCCAGGCGTTTTCAGGCGACATTACGAATACGCCGATATCATCACTTGACGTTATGTTGGGCGAATTTCTGCGCGCTGCGTCTGATATCGTCCTCGTAGATGAACCCTGACGGCAACGCGCCGCAGTGTCGATGTCATCCCGAGCGCAGCGAGGGACCTGTTTTCGACACACCGATTTTTCGAGCTCGCAAAAACAAAAAAAGGGCCCTCGCTGCGCTCGGGATGACAGTCGTGCGCGTCCCCGACAGCTTCGCGAGGCTCAGCACATCCATGCGATCGACGCCAGACTGTTACCGAGTGTGCGCGGCGGCGACAATCGGTTTTCAACGCCCAACCACGAAGCCCTGATGTCCAGCACCGCCGCAACGCCTGAAAGCCTGCAAGCCCCCACCCGCTCCGCAACCGCGATCGCATCGCAGATCGCCGAGACCATCGCCGTCGAGATCGTCGCGCAGCCGGCGCAGGTACGCGCGGCAGTGGAGTTGCTGGACGAGGGCGCGACGGTGCCGTTCATCGCGCGCTATCGCAAGGAAGTCACCGGCGGTCTGGACGATACGCAGTTGCGCGATCTCGAATCGCGGCTGACTTATCTGCGCGAGTTGGAAGACCGTCGCGATGCGATCCTCGCGTCGATCGCCGAGCAGGGCAAGCTGACGAAGCCGCTGCTCGACGACCTGCTGGCCGCCGACAGCAAGGCGCGGTTGGAAGATCTGTATCTGCCGTACAAACCGAAGCGGCGCACGAAGGCGCAGATCGCGCGCGAAGCGGGGTTGGAGCCGCTGGCCGATGCGATCCTCGCCGACCCATCGGTCGCGCCGGAAGAGCGCGCGAAGGATTTCGTGGATGCCGACAAAGGCGTGGCCGATGTCGCCGCCGCGCTGGACGGCGCGCGCGCGATTTTGATCGAGCGCTTCGGCGAAGACGCCGCGCTGGTCGGCGAGTTGCGCGCGTGGCTGCAGCAAAAAGGCGTGCTGCGCGCGAAAGTGCTCTCGGGCAAAGAAGCCGCGGGCGAAAAATTCCGCGACTACTTCGATCACAGCGAAGCGCTGGCGACGATTCCCTCGCACCGCATGCTCGCGCTATTGCGCGGGCGTCGCGAAGAGATGCTGTCGCTCGATCTGGAGCCGACGACCGATGTCGAACAAGGTCATGCCTACGCCGAGGGCCGCGTCGCGTTGGCCGCCGGCATCGCCGCGCGCGGACGCGCTGCGGATAAATGGCTGACCGACACCTGCCGCCTGGCATGGCGCGGTCGTTTGCTGGTGACGTTGTCGCTCGATCTGGTCGCCGCCGCGCGCGAAAAGGCCGAGGGCGAAGCGATCGCGGTGTTCGGCGACAACCTCAAAGATTTGCTGCTGGCCGCGCCCGCCGGCCCGCGCGCGACGCTGGGGCTCGATCCGGGCCTGCGCACGGGCGTGAAGGTCGCGGTGATCGACGCGACCGGCAAAGTGGTCGCGACCGACACGATCTATCCGCACGAACCCAGACGGCAGTGGGATGCGTCGATCTCGTCGCTGAAAAAACTCTGCGCCGAGCATAAGGTCGAATTGATCGCGATCGGCAACGGCACCGCGTCGCGCGAGACCGACAAACTCGCGGGCGACCTGATCGCGAAGCATCCTGATCTGAAACTCGCCAAAGTCGTGGTCAGCGAAGCCGGCGCGTCGGTGTATTCGGCGTCGGAACTGGCCGCGCGCGAATTCCCGAATCTCGACGTGAGCCTGCGCGGCGCGGTGTCGATCGCGCGGCGTCTGCAGGACCCGCTGGCGGAATTGGTGAAGATCGAACCCAAGGCGATCGGCGTCGGTCAGTACCAACACGATGTGAATCCGTACGCGTTGGCGCGCTCGCTGGACGCGAAGGTCGAGGACTGCGTGAACGCGGTCGGCGTATTCGTGAATACCGCGTCGGCGCCGCTGTTGTCGCGTGTGTCGGGGCTGTCGTCGTCGGTCGCGGAGAACATCGTCGCGTATCGCGACGCCAACGGCGCGTTCGCCTCGCGGCGCGCATTGCTGAAAGTGCCGCGACTCGGCGAAAAAACGTTCGAGCAGTGCGCCGGCTTTCTGCGCATCGCCGATGGCGACGAACCGCTGGATGCCTCGTCGGTGCATCCGGAAGCGTATCCGGTGGTCGAGCGCATCGTGAAGGCCTGCGGGCGGCCGGTGGCGCAGTTGATCGGCGACGGCGCGACGCTGCGCGGGCTGAAACTCGAACAATTCACCGACGAACGTTTCGGTCTGCCGACGGTGCGCGACATCGTCAAAGAGCTGGAAAAACCCGGCCGCGACCCGCGCCCCGAATTCAAGGCCGCGCGTTTCGCCGAGGGCATCGACAGCATCGGCGACCTGCGCCCGGGCATGGTGCTGGAAGGCGTGGTGACGAACGTCGCTGCGTTCGGCGCGTTCGTGGACATCGGCGTGCATCAGGACGGACTCGTGCATATCTCCGCGCTGGCCGACAAATTCGTCAAAGACCCGCGCGAGGTGGTGAAGGTCGGCGACGTGGTGAAAGTGAAGGTGATGGAGGTCGATGCGCCGCGCAAACGCATCGCGCTCACGCGTCGTCTGGACGATACGCCGGGCGAGACGCGCGGCGGAAAACGCGAGGAACGCAGCGGCGCGGGCGCTCGGCCCAATTCGGGCGGCGACTCGCGCGGCGCGGCGCGCAACGATTCGCGCGCTGCACGCGATGCGGCGCCGAAACCGCGCGCGGGGAACGCCGCGCCGCCCGCGAACACCGCGATGGCCGATGCCTTGCGCGCGTTGAAACGCTGACGCCGCGAACGCGCCGCACGGAATAAAACCGCTCGCCCGCTCGTTGTTGCGGTGCGGTCGCCGAAGATCACTCCTTCAGTGTTCGGCGGCCGCCGAGCCCGACGCCTCACGTTTCGCGAGGCGCGGCTCGCCTTTCCCCCACAGAGGACTGCCCGAATGAATCTAAAACCCACCCTGCTAGCGAGTGCGCTGCTCGCCTGCGTTTCGCTGACGTCCGCATTCGGTTTCGCCGAGACCGCCTTCGCCCGCGAAGCCAACGAAGCGCCGCGTCGTGAAGATCGCCGTGAAGACCGTCGCGAAGATCGGCGCGAGGACCGCCGCGAAGACCGCGCACGCGAGATCGACGATCGCGGTACCGCCAAGCGCGGCGCGGACGACGGCCCGAACCACGATGTCGGCGACGACCGTGGCGGCGGCAACGACGACGGCCCGGACCACGACGCGAACGACGACCACGGGCGTCGTGGCGGCAACGACGATCCAGGTCGCGGACGCGGACGTGGCCGCAGCGGGCGCGACGACTGATCCCCCGTCTCGCACCGACAGATCTCGGAATGGGGTTGAAGAGGCGACAGCGCTTCAACCCCATCGACACGTCTGTCGTTCTCCCGCGATGCGCGCCGGCACGACGATCGGTTCCATGCCCCCACGACCTTGGTCGTATTCCCCGACGATTCGCCCCGCCGCCCCGAATGGGTGCGGTATCTTCCACCGCTCTACGACCGCTCATCAGGAACGTATGCGTATCTCACCTCTTTCCAAAACTCTGCTCGCCGGCTTGATGGCCTCGTCCGCGCTGTCGGCGCAGGCGGGTACGACGCTCGATCTTTCCACCGGCCTGAGTTACTCCTCCGGGGAATACGGCGAAACCGCTTCGACCGACGTGTTCGTGGTTCCGCTCTCGGCGAAACTGCGCACCGGCAACTGGACCTTTAAAGCGGCCGTGCCCTATCTGCGCGTGGACGGCCCGGCGAACGCCGCAGTGGTTCTGGACGACAGCGGCGGCGGCGATGGCGGCGGTTCGGGGCGCGACCATCCCGAAGACGACGGCGAAGATCCGATCTCCGGCGCGGCGGCCGATCGCCAAGAAAGCGGCTTCGGCGACACCTCGCTCTCGGCGACCTACTCGTTCGACCAACTCGGCGGCAGCTCGACGTATTTGGATCTCACCGGCCGCGTGCGTTTACCGACCGGCGACGAAGGCAAAGGCTTGGGCATCGACGCGACCGACTATGGCCTGTCCGCCGAATTCGGCATCGATCAAGACTCCGGCGGCGCTTACCTCATGGCCGGGCGTCGTTTTCTGGGCGACGCCGACGCGTTCGCGCGCGAAGACGGCTGGCAAGCGGGCGTCGGTGCGTGGCGCAACCTGGGCGAGCGCAGCTCGATCGGCATCGGTTACGACTGGCGCGAAAGCAGCACCGGCACCGGCCAAGACCCGGCCGAAATCTATGCGTATCTGAGCGTGAAGATGTCCGACGCGTGGAAGATCAATCTCAACGGCAGCGGCGGCCTGAACGACGCCAGCGCCGACTACAGCGTCGGCGTGAATCTGACCTGGCGCGCGATCGATCGTTGATCGAGCGACGATCGCGAGGCCGTTCGGTCTCGCGAAAGTCCGGCGAAACCCAGAGAAAACCCGCCGAACGCTCGGCGGGTTTTTTATGACGTCATGAACGCCGACGCGCATCGAATCCGATGGCGACGACACCGCTGCGAAGGACGAAGCCGCGATCGTCGAGATCGCGGCTTCGAGTAAGGCATTTCGATCGAAGGGTGCCTGGATCGCGCCGTCGCTGTTCTGTCGATCTTTCGACGGCCGATCTTTCGACGGCTCGAACCTTACAGCTTGGCGCGCATGCAGGTCAGCGTGTAGTCGGTTCGGTGTGAACCAGCGGCGCCGGGCACCGAGGTGAAGAAGCTGTTGCTGCCCGATTGCGTGTCGCCTTTGTTTTCGTCGCGCACTCTCAGCGTCGTGCCGAATTGCACGGCGTTGAACGTATCCACATCGGCGTCGAACACCACCGCCACGTGAGGTTCGTTATCGACGCGCGAGACCGTCGCATCGAAAAAGCGCAGACGAGTCGCGGTGGAGAAATCGTCGGTGAACGGCGCGCTCGGGCCGACCAGGAATTCGCGGGTGTAGACCAAACGCGAGACGTTGCTGCGCTTGTATTCGACCGACACCGTGCAGGACATGACGTCGTTGTCGGGGTTGGTGCCGGGTTCGGCGCGCACCGCGCCGGGCGCGGCGAGCGCGACGATCAGAGCGAGCGCGAGGCCGGCGAACGTGGGGGAAGCGTGCGGCGTGAACATGGGACGATCTCCTAGCGATAAGTGGATTCGGACACGCGACGCGCGTACCCGTTGGCGCTGCGGCCCTCCTTGGCCGCCCGTCAGGCGCATAGCCGGAACGGACATGTCCGCGTCGCGGCCAAAATTCGGCATGCGTTGGCCCTGCGCCCCGGTCTGAGCCGGGACGTTGCGGTCGTGTCGATGCGATTCGGTGCGACGTTGGCGTGTTGCATGAGACGCGAGGGCGAACGTCCTGCTCGTCCTCGCGCCGTTCGGACCCTCACGCCGACGAATCCGATGCCGCAGCCTCCGCGAAACGCATCGGCTGCGAACGAGTCGTCCATGACCCGCCTTTTCCCCGAGCGATGCCGGTCGGCCTCGCCCTTATTTCGATCTCGCCTTCAGGACGACGACGCTCACCAACCGCGTGCGATCGCTTTGGTCTCCTCGTCCGACGACAGCGGCCCGCTGGCGTCGATCTGTTCGACCACCGCATCGATCGGCGAATCGCCCGCGCCTGCGGTGCGATACCCCTCGGAGGTCTGGATCGGCTGATGCCACACGACCAGCGCCCAACCGCCTTCGGCGCGACGACAGGCGACCCCTTCCGCGCCGCCGACCGCCGCGAAGGTTTCGAATTGACGGCACGCCGCGCCATCGGCGCGACGGAAGCTGAAAAGAATGCGGGTGCCGGCTTCGGCACGGCCGCTGAGCTGCCGATCCAGCGCCGATTGCAGCGCCGCGGAGAGTCGCGGATCGATCGTTTCGGCGTCCGTCGCGGCGTCGTCGCGCATGCCTAAACCGATCGCCAGCCCGGCGACGGTCGCCGCCATCGCCAGCGCCAACGGCGCGGCGACACGGCGCCAACGCGCGTTCGGCCGTACGACCGGCGCAGCCGATGCGGCGGCGCCGGCATCGCCCGCCAACAAGCGCAGCAGCGGGTCGGCCGCGCCTTCGTTCGGAAGCGCGAACGCACGCCGCAACCGCGCGTCGTTATCGCGGAAGCGGTCGAGACGCACGCGCGCCCCGGGTTCGCTCAACAAGCGGCGCTCCAGTTCGATGCGCGCTTCCGGCGACAGTTCGTCGTCCAGATAAGCGCACAACACGTCGTCGTTAAGATTGTCGATGTTCATGGTCAGCGTCCGACCGAAGCGAGAGAGGGAGAACCGGCGGCGAATTTCGACGCCATCGCGGCGCGAGCGCGAGAAAGCCGACTCATCACGGTGCCGATCGGCACCTGCAGCGCATCCGCGGCTTGCTGGTAGCTCAGGCCTTCCAGCACCACCAGGCACAACACCGAGCGCTGCTCTTCGGGCAGGCTCAGCAGGGCGCGACGCGCATGTTCCAAATCCAATAAATGCTCGGCGGTGGCCCGGCCGTCCTCGGCCATGACCTCGCCCGCGGCTTCCAACGGCAATTCCTGGCTGCGTTTGGCCCGGCGCTCGTCGATCCACAGGTTGCGGATCACGCGGAACATCATGCTGTCCAAGCGCATCGTTTCGCGCCGCCCGGCCTTGCTCCACTCGCCCTCTTGGCGGAGCGCGCGCTCCAAGGCGCCATGGAGCAAGTCCTCGGCATCCGACACATTGCCCGCCACCGACAGCGCGAATCGGCGCAGCCGGGGCAGTAGGGCGATCAGTTCGTCGCGTAGGGTCGTCATGGCATCCGCCGTGGATTTGTCCTACTGTAACGAGCCAGGGGGACCTCTATTCCATCGCCAAGCGATTCGGCGAATTTCGGGCCAAGCCTCGCATGCGCGCATTCCAACGGCTGACCATCGCCACCCTGCTGACCGCCGCGCTAGCGTTGCCCGGCGCCGGGCCGGCGGCCGGGCACGACCGCGAAACCCGGGACACGCGCGAGGTGCGCGAAAGCCGCGAAATTCGGGAAACCCACGATACGGAACAACGCGACCGCGACGCCGAACACGACCGCCGCGATGCGGAACGTCAAGCGCACGACCAAGACAAAGACAAGGATCGCGCCGAGACGGTCCGCGACAACGCCACGGACTCGAAAGACGCCAGCGTGTCATCGACCGACGGCAGCGTCGCCGCCAAAAGCAGCGGCGGCTCGGGCAGTTCGGACGACTCCGACTCCGACACCAGCTCATCGGGCTCCAACACCTCGGGTTCGAATAGCGGCAGCAGTAACGTCTCCGGCACGACGACATCGGGCTCGTCGGGCTCCAGCTCCTCTGGCTCCAGCTCTTCTGGCTCCAGCTCTTCTGGCTCAAGTTCATCCACGTCGGGGTCGGGCTCATCCGGTTCGGGCTCCAACTCGGGCAGCGGGAGTTCGGGTTCGGGCTCCTCGGGCTCCTCGGGCTCCTCGGGCTCCTCGGGCTCTTCGGATTCCGACGACGACTCCGGCAGCAACAGCGGCTCGTCGAACAGCGGCTCCGACGACTCCGATGACGACTCGGACGAAGATTCGGACGACAACGACGATCAAAACCAAGTCGCCGGCACCGGCGATGCGCGTCGCATCGATGTCGAAACCGACACGCAGGGGCGCGAGCGTCGTCGCGGCGAATTCTTGGTGCGCGGCGGGCGCGAAGTTGCCGACGCATTGCGCAGCGCGGGCTTCCGCACGCTGTCGTCGCGTCATCTGTCCAACTTGAACGCCTCGGTCGTGCGCGTGGAAGTGCGCGCGGGCAGCACGATGGACGCGGACATCGCTTTCGCGCGGCGCATCGCCGGCACCGACGACGCGGAACCCAACTACGTGTTTCGTCTTTCCGGCGCCGCGACATCGTTCGCTGTTCTCGCGAGCGCCCCGGCGCAGACGACGGCAACGACGGATGGCGGCGTGCGCGTCGGCGTCGTCGATACCGGTGCCGACGGCCAAGCGCCCACGTTGCGCGATCGCATCGCCGCTGCGCGCGGATTCGGCGGCCCGTACACGGCACGCGCGCACGGCACCTACGTCGCGCAAATTTTGGCGCGCGAAAACGTCCGTGTCGAAGTCGCCGATGTCTTCCAAGCCGATGCGCAAGGCGCACCGGTCGCGACCGCGGAATCGATCGCGCGCGGCATCGATTGGCTCGCGGCGCGGCGCATCCCGGTGGTCAACGTCAGCATTACCGGCCCCAACAGCGGCGTGTTATCGGCGGTCGTCGCGCGCGCGATCGAACGCGGCACGATTGTCGTCGCCGCCGCCGGCAACGACGGCCCCGCCGCGCCGCCGGTCTACCCCGCCGCCTTCGCGGATGTCGTCGGCGTCACCGCCGTGGATCAAGGCGGCCGCGTGTATCGCCGCGCCAACCGCGGCCAATACGTCGATTTCGCCGCGCTCGGCGTGCGCGTGCCCGTCACCGGCGCGAGCGGCACCGTCGAATACGTCTCCGGCACATCGTACGCCGCGCCGCTCATCGCCGCCGCGTTCGCGCGCCGCTACACCCAACAACGCCCCGGCGGCGCCGTCGCCGAAATCGCGCGCATGCAAAACGCCGCGATCGATCTGGGCGAACGCGGTCGCGACCCGATCTTCGGTTGGGGCCGCGTGTCGGCGAACGACGCGCCGCGTCGATAGCGCATCGCATTCGCGTTTCGCATCGAAGCGTCGGCGCTCAAACGCCGATTCGCGGACACGCGCGACTCAAACGAATTCCCGTTCGCGCAACCACTTCGTCGCCACCCATTTTTCGCCGGCGATCACCGGCGCACCGCCGTGCAAGGTTTTGGTGGACGGGTGCGGGCGTTCGTAGGCGAAGTACAGGGCGCAGCCGCGTTTGGGCGCGAAGCGCAGGCCGAGTTCGGGGAAGGTGGTATCGCCGCCGCGTTCGGGTTCGCGCAAGTACATCAAAAACGTCGCGATGCGCTGGCCGCCGCGCGATAACAGAGCGGGCGCGCCGAGCGTGTTCGGGTCGAAATAATCGTGATGCGGTTCGTAGCGGTCGCCGGGGCGGTAATGCAGCACCTGCAGGTTTTCGCCGTTCTCTACCGGCCACGCCAGCAATCGTGCGATGCGCGCTTCGATCGCGCGCACCGCCGGGTTTTCCCCGCGCTCGAAAAACATGCCGCGACTGGTACGCACCGTATCCACTTGATCGACGCCCGTTTGCCGATCCGCCGTCGTCGAGCGCTGCATGCGCGGCCGCGCGACTTCGACCAAACGGTCGCATTCTTGCTTGCTCAAAAAATCGCCGAACAGCACGATCTGTGGCGTTTTCATCGCCATCAGCACCGAGACGTTGCGGTCGCCGACATCGACGGTCGCGGCATCGTCCAGGATCGGCGTCGGCATCGCGGCGGCGGCCAGCGGCAACGCCGAAGCGCCGTTCGCATCGGCCTGCGACGGCGAACGCGATGCGGTCGCGGCGGCGGGCGAATGATCGGCTGCCCCGCCGCTCGTCGCATCGGCCTTCGCGCGGTCGCCCATCGCCTGCGCGATCAAACCCAGCGCCAGCTCGCGCCCCCAGCCGCCATCTATCATGGATTGCAGCAAGGAATTCGCGCTGTAGCCAGCGCCGATTTGTTCGACCAGCCAGCGACGGATGTTCGCGAAATCGGAATCGCTCATCGAAAAACTCGCTCAGAAAAACCGCTTGCGTGGAGGCGCGTCGTGTACGCGATCGGTAAGGATCGGCGCATGTCGGCGCATCCTGCGGACGACGGTCCGCCGACAAGGATACCCCACCACCGCAGGGCTTCGCGCGCGGCCGGCTGGTACCATGAGGCGATGCCGTCCATCCTCATCCCCGCCGAACGCCTGCGCCTGTCCGTCGCGCCGATGATGGACTGGACCGACACGCATTGCCGCAGTTTCCATCGCGTCTTGGCGCCGTATGCGCGGCTGTACACCGAGATGGTGCATGCGAACGCGGTGATCCACGGCGACCGCTCGCAATTGCTGGCGATGGACGCGAGCGAGCATCCGGTGGCGCTGCAACTCGGCGGCAGCGAACCCGCGGCGTTGGCGCAGGCCGCGCGCATCGGCGCAGAGTTCGGTTTCGACGAAATCAACCTCAACTGCGGCTGTCCATCGGATCGCGTGCAGGCCGGTCGCTTCGGCGCGTGTTTGATGCGCGAAGCCGATTTGGTGGCGGACGGCGTGGCCGCGATGATCGATGCGGTGCCCGCCACCGTGCCGGTCACGGTGAAATGCCGACTCGGCGTGGACGACGATCATGAGTGGGAACGTTTCGTCGGTTTCATCGATACCGTGGCTACGGCCGGTTGCCGCACGTTCGTCGTGCATGCGCGCAACGCGTGGCTGCAGGGGCTGTCGCCGAAGGAAAACCGCGAAGTGCCGCCGCTGCGCTACGACTGGGCGTATCGGCTCAAACGCGAGCGCCCGGCGCTGCAGGTGGTCGTCAACGGCGGCATCGCCGATCTCGACGCCGCGACCGCGCATCTAGCGCAGGTCGATGGCGCGATGCTCGGCCGCGCGGCGTATCACGATCCCTATCTGCTGCATCGGCTCGATCGCGCCTGGTTCGGCGAATCGCAGATCGATCGCGCGCCGCTCGCTCGCGGCGCGTTGTTGCGCGCGTGGCGGCCTTACGTCGAAGCGCAACTCGCGCGCGGCGTGCCGCTGAAGCGGATGACGCGGCATATCCTGGGCCTGTTCCACAGCGAACGCGGCGGACGCGCGTTCCGACAAATTCTCAGCGAAGACGCGCATCGCCCCGGCGCGGATTGGGCGCTGATCGAGCGCGCGCTGGCCGTGACCGAGCGTTACGGCGACATCGCGGCGTGATGCAGTCCGTGACTCGCCGCTCGACTCACCACAAACGAACGAGCCCACGATGCTGACCCGAGACATCGACGCGTTCCTCGCCTTCGCCCGCGACTGCGCGCCGGATTTCGGCCCGGCCACCGCGAAGGCCGCGTTCCTGGTCGCCCCCGACGGCTTCGTTCTCGCCGAAGAATCCGCGCGCGATAATCGCTACATGGCCGAAGCCGGCGCTTTCGACGCGGCGCGCGCCTCGGCGCAGCATCGCGAGCTGCAGCGCGCGCTGTCGGCCTGCCTGCCGACGATCTGTTTCGCCGGCGACCCCGCCACGCCCGACGCGGTGTTCCCGAACAACGTCTTCGCCACCGCGCGCGGCGATGCGCGCACAGGCGCGGACGGACAGCCACGGCTGATCGTCGGCCGCATGCGCCATCCCGTGCGCCAGCGCGAAGCGGAACGCAGCGATATTCGCGGTTTCTTCCGCGACACGTTGGGCTGCGAGGAAATCGATCTTGCCGCGCAGCCGCATCCCTGCGAACTGACCGGCGCGTTGGTGGTGGATCGCGCGCGCGGCCTCGGTTTCTGCGGCCTCTCCGAACGCTGCGACGAAACCGGTGCGGCGCTGATGCACGCGGCCTTCGGTTTGCGCGCCACGCTGATGTTCGATCTGGCGCCGGGCGAATACCACACCAACGTGGTGTTGGCCGTGCTGGCCGGACGCGCAGCGTTGCTGTGCCCGGACGGTTTCGCCGATCCGGCCGTCGCCGAGGCCATCGCCCGCCTGTACGCGCCGCACGCGGTCGCGCTTTCGCCTGCCGAGCGCGCGGCCTACGCCGGCAATGCCATCGCGCTCGGCCCCGATCGCGTTTGGATGAGCCTGACCGCCGCCGATGCGCTATCGCCCGCGGCCCGCGCGGGGATCGCAGCGGCCGGGTTCGAGGTGCGAAGCCTGGCGCTGGACGCGATCGAAGCGGCTGGCGGGTCGCTGCGATGCTGCGTCGGCGAGGTGTTCTGATCGCGCTGAGATCGGAGATTCGCGAGCCGCTTTCGCCGCTTCGCCGCCGTCTTCGCAATCGTCTGAATGCCGGACTCGGGTAAAAATAAAGTTAAGGGCGGATTCACCGCCTCATTTCGACAATGCTGGCCCGGAACGAATCCAATCGGTCCGGCCCGCTCCACGATCCATGCTCCTCGACGCTTCGCCCCGAACACCCCTTTCTTTCGCGACCGCCCGCATGCGCCGTTCCCGCCCGACCCCTTCCACGCTCTCCATCGCTCTGCTCGCCGCACTCGGCTTGTCGGTGAGCGCGCACGCCAATGGGCCGAAAGACCGGCAAAACCCGCAGGACCGCCGCGACGACGAGCAGCGCCCGCAGCACGATCATCAACGCGATCTGTCCGACGCCGTCCGCCGTATCGAGCGCCAGAACGGCGGCCAAGTGCTCAGCGCCGAACCGATGGAATTCCAAGGCCGGCAGGTCAATCGGATCAAGGTCGTCGATGAGCGCGGCCGCGTCCGCGTGATCGTGGACGACCCGCACAAGCCGCGCTCCGACGACAGTGACCCGCGCGGCGACTGAAGCGCGCGGCGGGTCTTCGAGGTCTCGACCCGCCTCGACCCACCGATCCAAACGACGCCTCCCACGGCCGCCTCATCAGGCGGCCGTGTTCTTTTCTGAGACTGCGGTCCATGCTATTCAGGTTGGGCTGTGTTTCCGACGGAGACACTACGCCTCACCTGTACCGCCCTGCCCCACGGAGTGACTGATGCGCATCCTGCTCGTCGAAGATGAAGCCCCCTTGCGGGAAACCCTGGCCGCACGCCTGAAACGCGAAGGTTTCGCGGTGGATATGGCGCAGGACGGCGAAGAGGGCCTGTACATGGGCCGCGAAGTCCCGTTCGACATCGGCATCATCGATCTGGGCTTGCCGAAGATGTCGGGCATGGAGCTGATCAAAGCCCTGCGCGATGAAGGCAAGCAATTCCCGGTGCTCATCCTCACCGCACGCTCCAGTTGGCAAGACAAAGTCGAAGGCCTGAAACAGGGCGCCGACGACTATCTGGTCAAACCCTTCCACGTCGAAGAACTGCTGGCGCGCATTAACGCGCTGGTGCGCCGCGCCGCCGGTTGGAGCAAGCCATCGCTGGAATGCGGCCCGGTGACGCTGGATCTGGCCGCGCAAACGGTCACCGTCGCCGGTCAGAACGTCGACTTGACCAGCTACGAATACAAGGTGCTGGAGTACTTGATGATGCACGCGGGCGAGTTGGTCTCGAAGGCCGATCTCACCGAGCACATCTATCAGCAGGATTTCGACCGCGACTCCAATGTGCTGGAGGTCTTCATCGGCCGCCTGCGCAAGAAACTCGACCCCGACGGCGCGCTCAAGCCGATCGAAACCGTGCGCGGTCGCGGCTATCGCTTCGCCATCGCCCGCACCGGCGAGGCTTAAGCGTCCGCCGAACGCCAAGAACGAATGCGCCGATGAGTCGCGAGCCGCAGGGCAGCGCGGATGCCCGATAGCAAACGCCCGCGCTCGCTGCAGACGCGACAGTTGCTGGCGGCGGGCATGGGCCTGTGCGCCTTCCTCGCGTTGGCGGGTTACGCGCTGGATCGCGCCTTCATCCGCACCGCCGAAGCCGAACTGCGCGAACACTTGCGCGACTTCGCGCTGTACTACGCCGACGCGACCGAGTTCGGCCGCGGCGGCGGTTTGGTGCCGCCGTTCGAGGACCGCATTCCCGACCCGCGCTTGAAGCGTCCCGGCAGCGGTCTGTACGTGCAGATCGTGCTGCCGCACGCGCAATGGGAATCCGATTCCGCGCACGGGCCGGAATTGCCGCAGCCCGGCCCGCTGCTGGCCGCGAACGAAACGCGTTTCGAAGGCCCGTTGGCGATGATCCGCGCCAACGGCAGCGAGAGTCAGGTGTACCGCTACAGCTACGGCTTGGTCTGGCCGGGCGACGACCTGTCCGAAGAAATTCCCTACACCATCCACATTCTCGAAGACACCCAAAGCCTCGACAACCAACTCTCGCGTTTCCGACGCGCGCTGTGGGGCTATCTGGGCGGCGTGGCGACGGTGTTGATGCTGCTGCTGGTGGTGATCCTACGTTGGGTGCTCGGCCCGGTGCGCGCGATGACCGGCGAACTCAAACGCGTACAGCAGGGCAACACGAACCTGATGAGCGCGAACTATCCGCGCGAATTGGCGCCGCTGGCCGACAGCATCAACGCCTTCATCGAAAGCGAACGCGAAAATCTCGAACGTCAGCGCAATATCCTCGCCGATCTCGCGCACAGCTTGAAAACGCCGCTCGCAGTGCTGCGCACGCGCTTGGACAACGCCACCGACGATGCGGAATTGCGCCAGGATCTGGGCGAACAGCTCAAGCGAATGAACGACATCGTCGGTTATCAGCTCAGTCGCGCCGCATCCGCCGGGCACAAATTATTCGCCGCGCCGCTGCCGATCGAGCCCGACGCCGAGGACATCGTGCGCGGGTTGGAGAAGGTGTACGCGCGTAAAGGCGTATTGTGCGAATTCGAAATCGCCGCCGATGCGCGTTTTTACGGCGAACGCGGCGACTTGCAGGAACTGTTGGGCAATCTGCTCGAAAACGCCTTCAAATGGGCGCGCAGTCGCGTGCTGCTGACCGCGCGCGTCGGCGAAACCGCGCCGAATCGGCGTCCGGGCTTGGTGCTGATGGTCGAAGACGACGGCCCGGGCATTCCGCAAGACCGCATCGCCTTGGTGCTGCAACGCGGCGTGCGCGGCGACGAACGCGTGCAAGGCCACGGCATCGGCTTGGCGATCGTGCAGGACATCGTGCGCGGCTATCGCGGCGAACTCGATGTCGGCATCTCCGAGGAACTCGGCGGCGCGAAATTCAGCGCGACGTTGCCGCCGGGGCTTTGAGGTCGGCATCGTTGCCCGCGAGCGGCGCGGGCGATTCGCCGTAAAACTTGCGCAAATGTTCCGCGACCGCCGGCAACGTTTCGCGCAGCGCATGCGGCGCACCGAAATGGTATTCGCTGCACACCGCGAAGAATTCTTCCGGCGATTCGGCGGCGTAAGGATCGATCGCGATGGCCTCGTCGCGATCGACCTTCGCGACGAACGCGGCGTACTCGCGCTCGAAATCCCGCGCCCACGCGCGCTGCCATTCCCGAGGCAGCGGCGGCGTGCCGTCCATCTCGCCGTCCAGCGCATCGAGTTTGTGCGCCATCTCATGCACCGGCAGGCACAGCCCGTCCCAGGGCGAGGCGATGTCGGCCTGCACATCGGCCCACGACAGAATCAGCGGCCCAGCGCCCCAGGCTTCGCCGATCAACTCGTCGTCCCACTCGTGCTGCACCTCGTCGTCGTCGACGTGTTCGCGGCGCACACGGAACGCCTCCGGGTAAACGATCAACTCCGACCAGCCGTGCAAACCTTCGGCGCCGAATTCGAGCAAGGGCAAGCAACACAGCGCCGCGAGCCGGACGCGGTCGCGATTGTCGAGACGAAGCTCGCCGACCGGCGAGATGGTTTTGTCGCGGAGGAAACGCGCGGTCAGCGCGCGCGCGCGTTCGAGCCGGAGTGCGTCCAACGACGACAGCCACGGGATGCCCTCGCAGGCATCGCGCCAAAGGGTCTCGTCGAGAGGGTCGCGGCGAACGCCGCCGAACCATCCTTGTAACCAGCGCACGCGAAAAGGTCGAACCGGGTCAGCGGGCGGGCGCCCTCAGCGGATCATGCCCGGGATAAAACGATGCCAACGTGGCGCTTGTTTGGCGCTGGGCTGATCGCGGTATTGGGTGGTTTGCGGTTTGACCTTGACCGGTGCGCTCTGCGCGCTGCGCTTGGCCGCCGGTTTCGGCGATGGCGGCGTTACTTCGGCTTCGCCGCCGACGTTCTCGGTCTCGACCGCGGCTTCGTCGTTGCCGACGAGGGTCGAGGTTTTGGCCAACAGATGCGGGCTGGCGAACGCCAGCGGAAGCAAGAGGGCGAGAGCTAGACGGCGGGTCATGGCACATCCATGGTGGGCCATGGCCGGCCCGAATGAACCGCGACTATACCGCAGGAGTATGACTGTCTGCAGAACGGTATTTGCTGCAGTGCAGCAACGCAAAGCCGCCGGTTGCGGCAGACTCGCGGCGTGAACGCACACGACCTCATTTCCGGCCCCGCCCCGACCGCGCCCTCGCAGGCCTTGACCGCCCCAGCGCTGCGTCGCGCGCTGATCGCGGGCGCACAGCGGGTGATCGCCGCCCGCGACGGGCTCAATAAAATCAACGTGTTCCCGGTCGCCGACGGCGACACCGGCAACAATCTGGCCTTCACCCTCGGCAGCGTGCTGAACGGCGCGCTGAGCCGTCGCAGCCGGCATATCGGCGAGTTGCTGCGCCGGGTCGGCGACGACGCCATCGACGGCGCGCGGGGCAATTCGGGCGCGATCCTGGCCCAGTTCTTCCACGGTGTGGCCGAGCATGCGCGGTCGCGGCCGGTGTTGGACGCCAGCGCGCTCGCGGCTGCGGTGCGCCACGGCGCCGCGAGCGCCCGCAGCGCCTTGGCCAAACCGGTGGACGGCACGATTCTCAGCGTGATCGACAGTTTCGCGGACGCGATGCAGGACGCCGCGGCGCAACTGCGCGACGCCAAGCCCGCCGATGTGCGCGGCAGTTTCGCGCGTGGGTTGGCACAGGCACGCAGCGCATTGGCGCGCACGCCGCAGCAAATGGCGCTGTTGCAGAAAGCCGGCGTGGTCGATGCCGGCGCGCAAGGGTTCGTCGATCTGTTGGAGGGCATCGCGGAATTCGTCGAGACCGGTCCGCGCGCGATTCGGATGCGCGCGCCGCCGCCGGCCGCGAATGACGCGCAGGAAGACAGCGATGCGCACCCGGCGCACGACGACGTGGACCCGCAACGGCGCTGGTGTACCGAATGCCTGTTGTTGGCCGACGCGGACGCCGCGCCGATCGAACGCGAGACATTGCGCGCCGCGTTGGCGGCGATCGATGCGGACTCGATGGTGCTGGCCGGCGGCGAGCGCCGCATGCGCGTGCATGCGCACGTGGCCGAACCGCAGGCTTTGTTCGACGCCTGCGCGCGCTTGGCCACGGTCGAAGGCATGAAAGCCGACGACATGTTGCTGCAATCGCGCAGTTTGGAACACAAACGGCTGGTCGCGGTGGTGACCGACAGCGCCGCCGATCTGCCCGACGCCATCGCCGAGCGCTACGGCCTGCATGTGGTGCCGGTGCGGGTGAATTTGGACGGACGCGATTATCTCGACAAGATCGGTTTGGCGACCGCCGAGTTCTATCGGCGCATGGCCGCTTCGCACGAATTGCCGCGCACCAGCCAACCGCCGCCGGGCGATTTCCGGCGCGTGTTCGATTTCTTGCGTTCGCATCGACCGGCGACGGTGTACGTGGGGCTGTCGCGCGCGGTGTCGGGCACGCTGCAGTCGGCCGAGCACGCGGCGGCGCGCATCGAAGGCGCCGATGTGCGCGTGTTCGACAGCGTGAACGCGGCCGGTGGGCAAGCGCTGTTGGCGTGGCGCGCGGCCGAACTGGCCGAAGCAGGCGCCGATGCGGATGCGATCGTGCGCGAATTGGAGCGCGTGCGTCCGCTCACGCTGACGTGGGCGATGGTTCGCGATGTCAGTCATGCGGTGCGCGGCGGGCGCATCCCGCGCTGGGCCGCGCCCGCGGTGCGTTTCACCGGGCTCACGCCGATCGCCAGCGTGCGGCCGGACGGACGTTTGGGCGTGGCCGGCGGGCTCGTCGCGAAAGCGAAAGCGCCGGAAGCGTTCGCGCGCTACATCGCCAAGCGCGCGGTCGCCGCCTTGCGCAGCGAGGCCGGCGCGGACGCACTGCGTCTGCGCGCGATCGTGGGCCATTGCGATGCGCGCGAAGATGCGATCCGATTCGTGACGGCGTTGCGCGCCAACTTCGATGCGCGTGGCGTGCATGTGGACGAACTGCACCTCGTCGAAACCGGCCCCGCGCTCGGCGCGCATGCGGGACGCGGCGCGTTGGTGGTCTCTCTGCAGCCGGCCCCACGCTGAGGATGCGATGAAAGTATTGTGGCTGTTCGTCTGCGGATGCCTCGTCGGTGCGGCGAGTTGGCCGATCACGGGCGTGTTTTCCGGGCGTTTCGAGCCCTTCGATTCGACCGTCGGGTTCTACGTTTGCCAAGCGGTCGTGGCGCTGCCCGCGCTGTGGTCGAGCCTGCGCTTCGGGCTGCTGCGCACGCTGCCGCTGCTGCTCGGCGCGTGGCTCGGCATGAACGTCTACGCCTATGCGTTCGGCAGCGACGAAACCCGCGCTTGGATGTTGCTCGGTTTGTTCTCATCGCTGACACTGCTGATGATTCCGCTGGCCATGACGATGCTCGGCGCCGCTGCGGGCATGATCCTGCGCCGGTCTTCTGCGCGAACATCGAACGCCGCCGCTCTCGCCTCGCACGACTCGCATGGTTCGCATGACGCCCGTTGATCCGATCGCGCATAAACTGCGGTCGCCGCCCATTGCGCAGCATCGCGACGTTCGCGAGCGCGCCGAGTCGCCCCGATGACACCCTCGGTTTTTCTCCTCCCGCTCGCCGCCTATCTGATCGGCTCGCTCTCGGGCAGTTTGCTGCTGGGCAAGCTGCGCGGCGTGGATATCCGCACGCAGGGCAGCGGCAATGCGGGCGGCACCAACGCGTTCCGAACGCAGGGCGCGAAATTCGCGCTGGGCGTGTTGTTGATCGACATCGGCAAAGGCATGTTGGCCGCATGGCTGGCGTTCGCTTATGCGCCGCCAGAATGGCGCGACATATTGCCGTACGTCTGCGCGTTCGCCGCCGTCGTCGGTCACATCTGGCCGGTGTGGCATGGGTTCCGCGGCGGCAAAGGCGCGGCCACTGCGATGGGCGGCATCGCGATGCTCTGGCCGATCGCGCTGCCGGGTTTGTTCGCGCTGTGGTTCTGTTCCGTGATCCTGACCGGCTATGTCGGTTTCAGCACCTGCCTGACCGCACTCGGTTTCGTCGCGGCGGCGTTGTACGTCGGCGGCGACGACCCGCGCGTATGGTTCGCGGTCGCGATCGCGGCGTTGATCGTGTTCACCCATCGCGCGAATCTGATGCGGATGCGCACCGGCACCGAATCGCGTTTCGAGAAAGCGATGTTGTTGCGTCGTTGGGCGCGTCGTCGTGACGTCTGAGCTGCGCGACGAGAGCGATGGCGTGTACGCTGCCGATGCGAATGCGGTCGACACCCCCGATAACGACACAAGAGATCCTCTATGAAGCATTTTGCCATTTTTATGGCGCTCCTGGTTTCATCGACCCAAGCCGGAGCGGCACCACCACTGCCCATTCGGTCTGGCCAGTACACCTTTCAGCACAGATTCGCTGAACACCCAACCGTTAAAAGTATCTCCTTTACCGCCAAGATCAACGGCACTCACATCGTATTAATCAACAAAGCAAAGTCTGATGTTTTCCCAAAAGGCGTCATCGCTGAAGGCACGCTCATGTGGCATGCCGGCTCCGGGCAGTGGATTATTGGCCAAGAAGCGTCAGATCAACTCGTTAAGGATGTAGGCGGTTGCAGCGATGGGCCTGAGATCATCGATTTGCAGAAGAAAATTTACTGGACCTGCTGAGCAGCCTCTCCACCGCCTAAAAATATGTGACCTTATGCGTGTGCAACATTCTTTGATTCCTCAGCATCATGGCACGAGTCCTAACGATTCACTCAAGCCCAATCCGCTTCGCGGGCAGGCCTAATTCCGGTGTTCGACACCGACGCACTCGACGCCGATGCCATCGCGCATGCGCTGCCGTCGAACGCGCACGGCGCGTTGGCGACACTGGAGGTCGTGGCGAGCATCGATTCGACGAACAGCGAATTGCTCCGTCGCGACACCGCGCGCATCGGCGCTAGTGTCTTGTTCGCCGAGCATCAAACCGGCGGGCGCGGGCGTCAGGGCCGCGTCTGGGTGTCGCCGCCCGCATGCAATCTCTACGTTTCGATCGCCCGACATTTCGTCGGCCCCGTGTCGCGTCTGGCCGGATTGAGCGTGGCGGTGGGCGTGGCGGTGGCCGAAGCGCTGCATGCGCTCGGCGTCGATGCCATCGCGCTGAAATGGCCGAACGATTTGGTGGTCGTCGACAGCGCGCAGTTGCGCAAACTCGGCGGCCTGCTGATCGAAAGCGGCGGCGGACGCGATGGCGCGGTCCGCGCCGTGATCGGGCTGGGGTTGAATGTGCGGATGTCGCAAGCGGCGATGTCTGAAGCGACTCCACCACACGCGAGCATCGCTGAGATCGATCAACCCTGGACCGACATGCGCGCGCAGCTGGGCGCAGACACGCCGTCGCGCAATGTCATCGCCGCCGCGGTGCTCGATGCGGTGTTGCCGGCCTTGGATGCCTTCGACCGCGACGGGCCCGCCGATGCGATCGCGCGCTACGCTCGCTACGACGCCTTGCTCGGGCGCGCGGTGACGTGGGACGACGGCGCGCGAACCGGCATCGCCGAAGGGCTCGCCGACGACGGCGCCCTGCGCGTGTACACGATCGACGGCGAAACGCTCGCGCTGCGCGCCGGCGAGGTGCGCGTGCGCCCGCACGACGACGCGCTACCCTATCGCCCATGAACTCCGCGCGTTATCTCTTCGATCTGGGCAATACCCGTCTGAAATTCGCGCCTTTGCGCGAAGACGGCCGGGTGCGCGAGGACGAGATCGTCGCGGTCGCGCACGACGGCAACACGCTGCCCGACGGCTGGAACCGCGCCTTGCCGGCGCGCTTCGATGCGGCGTTCCTCGCCAGCGTGGCCGCGCCCGCGTTGCGCGTCGCGCTGCTCGACGGACTGACCGCGCACACCCGCCGCTTGTCGCTGGCGCGCACGCAAACGGCCTGCGCGGGCGTGCGCATCGCTTACGCCGATCCGGCGACGCTCGGCGTCGATCGATTTCTGAGTGTGCTCGCCGCGCATGCGCGCGAGGCGGCGCCGTGGTTGATCGTGGGCATCGGCACCGCGTTGACGCTGGATCTGCTCGGCGCCGACGGTCGCCATCACGGCGGCCGCATCGCGCCCTCGCCCGCGCTGATGCGCGAAGCCTTGCATGCGCGCGCCGCGCAGTTGCCCGAACACAGCGGCGAATTCCGCGATTTCGCCGACACCACGCCGGATGCGCTGCGCTCGGGCTGCGACGGCGCGGCGCTCGCGCTGATCGAGGTGGCCTTGCGCGACGGCGAGCGACGCCTCGGCGTCAAGCCGCGTCTGTTGCTGCACGGCGGCGGCGTCGAGCGCATCGACGGCTGGCCGGCCGATGCCGTGCGCGCGCCCGCGCTGGTGCTCGAAGGCTTAGCGGCGTGGGCGCGAGACGCGGCGGAAACGACCGAGTGACCTCAGCGGCGGCATCGGCGACGCGCATGAACGACACTGCCGCAATCGGCGTCGTTACAATCGCCGCATGCTGACCCGCGCCCTCATCGTGATGCTCGTCGCCTTGAATCTGGGCGTCGCCGCGTGGTGGGCGTGGCGACCCGAGCCGCGGGTCGAAGCGAGCGCGGACGAAACGCCTTCGGGCATCGCGCGGCTGCGCATGCTGCACGAACGTCCCGGCGCCGCGACGCCTATCCGCGCAGCGGACGCCAAACCGACCATCGCATCGCAACCCGCCGCGACCGCAGCCGCGACAACCGCCGCTATCGAAACGCCGGGCGACGCAACGCCGAAAACCGAACGCTGCTTCCGCTTCGGGCCGTTCGCCGACGACAACGCCGTCGCCGCCGCGCGCAGAGCGTTGCAACCGAAGGTGGCCCGCTTGCGGGAAGAGGCGGCTCCGACGAACCGCAATCGCGGTTGGCGGGTGATGCTGCCGCCCGCCGCCGATCGCGACGCCGCGAATGCGGTGGCGGAACGACTGAAACTCGCCGGATTCAAGGATTTCTTCGTCGTCGCCGACGGCGCCGAGGCCAACGCGATCATGTTGGGCCGCTTCGGCAGCGAAGAGCGCGCGACGCTGCACGCCGCCAGCCTGCGCGACGCCGGCTTCGCCGCGCGGGCCGAAGCCGTGGGCGACGCCAAGCCGCCGGAACGCTGGCTGGTCGCGACGACGGGCGACGGCTTCGACAGCGCCGCCGCGGCCCGTAGCAGCGGTGCGACCCGGGCGCAGGCCGTCGATTGCCCGACGCCGCGCTGAGCCGCTCCGCTGAGCGGCCCCGCTCTGCCGCCGCAACGACGACGCCCCGCATTCGATGCCGAGTCGCCATCGGCCGCCTGCTAGAATGCCCCGCGCGTCGAGGCGAACGCCTTGCGCAGCCCCGCCGGCATAGCTCAGTTGGTAGAGCAACCGCCTTGTAAGCGGTAGGTCGTCCGTTCGAATCGGACTGTCGGCACCACTTTCGCGATCGACTTCGTGTGGACACCCCATGCAGCGCAGCTTTCCGCCCGTGTCCCTGATCGGCGCGCCGACCGACATCGGCGCCGGACATCGCGGCGCGCGGATGGGGCCGGACGCCCTGCGCATCGCCGGCCTGGGCGAAGCCCTGATCGGGCGCGGCGTGGAAGTCCTCGATCGCGGCGATCTGCGCGGCCCCGCCAATCCTTGGCTGCCGCCGGTCGATGGCTACCGCCACCTCGATCAAGTGGTCGCCTGGAACAAAGCGCTGATGGACGCGGTAGGCGCCGAACTGGCGCAGGGCCGGATGCCGATCGTGCTGGGCGGCGACCACTGCCTGGGCATCGGCTCGATCGCCGCCGTGGCGCGCCATTGCCGCAACACCGGCCAGCGCCTGCGCGTGCTGTGGCTCGACGCCCACGCCGACTTCAACACCAGCCAAGTCACGCCCTCGGGCAACGTCCACGGCATGCCGGTGGCCTGCCTCTGCGGCCTCGGCCCCGACGCTCTGGTGAATCTCGGCGGCAGCGCCCCGGCGATACGCCCGGACGAGATCCGTCAGATCGGCATCCGCTCGGTCGATCCGGAAGAAAAGCGGCTGGTGAAGGACTACGGCCTCGACATCTACGACATGCGCTATATCGACGAAGTCGGCATGAAGCGCGCGATGGAAGAAGCGCTGGAAGACCTCGACGACAACACCCACCTGCACGTCAGTTTCGACGTGGATTTCCTCGACCCCAGCATCGCCCCCGGCGTCGGCACCACCGTCCCCGGCGGTCCGAACTACCGCGAAGCCCAGTTGGTGATGGAAATGATCGCCGACACCGGCCGCATGGGCTCGCTGGATATCGTCGAACTCAACCCCGCCCTCGACAACGGCAACGGCACCGCCGAACTGGCGGTGGATTTGGTCGAGAGCCTGTTCGGCAAATCGACCTTGATGCGCGATTAAGTAGAGCGGAGCGAAGCTCCGCTGAATCCACCACGCATGTAGAGCGGAGCGAAGCTCCGCTGAACGGCTCCGGGGACGCTGCAGCGGAGCTTCGCTCCGCTCTACCGGGGGCGCGCCGACCATCTAACGGCACATTCGCCGTCCTGCGCTTCTGGTAGTTTGCGTTTCCCGTTCCGAAGCCGCCGGACCGTTCGGCGCCGTCACTTCCTCCAAGGAGCCCCCATGAGCATCCTGAACTTCATCAAAGGCGAGTTGATCGACATCATCGAGTGGACCGACGACTCGCGGGACACGCTGTCGTATCGGTTCCCGGACGACGACAAGGAGATCAAGAACGGCGCGCAGCTCATCGTGCGCGAATCGCAGCAGGTGCAGTTCGTCGCCGCCGGCAAATACGCCGATCTGTTCGGCCCCGGCAAGCACATGCTGAAGACCGAAAACATCCCGGTCCTTTCGACCATTCTCGGTTGGAAGTACGGCTTCGACTCGCCGTTCAAATGCGACGTGTACTACATCAACACGCGCTTGTTCACCGGCAACAAATGGGGCACCTCCAACCCGGTGATGATGCGCGACAAGGATTTCGGCGTCGTGCGCCTGCGCGCGTTCGGCACCTACGATTTCAAGATCGTCGATCCGCAGAAGTTCCTGCGCGAAGTCGCCGGCACCGATCAGAATTTCCGTCTCGACGAATTCGCCGACACCATGCGTTCGCGCATCGTCAGCGTGTTCACCGACGCACTGGCGACGGCGGCCGTGCCGGCGCTTGACGTGGCCTCGCGCTACGCCGAGATGGGCGATGCGCTGTTGCCGATCATCAACCCGGCGATCCAGGATAAATACGGCCTCGAAATCACCAGCTTCGTGCTGGAGAACGTCTCGGTGCCGCCGGAAGTCGAGCAGGCCATCGACAAACGTTCGAGCATGGGCGTGATCGGCAATCTCAACGATTACGTGAAATACCAAATGGGCCAAGCCATGGGCCAAGGCGGCGACGCGGCCTCCGCAGCGACGGTGCCGGCGACGATGGCGATGGGCTTCGGCATGGCGCAGGAAATGATGCGCGGCATGCAACAGAACGCGCCGGCCGCAGCGGCGAGCGCCGCACCGGCCGCCGAAGCGGCGACGCCCGACGTGCTGACGCCGGAACAAGCCGCGCAGATTCTGGCGGTGTCGGTGGAAGACGTGATGGCGTCGATCCAATCGGGCGATCTGAAGGCGCGCAAGATCGGCAACGCGTATCGCATTTCGCGCGCGGCGCTCGACGAATTCCTGCGCGGCTGAGCGCGCGACCGAGACCGAGACCGAGACCGACCGCACGACGATGACCCAAGCCAGCATCGGTAAACATCCCTGCCCGGAATGCGGCGGGGACTTGGTCTGGAACCCCGGCAAGCAATCGCTCGCCTGTCCGTACTGCGGCACGGTGGTGCCGTGGTCGTCCGCGCAAGCGGCGACCGCGGACGACGCGGTGCGCGAGAACGATTTGGCGACGGCGTTGGCGGAACTGCCTGCGGATGCGCGCGATTGGGGCGCGCAACGTCGCGAAGTGAAATGCCAAAGCTGCCATGCGATTTCAGTCTTCGTGGACGGCAAAGTCGCGAAACGCTGCGATTTTTGCGGCTCGCCGTCGATCCTGCCGCACGAAGCGCAGCGCGACGCGATCGTGCCGCAGAGCCTGCTGCCGTTCAAACTCAGCGATGGCCAAGTGCGCGACGCGCTGCGCAAGTGGTACGGCTCGCGTTGGTTCGCGCCCAATCGACTGAAAACCGCCGCGCTCACCGACACGCTGCACGGCGTGTATTTGCCGTATTGGACCTTCGATTCGCACGTGTCCGCCGATTGGACCGCGGACGCGGGGCATTACTACTACACCGAAGAGTCGTATCGCGATAAGGACGGCAATTCCCGAACCCGGCAAGTGCGGCATACCCGCTGGGTACCCGCTGCCGGCCATCTCGATCATTTCTTCGACGACGCTTTGATTCCCGGCACCGCGGGTGTGCATGCGCCGTTGCTGCGACAGATCGAACCGTTCCCGGTGACCACCGATCTGAAAGCGTATTCGTCGGAATTCGTGCGCGGTTGGACGGTGGAGCGTTATCAGATCGACCTGCGCCAAGCCTCCGAACAGAACATGGAACAGATGCGTCGCGACACCGAGTCGTTATGCGGGCAACAAGTGCCCGGCGATACCTATCGCAACCTCAACGTCGACGCGCACTTCAGCGGGCGCACGTTCAAACACGTTTTGGTGCCGGTGTGGCTGGTGAATTACACCTACGGCAGCAAAACTTACCAAGTGATCGCGAACGGATACACCGGCGCGCTGGCCGGCGAGCGGCCCTACAGTTGGGTGAAGATCGCATTGGCCGTATTGGCGGCGTTGATCGTCTTGATCGCGATCGGTTACGGCAGCGGCCAGTAGCGCGAAAACCGCGACGAGCGTCGGCCGAAGCACGTATTGCGCTCGAATCCCACTCGAATCTCACTCGAATCCTGCACGAAGCGACCGCCAAAGAAAAACCCCGCCGAAGCGGGGTTTTTCTCGTTGTGCGTTTCGCGAGCGCCGATCAGAACTTGAACTGACCGGACAGGCCCAGCAAATGCACGCTGCTCTCGTATTCGCCGAACAACGCATGGCGCGAGGAGTCGAGGATACCGATCTTCGGCGTATCCGGATCGATGAAGGTGTACGCGCCGGTCACTTGCAGCGCATCGCTCGCCTGCCAGGTCACGCCGAGCGAGTACCAACGACGATCTTCGTCGGGCAGACGCGGGGTGCGGGTGTGGAAGCTGGTCGGGGTTTCGTCGTAGGCGAAGCCACCGCGCAGGGTCAGCGCGTCGGACATCTTCCATTCGGCGCCGATCGACATGAAGGTGGTGTCGGTCCATCTGAAATCTTCGACCGAATCCGGGTCGGGATTGACGAAATCGATGCGCACTTCGCGGATCGACGACCAATCGGTGTTGGCGTAATCGGCCAGCACGCTCAGGCTGTCGGTCACGGCGTACGAGGCGCTGATCGTGGTGATGCTGGGCGTGGTCAGCTTGGCGTTGACTTTGCCGTCGTTGAATAGCGCGCTACGGCCGATCCCGTTGAACACGGTGCGGGCGCTGCCCGGCACGGTCCAGTCGGCGTCGCCTTCGAGTTCGTGGTCGATTTCGGAGCGGTGCGAGATGCCCAACTTCAGCTTGTCGGTCGGGCTGAAGGTCGCGCCGAGGATGTAGCCGAGGCCATGATCGCCGCCTGTGATCGACGCTTCGCCGTCGGCCGATTGAGGGGCGAAACCGGGCACCGAGCTGAATGCGAGGAGCGAACCGAAGTCCACGGCCTTCGAGAGCGTGACGTCGACTTTCTCGTAGATGAAGCCGACGCCGACCGAGAAACGCTCCGGCACGATTTCGTACGCGGCCGACACGGTCAGATCGACCGTCTTCACTTCGGACTTCAGCGCTTGGTAACGGCCGACCCAGCCGCGGTCGTATTCGGTCTTCAGACCGAACGGCGCGCTGATCATCGCGCCGAGCGCGACGCCGTTATCGAATTTATGGATGGCCGACATCGCCGGGACCGGCGTGACGCCGCCGGCGCCGCCGCCGTCGCCGCCGGTGAGCGGGCGGGCAAGGGGCGTGCCGGTGCCGGCGTAGCCGCTGCCCTTGAACTCGAAGCCGAGGTCGATCACGGTGACGTCCGACTGCACGGTGGTGCCTTCGAAGGTGGTCATCGCCGCCGGGTTGTTCACCACGACCGAGGCGTCGCCTTCGGCGACGGCGCTGCCGGCGTAGGAGCGGCCCTGGGCCTTGACGCTATTTTCTTTGAGCTGGAAGCCGGCGGCTTCGGCTTGCCCGGCGACGAGCGCACTGGCGATGCCGAGCGCGAGCGCGGACAACAAAATCGGATTCTTGGTTTGCATTGTCTGTACGTCTCCGTGGACAGGATTGTTCTGCGCCGCACGGACGAGCGATCGCTCGAACCGTCCTGCCGGAAACCCCTCCCGACGCACGACGCTACCGTTACTATACCGTGGCCGTTAACCGAACGCTAACAACCGCGTATCCTCGGACGGCCCCCGCCTCGCGACGATCGACGCTTCCAGGCTATGTTCGTTCAGATTCCCATCCGCAAGAAAGCCGGCGTTCGCTGGGCCACACCGGCGCTGTTCGCGGCGCTGTGGGCGGCGTATCTGTGGGCCAGCACGCGGTCGGAGCAGGTCGAACGCGGCCTGATCCAAACCTGGGGCGCACTGACCGGCGGCCCCGCGCTGCTGGACACCCTGCATTGGCTGCTGGCGGATCTGCACTGGCTGCGGCTGTTCACGGCCTTGCTGCTGCATGCCGACTGGACCCACTTGCTGGGCAATTTGATCTTCTTGTTGATCTTCGGATTCCCGGCCGAGCGCAGCATGGGCTCGTGGCGCTTCCTCGCCCTCTTCGTCCTCGGCGGCGCGTTCGCGAACATGGTCGCAGTATTCGCCGTCGGCAGTCCGCAGCGGCTGGTGATCGGCGCCAGCGGCGCGGTGTCCGCGGTGATCGGCGCCTATCTCGCGCTGTTCCCGCGGGCGAAGCTGGGTCTGGTGCTGCCGCTGGGCCTGTTTCTGGAATTCATTCGCGCCCCGGCGGCGCTGCTGATCGGCGGTTGGTTGGTGCTGCAGGTGGTCTTCACCTACATCGGCCCGGCGTTCGGCGCGGTGGCGTGGATCGCGCACTTGGGCGGCTTTTTGTTCGGCGCGGTGTTCGCGCTATCGGCGAAAGCGGCGATCGCGCGCCGCATGCGCAAGGATCGCGGGTTCTGAAGCGCTGAGGCGTTGTCGAACAACGCGGATCGTGCGCGTTATCATCCGCGCATGGTCAAACCTCTGTACAAAATCACGTTCTTCAACCACGGCGCGATCTACGCGCTGTACGCGCATCGCGTCGGCAGCAGCCATCTCTGGGGCTTCACGGAGGTCGCGGACTTGGTATTCGATCTGCACGATGGTCTCGTGGTCGATCCCACCGAAGAACGCCTGCGCGACGAATTCGGCGGCACCAAGTCCCTGCATTTGCCGATGCAGAGCATCGTCCGCATCGAAGAGGTGGAGAAGAAGGGACAATCGTCGATCCGCGAAGCGACCGGCGGCGAAAACGTGGTCACGCCGTTTCCGATGCCCGCCAAACCGCGTTAAGGAACCTCTGAAGAATTCAGAGGTTCCGCGCGCCATGGATGGCGCGCTCGCGGATCGATCACCCAAGTGATTGATCCAGCGGGAGCGGACTCAGGCTTGGCCTGAGTCCGCGACGTCTGAATCACGCCAGGAGGGCGTTATTCAGACCTTGTTTAAGGCACGCCGAGACGCCGCAAACCCACCGCGCCGGATCGCTCCGGCGCGGCGTCGCACTCACAAATCCACGCGTTTGCGGTTATCGGTCGATACGCGATCGATGAGCTTGTTGTAAGGATCCAAACCGGCTTCGTAGGGTTCCGCGTCCACGACCACCGTCAGTTTCAGCCCGCCATCGACCACACGATGGCGTTTGAGATAAAGCACTTTCTCGTCTGCTTCCTCGCCCGAAGGCCCGCGCGCGAACACGCCGACTTCGATCCAATCGTCGAGCTTCCCGGGCGTTTCGTTGCCTTTGCCGTTCGCGTAGAACTTGGCGGCGTGCAGATCGAGCACGACCTCGTACTTGCCGTCGGCGCGCTTTTTCGCGGCCGCCGTTTTGACGCGGTTGTCGTAGAAACTGATCTTCTCGAAAAGATCGGCGATCAACGACGTATGCTGCGGCCCCGCTTCGGCGCGGATGTAGTCGAGCAACTCGACCGATGTCGTGTAAGGCGGCTGCTGGTAGCCTTTGTCTTGCAGGAATTTTTTCAAGGCGCGATTCAACGCGTCTTCGCCGATTTCATCGCGCAGTCGGTAAAACACCAGCGACGCCTTGCGATAGTGGATGTAGGGTTGATTCTCGACGCGATACAGCGGCAATTCCTCGATCAGCTCGCCGCCGCGGTCGGACAGATATCGATCCAGCTCGTATTTCAGGAATCGACGCATCTTGTCGCGGCCGTACTCTTTCTCCATCACCATCAGCGCGGAGTATTGCGACAGCGATTCCGACAGCACCGTTGCGCCCTGCATATTGGCGCCGATCACCTGATGCGCCCACCACTGATGCGCGATTTCGTGCGCAGTGATGTAGTAAACGTAGTCGATCGCGTCCTTGCTGCGGAGGTCGGCGATGAAACCGACGGACTCCGAGTACGGAATGGTATTGGCGAAGCTCTGCGCGAAACTTTGGTAACCCGGGAATTCGATGATGCGCACCTGACGGTGCTGGTAGGGCGTGAAGTTGGCCTCGTAATACGCCAACGATTTTTGGACCGACGCGATCATCCGATCGACGTTGTACGCATGCTTGGCGTCGTAGTAGACCTCGATCGGAATGTCTTTGTACTTGCCTTTCTTCACCTGCCAACGCGCCGAGAGATACGCAAAGAAGTTCAGCATCGGCCGATCCATCGCGTAAGCGAAGCAGCGGCGACCGTCGCGGACGAACTCTTTCTGCAGATAGCCGGGCGATAGCGCGATCTGGTCCGGCGCGGTGCAGATGGTGGTCTTGAAATCGATCCAATCCGAATCGTCGGTGAGATACGTGTTCGCGCGCGCCGCCTCGTCTTCCAGCTTGGGCATGCGCCTCGGCTCGCCGAGTTTGCGCTTACGGCGCTCGTTGCGATCCTGAATCTCGGCGCCGTCGTTGTAGCCGAATGTCGGGAAAGATCGGCTGTTGAAGAACGTGCCGTTCTCCACGATCTGCGTTTGCGAGGCGTCGTTGGTGATGCCGTTCGGCGCCAGCTCGACTTTGAACGAGATGATGCGCTCGGCGCCGGGCAGCAACGGCTCTTTGAGTTTGTAGATGCGATAACCGAGCGCCTTGTCGTGTTTGATCAGCGATGCCCCGCCCATATCGATGCTGATCAGCGACTTGTCGTCGCCCATGCCGACATGCAAATCGGCGATCGGCTGAGCGTACGGATTGCGCACGCGATAGGTGCCCTTCGCGCGCATCGTCTGGATTTCCGGGCGCAGATCGATTTCGAGCTCGGTCGCGACGATCTTCGGCTGCTGCAGATGTTGGTACTTCTTGTAATCGCGCTCGTATCGCGCCTGCAGATCGAGCGTATCGTCCGGGGACAGATACTCGTTGCGGATATTGGTGTTCCAGAACAGATAGCCGCCGACGGCGACGAAGGCCAACGCAGTCAGTGCGGTCGCCGCACCGAGCGGGCTGCTCAAGCGTTGGCGCGCAAGACGCAGGCGTTCGCGTCCGCCGCCGCTCACGCCGCGCACCCAGAATGCGGCCGATAGCAACAGCAGCACCAGCATGAACAAGCCCCAATACGCCTGGAACCACAACTGCTCTTTCAGGAAGTGGCCGTAGCCATTCATGTCGGAATACGGCGCATTGGGCGCGCTGGCGTAACCATACAGATTGTGCGTGAAATCGAGTATCCCGAGCACGATCTGCCCGACCAGCACGATCACCACCAGCGCATAGCCGATGTATTTGTTGTTGGTGAACACTTGCAGACACAGCGCTAAGCCGCCCATCAGCACGAAGAACAGGCTATTGAGCGTCAAGGTCTTGGCATAGACCGCTAATTCGAGCTGGGTATGCCCTTTACCGAGTTGGATCAGCATCGCGACGATGCCGCCGAACAACTGAAAACACACGATCACCGCGAGCAATGCGCCGAATTTAGCCGCCAACGGCACCCAGTTCGGCACCGGCATGGCGTCGGTGACCTCATGGATTTTAGCGCTGCGTTCCTTCGCGATCAGTTCGCCTGCGTAGAACAGCACGATGATGATCAATACGAAGCTGTAGGCGCCTTGCAAGGCCTCCAGCATGATCGATGTCACCGGATGGATCGATGTGTCGTACATGTTATCCGCAAACAAGGCGCCGGCAATGAAATTCGCCGTCGCGAACATCAGCATGACGATGAACGGAACGCTGCGAAGGACGCCGACGGTGTCGAACTTCAGTTGGCGTAAGAATTGCCGAACGGATGTGCCGGCGCCGAACGACAACGCCCTCTTCGGAACCGATATCGCCGCTGGTGCCGCCGACGCATGCGCTTCGATGCCCACGGGCGAAGTTTTCGCGCGACGCAGACCGCGCGCGGTACCGCTGCGTTCGGTCTTGAACAGCGCGAAACACGCGGCGAACAAGGCCAGCGAGGCGCCGATCCAAAGCGCGCGATTGGCGAGAATATAGCCCGCGATCGCCGGCAATTCGGTATTGCGCTGCTCCGCCGCCCAATAGCGAATGGTGCGACCGAACGCGCGCAAACCCAGCGGCTCCGCGAGCGTGGCGATCCAAACGTTGTCGAGATCGCTCAACAACGCTGCGCTGACGCCGTACAGGACGAAGAACCCGAGCACGCCGATGTAAACCCACAAGATGCTGCGGGTGACGATGGCCAGCAGCGACAGCAGCGCCGCGGTGAACAAGAGATTCGGCAGCACGACGACCGCGAACGCCCATACGTACGGATACAACGACACCGGACCGAGCCGCGCGGCATCGATCCAGGGCATGAACTGCGCGACGAAAATACCGAAACCGATGAGCGCGTAAATCGCCAAGCAGCCGACGATCGCCGCGGCGATCCGACCGGCGACGTAATCGCGGCGTTTGATCGGGCTGGCGAAGATCAGCTCGGCGGTGCCTTGCTCGAAATCGCGCAGCAATGCGCCATTGATCGCCATCGCGGTGAACAGCATGCCCATCAGCGTGAACACGCCGAGGAACTGGACGGCGACCATCGGTGCGTTGCGATGGACATTGCCGACGCTGCCGCCGATCTGGATCGCGTCGGACGACGCGCCGCCGAAGGCGAACAAGGCGAACAGCGCGCCCATCAACCACAACAGCGGCGAACGAAGCTGCTGACGCAGCTCGAACCGGAAGAACTCGAACATAGCGGGCTCCTCAGGCGGCTTTGGCGTGCTGACGCAGGCGTTGGAAATACACATCCTCGAGATCGGGCGCGACCTGCTCGAACCCGTCTTCCGGCGAATCCGCGCTGAAGACATGGATCACCGGCGCACCGGCCACCAAGCGCGTCGACAACAATCTGAAGTGTTTCTCGTATTCCGGCAGCGCCTCTTTCGCGACGCGTTTGCGCCAGACCTTACCTTCCAACTCGGCGATCGCGTCGGTGGGACGACCCGAGAGCAACAGCTTGCCCTTGTTCATGATCGCCATATTCGGGCACAGATCGGTCACGTCTTCGACGATGTGCGTGGACAGGATCACCGCGACGTTCTCGCCGATTTCGGCGAGCAAATTGAGGAACCGGTTGCGTTCTTCGGGATCGAGACCGGCGGTCGGTTCGTCGACGATCACCAGCCGCGGATTGCCGAGCAAGGCCTGCGCGATGCCGAAGCGTTGGCGCATACCGCCGGAGAAACCGCCGAGTTTCCGTTTGCGCACGTCCCACAAATTCACTTGCCGCAGCAACCCATCGACCGTTTCGCGACGCTGTTTGCGATCGGTCAATCCTTTGAGCACGGCGAAATGTTCGAGCAGATCGAGCGCGCTGACTTTCGGATAGACGCCGAAGTCCTGCGGCAAATAGCCGAGCTGCCGACGCACCGCGTCTTTGTCGCGCAACACATCGATGGTGCCGCCTTTGCCGTCGTCGAACGTCGCGGTGCCGCTGTCGGCTTCCTGCAAGGTCGCGAGCGTGCGCATCAGCGACGATTTGCCGGCGCCGTTCGGCCCCAGCAATCCGAACATGCCGCGCGGAATATCGAGACTCACGCCGTCGAGCGCGCGCACGCCGTTGGCGTAGGTTTTGGTCAAATCGCGAATAACGAGCACAGGCGCCTCTTATGGGGAAGAAGGGGGATGAATGCGGACATGCGGGCAACCAGCGAACCGGACCGATGCCGCGATGATAGCCAGCCGCTGAAGCCCGGATGAATGGGCCGTGCGTCAGGGTGCCGATGGTCATGGCGAGAATCGCGCGCTGCGATGCGCGAATATCGCTCGATATCGATGCGGATGCGGCTGCGCGATCGAACGCGCAATGCGGAACGCACAGAGGGAAGTCCGAACGCACGCGAGCGCGTATCGCGCTCGATGAAACCGAAACGACGCCGCGCGTCGCGATTGTCGCGAAGCGTCGCCTCGACGACGCGATGCTTCGGCGCCGTTCGCCTCAGCGTCGCGCGGGTTGCGCGTCCGGGGCCGCAGCGACGGGCTTCTTCAATTGCAGCAACGCCGCTGCGATCGGTGCGTCGCCTTCGAGCACGTCGCCGTTGCCGACGCCCGCGGCTTCTTGGTCGCCGCGCAGATGCCCAGGCAAACCGGCTTCGGAAATATCGCTGCGCACGCCTTTGACGTTGGCGTCGGGTTTGAGCAACACATCGGGGTCGATGCCGCGCGCTTGAATCGATTTGCCGCTGGGCGTGTAGTAACGCGCGGTGGTGAGTTTCACCGAGTCGCCGTTGTCCAGCGGCAGCACGGTCTGCACCGAGCCTTTGCCGAACGTGCGGCTACCCACCAGCGTGGCGCGTTGGTTGTCGCGCAGCGCGGCGGCGAGCACTTCGGACGCGCTGGCGGAACCGGCGTCGATCACCACCGCGAGCGGCGCGCCGCGCAGCAGATCGCCCGGGGTGGCGTTGAATTCGGCGTCGCCGAGCGAGATGCGCCCGCGGGTGCTGACGATCTTGCCCTTCTCGAGCAAGTCGTCGGCGATCTGCACCGCCGAGGTCAACAAACCGCCGGGATTGCTGCGCAAATCCAACACCAAACCGCGCAGGCCTTTCTCGGCGGATTGCGCTTGCAGCTTCTGCAATTGCGCGCTGAAGTCTTTGGCGGTATCGGCTTGGAAGGCGCTGACGCGGATGTAGCCGTAGCCGGGTTCGAGCATGCGGCCGCGCACGCTGCCGACGCGGATGGTTTCGCGCTGCACGGTGATCTGCAGCGGCTTGGGTGCGCCTTCGCGCTGCACGGTGAGCACCGTCTTGCTGCCGGGCGCGCCGCGCAGCGGGTTGCCGTCGGCGATTTCCGGCGTCAGCGTTTTGCCGTCGATGGCGATGATCGTGTCGCCGGCTTTCACGCCGGCTTTGGCCGCGGGGGTGTCGTCGATCGGCGCGATCACCAGGATGGTGCCGTCGGGCTGTTGCTGCACTTCCACGCCGATGCCGTCGTACGCGCCATCGCTGTCTTCGGCGAACGCGTCGGCGGCGGGTTTGGGCAGGTACGCGCTGTGCGGGTCGAGATCGAGCAACAGGCCGCGAATCGCCGACTGCATCAACTTGCGATCGTCGATCGGTTCGACGTACGCCTGTTTCACCGCGTTGTACACGTTGACGTAGCGACGGATTTCCTCGATCGGGATTTTGCTCGCATCGTCTTCGTCCTTGCTCGGCCGCTTGGCGTCGTTCTGGGCAAACCCGGGCATGGCGATCGCCGCGCAGCACAGCAGCAGGGCCGCGCAGAGACGGCTCGGGATCGGACGGTGCGGGGCGCGGGTCATGCGGAACTCCAAAAGTGCGGGACGACGTGCGTTTCGACTCTGGAGAGTACCCCGAGTTCGGTTGCGATGTCGCCTGTCGTCAGGCATTTCGCCGGCGGTGGCGTCGGACCTGCGAAACGGCTTATTGCCGACCTAGCCATCCGGCCGGATTCACCGGCTGACCGTTGCGGCGCAACTCGAAATATAGGCCCGGCTGCGGCAAACCGCCGGAATTGCCGACTCGCGCCACCACGTCGCCGCGCGACACCGCATCGCCCGCGTTCTTCAGCAACGATTCGTTGTGCGCATACAGGCTATGCGTGCCGTTGCCGTGATCGACGATAAGAATCAAGCCGTAGCCGGTCATCCATTCGGCGAAGACCACGGTGCCGTCGGCGACAGCGCGCACAGGGGCGCCCAAACCGGCGGCGATCAACAAACCATTGCTGGTGCGGCCGTCCGGCATGCGTCCGCCGAACCCCGCGAGCAAGGTGCCCGACGCCGGCCACCCGTAACCGCCGACGCGAACGGGCGCCGCTTTCGCCGTTTGTTGCGGCGGTTTCGCGGCAGCCTGGACGCCGCGTTTGCTCTGCGCGACGCGCGCGGTGCCGCGCTCGCTCGCGGTCTTCCGCGCCGCGGCCCGGGCTGCGCGCTCGGCGGCGGCGCGTTCGGCCGCAGCGCGGGCCGCAGCGACGCGCAAACGCTCGACCAGAGTCTGCAGCGCTTTGGCGTCGCTGCCGAGCGCGCGTTCGCGGGCGCGACGGTCGCTGTAACGGCGCTCCAAGGCATCGAGTTCGGCCGCATGGGCGGCGCGATCGCGCGTCAACGCCGCTTGTTGCCGCGCGCGGTCGGCGCGGGCCGCATCGAGCGCGCTGCGCTTTTCGACGATCTGGCGCTCGACCCGTTCCAACTCGGCCAATTCCGCGGCGAGCGTGCGCGTGCGCTGCAGACGATGCCGTTGCAAATACCCGTAATAGGTCAATTGTCGATCGGCATCGGCGATGCGGTCTTGCGCCAACGCCAGTTCCAACGGCGCGCGTTCGCCTTGGGCGTACGCCGCGCGCAGCAACGCGGCCAAGGCGCGGCGATGTTCGACTTCCTGCCCGCGCAACACCGTACGACGCGCATCGAGTTCCTGCAGCGCGTGCTGTTCGCGCGCGAGTTCGCTTTCGGCCGCATTCAAGGCGCGACTGGTATCGGCAAGACGCTCGTCCATGCGCCGCAGCGCGCGGCTGGCGTCGCCGCGCCGGTTTTCCAAAGCGCGGCGTTCGGCGGCGACGGTGTTCAATTCGCGCTGGAGCTTCTCCAAACGCCGCTGCGCTTCGCGACGGCTGGTTGGCCCATCCGCTTGCGCCGCGACCGTACCGACGGACGGCGCCATCGAACACATCGCGATCAGCACTGCCGCCGATATCGCGCGCAAGGCGCGCAGGCATGAGCGCGGCAGCCTCGGCATCGTCACGCCTGCAGCAAACTTCGGCCGGTCATCTCGTCCGGCTGCGGCAGGCCCAATAGCGCCAACATCGTCGGCGCCACGTCGCGCAGGGCACCGCCCGCGCGCAACCGCGCCTGCACGGCATCGGCATCGTGGCCGACATAGATGAAGGGCACCGGACCCACGGTGTGCGAGGTGTGCGGCTGCCCGGTCTCGGGGTCGCGCATCATTTCCAGATTGCCGTGATCGGCGGTGATCAGCAGCGCGCCACCGACCTCGCGCACCGCCGCATCCACCGCGCCGATCGCCACATCCACCGCTTCGGCCGCCTTGATCGCGGCCTGCAGATCGCCGGTGTGCCCGACCATGTCGGGGTTGGCCAGATTGCAGATCACCGCGTCGAAACGGCCGGAGCGAATGGCCGCAGTCAATTTCTCGGTGACTTCCGGGCAACTCATTTCCGGCTGCAGGTCGTAGGTCGCGACGCGCGGGCTGGGCACCAGAATGCGTTCCTCGCCCGCGTACGGGTCTTCGCGCCCGCCGCTGAAGAAGAAGGTGACATGCGCATATTTCTCGGTTTCGGCGATGCGCAGTTGGGTCTTGCCGTGCGCGGCCAGCCAATCGCCGAAGGTGTTGCGCAGGTCGTCGGGACCGAACGCGACCGGCGCCGGCAGCTTCGCATCGTATTCGCTGAGACAAACGAAACGCGACAACGCGGGACGGCGCGCGAGCGGCTGTTCCGCATCGAAGCCGTCGAAACCGGGCGCAACGAAGGCCGCCGTCAATTGCCGCGCGCGGTCGGCGCGGAAATTCATGAACACGATCGCATCGCCGTCGCGGATCGGGGCCGCACCGTCGAGCACCGTCGGCGCGACGAATTCGTCGTTCTCGCCGCGCGCGTAGGCATCGGCCAAGGCCGTCAATGCATCCGGCGCGTGGCGTTCGGCTTGCGCATCGACGATCGCGTCCCACGCCTTGCGCAGGCGGTCCCAACGCTTGTCGCGATCCATGGCGAAATAACGGCCGCCGACAGTGGCGATGCGCGCGTTGCCGACGGCGTCGCATCGGGCTTGCAGCGCGCGCAGGCTCGGTTCGGCCGATTGCGGCGGCATATCGCGGCCGTCGAGGAACGCATGCACCGCGACCCGCGGAACGCCCTCGCGCGCGGCCAAGTCCAGCATCGCGAAAATATGGGATTCGTGGCTATGCACGCCGCCCGGGGACATCAGACCCATGACGTGCAGCGTGGCGCCGGCCGTTTTCGCTGCGGCGCAGGCGGCGCGCAGTTCGGCGTTGGCGAAGAAACTGCCGTCTTCGATCGCCGCGTCGATCCGCGTGAGGTCTTGGTAGACGATGCGACCGGCGCCGAGATTCATGTGCCCGACCTCGGAATTGCCCATCTGGCCGTCCGGCAGGCCGACATGGCGGCCCTCGGTGTGGATCAGCGTGTGCGGGCGTTCGACCCACAGCCGCCGCCAGTTCGGGATGTCCGCCAACGCCAGGGCGTTGTCCGTCGGATCTTCGCGATGGCCCCAACCGTCGAGGATCAAGAGCACCACGGGTTTAGGAGGCTTAGACGGCATGACCTTGCGCTACGTGACTTCGGACAGATGCGATTGTACCCATGCGGCCGCATGCTAGCCGCTCACGGGAATCCGTCCGACACTCTGAGGTACGCCATGTTCCAGACTCGCCTTTCGTTCGCCTGCGCGCTCGCCCTCGCGGCCGCCCTCGCCTCCCCGGTCGCCTTCGCGGGCGACAAAGACGTCGACAAAGTGATGGGCAGCATCACCGCCCATGCCGGTGAGGAGTACGGCGATCTGAGCACGGTCAACGGCAGCATCCGCGTCGAATCCGGCGCCAAAGCCGGCGAAGTGTCCACCGTGAACGGCAGTGTGCATCTGGAAAGCGGCGCGCAGGTGGGCGACACCGAAACCGTCAACGGCGGCATCGAAGGCGAGCGGAACGTGCGCGTCGGCGCGATGGAAACGGTGAACGGCGACGTCCGATTGGGTCAGCAGGCCCGCGTCGGCTCGATCGAGACCGTCAACGGCAGCGTGTTCGTCGATCGCGGCGGCGAAATCGCCAAGAACGTCGAAACCGTGAACGGCGCGATCGGCTTGGTCGATACCGACCTGCAGGGCGGCATCGCCACCGTGAACGGCGACATCACCGTCGGCATCGGTTCGCACGTACGCGGCGGAATCACCGTCGAGAAACCGAACGGCAACTGGAGCCCGGTGAAGATCGGCGGCAAACGCAAGCCGCGGATCATCATCGCCCAGGACGCGGTGGTGGACGGCACGATGCTGTTCAAGCGCGAGGTGAATTTGTACGTGCATAGCAGCGCGAAAATCGGCACCGTCACCGGCGCGACCGCGGTCCGCTACGACGGCGCGAATGCGCCCAAGGAGTGAGTGAGCGGGCGTCGGTCGCCAATCGCACGGTCACCACTCGGCTCCGGGCTGTTTCTTCTCCCCGCATGCTGGGGCAGATGCGGCGCGCTTGCGAGCCACTACCTCGCGCGCCGGTGAGCGCCCGTGCGCTATGCGCGAGGGGCGGACGAAAACCGCGTTCCTTCTCCCCGCGCCGCGGGGAGAAGGTGGCGCGCAGCGCCGGATGAGGGGCGATGGCGGATGCGAGGTTGGCGATCACACGGCGTCACGAAAAGCGCCCCTCTCCCGACCTTCGGCCACCCTCTCCCCGCAGGCGGGGAGAGGGAAAATGGCATTGCTTTCCCAGCATTTGTTCGAGGCAGGCCGCCTCGGCGCGTCGCGACACGAAACGCGGGTGAGCACATATGAAACAAGCAGAAAATGAAACATCGTGTTGTTATGAGTAGCGCAATGATTTGATTTTTATCGTTTTTCAATCGCGCAGACTCGGACTTATTTTTCAGCAGCCGTATGGCTGGTCAAGCCACCTTTCGCGGTGGCGAGTGTGCGGTCGGGCCTGAAGGCCCTCCTACGCGCATGGGAGTGGGTTTGTGGCGCGCGGCGCGGCCGCCTCCGGCGACGCGCCGGCCAGGCCATCCGGCCTGGCACTGCAACGTCGGTGCTGGCCTACCGGCCTGCCCCGCCGCCCCGGGCCTCCGGCCTGCTGGGAGACCTCAGGGCAAAGCGGAAGCCGCCGTCCGGGGAGTCGTGCCCGCGGTGCCTCCAGTGGCGGTAGGCGGCGCGGGCGAGGACGGGGCGGTAGAACCACGAACCGCCGCGCACCACGCGGCCATCCGAGTCCAGCCGCGCCTCCGGCGCGTCCCGACGCGGACGCCACACGTCCGCACACCATTCCCATACATTGCCGTGCATGTCGTATAGGCCCCACGGGTTGGGGGCGTAGCGCTGGACAGGTGTCGTGCCTTCCGGGTCGTCCCACGTGCGCTTGCCGGTGGCATCCGCGTTACCCCGATTGGCGTCCCAGGTATCGCCCCACCAATACGCGGTGCGTGTGCCGGCGCGGGCTGCGTATTCCCACTGTTCTTCACTGGGCAGGTACAGCCGGCCTTCCGTACCCCAGTCCGGACTCTGCGCAAAGCGGCCGATGAACTGCTCCATCACTGCGTCCCATGTCACGCTCTCGACAGGGCGTTCTGCAGCATCCGGCCGGTCGTGGAAGTGGCTGGGGTTCTCGCCGACCACGGCCGACCAGAACGCCTGCGTACAGGGCGTGTCGGCCAGCCAGAAGCCAACGTCAATGGATTCCTTGCGCGGTTCGTGCTCGCGCTCGTTGGCCCACTCACGAACCTCTTTGTGCTTGATCGCGGCCCGCTCTTTTTCCGTCGACCCCATCCAGAACCCTTCCGGCCCGCTCGGCTCGATCCAGCGCATCCGCTGGGTCACGCCGTTGACGGTGAGATCGGCCCACAGGCCATAGGCGTCATCGCCCCAGGCGCTGGCCCAGGGGGGTGGAAAATCGCCGATGGGGGCGCGCCATTGGTCTTCAGGGGGCCACATGCGGTGCCTCGCTGCCTGACGCAAAAACACAATGGCTGGACGCCCGTTCAACCGGCGGAACCCGCCCTATCTCAGCCGTCGTCCCGGCGAAAGCCGGGATCCAGCTTTGGACATGCTGGCCGAAAAACTGGTTTCCGGCTTTCGCCGGAATGACGACAAGGTACGGATGCGCTGCGGTATCAATGTTGGGGCCGGCAGTAGCCATACACCGATTGACATCACCCTGAGCCGGCTCCGGCGCGGCGAAGACAACGCCATGCAAACTCATGGGCGGTCCTCATCGTATGGCCCCTCAGGGGGAAAGTTATCCGGGGGGAAATCTTCTGGAGGTAACTCACCAAGAAGGGCATCCGCCCCGACGGTGTGGTCTCCGGCCGCCCCACCCCGGCGCGATGCGCCTGACCGTCCGGGCCGGGCCTCCCCGTTAGGAGGCCTCAGGGCAAAGCGGAAGCCGAAGCTCCGGCCGCCGTGCCTGCGGGGCCTCCAGCCGCGGAGGGCGGCGCGGGCCCTGCCGGGGGGGTCGATCCACGAACCGCCGCGCACCACGCGGACGTCACCATCGCCGGGCCCCTCCGGGTCCCGCTCTGGTGAGTCGGCGTAATCGCGCCGACCATCGGCACACCATTCCCAGACGTTGCCATGCATGTCGTACAACCCCCAAGGGTTGGGCGGGTAGGGGTCCACGGGTGTGGTGCCTGTCTTGTCGTCTATTTGACGTTCGCCTGTGATGTCAAAGTTAGCCTTGGTAGCGTCGGGCGCATCGCCCCACCAATACGCTGTGTGCGTACCCGCGCGACAGGCGTATTCCCACTGGCTTTCTGTGGGCAATACCGCCTCGCAGCCGAGTGGCAGCAGCAGCTTCAGGGCTTTGAGGAAGGTCTGAGCATCGTCCCAAGACACGCTCTCCACCGGACGCCAGGGCGCATCCGCACCTTTTTTGAAATGACTGGGATTGTTGCCCATCACCGACTGCCACAGCGCTTGGGTGCAGGGGGTTTCGGCCAGCCACACGCTCTGACTAAGGGTGACAGGGTGTTGGGGGTGTTCGTCGTCGTGGCCGATGCCTTGGGGGGAGCCTTGGAGGTAGGTGCCCGGGGGGAGGTAGCGGAAACAAACGGGTCTGGCCGATTTTCTTGAACTTTCCCTCAGAAACAGATAAGTCAACCGAGGCCCGTTTCGGTCCATCTCGATCCGCCAACCATTCGTGCTGAGCACAACGTCACCACCCGCTATCGCGGGATTCCGCCAGATCGGCAGACCATCCGGCCAATGAATCAAGCCACTCACGCCCCTTGGCGTTTGAGAGAACTCCGCCGCCCAGTGCGGCCTGTCCACGCGACGAAGACAGACCTCGCCAGCCGAATGACGGAGCTTGATCTCTGGTGGCAGCACCTGCCCCCAGGCAGCCACCTCAGCAGTGCCGTGTTGCAGCATCGCGCGGGGGTCGCGTATGGAACGTCGGCGCCCCGCCTGTTCGATGCTGAGCCAGGGCCCGGCGATCCGCATCTGCGCAAGTGTCATCCCCGGGCCTTGCACCTGATCGGCAGCGACCAGCATCAGGCGGTGGCCTTGCTGCCGCAGCACCAGATCGACCGGCGCGAGGGCATCATCCGGCACGGTGGGTCCCCTGCGCGCATCGGTCAGCGCCACCCGGCACAGCATTTCTTCCCACTGGGGCTGGGCGCGCCGCAAGCGATCCGGCAGGCTCTGTAGACGTTCCGATGCGGCGGCACGGAGCACCCCTGGGCTGCTTCCAAAGGCCGGGCCCACCTCACCCGCACGGTCACTCAACTGGAATAGATGCTGGACGACACGCCCGTAGCGCAACCTCGCCTCGTGAAGTGCAGACTCGCCACACCGCTGCGCGACCTGCACCTCAGTGGCGGCTTCGGCCCAATTCAACAGTTCCTGATCGCGCTGCACCTGATGCACATGGACGTGGGACTCCCACAGCACGCGGCCGCAGGTGTCGACGATGGCGGGCGACGCTTCTCGCAGCCGCTGCAGATGCGCTTGCTGGCGTTCCGGGTACCACTGCCGGTAGGGCAAGGCGCCGTCCAGATCCGGGTGACACCACACCGCCTGTTCCAGCGCCAGACCGCCGTGTAGCTGTAGCGCGTGGATCAACGAGCGCACCAGCGCGGGCTCCACGGTGACGGCTGGTGCAAGACAGGCCAGCAGCAGCGACAGCGAGGTGTCCGAGACGGCCGGGGATGGTGTCGACGCGGCATCTGCGTGCGCGCTCCAGGCGTCGGCCGACCAGTCCAGCGACCAGCGCACCACTGCGCCCTGCCGGGTGAACTTAACCGCCATGTCCCGCCACAGCCGAAGCTCGGCCCCGGGCATCAGCCGGGGTTCGGCCAGCAGCAGTACCACCTGCCCCGGACCGACAGCGGCCAGCAGCGGCTCCCAGCACCCTGGGCCGTCAATCTCATGCGCATGGATACGGGCGTTGGGACGGCTGGCGACCAGCGCATTCCAGCATTCGAGGTAGTCGTCCACCAAATGCTGGCGATCCGGGTGCAGATCGATGCAGACGTGCACCTCTTGGATGCGATAGGGCCGCGTGCGCTGCGGCAGCGGTTGCGGCCATTGGTTTCGCGCCAAGGTCTGGACCATGCGATCGATATCGAGGCTGCTGGCCCCTGCCTGCGTCAACGCAGAGCGCCAGCGCGCCTGTATGCGCCCCAGGTCCAGCAGGGTCCGCGCTGCCGGCTTCCGCTTACCGCTGGGCAACAGCATCCGCTCGACTTCGGCTGCCTCCTCGGCGCCCCAGTCCGGTAGGGGCAGCGGCTCGGCCGTGGGCTGAGGCGCGGCCTCGATCTGCACCGCGAACCCTTGCGGGCAACGCAGCGGCAAACGGAACGTCGTGACGGCTGGCTTGGGTAATGGCGGCTTGCGCTTGTCTGGTTTCGGCTGCTTCTGGGCGCGCGCCGCACGGTGCGGCAGTTCGACCGGCGGCAAGCCCAACAGGCGTGCCGCCTCGGCAGCGTCCTGCGCAGCCCCCGGCTTGGACTGGTACAGGAGCAGATCGGCCCAAGAGACAGGCGGACGGCGCTGCGTGCTCATATCGGTCGCCGGAAGTCTGCGTGCATCATGCGTGCTGCCGATTCGCCTCGCCCTTGTGCGAGGTGACGCTGGGCGCAAGGCTTTCGACCAGGCCGACCTGCACCTGCGCGGAGGACTTCGCGGCCAGCTTGGAAACCGCATCGCAGAGATAGATGTATTCGGCGACACCGGGCCGGTAGCGACGCTCCGAGGGCACTCTGCGTCGATCCTCATCGATCAATTCAGCGGCGCGCTTGAGGGCATCGTCCTTCACCTGTTTGACGGTGAAGTGCATCCGGCCACGCTGGATCAGCCAGTCCACCAGCCCGTCGGCCGGCAGTTGCATCGCCAGCACGATGCAGCGGCGGAGGAAGGGCGCCGGGAGTTGGCGAGCGCCATTGGAGGTCAACAGCAGGAAAGGCCGCGATGCAGGATCGCGATCAATGTCCTGCCCCGTCCAAGGCACATGGAAGCGGCCGGTATCCAGCACTTCCAGCAGGCTTTCGGCCAATTCATCGCTACCCTTGTCGACCTCGTCGATCAACACCACGCTGGGGCCGCCCCGCCATTGCGGCGGCATGCCCTGCGGCGCGCTCAGCTTGTACGCCTCAGGGCGATCGGAATTGAGACGCCATGCGCTGGGCGCATTGAGCGCCCACCACAGTGGGCCAGGACGCAGGTAGTGCGCAGGATTGAGCGGGTTGCAACCTGCTGCGACCGCAACTTCGACACCCGGCTGCCCCAGCGCCGATCTGAATTGCGCATCGGATAGCCGCGCCACGGCATCGAAATGGAAAAAAAGATCCTGCGCCTCGGTGCGCGCATGCACGGTGCGCGAGAACAGCGGCACCTCCCATGCTTGCGAAAGCGCCTGGGCCAGTTGGGTCTTGCCGCAGCCAGCCTCGCCCACCACCAGCAGCGGGCGGGATGTCGCCCAAGCCATACGCACGGCGAGTCTGGCGTTTTCGTCCAGCAGATATTTTGCTGCGCCATCAAGCGGGAGGGCGTCGGGGAATTGGATGGGGTCTGTCAAATCCCGCGTCATCGGCGACGTCTTCGTTTTTCTGATGCTCATGTTGACTTGACCTGAATGTTCTGGGCTTTGACAAGGAATGGTTGAAGGTGCCCTTGCAGCTTGATCAGCTTTCTCCTCGTGTCGGCGTCGAGCGTTGCCTCTGTCGCCGGCAATATCAACGTCAGCACATCGCCAAAAGCGTGACCCAACCGACCCCGCATTTCATCGGATGCGTAAGGCGAACTAGGATCATGCGCATCCAAGACGACTCCCAGCTGATGATTCAACCATGCTTCGAGACGGTCGCGTGCCAACAGCAAGGTGTCTTCGTCCACCTCGCCAAGCGGCACTGCCTGCGCTTCCGGCCATTGTTCCGCATCGAAGCCGCTCATCGCGCTCGTCGATTTTTCGTTGACGACAGGGTCGAGAATCCGATTGGCCAGATGATGCAGATGATCCCGATCCCTCCACGACAACGGGGCCTGCCCAGCAGGGCCCAACACCCGACTGCTGGGAACGATCTGGCCTTTTTTGACCTGCAACTTGACGGGCCAATTCCTCAATCCGGCATGCAGCACCTCAACCATGATGAAGAGCCGTTGGACGTCATCAATTCCCGGGACTTCAATCTCCAGGACTTTGTCTGCGTCGGGAGAGCGCACAGCCTCTGCCTGCATGTAGGCCAAGATCAGAATGCAGCCGATCCGGACGAGACCATCGCTCAAAAGATCCGAGCGCCCATCGCCCCTGGGGATTTCGTCGAATACCTTCGCAAGCTCACCCAGCAACCCGAAGACCGAGTCGCCTTGAACAGCCGCAAGTTGTTTGGCAACAAGAAAAAACTCCGCACCTGCAACCTCTTTTCCAAGCAACATCTTTCGGAAGTAGCTGAGTGTTAGCAACTCCGGCCGTTTAAAGAGTTCAGCATGGATGAGCAATCCCACCCGCCGCTGCCATCCTTCTTCGAACCCCAACTCGAAATCATTTGCTCTCACGCGATGAATCAGATCATCCAGACCCTCGACAACCCAGTCAGAATCGAACGCGGGCTTCACAATCTCGCTGTGATCTTTGTCGGGTAGTTCATGAACAGGCAGTTTTGGCCCTGCCCCAGAACATAGATTGGGATCGGCACTCTTGAAAGGCACCACGATCAGTGTCCGCAGGGGCCCGACTCTCATTCCTACACTTTCCGCATAAACAGAAACCATGAAATCGGCCCCCGCTCTGGATTGGTAGTAACGACCAAAATCTTCATTCAAATGCTGCAAATCTTCGTTGTTCTGTTCCAGCTCTTTGATCAGATCGCTGTTTTTGCCAAAACATCGCGCGAGCAGGTTGGCACCACGTCCGTAATCCAAACCGAAGCAGGTGAACGCTACACCCGGGACGATGTTCTTGGCACGCTCGCTCCATCGCAGCGCGTTCGCGATCGCCGAACCTCTGTGTGGCGTTCCACAGAACATCACCGCCTTCACGCCGTCATGTCGGAATCGTCTGCCATTCTGCTGATCTAGCCGCCACGCATCGAGGAGAATGCGCTTGGCCAACAAGCCACCCAGGCTGTGACAGACGAAGATGCAGGGACGTTTTTCACCGATCTTCTTTGTGACCATCCGTTCGGTGGCCAGGACGGCCAACCTGCGGGTATCGGGCTGATCCACACCGCCAATCGACAGCAGTTCGCCAATCTTCGCCGGATACGACAGCGACCACACCTGCACATCGGGATGAGTATTCGCTACGCGCTGCGGCCAGGTGTCGCCGGAGGGTGGTTTCCATGTCTCGACATGGTCGCCACCCAATCCATGTATGAAGATCACATCAAGGGACTTCGCGCACGCGGGGCCGTGCGTCGCGGAGTCAATCTTCACCAATTGCACATCCTTGCCCATCGCTCCTCCGTGCGTTATGGCTGAGATGAATCTCGCGGGCATCGGGATGGCTGGATGGCGAAGATGGCCTTCTGCTGGGCCTCCCCCTTGCCCGCTCCCAGTCTAACTGCTCATAGCATCGGGGCAATAGACGCATGCGAGGCACTGCCTCGCGCGCTGATGAAGGCACGAGCGCTGCGGGGCAGGATGAGGGACGGTGGCAGATGCGAGGTTGGCGATCACACTGCGTCACGAAAAGCGCCCCTCTCCCGGCCTTCGGCTACCCTCTCCCCGCAGGCGGGGAGAGGAAAAATTGCATCGCTTTCCCAAAGCTGATGAAGCGTTCCTTCTCGCCGTATAGCGGGGAGAGATTAGGTTGCGTCACCGTCCCGGCATCGGTGAAGCGTTTCTTTACCCCGCACTGCCCTTTACCCGCACTGCGGTAGCGAAGCACTGTATAGGAATTCATTCTTGTTGAATAACTGCACTAGACTCGGCATCTCCATCCATGTGGACGCCTCCGATGCTCCGTTCATCGCCCAAGATTCTGCTGTTAACCCTCGCCGCCACCGCCGCACTCACCGCATGCAAGCCTGAAGCACAAGCGCCCGCCCCTGCGCCCGCAGCCGCGCCTACGCCCGCCGCGTTCGCGTTCAAAGACGACATCGACGCCGCCGATTTCGGCGAACACGTGCGCGTGCTTGCGTCGGACGAATTTGAAGGCCGCGGCCCGGGGACGCCGGGCGAAGACAAGACCGTCGCCTACCTGCAAGCGCAATTCGAGCGCTTGGGCCTCAAACCCGGCAACGGCGATAGTTATTTCCAAACCGTACCGATGATGGAAACCACCGCCGACGCATCGGCGACGATGAACATCGACGCCAACGGTAAGCCGCATACGCTGTCATTCGGCACCGACATGGTGATCGGCACTCGCACCGGGCAGCCGGAGGTGAAGATCGAGAACAGCGAGATGATCTTCGTCGGCTACGGCGTGGACGCGCCGGAACGGCAGTGGAACGATTACGCCGGCCTGGATGTGAAAGGCAAGACGGTGGTGATGTTGGTCAACGACCCCGGCTTTCACGCGAAAGACGCCGCGCTGTTCGACGGCAACCGTATGACCTATTACGGCCGCTGGACCTACAAGTTCGAAGAAGCCGGGCGCAAAGGCGCGGCAGCGGCGCTGATCGTCCACGACACCGAGGGCGCGTCCTACGGTTGGGACGTGGTGAAGAATTCCTGGACCGGCGCGCAGTACGACCTGCGCGCGGCCGACGATCCGGCGCCGCGCGTGCCGCTGCAGGGCTGGATCACCGGCGAACAGGCCAAGGCGATCTTCGCCGACGCCGGTTTGGATCTCGACGCGCTGCGCGCGGCGGCCAACAAGCCCGGTTTCAAACCGGTGCCGCTGAAATCGAAAATGAGCGTCGCGCTCAAAAGCGTCACCGCCGAAAAAGAATCGCGCAATGTCTTAGCGCTGCTGCCCGGCACCGAACGCTCCGACGAGGCCATCGTCTACATGGCGCACTGGGACCATCTGGGCAAGCACGACGGCGAAAAGAACCCCGACGGCAGCGACGACGTGATCTACAACGGCGCGGTGGACAACGGCACCGGTGTGGCCGGCATTCTCGAAATCGCCGAACGTTTCGCCAAAATCGGCAAGCCCAAGCGCTCGGTATTGTTCGCTGCGGTGACGTTGGAGGAATCCGGTTTGCTCGGCTCGAAATACTACGTGGCGCATCCGACCGTGCCGCTCGAGAACACGGTGGCGGTGGTGAATTTGGACGCGCTGAGCGTCGCCGGCCGCGCCCGCGACATCACCGTCGTCGGCAAAGGCAACTCCGAATTGGACGATATTCTGAAGCCGATCGCGGAAAAACAAGGGCGGACGATTAGCGAGGAATCCAACCCCGCCGGCGGCTATTACTTCCGCTCCGATCATTTCAACTTCGCCAAAGCCGGTGTGCCGGCGCTGTATCCCGACAGCGGCAACGATTTGATCGACGGCGGCACCGCCGCGGGCGACGAAGCGGGCAAAGCCTACAACGAGAAGCGCTACCACAAGCCCGATGACGAATACGACCCAACGACGTGGAAGCTCGAGGGTGCGATCGAAGATCTTCAGGCGGTGTACGAGGTCGGCGAGATTCTCGCCAACGGCGATGCGTGGCCGAACTGGTACGCCGGCAATCCCTTCCGCGCCGCGCGCGACGCGATGATGGCGAAGAAGACGAACGATACCGCCGCACCCGCGAAGTGAGCGAATATCGCGAAAAACGACGGCGCCGAAAGGCGCCGTCGTCGTTTCCGATCTTTGTCCTGTCGCCGCGCGATGCGGCGTCGGCTCAGATTCTGAGCGCAGGCGACGAGGACTGCACGCGCGCCATGATTTGATCGTCGGTGCGTTGCAGCAGCGATGGGCGCTCTTGCTGATTGTTGTCGTTGTTCTGGCGATGTTGGGAGATTTCTTCCTCCGCCGCCGACTTGTTGTGAACGCGCTGGTTCGCCTGCTCGATCTGCGCCGCGCTTTGTTCGAACGCGGGGGCGTCCTTCAGACGCACATCGTTGTTGAAGATCGGTTCGCGATCGCCGTACTTCATGTATTCCATGCGCACGACCGTGTCGCCGTTGGCGTTCGCCGCTTGCACGCGGTCCACCCGCGTGTCCGGGCGCTCGTTCTTTTCGTTCATGAACTGCACCACGCTAAACGCGGCGACGCGCTCGACGTTGTCCTGCGACAAACCGAGCTCCTGCGCTTTCTTCTTGACCGACTCGTAAACCTGTTTCTGTTCTTCGGTCCATTTCTCGATCGCGAGCTCGTCGATACCGATCGCGGTGCCGCCCGATGTTCCGCCCGATGCGCCATTCTCCGACGCCGCGCTCGCGGCGCTCGCCATGTCGTCGACCGGATCGGTCTCCTCTTCCGCGTCGAAATCGATCAGGTCGTCCGCGTTCACATCGGCGAGACGAACGGCCGAGGCTTCGTCCTCTTCCTCATCCGGCAAGTACCCGGTGGAAAGCTGCGGCTGTTGGTTGGAATGGGACACGGCATTCTCCTCTCACGCTCCCCTTTGCCGGCAGAGCATACTCCGAACGGCGGGCGGTCGAAGACCGACGGTTTGCCGAATGTCGCCGCACCTTACCGGTTGTCGCCGCGCCGCGTCGGTGCGCGGCGGATCGGTAAGGCGGCCGTGTCGATCGAGCGCCCGACCAGCCGCTTCAGCCGGCCGCGGCTTGGGCGGCCGGTTCGGCTGCGGATTCGGCCTTCGGTGCGGGGGCCGGGCGTTCCGGCCACACGGTCTTGGCCAGCAACTCGTCGTCCCAATCGAAGTGCAGCGCGCCGTCTTTCAGCAATAGCGTCAGGAAATTCAAGACGTTGCGGGCGAACATATCGCTGGCGTGGATCGCGCCGCCGCTGGCCAGATTCAGCGGGCCGGCGATGGTCACGCCGTTGTGGGCGTAGGTCTCGCCCGGGCGGGTCAATTCGCAATTGCCGCCGGTCTCGGCCGCCAAATCCACGATCACGCTGCCGGATTTCATGCCGTTGACCATCGCCGCAGAGACGATTTTCGGCGCGGGCCGGCCCGGCACCGCGGCCGTGGAGACGATGACATCGATGCCTTTGAGGTGATCGGCCAAACGCTGTTGTTGCAGCGCGCGTTCCTCATCGGTGAGCTGGCGCGCATAACCGCCCTCGCCCGCAGCGCTGACGCCGAGGTCGAGAAACTTGCCGCCGAGCGATTCGATCTGTTCGCGGGTTTCCGGGCGCACGTCGAAGCCTTCGACCTGCGCGCCGAGGCGCTTCGCGGTGGCGATGGCCTGCAAACCGGCGACGCCGGCGCCGATCACCAACACTTTCGACGGACGGATGGTCCCGGCGGCGGTGGTGAGCATCGGGAAGAAGCGCGGCGCCAACTGCGCGGCGATCAGCGTGGCTTTGTAGCCGGCCATGCCGGCCTGCGAGCTGAGAATGTCCATGGCCTGCGCGCGGGTAGTACGCGGCAAGCGTTCCAACGGGAAAGCGACCAACTCGCGCGCCTGGATCGCCTCGGCGCGGGCGGCATCGGCCTGCGGCTGCAGCATGCCGATCAACACCGCGCCGGTTTTCATCTGCGCCAGCGCGTCGGACGACGGCGACTGCACGCAGGCGATGGCGTCGGCGGCGTTCAACACCTCGGAGGCGGTATCGGCGAGCGTCGCGCCGGCCTCGACATACGCGGCATCGGGAATCTGCGCGCCGTCGCCGAGCCCGCGTTCGACCCGCACAGCGGCGCCCGCGGCGACGAATTTCTTGCAGGTTTCCGGCGTCAACGCCACCCGGCGTTCGCCCGTCGCGGTTTCGCGCACCGCACCAATCGTGACCGCCATCGTCCTCTCCCCGTCGGAATATTGAGCTGGATATCAGCTTCGCCCCGCATGCTAGCAGGTTGCGCGCGGGGCTCGCGCGGAGGCGATCGTAAGTCCGCAGGCTGCCGCAAACGACAACGCCGGCCAGCGGCCGGCGTTTCGCGAACGCTCTCTCGCCGCCCTCACGAAGCGGTGCGCGGGTGCTTCAGTTGCTGCCACATCTCGCGCATCGCGTCCTCGAACGGCGGCTCGGACGAGCGTAGCGTCACCAAGCCCTTGCCGACCATCGACGCCAGTTCTTCCGGCGAGACCACCAGCTTGCGCATGCCGCGACGGTTCACGACCAGGAACCGCGAGGTCAACGGACTGACCCACGCGATGCGCCCGACGGTGACGCGGCCGTCGTCTTCGACCAGACGCAGATTCTGGCCCACGCGCAGTTTGCGCATGCGCATCGCGAGTTCCGGGTCGAAGTCCACGGTGTCGGTGCCGCCGGCCACGCGCGGGGCGTTCAACTGGGCGCCTTCGCTTGCGTCCGCCATCGGCTCTTCCACCGGCACCGTATGCACGCGACGCGGCGCATCGGGGAAGGCCAACGCGGTGACGATGCGCGCCAGGGAATCGCGCGCGGCCGAAGCGTCCAAACCGCAACTAGCGTAGCAACGGCCCAGCGGCGTCTGCAGTTCGATCAAACGGTCGGCCACCTGCGCGCCCGCACCTTGCGCCGCTTCCGCGTCGGCCAGGATCAGCGCATCGCCCACCGCCACGGCGGCGAGATATTGCGCCGAATCCGGCCCGTCGCGCAGCCAGGTCTGCACCAGATGATGGCGCCAGTGCGTGGTCAGGAATTCGGCGATGCCCTGCGTCAGCGGGCGTTCGTACAAGCGCGAGCCGAGCAATTCGTCCACCGAGCGGCGCGCGTAATGCAGACGTTCGCGGCCGGACAGCGCTTCCGCAGCGCGCTGCTCGGCGATGTCGCGCATACGTTTTTGCTGTTCCAAATGGTCGCGCAATTCGGACGCGGCCAATTCGAAGATGGCTTGATCGTCGCGATACCCGTCCACCACGCGATCCACCGCCAATTCGGCGTGAGTCAGCGTTTGCTGGTCTTGCGGCGTGTCGCCGATATTGCCGTGGCAAGCATCGCTCAGCGCTTCGAGCAAATGCCGGCCGGGATGATGGCGCTCGTCGAACAGCGCGTGATCGCTCAACGCCAGTTTCAGATAGGGCACGACCAAACGGCCGTACATCGTGCGCGCGCGCTGCACGCCGGCGTGGTTGTGCGCCAAGGTCTGCAGCATGATCGCGACCAAGTCGATCGCGTCTTCGTCGATCTCGCTGAAGCGCATTTGGGTCGGGTCGTAGCCGAGCTGGCGCGAGCCGGTGGCGATCTGGGCGCGGATGGTCGCCGAAAGCGAACGCGCGTCGTCGCCCGACAGCGCGCGCACGAACGGCGCGGGATCCGTGCCCTGCAGCATCGAGGCGATGCCGAACAATTCGTGCGGCACCAGAGTCCGCGCGCCGCCGAGCGAGTGCCCGTAGCTGGCGCCGCTCGGAGTATTGCCGCTCGAATTGCCGCCGCTGGAATTACCGTTGCCGGAATTGCCGTTGCTGGCGCTGCCGCCGCTCGCGGCATTGCCGCGAAGCGCCGCTTGGCGCCATGCGCGCACTTGGTGATGGATGCTTTCGTGATAACGGTAACCTTGATCGCCGCCGCCCCAGGCGGCCGAGCCCCCGTTTTGAGCGCGCTGATCGACCAAACCGCCGTCCGGGTTCCAGCCCGTTTGCTGCGGCGGCGAGATCGGCGCCTGCGCAGGCGTGCGCTCGCGCGACACCGCCGCGTTCTCCAACATCTGCGCGATCTTGTCGTACAGATCGGCCAGCGTCTTCGACAACCGCTTTTCCAACTGCAGGAAGATCAGCCGACGCAGTTCCGGCGTCAGCTCGCTCTCCAGAATCAACTTCACCAGCGCATCGACCGGCACTTCCGGGCGAATCGGATTGACGTCCGTGCCCTGCTGCGGCAACCCGAGGACCGCGCCCAAGCCTTCGAAACACTCGTGGTTGCGATACACCGGGTGCGCGAGCTGTTGTTCGATCAGCTCCACCACATGCTGGCCGGCCAAATGCGTTTCGAGCGCATGTTCCGACATCAGGCTCATAGTTTTGGTGTCGACCGCGCGCGGGCGCGGGTTGCGCCAACGGTCGAACGCCTGTTCCAGCGATTCGCGGTAGCGGCCGGCCAGTTCGATCGCGCGTTGATTCAGCAGCGAAATCGCGAGGCGGTCGTCGTAAATCGCGCGATTATCGTGGCTGGCGATGGCCGCCAACCGCACTTGTTCTTCGATATCGCCCCAAAATCCGGCAAGTACGCCGGAAAGCGCGGTCACGGCGTCGCGGCGGACCGCCTCGAACAGCCGATCGGCGTGCTGCCGTGCGAGCGGCGAGCGGGAATGAGACCAGGGGGAATTCTCGTCCATAGCGTCCGTTTCGGGGGAAAATGGAACCGGGATCGGGTTGCTACGATACCTTCACCCGCCGATGGAGCGTCTGTGACACCACTCTCAATTCACTCAAACGTCATGCTGGACGCGCTGGATCGCCGACGGTCGGTGCCCAGCAAGCAGCTCGGCGCGCCCGGTCCCGACGACGCGACCCTACTGCGGATGTTGCGCAGCGCGGTGCGCGTACCCGATCACGGCAAGCGCGTGCCGTTCCGGTTCCTGCGCATCCAGGGCGACGCCCGCGATGCGCTGGGCCTGCGACTGGCGCAGCGCTGCCGCGAACGCGACCCGAACGCCTCCGAGGCGGTGGTCGAGAAAGACCGGCATCGGTTCGACCACGCGCCGCTGATCCTGACGGTCATCGCGCAGCTCGGCCCCGACCAGAAAATTCCGGCCCAGGAGCGCCTGCTCACCGCCGGCTGCGTCTGCTTCGCCTTGCTGCAGGCCGCGCAGGCCTGCGGTTTCGGCGCGCAGTGGCTGACCGGTTGGGCCGCGTACGACCCCGAGATCGCTCGGTTTCTCGGGATCGGCGACGACGAGGCCATCGTCGGCTTCGTGCATGTCGGCACGCCGGCCCTCGATGCCCCCGAGCGCGAACGCCCGAATCCGGTGGCGCTGCTGTCGGAATGGACGCCGCCGACGTCTGGAGCGGGCGCTTGAGCGCGGACACCGGCGCATCCGGGCGCGAAGCGGCCAATCGCGACGGCGACCCGCCGCTGTATCTGATCGACGCCAGCATCTACGTCTTCCGCGCCTGGCACACCATGCCGGACGAGTTCCAAGGCACCGACGGTTGGCCGGTCAACGCCGTGCAGGGCTTCACGCGGTTCTTGCTCGACGTGCTGGAGCGGCAACGGCCGCGGCATATCGCGGTGGCGTTCGACGAAGCGCTCGACACCTGTTTCCGCAATCGCCTCTACCCCGCCTACAAAGCCAATCGCGACCCGGCGCCGGAGGAACTCAAACGCCAATTCGCGCACTGCAAAACGCTGTGCATGGCCTTGGGGCTGCCGGTGCTGGCGCATTCGGATTACGAAGCCGACGATTTGATCGGCGCCGCGCTGACCCACGCGCGCGCCGACGGCCGTCGCGGGGTGATCGTCTCGGCCGACAAAGATCTCTCGCAATTGCTGCTGGTCGGCGACGAACAATGGGATTACGCGCGCAACCAGCGCTGGGGGGCGCACGGCGTTCGCGCGCGGCACGGCGTGGAGGCGCATCAGATCGCCGACTATCTGGCGCTCAGCGGCGACGCGGTGGACAACATCCCCGGTGTGCCCGGCGTCGGCGCCAAAACCGCCGCGGTACTGCTGGCGCATTTCGGCGACTTGGACAGCCTGCTCGCGCGCATCGACGAAGTGCCGTTTCTCCGCTTTCGCGGCGCCGCGCAAACCGCCATCAAACTCCGTGCGCATCGCGAACAAGCGCTGCTGTATCGGCAACTCACGCGCATCGCCTGCGACGCGCCGCTGGACGGCGTCGATCTCTCGTTTCGACGCATCGACACCCAGCACGACACGCTGCACGCGCTGTGCGAACGCCTCCGCTTCGGCCCGCTGACGCGGCGCCGCCTTTACGCCGCCGCCGGATTGGAATTCGCGCCACCGGCCGTTACCGACGACGACTTGCCATGAACAACGACACCGCACCGCCCACCGACGACACCCTCTACGAAGGCCGATGGCTGCGGGTCAAACGCCGCGGCGATTGGGAGTATTGCGAACGCAGCCATCACGCCGACGGCATGGCGGTGATCGTGGCCGCGCTCACGCCGCAGGACGAGGTGTTGTTCGTCGAACAATTCCGCGTGCCGCTGGGTAAGCCCACGATCGAGATGCCGGCGGGCTTGGTCGGCGATCTCTCGCACGGCGACGCCGTGGACGACACGCTGGAAGAGGCCGCGCGCCGCGAATTGGTCGAGGAAACCGGCTGGTTCCCGCACGAGGTCGAGGTGATGATGATCGGCCCCACCTCCGCCGGCATGAGCAACGAACGCATCGCCCTGGTGCGCGCGCGCAAGCTGGAGAAAGTCGGCGACGGCGGCGGCGTGGATAACGAAAACATCGTGGTCCACACCGTTCCACTCGCCCAAGCGCCCGCGTGGCTGCTGCGCAAGCGCGACGAAGGCTACGAACTCGACCTCAAACTCTGGGGCGGGTTGTGGATGTTGGCGCACGAGTTGGATGGAAGCCCGGCTACCTCCAAGAGTCTCTGACGCCCCCCGACGATCCAACGTAGCCCGGATGTCGCCCACGACATCCGGGAAACCGTTCGAGAGACATCGCGAGATGTCCCGGGTCTCTTGCGAGACCCGGCTACGCATCGAACCCATGACGCATGTAGAGCGGAGCTCCGCTGAATCTTTCGCACATGCGGGATAAGGTCCAGCGGAGCTGCGCTCCGCTCTACGTGCGTGTTGGATTCAGCGGAGCTGTGCTCCGCTCTACATGCGTGGTGGATTCAGCGGAGCTGCGCTCCGCTCTACGGGGCCATCGCCGCTTCGATTTCGTCGGCGGTGCGCGGCAAGGCGTCGGTCAACACGTCGTAGCCGTCTTTGGTGATCAGCACATCGTCTTCGATGCGGATACCGATGCCGCGCCATTTCGCGGGCACCGAGGTGTCGTCGGCATTGACGTACAGGCCGGGCTCGATGGTGAACGCCATACCCGGTTCGAGCAGACGCGATTCGCCGTCGATGCGGTAATCGCCGACGTCGTGTACGTCTAAGCCCAGCCAATGCCCGGTTTTGTGCAGATAGAAGCGTTTGTAGTGCCCGGCGGCGAGATTTTGCTTCAACGAGCCTTTGAGCAGACCGAGCGATAGCAAGCCATCGGTCAGCGTTTCCACTGCGGCCAGATGTCCCGCTTCGTACGGCACGCCGGGCTGCGCCTTCGCCAACGCGGCGCGCTGTGCGGCGGCGACCAGATCGTGCAAGGCGCGCTGTTCGCGGCTGAAGCGACCGTTCACCGGAAACGTGCGGGTGATATCCGACGCATAGCCGCGATATTCGGCGCCGGCGTCGATCAACACCAGATCGCCGTCCTGCGCCTGCGCGGCGTTGGCGCGGTAATGCAGCACGCAGGCGTTGGCGCCCGCGCCGACGATGCTGCTGTAGGCCGGTTCGGCGTCGTGATGCCGGAACACCTGCTCTAACGCGGCCTGCAATTGGTATTCGTGAATGCCCGGCCGGGCGACGCGCATCGCCGCTCGATGGGCTTCGACGCTGATGTCGGCGGCGCGCCGCATCAGCTTGATTTCTTCGCGGTCCTTGAACAGCCGCATCTCATCGAGCAGATGGCCGAGTTCGAGGAATTCGTGCGGCGGCTGCGCGCCCATCCGCACCTGAGCGCGGACGCGATTCAGCCAGCCGATCAGTTTGAGGTCGAATTCGGTATCGCGGCCGAAGTGGTAGTACACCCGCGTGCGGCCTTCGAGCAGGCCGGGCAGGATCTCGTCCAGATCGTCGATCGGATAGGCATCGTCCATCCGATAATGATCGACCGCCCCCTCCGGCCCCGCGCGCGGGCCGTCCCAGGCTTCGCGGGCCGGGTCGCGTTCGCGGCAAAACAGCAGCGCTTCGCCGTGGCTGCGGCCGGGAATCAGCACCAGCACCGCCTCGGGTTCGTCGAAGCCGGTGAGATACCAAAAATCCGAATCCTGTCGGTACGGGTAATGCGTGTCGCGGCTGCGGATGCGCTCGGGCGCAGACGGGATCACCACGATGGCGTCGTCGCCGGCCAAGCGCATCAGTTGCCGGCGGCGCTTGGCGTATTGCGCGGCGGAAATGCCGCTGCCGCGCGACAGCGCGCTCGACGAGCCGCTGGACGATGCGGATGCGGCGGCGATGGCGGTGGTTTTGGCGGGGCTCATCGGGACTCAGTGCAGCCGCTGCCGACGGCGCGCGCCGAGGTTGCAGTCGCCGTGCAGCAACAGCGCCGCGACGCGCACGAATTCTTCGATTTCGGCCAACGCGGTTTCGTCGTCCTCGTCGCCGTCGTCCTGCGGGGTGGCGGCGGCCAGTTTCGCCAAGTCTTCCAGCGCCTCGCGCCCCTCGTCGGACAAGGTCGCGCGGTCGCCCGCCGCCAGTCCGAAACCGCCGAGAAAACCGCGGCACCAATCGAACAACGCCCCGCTGCGCTCGATCAACGAGGCGTCGGCGTCCGGCACCAACAATTCGAACCCGAAATCGCTATCGCCCAGTTGCGCCTCGGCCGCGCCGCACAAACGATCCAGCGCATCGCCCGACGCGGGCGCCGCGACCGCATCGTCGGCCAGGACGCGCGCCAACCAGCCGTTGGCGCCGCCACCGCCGGCCAGCCAGCCGCACAGGGCGCCGTGCAGCTCGGAACCGCTCACGCCCAAGCGGCGCGCGCCGATTTCTTGCTCGACCTCGTGCAGAGAAGGCAAGTCGGGGGCAGGTATCGCTGAGGACATGGATCGCGCGCTCGTCGTGATGAGTCGGGGCGTTCGCATCGCGCGCCCCGCGGAAGGCGAAGTGTATCGCTTGAACAGCCTCCTGAATGCGGGCCTGTCGACGCGCTCCCATCGCGCCGTCCGTCGAGAATTTAGGAATGGACGAATAGCCGGGTGCAACCGGGGCGCCGGACGCCTACACTGCGCCGAGGGGACACCCACGCAAGGGGACGGGGGTCGGACGCGCTCGCTATGATGAATCCGGAAAGTCTGTTTCTATTGCTCCTCGCCGGCAGTCTTGCGGTGTTGTTGGCGTTCGTGCTTCGCAAGCGCATCGGCGCCGATCAGCAATACGTCCGAGACCTGAAGGAACGCGAAGAACGCCTGAAGCTGGCGCTCTGGGCCTCGTCCGAGCAGTACTGGGATTTCGACCTCTCCACGCGCACGCTCAACCGGATGTGGGTGGACACCCCGAACACCGGTCTGGAACTGCGCGTCGCGCGCACGACCGAAACCCGGCACGAAATCCACCCCGACGACATGCCGCAGGTCGAGGCGAAACTGCGCCAGCATCTGCGCGGCGAAACCGAGTTGTTCCTCTCCGAGCATCGCGTGCTCGACGCCAACAAGCAGTGGCTCTGGGTGCGCGCCCGCGGCCGCGCGGTCGAACGCGACGCGCAAAGCCGGGTGACCCGCATCGCCGGCACCGCGCGCAACATCACCCATGTGCGCCAAGCCGAACGCGAACGGCGGATCGCCATCGCCGTGCTGCGCAGCATGAACGAAGCGGTGTCGGTCTTCGACAGCGATTTCAACTTCGTCTCGATCAACCCCGCGTTCACGCGGATGACCGGCTATACCGAAACCGAAGTGCTGGGGATGAACGCCAATATCCTCGACAGCACCCAGCACGAGCCGACCTTCTACCAGCGCATCCGTCAGAAATTGATCGGCGATGGCCATTGGGCCGGCGAGTTGTGGGAGCGGCGCAAGAACGGTCAGGAATTCCTCTGCGCGATCCAATGCGTGAGCGCGCAGGTCGCCCACGGCGAACCGCCGCTGTACGTGGCCGTGCTGAACGACATCACCCTGCAGAAGCGCGCCGAGCAGGAACTGCGCTATCTGGCCAATTTCGACACACTGACCAATCTACCGAACCGGGCACTGCTGTCGGAACGGCTGTCGCGCGCGATCGTGCGTGCGCGTCGGCAAAATCATCGCATCGCCGTGCTGTTCCTCGATCTGGACCGGTTCAAGGACATCAACGATTCGCTAGGCCATACCGCCGGCGATCGCATCCTGCGCGCGGCGGCGATGCGCCTGCAGGACACCGTGGGCGAACATCAAACCGTCGCTCGCCTGGGCGGCGACGAATTCACCGTGGTGTTGGAAACCCTCAGCGACCCGGCCGACGCCGACCGCATCGCGCGCGAGATCATCATGGCCTTCGAAGCGCCGCTGGTGCTCGACGACCGCCAAGAGGTGGTGATTTCGCCCTCGATCGGGATCAGCCTCTACCCGGATCACGGCCAAGTGCCGACGGAGCTGCTGAAGCAGGCCGACACCGCGATGTATCAAGCCAAAGCCGCCGGCCGTCGCACCTACGTGCGCTACGACGACAGCATGGAGATCGCGAACCGCCGCCGTGCGCAGATTTCCAGCGCCCTGCACAAAGTGCTCGATCGCGGCGAACTGCATTTGGTGTACCAGCCGCGGTTGGCGCTGGCGCGGCAACGTATCGTCGGCGTCGAGGCCCTGCTGCGCTGGAACAGCGAGGAATACGGCGAAATCCCGCCGATCCAGTTCATTCCGCTGGCGGAAGAAAGCGGGCTGATTCTGGAGATCGGCGAGTGGGTGCTGCGCGAGGCCTGCATCACGCTGCAGCATTGGCACCGCCTGGGCCTGACCGAACTGACCATGGCGGTGAACGTGTCGGTGCTGCAACTGCTGCGCGGCGATTTCGTCGATGTGGTGCGTCGTGTACTGGCGGATACGGGCGTTCCGCCGAATTGTTTGGAACTGGAATTGACCGAAAGCGTGCTGATGGCCAACGCCGAGCAGACCGCGGCCAAGCTCGCCGCGATCCGCGAAATGGGCGTGTCGCTGGCGATCGACGATTTCGGCACCGGTTACTCGTCGCTGGCCTACCTCAAGCGCTTGCCGATCACCACGCTGAAGATCGACAAGGCGTTCATCAACGACCTGAGCCAGAACCCCGACGACGCCTCGATCACCACCACCGTCATCACCATGGCCCATTCGCTGGGCCTGAACGTGGTGGCCGAGGGCGTGGAAAGCGAGACTCAAGTCCGTTTCCTCGGCCATTACCGCTGCGACGAGATCCAGGGCCATTGGCTGTCGCGACCGATCGCCGCGCCGCATTGCCTGGAATTCATCCGCAATTGGGCGCCGACCGCCGCGGCCAGCGCCCCTCAGATCGCCCCGCCGCCCGCGACGACCGGCGCTTGACCCCCGCCGGCCGCCTGCCTATCGTGCCGCTATGGACCTCTCCGCTTCCGACGTGATCGCCCAGTTGCGCGCCCTCGACGCCCGCATCGACGCGCTGGTGCAGCGCAACCGGCGCATGGGCGAGGAGAACCGCACGCTGCGCCAGCAACAAGAACAACTCGCCAACGACCGCTCGCAACTGCTCGCCAAAAACGAACAGGCGCGGGCCCGGGTGGAAGCGATGATCGCGCGCCTGAAGTCGTTGGAGCAGCACACGTGAGCAGCGAAGCGGTCAACATCCGCATTCTCGATCGCGAATACACCATCGGCGTCGCCGCCGAGGAACGCGACGAACTGATCGCCGCCGCGCGCTTGCTCGACGCGAAGATGCGCGAAATCCGCAACGCCAATCGCATGGCGTCGGTCGATCGCGTCGCGGTGCTCGCCGCGCTCAATCTCGCGCACGATCTGCATCAAGTGCGGCAAGAACAAGAAGCGCGCGATCACGAAATTTCGCATACCTTGCGCGAGCTGAACCGCAAGTTGGATTTGCTCGGCGCCGACTGAACGCACGGTGTCGTCGCCGAATCGCCATCGCGGCCGGCGAACATATCGCAGCGTTTTTCGCCGAAAACGCGCACATCCTCGCCGTCTCGTCGTTCGCGACGCGAGCGATGCTTTCGCGCAAGATCGGCCATCCATCACGCTCTTCGCATCGCACCGGCCGCCGGACTTGCGCTCTCGACGCGCGCGCCTATACTGATCGCGCATCCTCTGCCGTGATCGACAGCGCGCGCAAACATTCGCCTTGTCCCTTAATGACGACCGCGGAGACGCAACGGCGCCCGGGCGCGCAAGTCCGCCATGCAGCGGAAAGCCCGATGGGCGACAAGCGTTTCCACTTGAACCCCGGGTTCAAGGTCGTTTCGCGAGCATCGTCATGGCGGAGGATGCATTGAATTCCGCTCGTCGCCGTCATCGGCGCGGCACGCAAACAACCCGCACGGCGACGGCGCGGGTTTTTTGTTGCCAACGTCGAATGCGCGACACCACCGACATCGCATCTGCGGTGCCGCGTCAGCGGCAATCGAAGACCGAAGACCTCAGCGGAGCCCCGTCGCGGCTCCGATGCATCCGGTACCGCAGCCATCGCTGCGGTTGTCACCCACGCCTCCGTCGTTCACGATGACGCCCCTCCGCGCCCGACCACCCGCACCATGCACGTGAGCGACGATCGCACCCTCCTTCGCAAACAGCTCCGCGAACGTCGCCGCGCTATTCCCGCCGCGCAGCGTATCGCCGCTGCCGAAACGCTTGCCCAGCGTTTGCTCGCGCTGCCGTTCGCGCCCGAGGGCGGCCATGTCGCCGGCTATTGGGCGATGGACGGCGAAATCGCGCTGCATGTCTGGCAGTTGCGCCTACCCGCCGGCCTCACGTATTGCTTGCCGGTGTTGAGCGACGACGACACCCTGCGCTTCGCGCCCTGGCGCGCGGGCGAGCCGCTGGTCGCCAATCGCTACGGCATTCCCGAACCGGCGGATCTGCGCGATGCGCGGCCGGCGGACGCGATGACGATGATCGTGCTGCCGCTGGTGGGCTTCGATACGCGCGGCCACCGCCTGGGGATGGGCGGCGGCTGGTACGATCGCAGCCTCGCCTTCCGCCGCGAACGCCCCGCCGCCCCGCCTTGGTTGGTCGGCGTCGGTTTCGACGCGCAGCGCATCGACGCGCTGTCGCCCGAGCCCTGGGACGTGGCGCTCGACGCGATCTGCACCGACACCGACACCCACCTGCCCGCCGCGAGCGACGCATGAGCAAACGCTACTGGTTGATGAAATCCGAACCCGAGGATTTCTCCATCGACGATCTCGCCCGCGTCGGCGTCGAGCCGTGGACCGGCGTGCGCAATTACCAGGCGCGCAATTTCATGCGCAGCATGAAGCTCGGCGACGGCGTGCTGTTCTATCACTCCAACGCCGACGTGCCGGGCGTCTATGGCATCGCCGAAGTCGCCTCAGCGGCGTATCCCGACCCAACGCAGTTCGACAAGAAGTCCAAATACTTCGACGAAAAATCCAAACGCGAAGAACCGCGCTGGGATCTGGTCGATGTGCGCTACGTGCGCACGCTCGAACGCGCGATCACGCTCGATGCGATTCGCGCACAGGCCGATGCGCTGGGCGAAGACTTCGCGCTGATCCGCAAAGGCAATCGCCTGTCGGTGCTGCCGGTGACGGCGGCGCAGTGGAAGGTCTTGCTGGCGCTGGAGAGCCGGGAATAGGGAATCGGGAATGGGGAATCGTCGAAAGCGGTTCTCGTCGCCCTCGCCCACCCTTTCGCTTTTCGCTCTTACCGATTCCCCATTCCCGATTCCCCATTTCAGATCAACGCCATGTCCGAAGCGAAACGACAAGCCGCCGAAAAAGCCCTGGACTACGTCGAAGACGGCATGATCGTCGGCGTCGGCACCGGGTCCACCGTCGCCTATTTCATCGATGGCCTCGCCAAATTTCGCGACCGCATTCAAGGCGCGGTGTCGAGTTCCGAGCAAAGCAGCGCGCGGCTGCGCGCGCACGGCATCGACGTGCTCGATCTCAACAGCGCGGGCACGCTGGCGCTCTACGTGGACGGCGCCGACGAATGCGATCCGCACAAACGCTTGATCAAAGGCGGCGGCGCGGCGCTCACCCGCGAGAAGATCATCGCCGAAGCCAGCAAGACGTTCGTGTGCATCATCGACCCCAGCAAGCAAGTGCCGGTGCTAGGCAAATTCCCGCTGCCGGTGGAAGTGGTCCCGATGGCGCGCAGTCTGGTCGCGCGCGAAATCCTGCGCATGACCGGCGGTCAGCCGGTGTGGCGCGACGGCGTCGTCACCGACAATGGCAATTGGATTCTCGACATCCACAACCTGTCGATCGTCGATCCGCTGGTGGTCGAGCGTGAGCTGAATCAAATTCCTGGCGTGGTCAGCGTCGGTCTGTTCGCGCGTCGTCCGGCGGACGTAGTAATCGTCGGCGGCGAACCTCCGACGGTGCTGTAAGGCGCGCCCTGCACGCCGAACACGCACCGAACACGCACCGCTCCGAACCGCGCCATGTCCGCCGTCGTCCTCGTGCCCTATTCCGAACGCTGGTCGCTGGCGTTCGAACGCATCCGCGCCGAAGTGCTCGGCGTCTTTGCCGATACGCCCGTCGATGGCGAACCCGCAAGTCTCCAGCACATCGGCAGCACGTCCGTGCCCGGCCTGTGCGCCAAACCCGTGATCGACGTGATGCTGGGCGCGTCGAGTCTTGCGCGGATCGAAGCGAACATCGGCGCGCTGGCCGCGCTCGGTTACGGCTACGTCGCGAAATACGAACGCGAACTGCCGATGCGTCGGTATTTCGTGCGCGCCGCAGAGGGTGAGCGCCCGCGCGTGCATGTGCACGGCGTCGTCATCGGTTCGCCGATTTGGCGCGAACATCTCGCCTTCCGCGATGCGCTGCGCATCGACCCGGCCCTGCGCGACCGTTACGCGGCGCTGAAAACCGAACTCGCCCAGCGCCACGCCGACGACAAAGCCGCTTACACCGACGCGAAAGCGCCGTTCATCCGCGCGGCCATCGATGTCGCCCTCGCCGCGAACGCCGTAACCCCTTGATTCCCCGCACGTAGAGCGGAGCGAAGCTCCGCTGTCATGTCTTCGGTGAGATGTTCAGCGGAGCTTCGCTCCGCTCTACGGCTCCGGGAAGGCTGTAGCGGAGCTGCGCTCCGCTCTACGGCGGGGCAGGTGGTGCCATAATTCGCCCGTCCGGTCGGCGAAGCCGGGCCTGTCTTCCGTTGCAACCCTGCACGCCCGTTGGGGCGGACGTGCCGCAGCCTCTCTGCGACCGCCCATGACCCTGCGCTGCCTCTTCGTCGACTTCAATTCTTACTTCGCATCCGTCGAACAACAGGACGACGCGCGTTTGCGCGGCCGCCCCGTCGGCGTGGTGCCGGTGATGGCCGAGACCACCTGCTGCATCGCCGCCAGCTACGATGCCAAAGCCTTCGGCGTGAAGACCGGCACGCCGGTGTGGGAAGCGCGACAAAAATGTCCCGACATCGTGCTGCTGCTGGCGCGGCCCGCGCGCTACGTCGAAGTCCATCACACGCTGATGGCCGCGATCGGCGACTGCATTCCGCACGGCCGCATCGAATCCATCGACGAAGTGCCGTGCTGGCTGATCGGCCGCGAGCGCAAACGCGAAAACGCCGAAGCCATCGCCCGCAACATCAAAGCCACCCTGCTCGACCGTGGCTTCGACGCGATCCGTTGTTCGATCGGCATCGCACCGAATAAATTTCTGGCGAAGACCGCGTCGGATATGCAAAAGCTCGACGGGCTCACGGTGATCGAACAGGACGATCTGCCGCATATTCTTCACCCGCTGGAACTGCGCGACTTCTGCGGCATCGGTCCGTCGATGGAACGGCGGCTGCATCGCGCCGGCATTCGCACCGTCGAGCAACTGTGCGCCGCCGGTCGCGAGCGACTTCGCGCCGCCTGGGGCAGCGTGGAAGGCGAGCGCTATTGGCTGCAGTTGCGCGGCTTCGAACTGCCTGAGCGCAAATCCGTGCGCGGGTCGGTCGGCCATTCGCATGTCCTCGGCCCGGAATTACGCAGCTACGAAGGCGCACGCTCGGTGTTGTTCAAGCTGCTGGCGAAAGCCGCGATGCGTTTGCGTCACGAGGAGTTTCTGGCCGGCGGTTTGTCCATCCGCATGCGTTTCGTCGGTATGGACAAACGCTTCGAGCGCGACCTGTCGTTCGCGCCCATCGACGACACGCCGACGTTCCTGAAATTGCTCGGGCACGAACTTGAGGCGCTGGAACGCGCGCTCGCCAACGGCCGCTGGAAACCGCAACGCCACCCGCCGTTGTCGGTGTCGGTGACGCTGGTGAACCTGGAGCCGCGCGGCAGCGTCAGCGGCGAGCTGATGCAGGAGCGCCAACGCAATCGCGAGATGAGCGTCGTGCTCGATAAGATCAACAAGCGCTACGGCAACAACGCGCTGTATTTCGGCGCGATGCAGAATGCGCTGTCGCAAAAAGCCGCACCGATGCGCATCGCCTTCGGCCAGATTCCGCAAACCGCACTGGAAGAGGACATCGGCATCGCGCACGAAACGCTAGACGGCCACGAGCTGTGGCTCAAACGCGAACGCCAATTCAAAGTGCTGGCCGAGACCGCGCATCGCGAAGCGCGCGAGAAATCGCGAGGCCCATCGTCGAGACCGTAGAGTGGCGGTGAGCGCGGCGAACCTCACAATTGCGTCGGATCACGAAACCATTCGCCGACAGCGCGATCGTTCGATGGTGGGGTTCGCCGCGCTCGCCGCCCCCCTACGTCGCGGGCCCGACCGTCAACGCCAAAACGATGGTGATCGCGAACGTCACCAAGAGTATCGGCATACATATACGAATCCGCCGAGCATAATTCGCGGCGGACTCGGCGCTGAGTTCGCGCCAACGCGAGCCGAATGCGATGGCCACCACGTCGAAGGCTTCAGTCTGTTTTTCGAAAAACGGCATTCGCATCCGAAAATCGAGAAGCGAACCGCCGCGCATCAACCACTCGGGACGCTCCGCCGCGACGATCGCGCGGAATTTGAACAGCGCATGCAAATACGTCAGCACGCCGATCAGCAAGATCGCGCCTAATACCGGATACAAAAATTTCACTTCAGCAACTTGCCTTTTCGACGCACCGCGAGAAACGTCGCGGCGAGAATCGTTCGCCTGCCTTAGAGATCGCATGACCGCCTGGGGTACGGAACGGCTGCGGACTCTCGCACTCTATCGCGGCATCGGCGCGCGGCCATGTGCGTGTCGTCACCCCGACCTTCGTTGCGCTACAGCACGCCGATGCCTTGCAGCCAACGCTCGAGCAGCGGCGGCCACGCCGCGACGACGGGATATTCCGATGTTCTGAGGGCGAACGCATGACCTCCTTTGGCGAAAAGGTGAACCTCCGCCGGAACGCCCGCATCGTCGAGCGCGCGCGCGTACACCGTGCTGTTGCAGATCTCGTCCACCGGGTCGTCCCACGCCTGCAGCAGGAAGGTCGGCGGCGTTCGTTTCGTCACGTGGATACCGGGATCGAGCGTCGCGCCGGGGCGACAGAGATGGCCGGGGTAAAACGCGATCGCGAAGTCGGGACGACTGCTGACCTCGTCGATCGCATCCACCTTCGCGTAGGCGGGCTCGAAACGATTGCTCGTTTGCGCGACCAGATAGCCGCCCGCCGAAAATCCCATCGCGCCGATCTTGTCGGGATCGATCTTCCACTCGGCCGCATGGGCGCGCACCAATCGAATCGTTCTCTGCGCATCCTGCAACGCGCGCGGCACCTTGGGCGTGACCGCGCACCGGCAATCGCTGTCCCAATGATGATTACTCTTGGGCACGCGGTACTTCGACAAAATGCAGGTGATGCCTTTGGCCGCCAGCCAGCGGCAGATCTCGGTGCCTTGTTTGGTCACGACGACGGCTCGAAACCCGCCGCCCGGAAAGACGACGACCGCGGCACGGGTATTTTTGCCTTGCGGCGCAAACACGGTCATGGTCGGTACGCTGACGTCCCACGCCGCTTCGGACGTATCGCCTTCGAGCGCATCAGGCGTTTCGGCGATTTCGATGCGCTCCGGCGCCTGCGTCGCGCCGTCCGTGTCGGGCGCGACATCCGGCCAAATCGGCATTTGCTTCGCGCCCGCAGGCGCTCGCCAAACGCGAACTTCCCACGTGTTTTCTTTCTTTCGCGTGTGCGTGGGAGGCTTCGCCTCGACCGGTCGCGCGCCCCCTTTGCTGCCCATCGCATACCCGCACGCCGCGGCCGACAAGACCGCGACGCAGACCCACCACCAATAGATTCGGCGCATGATCGAGACATCCTTTGCGAATCGAAACGAATCGCGATGCTCGACGATAGACAAAGCGAAGCGGGAAGATGCGGGTCCACGATGTAACGCTTGTCACGAGATCACTTGCGACGAAGCGACAACGTACTCGCATCGCCGAACGGCGATGCCTTAACGCGAAATCCGTCGATGTTTCGCTTCGCTGACCGAGCGATCGTTTTCGATCGGCGGCTGAAGCGATTTCGTTGCGATGCGGGTTTTTCCGACGGCGATGGATCGAATACGAATTCGATCCCTAAGACAGGCCGTGAATCATGCGCTTCGCCGAGATGTTCCCCTCAGCAAAATCGCTGTCGGAATGAATGTCAGCCAGACACTGAAATAGAAAACGGTGAGGTACCAGTGCGATACCAAATACCCAGCTCCCAGACCGAGGTAGATGGCGCAATAGAGCGTGTCGTAGACGGCGAACGGCAGCGTGTAATAGAACGACAACCAGAAAGCCCGCGGCATTCGGGTCTCTTCTCGGCAACGCATCAGCACGAAGACGGCTAATAGCGAAAAAAACACGGAGAGAATGACGCACGCGGCGCCAAGGGCCGTCGGCGAATATTGTTGATAATAATCAGGCAATCCAATCAGCCAGAACATCAGCCAAATGGCGGTCGCCTGACCCAACAAACGGATGTGGCTTTTGAGACTCATAGACGTAGCGCCCGATGTTCGAATTAATCCGCCGCACCGCAGGGCGACGAACGCGCGCTAGCGTAGCGCAGACGCATCACCGACGCCACGATTCGGTGCGGCTTGAGCGCAGAGCGAAGCGCTATTCCAAGGAGGTTAGGGACTGATTGAATCCATCGAAGATCGGGTTTGAACGAATGATGAGATGCCGCATCGGCACCATGCCTGCGCCGGATGCGAATCGCCTGCGCGAATACAATGGCGATGCCGGGCATCTCTCCGATTTCACGACATGCGCGGATACCTAGGCGGCTCGCCCATTTTCGACAGCAACGCAAGCGCCGTAAATCGCGTCAATCGCCACGACGCTCCGTCGGAACCGCTTCGTCGACCGTCGTCTGGACCAACGTTCCCACCTTCCACGCGATAGCGTCCTGATCGCGAGCGCCGATGGCGATGAGGTCTCCCTCGTCTTCCAGCGCCTTGCACATTAGGGTCACCTGGTACTGGTCGCGACGACTGCCTTCCGGCCGCCACGAATGCGCACGCATGACACGGGTCGTGCGCATCGCCTCGGGCGTAAAACACTGCGACACCGTCGCGAACACGTCATCGGATACGCGGTCTCTGCCGGCTTTCGGCCCGCTCTTCAGACGACGTGCGAAATCCAACAATCCGAACACATCATTGGCCGGCTCGATGCCGAAGAACTGCGCGGGATCGGCGGCGGCGCAGGCATCGCCCGCGGCGAAAACGAAGTACCGGTCCGCCGCCACCATGCGGCCGAGCGACGGCCGCTTGCCATCGGACAGGAAGGCGATCTCATGGATGACGCAGCCCTGATCGAACGGCATCGCGTAGATCGGCGAGCTGACGACGACAGTCCCGAAGTCCCCGACGCGGGCCACCCAATCGCGATCGATAGCGGACTTCACCCAAGCCGCCGGGTCGTCCTGCGCATCGACCGGCGGCGCCGCACGGACAGCCGCAGGCAACAACACCAAGAGCGAGAGCAGCAGAGAAGTCTTCATGGGCGACGGTTCCCTCGAGTGCGTACGACGAAAACTTAACTCAAAAAGCGGTGGATGTCGCTCTCGCGGATGTCGCTCTCTCGGATGTCGCTCTCTCGGATGTCGCTCTCTCGGATATCGCTCTCTCGGATATCGCTCTCTCGGATATCGCTCTCTCGGATGTCGCTCTCTCGAATATCGCTCTCTCGGATGTCGCTCTCTCGAATATCGCTCTCTCGCACGTCACCCCGGCGAAAGCCGGGGCCCAGCCTTTCGAAACACCGGTCCCCGCGGGATTCCGTCGTCCGCCGGAACGACGAGGCCGTATGAATCGTCATTTTCCGAATTTCGAGATAGATTCAAGTCGTGCGAATGCATCGACATCCGCCTAAGTCTCCCACTTCAATTTCGATATTCATCGATACCTGACTTGCGCCCAAAATTTCAGATCAGACTGCGGCTCATCAGGGCTGTCATGGCTGTCATGGCTGTCATGGCTATCGTGGCTGTCATGCCTGTTGCGTGTTGTTAGAGCGCGACGGCACGCCATCCAGCAAACAGCGCAACTCATAGAATTTCTGTTCTAGCGGATGCTTCGTCAAAGGCTCGAATGCCAGCAGCCTCCGCTTACCAAAGCGACGATCGAGCAAGGCGAATGCCCGAAGCAACGGGCTTGGCGAGGCAAGCGCTTCGTCGATAGAGGCGTTCAAATATTCTTCCATCGCGAGCATGACGTCTCCCGAATGAAAAATCGAATTCTGCGTCGCTCGATCTTCGGCTTGCACGCATGCGTGGTAGTACCCTTCTTGTTGCTCGGGGTTTTTGTAATCAAGGCAATCGCCTTGCTCACGAATCCGTTGCGCTTCCCCGTAGTACGCCTTGTCGTAGGTCAGATCCGCCATGTTGATGATCTGCTCCTTATCGAACGTGACCCAGCACTCCCCCGCTTGATCGTGCGAATCTCGATAACGAGTGGCCCAAATCCGAACTCGTCCTTGTACCGATTCGGCAAAGGTGTCTTCGAACCGCTTTTTGAGTTGGCTCCACTGCATATTTCACGCTCTGACGCTTGAATGAAGCCGCCCCGCAGCAGGGCGACGGACGCGTGCTAGCCTAGCGCAGGCACGTGGCCGACGCCACGATGCGGGGAAGCGGCTTGAACGAATCGTTAGGCCCGCCACTCCAGCACCTCACCAGCATCGGCGTCTTGCGCAGTGCCCACGATATGAAAGCCAAGCTTGCTAAGAATTTTGGTCGACGCGTTCTGTTCTATCAGTGTGAACGCGCGAAGTTTGATACGCGGATCATGGCTGCGCGCAATGTCTACAAGACCTGCAGCTGTCTTTGAAGCATATCCCAGCCCCTCTTGGTCCTTGAGCGTGTAGTAGGCGATCTCGACATAGCCATCGCGCGGTGGCCCAACAAAGGCTCCACCACCCACACCGCGCCCGTTCACAACAGCGACATACCCAACCCATGGCAATTGATAGCCAACACGCCGATACAGATCGGCAGTGGCTATGCAATTCGCAGTTAATTCTTCCGGGAGGATAGGGATTTGCTCAACGGGAGTGCCGTTGTTGTCGCATTGAACGAGAGAGAGTTTCATGCGAGCCCAACGCCTAAGTTAAGCTGCGCCGCGATGCGGCGGCTTGAACGAATTGTTAGGCAGCAACCCGGGAGAGCCAATAGTGATTACTTCATACATATAGTCGCAATACTCGTCTAGGAGCTGACCTACCGCATCGCGGTTGAGTTGGATTCTTTCGACCCAAGTTGTCCTGGCGATTCGATAGAGATCACGCGCGATATCCTGCCATTCTGGATTGCCTATCTTGTTGTTTAAGAAGAATGAATACATAGAAAGATCACGCATTTGATCGTCTGTGTATGAGCGTGAATGAACATGACTACCTCTTGTTGCGACTACATCAGAAAGCGCGATGCGTATACGGTCAAGCAAAGAATCCAATTGTGATGAATCAATTCCATCTTTTCCTATGCGCTTTTTTCTGAGACGAAAAACGCTTTTTGCATATGCATCAAATCTCTCATTGAGAATATATACTTCTTGTAAGTAAAAAGTGATGTGATACATAAGATATTCATCCACTTTAAGGCCTTTGCGCCTGGGCATGGGTGACTTGATGAACTTCAAGCAGAGGTCTAGGCGATCTATAGTCTCTGTAATTTCGGTAAAACGTCGAAATAAAGTGTCAATCATTTCGTACTCATTTTCAGAGTATGAAGAGATGTCACTAGGATTATCCGGCTTAATTGCAGATGAGATCCAGTTGACGAGAATGGTTTGATATCTTTCGAGCCCGCGAGTTTCTTCCATTGCTGCCTAACGCCTTATGTCTTGAATCTTCCGTAGTCTAAGCGCCGATAGCCCGGTCTGCGCGCCCGATAACGCCTCGGTGTAAACGGCGCTGTCACTCAGCTTGAGCCGCATACCGGCGCTCGACTTCAACGCCCGAACAGTTGCACGAGGTTTCCCTCGCACCGATAAGCGTGGGCCGAAGGTGAGCCGCTCTCGACACTCCTACTTTAGCGGAGAACGACGATGGTCGCAGTGGGTATCGATGTCGGCAAGACGGCGCTGGACGTGGCGATCGAAGGCGACCGCAACGTCCGCCGTTTCCCCAACACCCGCGCGGGGATCGAGCGGTTGCTACGGCTGTTCCGCGAGCCGTCCGACGTGCGCATCGTGATCGGGGCGACTGGCGGCGATGAGGACGCGGTGATCGGCGCCTGTGCCGATGCCGGGCTGTGGATCGCGCGGGTCAATCCACGTCAGAACCTCTACGTTTGACGGGAATACTGTCCAAAACGAAGAGGTCTTGCCAGACTTCGCCAACGCGACTGCGATCTGATCGCACATAAACTCAATGCCAGACCGAGGAAACGTTATGGCGACAAAACGCCGATCGAACGAATCAAGACCTTACGCGGAGCGTTGCACTTGGGGTGCTAATTCACCCGGCGGCTCCAGCACACGATAAGAATCTGATTAGCTTTACCCTACTCGCTGCTGTGTCGAATTGAGCTGTTGTAGCCTTCCATGAAACCTTCCATGAATTCTTTGCCGAAATCGCCTGACACGTATAAAGCCAGTATAAGCAGTGAAGCGGAAAGTAGAATATTACGACTATTCTTGCGATAGCCGACGACGAGAAATACAAGACCAAGAAGCAGCAGAACAATTTGAAGGTAGTCCATTACATATCTCCGATCAGGGTGTGGTCAAGATTGAAACATCAGCGAAATTTATTGAGCCGAAGAGTAGATGAAAATCGCGGTCGCACGCAATCGTATTTCAGTGGATTTTCGGCTATGCGGAGCGTTGCACTTGGGGTGTTAATTCACTCCCCACTCCGGCTCGCAAGCTTTGATGGGTCTCGGCGATGATGGAATACGGCAATGACCAGAAACTCATCACCGAGAACGCGATAGACCATTGAAAACGGAAACCTGCGAAGCAACACCCGACGGCAGTCGCCAGTGACGAGTGTAACCATTGTGGGGTTACGCACGGCGGCGGCTACAGCAGCGTCCAAAGCCCGTGCAAACTCAAGGCCAAGACCTGCAGCGCGAGACTCATACTAAGCTTGTGCCTCAAGCGCCTCGTCCCTGGCCTGGGGCCGAAAGAGGATATGCATTTAGTGATTGCGCTGGAACAGCTCAGCACGCACCTGATCCCACGCCACGGCACTCGCCGGATCCTGCTCATGCTCTTCCAGCCTAGCCTGTACTGCTTGCAACTGATCGGGCGTTAAAGCCATGGATTCTGGGCTTTCTGCAGCGATGCTGTCCCAAATGTCTTCCGCGAGCTGGATCCGTTCAGCAATGGAGAGGCTAAGAAAATCGGGTCTGGGCTGGCTCATGGCTGAAGTATAGACCGATGGCTGTGTGGGGGCTAACGCCTTATGTCTTGAATCTTCCGTAGTCTAAGCGCCGAGAGCCCGGTCTGCGCGCCCGATAACGCCTCGGTGTACACGGCACCGTCACTCAGTTTGGGCCGCATACCGGCGCACGCCTTCAACGCCCGAACAGTTGCACGAGATTTCCCTCGCACCGATAAGCGTGGGCCGAAGGTGAGCTGCTCTCGACACTCCTACTTTAGCGGAGAACGACGATGGTCGCAGTGGGTATCGATGTCGGCAAGACGGCGCTGGACGTGGCGATGGAAGGCGACCGCAATGTCCGGCGCTTCCCGAACACCCGCGCGGGGATCGACCGGTTGCTGCGCTTGCTGTGCGAGCAGTCAAACGTGCGCATCGTGATCGAAGCGACTGGCGGCTATGAGGACGCGGTGATCGGCGCCTGTGCCGATGCCGGGCTGTGGATCGCGGGAGTCAATCCACGGCAGAACCTCTACGTTTAGCGGGAGTACTGTCCAAGACGAAGAGGTCTTGCCAGACTTCGCCAACGCGACTGCGATCTGATCGCACATAAACTCAATGCCAGACCGAGGAAACGTTATGGCGACAAAACGCCGATCGAACGAATCAAGACCTTACGCAGAGCGTTGCACTTGGGGTGTTAATTCACCCGGGTGGGATGCCGAAATACTTGAAGCCTTGGCGGCCTTGCCGAAACCGAAGCCGCAAGACCTGAGCGCGCCCCGCGAACTTTGGTCGGTCCTGCCAGAAGTGACAGTATCTGGAGCCGACAAACAGAACGAAAGGAAACGCAGTTTCCGAATCCGGTGAACGCAACGCATGCGATGTGTGAGCGCGCACTGCAACGTAACCGAAGAGGCAATGTGCCGATTATCCAACCGAAGAGCAAAGCCAACCGAATTCGACTGAGTTGCAGTGCTGCAATGCAAACTATAAAACACTTTTCTGCCGCCTAACGTCCAAGCTCAGCCGACCGCCAGCCGTAGCGAAGAGGCTGGTGGATCGGGCGCAGCGCCTCGTTAGCCTTGTTGCCCTAAAGGAAGTGCAGCGTTTTTTGATTTCCCAAGAATGTATCCAGAAAGCCCTCCGAGCAATGCTGATAATTCGTTGGCTCCAAGAATTTCTAAGATCCCAAATAAAATGACGGCAATTACAATTGAGAAGAGCGTAATGAACTGAATCCCATTATCTCCCAAGAAAACTGTTTTCTTTATCTCTTCGCTGTCTTTTATAACTGCGAAAAATCGAGAGACAAGATAAAACACTATGGCGGCAAAAATTAAACTTACGACCGTTCGATAAACATACTGATTTGCCCTTGTGTCTAACGCTGAGCTAATATTTTCTTCAATACTTGTTAGCTCTTCTCTTTTCTCGTCTAAGGTTCTTTTTTCGCTTGCAATCTGCGCTGCCAATTGATTTATTTTTATCGATTGCTCGGTTATTGATTTCTTGCGTTTCTCAAACCTATTTTTTGCCTCCGATAATTGTATCTTAGTAAGAGTGTTAAAAAAGTCCGGATCTCTCATTCTTATACTCAGCGGCAAAGAAAGCGCCAAAGATTCTTCTTTTTTCTCCGAGACGCTCTCACTTGCTCCATCTTTTTTATCAGACAATATAAGATCAATTTTTTGAATATTCGAGTCAATTTCGGCCAATTGGGATTCCGGTTCGTCCTGTTCTTCTGTCAGTAGCGATTTTTGTCTTTCTAAATCCGGTATATTGCGCTCCAGATTATTTATCTCATTATTGAGATCGCGTCTTCTTTTTTTTAAGAACGTAAAATCTTCTTTTTTTCCGAAAAGTTTTCCTACATACGAAGATTCTTCCGTTTTTTCTGTCGATTCCGCAAAGACAGTCCCGCTGAGCAGAATAAATCCAATTATCGTTAAGACTAGAGTTAAATTTCTCATTTCGATCTCTCTTTAAGCGTGTGCGCGTTTATGGACTTTTAGCTTCCCATTGCCAGAACCAGGAATTTTTTAAGCTGTGGAATTTCAAGCGTCGTTACCTCTGCAAGATCGAACCCGCTCAAAAAAACGATTTTATCTCCGCGCTTCCACTCAGAACTGGCGGTGCGAAATCTGATAGTGCCGAACAATGGATGCTTGAATGAACTTTCCGGCATATATTCTCTCCTGATATTTCTACGCGAGAAGTTATCGCGATCAAGGGCAAACTAAAATTAGACCTCACATTGATTCAATGTGTGGAGTCTCGCCCCACACTTTGCCGGCCGTCCATACTGGCGATGCCGACGAAATTTATCGCATATCCAGAGTGAATATCCCGGATTATGCGAAGCTTCGACGATGTTATCCGGCATCGATACCGAATAGCGTCCGAATATTCGCGTTATCCGGCATCGGAGGTTTCGCAGATAAGAGCGACGACCGTCCGGTTGAGTGCCTTGGTCAATGCGTGTCTTAGCGTGCGACATGTCGACCGCACCTTCCGGCGCCCCTACAGCGCTTCGCGCATTTTCGGCGCGAAAATCAGCGATGCGCACTGTCGGCGGTGACGAGTGCTATTTATTGGCAATCCGTTTTTTGCGCTGGACGCATAGTTCCGAAGCGCGAGTGCGAAGAGATTCGGAATAGCGTTACTCGCCACGCGAACCGTCAGTTTATTGGTCGGTGTTCTCGATGACGTTGGTTTGCGGCTTTGCGGACTTCTTCGCACGCGTTAACCAAAAGATCGCGGCCAATGCGAGGCCATCGACGGCCAGCACCATGACGGTTGAGACGGTGTCGTTCGCGCTCAGCACGGTCCACGCGGGGACGATAGCGGCGATGCCGATGATCCATCTGAAACCGAGTGCGAAGGCGGGTTTCTCGAACATGCCAGCGGCGCGAAGAATCGACGCGACGAGCAGCGCAAGCAGCGCTGCTGGTACGAGAAACAGGCAAACGATGAATCCCCAGGCGCCGACCTGATAGGACGCATGCGCGATCGATGGCGCGAACGCCAACGCGAGCGCGATCGTCTTCGCGACCGTCGCTGCGCCGCGCGAGGTCATGCGGCGCGTGGTCTTAGCGGATAGATACGATGACGACATCGTTCGCGCCTGGCTGTGGTGACGGTGCGTTTTCGTTACGGAGCTTCGTTATTTCGTTCGCGCCTTCCGGCGCTCCCACACCCATCGCAATGGCGGGGTTACGCCGCGGCGAAGCCTTCGCGGGTGAGGTTCAGCGGTCGATCGTTCGTGCAGACCACGTCGTCTTCGATGCGGATGCCGCCGTAGGGTTTGAATTGCTCGACGCGGTTCCAATTCACGCTGGGGCCGAGGCCTTTGTCTTTGAGCGCTTCCAGCAGCATATCGATGAAATAGATGCCGGGTTCGATGGTGACGACCATGCCGGGTTCGAGCGTGCGGGTCAGGCGCAGATACGGGTGACCGTCGGGTTTGGCGATGGTGCCGCCGGCATCCGATGCGGCGAAACCGGCGACTTCGTGTACCTGCAAGCCGATGCCGTGACCGATGCCGTGCGGGAAGAACGCGCTGCTGACGCCGGTTTCGACGGCGGTTTCGGGCGACACGCTGATGAGATCGAAGTCGCGCAAGATATTGGCGAGCGCGAGGTGCGCATCGAGATGGATGGTTTTGTAATCGACGCCCGCGCGCACTTGCGCGCACAGCGCGAGTTGCGCGCGATCGACGGCATCGATCATCGCTTGAAAGTCGCTGCTGGGGTCCGCGGCGTAAGTGCGGGTGATGTCGCAGGCGTAACCGCGATGGCTCGCGCCCGCATCGATCAGGAAACTGCGCGGCTCGATCGGCGCGCGACGGTCGCGGTCGGTGTAGTGCAGCACCGCACCGTGTTCGTTGAGGCACACGATATTGTTGTACGGCAGATCGTTGGCGTCTTGGCGCGCGGCTTGGCAATACGCCAGATGGATACCGAATTCGCTAGCGCCGGCGCGGAACGCGCGTTCGGCGGCGAGATGGCCGCGCACGCCCCAACGCGTGGCTTCGCGCATCATCGCGATTTCGTAGCGAGTTTTGTACGCGCGGTGGTAGTGCAGATGATCGAGCACCGCGGCCGGGTTGTTCGGGGCGTATGCACCGTATTGACCCAGCGCGCTCTGCGCTTCGCCGAGAATCGCGCAGCGCGCGGCGTTTTTCGGCAGATGCGCCATCGCGTCTTCGGCGTTGCGAATGACGACGATATCGAAATGTTCGACCCACTCGCCGCTCGGCGCGGCCGGCACGACATGCCAGTAGTCGTGCGGCTGCAGGAAAATCAGACGCGGGCGCTCGCCGGGCGTGTAGACCAACCAACTTCCCGGCGCTTGCGTCAACGGCAACCAGGCTTTGAATTGCGGGTTGACCGCGTAGGGATAATCGCGATCGTCGAAGAGTTGGTAATGCAACGTGCCGCTGGGCACCACCAAATGCGCGAAGCCGCCGCGCTCCAGCGCGGCGTCGGCGCGGGTGCGGACAGTGTGAAGATGTTCGGCGTACAGCGAAGCGAGCGTAGCGGTCATAGCGACAATGCTCTCGGGGGAAAGAAGTCATCGCGACGGCGAGATGCCGTCGTGTTCTGAGGGCGCGGCGTCAGTCGTATTCGGCGCCGGGCGATTCGATCCAAGCGACCAGGCGTTCGCGCTGTTCTTCGGAAATCGCGATGAAACGGAACCCCGCCCACGCTTGACCGAGCGCGGTGCCGCGATCGAGCCACAGCAGATGGGCGCCGACATCGAAATCGAGTTCGTCGATGCCGGGCAGGCGGAATCGGAATTGGTACAGCGCGTCCTCGCTCAACGACGCGTTCGCGACCAGCAACAGACCGCCTTCGGAGATATTGCCGATGCGACCGACCACTTCGTCGGTCATCATGTCGCTGACCAATACGACTTCGGCGATTTTGCGGCGCGGCGAGCGCCGATATTCCTTTCTGCTCATCGCGGATTGCTCATGGCTTGCTGCCTCCCGTCGGCGGCGGCGCGGATTCATCGCCGATCAATCCGAACGGCGACGGATCGGCTGCGGAACTCGTCGCCGGTCTCGCGGGTGCCGGCGACGACGATGGCGGCATCGGCGCTGGCGGTTTCGCGAACGGCGACGGCGACGGAGTACTCGAAGCGGCCGCGCGCGCCTGCGCGGCGGCGGCGGCCCGCGCGCGCACCGACAACGGATGCATCGCGGATTCGTCGCCGATCAATCCGATCGGCGGCTCCGTTTCGTGCGGCTTAGGCGACGACGGCGGGGGCTGCGGTCTCGGCGGCGACGCGGACGGCGCAGGCGCTTCGGCGACGCGCGGGCGCGGCGACGGCGCAGCGGCGGCTTCGACGGGCGGATCTTCGTCTTGCTCGTCTTCGCGTCGGCCGGTGAGCGTGCGCAAGGCGTTGAGCGCGGCGTTCCAAGCGCGATCGACCAAACCCGCGCGTTGCGCAGTGACGACGCGCACCTGATCTTTCGCCATCATCCGCGCGAGGCTGTCGAGCGAATGTTCGCCGACGCGTTGGCCGCGCTGATTGACGAACAAGGCGTTGCCCGTGACCGGGCTGAACCACGACATGCGGCGACGGACCACATCGCCCTGTTGGTTGGTGACGAACTCGATCCATGTGCCGAACGGCAACAGACGCAGTTGTTCGTAGCATTCCTCTTCTTGCGAGCTGCGCGCCGGCAGCTCTTCTTTCTTCGCTTTACCGCCCTCTTCGCCCAAGCGCACGCGCGCCTTGAGCTTCATGGTCAGCTCGGTGCGGGACTCGCCTTCTTCGTCCTCGACAGGCTGGCCGCTGGACAGGCGCCGCGCGATGACGTCGGCTTCGTCTTCGTGGTAACCCACGAGCTTCAGCGCTGACTCGATGTGCTGCTTGAGTTCGGGATCTTCGACGCTGGGATCGGGCGATGCGCAGGCGGCGACGATCTTGCGGGTCACGTCGATTTGACGCCGCCATTCTTCCGAGCCTTCGCCTTGGCGCAAATAGGTGAGCGTGAGCACGTCGGCCCAGGCCTGCTTGAGCAGCGCGCGGGTGAATTTCGGCAACTGCTGCTCGCCGAGAATATCGTCCAGCACCGACGTCGCGCGTTGTTTGGCGACTTCGAGTTTTTCCTTGCCGCGCGCGGCTTCGACGTGACGGCGTTCGAGCGTTTCTGCGCGCTTGACGTGCTGCGCGATGTGCGTCTGCAGGTCTTTGTTGCTTTGCTCGAAGATCGCGACATCGCCGTCGTAATTCTTCACCGCATGGGTGACGGCCTCTTGCAGCGGGGCGAGCAACTGCGGGTCGAAGTCCTCTTCGCCCAGCCACTTCGCGGCCGTTTCCGACACGGTGTTGAGCAATTGGCGCGCCGGGTGGTTCGGGCGCACGAAGAACGCGCGGTCCTGCAGCGCGACGCGCAACAACGTGAGCTGCAGGCGTTTGATCAGCGCGGTGGCGGGCGCGTCTTCGCGGATCTCGGTCTGCAGATGTTTGTACAGCAGGTCGATGAGTTCGAACGTGTCGTTATCGGCCGGCGACAGCTCCATCGCGCGACCGGTCTGTTGCCGCGCTTGCGCCAACAACGAATGTTTGACGTCGGACAGATTGACCGCACCGGCGGTGCCGGGCAAATCGGGGGCGGTGCTGAAGCGATTGAGCGCCGCGAGCACATCGTTGGTGGGCAACGGCGTGCCGGGGACTTGCCCAGGCGACATCGGCCGCTGATGGATGCGGCGGTGGTTGGACAGCAGCTTCTGCAGGTCTTGATACGCGGCCTGTTCGTCGATCTGCTCGGTGTGCGCGATCGGTTGCCCCATCCAATTGGTGAACGGCCGTTGCGGGTCGTAACGCGGGGGCGCGCCTGCGGACGCGTCGCCGCTGGCGAGCGGCGCACCTGGCGACAACGGCCCACCGAAGGCGGAAGCGCCCGGCGCACCCCGGCGCGCGCTCGCGTCGTCGCGCTCGTTGCGCTCCTCGAAATCGTCGAAGTCGCCACCGCTGCCTTGCAGCGCGGCCTTGGTGCGCATCGGCACGTAGCTCAGGCTGGGCAACACGCCTTCTTCGACCAACAGCATGTCCAGCTTTTCGCACAGCCCGGCGTAAGACCCCATCACTTTGCGGTCGAAGATGCGGTAGAACAGCAGGCGCTGTTCTTGCGGCAATTGCAGGGTTTCGCTGGCATGGCGCATCGCGCGGCACAGGGCCTGCGGACCGAGCGGCATGCGCTCGCTGTCGAACGCGGGCGCCGCGCCGAGCACGCCGAAGCGTTGCCCCAACAAATGCAGCACCAAATTCGCGCGCGACTCCTGACGCGTGGCGATTTCGTGCAGCACCGCGCCTTCGTCCATCACTTCCTGATCGACCAGGGTCAAGTTCTGGAAGGTCACGCGCGCGGCGCTGGGGGTCGCGGTCATCGGCGCACCCGCGGCGGAAGCGGGCGCGCGCATCGCGGACAGGCCGTTTTCGAGCAGTTGCATGAACCTCGGCACGAAATCGTGACGGTTCAGCCGCACCACGCGCAGGGTCTGCATGTGGTCGGCGGAGCCGTAGGCGCCGTGACGCTCGGCCATGCGGAAGAGTTCTTCTTCGAATTCGCTGACCGCAGCGACCAGCAGCGGCTCCAGCTCGCCCGAGAACAGGCCGAGCGCCCGCTCCAGGGTCCGGCGCACGCGCCGCGGCAACCCGGCGGTCACGAGCGTCATGTGCGAGGGAGCCTGCGGCGACATCGGAGGGGCCATATCCAGTCTTCGAAAATGCAGCGAGAAAGTGTTAACGGGTTCGCGTTTCTGCGCATGCTACCGGTCAACCCGCCCGCTCCGGTAGCGCTCGCTCGAAAATCGCAAGGCGCATCATCGTCGAAAGGCCGTCTCCAGGAACAGCCCGATGACGTCGTTGGCGAAGCGCAGACCGGTCTCGGTGAGGCGCCAGAGGCCATCCGGGGCCTCGTCGACGGGCGTCGGCGCGAGCCAGCCCCTCCGCTGCGCCTCCGCCAGCGGCGCCGCGATCGTCTCCCGGGCCAGCCCGGTGCGGGCCTCGAAGCGGGCGAGATCGAAGCGCTCCAGCAGCCGAAGCGCGTTGAGCATGAACTCGAACGGGCGTTGGTCCGGCGGGATATCCCGGTCCTCGCCGATCGCGGCGGCGGTCCCGGCGGCGGCCAGGAAAGCCGTCGGATGTTTGATTTTGCTGCGTCGCAGGATGCGGTCCCGGGGTTCGAGGCCGTCGCCGGTCGTCGCACCCGAGCCGACGCGCCCGGCCGGTAGGCTGATCTTGCCGTGGGCACCCGCGCCCAGGCCCAGGTAGTCGCCGAATCGCCAGTAATTGAGGTTATGCGCGCATTCTTGCCCGGGCCGGGCGTAGGCGCTGATTTCGTATTGCGCGTAGCCGGCCGCGGCCAGCGCGCGCTGACAGGCCTCTTGCATGTCCCAGGCCAGATCTTCGTCGGGCACGCCGTCGGGCGGGCGCGCCGCGAACAGGGTGTTCGGCTCCAACGTGAGCTGGTAATGGCTGATGTGGCTCGGAGCGAGCGCGATGGCCTGGGCGATATCGTCTTCGGCCATCGCCAACGTTTGTTCGGGCAGCGCGTACATCAGATCGAGATTCAAACGCTCGAAACCCGCATCCTGCGCGAGCTTGATCGCGGCCACGGCTTGGCCGGCATCGTGGATGCGGCCGAGACGCCGCAAACAACCGTCGTCGAAACTCTGCACGCCGAAGGACAGGCGATTCACTCCCGCGCGCAGGTAATCCTCGAAACGCCCGTGTTCGGCGGTGCCGGGGTTGGTTTCGAGGGTGATTTCGCAGCCCGGCGCGAAACGCAGACGCGCGCTCGCCGCCTGCAGGAAACGATCGATCGCCGCCGCCGGAAACAAACTCGGCGTGCCGCCGCCGAAGAACACGCTGTGGATCGTGCGGCCCCACACCAATGGCAGGTCGGCATCGAGATCGGCGATCAGCGCATCGACGTACGCCTCGAACGGCAGCGGCCCCCGGCCCTCGTGCGAATTGAAATCGCAGTACGGGCATTTGCGCACGCACCACGGCAGATGCACGTAGAGCGCGAGCGGTGGGTGAAGCAGAGCGGTTGCGGACCATGGGTCCACGCGCTGCTGAGCGCCCGACCACGGAAGGTCGGGCCGGGGAATCGACTTGCGATCATCTCGCGCCATGGACGGCATCCGCACGGAAGAGCGATCGCGCGATGTCCGGAACCTTTCCGCGCAGCAGCGCTAACGCACGCCCGCGATGGCTGACGCGGTTCTTGATCGCCGCATCGAGCTCCGCCGCGCCGTACCCGCGTTCGGGGTCGAAGAACACCGGGTCGTAGCCGAAGCCGCCGTCGCCGCGCGGCGCGCGCAGAATGCGGCCTTCCCACACGCCCTCGGCGATCAGCGGCTGCGGGTCGTCGGCGTGGCGCAGCAGCGCCAGCACGCAGACGAACCGCGCGGTTCGCGACGCGTCGGCGACATCGCGGATGGCGTCGAGCAGCTTTTCGATATTCGCCGCCGCATCGCCGTGGCGGCCGGCGTAACGCGCGCTATACAAACCCGGCGCGCCGTCGAGCGCATCGACGCACAGACCCGAATCGTCGCCCAGAGCCGGTAACCCGGTCGCACGCGCGGCGTGGCGCGCTTTGAGAATCGCGTTTTCGACGAAAGTGAGCCCGGTTTCGTCGGCGTCGCTCACGCCGAATTCGGACTGCGCATGCAGTTCGACATCGAGGTCCGACAGCAAATCGCGCAGTTCCGCGAGCTTGCCGGCGTTGCCGCTGGCCAACACCAGTTTCATGCGCGCGGCTCCAGCAAATCCCAACGATTGCCGTAGAGATCCTCGAACACCGCGACGATGCCGTAGTCCTCTTCGCGCGGTTCTTCGAGAAACCGCACGCCTTTCGCGCGCATCGCGGCATGGTCGCGATGGAAGTCGTCGGTGTACAGAAAGAAACCGACGCGGCCGCCGGTTTGATCGCCGATGCGCGAACGCTGCGCATCGTTCGCGGCTTGCGCGAGCAAGATTCCGGTTTCGGCGCCCGGCGGCGCCACGACCACCCAGCGTTTGCGCGGATTGCCCGGCGCGGCCTCGCGCGGGCTGTCTTCGCGCAATTCGAAACCGAGGGCGTTGACGTAAAAATCGATCGCGCGGTCGTAATCGTCGACCACCAGCGCGAAGCAGGCGATGCGACGCGCGTTCATCGCTGGCGTCATTCGGCCAGCGCGGCGCGCTGCGCCGCGAGCAATTCGCCGACGCCGGTTTCGGCCAGCGTCAACAGGCTGTCGAGTTCGCCGCGACGGAACGCATGGCCTTCGGCGGTGCCCTGCACTTCGATGAAACCGCCGCCGTCGTTCATCACCACGTTCATGTCGGTGTCGCAGTCGCTGTCTTCGGCGTAATCCAAATCCAACACCGGCACGCCACGATAGATGCCGACCGACACCGCCGCCACCGCACCGTGCAACGGATCGCGCGTGAGTTCGCCGCGCGCGCGCAACCAGCGCACGGCATCGACCAGCGCGACGTACGCGCCGGTGATCGCAGCGGTGCGGGTGCCGCCGTCGGCCTGCAGCACATCGCAATCGAGGGTGATGGTGCGTTCGCCCAGCGCTTGGCGATCGACGCAGGCGCGTAACGCGCGGCCGATCAGCCGTTGGATTTCGAGCGTGCGCCCGCCCTGTTTGCCGCGCGCGGCTTCGCGATCGCTGCGGGTGTGAGTGGAACGCGGCAGCATGCCGTATTCGGCGGTGACCCAGCCCTCGCCCTTGCCGCGCAGGAATCCAGGCACTTTGTTATCGACGCTGGCGGTGCATAGCACGCGCGTTTCGCCGAAGGCGATCAGCACCGAGCCTTCGGCATGACGGGTAAACCCGCGTTGGATCGACACCGGGCGCATCTGCTCGGGTCGTCGGCCGCTGGGGCGCGCGATCGTCGTCATGGACGCGTCCTCATGATCGTGGTCATTCGCGGGCCTGCTGTACGGCGCGGCAGTTTAGCATCGGCCGGCACCACCGACCCGCCCGACGCCGACGGGTCGATGCCGCGAAGCCGATCGCCATCGCCGCCGCACACGCTTCATCGATGGCCGCCGCGCCGCACGAACGCCCTCGATGCGGGACAATAGGTCCGCTTTCGCCTCCGCATCGCCCAGGAACCGCCCATGATCCGCAGCATGACCGCCTTCGCCTCCGGCGAACGCAATCTCGACACCGGCACGCTCACCTGCGAATTGCGCGCGGTCAATCACCGTTTTCTCGAAATCGGTACGCGCATGCCCGAAGAATTGCGCGCGCTGGAACCGGCGATACGCGAACGCATCGCTTCGCGCATCTCGCGCGGCAAACTCGACCTGGGCCTGCGCCTGCGTCCGCGCGAACACGACGAGACCTTGCATCTGAATCCGGCGTTGGTCGCGCGCATGGGCGCGCTGGCGCGCACGCTGCAGGAACACTTCCCGACGCTGCGCGTGGAAATGACCGAGCTGCTGGAATTCCCCGGCGTACTGCAGAGCGACGCTACCGATCCGGCCGCGCTGCAGCACGAAGCGATGGCCTTGCTGGACGCGGTGTTGGACGAATTCGTCGCCGCACGCGCGCGCGAAGGCGCCAAGCTGAGCGGTGTGATCCTCGAACGCGTCGATGCGATCGCCCAACGCGCCGCCGAAGCGCGCGTGCTGATGCCGGCCATTCGCACCGGCCAGCGCCAGAAATTGGAGCAGCGGCTCGCCGATCTGCCGCAACCTCTGGACCCGGGACGCTTCGAACAGGAATTGGTGCTCGGCCTGCAAAAACTCGACGTGGACGAAGAACTCGACCGTCTCGACAGCCATATCGTCGAATTGCGCCGCGTGCTGTCGCAAAAAGAACCGGTCGGTCGTCGCCTCGATTTCTTGCTGCAGGAATTCAACCGCGAAGCCAACACCTTCGGCTCGAAATCGGTGGACGCGCGGACCTCGGCGCTGGCGGTGGAATTGAAGGTGCTGATCGATCAAATCCGCGAACAGGTGCAGAACCTCGAATAAGCGCGGGAGGCGCGACCCGAACGCCGGCCGGAGCAGTCGCGACGCGCGGCCAGCCCGCGGCTGGCGCCCGGGCGGCGACTGCCGCACAATCCCGCCTCCCGAGGCGCTTGCCGTCCCTTCCGACCGATCCGAAGCCCAGCCCGTATGCGCGGAACCCTCTTCATCGTCGCGGCACCGTCCGGCGCCGGGAAATCCAGCATCGTCAACGCCTGCCTCGAACGCTTCGCGGACATCGCGCTGTCGATTTCGTTCACCTCGCGCGCTCAACGTCCCGGCGAACGCCACGCGCAGCATTATCACTTCGTCTCGAAAGACGAATTCCAGCGGATGATCGACGCCGGCGATTTCTTCGAATGGGCCAACGTCCACGGCGATCTGAAAGGCACCGCGCGGCAGTCGGTGGAGCCGCAATTGGCCGCGGGACGCGATGTGCTGTTGGAGATCGATTGGCAGGGCGCGCAACAGGTGCGCAAGCATGTGCCCGACGCGATCGGCGTGTTCATTCTGCCGCCGTCGCGCGAAGCGCTGGAAGAACGCATGCGCAAGCGCGGTCAAGACACCGAAGCCACCATCGCCACGCGTTTGGCGAACGCGCGCGAAGAAATGTCGCACTACGGCGAGTTCGAGTACGTCATCGTCAACGAAGTGTTCGACACCGCGGTCGACGAGATGTGCGCGATCTTCACCGCCAGCCGGCTACGGCGCGATGCGCAGGCCGAACGTCATCGCGAATTGATCGACGGCTTGCTGGCGACAGCCCCGCGCTGAGCGCATCGCGCCGACGGTATCGCGCGTGACGATCCGCGCATCGTCGCCGCGCGCGACCCCATCCGAACGCCGCAAAACACAACGGGCCGTCTTTCGACGGCCCGTTGTGCGATACGGAGGTTGCAGTACGGAGGTTGCGTGGTGCTGGTAACGCTTCGGAACGTCCGACGACGCCTCAGACCATGACGGACTTCGGCTTCGTCTGGGTTTCGTCTTTCTGAACCGGGGAATCGATGCCGTCGGTCCGCTGCGGGTTCTGCTGCGGCGCGGCCGCCGTTTCCTGTCGCTTCGCGTCGACCATCCGCGTGCTTTGATCGATGGTCTGCGACGTGGCTTGATTGACGTCGAGGAACGCGCGCTTGGCGTCGGGCGCCCAAGGATCGGCGCCCTGCACCGCGATCAAACCTTCGCCGTTCTTACTGCGCGTGACGTGATCGATCTGGCTCAGACCCGACAGCTTGGCATCGGTCGCCAACGCCGCCGCCGCACGCTCCATCTCTTCGCGCGACTTGAAACCGCCGTTCGGGCCGAGTTGCTCCAGATTGGCGAGCGCCTGCGTGTAGAGCGGGTTGTCCGGGTGACCGGGCTGACTGATCTGCGGCCGTTGCGGAGCCTGCTCCGGCGGCGCGCGATCGGGCGATGTCGGCGAAACCGGCTGTTGCGGATTATGACCGGTGGGCGCGTCCGGCGTTGTGGGCTGCGCGGGCGGCGCGCGGTCGGGCGTTGTCGGCGAAACCGGCTGTTGCGGGTTGTGACCGGTGGGCGCGTCCGGGTTCGTGGGCTGCGCGGGCGGCGCACGGTCGGGCGAGGTCGGCGGAACCGGCTGCTGCGGGTTGTTGCCGGCGGGCGCGTCCGGGGTCGTGGGCTGCGGTGCGGGCTGCTGCGGTTGCGCAGGCGCCGGTTGCGTCTGCGCATCGGCGGTCAAACTGATGCCCAGTGCGCGCGCGGTGTTCTGGCCGACGATGCCGTCGTCGGTCAAACCGTTCGCGCGCTGGAACGCGCGCACCGCGTTTTCGGTGTTCTGGCCGAACTTGCCGTCCGTGCCCTGGGTGTCGAAGCCGCGCTCGGTCAGCGCCCGCTGCAGTTCCTCGACCTTCGGGCCGCGGTCGTTGCGGTTAAGCACGCCGTCGGAGAGCGGGTCGCGCCCGCCGGGCGCGCGGTCGATGTACGGCTGCGTCGGGTCGCCGCTCAACGCGCGGTAGGCGTCGTTCGGATTCATTCCGCCGCGGATGTTTTCCTGATACTGATCGCGCATCTGGTTGAGCGCGCGGCCGACTTGATCGGCGCTGATCGAGGCGCTATTGCCGGCGGAGTCGCCGTCGTAAACGCTGCGCCCGGTGCGCGGGTCGGCGATGCTGGCGAATTCGCGCGCCAACGCCAATTGCGCGGACTGCAGGCCCTCGGGGCCGCTGGTCTGCCCGGTGATGTAGTCGCGCACCTGCGGACGTTTTTCGTCGATCAAGTAATCCGCGAACATGCGCTCCTGCAATTGCGGGGTGAAGCGCTCGTTCGGGTCGATGCCGAGGTTGTTCACCGCTTCGCGGAACGTGCCCGGAATCATCTGGTACTTACCGACCGCGAACAGTCTGTCCGGATCGCCTCTCTCCAGATCCTGACGACGCATCACTTCGCCCACGGTCATCTGCGAGAAGTCGATGGTGGCGCCGCCGGAGTCGCCGGCGCGACCGCGATTGAACGAGCCGTAGCCGCCCTCGCCCGAGGAGATCAGCGCGCCGAGCGGATTGCTCGGGCCGAAATCGTTGGGGCCACCGCGCACGGCGCCGTTGGTGGGGCTGTCGGGTTGCGCAGGTTGCGCCGGCTGCTGCGGTTGCGCGGGCTGCTGCGGCTGGGCCGGTTGTTGCGGCTGCGCGGGTTGCTGCGGCTGGGTCTGCGCGTCGGCCGTGAGGCTGATACCGAGGGCGCGCGCGGTGTTCGCGCCGACCACGCCGTCGTCGGTCAAACCGTTCGCGCGCTGAAACGCACGCACCGCGTTCTCGGTGTTCTGGCCGAACTTGCCATCCGCGCCCTGCGTGTCGAAGCCGCGTTGGGTCAGCGCACGCTGCAATTCCTCGACCTTCGGGCCACGGTCGTTACGATTGAGCAGGCCGTCGGCGAGCGGATCGGCGTTGCCTTGACCTGGATTGGTGCGGCCATCTTGCCCCTGACCGGGCTGGATGCGACCGCTGGCCATATCGTTGATGTACTGCTCGAACACGCGCGGGGGCGCTTCCACATGCGCGTGGATCGAACCGGGGCTGCCGGTGTCGCCCATCCGACCGATGGTTTGGCCGTACGAGACGAACGTGCCCTCGGGCGGCTGACTGCCCTGCGCCATGTGCAGCGACTGCGCCAGCACATTGCCTTGCGCGTCGCGAATCTGCACCGTGTTCCACGGATCGTTCAAGCTGTGGATATAGCCCGCGACCGGCGAAGGAATGGTCGGCGGATCGACGATGAAATCTTTCTTCACATGCGGTTCGCTACGGCCGCGGGTGCGCACCTCTTCCAACTCGCCGTCGATCGTCTGGTATTCGCGGCCGGCTTCGCGGCCCGCGCTGGGGTGATGCTTCTCGAGATCGTCGTAGCTGTTGACGCGTTCGACACGGCCACCGACGCTTTCGGTGATGACGTAATTCGGCATTGCGGCTCTCCTTGTGAAGACGATGTGTTGAAGACGGTGAACTTGAGACGGTGCGGTAAGACGAGGTAGCGAGACGGCGTTCGAAGCGCCGATGAGATCAAGGGCTCGGGGGCTCCGGATCGCCGGTCAGCGTCCAACATCCCCCGCGGGTTTCGAAGCGATACGAGTTGCCTTCGGACATGCCGTAAGCGAAGCGCACGATGCGCACGTTCGCGGAGGGCGACTCGACCTTCACCGGCAGCGCGGCGGCATCCACGGCGCCGGTCGAATCCTCATGTCGGTACGCGCCATCGCGATAGACCATATCGAAATCGCGATACGCGTCCGCCGCGACATACACCGTGCGCGAAGCGTCGTTGCCCGCGTCGTCGGTGTACAACTCGCCGACCTCCACGACCGGCGCCGTAAACGTGCGGCGCACCGTTTGATCGGCAGCGAAACGCTTCAGGAAGGCATCGAAGTCTTCGGCCGGGCACGCCGAGGCGGCGGCGGACGATGCGGGACGCAAGTCCCACGAACGGACCGCGAACGTCGATTCCTCGCCGGACACGTTCCAGCGTTCGTACGGGCCATAGGCACTCACGCGCAGGCGCTGGCCGTTGGCCGGGTCGGCGAACCACAACAAACAGGCGCCATCGCCGCTACAGCTTTCGGTTTCGGGCAACGCGCCGCAGACGCGGGCCTCGCCGCCGACGTTTTCCCAGCAGGCGGGATCGCGCAGCGGGACCCAGCCGGCCGCGAGCACCGCCTCGCGCAACCGCGCATAGGGCATGTTCTGCGATAAGCCGGAAAGGAACGCGGGCGCTGCATCCGTCTTGACTTCGACGACGGCAGCAGGCGTCTGCGCGGCCGGCGTTTTGGCATCGGCGGGCGCGGAAGCCGCCTGCGCGACGGCGGTCGCGTCGGGCGCTTGGCGACAGGCGGCAAGCACGAACATGCTCATCGACAGGGCCAGGCCCAGGACGATCGGACGGAACGGCTGCGGGCGGCGAACGGACGGCGTCATGGAACTCCTCGAAATCGAAAGGGCGGGGAACGAACAGCATGCGCGAAGCGAGGCTTCGGCGCAGCCGTCGCCCTGTCGTTACCCGCGCGCGGACGCGCGAGCGAACGGGCCGAGAGAAAACGGGAGTGCGTCTTGGCGCGAGAAGGGCCTCATGCCCGGCGCGCATGCGGGGGAGCTGGCGCGCGCAACCGCGAAACTCGCGGACGGTCCCGTGTGAAAGCGAACGATGGAAAGGTCGGACGCGCGTCGGCATGCGTTCGTGGGTCGGCCCAAGCGTGGGCGACGAACGGCGGCGGCAGCGTCGGAAACAGGGAAGGCGGCGGCTGGACCTGCCTTCAGCTGGGCAGCGCCAAGCGCGTCGCAAAGACACCCCGGACGACCCGATGGCACGGAAACCCGAAGGCTCCCGCGATTTACGGCAGTGGCCACTGCCTGCAAGCTCGTATCAGCCATGACAACCTCTGATGGATACGATCGATTAGGTTTTGGCGCCCTCCTGGAAGGACGCACGGGGAAGTCGCTTGGATTTCGCCCGATGCCGCCAATGTTCCACAAGACGGCAGGTGTCCGCAAGTGCGGCGAGGCCTCGATGGCGAACGTTTTTCGACCCTGGCGCGGCAATCGGCCCCGGCGCGCCGCCGCTGAACGGGGACGCCGGCACGGGCGCCAGCATCGCCCCAAAACAGCGGGCCGTCTTTCGACGGCCCGCTGCGCGACACGGAGGTTGCAGTACGGAGATTGCGTGGTACGGGTAACGCTTCGGAACGCCCGGCGACGCCTCAGACCATGACGGACTTCGGCTTCGTTTGGGTGTCGTCTTTCTGGACCGGGGTGTCGATCCCGTCCATCCGCTGTTGGTTCGGCTGCTGCGCGTTGGTCTGCTCGGGCTTCTTCGCATCGGCCATCCGAGTGCTTTGGTCGATCGATTGCGTCGTCGCCTGACTCATATCGATGAACGACCGCTTCGCCTCCGGGGCCCACGGGTCGTTGCCTTGGATCGCGATCAGCCCTTCGCCGTTCTTGCTCGGTTTGATGTGGTCGATCTGCGTCAACCCCGTCATCTTGGCGTCCGCCGCCACCGACGCCGCCGCGCGCTCCATCTCGTCGCGCGACTTGAAGCCGCCGTTCGGACCCAGTTGTTCCAGGTTCGACAGCGCCTGCGTGTACAGCTTGTTGTCGGGATGCTTCGGATCGTTGATCTGCGGCGTTTGCGGCGTCGGCGCGGCGGGTTCCCGCGGCGTGCGGTCGACTGGCGTCTCATGCCCGGTCGCGCTGGTCGGTCTGTCGGGAGCGGGCTGCACGGGCGCGCGTTCTTGCGGGGCACGCTCCATCTGTTCTTTCCGCGTCAGCGACTCGCCGACCTTGTCCAGCGTGGCCTTGTCGGCGATACCCGTTTCCGGCATACCGTTCGCTTTCTGGAACGCCGACACGGCCGCTTGCGTGTTGCCGCCGTATTCGCCGTCGACTTTCAGCGGCTTGCCGTCCGCGCCTTTGTATCCCAGCTCGTTCAGACTGGTCTGGAAGCCGCGCACGTCCGGGCCCTTCTCGCCCGGCTTGAGTTCGCCGTCCGCCGCGGCGTGACGGGTCATGCCCTTATCGACCAGACGCATCGTGTCTTTGTCGGCGACGCCGGTGACTTGCAGGCCGTTTTCGCGCTGGAACTGCTCCACCGCTTGCTTCGTGCGGCCACCGAAGTCGCTGTCGGGTTTCAATTTGTTGCCGGCGGCATCGGTGTAGCCCAGATCGCTCAGGCGCGTCTGCAGTTGTTCCACCTGCGCGCCCTTATCGCCTTGCTTGAGTTCGGTCTTCGCCGCGGCCGGGGAATCCAGATCCTTCGCGCCCTTCAAGTAAGGCATCGGATCGACCGCGACGCCGTTCTGGCGGATCTCGAAGTGCAGATGCGTATCGCCCGCTTTCGGCGTGTTGCCGGTGCGGCCCATGGTGCCGATGACTTCGATGTCTTCGGGGACTTTCTGCCCGACTTTGGCGTTGATCTTGTCCAGGTGCATGTAGGTCGAGGTCAGGCCATTGCCGTGATCGATCGTCACCATGTTGCCGGCCGCGCCGTTGTTGGGCTTGACCGCGATCACGGTGCCCGGACGGAACGATTCGATCGGGTCGCCGACCTTGCCTTCGATGTCCACGCCTTTGTGTGTGCGAGTGCCACCGCCGCGCGAGGTGCCGAATTCGCCATGGCCTTCGCCCGGCTTGTCGGCGTCGTTGATCTTGAAATTACCTGGGGCCGGCCAATTGAGGCCGTTGCCTTGCGTCGGCGAGGTGGGCTCGGGATTGGGCTGGGCCTTGGCGGGCGCGTTCTCTCTCAGCGCCTTGAGCGTGTCCGGTCCGGCTTCGCCATCGACCTTCAAACCGCGCGTACGTTGGTATTCGCGTACGGCCGCCTCAGTCTGCTGACCGAAATCGCTGTCGGCCGTGAACGGTTTGCCGTTGACCTGGGTGATGCCGGCTTTGATGATCTGTTCCTGCATGGCTTTCACCGCAGGGCCCTTCTCACCGCGCTCCAAGACGCCGTCGGCCATCGCGTCGGCGGGTTTCGTGGATTGCCCGCCTCCAGGGCTTTGGCCCTGGCCGCCCGGATTGGGTTGAATCTTGCCGAGTTGCTCCAGGTAGCCCTGGTCGATCTTGCGCTCCCATTCCTTTGTCGTTTCTCGACGATCGGCCAAACCGTTGGTGCCGCCGTTGATGCCTATCGTCACTCGGCGAACTTCATCCCCTCCGGGTTCCAATCTGCCTGTGCTGACGACGCGATCCTTCCAATATTGGACAGCGATTTTCGCCGCAATCTCCGGTTCGGCCGCCAAGTTGGGATTGTTGACCAGGTCGACACCCAGTTTATTGCCCATGGTTTCGTAGGCTTCACGACCGGTCAACTGAGTGAATCCGCGGCCGCGATACGTCCAGCCGTCGCCTTCCTGGGTGTTGCCGAGATTCTTAGCGCCCCAAGCGCCGCCATACACCGCGTTGCCGACGCTCTCTTGCCCGCCCGCAGTGATCGCTCGCGCCTCTTCGATGGTGTTCAACCCGTTGCGGCCGTTCGGCGGCGAATTTTCGGGGCCGAAAATCGCCAACAACCTCTCCGGCTTGTAATTCAGATTCTCGGTCATCCTGCCGAAGTTGGTGCTTTCATGTTGCATCTGCCCCATGAACAGCGCGAGCTCGCGTTTGTCGGTGATTCCCGACCGCATCGCTTCCCTCAACAAAAGATCGGCATTTTCCTTCGACATATCGTCCCCCTCTCTGGGTTGGCTGTGCTGCGCATGAAACAACGTTGGTTACGGATCAGTCGAAGGGAATGCCGCTCTCTTCGATGCGGCGGTCGCGTTCCCACTTCAACGTCAAGCCGATCAAGTCCATGTCGTCGCTTTCGACGACGGTGCCGGGATCGCATTGCTGGATTTCGTACGCCTTTTTGAAGTCGTTCTTGAAAACCGCGACGCCTTGATTCGCCAGGCCTTCGGTGCCGGAAATCGAGTAGACGGCATGGGTGCCCGCGGCGGTTTCGAAGGAATAGGCGTAGCCCCCCGTACCGCCGGCGAAGATCAGGCGCGCGCGTTTGAAATCCGACATGGAGTGCGCGCGCGCTTTCGGATAGACCAGTTCCAGCGCACCCTGGGCGCCGTATGCGTAGTAAACGTATCCGGCGGTTGCCGAAGCGTCCGCGGACGCGCACATGGACGCGATTTTCTTGCTGCCTTCCAGCGCGCACGAAAAGATCACACGTTCGCCACCCGCGCAAAGCGAGGGCTTCATGTCCGCAGGGGCTGTCGCCGCGAGGTCTGTCGCGGCCGTCACGGTCGGCTTCGCCGCATCGGTCGGCGCGCTCGGCTGTACGTCCGCTTGAGGTTCGGTGGCCTCCGTCGGAGTCTCGGCGGAGGTCTCGCTCTGTCGCTGGCAGCCCGCGAGCGCGAACGCCGCGCACGCGACGGCGGCGCCGAACCGCGATCGGATACGGAGATCGAGCAGTCGGCGATGCAGGCTCATCGCGCCCTCGCCCCGGAGATTCGATCGCCGAGCGGAGACGATCTCAAGGCATATTCGAGAACGACGCCATGCGCACACGCGAACGAACGCTCGGCGGCGAGGGACTGGGTGGTGGGGTTCCAAAAACGCTTGCGCAGCCCGTTCGGGCTTTGGGAACGAACGCTCCGCGTACGACGCATCGGCATCGCGGAAGCCTCGGCGCCTGGACGGGATGCCGTCCGGCGTATTTCGGCAGTGGCCACTGCCCGCAAGCTCGTATCAGCCATGACAACCTCTGATGGATACGATCGATTCGGATTTTGGCGCCTTTGGAGAGCGCGCGGGGGAACGTTTGGATTCCGCCCGATGTTTTCAATCTCCCACAAGTCGATCCGCCTCCGCAAGTGTGGCGAAGCCGCGATGGCGCACGTTTTTCGGCCCTGGGCGGGCGTCCGCTGTGGGCGTGCGATGGCTGCGCGGGGGCACCGACACAGAACGACGGCATAAGTGCCTGCCTCGCCCAAAAACAACGGGCCGTCTTTCGACGGCCCGTTGCGCGACACGGAGGTTGCAGTACGGAGATTGCGTGGTACGGGTAACGCTTCGGAACGCCCGACGACGCCTCAGACCATGACGGACTTCGGCTTCGTTTGGGTTTCGTCTTTCTGGACCGGCGTATCCATCATCTCGTTCCGCGGCTGGTTCGGCTGCGGCGCGACGGTCTGATCCGGCCGCTTCGCATCGGCTATCCGGGTGCTTTGATCGACCGACTGATTCGCGGCTTGGCTCACGTCGAGGAACGCGCGCTTGGCGTCGGGCGCCCACGGGTCGTTGCCTTGCACCGCGATCAAGCCTTCGCCGTTCTTGCTGCGCGTGACGTGATCGATCTGCGTCAAACCGCTCAACTTCGCATCGGCGGCCAAAGCGCCGGCCGCACGCTCCATCTCGTCGCGCGACTTGAAGCCGCCGTTCGGGCCCATTTGCTCCAAGTTCGACAGCGCTTGGGTGTAGAGCTTGTTGTCCGGATGGCCGGCTTGGTTGATCTGCGGCGTCTGCGTCGTGGGAGCCGCAGGCTCGCGCGGGGTGCGGTCGGGCGTGTGATCGTGGCCGGTCGGCGGCTGAGTGGCGGCGGGTTGGTCGGTCGTTCTCGCCGCCGGGGCACGCGGGGGATCTTGCGGCGCGACGCCGGTGATGCGCGCATCGGCATCGATCTTCGGCTCGAACTTCGCCACCTGACCGACGCGCTCCAGCGTCGTCTTATCGGCGGTGCCGGTCTGCGGCAAACCGTTCGCTTCCTGGAACTTGCGGACGGCTTCCCGCGTGTTGTCGCCGAAATCGCCATCGACCTTCAGCGGCTTGCCGTCTTGGCCGGTCATCTTCAGATCGATCAGGTTTTGCTGCAGGCCGCGCACGTCCGGGCCCTTCTCGCCCGGCTTGAGTTCGCCGTCGGCCGCGGCATGACGCGTCATACCCTTCTCGACCAAGCGCATCGTTTCCTTGTCGGCGACGCCGGTCACCTTCATGCCGTTTTCGCGCTGGAACTGCTCGACCGCTTCTTTCGTGCGGTCGCCGAAATCGCTGTCGGGTTTCAGTTTCTTGCCGGCGGCATCGGTGTAGCCAAGATCGCTCAGGCGCGTCTGCAGTTGTTCGACCTGCGCGCCCTTATCGCCGTGCTTGAGCTCGGTCTTCGCGGCGGCCGGGGAATCCAGGTCCTTCGCGCCCTTCAGATAGGGCATCGGATCGACGGCTTCGCCGTTCTTGCGGATTTCGAAGTGCAAATGCGTATCGCCGGCTTTCGGCGTGTTGCCGGTGCGGCCCATGGTGCCGATGACTTCGATGTCTTCGGGCACCTTCTGCCCGACCTTCGCATGGATCTTGTCCAGATGCATGTAGGTCGAGGTCAGACCATTGCCGTGATCGATCGTCACCATATTGCCGGCCGCGCCGTTGTTGGGCTTCACCGCGATCACGGTGCCGGGGCGGAAGGATTCGATCGGGTCGCCGACCTTACCCTCGATGTCCACGCCCTTGTGCGTGCGGGTACCGCCGCCGCGCGACGTGCCGAACTCGCCGTGACCTTCGCCCGGCTTGTCGGCATCGTTGATCTTGTAGTTGCCGGGGGCGGGCCAATTCGATTGGTTCTGCGCGGGTTTCGGGTCCTGTGTTTGTCCGCCCGCGCCTGGGCTTTGACCCTGACCGCCCTGGCCGAGCGGCTGCACGCCGACTTCCGGGATGCTGATGTTGCGATACTTCGTATCCCAATATTTGACGAAGGTTTCGCCCATCTGCTTGTCGGGAAGCCGCTTGAATTCTTCCATCGACATGCCCGTCACTTGCTGGATATCGCGAGCGGACACGTTGTTGAGAATGTGCGGCCGCGTATCCGAGCGCGTGAAGCTGCCGGTGGCGATGCCCGCCTGGATCGAGTGATAGCCGGCGCTGCCCTGCTGGTGCGCCATGTACATGTCCAGGCCGTTCGGCTGCGGCTGGCCCGACAGATAAGGCTGCCCGGTCTTTGCGTGATGCGACGTCAGGTTGCTCTTGTTGTCCAGGTACAGACGCGCCGCGGCATCGGTGTTGGCGACCGCATCCAATTCCCGGCCCGAGATCCCGTACTGCGCGGCCGTGGACGGAACGAATTGGAACAAGCCCTTCGCGCCATTCGGGCCGCGGCTCGCCTGTTCGTCGAATCTGCCGCCCGTTTCGATGTAAGCGAATCGCAAGAAATCGTCTTTAGGAATCCCTCGTTCCTGAGCTTCTCTCTGGATGATCCCCAGCACTTGCTGCTTCGAATAATCTGTAGCCATACGGATACCCCCCTTCTCGATTGTCGATCAACCTAAATACGCACGATTATTTTTGCGACTGCACATACGCGCCGGAACTTGCGGAATAGACGTAACCGATCGCATCCGCGGCCCCGAGCTTACGGGCCTGACCATCGTTGCCGAGCGCAGTGCCCGAGCGGATCACCGAAATATCCGGAAACCCGGTCTGCGCATTCGACGTGAACTTCAATTCGCCTGTGCTTGCCGTGCATGCCGCGCCGGACACGGTCTTGCCTTCGTCGGTGCAACCGGCATTGTCGTTTTCGCCGGTGTAAAGACTGCCTAAGTATTTCCACGCACGGGCGCCGGCATCGAAAGCGAACACTTCGGCGGTATGCATTTCGATGCCGCCCATCTCGGTATGCCACGCGGGTACGGCAAGCAGGTAGCGCTGGGCGTTGTCGACGAATTCGACCGCAGAGCCGCCCGGTTCGACAGCCGGCGCTTGATCGTTCGCGCCGAACGACCCGATGCCTTTGGCGGTCGCGACTTTCTGCCATTGCGAGCCGTTCAACGCATAAGTGACGTGCGAAACCGATACCTGTCCCTCCGGCGCGTCGGTTTGATCGCTCGTGGACGGCGCCTGCTCGGCCAGGGAATACGCAAAACCGACGTGATAGCGTTGATCGCCCAGCACGAAGGTGCGGCCGAACCAGTATTCGCCGCCGCCGGCGTTTCCGAAGAGATCGGCGACGACAGTGCCCTTGGAGGGCGCGGCGACATCGGCTTGCGGCGCTTGCGGCTGGATCGCAGTCGGTGCCTCAGTGGTCGCCACCGTCGCTTGCGGCGTTTTTTCGTTCTTGCACCCCGAAAGCGGCGCGCACAAACACGCGGCGAACGCCAACGTCAGAAACCACCGCTTGTTTTGGATGCCGATTTTCATACGCCCTTATCGATGACCGTATTCATCGAACACCACACTGCCGAGGTGCCGGCAACACGCTGAAGATGAGAAGGAAGGGCGATGGGCCTTGTCGAAGGCATATGCGAGAAGCCTCGCATCCGTAGAGACCGACTGGCGCAGAGAGCGCCTGGGTGCTTTACGGGCCGGCGATGAGAGCCGGCATGTTTCGGCAGTGGCCACTGCCTGCAGTCTCGTATCAGCCATGAAATGCCTCTGATGGATACGACTGTTGATTCAAGTTGTAGGCGCCTCACCGAGGCGAGTCGCCGAGCCTAGGGCCGCTAAAAAAGCGGTCTATAGGCCTAGGCTAAGGTATACCACGAAATATTCGCACCGTGTCAACGAGGCCTGGGCTGTCTCGATGCGGCCAATGAAATCAGCGACTTGCGACCTCCTCGTTGCAAACCGGCAGCATCGAGCCTCGATCGAATCGCTGCCTCGGCGCGGCCGAACCGAGCGCCGCGATCGGCGCTCGATCGACGCCTCGCGCCTCAACGCACTTCCGCGACTTCCACCCCGTCCAGACCGGCGGCGAGGGTCCGGGCGTCGCCGCCTTGGGCCAGCTTGATCTTGAGGCGGACCTCGTTTTGCGAGTCGGCGTAGCGCAGGGCGTCTTCGTAGCTGATCTCGCCGGCTTGGTACAGCTCGAACAGGGCCTGATCGAAGGTCTTCATGCCCAGGTTGGTGGATTCCTTCATCACTTCCTTGAGCTTGTGGATCTCGCCGTCGCGGATGTAGTCCTGCACCAGCGGCGTGCCGAGCAGGATTTCCATCGCCACCTTGCGGCCTTTGCCGTCGGGGGTCGGAATGAGCTGCTGCGCGACCACGCCCTTGAGATTCAGCGAGAGATCCATCAGCAACTGGCCGCGACGGTCTTCGGGGAAGAAGTTGATGATGCGGTCCATCGCCTGGTTGGCGTTGTTGGCGTGCAGGGTACACAGCACCAAGTGGCCGGTTTCGGCGAAGGCGATGGCGTAGTCCATGCCCTCGCGAGTGCGCACCTCGCCGATCATGATCACGTCCGGCGCCTGGCGCAGGGTGTTCTTCAGCGCGTTCTCCCAACTGTCGGTATCGATGCCGACTTCGCGTTGGGTGATGATGCAGCCTTCGTGTTTGTGCACGAATTCGATCGGGTCTTCGATCGTGATGATGTGGCCGCTGGAATTCATGTTGCGGTAGCCGATCATCGCCGCCAGCGAGGTCGATTTACCGGTGCCGGTGGCGCCGACGAAGATGATGATGCCGCGCTTGGTCATCGCCAGGGTTTTGATGATCGGCGGCAGCGCCAGCTCTTCGACGGTCGGAATCTTCGATTCGATGCGGCGCAGCACCATGCCGACTTGGTTGCGCTGGTAGAAGCACGAGACGCGAAAGCGACCGACGCCGGAGACGCCGATCGCGAAATTGCATTCGTGGGTCTTTTCGAATTCCTCGCGCTGCTGCGGCGTCATCACGTTCAGCACCAGATCGCGACTTTGCTGCGGTGTGAGCGGGTTCTGGGTGATCGGCGCCAACTTGCCGTGGACTTTCATCGCCGGCGGCATACCGGCGGTGATGAACAAGTCCGACGCCTTTTGGTGCGCCATCAGCTTGAGATAGGAGGTGAAATCGATGGTGCTCATGGTGCGCTCCGTGGGAGCCGGGAATAGGGAATCGAGAATCGGGAATCGTTAAAAGCGGTCATCGGGACATGAGGCGAATCGGGAAGCGGGGGTCTGGCTTCAAACTATTCCCGATTCCCCATTCCCCATTCCCGGCTACTCGAACAAGCGCTTCTCTTTCGCGTAGATCTTCGCCTGCTGGCGGGTGATCAGACTGCGTTTGACCAAGTCCTGCAGATGCTGGTCGAGGGTCATCATGCCGTAGTTCTGGCCGGTCTGAATCGACGAATACATCTGCGCGACTTTGTCCTCGCGGATCAGGTTTCGGATCGCGGGCGTGCCGACCATGATTTCCCAGGCCGCGGTACGTCCGCCGCCCACTTTCTTCAGCAGCGCCTGCGAAATCACCGCGCGCAAGCTTTCCGAGAGCATCGAACGCACCATCGGTTTTTCGCCGGCGGGGAACACGTCGATGATGCGGTCGATGGTCTTGGCCGCGGAGCTGGTGTGCAGGGTGCCGAACACCAAGTGGCCGGTTTCGGCGGCGGTCAGCGCGAGGCGAATGGTTTCCAAATCGCGCAACTCGCCGACGAGGATGTAGTCGGGGTCTTCGCGCAACGCCGAGCGCAAGGCTTCGTTGAAGCCGTGGGTGTCGCGGTGCACTTCGCGCTGGTTGATCAGGCATTTCTGCGAGGTGTGCACGAATTCGATCGGGTCTTCGACCGACAGGATGTGCGCGTACTCGTTTTTGTTGATGTGATCGAGCATCGCCGCCAGGGTGGTGGACTTGCCCGAACCGGTCGGGCCGGTCACCAGGATCAAGCCCTGCGGCTGGTCGATCAGTTCTTTGAAGATCGGCGGGCAGCCCAGGTCTTCGAGCGTCAGCACTTCCGAGGGAATGGTACGGAACACCGCACCCGCGCCGCGGTTCTGGTTGAAGGCGTTGACGCGGAAACGAGCGAGGCCCGGGATCTCGAACGAGAAATCGACTTCGAGGAATTCTTCGTAGTCGCGGCGCTGCTTGTCCGACATGATGTCGTAGACCAGCGCGTGGACCTGTTTGTGGTCCAGCGCCGGGATATTGATGCGGCGCACGTCGCCATCGACCCGGATCATCGGCGGCAAGCCGGCCGACAGGTGCAGGTCGGAGGCTTTGTTCTTGACCGAGAATGCCAGAAGTTCGGCGATATCCATGCAAGCTCCCCGTGTTGCGGAATTTGAAAAACCGGGCCGAGTATAGCCCCGTCTCCGGCCAGGGGCGTGTGATGGCCTTTACACTGTGATGGCGCGACATCGACCGCCGATGCGTCCCGCGCGCGCCCCGCATACCGTCCGCACACCGTCTTACGAGCCCCCACATGCCCGCTTCGCAGGTTTCCGGCACCGCCACGCCCCCATCGAGCGCCGATGCGCTAGACACGATCTTGGGCGGCATCGCCGAGGCGAGCGCGGATGCGGTCCGGGCCGTTCCGGCGCGCTTGCTGGCGGTGAGCAAGACCCGCGACGCGGAGGAGATCGCCACACTGGCCGACGCCTGGGCCGCGCGCGGCGACGGCGGCGCGCTGGCGTTCGGCGAGAACTACGTGCAGGAAGCGCTCGCGAAGCAACCCGCCCTGGCCGATCGCGGCCTGGAGTGGCATCTGATCGGCCATCTGCAGTCGAACAAGGCCAAAGAAGCGGCTGCGGCCTTCGATTGGGTGCAAACGGTGGATCGCCCGAAATTGGTCGCGGCCCTGGCCGCGCATCGGTCGCCGGAGCGCCTGCCGCTGAACGTGCTGATCCAGGTGAACATCGACGACGAAGCCAGCAAGCACGGCTGTGCGCCGGGCGCGGTAGACGCACTGGCGGCCATGATCGCCGCCGAGCCGCGACTGCGGCTGCGCGGCCTGATGGCGATTCCCGCCCCCGACCCGGACATGAGCCGGCGTCGCGAGGCGTTTCGTCGCATGCGCGGTCTGCACGACGCCCTCGCCGCGCGCTACCCGTCGGTGGACACCTTATCGATGGGCATGAGCGAGGACTACGCCCTCGCCATCGCCGAAGGCGCCACGCTGGTGCGCGTGGGCACGGCCTTGTTCGGACCTCGCGCCGCCGCCGCGAAATCGGCCGCCCGGCAGGAGTCCGCGACGCCATGATCGAAGGCCGCATCGTCTTTCCCGGCAATCCATGGCCCGAGGGCCATCCGATCGAGGCCTTCGAGTGGACCGCGCGGCTCGTCGATAGCGACCTGTGGTTCGACCTGCATCTGCATTCCGCCGCTTACGACAGCGAACGCGAGATCGACGACGGAGACGACGAGGAGGATTCCGATTGGGAAGCGCCCGGCGTCTGGGGCAATTACCACCGCTGCACCTTGTCTTCGACGTTTTGGGGCGACTCCGGCGGCTTCCGGGTCTGCGCGTTCGAGGATTTTTCTCCGGCCTGGCTGGACGGCCGGGCATTCGGCGTCGATCCGGTCGATGGCGAAGTCGACGACGAAGACCGCGCGTTCAATCTGTATCTGCTCGGCCACGACAGCGCGGCGAACCATCGCATCGAATTCCGCCGACTGGGCGATTCGGACCGTTTCGACATCCGCTGGACCGGCGACATCGCCTTGACCTACACCGGAAACACGGCGCTCGAACATCGATTCGAGGCCACGATTCGCGGCGTTCCCTGCCCCGACCTCGCGGCACTCGCGCGCTGACGCCCCTTTCGCCCACACGACGATCCCCATGACCACCGCACCCGCAACACCGAACGACACCACCATCGCCTTCATCGGCGGCGGCAACATGGCGCGCAGCTTGATCGGCGGTTTGATCGCGCGTGGCGCCGATGCCGCCGGCCTGCATGTCGCCGAGCCGGTGGACCCGCTGCGCGATGCGCTGGCCCACGATTTCGGCGTGGCCGTCCACACCACCGCCGTCGCCGCCGCCACGGATCGGCAAGTGTGGTTGCTCGCGGTGAAACCGCAGGTGATGCGCGAGGTGTGCGAGACGCTAGCGGAGCTCGCCCAGTGGCAGCGCCCGCTGGTGGTCTCCATCGCCGCCGGCATCACGACGGCGCAATTGAAACGCTGGCTCGGCCAGGAGATCGCCATCGTGCGCGCCATGCCGAATACGCCCGCGCTGCTCGGTGCCGGCGTCACCGGCCTGTTCGGCAGCGCCGAAGTGAACGCCGACGGCCGCGAACGCGCCACCCGCCTGCTCGCCAGCGCCGGCAAAACCGTGTGGATCGACGACGAAACGAAGATGGACGCCGTCACCGCGACCTCCGGCAGCGGCCCGGCCTACGTGTTTCTGCTGGCCGAAGCGATGGAAGCCGCCGCCATCGCCGAAGGCCTACCGGCCGACGCCGCGCGCACGCTCGTGCTGCAAACCGTCCTCGGCGCTGCACGCATGCTGACCGAATCGGGCGAAGACCCTGCCGAACTCCGTCGTCGCGTCACCTCGCCGGGCGGTACCACGCAAGCGGCAGTCGAAACGTTCGAGGCGGGTGGTTTTCGCGCCCTTGTTGCGCAGGCGATTCGTAATGCGACCGAACGTGGCCGGCAGTTGTCGGCGGCGAATGACTGAGGAGATTCATGATGCGCACGCTGGTTCGATCGATCTCGCTCTTGGCCTTCGTGGGCGCGCTCGCGAGTTGCAACGGCGACGCCCCGAAACCCGCGAAATTGGCCGATGCGCCGCAGGAAGCGGTCAGCCGCGTCGGCGACGTGACCGTTCGCGCCAATGTGCTGCCCACCGCATCGCTCGGCGAAGCGATGGCGAAGCAGTACGGCATCGCGCGCGAGGACGACCGTGTGATGCTGCTGGTCTCGGTGCGGCAAGGCCCCGAGGGACAAGACACCGCGGTACCCGCGCGCATCGAAGCGAAGGTGTCGAACCTGCAGGGCCAACATCGCGGTATCGAGATGCGCGAACTGCGTACCGGCGATTACGTGGATTACGTCGGCACCGCGACCGTGTCGCCGCCGGATACGCTGCGCTTCGAATTGGAGATCATCCGCGAAGGCGGCGCGCGTTCGACGATGACGTTTTCGCGGGAATTCGCGGCGCGATAACTGGCGTCGCGCGGATCGCGACAGTTTCGTCGCAAGAATGCGCCGAATCGCGCAGCCGCTTTCACCGCGAATAGGCGAACACGGATAGCCAGCAGCGAACGCCTAAGCTCGCCGCCCTGCCCACGCCCGCACGATCTTCGCGATCTCGCGCACGCCATCGGTCAACGCCGCGGGGCCGGGCTGCAGAATGATCGGCGATTTGATTTCGTGCAATTCGCCGTCGCGCACGGCGGGAATCGCGTCCCATCCAGGACGCGCGGCGACTTTCTCCGGGCGGAATTTCTTGCCGCACCACGAGCCGAGAATGATGTCGGGCGCGCGCCGAATCACTTCGTCGCTGTCTTCGAGAATGCGATGTTTCGCCAGCGACTGCAGCGCACGTTCGGGGAAAATATCGTCGCCGCCGGCGATGCCGACCAGTTCCGAGACCCAGCGAATACCGCTGATCTGCGGTGTGTCCCATTCCTCGAAATACACCTTCGGCCGTCGCGGCAGCGTCGCAGCGTCGGCAGCGATGGCATCAAGCCCGCGCTTCAACTCGTCGGCATAGGCATTCGCTTTTTCGGCCGCACCGACCAATGCGCCAAGGCGGCGCACATAGTCGAGAATCTCATCCACACTGCGATGATTCGCGATCCACACTTCGACGCCGTGCTTGATCAAGGCCGAGGCGATATCGGCCTGGATATCGGAAAACCCGACGACGAAGTCCGGCCGCAATTTCAGAATCTCGTCGATCTTCGCCGAGGTGAACGCGCTGACTTTCGGTTTTTCCCGCCGCGCCGCGGCCGGTCGCACCGTGAACCCGCTGATACCGACGATGCGATGCGACTCACCGAGCGCGTACAGCGTCTCGGTGGGCTCTTCGGTGAGGCAGACGATGCGTTGCGGACCCATACGGTTGTGGCAGAGTAAGGACAAGGCTTTCAGTGTAGCGGGTCGACGATGCGGCTTTCCTCCCTACTGATCTTCAGTGTGTTCGCGCTCACCGCTTGCGGCATGCCGTCGTCCGACTCTGCGTCGGATTCAGACAGCGGCCTTGTTGCCGATCGCGCCGCGACGCTGTCGTCGCCCAGAACGGGAAGCGATGGAAACGACGGTGCGGCCGTAGACGAGACGTCAAAGCTGTCCGCCACTGAAGAAGATAAGCGAGACGCCGAACCCGATGCGAACGGAGCCTCGACGATGTCGGACGCCGCTGCGGATGCTGCCGCCGAAGCCGCCGCCGCTGCGGCGGATGCTGCGGCCGCGGCAGGGGATGCCGCCGATGCCGCAGGAGCGGTCGCGGAAGCAATGGCAGCGTCTTTGCCGGAAAGCGAAAAGCGGCGTCTGACACAGCAAGAACGCGAGCGAACTGCGCTATTGCTTTCGGTGCGGGTGCGCGATCAGCGAACCGGGCGCCCTGTTGTCGGCGCCATCGTCGAAGGCAGCAAGAGCTCTCGCCCGAGCATGGTCGTCAGGCGCGGCAAGACCGATGCGTCTGGACGCTACGAAGAGCGTCGCTCAATGCCCGGAAGCTTTGAGAAAATCGAAGTACGTTGCCCCACTAGGCTCGATTTCGCCAAGACCCGAAAGATCGGCGAAGCTCCGTTCGTAGTCCGCGGTGCACGTGCCGATGCGACGATCGATGTCGATGCCAGCGTTTGCGTCGAGCCACCGGTGCGCAAAAGTCGTCGTCGTTTTGCCGGCGTCTACTTTTGGGGATTCGAGCAATCGCATTTCTACCCCTGCAACGGCATGCCTGCGGAAGCGGACTATTACGAGTTTCCGGACGGATACTGGGTCTATGCGTTGCCCGTCGTTTACGATGCCCTGCAGCGCACGATGTCGACAGCCCAAAACGAGTGGGGCGCACGCCGGGTCTACGTCGAATGGTTCGGCACTTCCACGGGCCCCGGCATCTACGGGCATATGGCCGGCGCGCTTTATCAGCTCGATGTCGAAGCGCTTTACAAGGTATCGACGAATATCCCGGCGACCTGCAACCCACCCGGCATGCCGGAGTTTCCGATTCCCCCGCCTCCGCCCGAGCCGCCGAAAGGATAGGTCGTCGCTCGTTTTCCGCCCGAACGAAGCGCACGAGATCTCGATCATGAAACCGGACGATTGCGAAGCGCCCGGTTTCGCGGAACGGATGGCGCTCACACGCTAACGCGTTCGCGCTCCACCATCACGGATACAACATCCGCTTCGTCCATACCCCGTCTTCGCCGCGCTCGTAGAGATCGCGTTGATGCAAGCGGAACCGAACTCCGCGCCAGAATTCCATCACCTCGGGGACGACGCGAAAGCCGCCCCAGTGCGGGGGGCGCGGGACATCGCCGCCGTCGAAACGGGCTTGCGCTTCGGCGAAGCGGCGCTCGAACGTTTCGCGGCTGTCCAGCGATTCCGACTGCAGCGAGGCCCAGGCGCCGAGTTGGCTGTCGCGCGGGCGGCTGGCGAAATAGGCGTCGGCTTCGACCGCATCGACCACCTCCACGCGGCCTTCGATACGCGCCTGCACGCCGTCTTCGCCCAGCGCTTTCCAGAAGAACAACAGCGCCGCGCGCGGGTTATCGCGCAGTTCGCGGCCTTTGCGGCTGTCGTGGTTGGTGTAGAACACGAAACCGCGCGGATCATGGCCTTTCAGCAATGCGATACGCGCGGACGGGCGTCCATCGGGCGTGCAGGAGGCGACGGTCATGGCGTTCGGGTCGGGCATGCCGGTGGCGCGGGCCTGCGCGAACAAGTCGTCGAACGTGGCGAGGGCTTCGGCGTAGAGCCGGTCGGGGGCGTCGTTAGAGGTCGTGTTCATTGCGCTATTGTCGCGCGATGGCCGGGGATGCGCATACGACATCGATCAAAATCGCGGCGGGACGCACGGCCTCGCCGCGTATCGGCGCCGGGTTTCGCGTTGGGGTGTTTCCCGCCGCCGTGGTGGGCGCGGCGCTGGACGAAGCGTTGAGCGTCGGCCGCATCTACGCCATCGGCGGGGTGCAGGGCAGCGGCAAATCGACCTTGGCGGCGCAAATGGCCGCGCTCGGTGCGCAGCGCGGGCTGCGGGTGGCGACGCTGTCGCTGGACGACACGTATCTGAGCCTGCGCGAACGCCGACGGCTCGGGCGCGAGGTGCATCCCTTGCTGGCCACGCGCGGGCCGCCGGGCACGCACGATCTCGCCCTCGCCTGCGAAACCCTGGACGCGCTTCGCGAAGGCCGCGCGGTGCGGTTGCCGCGTTTCGACAAACTGCGCGACCGCCGTGTGCCGCCGTCGCGCTGGCCGCTGGCGCGCGATATCGATCTGACGGTGTTCGAAGGCTGGTGCCTGAAGGTGCCGGCGCAGACCGCCACTGCGCTGCGTCGCCCGGTCAATGCGCTCGAGCGCGACGAAGACCCGGACGGCGTCTGGCGACGATTCTGCAACGACGCCCTGGGCCGCGACTATCCCGCGCTTTGGGCGCGACTGCCGCATCTGTTGTGGCTGCAGGCACCGAGCTTCGACCCGGTCGTCGACTGGCGTTGGCGACAGGAACGCAAAGCGCGTGGGCTCGACGCCGCATCGGACGCCGCACCTCGACGAACGCGCGCGGACATCCAGCGCTTCGTGCAGCATTTCGAGCGCGTGAGCCGGCATGCGCTGCGCGTCATGCCGGCGACGGCGGAGCGATGCCTGCGTCTGGACGCGCGGCATCGCGTGCGCGACGCATCGTCGTGACGACGCGTGCGTTAATCGCGCAGGCATCGCGACGATGCACTGCCCGCACGCATCACTCGACGATGAAGCTGACCCGCATGTTGACGCGCCATTCGGTCACATTGCCCTGATCGTCGGTGACGACTTTGGTTTCGTTGACCCACGCGCCTTTGATGTTTTTCACCGATTCGGCGCATTTTTTCAGGCCACTGCGCACGGCGTCTTCGACACCGATGGCGGAGGATGCATTGACTTCGATGATTTTCGCGACGGACATGAGTCGAACCCTCGAGCGTGACGCGCGCGGCGCCGGAACCGTCAGACTACGCCCGCTGGCGGGTCCGGCTGTTAAAATCCCGTGCGATTTCCGTCGAAACAGGTCATGAATCCCGCGCCGAACCTGATCCTGATCGGCCCGATGGGCGCCGGCAAAACCTCGATCGGCCGACGGCTGGCCGAACGTTTCGGGCTGCGCTTCGTCGATCTGGACCGCGATATCGAGATCGAAGCGGGGCGCAAAATTCCCGAGATTTTTTCGATCGACGGCGAAGCGGAGTTCCGGCGACGGGAGCGCGCGCGTTTGGCCGCGCGACTGCAGGACCGCGATACGCTGATCGCCACCGGCGGCGGCGCGGTGCTGGACCCGGATAATCGCGCCGCGATGCGCGCGCATGGTTTCGTGGTGCATCTGCACGTCGGGGTGGACGAACAATTGGCCCGCCTGGCCCGCGACCGCAGTCGCCCGCTGTTGGCCGTGGACGACCGCGAGGCCGTGCTGCGCCGGTTAGCCGCCGAACGTGCGCCGCTGTATTCGGAGATCGCCGACCTGCGGTTCGAGCCGTCGGGCTTGGCGTTACCCGACGCCTGCGGCAAGCTGGCGGTTCTGCTGCGCGACCGCTGGCAGATCGTCCCTCCCCTTCCCCCGCAAACGGCGTCGGCATGATCGCACCCCTTCACCGCTCGGTTCACGTCGGCGGCCCGCACCCTTACTCCATCACCATCGGCGCCGATCTGTTGGACGACGGCATCGCGCTGGTCTCGCGCATCCGCGGCCGCCACGCGTTGATCGTCAGCGACGAGCACGTCGCACCGCTGTTCGCGCGTCAATTGGAAGTGAGCCTGCACAACGTGCGCTCCGACCTGCGCACCGCACGCTACATCATGCCCGCGGGCGAGCAGGCGAAAACCCTGGACAACTTCGCCCGCGCGATCGACGCCCTGGCCGCGTTGGGCGCCACCCGCGACGCCTGCGTGCTGGCGCTGGGCGGCGGCGTGGTCGGCGACCTCGCCGGTTTCGCGGCGGCCTGCTGGATGCGCGGGATCGACTGCATTCAATTGCCGACGACGCTGCTGGCGATGGTGGACTCCTCGGTCGGCGGCAAAACCGCGGTGGATCTGCCGCAGGGCAAGAATCTCGTCGGCGCGTTCCATCCGCCGCGCGCGGTGTTCGCCGACATCAGCACTCTGCATTCGCTGCCCGAGCGCGAACTGCGCGCGGGTCTGGCCGAAGTGGTGAAGTACGGCGCCATCACCGACGCGCCGTTCCTGGAGTGGCTGAACGCCAATCGCGCCGCGTTGTTGGCCCGCGAACACGACGCGCTGCAGGAAGCCATCACCCTGAGTTGCAGGCACAAGGCCGCGATCGTCGAGAACGACCCCTACGAGCACGGCGAGCGCGCGCTATTGAATTTCGGCCACACCTTCGGCCACGCCATCGAAGCCGAACAGGGCTATGCCGGCTTGGGCAACGATGCCTTGAACCACGGCGAAGCGGTGGCGGTGGGCATGGTCTTGGCCGCGCGGCTCTCGGCGTATCTGGGCATGGCCGCGGCGATGGATGCGCAGCGCTTGGAATACCTGTTGTCGGGCTTCGGCCTGCCCACGGCGCTGCCGCCGGGGCTGGATCCGAACAATCTGCTCGAACGCATGCGCCTGGACAAGAAAAGCCAGGCCAGCGGCCTGCGTTTCGTGCTGTGGGAAGCGCCGGGCCTGGCGCGCATCGTCTCGGACGTGCCGGAAGAAGCGGTGCTGGAAACCTTGCGCGGCAATTGAGCGTGGCGCTTTTCGTAGGAGGGCCTTTAGGCCCGATCCCATCCCCGATACGACCACGCCCCGGCCCTTCATGTTCATGCTGATCGGGCCTGAAGGCCCTCCTACGGCGGTAGCACCGACGACAGCATCGTCGAAGGCATCGGAAAGCATCGAAGGCTCCACGCACCGGCCCGTATCGCCGCTTCCGGCTACAATTCGCCCATGCGCCTGCTTCTCCAACAACGCCCCGATCCGCACGGCGCCAGCCGCGAAGCCCCGCGCTTCGTGCAACTGCAGTTGGAAGCGGATTTGCTGGGCGGTTGGACCTTGATTCGCGAAACCGGTCAGATCGGCGGCCGCAGCACGCTGCGACGCGAACAGTATCTCGACCAAACCAGCGCGCTCGCCGCGTTCGAACGCGCCCGCGACCAGACGCTGAAAAAAGGCTTCCAACTCATGTTCGCTCAGGGCGTATCCACCTGAGCGCGACGCGAACCGCATACACGCCGATGCCGCCGACGGCGGTGCTTTTCGATTAGGACTCCCGTGACCGATTCCAAGCCTCTCGCCAACGATCGTTTTCTCCGCGCGCTGCGTCGCGAACCCGTCGACGCCACGCCGGTGTGGTTGATGCGCCAGGCCGGTCGTTATCTGCCGGAATACCGCGCCACCCGCAAACAGGCCGGTAGTTTTCTCGCGATGGCGAAGACGCCCGACATCGCTTGCGAGATCACGCTGCAGCCGCTGCGTCGCTTTCCGCTCGATGCCGCGATTCTGTTCTCCGACATTCTCACCGTGCCCGACGCGATGGGCCTGGGGCTGTATTTCGTCGAAGGCGAAGGCCCGAAGTTCGAACGCACCGTGCGCAGCGCCGAAGACGTGGCGAAACTCGCCGTGCCGGATATGGAGACCGAACTGCGTTACGTTATGGATGCGGTCCGCACCATTCGTCGAGAGTTGGACGGGCGAGTGCCGCTGATCGGCTTTTCCGGCAGCCCGTGGACGCTGGCCTGTTACATGGTCGAAGGCGGCGGCAGCGACAACTTCTCGACGATCAAAGCACTCGCGCTCAATGCGCCCGAGGTGCTGCATGCGCTGCTATCGATCAACACCGACGCGGTGATCGCCTACCTCGCCGCGCAAAGCGCGGCCGGCGCGCAGGCGCTGCAAGTGTTCGACACGTGGGGCGGCGTGTTGAGCCCGGCGATGTACCGCGAATTCTCGTTGCCGTATCTCACGCGCATCGCGCGCGAACTGCAGCGTGGCGATGGCGACGCGCGCACGCCGCTGATTCTGTTCGGCAAAGGCAACGGCACGCATCTGGAAGCCTTGGCGGCATCCGGCACCGACGCGGTCGGCGTGGATTGGACCGTCGAACTGAGCGAGGCCGCGCGCCGTACCGGCGGCAAGGTCGCGCTGCAGGGCAATCTCGATCCCGCCACGCTCTACGGTTCGCCCGATGCGATCCGCGAACAAGTGCGTCGCACGCTCGACGATTACGCCGCAGGCAACGGCGGCTCCCGCGACGGCCACGTCTTCAATTTAGGACACGGCATGTCGCCGGATATGAATCCCGATCACGTCGCGGCGTTGGTGGAGGCGGTGCACAGCGCGAGCGCGCGGTAGCCCACTTCGCCCGGAGGTTGACACCTGCTCGGTGGTGCCGCTATTTTCACCGCCCGAAACAAATTGTTGTACCGACTAAAAAAGGAAGATTCGAATGGGCGGGATGCTGGCTGTCGTCGCATTTACTCTGATGATCTTCTTTCCGATCATGCTCGTCGTGTTGAACCGCCGTTTTTCGAAAAGACAGAAACTCGTTGGAGTTCTCGTCAGCCTTTTCTTCTCATGGCTCGGCTTTATCCTGTTCTACGTATTGACGGCGCTCGACAGCAAGGTGTCGTCTCAAACGGATCGATGCGCGTAGAGCCGCCAACGTTGCGGTCTTAACGAAATAGTGTCGTTGGTCTTGAGCAAATCGTTGCCCAGCGTATCGATCCGATCCCATTCGAGCGTGCGGCTTTGTCCGGCGACGCTCAGTTCCACCGTCGCGCGATCGGCGCGGTGATGCACCGCCAGCACTTGCGCATCGAATCCCTCGCCGGGCACCGTGCGTTCCAGATCGTGCGGCCGCAAATGCAATTGCGCGGGTCCGTCGGCGTGTCCGGGTGCATCCAGCGCGAACGCTTGCCCCGCGATACGGAACGCGCCATCGCGCACCTCGCCTTCCAGCACATTGCCGCGGCCGATGAAATCGAAGACGTAGGGGGACGCCGGTTCGCGATAGATCGCATCGGGCGTGCCGACCTGTTCGATCCGGCCGCGATCCAAAATCACCACGCGGTCGGCCAGCTCCAAGGCTTCTTCCTGATCGTGGGTCACGAACAGCGTGGTTTGCCCGGTTTGATCGTGCAGCTTTCGCAGCCACCGTCGCAGCTCAACGCGCACTTTCGCATCCAACGCACCGAAGGGTTCGTCCAACAGCAGCACGCTCGGATCGATCGCCAGCGCGCGCGCCAACGCGACGCGCTGTTTCTGCCCGCCCGACAATTGCTCGGGGTATCGACCGCCGTACTCGGGCAATTGGATCAATTGCAGCAGTTCCGCGACGCGACGCGCGATGGTCGCTTTGTCCGGCCGGCGCGCGCGCGGGCGGCTACGCAGGCCGAATGCGATGTTCTCGGCCACCGTCATGTGTCGGAACAACGCGTAATGCTGAAACACGAAACCGACATTGCGTTCGCGCAGGCTCAATCGCGTCGCGTCGCGTTCGCCGAAGAGCACTTGGCCGCGATCCGGGTGCAGCAGACCGGCGATCACGCGCAGCAGTGTGGTCTTGCCCGACCCCGATGGCCCGAGCAACGCGATCAGTTCGCCCGAGGCGATCTCCAAGTCCACCGCGTCCAGCGCCGCGACGTTGGCGTAGTGCTTGCTGAGTTGGCGTAGCGTCAGATTCATGCGCCGGTCAATGCCTTCGATGCGTGTTGGCCAAATCGTCGCCGTGGCGCGATTCCAGCCAGAATTTCAACGCCAGGGTCACCAGCGCCAAACCCGACAACAGCGAGGCCGCGGCGAACGCGCCGACGCTGTCGTATTCGTTGTAGAGGATTTCGATATGCAGCGGCAAGGTGTTGGTCAACCCGCGAATATGCCCGGACACCACCGACACCGCGCCGAATTCGCCCATCGCGCGCGCGCTGCACAACAGCACGCCGTACAGCAGGCCCCATTTGATGTTCGGCAGCGTGACGCGACGGAACATGGTCCACGCGCTGGCGCCGAGCGAACGCGCCGCGAGTTCCTCGTCCGCGCCCTGCTGCTGCATCAGCGGGATCAATTCGCGCACGACGAACGGAAACGTGATGAATAACGTCGCGAGCACGATGCCGGGCCGCGCGAACAGCACCTTGACGCCGTACGCGGACAGCGCCTCGGCGAACCAGCCCTGACTGCCGAACAGCAACACCAAACACAACCCCGCCACCACCGGCGAAACCGCGAACGGCAGATCGATCAAAGCCAACAAAACGCGTTTACCGCGAAACTCGAAGCGCGCGATCGCCCAGGCGGCGAACACGCCGAACACGGCATTGATCGGCACGACGATGGCGGTGGTGAACAGCGTGAGCTTCAACGCGGCCACGGCATCGGGCTCGCGCAGCGCGGCGAGCCACGCCGTGAAACCATCGCCGAACGCCGCCGCCAGCACCATCAGCAGCGGCATCAGCACCAACAGCGCCATCGCGAACATCGCCGCAACGATCAAACATACCCGCAGCCACAGCGGCTCTTGTAGGAGATCGCGATCAGCCACGCCGCCTCCCTCGCCGCTCGTGCGCGAACAACAACGGGATGGCGTTGATCGCCAGCAGACACAGGAACGAAGCGAACAGCAGCAATGCGGCGATCGCGACCGCGCCGTTGTAGTCGTACTCTTCAAGACGGATGACCACCAACAGCGGCGCGATTTCGGTCTTCCCAGGCAAATTGCCGGCGATGAAAATCACCGAGCCGTATTCGCCCAGGCCGCGCGCGAACGCCAACGAAAAGCCGGTCAGCAGCGCGGGCAATAATTCGGGGAAAATCACCCGGCGCAACGTGGTGAAACGCGAGGCGCCGAGCGATGCGGCGGCTTCTTCCTGTTCGCGACCGAGCGTTTCCAACACCGGCTGCAGTGTGCGCACCGCGAACGGCAAGCCGATAAAGATCAATGCGATCACAATACCGACGTGGGTGTAAGCGATTTTGACGCCGAGCGGTTCGAGCCAGCGCCCGATCCAACCGTTCTGCGAATAGATCGCGGTCAAGGCGATGCCGGCCACGGCGGTGGGCAGCGCGAACGGTAAATCGACCAGCGCATCGAGAATCCGCCGCCCCGGAAAGCGATAGCGCACCAGTACCCACGCGACCAACGTGCCGGCGAGCGACGCGATCGTCGCCGCGAAGAACGCGCTGGTGAAACTCAATTCGATGGCCGCGAGCATGCGTTCGTCGTTCAACGCGCGCCACCACCCCGCCGCGCCGAGCCCCGCCGCGCGCACGCTCAGCGCAAGCAGCGGCAACAGTACGACCACGCCCAGCCAGGCCATGCCGAGCCCCAAGCTCAGACCGAAGCCCGGCAAGGGGTTGGGCGTACGCCGTTGCGGGAGGGCGAGCGCGGTCATCGCAGCCGTTGCCTGCAACGCGGACGACGCGCGCACAGCGTCACGGCGGTCGCGTTGAAACGCCGCATCTCAGCGAATCGCCTTGTAGATGCGGTCGAAGAACCCGCCGTCGGCGAAGTGCTCGGCTTGCGCTTTCTTCCAGCCGCCGAACGCGTTGTCGATCGTCACCTGCGGAATCGGCTCGAACCGCGCGAGCTCAGCGGCAGGCACGGCACCGGGCTGCGACGGACGATAGAAATGCCGTGCCGCGATGCGTTGCCCTTCCGACGAGTACAAAAAACGCAAATACGCCTCGGCCTGCTTACGCGTGCCGTGCTCGGCGACGTTCTTATCCACCCAGGCCACGGACGGTTCGGCCTTGATGCTGACGCTGGGGGCCACGAGTTCGTACTTGCCGCGCGTGCCTGGTTGCTCCAGCACGAGCAGGGCTTCGTTCTCCCACGCGATCAATACATCGCCGATACCGCGCTCGGTAAAGGTCGTCGCGGCGCCCCGCGCACCGGTGTCCAGCACCGGTACGTTTTTGAACAGGCGAGAAAGAAAGTCGAGCACTTTGGCCGAATCGCGGTATTCCTTCGCCGCCCAGGTCCAAGCCGCCAGATAATTCCAACGCGCGCCGCCCGATGTTTTCGGATTCGGCGTGATCACGGCGACGCCGGAGCGCGCCAAATCGTCCCAGTCGCGAATGTTTTTCGGGTTCCCCTTGCGCACCAGGAAGACGATGGTGGAGGTGTAGGGTGCGCTGTTGTGAGGCAGACGCGTCTGCCAATTCGCGGGCAGCAGGCGGGCATTGGTCGCGATGGCATCGATATCCGCCGATAACGCCAGCGTCACCACATCCGCTTCCAGACCATCGATCACCGAACGCGCCTGCTTGCCGGAACCGCCGTGAGACGTGCGGATCTTCAGATCTTCGCCGGTTTGCGCTTTCCACTGCGCGGCGAAACGTTCGTTGATGTCCGCATACAGCTCGCGGGTCGGGTCGTAGGAGACATTGAGCAGGTCCGTGGCATGCGCTTGCGGGGTCGGCCAGACGAAGGCCGCGACCAGCAGAAATCCGAACAACTTAGCGGGCGAGAAAGAGATCATGGGGGCATCCTCAAGGTGTTCAGAATGACAGTTGGGCGCGCGTGAGTACAACGTTTTCCGTTTCGCGATCGGCGCCGACGGCGCCGCCTTCGAACGAGGTTCGGTGATACGTCGTGACGAGCTTCAAATTAGCGTTGAGATACCAGTTCAGACCAAGGCTCCAACTTTCGGCGCTCCGCGCCGATTGAGCCGCATTAGCGAACAACGGAAACGCAGCGTTGTCGATGTCCAAACCTCCGTAGCGAGCGACGATTTCCCAAGCGCCCCAGCCTGCACCATCCACTGTAAAAGGATGGTTAGGACGGGCGACGCCGCGGAAGCCGGCATCTTCGCCGCTCATCACGTAACTTGCGGTGACTTGGTAGGCGCGATTTTCCAGGTGCTTGCGCCGGCCGGCGTTGGCGCCGGAGGCGACCCGTACCTCCTGTTCGGAGGCGATATACTCGGCCTGCAGTCCGAACGGCCCCCGATAGAAATACCCTTGCGGTGAGAGCCTGCGGCGCAGACCATCGGCCGCTGTCGATGCGCTGTAGCCGAAGAATTGGGTCTGCCCCGGGGTGCGATAGCGCGGCAGGAAATTGTTGCCCGCGCCGTAGGTTTCGCCCACGCTCGCCGCCACGCCGATTCCCAATCCCGACAGCGCACCGGCGTCGTTCTTGAACGGTTCCCAGAACACGCGCGCGGCGTATTCGAATTCGTTGTCAGGATTGGTCGTCGCCGCATCGCGGCCGTCTGGCGCGCCGTTGTAGACGCCGACGGTATAGTTCAATGTGTTCGCGAAAAGATCGCCCTGCAATTGCACGCCGATATCGCGATTGGGCGCGAGTTCCGTGGGAAACGCGCGTTCGACCAAGGCCAGCGAACCGCCGGACTGCAAGCGCTCCAGGCCGACGGGGCCTTTGACCTTGCCGATTCGGACCGTCGCGCGCGGGTCGAATCTCAAATCGACGTACGCATCGACGATGCTCGCATTATCGCCCGCGAATTCCGGCGTCAGCCGGAAGCCGACGAGCGGCCCCCAACTGCCTTCGAGCGTCGGACGAATGCGCCGAAACAAGAAACCATCGTTCTGCGGTAGGCGCTCGTCGTCGAGGAAGAATCGACCGTCGGCCTGCACCAGCGCTTTGAGCTTGAGTTCGACACCGTCGGGCGATTTGATCGAAAAGCCTTTGCCGGTGCTGAGCGTAGCGACCGGGTCTTTTTCCGCCTTCGCGGCGGCTTCTTCGGCCTGCAGTTCGAGTTTGCGCTCGATGATGCGGAGCCGTTGGTCGAGGCTCGCGAGGTCGGAAGCGCCGGCGTCATCCGCGCCTTCGACGCCGAGTAAGCGTTCGAGCGTACGCAGGCGCTTCGCGAAGCCGTCTGAGTCGGTCGACGGCGATTGCGCCGTTTGCGCGGCGGCGGGCCCCGCGACGAGCGCAAGCGCGAGCATTACGCGGGCGATCCGCGCGGACGGATGGATGTGCGATACGGGCATCGTGTTCTCCGGGTTCGAAGGCACGCGTCCGGCGGTCCGGTCTGCGGCGGGGATAAGGGGTGAAAGTGCGGAAGCGCGACGATCAGCGATCGCCGAACCGAAATTTCTGACTGCGGGTGATCTGAACCACCCGTGCGTTGTGGATCACGACATTCACTTCGCCGTAAGCGACTTCGCGCAACGCCGAGATCACGGCGCGCTCGCTATCGCTCAACGGCTTCACGACCGGCGGCACGCAGGCGAGTCCCATGTTCAGCATGTCGTCGGGTTTCATGGCGCATTCCTTTTCGAAGCGTTTCAAGCGGCGCTCGCGAATTCGCGCAGGCTGCGCCGATCCAAGACATGCGACACCGCGTCGCGGGTTTCGCGCATCAGCGTGCGCAATTCGCACGAAGCCGGATCGGGGCAATCCTGGCAGGGCGCATAAGCCGACACGCTGGCGCAGCGCACCGATGCAAGCGGGCCGTCGATCGCTCGGATCACATCGCCGATCATGATGCGTTCCGCAGCGCGCGCGAGCGTATGCCCGCCGGAAGGCCCGCGCCGGCTATCCACGAAACCCGCGCGGCGCAGGTCCACCAGAATCGCCTCCAGGAATTTTCCTGGCGTACGACTTCTGTGCGCCAACTCGTGCGCCTGAAGTCGAGTCTCACCGCTCCGTGCGAGTTCTTGTAACGCGCGCAATGCGTATTTGGCTTTCATACTGAGCATTTCCTACTCACCTCGTAGGAATTGATAGCACGCGCCCCCCGCCGGGACTAATGTCTTACTCGAATGTCCTCATGCCTCCGGGGCGGGCATGTCGTTTCCGCGCCGGTCGGCAGTCGCTCCGGCATCGGCGGGGTCTCGCGCGAGCGCACGACTTAGCGCGCTTTCCAAGCGTTCGCCGGTCGTCGGTTTTCGCAAGAATTCCACGAAACCGGCCGCCGCCGCATCCGCCTCGGCCTGCGTATCCGCGCGCGCGGTGATCGCGATCATCGGCGCGGCGAATCCGTTCGCTCGCAATTGTTCGGCGAGCGCGCAACCGTCGATGCCCGGCAAGTCCAAATCGAGGAACGCCGCATCGAATCGCCCGACCGCCGCTTCGGTCATCGCCGCCAACCCATGCGCGGCATGCACGACACGATGCCCTTTTCGCTGCAGCAATCCGGTCAGCACTTCCGCGACGGTCGGATCGTCTTCCACCAACAGCACGACGTACCATTCGGTCGGCGTAGGCGCGATCGACGAAGGCCGCGACGGCGCCGAAAGGGCAGTATGCTCATCGTTCGCTTCGCTCGGGCTGAGCGGCAGATGCAAGACGAAGGTCGTTCCTTCGGTGAGTACGCTGCGCACCTGGATGTCGCCGCCCATCGCGATGGCGAGTTCTCGACTGATCGCCAACCCCAAACCGGTGCCGCCATAACGCGCCGTCGTGCGCGCGCCCTCGGCCTGCTCGAAGCGACGAAACAACCGAGCCACCTGTTCTTCGTTCATCCCAGGCCCGGTGTCCCACACCGCGATACGTAAGCCCGGGCGCGCATCGCCCGAAGCGTTCGAACTCACCGAATCGAGCAGCGGCGCAACCGCCTCGATCCGCAAGCCGACGCTCCCGCGCTCGGTGAATTTCACCGCATTGCCTAGCAAATTCAGCACGATCTGCTTCAGCCGCAGCGGATCGCCGACCCAGCGATCGGGCATATCGGGATCGCGCTCCACCGAAAAGCGCAGGCCTTTGCGCGTCGCCAAAGGCGACATCAAACCCGCGATTTCGTCGATCGACGCATCGAGCCCGAATTCGACGTGCTGCAACTCCAAACGCCCCGCTTCGACGCGCGCCAAATCGAGCGCATCGTCGACCAAGCGAAGCAAGTGCTCGCCCGCGCGACGAATGGACTGCGCTTGTCCATGTTGACGAGGTTCCAAGCCGCTCGCGAGCAACAGCTCGCTCATCCCAAGCACACCGGTCATCGGCGTACGTAATTCGTGACCCAGATCGGCGAGAAAGCGGCTCTTGGCGTCCGACGCCTGCTCCGCCAATTCGCGCTTTTGCTTCGCCATTTGATAGGTATGCCGACGCTTAAAGCGCAACCGATCCAAATACGACAGCCACCACAGCAACGCCGATGCGAGCAACACGTACGCCGCCAGCGCCCAAACGCTACGCCACCAGGGCGGCATCACTTCGATCGACAACGTCATCGGCTTCGACCACGCACCATCCGCGTTCGCCGCCTGCAATTCCAAGATATAGCGCCCAGGCGGCAATCTGGAAAACACTCGCTCGCTCGGCCCTTGCTGCAACACCCAAGTCGGATCCTCACCGTGCAAACGCGAGCGATAACGATGCGAGAGCGGGTTCGAGAAGGACATCAACCTCGGCACGACCCGAAGATCGCGATCGCCCGCGAGCATCCGCACCGGCCGACTCGGATCGAGCGCAACCTCGCCGCCCTCGCGCCGCAACGACAAGGTTTCGATCGACAGAAGCGAAGGCTTCGCAGGCGCCAGACCGAGCTCCGGGTCGAAAAACGCCAACCCATCCGCCGACAACGCAACCGCCCGGTTCGGGCCGAGCATGACCGGTGGCCCGTAATAGAAATCAGCGCCCGGAAGACCGTCGTGGATGCCGAAGAGGCGGGCTCTTTTTATACTGCTATCGTATAAGACAAGTCCTCTTGTAGAGCTGAGCCAGACATTGCCATTTTTCGATACCATTAGACCATCAAAGTCTATCTGTGGCATACCATTTTCAACATTAAATACTTCCTTGAGCATTAAATATTTCTCTTTCCAAGAGTACCGCTCAAGCGAACCAAATCTAGCGACAAAAAGCTGCTCTCCAGCTTCATTTAAATTTTTTGAAAAATCAAAAGTTGTTATAGCGTTACCTCTTTTGATGGGATTGACAACAAATTTATGTCCGTTCCAACGGCGCAAATTATGATCATCTGTAATCCAAACAGCATTATCCCGACTGATTTTTAGATTGACTGCTCCAGGCTTAACCTCACCCACTACGGATTCCGCACTGAGAACATGGTGCTTTTTGTCTTTTTTGGAAATAAAAACGATGCTACCACCGTACAGCGACATCCATACATCATTTAGATGACAAACTATATTCTGAGGTATAGACCCAGAATCCATATCATCGATATGCGCCCTGAATAGAATTTTCTTGTCTTTATGATCATAGCCAAAAACCCCTTCTTTATGGGCAATCCAGACTATTCCATTAGGACACGTTGTTATTGAACGAGGCGATTTATAGCCAAGCTCTTTTGCACTCCGTACAAAGTCAATTCTTTTTCCATCTTTTTCAATATGAAAAAGACCTTTGTCGCCAAGAAGCCATGCCCCACCTTCAAGATCAGAAGAAATTGAGGCGTTGTGCCTTTCTTTAAATTTTTCAGAGGCAATATTAGAAACGACCGAAAATCTCTCACCTGCGCTTGGCAGATAAATTAGCCCGCGGGAGTAAGTGGCAATCCACAGACCTCCGTCTCTATCGATCTTCATATTGAACACATCGATCGAATCTATTTCTTCGGCTAATGCTGAGAAACGATTCTCCTCAAAAATATTGCTTGATATTTTTTTATTTTTTCGATTCGGATTAATTTTCCCAACCTCTCCCAAATAATTCAGCCAAAAAAGACCGTTTTCTGTTCCAAGCCAAGATCCTTTCGCGTTCGAACGCACTACTGTTGCATTTTTGAATTGCCCATGTGCTTCTGCGCGTATTTCTTTTGCGACCAGCTTATTTGAAAGAAAGTAAAGCCCATTATTTGTTCCAATCGCGATTGAATCTTCAGCGTACTCACTTAATGAGAATATGAATTTTTTTTCAGTCCCACCGACCTGTATTTCTTTAACAATCCCGTCGGCTACATGAAACAATCCAACATCAGTACCAATTAAAATATCATTATCCCTTCGGGAGAAGATTGATGTAGGTATTGATCCGCGCAGTGAAATCGGGTTTCTGCTTTTATCGCTCACTAAGCTTACGTTCCAACTGTTATTCACTTTACACAGATACCCATCATACGTGGCAATAAACATGCCGCCATCATTCGTCGGGCTGAGCGCCGCTACATTCCTGGCGCAACGACCGCCATCGTCCTTAAAATGAAGATGATCAAAACCACCTCGATCCATACTTAATACGCTTAGTTTCTCGTTTGCCACGACCCATATTCGATCGTAGGCGTCAACACTAATGATCAAGACGCTATTCGACGGCAACGAATCTTCCCGCTTCGGGTCGTGCCGCCAATGTCTGAAACCGATGCCGTCGTAGCGAGCGAGGCCATCGGCGGTGGCGATCCATACGAATCCTTGCCTGTCGATCGCTAAGTCATTGATACTCTTCGACAACCCCTGCTCCGGGCCGAAGCGAATCATGTTCGGTACGCTCGGGGGCTCTTCCTCGACCGCCTTCGCGGCGTCGGTCGGATTGGATGCTGGCGCAGGCGTCGCGAGGGCGAGGACGGCCACGCAAGCGCTGAGCGCCATCCACGCGACCATCAGGGCAATCCCCAGGCGTCGATTGGAGAGACGCCCAGGCCATCGCCGTGCGTCGCGTTCCTTGCTCAATGTCGGCATAGTTCCCCTGAACCGCAATCGATGGCCCCTGCGTCGCGCCCCGCGCGCCGCGCGACCGGAGGCGGGATGCTTCGTTGCAACCGCCGCGGGCATATCCTGCCGTAGGGTTTTAGAATCTCGCAAGCGGCCGGCCCTGCCGTAGCCCTTTCTAGGAAACGCCATGCGCGCTCGCGATGCACATCCCTTCGCTCGTCTCGTCATCTCCGTGTTGGCCATCGCCTTGTGGCATGGTTGGCCGGCGCCTACGTTCGCCGCAACGGATGCACCGTCGGGCGATCCCAGCACCGAGTCTCCGGTCTATTGCTTGGACCCCGTGCACACGCGGGCGATGTTCGCGATCGAGCACGCCGGTTTTTCCAAGGCGATCGGCACGGTCTCCGGCAGCACCGGCGAACTGCGTTTCGATCCAGCCCATTGGTCGCAAGCGCGGCTCGACGCCACCGTCCCATTGGCGCGCGCGGATCTGGGCGACGCGAAGTGGAACAAAGCCGTACTCGCCGGCAATCTGCTCGATGTCGAGCGCTATCCAGAAGCGCGCTTCGTTTCGACGCGGGTCGAACCGCTCGACGAACGGCGCGCGACCGTTCACGGCATGCTGACCTTGCATGGCGTCAGCCAAGCCATCGCATTGAACGTCGAATTGAACGCGATGAAGCGACACCCGTTGCCGCCGTTTCGCCGTACCGTGGGATTTTCCGCCACGGGCCGCCTCAGCCGCAGCGCGTTCGGTATCGACGCATGGCCGAGCGTGATCGGCGACGAGGTCGAGCTGCGAATCGAAGCGGAGGCCACGCGCGGCCGTTGCGACGGCGGCGATGCCGATGCCGATACCGCGCCGGTCGATAGCGCGCCGCCGAGCCAAAATAAGCCCGCAACGGATCCCGCCGAAGCCGCCTCTTCTCCCCCGGATCGAGCTGGCGAGGCCGAACGACCCGAAACGCCCGCACCCTCTCACGCACCGGAGACGACACGATGACCCTCAAGAACACGCCCGACCGCTGGGGCGCCATCAGCCTATCGCTGCATTGGGTCGTCGTCGTACTGATCCTGGTCATGGCGTATCTGGGTTTGACGATGGGCGACTTGCCGAACGGCCCGGACAAGATCAAGACCTACGCCCTTCATAAATCCATCGGCATCACGATTCTGGCGTTGGTGGCCTTGCGCGTGCTGTGGCGTCTGTATGCGGGCACGCCGCGCCCGGTGCCGAACACGCCGATCTGGCAGGAGCGCATCGCCGCCATCACGCATTTGGCGATCTACGCCTTGCTGTTCGCGATCCCGATCAGCGGCTGGGTGCTGAATTCCGCGGCGGGTTTTCCGCTGCAATGGTTCGGCATAGTGAATTTGCCGCATATCGTCGATAAGAGCCACGACCTGCACGAGTTGGCCGAAGAGGCTCACGAAATCATGTTTTGGTGCTTGATCCTGCTGGTCGTGGCACATGCCGGCGCGGCGTTCTATCACCATCTGTTCCAGCGCGACGCGACGCTAGCGCGCATGCTGCCGCGCGGCTGGATCAAACTCGACGCAACGAACGCGCCGGAACCGCCCTCTCCTCCTTCGCAGCCGTCGGCTTGAAACCCGGCCCCCGTTTCGCCCCCTCCTCACTTTAGGATTTCGATCATGCGTTCGCTTTTCGTTTCTCGCATCCTGTCTTTGAGCGCTGCGCTCGCGCTCGGCGCGGCGGTCTCCTCGTCCGCGTTCGCCGCCGACTACACGCAGGCGCCCGGCTCCACGCTCGGCTTCTCGGGCAAGTATCAAGGCGAAGCCTTCAACGGCACATTCCCGGGCTTCGTGACGAAATTCAGCTTCGATCCCAAGCAACTGGCGTCGGCGAAACTCGACGTGACTATCCCGCTCGCGACCGCCACCACGCGCAATGCCGATTACGATGGCGAATTGCGCGGCACCTCGTTCTTCAACAGCAAACAATTCCCGCAGGCACGCTTCACAGCGACGAAATTCCGCAGCCTGGGCGGCAACAAATACGCCGCCGACGGCACGCTGAGCCTGCGTGGCGTGTCGAAACCGGTGGTGTTGACCTTCACCTGGACCGCGGGCACGAAACCCGTGTTGGCCGGCAGCGCGGTGGTGAAACGTCTGGATTTCGGCGTCGGCGGCGGCGAATGGGCCGACACCGGTACGATCCCGAACGACATCAAAGTCACGACCAAAGTGATTTTCTCGCTCGCGGCCACCATCGCGACGCCGGCGAAGAAATAAGAGAGCGCTCGTGTCGAGCGCGCCGGAAAAGCAGCCTTCGCGCCGCTGTAACTCAAACCAACCTCTGAGAGAAGCGGCCTGAAGGCCGCTCTACCGCTGAGGTGCGGTGCCGGTCGTCGAATCGCTGCCCTGCGGCGTTTTCGGCATCGGTTCCAAACGGTAGACGAACGCGCCGAGCATATCGCCGGCGCGTTTGTTTTTGTGGCAACCGAGACATTCGTCGCCGGCGCGGATCGCGCCGATCGCTTGCAGCCCCGCCGGGCCGCGTCGATGCGTCACGAGGCGCTGGCCGGCTTCCAAATCGCGCAAGGCTTGCCGCTCTTCGGCCGTGATCGGTCGCCCGCGGCTCCGCGTCAACGGCATATCCCGATGGGGGCGATGGAAGACATCCATCGACATCCCGCCGCCGAATACGCGCGGCGGGTCGTGTTTGGCCACGCCGATCAGTTGGAGATCCGCGACGAACCACGGCGTGCCCTCGACCGGTTTATGCAGCAGTCCCGACATCGCCGGTAGTCGCCGCTCGCCGAAACCTTCGCTGTCGATGAAGGCGAGCACATAGACATCGTGCATGCGCCACAGGTCGTCCATCGGGTCGTCGCGCTCGATCGCGAGCGATGCACCGACGCTGGCGGCCACGGTCACGACGACGGTCGCAGCCCATCGATTGAAGACGTCGCGTTTCATACCCTCGCCGCCGCGGTTCCTCGCAACGCTGCGGCGACGGTCGCGGCATCGAAGGGCCAATCCAATTCCCAGTCGTTGCCGCAGCGCAGCACCGGCACGCGATGGCCGTAGGCCGCTTCCAGAACGTCGTCATCGTCGATGAACACGCTCTCGAACGCCGGCATCCCCGCCTCGGCGAGTACGGCGAGAGCGAGATCGCACAAATGGCAGTCGTCGCGTTGGTAGAGCACGTAGGGCATCGCGGGGCCTGGCGGCGGTTGGCCGGCATAGCATACGGCGCCGCGCTCGCGTCGGTCGATCGCGACCGGCGACGGCTGGCGGACTTGCGGCAAATGGGGCATAGAATACGGACCACAACCGTTGCTGAGGGGGAGCTCCGCAGATGCACAATCAGTACATCCAGGTCCGTTATCGCGTTCGCGACTATGCCCGCTGGCGGGCCGTATTCGACATCGATACCGCCGAACAACGCCGCGCCGGCGTCTTCGTGCGCTATGTCCTATGCGACGATAAAGACCCGAATGAGATCACATTGATCGCGCAGATCAAGAACCGCGAAGGCGTCATCTCGCTTTCGCGCCGGAAAGATCTCGGCACATTGATCGAAAAAGCGGGCGTATTGCGCGACACCGTGCGCTATCGTTGGCTCGGCGAGCGCTAAGTGGCCGTTAGCACTTTCGACCTGTTCAAGATCGGCATCGGCCCCAGCTCGTCGCATACGGTGGGGCCGATGCGCGCGGCGGCGCGTTTCGTGCATCGTTGGCTGCAAGAATCCGGCGACCTCGCGCGCACCGTGCGCGTGCGCGCCGAGGTCTTCGGCTCGCTCGCGCTCACCGGCCGCGGACACGGCACCGATAAAGCGGTGCTGATGGGGCTCGAAGGGCATTGGCCGAACACGATCGACCCGGACATCATTCCCGCGGCACTCGCGCGCATCCGCGGCGAGAAAAAAATTCGCCTGCTCGGCACGCACGAAATCGCCTTCGACGAGAAGCGCGACCTGATCATGAACAAGCGTCAGAAGCTGCCGTTCCATACCAACGGCATGCGTTTCGGCGCGTACGACGCCGAAGGCCGTGAGTTGGCGACGCGCGATTACTACTCGGTCGGCGGCGGCTTCGTGGTCAACCAGGACGAAGCGGCGGAAGACCGCATCGTCGCCGACACCACCGAATTGCGCCACCCGTTTTCCAGCGGCGCGGACTTGCTGGCGCAGTCCGAACGCAGCGGACTGAGCATCGCCGCGCTCATGTTCGAGAACGAACGCGCCTGGCGCGACGACGAAGCGATCCGAGAAGGTCTGCGCGAGATTTGGAACGCGATGCAGGCCTGCATGCAGCGCGGTATCCGCGAAACCGGCACGCTGCCCGGCGGACTGCATGTGGCGCGTCGCGCGCCCGCGCTGCATGCCGAGCTGTCGTCGAAACCCGAAGCGGCGATGCGCGACCCGCTGACCGTGCTGGATTGGGTGAATCTTTACGCGCTGGCGGTGAACGAAGAGAACGCGGCCGGCGGTCGCGTGGTCACCGCGCCCACCAACGGCGCAGCCGGCATCATCCCGGCGGTGCTGCATTACTACGACCGCTTCAGCCCGGGCGCAAACGAACAAGGCGTGTTCGACTTCCTGCTCACCGCCGCCGCCATCGGCATTCTGTACAAAGAAAACGCCTCGATTTCCGGCGCGGAAGTCGGTTGCCAGGGCGAGGTCGGCGTCGCTTGCTCGATGGCCGCTGCCGGCCTCACCGCAGCGCTCGGCGGCACGCCCGGGCAGATCGAGAACGCCGCGGAAATCGGCATGGAACACAACCTCGGCCTCACCTGCGACCCGATCGGCGGCCTGGTGCAAATTCCCTGCATCGAACGCAACGCGATGGGCGCGGTGAAAGCCATCAACGCTTCTCGGATGGCCTTGCGCGGCGACGGCAAACATAAAGTGTCGCTCGACAAAGTCATCAAAACCATGCGCGAGACCGGCCGCGACATGCAGGACAAATACAAGGAAACGTCGCGCGGCGGGTTGGCGGTGAATGTGATCGAGTGTTGAGCGGCGCGGGATGAACGACCCGTTCGATGACGCCGTTAGGCATCATCTGACGGTCGCGCGCTTCGTCCGAATTGCCGAGCGATCCAGAAACGCATCCGCGTTGGAAGACACCCTCGTTTGGACGCATGGCCAGAGCCGATGGGACGTTCGTTTGCGATCGGTGCGGCGAAATCCCCAAGCATTCCGAAATATCGGCGATCGCCGATGCGCATCCTCGATGTCGCTAGGGCGACAGCCCCATTCGCGCCGGCGTCTCCTCGACCCGACTAAAACGAGGGGCTCGCTCCGAGGGCAAGAGGATTCGACTGCGACAGCCATCGTTTCGCGGCCCAACGCCATGCGCTTGGCGTCGTCGCGGTCGCGACGAGATAAGCGACGATGACCGTCCACGCGAAAACCGTGGGGAATACGCCGCTCTTCGACGGGTCGAGAAGAACGGCGAACAGCCCGCCGATCGCGATGACCGACAACGCCGTGGCGTATATCGTCGTGTTGATGCGATCGGGGCTCCGCGGCTGCGCGCGCGCATCGGCGTTGCCGTCTTCGGCTCCGCCGCTCAGCGCTTGCGCCGACAAGGCCGAACCGAACGACAGCCCCCTCGACCGCGATGCCCACTGCGCCGAGCCCCAACGCCACGCGCCGGGCATGGCGATGGTCGCAGCAAGATAGGCGACGATGACTGTCCAAGCCAAGGTCGCGGCGAACACGCTGCCGCCGCACTGAGCGGCCCCGCCAACCGGGCTGAGAAGACAGCCGATCAGCGTGCTGCCTGCGATCACCGTCATCGCCGTGGCGCAGATCGCCGCTTTAGCCCGGTCGCCTCCTCGCGGCTCGATTCGCGCGAGCACATCGGCCCGTTCGACTTCGTCACGGGGGGCTCGGATCATCTCGGTCGGGTCGGGCAACGGGGCTTTCATCAAGTCCATCGGAAGGCAATCGAAGGCGGCCGCCAGTCCCTTGCTGGTTTCGGCCGACGCGCAACCTTCGGCTTCGACCCGTTGCACGGTTCGCACGCTGACCCCAGCGACAGCGGCAAGCTGTTCCTGCGACCAGGCCCGCGATTCCCGCAGGCGACGAACGGTGGCGGCATCGATTCTCATGTCGGTATTCATGGCGAGTCCCATCGGCGGTCAGGATAGTCGGCTTAAACTGCCACCGACAATCGCATTCGACCACGACAATCGGCCGCCACACTCACGTCAGTCGGCCGCCAGACCCCGGCTGCGCGGCCAGATCCCATCATCCAGCAACGCCGCCGCGACCTCCACCCCCGCGCCTGGGCCTTGAATCGCCAGCAGGCAGGCGGTGTATCGATCGGACCGAATCGCGATGCGATTATCGGCACCGCGCCGATCGATAAGCGGTGCGTCCTGGGCGGGCATTCCAAATCATCGCGTATTCGCCATATTCCCAGCGCGGCGAGAACAACCAGCGCGATGCGCTTCTTGCACAGAGCCTGTGAACGGGTACAGCCCATCCGTTTCGACCGAACAACCCTGTCAGCGAGCCGGACATCGTGCCGGCGACGGTGCGAATGGCGATCGGTTCAGCGCAAACAAAGCCGATTCGGCGGCGCCGAATGGATACGCCTGAACAAATCCGCTCGGCGATCAATCCCCGCCGATCCGGCATCAGTTCGTTGCGCGAGATTGCCCGCTGGATTGGTAACGGCAAACCAAGGTTCGCGCGATTCGTATCGATTCCGGCGCAACCTTCGCCTTCGCTTCCCAGCCCGTAGCGCAGTCTTGCGGGCCGAAGGCCGTACTGAGCGCCTGCACGTACTCGCTCTTCAGAGGCTCCGACATCGCTTCGAAGTAAATGAGCGCATGCGGAGGCGCCAGCACCTTCCTGACGGATGCGAAATCTCGATCGGCGACGTAAGACTTGGCGACTGACAAACGAGTCAAACCGACGTTCTCATCCTTGAGTCCTTTTTTCTCCGCCCCAGCCATCGCTCGCTGAAAATGCGGATAAGCGTTTTTTCGATCCTGCCCGCTGTAAAAGATCGCTTGCGCGATATTGAAATGCACGGCCGCCGCGTTCTCGCTGTCGGCACCATGCGCAATCTCGGTCGCGACCAACGCTTTCTTGAAGTGTTCGAGCGCTTCTAGCGACTTACCGTGTTGCCCCAGAAGTTGCCCGTACGTATTGTGATACCCGCTGGGTACATCGGACGCATGGTCCAGGTTCCGCTCGACGAACGGCTTCATCGCCATCAGCTCGCGCTCCGCCGCAACGAAATCTTTCGCTTGCACCCGCAATTGCGCACGCCACAGCCTCGCGACCAATGTCAACGGATGCGCGTCGCCGTATCGCTGACGGCGATCGTCCACGATCCTGCCCAGCCATGAGATCGCGTTTTCGAGTTTCCCCGACTTCGCATACGATTTCATCACGACAAGACGGACGTCATCTCGGAGAGTCGGCCAGTTCGACAGCGCATGTTCCGGCGACGACGGATCCGAGAGCAAACGCTCGCCCAACGCGATCGCATCCTCATAGCGATTTTCCTCGTAGAAAAATTCCATCTGTCTAGCGCGAAAATCGGTGAATTCGCGTAACCGCGTTCTTTGCGAATCGAGCATCGCCCGCGCCGCTTTCGGCTCATCGTTCTTGATCAGCGCGTGGATCTCCAGCAGCAATCCCTTGTCGGAGGCGCCGGCTCCGCTTCGGTTAGCGCGCTGGATCAACGCCAATCCCTCGCGCATCATGCCGAGGTTCAACTCGATTTCGCCGAGCTCATACGCAAGCCCCCGAAACAGCTCCGGTTGCGACGTTTCGAGCGCATCGACCTCGCGCGACGCTGCGGCGAGCATGACTCTTGCTTGGGAGTAATTCCGCTCCCCCGACTGCTCGGGATTGATCGCTTGGAACGCGACTTTCAGCACGTCGAGCATCGCTTGGATACGATCCCGCTGGGTCCGTATCTCGCTATTTTGCTTCAGCATATATCCGACACCGGCGATTCCGACCGTCGATACGATCGCCGAGAGCGCGACCGCCGCCGCGTTGCGTTCGCAAAACTTTCGCGCGCGATAAAGCCAACTCGCGCCGGAGGCGAGAACCGGGCGCTGTTCCAGATAACGCTGCAAATCTTCATCGAAACGATCGACGCTGACATAACGCGCATCCGGCTCTTTTCGCAACGCTTTTTGCACGATGTCGTCGAGATCGCCGTCGAGCCGCTTCGCCCATAGCTCAAGATTGCCGACGCCCTGTGCGCGCAAGATCGCTGCGCCGCGCTTGACCGCCGCCGCGCGCAGCGGTTCCGGCGGCACTTTCAGAACATACCGCTCGAGCTCGCCCGCGCTCATCGCCATCGCATCGAAGGGGCCGACACCGGCCAGCAGTGCATACATCACCGCTCCCAGCGCATAAACGTCGCAAGCGACGGTGACGCGGTCCCCGAGCCGTTGCTCTGGGGCGGCATACGCGGGGGTCATGAATCGCATCGCCGTGGCGGTATTCTGCGACTCGCCTCCCAGAATCTTGGCGACGCCGAAGTCGAGCAATTTCACTCGCCCATCCATCGTCACCAGTACGTTCGTCGGCTTCAGATCGCGATGGACGATCAAATTTCGGTGCGCATACGATACCGCCGCGACGACCTGCCGAAACAGAACCAAGCGCTCGCGAATCGACAAGGCTTTGCGCGCGCAATACTCCGGCAATGGAAGGCCATCGACATATTCCATCGCCACGAAAGGCGCGCCATGCGCATCGGTGCCGGCATCGATCAGATGCGCGATGCCGGGATGATTCAACGACGCCAAAATCCTGCGTTCGTCGGAAAACCGCTGCAGCAGCGCCTCGTTGAACAGCTCGCGCCGGATCAGCTTCAAAGCCACGATCTGCTCGATATCGCCATCGATTCGTCGGGCCTTGAACACTCTGCCCATGCCGCCCGAAGCGATCTCCGCTTCGAGCCGATAACGGCCGATGGTCTGTCCGATCAGGGTGCCCGCTTCCCGTGCGTCGAAGGCCTCGGCGGCCAGCGCGAACGGCTGCGCCGTCTTGGCGGCACGGGCTCTCTCTTCGTGTCGCAACAGCGCCAGGACCTCATCTCTCATGTCGATATCTTCGCCGCAGACATCGCGAACGTAGCCGGCGCGCTCGGTGTCGTCGCGCTCGAGCGCGGCCTCGAATATCGCCTGCAAGCGCTCGAATCGATCAGCACGCATTTTCGATCGACGGTGCGTTCAGTTCTTTAGCGAGCCAGGTTTTGGCGAAGCGCCATTGCCGGCCGACGGTGGCGATGGACGAGGCGCAAGCGACGGCGATCTGATCGGCATCGAGGATGGAAAACAACTTCAGCTCGACCACGCGCGCGACGGCGGCATCGAGAGACTCTAACTTCGTCAATGCTTGGTCCAAGGCGATCCAGTCCACGATCTCCGAAGCCTGCGAGAGCGCTTCGGCATCGGCGTCTTCCAACGCGATCATCAGCTTGCCCCCGGCGCGCTTTTGGGCATTGCGCTCGCGCAGGTAATCGATCATGACGCGCCGGACGACGGTCGCGGCGATGGCGAAGAATTGGTCGCGGTTCTGCCAATCCACCGACTGCTGACGCTGAAGCCGAATATAAGCTTCATGCGCCAGCTCGGTCGCTCCGAGCGTCAGATGACCGCCCATGCAGCGGATCTGGCTGGCGGCGACGGATCGAAGTACTGGGTAGACCTCGGCGATCAACGCGTTCTCGACGCTACGGTCGCCCTGCTTCCATCGTTCTAATAGTTGGGTGATCGGTGAGGCGACAGGGTCCATGCGAGCGTCTCAGGTAGGCGCGAGTCTGGCGCGCGATCCGCAGTGAGTGTACGTGAAGAGCGGAGTTTCCGGTCGCGGCCGCGGAACGTGATCGGCGGCGCCGCGCGTCAAAAAACGCCTGGCTTCAATGGGTTAGCGGATTTCGAGAGTGCAATTTTAAACCGCCGTCATCGCGCCGCATGCGACGTCGTCGAGGGCGACTCCGATGCTCGGCCCGACCGCGATCTCTGATCGATCGGGTATCCCCTTTGCGAGTAAGGCTAGTGGCGGAAGGTGAATAGAACACCACACCCCACATCGCATTCCGCCACCTTCGACCACCCAGGAGCCCTCTATGGACGCAAAGATTCACCTCCCCCGCCTCGCCTCCGCTTTCGTCTTCGCCCTCGCATGCACCATCCCCGCTGCACGCGCGGCGACCGACGGTTACGGCCAAATACTCACCCTCACACCGAACGCCGATGAAACCCAGATGGCGTTGTACTGGCTTCCCGTGCAGGACGACTTCGGACCGGCCACGCCCTGCAACCTCAGACCCTACACATTGACTCTGCACAACGACAACGTGTTGGCCGCGTCCTTCGATCAAAACAACGCGCCGCTATCGGGATCGGTCGGCGCCTGTTATCTGCAGAAGACCATCGTCTCCGGCGCGGTCTATACCGACAAGGTCTCGCCTGGCGTGTGGACTGCGCGCGCGAATCGAAGCGATTGGCCGCAAATCGTCGAATCCAGAACGATTTTCGCCTGCTCTCCCACGCAAGGCAAACAACCGATGTATCGCACGCGTAATGCGTCGCTCACCGATAATTTCTATACGACGTCGTTCAGCCAACGCAATACTTCGCTCAGCATCGGATATAGCGATCGCGGCGTACCGTTCGCGCTGCCCAACCGAACCAGATTCGGCTCGAAATCGTTCCATCGCTATTACATGGGCGCGCCGCAATTCGAACATTTCTACACGCATAGCGCGGCGGAACGGCAATTCGTCGAAGCGAACGGTTACACCTACGAGCGCGCCGAGGGCTACGTGTTCGAATCCGTCAAACCCGGCACTGTCGCGTTACGCCGCTACGCGTTGTTCAACTCGGCCAATAGCGATTTGCAGCATTACTATACGATCACGCCAAACGACCCCGCTGCTTCGGGGTGGAGCTACGACGGCATCGTCGGCTATGTCTGTCAGCCCTGATCCAACCGAGCGATACCGAATGTCCAAACGAGAACGCCCGGGTTTCCGGGCGTTCTCTCCTGGAAATCCAACGTTCGACGGTGTTTCCTTCGAGGTCAAAACATTGCTGCGTCCTCGGCGTCTGCCTTCCGCGCGATCGCCAACACATCATCGAGCAACGCCGCCGCCGTGACCTCCGCGCCCGCGCCGGGGCCTTGAATCACCAGCGGACAGTCGGCGTAACGGTCGGACCAGATCGCGATGCGATTGTCGGCGCCTCGGCCACCCACGAGCGGATGCTCGGGAGGCAAGAACTCCAAGCCCACCCGGGCTTCGCCGCGCTCCCAGCGCGCGATGAAGCGCAATTTCTCGCCGCGTTTGTAGGCGGCGGCGTACGCATCCCGCAGCGGCGTATCGAGCGTCGCGAGCGCATGATCCAAGGATTCGCTCGTCGCTTCGGCCAGAGCCGCGGTGGTCAACGGTGCGACCGCAGCCGCGTCGCGTTCCAATTCCGCACCGGCCGCGCGCACCAGGATCAGCAGTTTGCGGCGCACGTCTTCGCCGCTCAAATCGTCGCGCGGGTCGGGTTCGGTAAATCCCGCGGCGCGCGCTTCGCGCACGAAACCCGAAAACGGCCGCAGGCCGTCGTAGCGATCGAACAACCACGCGAGAGAACCGGACAGCGATCCCGCGATGGCGTGGATGCGGTCGCCGCCCGCGCGCAGAGCGCGGATCGAGGACAGCACAGGCAATCCTGCGCCGACGGTGGCGCTGTCGCCATAACGCACGTAGCCGTATCGAGCGCTGCCGATGCGCTGCGCATCTCGGATCGCGCGCCAACGCGCCAACGTGGTGCCTTGGCCGATTTTGCAGGCGGTGACCACATGCACGCCCTGCGCCAACCATGCGGCGTGATGATCGGCCACGCGTTCGCTCGCGGTCGCGTCCACGATGATGCGCACGCCTGTTCCGCCCAAGGCGGGCACGACTTGCGCGAGCGAGGCGTCGCTTTCGACATCGTCTCGCCAAGCGTTTTCCAGCGCGTCGCGTCGATATCGATGCCGCGAATTCGCGACATACCGCAACCGCAGACGCGCGCCGAGCGACGTGTCGGCCCACGCGTCGAGGCGCGCGAGCACCGCGCGACCGACGGTGCCGGTGCCGAGCAAGGCGATGTTCGCGGGCGCCGACGCGTGCGCAGCGGTCGCCGATCCGCGCGCGTTGTCCTGGGGCTCGGCGCGCGCGATGCGATCGATGCGCTGCGCCGACTGCGGGCTCATGCCGCGGCGACCTCCGGCGCGTACGCATGCGTTTCGACCACCTCGGCATCGCCCGCAGTCGACGCGGCGACCCGCGTCGCGCGCGCGGCTTCGGCCGCGGCGTGCGCGCGATCCAAGGCCGCGAGAATGTCGCCGCACAAGTCGTCGGCATGTTCGATGCCGACCGACAGCCGCAACAAACCGTCGCCGATGCCGGCGGCGGCGCGCGCTTCGGCGCTCATCGAGGCGTGGGTCATCGTCGCCGGATGCGCGATCAGACTTTCCACGCCGCCCAGCGATTCGGCCAAGGTGAAACAGCGCAGACCATCGACGAACGCGCGCACCGGCGCGAGCGCGTCGTCGCAGCCGTCGGTGTCGAGTTCGAGGCTGAGCATCGCGCCGAATCCGCGCTGTTGCCGCGCCGCGATGGCATGCCCCGGATGCGAGGCGAGACCCGGATAGTGCAACGCACGCACCGCCGGATGCGCGCGCAGCGCATCGATCAGCGCCTCGGTGTTTTCTTGGTGCACGCGCAGGCGCGCATCCAAAGTGCGCAAACCGCGCAGCGTGAGGAAACTGTCGAACGGCGAACCGGTGATGCCCAACGCGTTCGCCCACCACACGAGCTGTTGATGCGCCTCGGCGTCTTTCGCGACCACCGCGCCGCCGACCACATCGCTGTGGCCGTTGATGTACTTGGTGGTGGAATGCACCACGAAATCCGCGCCGAATTCGATCGGCGTCTGCAGCGCGGGCGACAGGAACGTGTTATCGACCACCGCCAAGGCACCGACCGCGTGAGCGGCATCGATCGCAGCCTGCAAATCGGTAATACGCAGCAGCGGGTTCGACGGCGTTTCGATCCATACCACCGCAGGCCGCGTCGCCAATGCTTCGGCGAACGCATCGGGATTCGTCAGATCGATTGTGCTCAGCTCGAACGCGCCTTTGTTCGCCAAGGCGTTGAACAAGCGCCAACTGCCGCCGTAGGCATCGTGCGGCACCACCAAACGGTCGCCCGGTTTCAGCAAGGCGTGCAGCAACAGCGTGATCGCCGACATACCGGTGGACGTGATCACCGCGCCCGCGCCGCCTTCCAGCTCGGCCAGCGCTTCGGCCAACAAATCGCGGGTGGGATTGCCGCTGCGGGTGTAGTCGTATTGCCGTTTCTCGCCGAAACCCGCGAAGCTGAAATTCGACGACAGCACGATCGGCGGCGTCACCGCGCCGAACGCAGTATCGCGATCGATGCCCGCGCGCACCGCGAGGGTCGAGGCGCGCAACGGCGCGGCGACGATTTCGGGGCGGTCGTCGTTGCCGAGAAACGCGCTCATGCCGCACCTCCCGTACACGCGACGGATTGCGGCAGCGCGGACACCAGCACGGCGGCGATGTGGTCGATTTCGGTCAGAAACGCATCGTGCCCGTACTTCGAGCGCAGTAGTCGCAGTTCTGCCTCCGGCAGGCGTTCGGCCAATTCGAAGATGTCTTCGACCGGCACGAGTCGGTCTTCGGTCACGCCGACGACGACGGTGGGCACGCGGACGCTTTCGGGGTCGATGCGATGCAGATCGATCGATTCCGACAAACGCAAAAATGCGGTCGGCGATGTGCGCGCGACGTAGGCGAGGCCGCAATGTTCCAGATAATCCTCGGCGGCGACGCGGGCGCGGCCATGGACCAACGATGGCGGCGCATCGAAACGTTCGGCGAATTCGCCCGGCGTGCGATAGCTGAGCATCGCCAACTGCCGCGCCAACGACAGGCCCTGGGCGTCGTCGCACTGCAATTGACCGAGACCGACGATTTGCCGCTGCAGCGCACGCCAAGCGCTCGCGTACGGATGCGCGCGATGCGCGCCGCTGATGACGATCAGCGTGCGCACGCGCTGCGGATAGCGCGCCGCGAACTGCAGGCCGACCATCGCGCCGTACGACGCCCCGACGTACGCATCCACCGCTTCGATGCCGAGCGCATCGAGCGTCGCGGCGATCGCATCGGCTTGGTCGCGGGCATCGATCGGCGTATCGATCGCGCCGTCGGCGCCGAGCCAATCGATCGCGACGATGCGGGTGCGGCTCGCGTCGAGTCCGCGACCGTTTTGGGTCTCCCACCAACCGGCTTCGGGAAAGGTTTCGGTGGACAACACGTGCTTGTGCGCCGAAATGCCCCCGGCCGCCAGCACCACCGGCGCATCGTTCGGGCCGATGGATTCGTAGGCGATCTCGACCTCGCGCGTGCCGGCGTGCCGCAGCGGCAAGGCGATACGCAGACGGCCGCGGACAGCCGCAAGCGACGCGGAAGGTGGCGCCGATGCGTCCGATACCGACGCGTGGGTCGCGCCCGTTCGACGTTCGGGACGCGAGGAACCGTCGCCGAGACCGGCGAGCGCAACGGCGAGATCGTCGCGGACGGAACAGGCGTCGCCGACGATGTCGGCGGTGCGGGCGGGGTCGATAGCGAGGCTCATGGCGGTCTCCGGGAATGGGCCACCAAGAGCGCGGGGAGACCGAAGAGTCGCTGCTGCGAGACTCGGCTATCGCCGCGAATCGCAACCATCTTCCGGTGGACGCAGGTCCCCGCAGGAGTTGGCACCTTCGCGGGGCGAGGCCGACACAAGATCGACGTACGTCCCATCAGGTTGCCCCGGCATCTTCGGGCCTGTCCCTCAGCCGGTCTTGATGGATGGCCGTAGCTTGCCCGGGGTTTTCGAGTTTGTCAATCGCTTCATGCGGATGAAGCGATGATTGCCCGGACCGGCCGCGATTCCGCATACTTGGCGGCATGCCGATCCGTCCTTTCGCTCGCGGGCGCGCCCTCGCCGCCCTGCTCGTGTTCTCCTTGTGCGCCACCGGCCCCGTCGCCGCGCGCGATCGCCGCGCCCCGGTCGTCGTCGGCGAGACTTTCGTGTCGCAAGCGGCGGATGAGGATGAACTCGATTCGCTGGCGACCTGGCGCCATCCCGATGGTGCGCAGTGGCTGATCGCATCGGGCAAATCCAGCCATCGCCTGGTGGTCTTCGACGCGGAAACCGGCACGCGATTGCGCACCTTCGGCAGCAAAGGCAGCGATCCGGGCCGGTTCAAACGGCCGAATGGACTGGCCGTGGCCGGCGACCGCTTGTTCGTGGTCGAGCGCGACAACCGTCGCGTTCAAGTGTTTTCGCTGCCGGATTTCGTGCCGCTGGGCAGTTTCGGCGAAGCGCAACTGCGCGCGCCTTACGGCCTGTGGCTGACCCCGGCTGGCGACGGGGCAACCGACGGCGCGCTCGATGTCTACGTCACCGACAGTTTCATGGACGGCGCGAACTACGACGTGGTGCCGCCCTTGGCGCAGTTGAATCAACGCATTCGCCGCTATCGCGTGCGTTTCGGCGCCGACGGCGCGCTTGCCGCCGATACGCTCAGCCAATTCGGGGATGTTCGCGAAGCGACCGCGCTGCGGATCGTCGAGTCCATCGCTGGGGATCGCGAACGCGGCGCGCTGCTGATCGCCGACGAGTTCGTCGATCGAACGCAGCGCCGCGAATCGACGCTGCGCGAATACGCGATGGACGGCGTGTTCACCGACCGCAGCACGCCGCGCGGCAGTTTCGAGGCCGAAGCCGAAGGCATCGCGCTGTGGACTTGCGCGAAATCCCGTCGTTTTTCGCGCGGCTTTTGGATCGCGGTCGATCAACGTCAAGACCTCACCGCGTTCCGCTTGTTCGATCGCGACACCCTCGCCGCGCGCGGAAGCTTCGTCGGTCGCGTCGTCGCCGCCACCGACGGCATCGCGTTGCGCACCGCGCCCAGCGCGCGGTTTCCGGCCGGCGTGTTGTTCGCGGTGCATCGCGATAAAGCCGTGGCGGCATTCGATCTGCGCGATGTCGCGCGAGCGCTGAAACTTCCGGTCAAGTGCTTGTGAATCGGAGGCTCGCGAATGCCGTGTTAGTCGTGTGCGCGACGGTGTTCGCGTTCGCTGGCGCGGCGCAGGCGGCGAAAGTCTTTCGGTGGGTCGATGGCAAGGGCGTGACGCAATACGGCGACCACGTGCCGGAATCCATCGACCCCGAGTCCACCCCGGTCAGCCGCGTTCCGGTGCCCGCCGAGCCCATGCCGGTCGCGCGCTTGAAGTTGGAACACGTCGACGGAAGCGTGCGCGCCTGGGCCGAAAACAATCTGGCCGGAGCGGTCGAAGTGCGTTTGTATCAGCCCGAGGATCGCGCCCGCATCGCACCGGTGCGCGCCGATCGGCCGCTGCCCGCGCGCACGGTCGTGCCGGGCCAGCAGCGCGCGCTGATCGCCACGCTGGGCGGGGATCGCAATGCGTTGCTGAAGATGGACGTGGTGCTCGGCGACCCCAACGCACGCCCGGTCGATATCGAATACGGCTATCCGCTGCGCGGCGACGACGTGCGCGTGGAGCAGGGCTACGGCGGCAGCTACAGCCACAACGATGCGCAGAACCGCTACGCCGTGGATTTCGCCGCCGATATCGGCACGCAGGTGTTGGCCGCGCGCGCCGGTACGGTGATGCAGGTCGAAGCCGATTTCGACCGCAGCGGCTTGAATGCGGAGAAATACGCCGGTCGCGCCAACTTCGTGCGCATCGTCCACGACGACGGCACGATGGCGCTCTACGCGCATTTGGATCTCGATGGCGTGTTGGTGCGCATCGGTCAACGCGTCCGCAAAGGCCAGGTCATCGGCTTGTCCGGCAACACCGGCTACACCAGCGGACCGCATCTGCATTTCGCGGTGCAAACCAATCGCGGCATGAAACTCGAATCGATTCCGTTCCGAATGTTCGGCCCACGCGGGATTTTGCGATTCACCGAGCCGAAGCGCACGCCGCCCACGTCCCCGTAAAGCCCGCGTAGAGCGGAGCGAAGCGAAGCTCCGCTACAAACCCCGTAGAGCGGAGCGAAGCTCCGCTACGATCTCTTCGGAAAAATGTTCAGCGGAGCTGCGCTCCGCTCTACGGGCGCGCGACGCGCCGGCATCCGGCAGGGTGACCGACGTCACTTGGCGGCGGCGCGCGACACTGTCACCGTGCCGCGATCCGTCCGCATTCTCGAAACGCCATGGCTTCTCTCGACGACATCAAAATTCACGTTCGCTTGAAACTCGGCGCGCTTTGGGCGGCGACGATGAGTTGTTACATCTATTGCGATTACTTCGAGCTGTACATGCCAGGCAAACTGCAGAGCATGCTGGACGGACGAATGGACCCGCTCGGCCCGACCACCCAGGGCGTGTTGCTGGGCACGTCCGCGATGATGGCGCTGCCGAGCCTGATGATCGCGCTGTCGCTGCTGCTGCCGGCGACGATGTGCCGCTGGGCGAACATCGCGCTCGGCCTGTTCTTCACCGCGATCATGTGCTTGCTGGTGTATCAAGCCGGCTGGTATTTCTACAAAGGGTTCGCGGCGTTGGAAGCGCTGATGACCGCCGCGATCGTCGTCTACGCGTGGCGGTGGCCGCTTGCGCGCACGGCGTCTCGGCTGTAAACGCGCGTCGAACTCCGCCCATTCATTTCTGGGGCGTGGCCGCGAACGTCAGATACGCAGGCCGCAGCGCCGCGATCCGCGCCTGCACCGGACAATCGGCGCGATGCGCGCCGGGCAGATAGCCTAGGCTCATCAGAAACTCGCCGACGATCTCGCCGCCGGTGAAGCGAAAGGTTTTCTTGAACAGCTTTACCCATGCCGCTTTGTCGCGGAGCGCGCCGTCGTTCGTCGCATGCGCATCCAACCAATCGGCGAAGCCACCATGGGAATCGCGCAGGCCACGAATCGCGCCCGCGTTGTGGATGGCGGCCTCGATCTTCAGTCGATTGCGGATGATGCCGGCATCGGCGAGCAACCGCGCGCGATCGCCTTCGCCGTAGGCCGCGACGACATCGACCTCGAAGTCGTCGTAAGCGCGGCGAAAACCCACGCGTTTTTTGAGGATGGTTTCCCAACTCAAGCCGGCTTGGTTGATCTCCAGAATCAGCCGCTCGAACAGCGCGGACTCGTCGCGGGTGGGAAACCCGTACTCGTGCTCGTGATAAGACCCGTGAACGGGGTGGCCAGGGGCGAAGTCGCAGTAAGTGCTCATGGCGACAGGATAGCCCCGGCTGCTGACATGCGATGTCGGTAGGGCGGGCCCACCATCGTCGAAATGCCTTCGGTCACCGCACATGCGCTTAATTTTCCCGGCGTGCGGAGGGAAGAGCGCCCCTCACCCTCGCTCGCTGCGCTCGCTCTTCCCTCTCCCCGCAATGCGGGGAGAGGGTGGCCGAAGGCCGGGTGAGGGGCGGCGCCGGTATAATCGCCGGCCTTTCTTACCGATGCCCGGGCGCCCTCGGCGCCGAGTCCCCATGTCCGAAGTCTCCACCGAAGCCGCGCGTCGGCGCACGTTCGCGATCGTGTCGCACCCCGACGCCGGCAAAACCACGCTGACCGAAAAGCTGCTGCTGTTCGGGGGCGCGATCCAGATGGCCGGCTCGGTCAAGGGCCGCAAGGCCGCGCGTCACGCCACCTCCGACTGGATGGCGCTGGAAAAAGAGCGCGGCATCTCGGTGACCTCGTCGGTGATGCAGTTCCCGTACGAAGGCCGGATCGTCAATCTGCTCGACACCCCCGGCCACGCCGACTTCGGCGAGGACACCTATCGCGTGCTGACGGCGGTCGACTCGGCGCTGATGGTCATCGACGTGGCGAAGGGCGTGGAAGAACGCACGATCAAGTTGATGGAGGTCTGCCGCCTGCGCGACACGCCGATCATGAGCTTCATCAACAAGCTGGACCGCGAAGGTAAGCCGCCGATCGACCTGCTGGACGAAGTGGAATCGGTGTTGGGCATCCAGTGCGCGCCGATCACCTGGCCGATCGGCATGGGCCAGCGCTTGAAAGGCGTGGTGCATCTGCTGACCGGCGAAGTGCATCTGTACGAGACCGGACGCAACTTCACGCGCCAGGATTCGACCATTTTCCCGTCGATCGACGACCCCGCGCTGGAAGCGAAAATCGGCGCGCAGATGCTGGCCGAATTGCGCGAGGAGCTGGAACTGGTCGAAGGCGCCTCGCACCCGTTCGACAAACAGGCCTATCTCGACGGCAAACAAACGCCGGTGTTCTTCGGCTCGGCCGTCAACAACTTCGGCGTGCAATTGCTGCTGGATTTCTTCGTCGAGCACGCGCCCTCGCCCAAGGCGCGCGCCACCACCGGCCGCGAAGTGCAGCCGACCGAGGAAAAGCTCACCGGCTTCGTGTTCAAGATTCAGGCCAACATGGACCCGCAGCATCGCGACCGGGTCGCGTTCATGCGCGTCTGCTCGGGCAAGTTCACTGCGGGCATGAAGACTTTCCATCCGCGCAGCGGCAAAGAACTGAAACTCGCCAATGCGCTGACCTTCATGGCCAGCGACCGCGAAATCGCCGAGAGCGCGTTCCCGGGCGATGTGATCGGCATTCACAATCACGGCACGATTTCCATCGGAGACAGCTTCACCGAAGGCGAGAATCTGGGGTTCACCGGCATTCCCAACTTCGCGCCCGAATTGTTCCGACGCGCGCGCCTACGCGACCCGCTCAAGCTCAAACAATTGCAGAAGGGTCTCGCGCAGTTGTCGGAGGAAGGCGCGACGCAGTTCTTCCGCCCGCTGATGAGCAACGACTTGATTCTGGGCGCGGTCGGCATGCTGCAATTCGACGTCGTCGCGTATCGATTGAAAGACGAATACGGCGTCGATGCGAGCTTCGAGCAGGTCGCTGTCGCCACCGCGCGCTGGATCCGCTGCGACGACGCGAAGAAGCTGGAGGAATTCCGCGACAAGAACGCGATGAACCTCGCGATCGATGCGGCCGGCCAATTGGTCTACCTCGCCCCGACCCGCGTCAACCTGCAACTCGCGCAAGAACGCGCCCCGGCGGTGACCTTCATGGCCACGCGCGAACATGCGCATGCGGTCGGGATCGAGTAACCCACGAACTCAGAACGCCGCCCGTAGGAGGGCCTTTAGGCCCGATCCGCTTGTCGCCGATACGGTTCTCGGCAGGCATCGGGCTAAAGGCCCTCCTACGCCAGAACGCATCATCGTGTCGGCCAGAGCACTCATGATCGAAACCCTTCGCACCTGGTGGTTCTACCTGCTCGGCAAGCGCGGCGAACTCGCGCAGATGGACTACAAAGACGCGTACATGGCGAAGGTAGTGCTGGACATCCACCGCAAGCGCCGCGACAAGCGCATCGTCCTGGTGCCGCTGGCGACACTCGATCCGATCCACCGGATCGACCGCGAATCCGCGCTGCGCACCACCGCCGAACGCGCCGCGGCCCTGCAGGCGCACCGCGAGGCGCTGTTGGCGACGAAGACGCTGGACGGCCCGGCCTTGCAGGCCATCATTCCGTCGGTCTCGCAGATCAAGGTCGTCGCCGACGGCGACCGCTGGCTGGCGTTCGAGGGCAACGGCCGGCTCTACGCCATGCGCGAGGTATTCTCGGCCGAGGACGGCATGCGGGTCGAGGTCGAGGAGTACCTGTTCGACGACGACCGCAGCATCCGCCGCCGCCTGCACCGGGTCCGGCGCTACAACCGGCTTTGATCGGCCAGCACCGACCAACCCGGTCGCTGAGCCCAGACTCGCCGTAGCCCCAGACTGCGGTACACCCGAACCCGCAGAGTGTTTGCTCTAACTCCCGGGCATAGTGTCCCGGACATCGATTTCGAGGGGTCTCGCGTGTTCGACTACATCATCATCGGCGCCGGCTCGGCGGGCTGCGCGCTGGCGCACCGTTTAAGCGAAGACCCGCAAATCAAAGTGCTGTTGCTCGAAGCCGGCCCCCGCGATTGGCACCCGTTCATCCATATGCCTGCGGGCTTGGCCAAGCTGGTCAACCAAAAAGGCGTGAATTGGGACTACAACACCGTCGCCGAGCCGCAGCTCAACCACCGCACGCTATGGTGGCCGCGCGGCAAAGTATTGGGCGGGTCCAGTTCGATCAATGCGATGTGCTACATCCGCGGCGTCGCGCGCGACTACGACGATTGGGCGGCCGCAGGCGCCGACGGTTGGCACTGGGACAACGTGCTGCCGTATTTCCGCAAATCCGAGCGCAATCAACGCGGCGCCGACGCGCTGCACGGCGGCGACGGTCCCTTATCGGTCTCCGACCTGCGCTACACGAATCCGCTGTCGCAAGCGTTTATCGATGCGGCGCAACAGCACGGGCTGCCGGTCAACGGCGATTTCAACGGCCCACAGCAGCACGGCGTCGGTTTCTATCAAGTCACGCAGCGCGACGGCGCGCGATGCTCGACCGCCGCGGCGTATCTCGCGCCGATCAAAGACCGGCCCAATCTCACCGTCCACACCGGCGCGCTGGTCAGCCGCATCACGTTCGACGGCCGACGCGCCAACGGCGTGGCGTATGCGATGGGCGGCCGCGCCTATCATCAACCGGCGTCGCGCGAAGTCATCCTCAGCGGCGGCGCGATCAATTCGCCGCAGGTGTTGATGTTGTCGGGCATCGGCCCGGCCGACGAACTGCGCAAACACGGCATCGATGTCTTGCACGATGCGCCCGGCGTCGGCGCGAATCTGCAAGACCATCTCGATGTCTGCACGCTGTTCCATTCGACTCAGCGCGTCACCTACGACCGCGTCGGCGATTTGAAGATCGCGTATCACTATTACTTGCGCGGCCACAGCGGCCCGGGCAGCAGCAATATCGCCGAAGCCGGCGGCTTCGCGCGTTCGCCGCTCGCGCCCGACGAGCGCGACGACATCCAATTCCATTTCGTGCCGGCGATGCTGGACGATCACGGCCGTCAGCGCTTGCCCGGCGACGGTTACACCTTGCACGCCTGTTTCCTGCGCCCGCGCAGCCGCGGTCGCGTTTCTCTGGCCAGCGGTCGCGCCGCCGACAAGGTGCGAATCGAAGCGAATTATCTGAGCGACCCGGACGGGTTCGATCTGAAGGTGATGCTCGAATGCGCGAAGATTTCGCGGGAAATTCTGGCGCAGAAGGCGTTCGACGCCTATCGCGGCGCGCCGATCTTCCCTAGCCGTACCGACTTGAGCGACGCCGAGTTGATCGAATTCGTGCGCGCCAAGGCCGAATCCGTGTATCACCCGGTCGGCACCTGCCGCATGGGCAGCGATGCGCAAGCGGTAGTGGATGCGCAGTTGCGCGTCAACGGTGTGGAAGGCTTGCGCGTGGTTGATGCCTCAGTGATGCCGAGCCTGATCGGCGGCAACACCAACGCACCGACGATCATGATCGCCGAGCGTGCGGCGGATCTCATCCGGGCGGCTTGATACATGCCGCTTGATTCGTGCCGCTTGATTCAAGCGAATTGATTCAAGCGAATTGATTCGAACGTCTTGATCCGGGCCGCGCGACGCGGACAGTGCGTTCGCGAGCGCGACGCTCAGCGTTTGTGCAACACCTGCGCCATGACCGCGATGTAGTGGCAGACGCTACCGCCGATCACGAACATATGCCACACCGCATGCGAGTAGCGCATCGACGGGCGGTGGTAAAACACGGTACCGAGCGTGTAGAACACGCCACCGGCGAGCAGCCAACCGAACGTCCAGGTATCGAGCGCCTGCATCGCGGGTTTCGCGGCGACGATAATCAACCAGCCCATCGCGATGTAGACCAGCGTGGAGATACGTGCGAAGCGGCCGGTGTAGAACAGTTTGAAAATCACGCCGAAGATCGCCAGCGCCCAAATCGTGCCGAACAACCACCAGCCGACCGTATCGCGCAGGCCGATTAAGGTGAACGGCGTGTAGGTGCCGGCGATCAGCAAGTAGATCGCGCAGTGATCGAACACTTTCAGCCGGCCTTTGACCACCGGGTGCTGAATCGCGTGATACAGCGTCGACGCGACATACAGCAGAAGCAAGGTGATGCCGAACACGATCGAGGCGGTGAGCTGCCAACCGTCGCCGAACAAGGCCGCGAGCGTGATGAGCACTGCACCGCCGGCCAAAGCGGCAGTCGCGCCGAGGCCGTGGGTCAATGCGTTGAACAATTCTTCGCGGGGGGAGTCGACGGTGGTCATCGGGGCACGATCCGGGGTCGGGCTAGTGTAAACACACCAAACGCCAGCGCGATGACAAAGTCCGTTCCATTTTTACGGGATATGTTGCGGGATGTTTCGATGGCGACCGTCGGCGACGAGCCTCGATACGCGTTTCGACGCGTTGTTCGCGGGAACGCTCTAACGCTATTCGAACGCGCCGACGGGCCATACGACAGCGTTCGACGCCCTCCACCGCCGCGATTGCGCTAACACCGCCCGGCCGCGCCCTGTGCGATCATGCGCGGGTTTCCCGTACGGCGCCGGCATGATCGTCTCCCATCTGCACCGCTTCATCTTCGTGCCGATCCCCAAGACCGGAACCCATTCCGTGCGCCAAGCGCTGCGCGAGCATTTGGGGCCGGACGACATCGAGCAAGTCGGCTTGTTCGTGAACAAACGGTTTCCCTACGCCGATCTGGCGGCGATCCGCCACGGGCATTTCAGCGTCGCCCAAGTGCGGCCGTATCTGGGCGAGGAGACGGTGTCCTCGTATTTCAAATTCGGTTTCGTGCGCAACCCGTTCGATCGTTTCGTGTCGTATTGCGCGTTCATGACGCGGCAACACGGCGCCTTCGACCGCGACCCGCAGGGCACGATGCGCAGGATCCTGTTCGAGATGCGGCCGATGGATCACGTGCATTTCCAAACCCAGGCCAGCCTGCTGACCGACGAGCGCGGCGAGCTCGATGTGGACGAGGTCGGTCGCGTCGAGGATATGCAAGCGTGCTACGACCGCATCTGCGAGCGCATCGGCATTCCGACGCGCGCCTTGGACAAGGTCAACAGTTCGCGACGTGGCGATTATCGTCAGTATTACGATCAAGCGCTGATCGACGGCGTCGCCGAGTTGTATCGCCGCGATTTTGAACTGTTCGGTTATTCCTTCTGAAGTGGTTTCTTCCGAGATGAGCGCCGCCATGGTTTCCGTCCCGCAACGCGACCCGTACGCCAATCCGCGCAAAACCGCCACGATCCGCCGCCTCGGCGCGGTCGATATCGCCGAGTTGAAAGCAGCGGTGCTCGCGATTCCCGAATCGGTTTGGGATGCCGAAAATGCCGGTAAACCCAATCGTTTCGAGGCCTTGGACAAAACCCGACACATCGTGTTTCGCTTCGTCGATAGCGTTCGCGATTGGCGCAGTTCGCACGATCGCCCGGCGTGGGCGCAGTGGCGCGAACGGCTGGAGCCGGCGATGCGCGCCGCCGTCGCCGATTACGGTTACGCCAACGGCGCGTTTCCGCGCGTGATGTTGGCGCGCATGGCGCCCGGCGGCGAAATCAAACCGCATCGCGACGCCAACGCCGCCGCGAAATGGCCGCACAAAATCCATATCCCGTTGCTCACCAACGACAACGTGACGTTCTTCGTGGACGGCACCGGCTACCGCCTGCCCGAAGGCGAAGCCGCCGAGGTCAACAACATGGCCGTGCATGCGGTGCGCAACGACGGCGACACCGACCGCATCCATTTGATCTTCGAGTACTACGACACCGACCAGCCCGAACCGGAATGGCTGGCGCGAGTGCTCGCGGGTGCCTGAAAACTCGACTCATTCCGTTAGGCAAGGTCTGAATAACGCCATCCAGGCGTGATTCAGACGTCGCGGACTCAGGCCAAGCCTGAGTCCGCTCCCGCTGGATCAATCACTTGCGTGATCGATCCGCGAGCGCGCCATCCATGGCGCGCGGAACCTCTGAATTGTTCAGAGGTTCCCTAGCGGCGAACGCTCGGATCGGCTACCGTGCCCGCACGCGACGAGCCCCGGAACGCATCGATGAGCGACACCCAGACGGCAGAACGGCGGGTCCATCGCGGCGAATGGCCGGCGGTGGCGTGGTCGTTCCTGTTCTTCTTCTGCGTGCTATCGGCCTACTACGTGATCCGCCCGGTGCGCGATCAACTCTCCGGCGCGGTCGGCTCCACACAACTGCCCTGGTTCTACGCGGCCACCTTCGTCGCCACGCTCTCGCTCACGCCGGTGTTCGCTTGGTTGGCGGGCCGTTTCCCGCGTCGGCGTTTGGTGCCGATGGTCTATCTGTTTTTCATCGCCTGTTTGCTCGGCTTCATGCCGCTGTTCACGCACGAAGGCTTGGTCTCGCCGCGCGCGCTGGGCATCGCGTTCTTCGTGTGGATCAGCGTCTTCAATTTGGTGGTCGTGTCGGTGTTCTGGACGTTCATGGCCGACATCTGGAACGAAACGCAGGCACGCCGCTTGTTTCCGCTGATCGCGGTCGGCGGCTCGGTCGGCTCCCTGCTCGGCCCGACGATGGCGCTGCGTTTGGTCGGCGAGATCGGCGTCGCGCCGCTGCTGTTGGTGGCGTCGGGATTGCTGGGCACCGCGATCGTCTGCGCGATGGCGCTGGGACGCTGGGCCGAACGTTACGGCGCGCGCCGTCACGAACCCGGCAATGCGCAGGCGGTCGGCGGCGGTGTGTTCGATGGCCTGAAACAAATTTTCGCCGACCCGACGATGCGCACCATGGCGATTCTGATGCTGCTGGGCGATTGCATCGGCACCGTCAACTACGCCCTGGTGGTGGACTACTCGAAAGCCACCTTCGTCGATGCGGTGGCGCGGACAGAATTCGCCGCCCGGCTCGATCTGTACACCAACTTGTTCGCCATCGTCACGCAGGTGTTGGTGACGCGCTGGTTGCTCGCGCGCCACGGTGCGGCACCCGCCGTCGCGTTGCACGCCGGCTGCACCGCTGCAGTGATGCTGATGGTGCTGTTCGTCTCCGATCCGCACGGCATCGCCCTGCTGCAACTGCCGTGGGTCGCGGTGGCCTTGCTGGTCAGTCGCGGATTGGCCTACGGCGCGCTCGGTCCGGCGCGCGAAAGTCTGTTCGCGCAAGTCCCGCGCAGCCTCCGCTACAAAGGCAAAAACGCGGTCGATACCGCCGTCTGGCGCTTCGGCGACCTCGTCGTCGGTCTCAGCATCAATGCACTGCGCGGCCTGGGCGTGGTGACGCTCGGCTTCGCGGCGATCAACGTATTGCCGGCGCTGGCTTCCGGCGTACTCGGTTGGCGCTTGGCGCGACGCATCGAACGCCGCGGCGCGAACGACGCCGCGTCGGTTTCATCGGCCGGTTAAGCGCAGCGCACCATCCGAACCGAAACGACCCACGACACCGCATCCAAGAAGGAATCTCCATGTCGATTATCGCCCTCGCCCTGATCGCCGTCGTCGCATTGCTGCACACATATTTTCTGGTGCTGGAAATGTTTCTCTGGACCAAACCCCTGGGCATGAAAACCTTCCGCAACACACCCGAGAAAGCCGAAATCACCCGCGTGCTGGCGGCCAACCAAGGCCTGTACAACGGGTTCCTCGCCGCCGGTTTGGTCTGGTCGATCGTCGCGCAGAAAACCGACATCGCCCTGTTCTTCCTCGGCTGCATCGTCGTCGCCGCGCTGTACGGCGCCTACAGCGTCAATAAGCGGATTTTCTTCGTGCAGGGCGTACCGGCGATCGCGGCGATCGCGGCAGTGCTACTGCTGAAATAACGGCCACGCGAACAACGCCGCGCCGAGCGCGAACACCACGCTCAGCGCATGCACCAGCGGGTGATTCACCCGCAAAAACACGAATTGCTGGATCAGCCGCACGATCCAAAAGCCCGACATGCCGATCAACACCGCGCGACCGAGCGCTGTCCCGCGCAATTCGGCAGGATAGATCAGGCATAACGCCGCCACCGCGAGAAACACCCAGATCAATTGGATATTCGCGATCTGCAGAATCGCGCGATTGGCGAGCGTCGTCTGCTGCAGCGTCTTCGGCCAACCGAAGATCTTCCAGAAGCCGACATGAAACAGCGCCAGCGCTACGCTATGCGCCGCGCACAACATCAGAATCGGATCGTTCATCGTAATCACACTCATCCGCATCAGTGATGTTTCAGTATCGTATTGATTGTTTTTGATCTTGATAACGAAAAACTCTCGAAGGCTTTCCAGACCCATCGGGCGGCGGACAGGACGTCCGCCGTTTTTCGATTCGCCAAGGATGGCGAATCGAAAAATCCCCGCAGCAACGAAGCTTCGGGTTTGCTCTGTCCGGGAAGGTGCTTTGTTTTGCCTACTTTTCTTTCGCACCAGCAAAGAAAAGTAGGTCGCGCGAAAGCGCGAAAGTTTTTTGCGCTTGCTCCACCAAGAAATGTCCGCCAGAGCGGCTCACATTACAAGAATCGAGCCTCAACGCCTCGCCGACACCCACATCGAAATCGTCGCGCGAAACACCGCCTCGCCCGACGGGTCGGTCGCCACCACGTCCACCGGCAGCGCATAACCGGTCGTCGATTCCACGATCTCTGCCGCAGGCGTGGCAGCCGCGCGAATCGTGCCCGTCGCTTTTTTCAGATACTCGACGGTCATGCCTTTGGGAATCCAACGCATCGACGCCGGAATGCTGACGTCGGTCATCAGGCCGCCGACCAACTCGGCCAGATTGCATAGCGCGATCGCATGTACGGTGCCGATGTGGTTGGTGATGCGGCGACGATGTCGGATCGTCGCTTCGCAGCGTCCGGGTTCGAGCGTTTCGATGCACGGCGAAATACTGCCGAAATACGGCGCCTTGAAACACACCGCGCGCGAGAACAACCAGCCGCCCGCGGGCCAGCGCCGCATGCGGCGATACAACGCGAGAATCGATGCGCTCATGGCGTTTCCCTCTCTCTCAGTACCTATTCAAAATCGCTCGGGACCTGATCTCATCCCCTTGCGCGCAGCGCAGGGGAGGTCGGGAGGGGGTCGAAAGCCTCTAACCTCTCCCTAACCCTCCCCTTCGCTTCGCGAAAGGGAGGGAACATGATCAAGCCGACTTACAGAATCGATGTCTTCGTGCACAATCGAAAACGAGTCATGAGACGCGCGGGAAGACTCTCAAGCGAACCAGACCAACAGCGCGACAGCGAGCAATCCGATCCAGCCCGGATGGCGTCCGCGCGTCCCGATCAGCACCAACAACGAGCCGCCGAGCATCGAGGCGGCGATCGCGTGTTCGAGCCACGCATCTAACGGCGTCTCGGTCGTCGCGCGCTGCAGCAGCACCGCACCCATCGCCCAGCCGAACAGAGTGACGACATGCCAGGAGGCCCACAAAATGCGCACATGGCGCTCGTGCAACACCGGTTTGCCGTGGGTCGGAATCAGCGTGCCTTGGCGCATTCGCCGAAAAATCAAATGCTCGCCCAACACCGAATGCACGGCCCCGACCACGAACGTCAACGCGCCGGCGAGCGCGAGCGCAGTGTGCATGCGAGTCTCCCCCGCAGCGAACAACTGCGGTCCAGAATGCGATGGGTCGGATCACGGCTCCGAGCGAGCGCGTCTGCTTAGAACCTATCTCAAAATCGGTGGAGGAACGGATCGCCTTGATATCGTCATTCCGGCGGTTTCGACATCCGATCACTGGTCAAGCCGGAATCCAGCATTTACCGACGTGTTGAAGACTGGACCCCGGCGTTCGCCGGGGTGACGTCCGAAAAACCCGCATCCACTGATCTTGAGAGATTCTGCGCAAGCGCAACGATGCGGAGGCGTCCTAACGCCGTTAAGCCGCCGCACGATGCGCGTTCGGCGGCGTCGCTTCGTTTTCGCGATAGCCGGCCGAGCGCAGTTCCCACGACTCGAAGTCGTCGACCATGATCGTGTCGAGCGTCATCTCGCGCAGTTCTTCCAATTGCTTGCGTTCGTCGGCCGTGATCCAACCCTCGCGTACGCCTTCGTCGAGCTGCGCGGGGAACTCCAGCGCTTCGATGTCGCTGTTCTTCAGCGCCTTGAGGAATTTCCGCTCGACCGGCTCGGCAAGGATCATTTTCGGCAGATAGCTGTTCACGCGACCGGCGGGATTGTTCTCGCAGGGTTCGAGGAACAGACCGTCGGCCAGGCGATCGCGCGCTTCGCAGGGCGTCATCAACAGGCTGGCGGCACGATGGCCCAGACGGTCGCTGGGCGCTTCGGCGCGGCGGCCCCAGGGGAAGATCAACAACCACAGCAACCAACCGACCGGGCGGATCGGGAAATTGCGCAGCGCGCCGGAGAGCGCGAGTTCGATCTTGTGGATCGCATCGTGGAAGGCCCAGGCGAGCAAGGGATGATCGGCGGCCGGACGCCCCTGATCCTCGTAACGCTTGAGCATCGCGCTGGCGATGTAGAGCTGGCTCAGCACGTCGCCCAAACGGCCCGACAAGGATTCCTTGAACTTGAGCTTGCCGCCGAGCAACAACATCGACGTGTCGGCCATCACCGCCAACGCGGCGGAATAGCGATTGAGTTTGCGATAGAAGCGCTTGGTGTAATCGCCGCCCGGCGCCGCGCCCACGTACGCGCCGGTGAAGCCGAACCACCAACTGCGCACCGCGTTGGACAGCGCGTAGCTGATGTGACCGAACAGCGCCGCGTCGAATTGTTCGAGACGCTGTTTGGGGTCTTCCAACTGCGCGGACTTCATCTCTTTCATCACCCACGGATGGCAGAGAATCGCGCCCTGACCGAAGATCATCAGGCTGCGGGTCATGATGTTGGCGCCTTCGACCGTGATCGCGATCGGCGTCGCTTGCCAGCCACGACCGGCGTAGTTGCGCGGGCCGAGGATGATGCCCTTGCCGCCGTGAATATCCATCACGTCGCGCGACACTTCCCGGCCCATTTCGGTGCAGTGATATTTCGCGATGGTGGACGGCACCGCCGGATTCTCGCCGCGCGCGACGGCGGCAGCGGTGGCTTCCGACAGCGCGCTGGTGGCGTACGCGCGGCCGGCGATGCGCGCGAGCGCTTCTTCCACGCCTTCGAAACGACCGACCGACAACCCGAATTGCTTGCGAATGCGTGCGTAAGCGCCGGTGACGACGGCGCCCATCTTCACGCCGCCGCTGGCGGTGGACGGCAGCGTGATCGAGCGGCCGATCGACAAGCATTCCATCAGCATCCGCCAACCTTGACCGGCGCAATCTTCACCGCCGATCAATTGGCTCAACGGCACGAAGACATCCTTACCGATGATTGGGCCATTCTGGAACGGCGTGTTGAGCGGGAAATGGCGGCGGCCGATGATCAGGCCCTCGACATCGCGCGGCACCAGCGCCAGCGAAATACCGATGTCTTTCTTATCGCCGAGCAACCCATCCGGGTCGTACATGCGGAACGCGACGCCGATCAGCGTCGCGACCGGCGCGAGCGTGATGTAACGCTTGTTGAGCGTAAGCCGAATACCCAACACCTTCGCGCCGTTCCATTCGCCGGTGCAGACGATGCCGTAATCGGGAATGGACGTGGCGTCGGAGCCTGCGAACGGGCCGGTCAGCGCGAAACACGGAATTTCGCGGCCGTCGGCCAAACGCGGCAGGTAATAACGCTTTTGGTCTTCGGTGCCGTAATGCATCAGCAATTCCGCCGGACCGAGCGAGTTCGGCACACCGACGGTGGAACTGAGCACGGAGGACACCGGCGCCAGCTTCTGGATGACCTTGTGGTTCATCAGCGCCGAGAAACCCAGGCCGCCGTATTCCTTCGGAATGTTCAAGCCGAAGAATTTGTGTTGCTTCACGTAATCCCAGATCTGCGGCGGCAGATCGGCGAGGACATGGGTGATCTCCCAGTCGTTCGTCATCCGGCACAGATCTTCGCAAGGGCCATCGAGGAAGGCTTGTTCTTCGGCGCTCAACTGCGGCTTCGGTTGCGTGAGCAACTTGCTCCAATCGGGCTTGCCGGAGAACAACTCGCCCTCGAAACCGACCGTGCCCGATTCCAATGCGGTGCGCTCGGTGTCGGACAGCGGGGGCAGCAGTTTGGTGTAGAACTTCAGCAGCGTCGACGTGATCAGGCGTTTGCGCAACGGCGAGATCAGCAGCGGGAACGCGACGAGGCCGGCCAACGCCGCCGCGACGATCGTGGCGGTCTTGTTCGCGCCGCCCAACCAACAGGCGACCAGCAAGGTGGCGATGATCGCGGCGCAGACGGCCAGACGTACGCGGTGATACGCGCAGATGGCGCAGGCGAGGACGATGGCGAGAAAAGGAAGTGCGATGCTCATGGCGATGCTCGTATGTGCGTGCCGCGACCGTAGATTAAGACCAAGCACCCGCGATGGGGTGAACGCAGGACCCGAACTCGACGCTTCGTCGCGAACGCCCCGCCGCTTGCGGCGGGCGACGACGCGGCGCCCGGCTCGAACCATACGCCGAAGTATCGATACGCTGCCGCATGGTTGTCAATGCCGGCGCAGGCCATAAAGCCTCCGCTCGTCGGCGGCACCCCATGCGGAGCGCATCGCGGGCATTCACGATACTATTCCGCACCGGTCCGTATGGTTACACTAGTGTGATGACAGACACCGCCGCCAAGCCCGAGCGTAACGGGCGCCTCAGCGCCGACGATTGGGCGCAGGCCGCACTCGACTTGATCGCCGAACAGGGCGTCGCCGCCGTCGCGGTGGAACCCTTGGCACGACGGCTGGGCGTCACCAAAGGCAGTTTCTACTGGCATTTCCCCTCGCGCGACGCCTTGCTGATGGCCGCGTTGGAACGCTGGGAAACGGTCGAACAAGAAACCGTCTTCGGCCAACTCGAAGCCGTGGCCGACCCGCGGCAACGCCTGCGCGCGCTGTTCCAACTGGTCGCGCACGAAGTGAAATCGCACGTGATTTACAGCGAATTGCTCAAAGCGCTGGACCACCCGGCTGTGAAACCGGTGATCGGCCGCGTGTCCGAGCGCCGTTTGGATTATCTCGCCGCGTCGTTCCGCCAAGCCGGACTGGCCCGTACCGATGCGCAGCATCGCGCGCGTCTGGCTTACGCCGCCTACGTCGGTTTTCTGCAGTTGAGCTTGCAACTGCAGCACCCGCGCTTGAATCACGACGAATTCGAATCCTACGTCGAACACGTGATGGCGACGTTGATCCCGCCCCTCGCTTCCCCCACCGCATCGGCGCCGAGCGCCGCACGAGTCTGAGAACCGCCGCATGAATGCGATCGCCGCACAACCGCCCGTCCCGACCACGCACACCGATTTGCTCGCCTGGGTCGAACGCGTCGCTCGCCTCACCCGCCCCGCTGCGGTGCATTGGTGCGACGGCAGCGCCGAAGAGAACACCGCGCTGATCGCGAAGATGCGGGCCGACGGCACCTTGCTCGCGCTCAATCCCGACACGCATCCCAATTGCTGGCTGCACCGTTCGCACCCGGACGATGTCGCGCGCGTCGAGCACCTGACCTTCGTCTGCACGAGTCACGCCGACGACGCCGGCCCGAACAACCATTGGATGGCCCCGGACGAAGGCCACGCGACGATGGATCGCTTGTTCGAGGGCTGCATGGCAGGGCGAACGATGTACGTGATTCCTTACTGCATGGGGCCGATCGATTCGCCGCTGTCGCGCTGCGGCGTGGAAATCACCGACTCGCCGTACGTCGTCGCGAACATGCGGATCATGACCCGCATGGGCGAGCCGGCGCTGACGCGGATCGAACGCGAAGGTCGGGAAGGCGGCAGCTTCGTCAAAGGCCTGCACTCGATCGGCGAACTCGACCCCAATCGCCGTTTCATCATGCATTTCCCGGAAGAATTGACGATCAAGTCGTTCGGTTCCGGTTACGGCGGCAACGCCTTGCTCGGCAAGAAATGCCACGCGCTGCGCATCGCGTCCTACCAAGCCCGCAGCGAAGGCTGGCTGGCCGAACACATGCTGATTCTCGGCATCGAAAACCCGCAGGGCGAAACGCATTACATCGCCGCCGCGTTCCCCAGCGCCTGCGGCAAGACCAATCTGGCCATGCTGATTCCGCCGGAAGGCTATCGCCGCGACGGCTGGAAGGTGTGGACCATCGGCGACGATATCTGCTGGATGCGTCCCGGCGCCGACGGCCGCTTGTACGCGATCAATCCCGAAGCCGGTTTCTTCGGCGTGGCGCCGGGCACCTCGCGCATGTCCAACCCGAACGCGCTGGCGACGATCCAACACGACACGATCTTCACCAACGTTGCGATGACCGCCGACCGCCAGCCGTGGTGGGAGGGTTTGGACGGCGGCGAACCCGTCTTCGATTGGCGCGGTCATGACTACGATTGCAAATCTCCGAGTCGCGGGCCGGCCGCGCATCCGAACTCGCGCTTCACGGTGAGCGCGAAGCAGTGCCCGTCGTATTCCGCGCATGCCGAAGACGCGCAGGGCGTGCCGATCAGCGCCATCGTGTTCGGCGGACGCCGCGCCTCGCTGGTGCCGCTGGTGTTCGAGGCGCGCGACTGGACGCACGGCGTGTTGGTCGGCGCGGCGATGGGTTCGGAAACCACCGCAGCCGCGACCGGCGCGGTCGGCGTGATGCGCCGCGACCCGATGGCGATGAAGCCCTTCTGCGGTTACAACTTCGCCGATTACTTCGCGCATTGGCTGTCGTTCGACACCGCAGAAGCGACGCAGCCGACGCCGGCGCTTCCGAAAATTTTCCACGTCAATTGGTTCCGCAAAGGCGATGACGGCAAGTTCCTGTGGCCGGGCTTCGGCGACAACCTGCGCGTGCTGGAATGGATGATCGCGCGCGTGAAAGGCGAGGCCGACGCGACGCAGACGCCGATCGGCGCGTTGCCGCGCGCGGAGGACGTGAACCTCGATGGCCTGTCGCTCAGCGACGAAGCCCACGCCAAGTTGTTCGGATTCGATGCGGCCGCGTGGCGCGAGGAATTCGTCGGCATCGGCGAGTATCTCGACGAATACGGCCCGCGCATGCCGGCGGCGTTGAAAGCCGAGCAAGCGCGCATCCTGGCCGAATTGGGCGGTTGACGGCTGGAACCTACGGCGGCCGCGCGCGACTGCCGTAAAATCGACGCTCCCAACACCCGCACACGAAGAGCGCGATGTCGAACAAGCAGCAGGCGCTCTGGCAACAGGGCCAACGTCATACCGAGCGGCAGCAATGGCGGCAAGCCGCGGCCGCTTATGAAGCGATACTTCAACACGACAGGAACTTCTTGCCGGCATGGCTAGAACTGTCGACAGCGCAAGAGAAGCTCGGGGCTTATCGCGACTCGTATAGAGCGGTCGTCGAAGCGGCGCGCAACGTCGACGTGCACCCGATGGCCGGTTTGGCGATCGTAAGAAGGTTCCGGAAATTCGAAGATCTTCCCCGGTTAAAGCAATATGTGGAGCGCAGCAATCTCGCTGCGAAGTTGCCGCCTGAAAAATTGATCGATTTGGCCGCTTTCTTCAGCAGCGCCGGCCAGCACCAACAAACGATGGTGTGGATCGAGCATGTCATCAAATTGCGGCCGGAGTTGCCCGAAGCGCACAACATGCACGGGCTCACGCTCATGTTCGCGGGCCGTAGCGAAGAATCTGCGGAGGCATTCGAGCGAGCCCTACGAATCAGGCCTCATTATGCCTCTATCTACCCCGTGCTATCGCGCGTTGCCAAGATCGATGCCGGACACAATCACATCGACGCACTTGTCAAGCTTCTTTCGAAACCGGGCTTGACGACCAAAGATGAAGCCAATTATTGCTACGCTCTCCACAATGAATTCCATGAGCTTGGAGACTACGAAAAATCCTGGCATTTCCTTCATCGCGGGTGCCAAGCACGAAAAATTCTGCAACCTTACGATGCGAACCAGACCAAGGCCATGTTCTCGGCGTTGAAGCGCGTCTTCGATAGGGATTTTACCTCTGCGACCGATATCGAAGGCACTCAAAAGGATCGCCCCACCCCCATCTTCATTGTAGGCTTGCACCGCAGCGGTACGACGCTTCTGGAACGGATACTCTCCGGTCACGCCGACGTCGCGGACGCGGGCGAAACGTACAGCTTTTCCGCCCAACTGCGCTACGCGGCGAATCGATTTTGCGACGTAATCGCCGACGGTACGATCCTCGATCTAGCTGCTGGTTTCGACTATTCCGCGATCGGCCACGGTTTTTTGGAGTCGATGCGAGCGCGCAGTCAGGGCAAGGATTTCATCACCGAAAAAATGAATCCAAATTTTATCTTGCTAGGCCCTATCGCAAAATCGCTTCCGGGCGCCAAATTACTGCATATGCGGCGCGACCCCGCCGATACATGCTTCTCTAATTTGCGAACGCTCTTCACTCGAGAGGCATCGTATTCTTACGATCAAATCGAAATGGCGGACTACTACAACGATTATTCGATTTTGATGCAGCATTGGCGAGACATCATGCCAGATCGGGTATTCGACATCGATTACGCCGCCGTTGTGCAAGACCCCGCGGCCCAATCGCAGCGAATCGCCGCGCACTGCGGTCTGGACTTTCGCGACGATATGCTGCGTGTCGAAAGGCGCACCGGAATGGTGGCCACTGCCAGTTCGAACCAAGTTCGCCAGGGCATCCTCAAAAATCGCGGCGGTATCTGGAAAAATTACGAACGCCACTTGGGGCCGATGCTAGATCGGCTAGCGGATCATGGCCTGGCGTAAGCGCCAGGGCTAGAAACGCACCCAGAACCACAAAATTTGATCCGGATCGGTATTCCGCGCCGTCACTCTGGGCTATCGTCCGCGAATCCGTATCGCCCCTCCCGTCGCACCTTCGTACCGAGCCCCCCGAATCCGTTCCTGTCCGGAGCCCGCATGCCCGTCACCGTCCACCCCGCGTTCGCTGTGCCCTTCGGCGAGGCCCATCACCCCGAGCCGGACGCGCTGAACGCGAAACTGCAGGCGCTGATACTCGAACTGGAAGCGCTGGGCGCGGAGTATCGCAACCCGGACCCGGTGGTGCATCAGCCGGAAGGCTTGTACGAAAGCGAGTTCGAATTCTTCGGCCGCGAAGAGCCCTGCGTGCAGGAACTGCGGCAGTGGGTCTGGCCCTCGCTCGCGGAATTCATCCGCAGCATCAACCCGACCGTCGCCGAGAACCCCGCAGGTCTGCGCATCGCGAGCCAAACCTGGTTCCACGTGACCCGCGACGGCGGTTATTTCGGCTATCACAATCACCCGATGGCCAGTTGGTCCGGCGTCTACTGCGTCTCCGACGGCGACCCCGACCCCGCACGCTCCAACAACGGCTGCTTAGTGTTTCCGCATCCGCTCACCGCCGGCAACGCCTTCATCGATGCCGCCAACTCCACGTTGCGCTGGCCGTTCACCCAGGGCAACTTCGTCCTCAAATTACGCCCGGGACAATTGGTGTTTTTCCCGTCGTGGCTCGGCCACTACGTCACGCCCTTCCATGGCAACGGGCAGCGGATCACCATCGCATTCAACGCTTGGTTCAAGCGCGAAGACGCGCAGGGCGCGTAGAGCGCGTAGAGCGCGTAGAGCGCGTAGAGCGGAGCGAAGCTCCGCTACAAAACCCTCCAACCTCGACGTAGAGCGGAGCGAAGCTCCGCTGGATTCTTTGCGTCCTCGTGTAGAGCGGAGCGCAGCTCCGCTACATCCTTTCCGACCTCGCGTATCGCGAAGCTCCGCTATCGCGCTGCGGCCTGGTGGCGCATCTGTTTAGCGGAGCTGCGCTCCGCTCTGCGCTGGGTTTCTATCGTATCGGCACCGATCCTCAAGCAGGCATCGCCCAACGATGCGCCTGTAGGAGCGCCGGAAGGCGCGACCGATCGCGTCGGAACGACCCGACTTGGGCGATGGAATTGCAGTCGCGCCTTCCGGCGCTCCTACAGGCGAACGTTTTTGTGCGGCGCATCTGATCGCATGCGACCCGGAGCGCAATAAAAAACGGCCCCCTTTCGGGGGCCGTCTTCTTATAACGCTTAGCGAATCGATCAGAACTTCTGGTTGTACTGCAGGTACCAGAAGCCGCCTTCCGGCAAATCGTACGAGCCGTCGAACGAACCGGCGAACGAGTTGCGGGTGATCGGCGGATCCTTCGCGAAGATGTTGCGGGCACCGGCGATGACCTTACCGTTCCACGGCGTCTTCCAGCCGACCTGCAGGTCGTGGTAGATGCGCGAACCGATGCGGTTCTCGAAACGCAGGAAGTTGCCGTTCGAGTCGTAGATGTCGTTGTTGCAGATTTCGGCCTGCGTATAGCCATACTCGAAGTAATTGCCGCCGTCGCAAGCCTCGTCCAGCGCCGAGTAGTAGCGCATCGACCATGTGGCATCGAAGTCGCCCTTCTGCCAGTTGGTCACGATGTTCGAACGCAGACGCCAAGTCGGCGCGCCGTTGTAGGTACCGACGGTGCCGAAGAGGTCGTTCTTGGTCTGGTAGGTGTTATCCCACTGGAACGTGAACTTGCCCCACGAGGTTTCCGGCATCGCGTAAGACACCGCGAAGTCGTAGCCTTCGACTTCGCCCTCGGCGAGATTGAAGCTCGACTGACGAAGATCCAGGATGTTGCCCGTAGGATCGCGAACAACCAACTGGGCGCAGAGAGGCGTGACGCGCGGGTCGCCGTCGATGCGATAGCAATCGTTGAGGATCGACTGCGCGCCACGGAAGGCGATGACTTGTTCCAGCTCGATGTTGTAGTAATCGAGCGTGAAGTTCAGGCCTTCCAACCAGCTCGGGCTGTAAACGATACCGAAGCTCTTGGTGGTACCGAATTCCGGCTTCAGGCCCGGGTTGCCACCGACCAACGAACGAATCTGAGTATTGGCCTGCACCACGCCGCCGGGGGTGATGATCGCGTTCGTAATGGGGTCGCGGATATTGTCCGGCACGCCATTTGCAACGCATTGGGCACGGTCAGTCGTCGGGTTATTGAAGTTCGCGATGTTGCAAGGATCAGCCGCCTGCGGGAAGCTTTCGCCACCGCCCTGATACAAATCGGTCACGCCCGGAGCGCGGAACGATTCGGAGTAGGTGCCGCGCAGCAACAGGTCGTCGAACACCTGCCACTTGATGCCGATCTTGCTCGATGTATCGCCACCGATATCGGCGGTGACATCTCTCGGGCCGAAGCGACCGCTCGAATCATAGTCGGAACGACGGCTGGCCAAGTTGACTTCCAGCAGTTTGAAGCCCGGAATGTCGGACAGGACCGGGATGTTCAGCTCGGCGTAGTATTCGTCCACCTGAACGTTACCGCTGGTCGGCTCGCTGAAGTTGTCCGACGAACCGCCTCCGGCCACCAAGGCGTCGGGCTGGGCCACGAAGTTGGTGCGGCGATGTTCCACGCCCACGGCGAAGCCCAACGGACCGGCCGGCAACTCGACGATTTCGCCCGACAGGTTGGCGAAGAAATCCTTCGTGTTGTTTTCTTGGAAGTTGTTCTGGGTGTAGCGGATGTAGTTGATCATGGCGTTGTATTCCGCCTGATTGATCACACCAGCACCCAAGCCAAGATCCGCACCGCCGAACAGGTTGAAGGGCACGCAACCGGCGATCACGTTACCCGGCGTGCCGCAATGCAGACCGGTCGCATCGCGGAAGGACGGGCCGACTGCACGACGCAGGTTGAACAAATTGATGTAGTTCTCGCCGCGGCTGCTCAAACGCGAATTGAGGTACGAGTAACCCGCATCCCAATACATCGCTCGGCCGGCCAGATCGAACGAACCGTCCAACCACGCGGTGACGGCGGTGTTGTCGTTGTCGTAATACGGCTTACGCGGACCGACGGCGAGCGAACGGAAGTTCATGCTCCGCAAATCCACACCGAGCGGATTGAACACGTTGTCGCGTGTCGGTGCGAACGCCCATTGGGGGCCATTGATACCGCGAATATCCATGGTCAGCGGCACTTCGGCCAACTGCTGGTTCGAATCGCGCTTGACGTAGACCGCTTGCACATTGGCATTGATGCGATCAGTCAGGCGCAGGGTGCCCTGCCCGTAGATGTTGAAGCGTTCGATCGGCTGCACCAGGTAGTTGACTGGCGCAAAGTTATAGCGGTCGGAAGAGCCCGAGCCATTTTGCGTATAGCTGATGAACGGCCGGAAATCGGCGGCAGAAGTACCAGGGCGGCCCGGAATCAAGGTTCTACCGGTACTTGAAATGCCTGTGCCAGCCCCTGTACCCGGGCCGTTACCGATCGCTCCGCAATTCAGAAAGCCGTTAGAGCCGATCGTGGGGGCGGCAGCGCAACGCACGAAGTTGCCGCCCGCGTTGCTGCCCGAACCGTACAGACCGCCGGATTGGATATCGCCGCCGCCGAAGACCGGCGTGGACGAAATGTCGCGGTCGCCCTGATATACGGGCTCGCCATCGGTGTAGGAGATGTTGAACACCGCGTTCCAACGATCGCTATCGGAACCGATGGTGAAGTCGTAGGCCTGTTGGAAGCCGTCGCCCTTCGAGTAGCCGCCGAAATACGCGCTGGCTTCGGCACCGTCGAAATTGCTGCGGGTGATCACGTTGATCACGCCGGCGATCGCGTCGGAGCCGTAGATCGCCGAAGCGCCGTCTTTCAGCACTTCGATGCGCTCGACGACCGAAATCGGAATGGTGTTGAGGTCGACCGCGCCGCCGTCCGGGCTCACCCAACGACGACCGTTGACGAGCACGAGGGTACGGGTCGCACCGAGGCCGCGGAGCGAGATGTTCTGCGTGCCGTCGCTGCCGTTGGTGCTGGTGGTGATGTTACGCAGCGCGCCGCCGTCGCTGGCGGTGATGTTGAACAGCACGTCGCCGACCGAGGTCAGACCGGTTTGTTCGATCGCGGTGCGGTCGAGGGTCAGCACCGGTGCGGTGCCTTCGGTGTCGGCGGCGCGCGGAATGCGCGTACCGATGACGTTGACGCGATCGAGCTCTTGCTGTTTGTCGTCGCTGTCTTGGGCGTATGCCGCGCCCGTGCCCGCGAGGGCGGTGGTGCCCGCGGCGAGCGCGAAAGCGATCGCGTCACGTAGCGTGTTGGTCTTCAAAGTCATCTCTCTCTCCAAGCGAGTCTTGGGTTTTCCCATGGGAAGCCGCCCCAAAGCATCAAGAAAGACGCCAATTCGGGACAGGCCGGGGCCGATAGTAGCCCCACTCGGAGAAAAATTAAAGTGTCGTTAACAACCGGGCTGATAACCGGCGAAAAGCGACGCGAGCGCCCGAGACGGGCGCCGAAAGCGGTCGGTCAGAGGTCCTGCTCGTAGCGGACGTAGGGGACCGCGCCCTCTTCTTCACCCTCACTGGTCCGGGGCGAAAACGGGTTTTTGCCGCGAGTGACGAGATTGTCGGCACCGACGGTCAACTGGCCGCTCCAAGGGGTCCGCCAGCTCAAACCGAGGCTGAGACCTTCCCATTTATCGGAGCCGGGGGTATCGACGACTTCGCCGATGATATTGACGCCGAAGGCGCCGATGCCGCCGCCGAGGTTCAACTCGCGGCTGGTCCAGCGGTCGCTGAAACCGGGGATTTCGGTCGGATTCTGCAGCCGAGCCTTGGCGACGGTGCCGGCGATGGACACATAGCCCTGGCGCGGCAGGTCTTTCTGGCTGAAGACCGTGATTTCGTTGATATCGACCTTGCCGTTGCCTGCGCCCGGCGCCAACCATTGCGGCACGCTGGTGCGGGTTTGCGCGGCGCCGACGCCCACTTTCGTGCCGTTGCGGCCGAACATCGCGGCGGCGGCGTTGCGACGCGCGGGGTCGGACGGTACAGAGGCGAGAACGCAGTTTTCGACCAAATTGTCGAGCGCGCGACTGAGGCCTTTTTTGCGGTCGCAGAACATGCCCAGCGAATCGCCCGCACCCAGACCGAACGCGTGGTCGAGATGGCGCATGCCGAAGCGGGCGAGCGTGCGGGATTTGGCGATATCGGTCGGTTCGAGCACCAGAACCGCTTCGAGTTGGCCGCTGTCGCGGTTCCAAACGGGGAGTTCGACGCGGTCGCGCGAGGTGGGCTTCGACTGCGCATGCGCGGTCGCTGCGGCGCCAAAGGCGAGCAGCAATGCGATCGACAGTGGACGAAGATACCTGCGCATAGTGTGCGTCTGACCGCCTTTTAGCGGTCGAGTTCCCTTTTTCCCTCGGATGGACAAGCTAACAGATTTATGAGTCTTTAACAATCCCGAAGCCCCGACCCCGGCACGCTCCGGGCGTGATGGCGGTCGATTTCCGGCATTCTGGATGAGGCGTTTCGCACCGTCCGAGACGGTCCCCAGCGCCAGTCTGCCTCGCCCTCATTGCAGTCGTTCGGGCGCCTCGACCCGGGCCAGCGCCGGGGCGAACAGCGCGGCGATCTCGGTCGGGTCGTAGCGATAGGACTCGCCGCAGAATTCGCAGCGGATCAGGGCGGTGCCCTCGTTCTCGGTCGCGGCGGCATGGGCTTCGGCTTCGCCCAGCGAGACCAGCATCGCGTCCACCCGCTCGCGCGAACACGAGCAGGCGAAGCGCAGTGGGCGGGCGTCCAGCAGACGGACGCCGTCCTCATGGAACAGGCGATGCAGCAGGTCTTCGGCCGGCACGTCCAGCAATTCGGTCTCGCCCAGCGTGTCGAACAGCGCGCCGACGCGGTTCCAGCCGTCGGCATCGCCCTCGTCGCCGGGCAGTTTCTGCAGCAGTAAGCCGCGCGCGCGGGTCTCGTCGCAGGCGAGCAGCAAGCGGGTAGGCAATTGTTCGGACTGGCCGAAATAGGCCTCGAATGCATGAGAGAGGGAGTCGGTATCCACCGCGACCAGGCCCTGGTAGCGCGAGGGTTCCTGGCCGCGCAGCCCGGGGTTTTCGACTGTGATCGCCAGCAGCGCGCCGGCACCGAGCGAGCGCAGGTCCGGGCTCAAGTCTTCGACGCCGTCGGCCAGGGTCGCGATGCCGCGCAAAGTCCCTGCGCGGGTGCATTCGGCGAACAACGTGCGCACCGCGCCCTCGCCGCGCACCTGTACCGACAACCGGCCCTCGACTTTCAAATGCCCGGCGAACAGCGCCGCCGCCGCCGCGGCTTGGCCCAGCCAATCGGCGACCACGGGCGGGTACTCGACGCGGCTGCGGATCTGGCGCCAAGTGTCGTCGAGCGCGACATGCACGCCGCGGATGCCCGCATCTTCGAGCAAGCATCGCAGCATGCGGTCGTGGCGGTCGGTGTCGGAAGCTTGGGGCATGGCGGGCGCGAGTCCTGGCGGGGCGGGTGTCGCCGCCATCGCGCATAATGTCGCGAATGCGCGGGGAGACGATGGTTTGAGAAGCCGAAAGATGGGGCGCTCGGTGACGGATTCAACGCACGGCGACGCCGAGACGGACGAAACCGACGCGCCGTCGAGCGCCGAGAACGCACGGCCGCGCCGTCGCCGCTGGCTGCGATGGATGCTGTGGGCGCCGGTGTTGGCGGTGATCGCCAGCGTGCTGCAGGTGGCGATTCTGCGCTTCGTCGACCCGCCGGTCAGCGCCTTCATGATCGCCCGCCAGTTCGAAGCCTGGGGCGAAGGCGACCGCAAATTCCGCGTCGCTTACGACTGGCGCGATGCCGACGAGATTTCGCCGAATCTGCCGCTGGCGTTGGTCGCGGCCGAAGACCAACGGTTTCCCGAACACGAGGGCTTCGATTTCGAGGCGATCGAAAAGGCGCGGAAAAACAACGCGAAGGGCCGCAAAATCCGTGGCGCCAGCACCATCAGCCAGCAATTGGCGAAAAACCTGTTTTTGTGGCGCGGCACCGGCTGGACGCGCTGGATGCGCAAGGGCCTGGAGGTCTGGTACACGGTGCTGATCGAAACGCTGTGGCCGAAAGAACGCATCCTTGAGGTCTACGCCAACGTCATCGAATACGGCGACGGCGTCTACGGCGCGCAAGCCGCCGCCCGCACCTATTTCCGCAAGGACGCCGCCAAGCTCACCGCCGCCGAGAGCGCGCGGATGGCGGCGGTGCTGCCGAACCCGCGCAAATACAGCGTGGCCAAACCCGGCCCGTACGTGCAGCGCCGGGCGCGGGCGATCGAGCGGCAGATGCGTTACCTCGGCGGCCCGGCGTATCTCAAGGAGCTTTGAGCGACTGCCGCGCGACACCGCTTTCGTAGGAGGGGCTTCAGCCCCGATCTTTCGCTTTCTTTTCGCCACGCGGCCAGGAGCGGTCGCGGCTGAAGCCGCTCCTACGTGGGAAGGTCTTCAAGCCCCGACTGTGAGCGCTTGCCGCGCGGCACCGCTTTCGTAGGAGGGGCTTCAGCCCCGATCTTTTGCTTTCTTTTTGCCACACGGCGAGGAGCGGTCGCGGCTGAAGCCGCTCCTACGGGCGATCCGGCTCGGCCGCCTTGCCCGCCGCGACACATTAGTATGTAAGCCATGACCCCCGACCGCCCCGCCCACGACCGCTTGACCGTCGTCGTCGCCGCCTACAACGAAGCCGAGGCGCTGCCGGTGCTGCACCCGCGGATCGCGGCCGTGCTGGACGGTTTGGCGGCCGAGACGGGCGAGGGTCCAGCCCTCGAAGGCCGCGTCCTGTACGTCGACGACGGCAGCCGCGACGGCACCTGGGAGGCGTTGACCGCGATCGCCGCGGCCGATCGCCGGGTGTCGGTGCTGCGGCTGAGCCGCAATTTCGGCAAGGAAGCGGCGCTCACGGCGGGGCTGGATCACATCGACCACGGCGCCGTCGTCATCCTGGACGCCGATGGCCAAGACCCGCCCGAGCTGATCCCGCAGTTCGTCGCGAAGTGGCGCGAAGGTTTCGACGATGTTTACGGCACCCGCACCGCCCGCGACGGCGAATCCTGGCTCAAGCGCGCCACCGCGCATCTGTTCTATCGCACGATGCAGCGGCTGTCGAAAACGCCGATCCCGGCCGACACCGGCGATTTCCGCCTGCTCTCGCCGCGCGCCCTCGCCGCCCTGCGCCAGCTGCGCGAACGCCATCGCTTCATGAAGGGCCTGTTCGGCTGGGTGGGTTTCGAGTGCGTCTCCATTCCGTATCACCGCCAAGCGCGGGTGGCCGGGCGCTCGAAATTCAGCTTCTGGAAACTGTGGAATTTCGCCCTGGAAGGCATCACCAGTTTTTCGACGGCACCGCTGCGGCTGGCCACGTATCTGGGCGTCGCCACCGCCCTGCTCGCCTTCGTCTATGCCGCCTGGATCGTGATCAAGGCGATGCTGTGGGGCGACCCCGTCGCCGGCTGGCCGACGATGATGACCGTCATCCTGCTGCTGGGCGGGGTGCAATTGATGGCGCTGGGCGTGATCGGCGAATACCTGGGCCGGCTGTACGAGGAATCCAAACAGCGCCCGCTGTATCTGGTCGACCGCTGGCAGCCGGGAGTATCCTCCGAAGACATCGTTTCCGACGGAGGCCCGCGTCATGCGCACGGTACGTCAACTGCTCGAAGCGAAATCCCACCTGCCGCACACCGGCACGACCCATACCATCCGTCCTGAGGCGCCTGTCCTCGACGCCTTGCGCCTGATGGCCGAACACGGCATCGGCGCGGTGCTGGTGATGGACGGCCCCGCCTTGGTCGGCATCCTGTCCGAACGCGATTACGCCCGCAAAGTGGTGCTGCACGGCCGCACCTCGGCCGACACACCGGTGCGCGACATCATGAGCGCCGATGTGTTCACCGCGACTCCGCATGACACCACCGATCACTGCATGCAATTGATGACCGAACGCCGCATTCGTCATCTGCCCGTGATCGACAACGGCGACGTCGTCGGCGTGATTTCGATCGGCGACTTGGTCAAGGCGGTGATCGAGGATCAGCAGCAGGAGCTGGATCAGTTGCAGAGGTATATTGCGAGTTAGGGCTATTCATCGACGTCTGATATGTAGCCATCGCTCTCCTTATCGTTATCAAAGCTGTCCTTGTCTATTTTTTCCCTGTTTAGAAGTTCTTTTTTTCTAAATTTCAATATTACAGGCGTAAACGGCAGAATCGGGCAGTCAATGGTGTACAACCATTCTTTCACAAGCTTAGATCCAACTAACTCATTGGTTTTTACATATTCAGAAAGATTCCCAAGAAGAACAAGATCAATATCGACATCTGTTGGAGCGGTTAAGAAAACCCTGTACTTGTTGGCACCTACAGTAAACAAAGGAAAAATTTCTTTCTTGGCATTAAATCCTTTTTTCTTCACCGCATGCTTGAGTATAACCTCGACATCCTCTCCTGGATTCACAACATATTTATGCAGCGTATCAGTCTCATCAAATTGCTTTTCGGCCTCCGGTTTGTTGTCTTTTTTTAGCATCATAACCCTATGAGATATCCTTTTTTTAAACTCCACTTTTTGCGGGGTTGGCGTATCATTTTTGATTTTAATAATTTCTTCTACGTCAATGCTTAATCCATTAGATTGATTAGACACTGCAATTTTAATGTCGAACGAAAAATCTAGAGGCGTATTGGCACCAATGGCGTCAATTGCATGCTGGATTTCTTTAGAAATCTTCGCATCAACTATTTTTTGAGTTGCTTGATTGATAGCGCTTTCAATCTCCATCAGCGCCGCACTTTTGAGAGATTTAGCTTGCTCAATAGCAGCTTCTTTAACTTTCTCAGATGCTTTTTCCGCTTCGATTATTGCCAAATCTTTCAATTCATCGGCAATTTTTCGCACTTCAATGACTGCCTTATCCCTAAAACCGTCGCTCGCAATTTTAGATTCGTAAATTATCTCTGCTTGCGTAGCGCGGTGCATCCAAATATCGACTACAAGAAACATGATTCCGGCAAGAATTAACTTGCCGGATATGTCGTGCAGCATCTTGTAAGATTCCCCAAAATAAATTAATGAAAAAAAACCTACAGAAAGACAACTAAAGGCCAATGTCCATGGAACTAATTCATTCTTTCTTATGACATTTTTCGCGAGCATTAAAAATGCATATGGGGCCCAAACAATAGCCGCACAGAAAAACGCCAAAAGAAACTCGGGCGATATAGCCACAGGAAGATTTGAATTCATAACTCACCACCCCCTTATTTTTCTCACAAAAGAGGCCAGATTTCTCCGGCCTCTTTCTCCTCATACAAAGACTTTCCTTTTATTTCTGATTTTTTATATTTCAAGCGCTTTGAAGAGGTGAAAGTAAAGCATCTGGCTGTACTGGCTCGATACTATCGAGCGCTGGCATTGAAATCTCTATGTACTTGCCGGTGTCATGATTTCCCACCATGATCACGTTACCTTTTTCTCGTTGGCGTATAGCCCACTCCAGAAGGCCTATCGCATAGTTAAACATTTCCTTTCTAGTCGTCATCTTGAGCTTTACTTTCATCGAATCAATTTCATCAACTCGCTCCGGCGAAAACTCTAAGACGATTCTACGACTGAGGTCTGGGGCTTCGCCCTGTCCGCGCGTCTTGTTAGACGGGCTAGGCGGAGCCATAGCTTCAGATGATGCGGCCATGACTATTGGTCCTAATTTTATTCACCTTATCTATCGGCAGCGTTCTTCCATGTAGAAATCTGGCAAAGCAAGGACAACGCTCTCCATCAAGCCAAGCACAGAGGAGACCACGATATTGTCGTGGTCACCCTCATCGTACTTGTACTAATCATGCTCGGTGCAATCGCTTACGTACTCTTTTCCGTTGGCGACTACGCTTTCTTTCGGAATGCTTTTTCCGCACAGGTTAATACGGCGTCCACACTCGTCTTGCTGAGATTGAATGGGAGATTGGTTGCCTTCGCTTTCACCATACAGCATACGCTGCCTCCGGCTTCTCTGTTTAGCCGTGCTAAGAAGGGTCGTTATGCATCACGTTGCAATTTTGCGTGAGACTAATAAGGTCAATTTTTTCACACTCGATGTATTGATCATTTCTTCGCACAAGATCCTCCTTATTTATGTATGTGACGGATCAGCGGGAAACCCTAGCGGAAGCAGCCAAAACTCCATTTAGAGCCAAACCTTACCGATCAACTCAAGATCGGGATCGGCGCTTTTGTTTGACGCATAGAAACCTTACATAAAATGTACATTTAATGTCAATAGCGCGTCCATTTTATTTTTCTAATGCCGAATAAGAGTTTGATTGACGCAGCGAATACATTGGAATGGGCTGATGCCCCCCTCAAGGATTTGACGATGGAGACCAACATTGCATGTGTCGTCCATTCCGAGAGCGACGTCTTTGAACTAGACCGCCTTCAGCAGAGGTAACCTCCCTGCTCACCGCCCCCCCCTACCGGAGTAAACGCATATGGATATTCCCGTTTCGACGCGCCGCCTGAACCGCATCGCGGCGACGCTCGCACTCGCGACTGTCGCCATCGTCGGTCACGCGCAAACGCAATCGCCGCCGTACGCGGCGCAGGCGCTCAATCCCAACGCGCATCGCTTCCATCAGGCGTATTACGCGATGCAGCACAACACGTACGAACACGGGGCCAGCTTGACCGGTTGGCTCGACGCGGGTACGCGCGCGGTGGAGTTGGACATCGTGGATGTCGGCGCCTGGGCCAGCGACGCCAACGGGCCGTACGTGAGTCACGACTCGAACGTCGGCAACCGCAATTGCTCGGGCAATCCCGACCGAATCGGTCACTGCTTGAACGACATCATGGGCTGGATGGACGCGCATCCAGGGCAAGGGCCGATCAGCGTTTATGTCGATATGAAACCCGGCGATTGGTCGTCGTCGAACGTGCGGTTGTTGGACGACAAGCTGCGGCAGATTCTCGGCACGCGCATGTACACCTCGGGCGAGTTGTACCAATTCGCGACGGGCGTGCCGTATTCGAGCACAGGCCCGGCGTTTCGCTCATCCGTGAGCGCGAACGGCTGGCCGTTGCTCAGCGCGCTGTCGAACAAAATCGTGGTCGCGTACACCGGCGGACGCTTATTGGCGACGAATCAAACCCACGGCGGCGCGATCGAACACATTCGATCGGCGACCGGAAGGCTTCCGTACGGCTTCTTCTGCCCGGACGTGGAAAGCACGCCGAATCAAATCGTCCCCGGCGGCACGGTCGACGGAGTTTCGAACGCGACCTCGCAGTTCTTCGTCTGCAGCAATCTGAAAGCACGCGATCATTACCAAATCGCCGCCAATGCCGCCAATGCGCACAAACAACTGATGCATCTGTGGGACAGCCACGTGTATGCGAACGACAGCTACACGTTCAACTACATCGCGGTGGCACACGGCATCGGCGCGATCGGTCGCGACGGTAACATCTTGCAAACGTGGAATGGATTGATTCCGTTGAGCGGCGTGCGGCGTTCGCTGCCGGGTTATTTCGAACTGCGCCCCACCTACGCCACGACGAAATGCATGGACGTGAACGGCAGCGGCACCGGCAACGGCACGCGCATCGATCTGCGCGACTGCACCGGCGGCAGCAATCAACGCTTCGTCTACACCGCCGAAGGCCAACTGCGCCCGCGTCACGTCAATACGCAATGCACGGATATTTCCGGCGGCAACGCCGGCAATCTGGTCAACATGCATTTGTGGGATTGCGACGGCGGCGCCAGCGAAAAATGGGCGATCGGCAGCGACGGTCGGTTCCGCAGCGTCAGCAATAGCTCGCAATACTGCATGAGCGTGCAAAGCGGCGGCACCGCCAACGGCACGCGCTTCGTCACCTACGCCTGCGGCTCGACAGTGCATCCGCAGTTCTTCCGCTTGAACGCGGTGCCGGATTGGGCGCAGACGACGTTTTGAGCAAGGGCGGCGACGCGAACGCATTATCGTGATCTTTATCGCATCGGCGATCGTGTTGCTGCCGTTGTGTGCATGGGCGACCGGGCGACTCCGGCACGGCGCGAAGACGAAACCCGCGGAGTGACCGGCGCGCGCTTGGCGTTCTCCCGCGTTCTCTCGCGCGCGCGATGACTTTGTGGCCGCTGTCGACGGCGAATCTCGTTTCGGGATCGAGTTGGGGAACGCCATTCATCGGGTGGAGTATGGAAACGAGGTCGCGGCGCGGTGCGCCGGGTAGTCGGCTATTCGGAAACGCATTCTGGGCATGCGGCCTCACTGTCCTGGCGCTCGCATCGTCCGGGTGCCGGTTGAGCTACGACGAAGATGTCTCGACCGACCCGAGCTACAAGGCGATCTACGGGCATTGTTTCGAGCTGAAGGCCGACGCGTTCCTTTGGCGTTGGAAAGACACCAAGAAACCCGAGCTTTCGATCCCCGGCGAAGCGGTCGACGATTTGTTACCGGCGACGATCGAGGACTATCTACGCAATCCGACCGACTGGCATCGACTGCCGCCTTACGACGAAAAGTTCGATTCGCCATCGGACGTTTTTAGCGAAATCATCGCGGTAGTGCCGCGAGGCAGCCGTTTTACGGTCACGAAGATTGTGATGAATTACCACTTCGACGGCGACTCTCTCCACCCGCAAGGTCGACTGCAGCGCCCCGTGGGCGGCATCGAGGAATTCGGACTGTATGGCCTGGTCCACGACAACCACCACACCACGCTTTTGACCTACGACGCGAACCTGGTGACACCATGCCCCGCCGCGTTGCCGCCCGGCGTCAAAATCGGCGAGAAAGTCGCGCGATAATCGCATCGGCGACAGCACGACGATCCACGAAACGGAAACAAGACGAAGCACGATGTTCCCGACCCGAGAAGGCGCGATCCGGCAGTTGAGCGAGACGTTCGAAGACGATGCGGTGGCGGTGTTCGCGCGGCTATTGCGGCCGAATATCGGTTTCTCGACGACGACGGCATCGCGCATCGGCGGGACGCGAATGGGCGCCGCGCCGGATCTTCCGCCCGATATCGCATGGCCGATTCGCGACGTTCCGGCGGATCTCGATGAGATCGCGGCTCTGGGCGGCTCGAATCATGGCGACCACATCCGCAAGCATCTCGCGCAGCCGCTGCCGTATGCGTTCGTCGCGCAAATCGACTTGGCGGAAGCGGCGCGGGTGATGCCGACGGACAATCCGCTGCCCGATCAGGGTCGCTTGCTGTTTTTCTGCGACTTGCCGGCGATTCCCTGGCGCGACGGCGTCGAAAGCGGCCGTGTCGTGTGGGATCGCGGCGCCGTGGAGACGCTCGTCGAAGCGCAGACGCCTTCTGTGCTGCGTACGCTCGCCGAAGAATCCATGGCCGAACTGCGCGCGGCGCTGAAAGCGCACGGCCTGGAACCCGACACGCTGAGCCATCCGTACGGCGGCGCCGAGCGCCCGCTGCGATTGACGCTCGCGTACGCGCTCCCCGATGCCGGCGCGCCCGAGGCGCAGGACGACGCCGCATTCGCCGCGCTGATGGACGACGAGGACACCGCCGACGCGTATTCGGATGTCGTGTCGGAGATCGCGCACGACCGCGCGGAAGGCGTCGCGCGCCACCGTTTGCTCGGCTACCCGGTCCCCGAACAAGACGATCCCCGCTACAACGCCGTGGCGCTGCTGGATTACGGACGCCCGCGCGCCTGGGACTGGCCGGACCGACCCGACATGTCGACGATCGAAGTGCAGATGAAGGCCTGGCATCTGCTGCTGCAGTGCGATCTCTCCGATTACTACCAAGATCGGCTCAGCGAAGGCACGGTGTATTTCCTGATCCGCGGCGATGACCTACGCGCCCGGAACTTCGAGCGGACGGTCGCGGTGTATCAGCAGACTTAGCGCGGGAGAACCGTGCGCCTTCGCGCGGCATCGGCACGACTCAGCCTCGCTCCAACATCGGCGGCAGCGGGCAATGCAGCACCGCGCAGACGGTGCGCAGCAGTTCGGATTCGGCGACGCTGACGCGGCCGTCGTGGCCGATCGCGACGGTGATGGCTTCGACCAATTCCTGCTTCGCCTGCGGCTCCAGCGCGTCGAGCCATGGCCACACCGCATCCAGCGCGCGCATGCCTTCGGCGGGCGGCGCATAGTCGATATGCCCCTGCGGCAACACGCGCTGCATACCGGCCAGGTACGCGCGCTTGGCGGCGTCTTCGCCGTCGTGGCCGGCTTGTGCGATCAACGCGAGCAAGATGGCGGTTTGCGGACGAACGTCCGCGAGCTTGCGCCGGCCGAATTCGCGATGACGGCCCGGGTCGAGCGATTCGCGTAGCTGGGTGTGCAGCAAGCAGCCGAGGCAATACTCGAACGCGGACACGTGGCCGTCGGTGTTGACCACGGCATGCACGGTATCGAGTACGACGCCCAATTCCGGGCGTGGGCGCAGACGCAGCACCGGGAACGCCAGCGCCGCCAGCGGCAGGCGCAGCATCGGGTGCAACGTCAGCAAATGCGCTTGGCGGAATTCGAGGGCTAAATCGGCTGTTTGCCGGCCCATGCGCGCGGCGATTTCCATGTGTTGCATGCGCTGAATGCGGGCGTCGTCGTCCAACAGCAGGCCGACGATGAGCGGCACCACATCGTCGCGCTGCGTCGCCAGCGCACGCAGACGCTCGGGAATCGCACCGACGATGGCGTCGGCGCGGCGGTAATCGTCGGCGGCGGGATGCGCGACCTGGGCCACCACCATCGGCGGCGACACCGCGAAGCGCGCGTCGGCCTTGGGCAACGGCGGCGGCACGGCGGCCGGCGCGGACGCGCCTTCGACAAACCCGAGTTGCACGTCCTCTTCCCAACCGTTCGGCGGCGAGGCGGCCCAACGTTGATGCAGGTTCAACAGATGATCGGGGCGGAAGCTCGGTTCCAAGGCCTGAATCCGCGCCATCAGCGGCGGATGCGTGGCGAACATGCCGCTGAGGCCCACGCCGTCGCCGAACAGCATGTGGCTGATTTCTTCGGCATCGCCGCGGTGTTCGAGTTTCGCACCGTCGTTCGTACCGGCGATTTTCTTCAGCGCACCGGCCAAACCGGTCGTCTGGCGGGTGAACTGCACAGCGGAGGCGTCGGCCAGCATCTCGCGCGAGCGACTGACGCCGGCTTTGATCAAACGCCCGAAGAACAAACCGATATACCCGATCGCCATCGCGCTCAGCGCGGCGATCAGCATCGGCGCGGCGTTCTTGTCGCGCCCGCCGAAGCGGCTGTGTTCCAGAATTTTGCGGCCGATCACCGCAAGCACCAGGATGCCGAACAGCACGCCCATCAGGCGGATGTTCAAGCGCATATCGCCGTTCAGCACATGGCTGAACTCATGCGCGATCACGCCTTGCAACTCATCGCGATTCAAGCGCTCCAGCGCGCCACGGGTGACGGCGATCGCCGCGTCCGACGGCGCGTAACCGGCCGCGAACGCGTTGATGCCGGACTCTTGCTCGAGGACGTACAGCTTGGGCACCGGCACGCCGGAGGCGATCGCGATCTCTTCCACCACGTTGCGCAGGCGACGCAATTGCGGATCCTGGGTTTGTTCCGGCACCGGCACGCCGCCGAGCTCCAACGCGATCGTTTCGCCGCCGCCGCGCAAACTGGCGATGCGATACATCGAACCGAGGCCGATGATTGCCGCAGTGACGACGCTGGCGAAGATCAGCGCCGCGATCCGCTCGCCGCCGCCGACGCCTTCGCGACCGGCCAACGCGATCAAGACCACGACATCGACCGCGACGACGATGCCCAACACAGCCAGCGCGAACAGCAGAATCAATCGCGAGGACGTCTTGCGCGCGACGGCTTGGCGTTCGAAGAAGTTCATCGGAGCGCTGGGGAGCTGGGAATCGAGAATCGAGAATCGGGAATCGTCAGAACAGCGTTAAGGCCGGACGACTCCGAGAACTTGAACGACAGCGAGCGAAACGAGCGCGGCGGCCATACCGCCGGGCGCGTGCGCAGATCGGCTCTACGATTCCCCATTCCCGATTCCCGTCAGTTCAGAACTGCACCTTCGGCGCTTCGCGCATTTCGGGGCGGTCGGCGGGGATGGCGAGTTGGGTCGCGGCCGGGAAATTGAACATGCCCGCGATCACGCTGGACGGGAAGACTTCGCGCTTGTTGTTGAAGCTCATCACCGCATCGTTGAAGGCCTGACGCGCGAACGCGACCTTGTTCTCGGTGCTGGTCAGCTCTTCGGTGAGCTGCATCATGTTCTGGTTGGCTTTGAGGTCCGGGTAGGCCTCGGCGACCGCGAGCAAGCGGCCGAGGCCTGCGTTCAGTTGCCCTTGCGCGGCGGCCAGCGCGGCCATCGCTTCGGGATCGCCCGGATTCGCCTTCGCCGCCGCCAAGCCCGATTGCGCCGCCGAACGCGCGGAAATCACCGCGTCGAGGGTTTCGCGCTCGTGCTTCAAATAGCCTTTGGCGGTCTCGACCAAATTCGGAATCAAGTCGAAGCGGCGCTGCAGTTGCACGTCGATTTGCGCGAATGCGTTCTTGTATCCGTTCCGCGAGGTGACCAGCCCGTTGTAGACACCGACGGCCCAGAACGCCAGCACAACCAAAATTGCGAGCAAGATCAACAAAATAGTCATCGAACCTCCCCTTATTCATGCAAACCGCGACGCAGGCGCTATGATCTGCCTGCATGCAAAGCATACGCAGGGGGGCTCTCCGATGAAAGCGAAGGCGATGACGCCGAACGACCGCCGCTCGCGCCATCTCCGCGTGCGGGCGTCTCTGCGGACGATCGGCGCCGCCTGTGTGCTGTTGTCGGTTTCGACCGGGCTGTCGGCGCAGACGCCCTTCCGCTGGGACAGCGACCGTAGCGCGGATGTCGCGCAGGACGGCGGTTTGTTCGCGGTGTACTCGCCGCGCGCCACGATGCGCCGCGTGTATCCGGGCTCCAATCTTCGGGTGATGCCCGTCGCCTCCGGCTTCGACGTGCGCGAATTCGAAGCGCTGGCCCAAGGTTTGGTCGACAGCGGCAAAGTGCCGGGCTTAGCGATGGCGGTGGTGCAAGGCGGCCAAGTCCTCAGCGCCCGAGGCTACGGCGTGACCGACACGAGCAACCCCGAGACGGTGGATGCGCATACGGTGTTCCGGCTGGCGTCGCTGTCCAAAGCGTTCGCCTCGACCGTGACCGCGCAGTTGGTGGCCGACGGCAAATTGCGTTGGGACAGCCGGCCGCTCGATTACATCCCGTCGCTGCGATTCGCCGACCCCGCCGCGGCGCAGCGTCTGACCGTCGCCGACGTGTTGAGCCATCGCGTCGGCATCGGCCACAACGCCTTCGATCGCGATCTGGAGGCCAATGCCGAATACCCGGTGTTGATGCAGAAACTCGCCTATGCGCCGATGCATTGCGCCCCCAGCGAGTGCTACGCCTACCAGAACATCGCTTACAGCTTGATCGGCAACGTGGTCGAATCGGTCGCGGGCAATACCTACGAACAAACCGTCGCGCGTCGCTTGTTCCGCCCGCTCGGCATGTTCGACGCCAGTTACGGTTTGGAAGGCATCGCCAGCAGCAAGCGCTGGGCGAAGCCGCATGTCAGCAGCGGTCGCCGCTGGACGCCGGTGTATCCCAAGCCGACCTACTATCGCGTCGCGCCCGCCGCTGGGGTGAATGCGAGCATCAGCGACATGGCGAAATGGCTGCTGGCGCACAACGGCCATCGCAACGATGTGATTCCGGGCTCGATGCTCGCCACGCTGCATGCGCCGTTGATCGACACGCCCGCCGAAACCGGCGCTTCGTCGTGGCGGCGTCAGCGTCTGAACGCAGCAGGTTATGCGCTGGGCTGGCGCGTCTACGACTACGCCGGTCATCGTCTGGTCTTCCACGGCGGTGCCGTGCAAGGCTATCGCGGCGTGGCGGCACTGCTGCCGGAACGCGATCTCGGCGTCGTCGTGCTGTGGAACAGCGGCAGTTCGGCGCCCTCGGGGCTGTTGCCGACGATTCTCGATCGCGCGATCGGCGTGACGCCGCAGCGCTGGCTGGATATCGAAATCGAAACCGAACTCGGCGCCGAAAATCTGTACGCGGAAAAAGCCGCCGCGACGGCGGTTCCCGCAAGCGCGGCCGCAGCGACCGCTGTCGGTGTCGATGACGACGGCGAACGCGCCCAAGGCGGCGTCGAAGCGCCGCTACCGACCGCGAAACCGGAAAAATGAGCCGCGCGCTCAGCGCGCCTCGGTTTCCAGCGTCGTCTTGAGCTTCGCCAAACCTTGCTCATAGTCCGGGCCGATCATCCGATCGAACAGCAGACCGAACCATCGGGACACCGGATTCATGCCGTGCTCGGCATCGAAGCCCCAGACCACGCGCGTGCCCTGCCCTTGCGGCGTCAACTCGAAGGTCGCGATGGCATCGCCCTGCCCTTCGAACTCCAGCTTAGTCACCACGCGTTTGCCGGGCACAGTGTCCACGATGGTCTGACGCCCGCTGCCGACATCCGATTTCCGGCTGACCCAACGCATGCTCGCGCCGACGCCGGTCGTCGGCCCTTCGTAGGTGTACACGGCGTTCGGATCGCGCGCGAACCAGGGCGACCACGTATTGAATCGCCGATACGAATCGAGCATAGAAAAGACCTCGGCAGGCGGCCGATCGATCGATATCTCACGCTCGACGTGAGTCTTGTCGGGAAGCGCTAGCCCGATCAGCAGGAACAGAATCGCCAGACCGATCAGCGCGCCGAACACTTTTTTGAGCATCGCCATCGCGGGTTCCCCGGATTCGTGACGAGAGCCCCGATCCTACACGGTGCCAGCGCGGTGCGCATAAAAAAACTCCTTCTCCGCCTGGGCGTGCGGAGAAGGAGTCTGGTACCGCTAATCGGGGTACGACTTCGATTACATCATCGGCGCGGGAGCGGCCGGAACAGCAGCCGGCGCAGCCTTCTTACGCCTTACGACTTTTTTAGCCTTTTTTTTTGCGGCTTTTTTAGCGGTTTTCTTGGTTGCTTTCTTAGCCGCTTTTTTAGTGGCTTTCTTAGCGGCCTTCTTCGCGGTTTTCTTGGTTGCTTTCTTAGCAGCCTTCTTCGCGGTCTTCTTGGCCGCTTTCTTAGCCGTCTTCTTCACGGCCTTGCGAGCGGTTTTCTTGGTGGCTTTCTTAGCGGCTTTCTTAGCGGTCTTCTTGGCGGCCTTACGGGCGCCGCCCTTCTTCGCTACTTTCTTGGTGGCTTTTTTAGCCGATTTCTTTGCAGCTTTCTTAGCAGCCATGGGATGGCTCTCCTCGTCAGTGGACTTACGTTTTTTTCGGTTACGGCCCAGTATCAACAGGATCGCGGGAGTCGGACCCACGAACCACCGCCGGCGCACGAAGGCAAGCCGGATCGGATTCGGTCGCGGTCACGGCCGAGGCCATGTCCGCGAGAAAAGCGGCAGCGCGCGCCGAAGCGAACGCCTTTATCGGGTTCGCCCAACGCAGCGGCGAGGAGATGCGGAACGGCGCGACGGAACGAAATCGACGATTCGCACCCGGCGCTTGGGATTCCCGTCGTCGTTCGCGCGCCGACGGTTTTCGCAGAGGAGACGAAGCCTGTTCCCACCGGGAACGATGTCCGGATGGAGATTCGGATTGTGCTTCGCGTTTTTGTCTTGATCCGACTCACTCGCTTCTGCTAGGGGTGCGCTTGGGGCGAAACCTAATCACGCTTTTTTCCACTGTCAACACCCTGCGCGAAAAAAAAAGCGCGGCGATGCATGCGGCGGGCGAACGAGACCGCATCGGAGCGCATCGAGAAGACGCGACGCGCGCGCGCCGTATCCGCGCGAAGAAGCCGCGGCGAAAAAAGAAAATCGCTTTTTTTAAGACATTTCGATCGCGCGAAAAACGAAATGGAGCGGCTCGTGGCGATGAAGGCGACGTGCGCGAGCGCCGCGCACGTCGCCGCGATCGGCGGGTGAATCGAAGCGATACGAAAACGCTGCGAGCGGTCCGAATTCGGCGCCGCGCATGCCCGATTGCGCGAATTTGCGCGAACTTTCAAAGCCGTTTCGGCGCTCGCCGACGCGTCGCGAAGCGCACGCGATGCATGCGAAGGAGGCATCGACGACGGCATCGATGCGCACGATGCGCGTGTCGCGAGAGCGCGGTGCGAGCGATGGAGGTTCGACTTTCGTCGCGCCTTCGAGCGCGCGTCGACCGGCGATCGCGAAGCTGCGGTGGAGACGCAGCGGTGGCGGCTGCGCCATCGGCGGAGCGTCATTCGCTCGATCTCGAAGCGTCACGCGCGCTCCTCGCCGCTTGTGTGCGGCGCAAAAAAACCGCGCCTGTCGCCAGGCGCGGTGTTCGATCGCTGGGGGCGCGACGGGCGCGCATCGGGCGCCCGCGCTGCGCGCACACGGCTCAGTGTTCGTCTTCTTCCAGCAATTCGGCGTAGTCGTCCGGGCTGAGAAGCTCGTTGAGCTGATCGGCGTCTTCGGCTTCGATCACGAATAACCAACCCTCGCCGTACGCGTCTTCGTTGATGGTTTCGGGCTTATCGGCCAACGGCGCGTTGACGGCGACGATGGTGCCGCTGATCGGCGCGTACACGTCCGATGCGGCTTTGACCGACTCCACCACGGCGCAGGCGGTGCCGCCTTCGACGCGATCGCCGACGTTGGGCAACTCGACGTAGACGAGATCGCCGAGCAAGCCTTGGGCATGATCGGAAATGCCGACGGTGATCTTGCCGTCGCCTTCGACGCGGGCCCATTCGTGGGACTTCATGAACTTCAGGTCGCCGGGGATCTCGCTCATGTCGGGCTCCGCTCGTGTGAGTGTGTGAGGTGTGTGGGGGCGTGGAGTGCGTAGTTTAGGTGTCCGGGCGCGTCGGTCAAATACCGGCGAGCGAGGACGTGATCGAGGACGCAATCGAGGACGCGTTTGGACGACGACGCGCGACGCTCACGCCGCCGGCACGAGGCCGACGCCGTCGCGCACGAACGGAAATTTCGCCGTGCGCACGGGAACCTCTTTGCCGCGAATATCCACGCGCACCGCGCCGGGCTCGCCTGCGGGAACGCGCGCGAAGGCGATGGCCTTGCCGAGCGTCGGCGAGAAGGTGCCCGAGAGGATTTCGCCGTCGCCGCAATCGCAGATCACGCGCTGACCGTGACGCAGCACGCCTTTTTCGTCCATCACCAGGCCGATCATTTGGCGCGGCGCGCCGGTCGCGGCTTGCGCTTCCAAGACATCGCGGCCGACGAACGCGCGCGGCGCGCCGTGCGCATCGGTATCGAGCGCGACCGTCCACGCCAGCCCGGCCTCGTAAGGCGTGACGGTTTCGTCCATGTCTTGCCCGTACAGATTCATGCCCGCTTCCAAGCGCAAGGTGTCGCGCGCGCCGAGCCCGGCCGGCTTCACGCCCGCGTCGAGCAACGCCTGCCACAGCGCGACGGCGCGATCTTCGGCGACGACGATCTCGAAGCCGTCCTCGCCGGTGTAACCGGTGCGCGCGACGAACAGCGGCGTGCCGTCGCGCGAATTCGCTTCGACCGCTGCGAATTTGCCGACTTTTCCGGCAGCGGGCGCGGTGTCCGCGGAGAGCAACCCGACGACTTTCGCGCGTGCGTTCGGGCCTTGCACCGCGATCATCGCCAGTTCGGCGCGTTCGCGGACTTCGACGCCGAACGCGGCCGCTTGCGCGTCGATCCACGCCAAATCTTTCTCGCGGGTGGCGGCATTGACCACGAGCCGGAAGAAATCTTCGGCCAAGTAGTACACGATCAAATCGTCGATGACGCCGCCGGTCTCGTTGAGCATGCAGGTGTAGAGCGCCTTGCCCGGCTTCTGCAGCTTATCGACCGAATTAGCGAGCAGCCGCCGCAAGAACGGGCGGACGTTCGCGCCGCGCAGATCGACGACGGTCATGTGCGAGACGTCGAACATGCCGGCATCGCGGCGCACCTGATGATGCTCGTCGATCTGCGAGCCGTAGTGGATCGGCATGTCCCAGCCGCCGAAATCGACCATCTTCGCGCCGAGCGCGCGGTGAGCGTCGTTGAGGATCGTCTTCTGCGTCATCGTCGGAGCGGCCGTGCGAGAGGGACGGGCATTATCCCAGAGCGCGGCGCGGCCTGCGCGCCACCGCTCTGCGGTATCGATTCGAGGGCCGCGCGCACGGCCGGCGGGGGCTTGGAGCGAAGGTCTAACAGGTGGTTGAAAAACGATCTTCCCGATCGTTTCGACTCGCCGCATCCATGCGGCTCCCCGCTTCGCGGCCAGCTTTGCCGTTCGTGCCGGCGCCTGCCGACACCGTCAAGTCGCGAGTCCGGCGCCGTCGGACTCGCTCCCGACGACAGCCCGCTTGTGGGCTGAACAGCGAAGCTGGCCCTGAGCGCCGCGAAGGGTGAGCGCGCAGCGCGAATCATCCATCGTTTACGCGCTCGCTTCTTCGCGCTCGCTCCGTCGTCGCAGCCGTCCTTGGCTGCGTTAGCAGGCTGTTTTTCGACAGCCCGCTAAACGCCGTAGCCGGCGTAGACGCAATCCACGCGGGCGAGTTCGACCGCGACGAATTTCCCGCTCGCGATGTCCAGGCGTTTCGCCCACGCGATATCGGCGGAGTACTCCGCGTCGCCGTGACGAACGAGCGCGACGATCTCGTTGCGCAACTCGCCGTTGAGGCGACAGCCGCCCAATTGCAATTCGCGGCCGGCCTCCGCAGGCGGCGCATCGAGCGCGTCGGTGACGCGCCACAACGGCTGTTTGGCCTCGGGGTCGGCGTTGGCGGAAGCGATCAGATACACGCCGACGGCCGTAATGTCGATGCTCTCGCGGCCCAGCACCGCGAGGCCGTAATCGCAAATGCGCTCGGGCTCTTCGCCACCAGGAACGCAGACGCCCTGCACTTCGCTCAATCCCTGCGGGTAGGGCGGCAGCGTGCGGCCGATCAGCGCCGCAGCGCTGCTCACTTCGGCGACCTGATCCACGTCTGCGGGCGGCGAAGCTTCGGCAACGGCCGGCGCGGCGGACGCAGGCGTTTTCGCCGTAGGCGCGGCATCGCCGCCGTCGGTGCAGGCCGCTAGCGCGACGAGCGCGAGAAGCGACCACGCGAGCGGACGCAGCGCACGCGATACGCGGGTCGTTAGCGATGGAGAAAGATCGATCGGGCGCATCGGGGGTTCCTCGTAAACGTCGTGAACGCCGTGGGTTCGGCGGATCGTTGCGCGACTCTCCGCGAACGAAGGCAAGGCCGACGTTCGCGGCGTCGCTCAAGCGCATCAGTCGACGGCTTCGACCCGCAGCGTCATGCCGTCGGCGCCGACGATGCGCACGCTGGCGCCGATCGGCAAATCGGGGCCGCTGACCTCCCAATACGCGTCGGCGATCTGTACGCGGCCGGTGCCGCGTTCGATCGCGCGATCCAACGGCACGATGCGACCGATCAATTGCGCGGCGCGACGATTGAGCGCCGGTTGATCGCTTTCCGGTTCCTGCCGGCGCTGCAGCCACTTGCGATACGCCAGGATCGAGGTGAAGCCCAGCACCACGAACAACACCGCCTGCAGCACGATCGGCAGGCCCGGCACCAACCAGGCCAACACGAACATCGCCGCGGCGGCGAATCCGAGCCACAGCATGAAGGCGCCAGGCGCCATCACTTCGGCCGCGACCAGCAGCAACGCGACCACCGCCCAGAAGAACACGTCGCCGCGCATGATCAGCCTCCGCGCGGCATCGCCGGCGGCTTGCCGCCGCTCTGCTGATGATTCAACGCTTCTTTGGCCAATTCGGTAATGCCCGCGAGCGAGCCGAGAATGCCGCTGGACTCCATCGGCATCATGACGAATTTCTGATTCGGCGCTTCGGCCAGAGCCTTGAACGCTTCGATGTACTTCTGCGCGATGAAGTAATTGATGGCGTTGACGTTACCGCTGGCGATCGCGTCGGACACCATCTGCGTCGCTTTGGCTTCGGCCTCGGCCAAGCGCTCGCGCGCTTCGGCTTCGCGGAACGACGCTTCGCGCTTACCTTCGGCTTCCAATACCGCCGCCTGTTTCTCGCCTTCGGCGCGCAGAATGGCCGACTGACGCACGCCCTCGGCTTCCAACACCGCGGCGCGTTTGTTCTGCTCGGCCATCTTTTGCTGCTGCATCGACGCGATCAAATCGCGCGGCGGCTGGATATCCTTCAACTCGATGCGGTTGACCTTCAAGCCCCAGGGATGCGTGGCCTGATCCACCGCCAACAGCACTTTGGCGTTGATCTCGTCGCGCTTGGACAGCGATTCGTCCAAGTCCATCGAACCGATGGCGGTACGGATATTGGTCATCACCAAGTTGAGGATGGCGATTTCGAGCTGGGCGACTTCGTACGCGGCTTTGGCGGCGTCGAGCACCTGGAAGTAAACGACGCCGTCCACTTTCACCACGGCGTTGTCTTTGGTGATGACGTCCTGACTGGGCACGTCCATCACTTGTTCCATCATGTTGATCTTGCGGCCCACGCCGTAAAAGATCGGAATCAAGAAGTGCAGGCCGGGGCTGAGGGTTCGGGTGTATTTCCCGAAGCGCTCGACCGTCCACTCGTACCCTTGCGGGACCATGCGGACCGCTTTGAAGAACAGCACCACGCCCGCGAACAGAATGACGACCGCCAGAATACCGCCCATCGACCTATCTCCCCTACGTAGTTAGGCGCAGTATAGAGCCGCGACCCGGCCGGGGGAGGTGCCTTTGGAGGGGTTGCGACGGTTTACCGCCGACCGGCATCCCTATCCAATACATGAGCGCCCCGACCTCCAGCTTCGCGATCGACGTACCGGACACCCTGCTGGCGCGGCTGCGCCAAGGCGACCGGGTGGCGTTCGAGCAGGTCTATCGCTGGTTCGAGCGCCCGGTGTTCACGCTGGCGCTGCGGATGTGCGGCGATCGCGAACAGGCCGCCGAAGTGCTGCAAGAAACGATGTTGAAGGTGCTGGATCGCATCGGCGACTTCCGCGGCGGCAGCGGCGAAGGCCGCAGCCCGTTCTGGGGCTGGCTCCGACAGATCGCGATCAACGAGGCGCTGATGGCGCTGCGTCGCAATCGCCGCAGCGGCGATTGGTTGGATCTGGCGGACGGACCGGAACCGATCGACGAGATCACGCCGCCGCCGGCCGCCGCCGCCGACGCCGCCCGTTTGCAGCGCGCGCTCGATACGCTACCGGCGACGACGCGCGCGGTCCTTTGGCTGTATCACGCCGAAGGCTACACCCATGAGGAAATCGCCGAGTTGATGCACCGTACGCCCAGTTTTTCCAAATCGCAGCTCTCGCGCGGCGGTCGCCGCTTGCGCGCGCTGCTCGAACCCGAGGTTTTGCCGATGTCCGCTGTCGCCGAGGTGGCCCATGGCTGACGCGTCCCATCCTTTCGACGCGCGTCGTCGTCGCCCCCGCGATTGGGGCGAGGCGCTCGCCGCGTTGCCGCTGGAAACGCCGCCGCTGTCGGTGTGGACGCAGATCGCGGCGCGTTTGGACGGCGCTGCGACGGACAGCGATGCATCGGACGCGACCGCGATCGACGATACGTCGGCCCCGAGCGCCGCGCCGTCGGCGATGCCGCAGCGCCGTCGCGCGGCATTGTCGCTTCGCAGTTGGCTGGCCTTGGCCGCATCGTTGTCCGCGCTCGCGCTGTTGCCCGCAGTGTGGTTCGCCGGCCGCGACGACGGCGCGGATCCCGCGCCCGTTGCGACGATCACGTCGCCTGCGCCGAACACCGCAACGGCGTCCGCCTCGCGCCGCGTCGCGGATGTCTCGCGCACAGACCCCACACGCGTCGAAACGGCGACGCAGGTCGCCAGCGTCGTTCGCGAAGGACTGCCGGCGATCGAAACGTCGCCGATTCAGACCGCCACCGCCGAGGCGCAAGATGCGTCCGCAACGATGCCGGTCGAAACCGCTCCGCTGTCGGCGGCGCCGCAAATGGCTTCGGTCGCTCCGCCGACGGTTTCGTCCACGCCGCTCGTCGCCGAGATCGAAGACACGACGAACGCGCGCGACGCGCTGCCGCCCGGTGCCGTGCTGGTCGGCGATGCCGATGCGGACGCGACCGGTCGCGAAATGGAAATGCTCTACGCCGCCTCCGCGCAGTTGGAGACCTTGCTGACCTACACCCACGATCCGCGCGTGGAAAGCGGTCCCGCGGCGGCGCTAGCGAGCCAGATCCACACGCGTTTGGCCAAGATCGACGCGCGGCTGGCGCTGCCGGGACTCAGCTCGCACGAACAGTACGCGCTTTGGCAAGCCCGCGTCGGCACGCTGCGTCAGGCGCTGGCCTTCGAAAGCGAGCAACGCGCGCTCGCCGCCGAAGGCCAGGTCTACGAGGGCGAGTTGGTCGAAGTTTATTGATCGCGATACGTCCCATCCGATATGCCGCACCCGATATGCCCGCAATCGATGCAGCTCACGTGAAAGCAGGAGATTCGCCATGACATTCCGCACTGCAGCGCACATCCTCCGCGTCGGAGGCCTTGTCGCCTTCTCGCTCGTCGCATGCGTGTGCGCCGGTCAGGCCTTCGCAGGCGATCGTTCCGCCGACACCGAACACGCGCGCCGCAGCGCCGATTCGCTGAAAGGCGATCTCGATCGTCATCTGCAAGGCCGCGACGCGCACTACGTGCGCACGTGGGCCGACTACTGCACGAAAGACCCCGAGCGCGGCGGCTGCGACACGGTGCTGCGCCGGCTCGGGCAAGCGGCGCCGGTCGCGAAAACGCAAACCGATCTGCGCCGCGATCCGTCGGTCGATGTGCGCGACAGCAAAGCGCGCTGATCGTGCGTGACGCGCTCGCAACCTTGAGTGCCGCTCCGACCCGCCGTTCCGTTCCGATTCGCTCGCTTCTTTTATCGAACCGTCCGATGCAAAACCGCTCGCTGCCCTTTTTTCGCTCTTCGATGAGGCGCCCCATGGCTCCCCGACCGTCCTTATTGCCTTTCCCGTCGCCTTCGCGCGCAGCGCTGGCCGCCGTCGCGCTCGCGCTGTTCGCGACCTCCGCTTTCGCTGGGGATCGTTCCGCCGACACCGAGGCGCCGCGGCAAACGTTCATGACGCTGCAGGATTTGCTCGAACGCGGCAACGGCTGGAACGATCCGAAGTACGTGCGTGGTTGGAACACGTACTGCGCCAAGAATCCCTCGCGCGGCGGCTGCGAAGTGGTGCTGCGGCGTTACGGCCACCGGCCGGTGGTGGGCGTGGTATTGGCGCCCGACGAAACGCGCGGCGTACGCATCGCGGGCGTCACGCCCGATGGTCCGGCGGCGCACGCGGGCGTGAAAGCCGGCGACCGTTTGTTGGCGATCAACGGCACCGCCATCGCGGGCGACACCGCGCAGGCGCGCGTCGAGAGCGCACGCAAAGCGTTGCTCGCGTTCAAGAGCAAAGACACGGTGCGCCTGGAATACGCCCGAGACGATCGCAACACGCTGGTGGAACTCAAGCCCAGGCTCGACCCGCGGGTGATGATTCTCTCCGACGACGGTCGCATCCTGCGCCCCGATGCGAATATCGTGGTGAATCGCGACCGTCAGGGCCGCGTCGATATCTCCGCCGACGGCGTCGGCTTGGAATTGCTCGACGATACGACGCCGATCGATCGGCTGGCGATCGACGGACAAGGGAATGCTGTTCTGGTCGCTGGCGTCAGTCCCACGCGCAGTTTATTGATCGACCCGCAGTGCGGCGAAAGCGGCGAATGCTCGCCGTTGCGGCTGTCCGAAGCGTTCCGCTGGAACGGCTTCAATCTGGCCGCGATCGACCCGCAGCTAGGCCGCTATTTCGGCACCGACACCGGCGTGCTGGTGCTCAGCAGCAGCCCGCTGTTGCCGCAACTGCTCAGCGGCGACGTGATTCGCAAGATCGATGGCCTAGCCGTCGCCACGCCGCGCGCGGTGATGGACGCGCTGCGCAACAAACCGGCCGAAAGCGAAGTCGTGTTCGAGCTGATGCGCGACCGTCGCGATGCGCGCGAACGGATCAAATTGCCCGAAGCGCTGGCGGTGATTCCCGCGATCCCCGATCAATATGCGGACCCCAACGATCGGCGACCGCCGCCGACGCCTCAGCCGAAAACCGGGTCCCGCGTCAGGCGGTGATCGCAACGAAGGCCGCCCTCGGGCGGCCTTTCGCATTTCGGCAGCAACGACATCGAACGAGCGTCGCGGCTTCGATCATGCGGCTTGGGTCATGCCGCTTCGGTCATGCCGCAAGCGTCGCTGCGGCATGACGTTCGTTCGAGATCATTTGGTCGAGATCATTTGGTGAGGATCAGCTTGTCGTTGCGCGTATGCCGCAGGCGATAGCAAACGCCGCCGTGACGGATCAATATCTCGCGCGCGCCCTGCAGCAAACCGGCGCTATCGACGACCGCAGGCGCGGCGAGGCGGTCGGCCTCGTCCTCGGGATTCGGCACCGATGGCCCGGTCGCGGCGGCGAACGCATCGAACTGCGGCATGAGGGGCTCCTAAGCGAACCCCTCGAATGATAATGATTCTCATCAAGACGTCAACCGGAGCCCCGGTTCCGGCCGAAACTCGTTTTCGGAGCATCGCCCGGTGGCCCGCCCGGCCCGGGTGCGTTCGACTGCGACGGACTCGAACTGCCCTTTCGGGCTGTTCATTCAAGCGGCGGTCGCGGCCTCCAGCCGCGCCCAGACGCCCTCGTCCAGTTCGTGCGCCAGCGTCAGCGCATCGAGATTCTGGTGCAGTTGTTCGATCCGGCTGGCGCCCAGGATCACCGTAGACACGTGCGGATTGCGCAGGCACCAGGCGATCGCCAACGCCGCCGGGGACGCGTCGAGTTCCTCGGCCAGGGCCGCGAATTTGCGGGCGCGCTCGATCCGACGCCCCTGCGGCTCGCCCAGCACCATGCCCCGCAGCCATTCGCTTTCTTTACCCAAGCGGCTGTCGGGGGCGACGCCGTCGTTGTATTTGCCGGTTAGCAAGCCCGACGCCAGCGGCGACCAGATGGTCGTGCCGAGCCCGAGTTCGGCGTACAGCGGCGCGTATTCCAACTCGACCCGCTCGCGATGCAGCAGGTTGTATTGCGGTTGCTCCATCGACGGGCCGTGCAGGCTGTGCTGGCGCGCGATCTTGGCGGCTTCGCGAATCTGCGCGACCGACCATTCGGAGGTGCCCCAATACAACACTTTGCCTTGGCGCACGAGGCTATCCATCGCCGAGACCGTTTCCTCGATCGGCGCATCGGGGTCGGGCCGATGGCAGAAATACAGATCGAGATAGTCCACCCGCAGCCGTTTGAGCGCCGCGTCGCAGGCGTCGCGCACGTGCTTGCGCGAGAGCCCGCGTTGCAACGGCCGCGGTTGTTCGACGGAGCCGAACATGACTTTGCTGGAGATGGCGTAACCGTCGCGCGGCAGACGCAGATCGGCGATCACGTCGCCCATCGTGCGTTCGGCGTCGCCGTGGGCGTAGACCTCGGCGTTGTCGAAGAAGTTGATGCCGTGATCCCACGCCGCCGCGATGAGGTCGCGCGCCGCGCTGCGCCCGATCTGTTGACCGAAGGTCAACCACGCGCCGAAGGACAAAACGGAAAGCTGGAGCCCTGTAGACCCCAATCGACGATATTGCATAGCGATGTCAGTCGTATAGTCGGAACGGAGGAGGGTGAGTGTACCCGCGTCTTGCGACAGGCATTATCATGCGCGTCCCTACTCCGGATGCGTCGCCTGCCGGTTACGCGGGCGCCGCATCGATATGCCGGGTCTGCAAACGATAGCGCGAACGCGGGACGAAATCGCGTGCCATCGCGCGACCACGCAGGAACTCATACGCGAAACCGACCGCAACGCGGCCATGCGGGTCTTGTCGCGATTCGCGAACGCCGCGCGCGATGCGCTCGCTTTATCCGCGACCATTCGCCGTTTCCGCACCGCACACGCACGAGAAAACCTTTCGATGGAATTTTTTTTGACCTCCACGCTCACCGTCGCGATCGCGGAGATCGGCGATAAGACGCAGTTGCTCGCGTTGTTGCTGGCCGCGCGTTTTCGGCGCCCGTGGGCGATCGCGGCGGGCATTTTGGTCGCGACGTTGCTCAACCACGCGCTCGCCGGCTGGCTCGGCGCGTGGGCCGCGCAATGGCTGTCGCCGCAAGCGTTGCGCTGGGGCGTGGTGGTCAGTTTCGTCGCGATCGCGGTGTGGACGCTGATTCCCGATCGCATCGACGAAGACGGCGAATCCCTCGGCGAAGGCCGCACCGCGTGGTCGGCGTTCGTCGCCACCACGATCGCGTTCTTCATCGCGGAAATCGGCGATAAGACCCAAATCGCGACGGTGGTGCTGGCGGCGCAGTCGCCGTCGCTGTGGCCGGTCGTGGCCGGCACCACCTTGGGCATGTTGATCGCCAACGTGCCGGTGGTCGCGCTGGGGCATCGCTTCGCGACGCGGTTGCCGCTGAAGGCGGCCCGCATCGCGGCGACGCTGCTGTTCCTCGCGCTGGCGGCCTGGGTCGCGGTGCGCGGCTTGCCGACCGCGGTGACGACGACGCCCCCGGCCTCGGCCGCAACGGCGCCGACACGATGAGTGGCGCGTGCGAGCGGTCCGACCGGCTATGCTGTCGGCGATAACGGAGACGGAGACGCGCGCATCGCCATGAACGTGACCGGGGACTGGTGGCGGGACGTGCTACGAACGCTGCTGTCGCGGCCAGACGAGGTCATGCTCGATTTGGGCGCGGGCGGCGAGTTGCTCGTGGCCCGCGTGCGCGCGTTGCTGTCCGCGCTGATCCTGCTGCTGCCCTTGGTCGCCGGCCTCAGCGGCGGCAGCGCCACCGAGGTGATGATCGGCCTGGGCGCGGCGGTGTTCATCAATCTCTGCGCGCAAATCTGGTTGGCCTTGGCGCATCACCGTCGCCGTCACGACTGGTTGTCGTACGCCACCACCACTTACGACGTCACCACGACCACAGTGGTCTTGGTCGCGCTGAATCTCAGCGACCCGGTGGCGCCGTTCAACAGCGTGGTGGTGTGGTGCTTCTATCTGTTGGCGATCGGCATGACCGCGCTGCGCAACGACGGCCGCTTGACGCTGTACGCGGGCGGTATGGCGATGTCGCAATACGCGCTGTTGGTCGCCGCATTGTTCGCGTTGGCGGAGAACCCGGAAGAATTGGTGTCGGTGCAATACGGCACCGCCGATGTCGGCAGCCAGATCGAGCGCGTGCTGCTGATGCTGCTGATGACGCTTTTGACGACCACGATCGTCTATCGCATGCAGCGACTGATCGAATCCTCCGGCACCGACGGCCTGACCGGGCTGCCCAATCGCGCGTGGCTGGTACAGCGCATGCCGCGGATTCTCGAAGCGGTGCGCGAAGAGGGCGAATCGCTGACGCTGGGCTTGCTGGATCTGGACGATTTCAAACGCATCAACGCGCAGGCCGGCCATCTCGCAGGCGACCGCGCGATTCGTCATGTCGCCGCGTCGATGCGGGACATGCTCGGCCCGCGCGAGCGCATCGTGCGCATCGGTGGCCAGGAATTCGTGCTGTTGCTGCGCTGCCCCATCGGCAATGCCTGGGAGCGCTTGGACCGGCTGCGGCATTCGATGGTCGAGCGCCCGTTCGTGCCCGACCGCAGCGCCGACCCGATGCCGATCAGTTTCAGCGGCGGCTTGTCGTCGTATCCGATGGACGGCAACGACGTGTCCTCGCTGCTGCGGACCGCCGACCGGCGCCTGCAGGCCGCCAAGAACGAAGGCCGTAACCGCGTGGTGGCGCGCGATACCTGAGGCCGGACGGGACTCGGCGTTCACACTCCCGTCGGATCGGCCGGTCCCCATTGCCGATTCTCAGCCCCTGCCCTACCCTGCCCGGGTTCGGCGAAAGCCTGGGGAGTGGACGATGGATGCAGTGATGCGGGTCGCTTTCGGCCTGTTCGGCTTGGCGGTGTTGATCGGTTTGGCGTGGGCCTTCTCCAGCAATAAGAAAGCGGTGGACTGGAAATTGGTCGCCACCGGCGTCGCGCTGCAGATCGCGTTCGCCGCATTCGTGCTGATGACGCCGTGGGGCAGCCAAATCTTCGAGGGCCTCGGCTCGGTTTTCGTCCAGCTCATCGGTTTCACCAACGAAGGCTCGAAGATGATCCTCGGCGGCTTCGCCGACCAGGACAAATACGGCTTCATCTTCATTTTCCATGCGCTGCCGACGGTGATCTTCTTCGCCTCGTTCATGGCGGTGCTGTACCACTTGGGCGTGATGCAGTGGGTCGTCAAGATCATGGCGATGGCCATCACCAAGGTGATGAAGGTCTCCGGCGCCGAAACCACCAGCGTCTGCGCCAGCGTGTTCATCGGCCAGACCGAAGCGCCGCTCACGGTGCGTCCGTACATCAACAAAATGACCGACTCCGAGCTGCTGACGATGATGATCGGCGGCATGGCGCATATCGCCGGCGGCGTGATGGCGGTGTACATCGGCATGCTCGCCGGCACCGACGTGATGCAGCAGCAGATTTACGCGAAGCACTTCCTGGCCGCGTCGATCATGGCCGCCCCGGCCACGCTGTTGATCGCGAAAATCCTGATCCCCGAGACCGGCACGCCGCTGACCGGCGGCAAAGTCACGCTGCACGTCGAGAAAGAAAGCAAGAACATCATCGACGCCGCCGCCGCTGGCGCGTCCGACGGCATGAAGTTGGCCATTAATATCGCCGCGATGCTGTTGGCCTTCGTGGCGTTGATCGCGATGCTCAATGCGATCATCGGCTGGGTCGGCGATTGGCATTTCAGCAGCTATCAGAGCATCAATATGATGCTCAACGACGGCGTGGTCGACGCAGCGCAGCACAAGGTACGACTGAATCTCGGTCTGATCCTCGGCTACGTGCTGGCGCCGATCGCGTGGGTGATCGGCATCGAATGGAAGGATGCGGTGATCGCCGGCGGCCTGATCGGCCAAAAAGTCGTGCTGAACGAATTCATCGCTTATCTGCAGTTGTCGCAAACGCCGGTGGGCGACGTGCCCGGTGGGATCAGCGAGAACTCGCGCCTGATCCTGACCTATGCGCTGTGCGGCTTCGCCAACTTCGCCTCGATCGCGATCCAAATCGGCGGTATCGGCGGGATCGCGCCGGAACGCCGCAGCGATCTCGCCCGCTTCGGCCTGCGCGCGGTGCTCGGCGGCTCGATCGCCACCTTGATGACCGCCACCATCGCCGGTGTGCTCATTCATTTGCGTTGACGATTCTATGAATCGATTTTCCGCAGTCGATTTATAGAGCGAATCGAAATTCGGCGGTCGGCGCGATGGCGCCGGCCCCGTGAGAGTATCGCCCCGCCCACCGACGCCCCCGGAGCGATCCGGGGGCGCCGTCGTCCGAGACTTCCCCCATGAAACGCACCAAATCTTCGTCCTCCGCCCAAGTCGTCGTCGTCGGCTCGTTCAATGTCGATCACGTCTGGCGCTGCGAAACGCTGCCCGCGGCCGGCGCGACCCTCGGCGGCGACTACGCCAGCGGGCCGGGCGGCAAAGGCTTCAACCAGGCCATCGCCGCCGTCCGCAGCGGCGCGCGCACCGCCTTCGTCTGCGCGCTGGGCAACGATTTGGGCGGCCACCATGCGCGTTCGCTGGCGACCGCCGAAGCGATCGATCTGCGCGACGAAGTCGGCATCGCGCCCACCGGCAGCGCCGGCATTTTCGTGGACGCGCAGGGCCGCAACAGCATCGTCGTCGGCGCCGGCGCGAACGCCGAACTCTCCGCGGAGTTCCTCGACGCCCAGCGCGATCTCATCGCGGCCTCGTCGGTCGTGTTGGCGCAACTGGAAACGCCGGTCGAAGCGGCCGTCGCCGCGCTGCGGCACGCGCGCGAGGCCGGCCGCATCGGCGTGCTGAACCCGGCCCCCGCGAACGCGTCGGTCACGCCGGAACTGCTGTCGCTGACGGACGTGCTGACGCCGAACGAAACCGAAGCCGCCGCGCTGTTCCGCCGCATCGGCGAGCGCATCGAACCCGACGCGATCGCGCAACTCGAATCTCCGAAATTGCATGCGTTCTGTCGCGAACTGCTGCACAGCGGCACGGTGGTGATCACGCTCGGCGTCTCCGGTTGCTTCGTTTCGCACGCCGACGGCCAGCAGCGCGGCGACGAAACGCTGTGGTATCGCGTCCCGGCCGAATCCGCGAACGCGGTGGACACCACCGGCGCGGGCGACGCGTTCAGCGGCGCCCTCGCGGCGTCGCTGGCGTTGCGTCCGGAGGCGCCGTTCGCGACGCACATCCGCTACGCCAGCCGCTACGCCGCGCTCTCGACCGAACGCCACGGCGCGGCGCTGTCGATGCCGCGGCAAGAGGAATTGGACGCGCGGTTTCCGGGTTGAGCGAATTGATCTAAGCGAATCGGGCCGAGCAAACCGGGCTGAGCGAACCGGAAAGCCGCATCGCTCAGAGCCTGTTCACGATCTTTGAAGGATCTGTGAAAATGCGCAAATGCGCAAGAAAACGTATCCAAGCGACATCAGCCGCGAACAGTTTGAGCGGATTCGTCCGCTTCTCGAAAGCGTCCGCAAACAGACCAAGCCGCGAACCGTCGATCTGTATGAAGTGTGGTGTGCGGTGTTGTATTTGCTCAAAAGTGGCTGTCAGTGGCGAATGCTGCCGGGCGAGTTTCCAAAATGGCGAACCGTGCATTCGTATTTTGCCAAATGGAGCGAACTTGACGAGAACGATGTCAGCGCGTTGGAACGCGCTTTAAAAAAATCAGGTTGGCGCGGCCCGTATGAAACTGGGGCGGAACGTCTCGCCCAGCTTTTTGATCGTCGACGCGCAGAGCGTGAAGAATAGCGACACGGCTGGCCAGAAGGGCTACGACGCAGGCAAGAAGGTGTCTGGGATCCAGCGCCATCTGGCCGTGGATACTCAGGGGTTTCCGCACGTTGTGGCGATCACAACGGCGGATGTGACCGATCGCACGGGGGCAATCGAGGCATTTGAACGCTGTGAGGAAGCATTGCAGTCGGTTGAGAGTGTGCTGGCCGATGGCGGCTATAGCGGGGATGTGTTCGCTGACGAGGTCTTGAGTTGGCTGGGGGCAACGGTGCAGATCGCTAAGCGCAACGAGCTCCACACCTTCGAGGTGATGCCGAAGCGCTGGATCGTGGAACGGTCATTTGCCTGGCTGGAGAAATGCCGAAGGCTATGGAAGAACTGCGAGCGGCTTCTCAACACCAGCCTGCAGTTCGTCCACCTCGCGTTTCTGGTCCTGCTGCTGCGAAGATCGTGAACAGGCTCTCAGAGCCTGTTCAAAATCGTCGCGAGCGATGGGGATTTTGCGTCGCCCGCAGCGCAGAAAGCGCGGTGTACGTGCAGGTACATGAGCATTTCGAGCAGCGGACGGCGCGAAAGCACCGAGCGCAGCAGATTTTGAACAGGCTCTCAGGTCATACCGAAAAGAACGCCGCGACCGGCCCACGCCCACGGCGCGATTTGCTAACGTGCGCGCACACCCCAACGCGGAGACCGTCATGCCCGGCACGTTCACGATCGGCAAGCGTAGCAACGGCGAATTCCAGTTCAATCTGAGCGCCGGCAACGGCCAAATCGTCCTCACCAGCGAGGGCTATTCCGATAAAGCCAACTGCAAGAACGGCATCGAGTCGGTGCGAAAAAACAGCCAAGACGACAAGCGTTTCGTGCGCGAAACCGCCGCCAACGGCAAGTTCTATTTCAATCTCACCGCGACCAACGGCCAGACCATCGGCACCAGCCAGATGTACGCGGACGAAGCCAGCCGCGAAGGCGGCATCGCGTCGGTCGCGGCCAATGCGCCGGACGCCGAGGTCATCGACGAAACGGTGTGATCTTCGCGACTCGACGGCCGCCCGCGGCCGCTGCGAACGCCCGGCCCATGCCGGGCGTTTTCGCGTCCGGGCTTACAACCGGCGGGCTTAGAATGCGCGCATGCGCATCGGCCCGTACCTCATCGAACCCCGCGTGATCCTAGCCCCGATGGCCGGGGTCACCGATAAGCCGTTCCGGCAGTTGTGCAAGCGTCTGGGCGCGGGCTTGGCGATGTCGGAGATGACCATTTCCGACCCGCGCTTTTGGAACACGCGCAAATCGCAGCAACGCATGGATCACGACGGCGAGCCGGCGCCGATCGGCGTGCAGATCGCCGGCACCGTGCCCGAAACGCTGGCCGACGCCGCGCGCCACAACGTCGATCACGGTGCGCAGATCATCGACATCAACATGGGTTGCCCGGCGAAGAAAGTCTGCAATGCGTGGGCCGGTTCGGCGTTGATGCGCGACGAAGCGCTGGTGGCGCGCATTTTGACCGCCGTCGTCGCGGCGGTGGACGTGCCGGTGACGCTGAAAATCCGCACCGGCTGGGCCGCCGACGCGCGCAATGCGCCGACGATCGCGCGCATCGCCGAAGACTGCGGCATCGCCGCGCTCGCCGTCCACGGCCGCACGCGCGATCAGCAGTACACCGGCACGGCCGAGTACGAGACGATCGCCGCGATCAAAGCGACGTTGACGATTCCGGTGATCGCCAACGGCGACATCGATTCACCGCAAAAGGCGAAATTCGTGCTGGACGCGACCGGCTGCGACGCGGTGATGATCGGCCGCGCCGCGCAGGGTCGGCCGTGGATCTTCCGCGAAATCGCGCACTTCCTCGCCACCGGCGAGACGCTGCCGCCGCCGACGCTGACGGAGATTCGCGACATCTTGCTGGGCCATCTCGATCACTTGCACGCGTTCTACGGCGAACCGCAGGGCGTACGCATCGCGCGCAAGCATCTGGGGTGGTATGCGAAGGATCGGCCGGAGAATCTCGCGTTTCGCGCTGTGGTCAATCGCGCGGAGACCGCAGCTGAGCAAGCGCGGCTGACTCGCGACTATTTCGACGCATTGATCGCGGGCGTCGCGTCGGCGTTGCCGACGGCGGCTTGAGTCGCGCATGACTTCCGCGCTGCCCGCTTCCGCGCCGAGCTTCGCGCTGTGGTTGGAATTCGAAGAATATGGGGGCGGCTATCCGCAGCCCGACGACGACCCCGACTGCGATGTCTGCAATGCGACGGTGCGAACCGACGGGCGGACGTATGCGCTCAATATTTGGACCTTCGCGTTCCTCGAATACGCGCGCCGGTTCGACGAAGTCAGCGGCGAACCGAAACCCGAGCGCGAGCGTTTCCTGCTGCCGCCGGATCTTTTGGTCGAACGGCTCAATCGCGCGTCGATCGAAGAGGCGATTTCGGCCCTACTGCGAAAAGGGCCGCTGCCCGCGCACTGGCGCGTGGTCGACGAAGAATGATCGCGGCACGCGGCGCTCGCATCGACGATGCCGGCGATCTCGCCGGCATCGTGGCGGACGCGTTCGCGCGTTTCAGCAGTTGGCGATTTGCGACGGCAAAACCGGCCCGAAGGTCGATATTCCCAGACCACTGAACACCGTGAAGTAATACCGATCGTCGAACAGTTGCGAGCCCACGGCGCCGCCCGTGCCGGCGACCGTGCCGTACAGCCATTGATTGTTGTATCCGCTGTTCACCAGCGTCGGTGGGTTGTTGCTGAATCGATATGTGGTCGCCTGAATCGCGGTGACGACCGTATTGTTTCTGAACACTTGGTAGTTGATTTTCCACACCGGACCGAACGGACCGGTGTCGGCGGTTTTGCACGCGCGAGCCGATGCATAAGGCGTCAGTGCAGGTGCGACAGGGATGTTGGTCCAGCCGGCCTTCGCGACGGAAGGCGCCGTCAAGGCGAGGCATAAAACCGCGAACGGGATCGCTATCTTTTTCATCTTGATTCACTCCATGTTGATCAGACGGACAGCAGTTCGAGTGGCGAATGCGATCGCTCCACGATGCTCCGCGCGAACGCAAAGCGCGTGCATCCTTGCGACCGGCCGACGACAGGCTCGGGTACGACGCGCGGATCGCATCGCGCCGCGCTCGAGTGTCGTATCGGCCGGTTCATGCTGAAACCGCCGACGTTAAGTCGGCGATCAAATTCGGTTAATTTTTCGCAGCGACGAACGTCATCGATCCGCGCACGATCGTTCGATACCTCGCCGAACGACTCAATGCTCGAACGGTTCGATCAACCCGATCGGGTTGCCTTCAGGATCGCGAATCATCGCGAAGCGATAGCCGTCGACCGCCGACGGCGGCATCAGGCGTTCGCCGCCTGCAGCGAGCGCCGCGTCGATGGTCTCTTCGAGCGACGCTACGCGCAGGTAGAAGTTGTGCCCGGGTTCGAACCCGGGCACGTCGTTCTGCGCTTGGCCGATACCGCCCAGCAGCGGCGTCGTCTCTGTCGGGAAATGCACGTAGGCGAAGCCGCCGGTGCCGGTCTCGTAGGTCCAACCGAACACCGCGCTGTAGAACGCCTTCGCGCGTTCTTGGTCTTTCGCGATGATCTCGAACATCACCGACGGATGTCGGTTGGGCTTCGGTTTGCCGTGCGAGCTCGGCGCGCTCACGACATGCCGCCCTGGGTGCGGACGAACTCGTAGCTCGGACCGACGGTTTGCCCGGTGTTCGGATCGGCGACGGTCTGCATCATCGCCGCCGACAGTACGCGCAGGTCGTACATCACGCCGATCGCGGCATCGAGTCGCTCCGGTTCGCCGTTGAACGCCAGATGCAGCGAATTGAGCAAATTCGAATAGTTGTAGGCGAATTGTTCGATGCGCGTGCGCGCTTGGGTGCCCGGCGCGAAATCGGCGATCTTGCAGTTCGGGCGCAACGGCCACACGCCGTCGGGCTCGTAGGGAATCATCTCCCCCGCGTAGGCGTAACCGGTCGGCGTTTGCACCAATTCGCGACCGGCGACGATCGAACCGAAGGTGTAGAAGTGCGCGGGGTCGTCGGGCGACTGGAACGGCGTGTTCGGCGTGCCCTCGCCTTCGAGCTTGATCAGATCGATCGCGTTGCATGCGGTTTCGACATCGACGATCGGATACAGCTTGTCGGGCGCGAACCAATGCGGCGCCACCACCTGCGGCGGCGCGGTCTTGGCGACGAAAATGCCGTTGCCCAGCGCCTGGATCTGCGCTTTGATCGCATCGTAGAACTCGCCGATGGTGGCGTATTCGGGCTCCCCGGCCGCTTGCGCGGCCTTCAGCCGCACCGGAATTTCCTCTTCCGGTTGTTCGATCGCCATGAACACGTTCTTCACCACCGGCATCGAGAACGCTTCGATGCCCACCACCAAACCGTCGCCGATCTGCATCGGCAGCGGGCCGGGGTATTTCGGCACGAAATCGGGCGTGTTGATCTGCGGCTTGCCGCCGATCGCGATCAGAATGTTCGCGGCGATGCTCATGTGCAGCATCTCCTGAATCACGATGCTGCGGATCAATTCGCCGATGCGTCGGTTGCGGCCCGGTCGCAGCGAGAACATCGCGGTCAGATACGGCGGAATCGTGCTGTGCTCCAGCTCGATCGCGTTCTGCAGGTAGCGATGCAATTTCTCCGGCGTGTCGGCCTGGCGGATGCCTTCGAGAATGGAAGCTTGCAAGCGCATCATGGGGCGTCTCCCGAGGAGGCCGCATCGCGGCGGCGACGTTCGTACTGCAGGAGGAAGGCGGTTTTACCGGCGCCTTGTTCGGGCAACAATCCTAGATCGGGCTGTTCGTTACCGGATGAAGCCGCGTCGGACGATACGGCGCCTGCGGACGTCGCATCGACGCTTTGCGGCGGCATCACCGGGCGACCGAGCAGCGGCAGACCATCGGTGTCGAGTGTGGACAGCCATTTCAAGATGGTCTTGCGATCGCCCACGCCCAAATCGCGCGTGACCGGCATGTGGTTGGGATCGCGCAACGGCAACGAGAACGCCAAATGCAGCGCCTTGATGCGCGTGCAGACCGATGCGTAATCGTTGAGATCGACCACATAGCGGCTCATGATCGGATAGAGATTGCCGTACTGCGCGAACAGCGGTTGGATGTCGTCGTACCACGTCGGCGCATCGGGCACGGTCTTGCCGCTGTACGCCAACACGCTGACGTAGTTCAGCGGATTCGACAGGTAACCCGGCGGTTGGCGTTCGAGACGATAGGCCACGCCGTACAACTGCCCGGCGATGTAACCGCGCGGCGTGCCTGGGCCCTCGGCGCTCATGCGCAACTCGACCGCGGCGCGCCCATCGGGATCGGTGCGCACGCGATTGCGGAACGAGAACGCATCGGCGGGCGTGGCGATGTCGGGAATCGCCGCATCCGGTCGCGTCGGCGGGGACATCGTCGCGCCGCCGCCGGAGCCGCCCATCAGGCCCTGCGTCGGCGTGAGCGCGATGTCGGTTTCCGCCATCGGTCGGCCGAAACGGCTCGCGCGCAATTCCAATGTGCCGGTTTCGCCCGGGTCCAAACGGAAGACGAATTGATCGGCGCGCACGTACACGCCGTCGAGCGTTTCTTGCAGCAGCACTTTGAACGAAGCGGAGCCCGAGATCGGCGTGAGCAGCACCAGCGGCCGTTCCGGCAGCAGCGCGAGCGCCTCCGGTTGGCCTTGGAGATCGAAGTCCTGCACGCCCGCAGTCTGCGTGTACCAGTTCGGATCGCGATACGACAATTCGCCGATGATCGCCACCTGCGGAGGGGCCACCGCCGCCAGCGTGGCCTGCACGTTCTCGCGCAGCACGCCCACCAGCACTTGGCCGATGTCCAACAGACCGCTGTTGGCGTCTTGGATCGGGAACGTATTGCCGAGATCCAGCGTAAGCACCCGCGCATCGGCGTCGAAGCGGCCCTGCACGTTGTACACGCCACCCGCGGGCACCATCAGCGACGCCGTGGTATCGGCCACCATCTGTCGGCCGAACACGTAATGCTTGGGCTCGCCGCGCCGGTAGGGGCCGATGCTGCCGACCACGTGCCCCATCGTGTAGCGCGGAATGGCGGAATCGCGACCGTAGCCGAAGACGTTGAAGCAGATCGAAAGCATGCCGTCGTCGCTGCAGTCGCGCAGCGCGCGCAACAGCGGCGAATCCAAATGCTCGGCCCACGCGGTCGCGTCCAACACGGATTGGTAATTCGCGGCGAGCTGTTGATCGCGCGTCACGCCGGTTTGCTGCCGCTTCCACAGATTGCAGAACGGCCCGGGCACGTATTCGCCGCTTAGCGCCTCGCGCCGGGCGGCGTCGAGCAAGCGCACTTGCATGCCCCAAATTTCCGAGACCATTTGCTGCTGCGGGTCCAGATCGACCAACTTGCCCGGTGCGCGCCGGTCGGCATTCTCCACCAGCATGCCGATCGCCGGGTCTTGGCTGGAATCGGTCAACGCCAGGCCGTCCAGCATGCCGCCGGTCACCACGCAATCGAGAAAACGATAAACGCCGGTGCCCTCCGGGTTCCAACTGCCGTTCTGGTTGAGCTGCTGGTATTCCGGCACGAACGAGGCGTTCTGGAACGCGCGCACATCGTTGTTGATGGTCGAGACATCGGCTTGGAACCAACCCGCGAAATGCAATCGCGGCGAATCGAGATAACTCATCGGAAACCTCCTGTTTCGTGAAGTACGGCGTTTTACGCGGCGTTTACTGCAGCGACGCGTCGGGCGAACGCCTCAGCGGCGTACGTCCGGGTTCATGTCCGACCAACTGGCGCCCGCAGGCGTTTGCGGCGTGTCGCCCAAGCCCTCGCGCTTGTTCGGGCAATCGCCTTCGAACAGGCAGCACCATTCGGGTTCGGCCGGGCACATCTGCGCGACTTGATCCCAGGTGTGGCGCGGATCGGGCTTTTGTTCGCGGAAGCTGGTGTAGTTCTGGCTCACGATCGGCGCGTTCGGCGGATCGGTCGGCGAACCGGAGAAATAGAACGACTGCGGATGGCGATACGGCACGGCGTTGGGATTCGTCGGGTCGTCGGACGTGGCGTCGCGCCAGAACGCGTAACCGAACAGAATTTTCATCGGTCCGACTTCGCGTGCGTACGCTTGGATCGCGCCGCCCAGATGCGCGCTGCGCCCGGCGTCGTAAGGCAGGTGCTTGATGAAATCGCGACGCGGCGGATGATTCTTGGGCGAGAACTTACAGCATTGCGGCGTACCGGCCGGACGGTCGGCGTAGCGCAGGAAATAGGCCTTGTTGCCCAGCGACACGAAGGCGCAAGTGAAGTTGTTCGCCGACGGGAAGATCGGCAGACAGTATTTATCGTAGTACTCCATCATCGCGCCTTCGCCGTCGCCATCCTTCGGCACGTAGGCGGAGTCGTAGTAGGTCGCGCCGTACGACACTTGGTAGTCGTCCGGCGTCAGCCCGGCGGGCGGCGATGCGTAAGGCGGCGGGAATTTGTCGTAGTTCTTGAACACCCGATACATCGTCCAAGTGCTGACCCACCATTTCGGATAGATCGGATCGGTCGGTTCGCCGGCCTTGCGCGTGTAGATACAGCGTTCGGGCGGCTGGCAACCCAAATCGTTATGCACGCCGCCCGTGTAATAGGTGTGGCGCTCGGCGGGCGTTTGTTCGCGGCTGCGATCGGCAGCAGCCGCAGTGAGCGAGACGAAGACGAGCGACGCGGCGGCGATGCGGACGAGCATGCCCCGCGACAGCGCGCGAAACAGCGGCATGCGATACGACGACGAACGATGCGAGACGGTCATGGGGCCTCCTGATCGACGGAAAGGGATGCGCCGGTGCGTGCCGGCGAGGACAGACGGCGAAGCGCGAGGCGATGCAGCCACCAACTCAGCGCGGGCAAAGCCAACAGCACGGCGAACGTCGCCGCTGCGCCCGGCGCGCGCGCACCGAGCCAGGCGCTGCCGCCGTACAGCGCGCCGAGCGCGATCGACGCCAGCGCCGCATGGGTCAGCGCGCGCCACAGCGGCAATCGCCACACGCCCGCGAGCACCGCGCTCAACTCGGCCAGCACCGGCAGCGGCCGCGCCAGCACGATCCACCAGTCGGCGCGCGTGCGTGCGCGGTCGCGGACGCGATCCCACAACGCGGGGCCGATCCAGCGCCGCAGCCGCGGCTCGGGCAATAAGCGACCGAGGCCGTAGCCGGTCGCGAACGACAGAAACCCGCCGAGCGCCACCGCTGCGCCGCCCGCGACCGGACCGAGCGCCCAGCACAGCGCCACCGCCACCACGCTGCTGGGAATCGGCAACAGCACATCGACGACCAGCAAGGCGATACCGACGACCGCGAACCACATCAGGCCGTCGTTCGAATGCAGCCACAGCGGTGCGGCGCGCTCCAAGGCATCGCCCCACAGCGCGAAAGGCACCAGCACGCAGGCCGTCATGACGACCGCCATCGCGAACAGGCGCCACGCGGACGCCATCGTCGGCATCGAGGCGTCGCCAGCCGTGGTCACGGGAATCGCCACTGCATCGAAACGCGCAAGCGACGGCCGCCCGTGCGACTGCCGATGGTCTCTTCGACATCGCGGTCGAGCGCATCGTCGAGCGCGAAGCGCAGATCCATCGGGCCCAGCGTTTGCAGCAGCGAAATATCCAACGTCGTCGCCGCGTCGAGCCAACGGTCGCCGGTCGGAATCGAGGAGTCGAACCGGCGGCCCACATGCCGCAGCGACGCACCGAGTTCGCGCCCGTCTCCGATCGGCCACGCGCCGCTCGCCGCCAGTTGCAGACGCGGACGATGCCGCAGTTCGACGCCACCGACCGGGTCGCGCACGCGCATCCACGCGCCTTCGAATCGCAGTCGCCAATCGCCGACGAAACGCTTCTCGGCGCGCCATTCCAAGCCGTCGGATTCGATCCGCGCGCGATTGACCAAGCGCGGCGGCGGCCCGGATTCGAAATCGATCAAATCGCGGTAGCGCGCGCCGAACAGCGTGAACCGCATCGACCAATCGTTCGCATCCGATTCGTTCGCGTAGAACAATTCCCGATGCGTGGCGCGCTCCGACCGCAGCGCGGCGTCGCCCACCAACGGATGTCCCAACGCGTAAAAACTCGGCCGCTTCTCGCTGCGTGCGATCGACGCGCCCCAGCGCCCGCGGCCCTCGGCCAGCGTGCGCTGCAGCGACAGCATCGGGTGCGTGGCGGTGTCGTCGTCGGCGCGTTCGTAACGCAGCCCGCCCTGCAGCGTCCACGCGTCCGTGCGCCAGCGCGCTTCGGCGAAGACGCTATCGGTACGACGACGCATCTCGAAGCGCGCCGGCAGCACGAATCCGCCGAAGTCGATCGCGCTGTCGTAGCGCCCGCGCTCGCGCACATGCGACGCCCCGGCGGTGAACGTCCAGGTCTCGGCGAACGTGCGCAGCCCGATCGCTTGATATTCGTCGCGGCGATAATCGCTGCGGCTGTCGAGCGGCGGTAAGCCGAACGGATCGCGCAGACCCGGCGCCACACCCGGCGAGGATTCGTCGCCGCGACGCGAGACCGTCGTCGCCTGCGCCTGCCACTGCGCACCTGCGGCTTCGGCGTCCATTCGCAGCGAGAATTGCCGGCTATCGCCGCGGCGCGATTCCAGCGTGCGCAGTTGCGCATAGCGCGCGCCGCCGCTGTCGTCGGGAAATCCCAACGCAACGCTCTCGGCGTAGCGCGCCGTCGCTTCGATTCGCGCGGTCTCTCCGAACTCTTGCGCCCAACCGCCGTTCGCGCCGCGCGTGCGATGGAACGCATCGAGACGATCGCCTTCCTCACGCTGCGCGACGTTCGCCCACACGCGCTCGCCGCGCCATGCGCCCAGCGCACCGCGCAAGCCGTCGCCGCCTGCGTACGCGCCGAAGGCATCGCCGCGCCGGCGCGTGAAAATATGAATCGACCCGGCCATCGCCTCGGCGTTTACCACGCTGGCGTTGCCGCGCACGATTTCGATGCGTTCGATGTCGTCGCTGGCGAGCGCGTTGAGATCGACCGCGCTGCCGCGCGAGGACAATGGATCGTTCTGGCGCACGCGATCGACGAGGATCACGACGTGGCTCGGGTCGGCACCGCGCAGATACAGCGACCCGAATCCGCCGCTGCGCGGCCCGCGATCGGTCACCAAGCCGGCCTGGGAGGCGAGGATGTCGGCCACGCTGAGGCCGCGCATCGCGTCGAGTTCTTCGCGACCCAGCACGGTGATGTGTTGGCTGGCCGCCGCCGGGGCGGTCGGCAACGCGCTGGCGACGACTTCGATCCGGTCCAACGTACGATCCAGCGTGGAGTCGAGCGCATCGCGGTCGGCGGGCGCCTCGGCCGCGCTCGCGCATGGCGAAAACGTCCAGAGCAATGCGATCGATAACCACGCCACTCGAAGCGGCGCGACGCGAACCCGCGATACGCACAGTCGCGCGCGCTGTTCGCGCTTCGCGGCGATCCCGCGTCGTCGATGCGTCCTGCCCTGCCCCAACCCCATCGTTGCGTCCTTCGCCGCGCGTCTTGCGCGGCTGCGTCATCGCGTCGTTCCATCCGCATCCGGCTGAACGCCGAGATGCCCCCTATCGCAATCGCTGCGCCGCATACTGCGACTCATTCGCAACGTCCGTCAAGCGTTCTCGATCGCGAAACGCCGCGACCGGCGCAGCGACGATGCGCAGATGCGTCGATGGACGAACAGGATCGAAGATCGGCATCGAAAGCCGCATCGGCGCGCTCAATCGATACGCCGTCGGTCGATATGCCGCGCATCGATGCGACCGCTCGACATCGCGCCGAGAGTCGTGCGCAGCGATGCTCCGCGTTACGCCGGGAAGTCTTGGCGCATCCAGGCCGAGAAGAGTTCGATTTGATCGGGCGTCATCGACGGATACGGCGGCGGCGGCATGTTGCCGCTGCGGATGCGCGCGAGAATCGGCTTGGCGTTCGCCTTCACGTCCTCGTACTTGGTCAGGTCCATGCTCCACAGCATGCCGGCGCGGTACAGCTTGAACAACGGCGCGATGTCGCGCTCGAACGAAACCTCGTCGGCCATCCTTGAAGCTCCCCGGTGGCGAGCGCAACGTTGCCGCGGTCGCGGCCCCCAGCGGTGCGTCTCGACGGCGATCTTCGGGGCAGCGCCCGGATCGGTCAAGCCGCACGACGTTCGGGCGAGCCCGACGCCGCGCCTGCCGCGGCGCTCGTCGCCGCATGACCGGCTTTCGGCGGCAGTTCCGCCAATACATCGCCATGCTGCGCTATCAACCGCAGCGTCCCGTCCGCCTCTTCGACGAACGCGGTGAGGCTTTCCACCCAATCGCCGTCGTTGGCGTAGATCGTTCCGTCGCGCACGCACAGTGCGGCTCGATGGATGTGCCCGCAGACGATACCGTCCAGGCCGCGCCGCCGCGCCGCATCCACGCTGGCGCGCACGTACCGCTCGATGTAGCGCTCGGCCGCGCCGCTGCGCCGTTTGAGGAATTCGGCCAACGACCAGTAGCGCAGACCGAGACGTTGACGCACGGCGTTGAGCGCGCGGTTGCCTCCAAGGATGCGGTCGTAGACCCAGTCGCCGACTTTTTCCTGCAAATTGCCGAATTGGGTGACGGCATCGAATTCGTCGCCGTGTACGACCAACAAGCGGCGGCCGTCGATGGTGCGATGGATCGCGCGACGCCGCACGCGCATCGCCGGCAGCACCAAACCGCAAACCCGTCGGATCGGACGATCGTGATTGCCCGGGATGTACACGATCTCGGTGCGTTTGCGACGCAGGCCGTGCAAGGTCTCCACCACGCGCCGCTCGTCCGCGCCCCAGCGCGCGCGACGCGAGGCCATCCACCACAGATCGACGATGTCGCCGACCAAATACAAACGATCGCAATCCAACTCGGCCAAAAACCGCGCGAGTTCCGCGGCGTGGCAATACGACGAGCCCAGATGCAGATCGGAAAGAAAGACCGCCCGCCGCCGCTTCCCAAGGCCAACGGCAGGATCGGTCGAAACCATCAGGCTTCCGCGCCGCGCGGCTGCAGATAGCGCTGTCGCTTTTTCTGCAGCACGCGCTGCAGATCGACCTCGATCAAACCGTCGATGCTGTCGCTGAACGCGGGGTCCACGCCGAAGGCGAGGAAGCGCGCGCCGCCGGGCTCGCACAATTCGGTGTATTGCTTGTACAGCACCGGCACGGTGGCGCCGTGCGCGGCGAGATTAGCTTTGAGCACATCGAACGCGGTGTCGGCGTCGAGTTCGCCGAAACTCGGCGGCGCCTCGAAGTAACGGAACGGCCGCAGCGAGGCCGCCACGCGATCGTCGCAGCCGTAGTAGCGCTGGTAGTACGCGACCAATTGCTCGCGCGCGGGCAGCGGCAAGGCCGCACTGATCGACACCGCCCCGAACAGATAGCGCACCTGCGGATAGCGCCGCAGGTAGGCGCCGATGCCCTGCCACAGATAATCCAGACTGCGGCTGCCCCAATAGTCCGGCGCCACGAAACTGCGGCCCAACTCCATGCCTTCGGCGATGCGCGGCACCGCTTCGTCGGCATAACGAAACAGCGAGGCGGTGTAGAGCCCAGTCAAGCCTTGTCGCGCCAGCACCTGCGCGCCGCGCGCGACGCGGTACGCACCGGCGATGCGCCCCGCCGCCGCGTCCCAGACCAGAATGTGGTGATAGTGCGTGTCGTAGTCGTCCAAATCGCGGCTGCGGCCCGTACCTTCGCCAACCGCGCGGAAGGTCGCTTCGCGCAAGCGCCCGATTTCCAACAGCAGTGGCGCGTCCGCCTCCAAGCGCCCGAGCCGGATCTCTTTGCCGTCGCCGGTTTTGCCGAGCAGTTCGGTCTGGGCGATGCCGAGGATCAACTCGGCGTGTCCGATCGGCGGCGCGATCGTCTCGGGCGTCGGCGCGCCCCCGGCGGCGGAACCCGCCGTCATTCCGCGACGCCGGCCTAGCGCATAAACCTTCGCCCGCACCTCGCGCAACACGGCCTCGGCATCGGTCACCGCATCCAGTCGGAAGGCGGCGCCGAAGTACACCTGCAGCGGCCGCCGGCTGCGCGCGAACATCTCGCGCGGCAGCAACGCGGTGGCCGCCGGCTTGTACACGGCGGAGGCGCCGTAGAACAACGCGGAATTGCGCGCTTGGATGCGCGCCGGCAACACCGGCGTGTCGGTCTTGCGCGCGAAACGCACGAAACCGTTGCGCCAACGACTGTCGCGCACCCCTGTCAGGCTCAAGCGCGAGACCTCGCCGGCGGGGAACACGATCACGCACTGCTCGGCCTCCAGCGCGGATTCGATCGCGCGCAAACTGTCCGGGCTGGGCCTTCCGCCCAGAATGCGGATCGGCAACATCAGCTCCGCCAGCGGCTCGATCGTCGCCAGCACATCGTTCGCGACGATCTTCACGTCGCGGCGCATCCGCCCCACGGCGTCCAGCAGGGCCAGGGCATCCAACGCCCCGGACGGATGGTTGGCGACGATCAGCAAGCGCCCGGCAGCGGGAATGCCAGCCAATCCGCCGGCATCGACTCGGTAGTCCACCTGCAGATGGACCAACGCCGCGCGGAGGAACTCGAAGGCGCGCAGGTCGCCGTGGGCATTCAGGAACGATTCGATGTCCGGCAGTCGCGACCAGCGTCCGATCGCGCCGACCAGCCGGCGCGTCAACCGCGCACGACGCCCACGGAACCACTGCGGATAACGACGTTGAAGTTGGTCTTCGAGCGCATGCATCGCGGTATCGGCCTCTTCGCGGACGCCTGCGGCCCGCATTGGCCGGCAGCCTGGGGGACGGCAGCGACAAGCGCGTGGCGTTTCGGCGGCATTTGGATGACACTTCGGACGCCAGGACGCCGCCGCCGAGCGGTCATGCAAACGCCGCTCCCGCTGTGTATGATGCGCGCCCATCTTTTCATCCCGATCAAGGGATAAGGCAGCGCTGGCTCCATCGGCGTTGCCGCGCCACATGGATGTGCCGCCCGCGAATCGATCGCGCAAGCGATTGATTCCCGAGAGCAAGCACGAACTTGGTTCGGGCTTGCGACCGTCGGAAACATGCAGGAAGCATGTTCCCGACGTTGTGATAAACCCTCAACCATAGGAAGCAATGCCGATGTCCAGCTATCTCTTCACCTCCGAATCGGTGTCCGAAGGCCATCCGGACAAGATCGCGGACCAGATTTCCGACGCCGTGCTCGACGCCATCCTGGCCCAGGACAAGCGCGCGCGCGTCGCCTGCGAAACCCTGGTGAAGACGGGCGCGGCCATCGTCGCCGGCGAAGTCACCACCAGCGCCTGGGTGGACATCGAATCGTTGGCCCGCAAGGTCATCAACGACATCGGCTACAACAACTCCAACGTCGGCTTCGACGGCCACACCTGCGCCATCATCAACATGCTGGGCAAGCAGTCGCCGGACATCGCCGCGGGCGTGGACGGCACCAACAAGAAGGCGAAGAAGCCGGAAGAACAAGGCGCGGGCGACCAAGGCCTGATGTTCGGCTACGCCTGCAACGAAGCCCCGGAATACATGCCGGCGCCGATCTACTACTCGCACCGTCTGGTCGAGCAGCAGGCCAAAGTGCGCAAGAACGGCAAGCTGAAGTGGCTGCGACCCGACGCCAAATCGCAGGTCACGCTGCGCTACGACGGCAACAGCATCGTCGGCCTCGACGCCGTGGTGCTGTCCACCCAGCACGACCCGGGCATCAAGCACAAAGATCTGGCCGAAGGCGTGTACGAGCACATCCTCAAGCCGGTGCTGCCGAAGAAGTGGCTGGAAAAGCTGCCGAAGAACAAAGTGCATATCAACCCGACCGGCATCTTCGTGATCGGCGGCCCGGTGGGCGACTGCGGCCTGACCGGCCGCAAGATCATCGTCGACAGCTACGGCGGCATGGCCCGCCACGGCGGCGGCGCGTTCTCCGGCAAAGACCCGTCGAAAGTGGACCGCAGCGCCGCCTACGCCGCGCGCTACGTGGCGAAGAACATCGTCGCCGCCGGCCTCGCCGACAAGTGCGAAGTGCAGGTCAGCTACGCCATCGGCGTGGCCGAACCCACCAGCATCTCGGTCACCACCTTCGGCACCGGCAAAATCTCCGACGAACAGATCGAAGCGCTGATCCGCAAACACTTCGACCTGCGCCCGTACGGCATCGTGAAAATGCTCGACCTGATCCACCCGATCTACCAAGCCACCGCCGCCTACGGCCACTTCGGCCGCAAACCGCACGAAGTCAGCTACACCGACGCCGCCGGCAAAACCCACAAGGCCACCGCCTTCTCGTGGGAGAAAACCGACAAGGCCGACGAACTGCGCAAGGCCGCGAAGCTGTAATACCCCTGCACGAGCGTCGGCAGGCGCGGTCGATGCGATCGTCGCGATAAGACGAAGGGCGCCGAGAGGCGCCCTTTGTTGTTTGTGCACGCGAGACGCTGTGCGGTCGCGCGAGCCGCGTCACCTGCGCCCCGCTTGGGCCAGAAACGAACAACGGCGTTACACCCAGTAGGGTGGAGTAAGCGCAGCGCAACTCCACCATCTCGGCACGACATGCACGACAAATCCCCAGGTGGGCTTTGCTTCGCCGAAGAGAAATACGCATGGCTTGAAGTCTATGGTGGAGTTGCGCTGCGCTTACTCCACCCTACAGGTATCGAGGGCGATGGCGCCTGGTCGAAGACCCGGCATATGTCGCTTAAGGGCACAGTGGTTACGAAAGCACCGCAGCTATCGAACCGCATTCGATCAGCCGCCTACCCCGCGCTCCGATATCTCCGCTGCAATCGCGCGCATAGTCCTCGGACATGCGCTGCCGCAGATGCGGCCATCGCTTCTCCCAGAATGCCGGCGGTTCGATCGCAAGCGAAAACGGGCGCCGAAGCGCCCGTCGTCGTATCGCATCGCGGGAATCCGCGGCGATCAGTAGCGGTAATGCTCCGGCTTGTACGGGCCGCTCAGCGGCACGCCCAGGTAGGCGGCTTGGTCGTGGGTCAACGTGGTCAGTTTCACGCCGATTTTTTCCAAGTGCAGGCGCGCGACTTCTTCGTCGAGTTTCTTCGGCAGGATGTAGACCTTCGGCGAGTAGAACTCTTTGTTCGCCCACAGGTCGATCTGCGCGAGGGTTTGGTTCGAGAACGAGTTCGACATCACGAAGCTGGGGTGGCCGGTGGCGCAGCCGAGGTTGACGAGGCGGCCTTCGGCGAGCAGGAACATTTCGCGGCCGTTGGACAGCTTGTACTTATCGACCTGCGGCTTGATGTTGATCTTCTCGGCGCCGCTGGCGTTGAGGCGATCGACCTGGATTTCGTTGTCGAAGTGGCCGATGTTGCAGACGATGGCCTGATCCTTCATGCCGAGCATGTGATCGTAGGTGATGACGTCTTTGTTGCCGGTGGTGGTGACGTAGATGTCGGCGATGCCGAGCGTGTCTTCGACCGTCTTCACCTCGTAGCCTTCCATCGCCGCCTGCAGCGCGCAGATCGGGTCGATCTCGGTGACGACGACGCGAGCGCCGTACGCGCGCAGCGAGTGCGCCGAGCCCTTGCCCACATCGCCGTAACCGCAGACCACGGCGACTTTGCCGGCCAGCATCACGTCCATCGCGCGCTTGAGGCCGTCGGCCAGCGATTCGCGGCAGCCGTAGAGGTTGTCGAACTTCGACTTGGTGACCGAGTCGTTGACGTTGATGGCCGGCACCAGCAGTTTGCCGGCTTCGGCAAGCTGGTACAGACGATGCACGCCGGTGGTGGTTTCTTCGGACACACCCTTCCAGTCTTTGACGACGTTGGTCCAGAAGCCGGGGCGTTCTTTGGCGACGCGCTTGAGCAGGTTCTTGATGATCTGCTCTTCGTGCGAGGACGCGGGTTCATCGACCCACTTGGAGCCCTGTTCGAGTTCGTAGCCCTTGTGGATCAGCAACGTCACGTCGCCGCCGTCGTCGACGACCAGTTGCGGACCTTTGCCGCCCGGGAAGGTCACGGCGTCGAGGGTGCAGTCCCAATATTCTTCCAGCGTCTCGCCCTTCCACGCGAACACCGGGGTGCCGGTGGCGGCGATGGCGGCGGCGGCATGGTCCTGGGTCGAGAAGATGTTGCACGACGCCCAACGCACGTCGGCGCCGATGTCGTTGAGGGTCTCGATCAGCACCGCGGTCTGGATGGTCATGTGCAGCGAGCCGGTGACGCGCACGCCTTTCAGCGGCTTGCTCGCGGCGTATTTCTTGCGGATCGACATCAGACCGGGCATTTCGTGCTCGGCGATTTCGATTTCCTTGCGGCCCCAGTCGGCGAGCGAAATGTCCGCGACTTTGTAATCGTGCTTAAGGTTGACGACAGCAGCATTCATTGTGAAGTTCTCCGTTGGATCGCGATCGCCGCCGCTTGGGCAGTATCGACGTGAACGGGCGCGGTTGCGTGGGTGCATCGCCGAGCCTGGCCGTCGGATGCCCCGTTCGACAGGGGCCGACGCGACGCGCCATCGAAATGGGGTCGCGGGACGGTCGCAGCGCCCCTCGGCGGGGCAGAGACCCCTCGAACGCACCGTTGGCGGGGGCTCGAAGGGGTCGGCATTGTATCGCTTTCTCCGAATGGAAAGATGAAGCGCAGGCCCCTGTGGCCGTGCCTTCGAGGCGATTACGTTTGCTCCCGAGCGGGTTCATCGGGAGACAAACGCCATGGCGCGGTCGCGAGTACGAAATGGGGCGGCCGATGCCCCTTGGAGCTTCGAGATTCAGTCCGGGCTGGGGCGCAGGAAAACCGCGCGCCTGGCACCGCCGACGCCCGGCATGCCGGAGCGGCGCCGTTTGCGGGTCTATGCGCAGGATCCGGCCTTAAGTTACGACGACGGCGCGATCTACACCGTCTCCATCCCGTACGAACCCTTACGTCCGGGCCCCGAAGGCGCCTTGCTGGTGGTCGAACCGCTGCCCGCGGAACAGTGTTCGCCCGCATTGGCGCGCAACGCCGGCGGCCGCAAGCGCGCACCTGCGCTAGCCACGCCGGTGGACTTGGATGCCCCGGCGTTGCTGATGGAACAGGGCTTGCCGCCGAGCAGCACCAGTCGGCCGTTCATGCAACAAATGGTCTATGCGGTATGCATGGAAACCTACGAATGCTTCGCCCGCGCGCTCGGCCGCGACCCCGGCTTCGGGCCATTGGGCGGCGAAGGCGGGCGCGATGGACGGCTGCGGGTGCAGGCGATGGCGTTTAAGGAGCCCAATGCGTACTACGACAGGGAAACTGGCCGGCTTTGTTTTGGCTTTGACTTGGCGGGAAGTTTCGCCAAAGCGCAGGGACAGCCCAAAGCAGAGGTATACACCGCACTATCCCGCGATGTCATTGCGCATGAGATGGCCCACGCAATGCTGGACAGCTTACGGCCAAATTTTCAACGGCCTACGCATCGCGATGTGAGTGGCTTACATGAAGGATTTGCTGACCTGATCGCATTGTTAATAAGATTCGCGCAGTGCGAGGTAGTCGAGCGAGCACTCTCAAAAACTGAAGGCAGTCTTAAAGACAATCTGTTAGCGGAAATTGGACGGCAATTTGGATTCGACTTGCTATTCGGCTCGGCTGCGATGAGGAATGCAATCGGCCCTGACCCAAACGATAAAAAAATGCCCGACGACCGTCGCTACGCCCGCAATACCGAGGAGCACGATCTTGGCGCGGTGTTTCTGTCCGCGATGTTCGACGCGTTCTGCACAGGGTTCGAACGCGCGACGGGAACGGTGCGGCACGCGTTGATCGCCGAGCATGGACGCCTTCCGCACGAAGGCGTGGTCTGGTTGGCGAAAGAGGCGGTCAAGATCGCTAAACGGTTCTTGAACATTTCGATTCGCGCCATCGATTACTGCCCGCCGCTGCATTGCAAGTTCGGCGAATATCTGCGCGCGTTGCTGACTGCCGATCGCGACGTGACCGGCGAGGAAGGCGTGCCGTATCGCGAAATCGTGATCGGCTCGTTCCGGCGCTTCGGTATCACCGTGCCCGATGTGCCGACGCTGAGCGAAGACAGTTTGCTCTGGAAGCCGCCGCAAAGCGGACACATCGCGATTCCCGAGCTTCGATTCCGCACGCTCGGCTTGGATTTCCGCAACGGTCGCTGCGACTGGCCGGACGACGACAACGGCGCGGCGGTGCGCCGCGCGGCGCAAGCGCTCGGGCGCACCATCTGCACGCCGCGCTATGCGCACGACTTCGGGCTCGTCGCTCCAAATTCGCGCACGCATGCGCCGACGATTCTGTCGCTGCGCACGCTGCGGCGCATTTCGCCAAGAGACGACGTCACGTTCGATTTAGTGGCCGAAGTGGTGCAACAACGCCGCGTCGCCGAGGGCTGGTTCCTCGGCGGATCGACCATCGTGATTTCGTCGGAAGGCGAAGTCCGCTATGCGATCGCGAAGCACGTCGATAGCGTGCGCCGTCTGGATGCGCAACGACGCTGGCTGAAGCGGCAACCGAAAGACGTGCGCGACGCGGCCTGGGACGCCGATTCGCTGGCGTCGATGGGCTTGATCGCCGCGCAGCATCGGCGGCGGATGGCGGCGGCGCACTGAGGTTTTCTACGATCAATCGTCGGCGGAACGAACGATGACGATATCGTCGGTCGGCGCCGATGTTTCCGCGCGACTGCGAGCCTCGCTGACGAGGTCGAGCAAATAACGATGCCATTCGCGCTCGATGCGCTCGACCGGGCCGATGCGCTTCTCGAAATTCGCCAATGTGCCGCCTTCTGCGATTAGATTTTTATAGCCGACGGCGTAGCGTCCGCCGTCGTAGTGGAACAAAAAGTGGGTGAGGCTCCAGTACTGTACGTAGTATTGGTTCACGCGTCCCGCCATCGGCGGCATGCCCTTTCCCGTGAGCAACGCGCGCAACGGAACCCAGCGCTGCTGCGCGATATCGACGTTCAGGTCTTCATCCAGCGGGAACGACGCGAGCCACCAGATCGGATAGGTATCCGGGTCAATCTCGCCTAAACGCAACTCGCCGTTCGCGAACCGGCTGGTGCCGAAGTAGGTGCCGAGGCCCTCGTCGATCCACGGCGCTTTCTTGAAATGGGCGACCTCCGCATTCAATTGATGCGTCGCCTCATGCACCATCCAGTGATAAGGATTCGGCGCGCCTTCGACGTAATAGGCGTGGCACATCGGCGCGAGATAGTAGGCCTCGGCCCAGGACAGACTGTGGTTATGGCGTTGGAACTGCGCACGATCGCGATAGAGCGTCAGTTTCAGCTTTTTCGGCCGTGCTTCGAAAGCGTCTTGCGGTAAATGCTCGCGGAAGAACTCGATATAGCGATTGTGCAAGCTTTCGATCGCGCGGGCCACCTGCTCGGTATGCGCTGCGTCAGCGGTCGTGATGATGCGATAGCGCTCGCTTTCGTGGATGCGGGCGTTCGGCGGCGGTGGCGGTTGACCGCGCTTGCGCGCGCCGATGCGCGCATCGACCAGCGCGTTTTGCGACGATGCGCGCGCACGATACGACTCCAACCACCAATCGCGCCAAAGCAAAAACGCGGCGACGGCTGCGACGATTCCGACCGCCCAAAGCAGCGACTTGTATTTCGCGAGCGCAGCGAGGTTCATGCGGTCGATGCTGTGGAGTCGCTCGCATCACAGCATAGACATCGGGACGAATACAAGCGAAGCGCCCGAAGGCGCCCCGCTCGATCAATCTATCGTGTTCGGCCAGTCGTGTTCGGCCTGCGCGATCCGCCGCGCAGGCCGCGCGCATCACTTACGCAATTTGCCGGCCTTGCGATGATTGCGGAAAGCGGCGGGCATCGTGTCGGGATTGCCCGAGTAGCGCCACGCCGTCGGGGCTTTGTCGGGCAGCGCGATCTTGGGCGCGCCTTTGGCTTCCAGCGCGTCGTTGATTTGCTTCAAAGCGCCGTCGCGCAGACCGCCGAACTGCGTTTCCAAACGTTCCAGCCGGCGCTGCAAGACATCGGTGTACGCGATCAGCGTGTCCGCCGGTTTGCCTTCGTAGCCGATCAGACCGCCGTACAGATTGTCCATATGTTCGCGCAGACGTTCTTCGCCGGTGATCGCGCCGCCCTCCTTCGTCGCGACGATCTCCTTACGCAACGTATCGGCATCGGCCGACAACGCAGCCAAGCGTTCGCGCAGCGGATCGCCCGCCGGCAACTTGGCGGCGGCCGCATCGGCACCGCCGCGCACGGCTTGGATCTTCGCGACCAAGGCGCTCATGCGGCCGAACATCGCATGCACGCGCATCGTCGCATCGTAGTTGGCTTTGCGCTCTTCGACGGAGAACTTCGCACGGCGATCCAAGCCGACCACGATCTTCTCCTCATAGACGCGATCGCCCTTGGTCATGCGCACGGTGTACGTGCCTGGCGGCACGCGCGGGCCACGGATGCTGTTACCGGCGATCGTCGCGGCCGGCGGCACCACCGGCGGTTTCGCGTTCATCGACCACGCCACGCGGTTGATGCCGCGACGTTTGCTCGCCGGCAGCGTTTCCACCACGTTGCCGCGCTCGTCGAGAATTTCCATCTTCAATTTGCCGAAGAGGTGACGTGTTTTTTGGTAGTACGTGACGATCACGTCGTTCGACGCGCTTTGGCCGGCATAACTGGCGCCGCCTTCGGACCAACCGGCGAACGTGTCGATGCGCTGTTGCCGCGGACGTGAGGGCAAGAACGCAGCGTCCTGACGCATCACATCGGCGGACAGCGCGCGCAGCGGCGTGAGATCGTCGACGATCCAAATGCCGCGGCCATGCGTGGCCAGCACCAGATCGTGATCGCGCGGCTGCACCACCAGATCGCGCACCGCCACCGCCGGAAAATCGCCGCCCTCGAACTGCGCCCATGTGGCGCCATCGTCGAGCGACATCCACAGGCCGAATTCGGTACCGGCGTACAACAAACCGGGACGCACCGGATCTTCCCGCAGAACATGCGCATACCCGCGCACACCCTTGGATTGCTGCGGCGTCACCAGCGGCGTCCATTTCGCGCCATAACCGCTCACCTTGTACAGCATCGGCCCCATCTCGCCGTAAGTATGGCGATCGAACGCGACGTAAGCGGTGCCGGGCTCGTGCGGGCTGGCATCGACGTAGGCCACCCACGAGTTCGCCGGCGCCTTCGCGCCCGCCACCACGTTCTTCCAGCTCTTGCCGCCGTCGCGCGTGACCTGCACGTTGCCGTCGTCGGTGCCGACCCAAATCACGTTCGCGTCGCGCGGCGATTCGCTGATCGAATAGATCGTGGTGTGCATTTCCGCCGCGGAATTGTCCACGGTGATGCCGCCGGATTGCTCCTGCTGCTGTTTCTTCGGGTCGTTGGTGGTCAGATCGGGCGAAATGCGGTCCCAGGTCTGGCCTTGGTTGCGGGTGCGGAACAGATACTGCGCGCCGATGTAGAGCGTGCCTTTCTCGTTGGGCGACATATGGATCGGCGCGTTCCAATTCCAACGCAGTTTCTCGCCGTCGCTCGCGCGCGGCTGAATATCGCGGCTTTCGTGCGTACGACGATTCACGCGACCGATATTGCCGCCTTGGGATTCGGCGTAGAGATAATCTGGATCGGTGGGGTCGGCGAAGGTCCAAAAGCCATCGCCGCCGTACATATTTTCCCAACGCTGATTGGTGATGCCGCCGGGATAGGACGAATCGCCCACCCACGAACTGTTGTCCTGCAGACCGCCGTACACCTGATACGGATCGCGGTCGTCGACGCTGACGTGATAGAACTGCGAGATCGGCAGGTTATGCGCTTTCCACCAACGCTCGGCGCCGTCTTTCGAGAACCACAGACCGCCGTCGTCGCCGGCGATCACGGTTTTGGGGTCTTGCGGATCGATCCACACATCGTGGAAGTCCGCGTGCGCGCTGCCGGTGCCCGAGAAGGTTTTGCCGCCGTCGTAGCTCTGGATCAGATTGAGGTCGGGCTTGAACAGACGATCGGGGTTGCTCGGGTCGACGATGAGATTGGCGAAGTAAAACGGCCGCCACACCATCATCTGGCTGTCGTCGCGACGCTCCCAGGATTTGCCGCCGTCGCCGGAGCGGAACAGCGCGCTCTTCACGCCTTCGACGAAGGCATACACGACCTTCGAATCCGACGGCGCCACCGCTACCGCGATGCGTCCGTACGGCTTCCCGGGCAAACCGCCGCCGGTGACTTCGCTCCAGGTCTTGCCGCCGTCGGCGGAACGGTACAAACCGCTGCCCGATGGCGCGTCCGGGCCTTCGCCGCCGGAACGGAAGGTCCAACCCTTTCGCCGGAAATCCCACAGCGAGGCATACACCACGTCGGGATTCTTCGCATCCAGACTCATGCTGCCGCAGCCGGTGGAGGCGTTGCCGCCTTTGAGCACCTGCGTCCAGGTCTTGCCGCCGTCGGCGGTGCGATACACGCCGCGATCGTTCGAGTCGCTCCACAATTTGCCGGTCACGCAGACCAAGGCGGTCTCGCCGTTGCGCGGATCGACCGCGATTTTCACGATGCGCTCGGAGTTAGGCAGGCCGACGTTTTTCCACGACTCGCCGCCGTCGGTCGAGCGATACACGCCATCGCCGATCGACACCGAATTACGGGTCCAGGCTTCGCCGGTCCCGACCCACACGTTATCGGGGTTTTTCGGGTCCAGCGCGATCGCGCCGATCGACTGCACCGGTTGTTTATCGAATTTCGGGCGGAAGGTGGTGCCGCCGTCGGTGGACTTCCACACGCCGCCGCTGGCCGCGCCGACGTAAATGGTGAGCGCGCCGTCTTTCCGGCGCACGGCGGCGATCGAGGAGACACGGCCGCTCATCGTGGCCGAACCGATGTTGCGGATGCCCAGACCGGAAACGACGCCGCTGTCGATACGGGGCTCGGCGCTCGGCGCCGTATCGGCGGCCAGTGCGGACGTGGAGAACGAGAGCGCGACAGCGGCTGCGAGCGCGGTCGGCGCGATGCGGGCGAACGAGGCGCGGCGCGGATTGGAACGTGTCATGGTTGCGTTTCCTCGATCAAGGCTTGGCGGCGGGGAATGCGAACAACGCATCGTCGAACGGCGCGTTCAACGTCAATGTCTCGACTTGAAGCGGGCCTTGTTCGAACGGGAAATACACGCCGTCGACCTGAACGTATTCGCCCACGTCGACCGCGCCCACTTGTTCTTGTCCGCGAATGAATTGGTGGTCCTCGATACGAATTTCGAGGAAGTGGTCCGGATCGAGAAAGACCACTCGGCTATCGCCGTTCTTGAAGGTCACGCGAATCTTGTGCGCATCGGTGCCATCGATATCTTCGGTGCCCAAGTATTCGACTTTGCTGCCCTTGGCCTGCCAATCCAACAGCGGCCCGGCGATATCGGAGGCCAGCACCAAGCCTTTGGCGTCGTCGGCGCTGACTTTTTGCGGGTCGCGCCGGCCTTGGAAGGGCTGTATCGCCCAAGCGTCGCCGCCATCCCAAGCGTTCACTGCGGTCATGCCTTGCAACGAAAGCTCGAAGCGGACTTTGCGACCGTCCACCACGTAAACCTCGTTCTTCGCTTCGATTCCGCCGCCGAACCGCAGCGTGCCGACGACGCGCATGGTGTTCACCGCGCGCAGTTTTTCGACACCGCCGCGCGCCTGCAGATTTTTCGCGATCAGTTCTTCGGCGGTGTAGGTCTTGGCCGTTTGCGCGTGTGCGGGCGCCAGCGCAAGAATCGAGAGGGGGCCGGCTAAGACGGCCGCGAACAACAAACGACGCAACATGAGCGCTCTCCGACGACAGGACAGTCGGTGAGAGTACCGCTTATGCCTTTTCCACGATGAGAGCCGGAAGTCATGCGCCGCCGTTCATTCGCCTCGTGCGGCGTTCTGCGGAGGCCTTACGCCTCGCGCAACCACTCCGGGCCGGGCAATTCGCGCACGCCGCGTCGCAGCGTTTCGTTCCATTCGCGCCGGATCGTCTGCAGATAGGGGTCGTCTTCGACGAGGCGTTGCCGCAAGCGCGCGCTGTAACTATCGCGGCGATACAGCAGCAGATCCAGCGGCGGGCCCACGGACAGATTCGAGCGCATGGTCGAATCGAACGACACCAGCACGCACTTGCAGGCTTCGGTCAGCGTCGTTTGCGGCGTGATCACGCGGTCCAGGATGGGTTTTCCGAATTTGCTCTCGCCGGTCTGGAAGTACGGCATTTCCGGCGAACTTTCGATGAAGTTGCCTTCCGAGTAGACCAGGAACAGCCGCGGCGCCTCGCCGGGAAGTTGGCCGCCGACGATGAAGCTGCCGGTGGGATCGATGCCGCTATCGCGCAAATACGCCTCGTCGCGCTTGCGGATCTCGCGCAGCGCGTCGCCCACGGTCTGCGCCACTTCGATCATCGAGGTGGCGTGACCGATGCCCGGCCGCCCCCCGGCTTGCGTCGAACGATGTTCGAGCAAGTTCAGCGCGTTCTGCGTCAGCGACAGATTGCCCGCGGAGAGCGCCGCGACCACGTACTCGCCTTCGGACGCGAACACGCGCATTTTCCCGGTACGACGAATATCGTCGACACCGGCGTTGGTGCGCGAATCGGACGCCAAAATGAGGCCGTGGTCGAGATTCAGGCCGATGCAATACGTCATGAGAGGAAATGAGCCCGCGCGAATGCCGCGCCGATTTTGCCCGCAAGCGGGAGCGGTGGGAAGCGGATCAGGTCGACCGCTGGGACATGACGGGCGCCGAATCGTCCGACGCCATCATGAAATGCCGATGGATCGCCTCGGCCAGGCGCACCAAACGCGCCATCGCGTTCTGCAGCCACGGCTCCAGGCCTTCGGCGAAAATTTCGTCGATCCGCGCGTAACGCGTGTGCGCGGACAGCGCGCCGGCCTGCCGCACCACGTCCGCGCTCTCTTCGCCCTCCAAAGTGCGCAATACGCGGTACAACTGATGCGTACAGGTCTGCAGCGAACGCGGATTGGCCGTGTGCAGCAGCATGACCTCGGCCACGCCGATCGGGCTGACCGTCTGCCGATGCGAACGGCGATAGGTTTCGAAGGCCGAGAGCGCTTGCAACAACGCGCTCCATTGGAAGTACTGCAGGGTATCGCGCGCTTCGCCGTCGCCGGCGAGATCGGCGTCGCTGCCGACCACGTCGAGCAAGCGGATCGACCAGTCCGCGCGTTCGATGAACACGCCCAGTTGCATGAAGTGATAACCCTCGCCGCGCCCGAGCGTGCCGATGGTGACGCCACGGAACGAGGCGGAGCGGCTTTTGACGCGTTCGAGCAGGCTGCTCAAGCCATCGCGTTCGATACGCGCGGCATCGAGATCGCGCATCTCCAGCCACGAGGCGTTGAGGTCTTCGTACATTTCCGAGGTGATCGCGACCCGCTGCGCCCGAGCCGCTTCGCGCGCGGCGCGCAGGCAACTGTAGATCGACGACGGATTATCCGGCGACAGCAGCAAATGATCGAGCACGCTGTCCGGCCCGATATGACCATAGCGCTCGAGGCACAGATCCGCCGCGCCCAGCGCATCCAGCGCGCGCCGCCACGGCGCCGCCTGCGCTTTGCCGCGATCCAACCGCTCCGGCAACATCGCGACGCGAGACGTCACATCGAGCAGTCGCGCGGTGTTTTCCGCGCGTTCGATATGACGCGAAGCCCAGTACAAGTCGTTGGCGGTGCGACAGAGCATCAGGCCTCCAGAACCCACGTGTCCTTGGTACCGCCGCCTTGCGACGAATTCACCACCAGCGAGCCCTCGCGCAAGGCGACGCGGGTCAAGCCGCCGGGCATCGCCTGAATGCGTTTGCCGGACAACACGTACGGTCGCAAATCGATATGGCGCGGCGCGAGTCCGCTCTCGACGAAGGTCGGACAGGTGGACAGCGACAGTGTCGGCTGCGCGATGTAATTCGCGGGCGAGGCCAGGATGCGACGACGGAACTCCTCGATCTCCTCACGCGTGGCCGCAGGCCCGACCAACATGCCGTAACCGCCCGCGCCGTGGACTTCCTTCACCACCAATTCCGGCAAACGTTCGAGCACATAGCGCAGGTCGTCTTCTTTGCGCAGTTGCCACGTCGGTACGTTATGCAGAATCGGCTCTTCGCTCAAATAGAAGCGAATCATGTCCGGCACGTAGGGATAGACCGACTTGTCGTCGCCCACGCCGGTGCCCGGCGCGTTCGCCAAGGTCACGCGCCCGGCGCGGTAGGCGCCGAACAGGCCCGGAACGCCCAGCATGGATTCGGGGCGGAACACGGTCGGATCGAGAAAATCGTCGTTGATCCGGCGGTAAATCACATGCACCCGCTGCGGGCCGCGGGTGGTGCGGGCGTAGACGGTGTCGTCGCGCACGAACAGATCGGCGCCCTCCACCAACTCCACGCCCATTTGCTGCGCGAGAAACGCATGTTCGAAATACGCCGAATTGGCCGCACCCGGCGTCAACACCGCCACCGTCGGATCGTCCACGCCCTCCGGCGCAGCTTCGCGCAGCGTGGCGAGCAATGCGTCCGGGTAGCGCTCGACCGGCGCGATCTGCTGACGCGCGAACAGTTCGGGAATCAGGCGCGCCATCATCCGCCGGTTTTCCAGCATGTACGACACGCCGGAGGGCACGCGCAAGTTGTCTTCCAGCACGTAGTACTCGCCGTCGCCGGCGCGCACCAAATCGATGCCGGAAATATGCGAGTACACGCCGCCGGGCACGCGCAGACCGCGCATTTCGGCGCGATATTCCGCGTTGGCGAGCACTAAATCGGTCGGGATGCGGCCGTCGCGCAGAATATGCTGTTCGCCGTAGACATCGCCCAAAAACAGATTCAAGGCATGGACCCGTTGGCGCAGTCCCGCTTCCAGCATGCGCCATTCGGCCGCAGGCACGATTCTCGGCACCATGTCGAAAGGAATGAGTCGTTCGTTGCCCGAGGCTTCGCCATACACCGAAAAAGTGATACCGACCCGGTGAAACGCGATCTCCGCTTCCCGACGTTTGCTTTCGATAGCGTCTTCGCGGGTCCCGCGCAGCCATTCGTCGAAGACGCGGTAATGCGGCCGCGGCGCGCCGTCGGCGTCGTGCATTTCGTCGAAGCGCGACGTGCCCCACGTCGCCGCTTGGGCTCGACTCTGCGTTGCGTCTGCCGTCATGCGGTCCCCGATGCCGTGTACGAATCGTCGAACCGATCAATAGCATGCCCGGGCCGGCTTGCCTAGATGTTGCGGTGCATCATCGGAGAGAAACCACGATCGTTCCGTCGGAAGGGGCGGTCGATACGAACCGTCCGCAGCGGATCAGGCCACGGACACCTTCTGCCGGGATTGCGACGGCGGCGGTGCGCCCAGGATCGCCGAGGGACGATATTCGCCGCAGATGCGGCCCTCGGCCATCACCAACACGCGGTCGGCGCTGGCGATGGTGTCCGGCCGGTGCGCGATCACGATTTTGGTCAGCCGCAGCGCTTTGACCGCCGCATTGACCGCATGCTCGGCGTCCATATCGAGATGGCTCGTCGCCTCGTCGAGAAACAGCAGACTCGGGCGTTTGAACAGCGCCCGGGCCAGAATGATCCGCTGCTTCTGCCCGCCGGACAGCGCCGAGCCCATATCGCCGATCAGGCTTTGATAGCCCATCGGCATGCGCACGATCTCGTCGTGAATGCAGGCGGCCATCGCCGCCGCTTCGATGTCGGCGGCATCGGCGGCTTCGCTGCCGAAGGCGATGTTCTCGGCGATCGTCCCGGCGAACACTTGGTCGTCCTGCATCACCGCGGCCACCGCGCGGCGATAACGACGCAAACCGATATCGTGGATCGTGCGGCCGTCGACCGAAATCTCGCCCGCCTGCGGTTCCAGCAATCCCAACATCAGCTTCATCAGCGTGGTTTTGCCGCAACCCGAAGGGCCGGCGAGGGCGATGGTTTCGCCCGGCGCGACCGTCAGATCGCAGCCGTCGATCACCCATGGGTCGGAATCGCTGAAGCGGTAACGCAGCCCGCGCGCTTCGAGTCCGAGCGGACGATGCTGCGGCAAATCGGGGCCGTCGCCGCCGCCCGTGTCCTCGGGCTCGGTCAGCACGATGTCGGCCAAGCGTTCCGCCTGCACGCGCAGGGTGCGGAACGAAATCCACGTATCGATCAAACGGCTCACGCCGCCGGTGAACATTTCTTTGTACGCCAGATACGCGACCAGCATACCGGCGCTCATGCGGCCGTCGATCACCAACGTCGCCGCCATCCCCACCACCAGCACGCGCTCGACGCCGAACAGCGTTTGATTGGCCATGCCGAGTTTCAGCGCGAAACGCTGAATCTCCAGACCGAGATTCGCGGTGTCCGCCATCAGCGTATCGAAGGTGGCGCGACGCATCGACTCGGCGGCGTTGAGTTTCAGCGCCTGGATGCCGCGGATCGATTCCAGCAGATGGGTGTTCTGTTTCGCCGCGGCCGTGAGCTGCTGCTCGGACAGACGCTTGAGCGTGGGGAACGTCGCCCAACGCAGCGCCAGATACGCAGCGAGCGCGAGCACGCTGACCAGCAGTAATTTCGCGCTGTACGAAGCCATGATCGCGAGCGCGATCGCCACCATCAAACCGTCGAGGATCGCCTCAATGAAACTCGAGCTGATGGTGTTCTGAATGGCGTGAACCGATTCCATCCGCGACACCACATCGCCGAGGTGGCGCTTCTGGAAATAATCCATCGGCAGCCGCACCAAATGCGCCAGGATGCTGCCGAACCACTGCAGCCCGACGCGCGCGGACAGATAGGCCAAGCACCAGCTGCGCAGCCAACCGATCGCGGCGCTGATCAACATCGACAGCACGAATCCCGCACTGAGCAACCAGAGCAGCGGAATATCCTGGGTGACAATGACATCGTCGAGCACCCATTGCATGTAGAACGGCGTCAGCAGACCGAACATCTGCAGGATCAACGACAACGATAGAATCTGCACCGCAGAGCGCTTCAAACCGACGACTTGTCCGACCAAATGCCGCAGCGAAATGCCGCCGTCGAGCTCGCGCTTGCGGAATGTCGTCGTCGGCGAGAGTTCCAGCGCAACGCCGGTGAAATGCACGGAGGCCTCGCTCATGCGCATCCTGCGCACGCCTGTCGCGGGGTCGTGGATCGTGATCTCGCGCGCGGTCGCCTTCGCCAGCACCACGAAATGATCCATATCCCAATGCAGGATGGCCGGCATGTCCAGTTGCGGCAGTTCCTCCAATTCGATCCGCAGCGCGCGGCATTGCATGCCCGCCGCCTGCGCATCGTCGATCAAATCGGCCAAGGTCGCGCCGCGCATCGACGATGGAAATTCGCGCTGCACCTCGAACGCATCCATCCGGCGGCCGTGGTAATCCAACACCATCGCCAAACAGATGTGGCCGCATTGCGCGGCCTCGGTTTGCAGCAGACTCTTCAGTTTGGGCATGGTGTTCGCGCCGAATCGCGGCAAGATAAAGGCAGCGAAAATATGTACTGATGACATCCGCAGTCGCGACATCGGCAATGAGCGCCGTCCATGGCGCTCGCATCGCGAAACGGACGGTTTTGCGGCGTCATGCCGTTCCCGTCCGGGCCGCGCATGCCGATCGCACTCGGGATGCGATCAGGGGCAATCCACATCGCCGATGAAGACATCGCGGCGGGTGCCGGAGCAGTCGAGCGCGACGCCGGTATCGGCTCCCGTCCCGCTATCGGCTTCGACCGTCGTCTCACCCGAAGGATTGCTGGTGTCGTCGATCGGCAGGGTGAGGTCGTCCGTCGGCGTTGTTTCGGAAATGCCTTCTGGATCGCCGGTGTACGTGTCGCGCCCCGTGGCGCCGTGAACGGAGCGGACTTCTTCCACGGCGAGGACGCGGCCGAGAACGCGCTTTTCTTCGTTTTGCATGGTGAATCGCCTGTCGAGATGGATGGAGATGCGGTGGTGCGATACACGAAAAGAACGAACGGCCGATCGAAAGGTACGTCGGGGAGAGTCGGCGTACGCTCGCGATCGGTCGTTCGCGCCGTTCGCGCCGTTTAGGGCGAGATCACGATGTCGATAATCGTGGTGGTCGCATCCGCGGCGGTACCGGAATCCAGCGTCGGCGTCGTGTCAGGATTACCGTTCACGTCGATGCGCGTGTCCGCACGCACGGACGTGGGTTTCGCGCCGGCGACGGCGTTGGTTTCTTCGACGGCCAGGACGCGGCCGAGCACGCGGTTGTGGTGGGTATCGTTCATGCGAGTGTTTCCTGTCGTTGATCTTGGAGGATGAAAACGGGGTGACGCCGTATCCGCGAAAAACAGATAGCGTGATATCAGGGTTGCGGATCGTCGAACATGCGGATGCTGTCGTTTTCCGAGTCCGTCATGTGGTCGACCAGCGTATGCCTGCGGATATCGCGGAATTGACGGTGCTTCTGTCGTAATCGAGAGGCCGATCAGAGACCTTCGTGCCCTTGAACCGGAATGATGTCGTAGACGTAGCCGGTATCGGTCGGAGGAAATGTCGTGGGGTTGTCCTTGACGCTGTTCGTTTGCTTCGCGCCGGCGACGAGGAAGGTTTCTTCGACAGCGAGGACGCGTCCGAGGACGCGGTTGTTTTCGTTGTTCATCTGTTTTCTCGAAATAGGAGGTTGATTCGAAGCCGAGCGTTCCTCGCTCGTCTTCGGCCCAGACACACGTCGGCATGTCTGCGCCGAAAACGGCGGTCGTAGCGGCGATGCACGGCGGAAGACTCCGCCATGCACCGAAGCGAGTTTGGGATCAGCGGCGATGATCCTGATCCAGCATCACGCCCGTGGCGTTGACGACCGGGGCGCCGCGTTCGGATTCAACCCTCACGCAGGATATTTCGCCGGGCACGGGCGCCGTGATGTTGTCGCGGCATGGCGAGGTCGGCCTCGCCCCCGACACGGCTGTGGTTTCTTCCACCGCTAGAACGCGGCCGAGTACGCGGTTTTCGAGTGTTCCGTTCATTTCATGTTTCTCCTTGCAGTCAATTGGACTTCGGAAAAGACCGCGTCATGCGGTCTTGGATGCATCGCCGTTGGGTCGGCTCGCGATGACAGCCGCCGACGTCCCGCTCATGCGCGACGCCGGTTATCGCAAAAAATGCTCGGAGGGCCTCGACGGGTTTCGATTCCGCGCGCGGATGCGATCTCATTCGCGCGCGGAATCGAATCGCTCGCATCAGAAAGCGCTCGGCGCATCGCGCGCGATCGGGTTCGGACTGGTGTCGGCGGCGGTTCCGCTGTCGGAGGTGGTGCCGCTATCGGCCGTCGTTCCGCTGTCGGCGGTGGCGCCGGTGTCGGCCACCGTTCCGCTGTCGGAGGCGGTGCCGGTATCGCTGACGGTGCCGCTATCGTAGGACGCTGTTGTATCGGTGGTCGGCTCGGTCGGAAATTTCTTGGCGCCGGCGATCGCGCTCAGTTCTTCGACCGCGAGGACGCGTCCGAGAACGCGCGTTTCTTGATCTTTCATGAACATCTCCTTGAGTGGGGCTGGCTTGGATACGCCCGTCGTGGGCGCCTTACGACCGCGATCGGGACCGAGCGCGGTCGAATGAAGCGATCGAACGATGCAGGGGCGCCGCAAAGCACGATCCGATGAAGAACGATTCGAACCTCATGCGGCGCAGGCGGTCGCCTTCTCGGCGGCGGCCTTCTCCGCGGCGGGCGTCGCATCGGCCGGCGGCTCGCGCCTCGCCTCGTCTTCAGCGCAGACGCGCTCGGGATCCGCGGCTTCTTGCAACGCTTCGAGGGTCTGCGGCGAGGTCGGGCGGGCATACACGAAATTCGGGTCGCCGCTTTCGATGAACGCGCAGAACGCATCGAACAGCGTCAGTTCCGGGCACCATTGCTCGACGAAGATGAACTGGCCGGCTTCGTTGACTTCGAGATAGATCCACTCGTCGTCGGGCGTGACGATGAAATCGAACGCGCCCGCGACCAAACCCAGGCTGCGCATCTGACGCAGGCAAGCGGCGTGGACCTCGTCGGGCAACGCGACGCTGCCGTCGGTCATGCCGCCGTGCTGGTGCAGGCGCCAATCCATGTCTCCATATTCGATCCGGGTGGAGTCGATCTTCAGCGCGAAATAGCTGGCGCCGAAGAACTGTGCGCGCACTTCGTACTGTTTCGCGACTTTGGCCTGAAAAATGCCGGGTGCGGCGCGCAACAAGGCGTCGGCCGGAAGGTCTTCCGGTCTCACCCGCGCGGTATAGGTGGACAGCGTCTTGTCGTTTTCTTCCCACGAAGCGCCGATCAGCGGCTTATGGATCGCATCCGGATGCGCATCGAGGAACCGTCGGATCGCTTCGGGGCGGTTGGCGACCAGAGTTTCGGGAATGCGCAGGCCGTTACGCAACGCCAACTGCAGTTGCTTCGGTTTGTGGTCGGCGTTGCGGGCCGCATCGTGCGGATTGATCCAAAACGCCTCGCGCAGCAAGCTGCGCAGCGCGGCGTCGCCGAAGCGGATCTGCTGCGCCACGTAGTCGCGATCGCGAGGGTCGACGTTCGATGGCACTTTCGGGCCGATCATCCGTCGATTCCACACCACGTCGATGTCCGCGATCGCGAAACTGCCGTCGAGCGTATGCAGACGCAAGGTTTCGCCGTCGCGGCCGTATTCGAATTCGATATCGGCTGTCGTCGGAAAATCCGAGCCGAAATAACGCACGACGCGATGGCCGCGCGCTTTCAGCGCGGTTTCGGCGAGGATCGCATGCCAGTCCCCCGGCATGGTGTAGATGAATACGGTCTTCGAGTGTTCGGTCATGAGAAGGGGCTCGGGGTCGATGCGTGCGGGAGTTCGTTGCGGAGAGCGGATCGATGCGGATACGTGGTCGGAACGCACGCCTACGAGCGCGCCAAGGATTGGAATAGCCATCGGTAAAGCGGGCGCCTTTCGACGACGATGTCGGTCATCACGCCGAGCCCCGGCCGCAGCTCGCGCTCGACGCCGCGGTCGTCGCGCACGCGCTGGCGTTCGAGCGAGACGACCGCGCGATAGAGGCTCACCTGCGCGCCTGCGCGTTCGTCTGCCGTTTTTGCCTGTGCCTGTGCCTGTGCCTGTGCCTGTGCCTGTGCCGGTGCCGATGCTTGTGCCGATGCTGGTGCTGGTGCCTGCGACGACGTCCGCGAATCGTTGGCCTCAGCGTCGGCCGGTACTCGCGAAATCCGAAGGACGCGGCCGCGGTATTGGCCGTAGCGCTGGTGCGGATACGCGGAATAGCGCAGGAAGACTTCGGCGCCGACATCCACCGACGCCAGCGCATGCTCGGGTATCAGTAATTCCGCTTCGAAGCGCGGCGCGCTTTGCGGGGATCCTTGCGCAGCCCCCTGCGCGGCGCCTTGCGGAATGCCGGGCGGATCCGCCGCGCGCGGCGAAGTCGCGATTTCCACTAAGCGACCGGATATTCTGACTTTTCGCGCGTATTCGCCGACGAACAAGAACGCCGTCAGTAGGGCGACGATCGCGACCGCGGCCCCGGTCATCGCCCAGTGCGACATGGGCTGGCGCAGGACCAAGCGACCCAGCCAGCGATTCCGTTTGGCTTCGAGCACTTCGCTGCGATAGAGCGGCGTTAGGCTCACTGCCACCGCTCGCGCCGAGTCGAAGGGCTTGTCCGCGGACCGCACGACGCGTCGGTGCGCCGGCTTCGCCCATGCCGATGGCCTCGTCCGTGTCGGCGCATGCTGCGGCGGGTCTGGATCGTGGGCATGTTCTCGTCGCCGAAGCATGGGCTGCCCCGCTCTTCGCATCCGAAAGAATGCGAGACGGTGTGCGCAGCGGTGGGGGCTGTGCTTTACTTACTTGGCTATTCGTAGCGCGAACCGATTTGCGGACATGGAATAAAGCGATGGCCATCACGAATACGGCGATCCGGTCGGACACATCCGAATCCGTCACCGGTCTGTTGATCGCCGCGCAGGCGGGCGAAGGCGACGCTTGGAATCGGATCTATGGCCTGCTTTACGCCGATCTTCACCGCATCGCGCTCGCCCAGCTTCGGCGACGCCAGCACGCCGGGCACTCGGCGACCTCATTGGTCAGCGAAAGCTGGTTGCGGTTGTGCGGGGCCGAATTCACGGTCGAGGATCGACGCCACTTCACCGCGCTGATCGCTCGCGCCATGCGTTTCGTGCTGATGGACGAAGTGCGCCGCGAGACGGCCGAAAAACGCGGCGACGGCGAACGCGCTTTGGCGCTCGACGAGCGCATCGACGCCGCGCAAGACAACATGCTGTCGGAAATGATCGCGATCGATGCCGCATTGACGCGCTTATCGCGGGTCGATCGGCGTTTGGCGCAATTGGTCGAAATGCGCTATTTCGCGGGTTTGGAGGAAGACGAAATCGCGTTCGCGCTCGGCGTGACCGAGCGCACGCTGCGACGCGACTGGCGCAAAGCGCGCGCCTTCCTGGTCACGCAGCTCGGCGACGGCGTCGCGGATGCCGCGATCGCGCCCTGACGCGACCATCGCGCCTCCCGACGCATCCATGATCGGGGCACGCCGACACGAAGGCCGGCGAGGCCAGTGCGTTTTCATCGGCGCTCCGACCGTCGGCCTCGCCAAGGTCGGCGTCGCGAAGGAGGCCTCTTGAACGCCGAATCGAACGATCCGTTCGCGCGCGCGCTGTCGTTATTCGATCGTTACGCCGATTCGCCGCGCGTCTCGCTGATGGAGACGTTATCCGAGCTGCAGCGAGACGATCCCGAAGCCTGCGTCGCGCTATTGCGTTTACTCGCCGCCGACGCGCGAACGCATTCGTTCGCTTCGCCGCTTCGCTGGTTCACCGCGCTCAAGGACGACGCGCGAGAAGACGAACGTGCGGCGCTCAAAATTTGGCCCGATGGCACGCGCTTGGGGCCGTGGCGCATCGACGGCATCATCGGCGTCGGCGGAATGGGCGTGATCTACGCCGCGCACCGAGCCGACGGTCTCTACGAACGCGAAGTCGCGCTCAAGACCGTGCGCCCCGAACTCATGTCGCCCGCGTTGCGCGACGCATTCGCCAAAGAACGCAGTCATCTGGCGCGACTGGAGCATCCGTCGATCGTCGCTTTGCACGATGCGGGCGTGGAGAACGACGAGCAACCTTGGATCGCGATGCAGCGCGTTCACGGCGAACCGATCGACGTGTGGTGCGACACACGAAACGCCGATCTACGCACGCGCGTTCGACTGCTGATTCAAGTGTGCGATGCCGTCGCCTATGCGCACGCGCACGGCGTTCTGCACCAAGACGTCAAACCGTCGAATCTATTGGTGAACGAAGACGGCAACGTCAAACTCTTGGATTTCGGCCTATCCGCCATGCGCGCACCGCATGCGGATGGTGGGTTCGCGCGCATCGGCGTCAGCGCCGCCTATGCCGCCCCCGAAATCTTCGAGGGCGCGCCGCCCAGCGTCGCGATCGATGTGTATGCGCTCGGCGCGGTCCTGTATCGATTGCTTTGCGACGATTGGCCCTACGCTCCGATGTCGCTTCCGTTACCTGCGCCGCGGACCGCCGACGCTGCGATGCCGGCGAGCGAGCGTGCGCTGTCGCGCCCAGACTGCAGCGCTCGAAAACGCGGTTGTCGCGACGCGCGCAGGCTGTCGCACGCGCTTGCAGGCGACCTGGACGCCATCGCCTTGCGCTGCGTCCATCGCGATCCGACTGAACGCTATGCCGCCGTCGTGGATATCCGCGACGATTTGCGCGCGTGGCTGGACCGCCGTCCGGTCGAAGCGCGCAGCGGCGATTGGCGCTATCGCGCAGGGCGGTTCCTCCGCCGCAACGCGCTCGCGACCGCGCTGACCGTTCTGGCGTTCGCGGCCATTCTGATCATGAGCGGCGCGCTGCTGCGCCAGCGTGCGCGCGCCGACATGGCGGCGGAGAACGACGCGATTCTCAGCCGTCTGTTCGAGGATTCCTTGCGTGAGGCGACGCTGCGCTCGCTCCGCGACCCGCCGCGCAGATCGCTGGCGCTGTTGACCGACGCCGAGCGCCGATTGCGCGCCGATGCCGGCGCGGATCGGCCGCAGTTTCTCGCCCGCGGTCTGGTGGCGCTGGCGCGCGCGTATCTGTTGCGTTCGGACTTCGCGACCGCCGAACGCTTGTTGCTCGAATCGAAACGTCTGAGCGGCGACGATCCGCTGGTGCTCGCCAAGCGCAATGCGCTGCTCGCGAATCTGATGAACAAACGTTCGAAATGGCCCGAGGCCGAGCGCCTCGCGCGCGAAGGTGCGTCGACGCTCGGGACGATCGGGGGCGAGGACGCCGATCTCGCGCGGGTCGATTTGAATTATCAATGGGCGGTCTCGCGATGGCTGCGCGGCGACACCGGCGAGGCCTTGCGCATTCTGGATCGCACCATTGGCGCGGCGAAGCGCCTGGGCGAAAGCGGGCGGCCCGCCCTCGCTTCGCTGCTGCGCCAGCGCGCGACGGTACGCGCGGCGCTGGATCATTCCGGCGAAGCGGAGCGCGATTTGCGCGCAGCGCTGAACCTGTTGGACGACCAGAATCCGTTTCCCCTGAATCAGACGCGGCAAACGCTGGCCCTGCTGCGCGCGGCCGCGGGCGACCCCGACGAAGCGCACGCCCTGGCGGCGATAGCGCTGATGGACACCATCGCCGTGTTCGGCGAATCGCATGTCGAGACCGGGCGCGCCTGGCTGACCATTGCCAAGACCTGGCGCTCGTGCCGTGCCGATGCACGACGCGCGCGGATCGCGCTGCGACGTGCGGAGGCCATCATGACAGCGCAAGTGGGGGCGGCGCATCCGTTGCTGGAAGAGGTGTTGGGCATGCGCGCCGCCCTGGAGGTCGAACACGGGCAGACGAAGGCGGCCGTCGCGTACGCGCGTCGCGCCGCCGTCATCGCGTTGCGCACGCAGGGCCCCGACGACACCGCCACATGGCGACGCCGCAACGACCTCGCATCGCTCCTCATCGTTGCGGCGAGAGAGAGCGAAGGCGACGCGCGGCGCGAGCTTTATCGCGAGGCGGACGCTTTGCTGGCATCGACGATCGAAGCCAGCGAACGCGCCGGCAAGCGCTACGGCGATCCGTACGCCAACCGCGTCGGCCCGCTGTTGTTCTTCGGCCATATCGACGAAGCCGAACGGCACGCCCGAATCGCCGAAAAAACGGCGGCGATGCCCAAACGAAGCGAGATCGACCGCCATAACGCGACCTTCGCCCGCTTGCGCGTACGTTGGTCGCAGGGCCATCGCGACGAAGCGTCGGCGGAGTTCGACGCGCTGCGGCAGCGTCTGGCGGCGAATGGCTTGCGCCTGGATAGTCGCGGTCACATGCCGCTCATGGGGCATACCTTGATCGCGCGCACGGCGATTCTGCGCGCCGCATTGCCGAGCGAATGATCGTTCGACGGCCGTATCGTCGCGACACATCGCCTGCGGACGGACGGCGGCAGCATTGGTTATGCTGATCTCCTCGCCGTTCCGAATCCGACCATGTGCCTGATCGCGCTCGCTTGGCGGATGCATCCGCGCTACCGCTTGGTGTTGGCCGCCAATCGCGACGAATTCCATGCGCGACCCACGCTGCCGCTGGATGCGTGGCGCGACGATCCGCGGGTGATCGGTGGACGCGACGCGTTGCACGGCGGCGGTTGGTTGGCGCTGCGGGGCCGACGCTTGGCGGCGGTCACGAACGTGCGCCGCCCCGGCGATGATGCGGGCGATACGCGCGGCGCCTTGGTCGCAGCTTTCGTACAAGGCACGCACGCGGCGGACTCGACGACGATACTGGCGACGGGCGCGGCGCATGTCCGCCCGTTCAATCTACTGAGCTTCGACGGCGAAACGCTGACCTTCGCCAGCAATCGAGCGATCGACGAACACGGCCGAATGGGGTTCGCGATGCGCCCGCTGGCGCCCGGGATTCACGGCATCTCGAACGGCGCGTTGGATGCCCCGTGGCCGAAGACCGCCGCGTTGATGGCACGACTCGACGCATGGCGCGCATCGTCGGCCGCGCACGTTGATTCGCCCGACATCGCGCCGTTGTTCGACGCGCTCGCCGACCCGGCGACCGCGCCCGACGATGCGCTTCCCGACACCGGCGTCGGATTGGAACTCGAACGTTTCCTATCGTCCGCCTTCATCAAAAGCGAGCACTACGGCACGCGCGCCAGCACGGTGGTATTGATCGCCGACGATCATGCGCGCATCGTCGAACGAAGATTCGGACCGGAGGGCGTGTTGTTGGGCGAAACCGACCTGCGTTTCGAACTCGGGGAGACGGACGAACAATAAACCTACGACCGGATCATGCGTGGGTTACGGCCAGTACGTAGAGAACACCATCATCATCGATAGCGCGCGCAACGAACGCAATGATGAACCTCGCTACGCTCGCTACCACCCTACCCGCGCCATCCCGCATTCTTTTCCCAAAACGCCACACTGCGTCGATACGCGGCGCGATCGATCGGCACGTCGGAGCCGCCTTCCTGCACGCCCAGCGCGTTGCGCATCATCGTGATCGGCGTCATCGGGGTTTCTTCGGGCATCATCGTGTACAGGCAGCCGACGATGCCCCAATCCGCGTCGATGGGCGTGCCTTCCTTCGCCATTTGTTCGCGGCTGTACAAAATCGCGATCAGGTAGTCGGCGACCGGCGGCTCCACGCCCTCGAACCAGCGCACCAGCACCGGCAATTCGTCGGTGGTGCGGGCTTCGTAAGCGCTGCGCAAGAAACGGCGATTCTCGTCGTCGATGGGAATCGTCATGCACCTTGTCGAAGTCCAATTGCGATGAACGTGGAGTTTGCAGAACGGCGCATAACCATCGAGTACGGCAACGGGCGTTTCGTCGTTAAGACGACGGACGAATGCGTCCGGCGTGCAGTCCTGGACGGTGTTGCGGCGCGGTTCGGTGGGGAACAAGCGAGGACATGCGAATTCGGTGAGGACGATGGACATCGCGGGCATCGAGAGCGGGACGCGCGCAGTGTAACGCCCGGCCATGCGCTCGATTCGACCGAAAGCTTGATCGGCGACGCGTACCGATCGCGGCATCCGCATCGACGACGGAACCGACAGCGCAACGCAGAACGACCCAGAAGCCACCCCGAGCCGTTCGCGCATCGGTATGCGGGGCAGAAGCGCACATCCATCGCGATAAAAAGATATGATGCCGACGTTACGTCCGGACGCCGTCATGACCGCTCTTTCCTTCGAGTTCTACCCGCCCAAGACCGACGAGCAACGCGCGCAGCTCGACCGCACCGTCGCCAAACTCAAACCGCACGGGCCGGATTACGTGTCCTGCACGTTCGGCGCCGGCGGCTCGACGCTCAGCTACACCTCCGAAACCGTGCGGCACCTCAAGCAGGAACACGGCCTCGACGCTGCGCCGCACCTGTCCTGCATGGGCGGCAGCCGCGAAGAAATCCGCGAACTGCTGCAGTTATATCGCGCCCTGGGCTGCAAGCGCATCGTCGCGCTGCGCGGCGACCTGCCCTCGGGCATGGCGCGCATGGGCGACCTGCGCTACGGCTCGGATTTGGTGGCCTTCATCCGCGCCGAGCACGGCGATCATTTCAAAATCGAAGTCGGCTGCTACCCCGAAATCCACCCGCAAGCCGAGGACGCGCTCGCCGATCTGCACCATTTCAAAACGAAAATGGACGCCGGCGCGAACGCGGCGATCACCCAGTATTTCTACAATCCCGACGCGTATTTCCGCTTCGTGGACGACGTGCGCAAACTCGGCGTCGATGCGCCGATCGTGCCGGGCATCATGCCGATCTCGAACTTCAGCCAACTCAAGCGTTTTTCCGAAGCTTGCGGCGCCGAGATTCCGCGTTGGGTCGCCAAGCGCATGCATGCCTTCGGCGACGACGCCGATGCGATCCGCGATTTCGCCGCGGATGTGGTCGCGGCGATGTGCGCGCGCTTGGTCGCCGGCGGCGCGCCGGGGCTGCATTTCTACACGCTGAACTTGGCCAAACCGACGCAGTCGGTCTTGGCCCGATTGGGCTGAATGCGGCCGCGCGCGCGGATGCTCGTCGGGTTCGCAACTGCTACCCTGCGGCCATGATGCGTTCGCCCGGTTCGCCGCTTCCTTTCGTTCTGCTCTTCGCCCTGGCGATGGCGTGGCTGTGGCCGGGCGCCGCGCAGGCGCAGGTGATTCGTTGCACCACCGACAGCGGCGCAGTGGTCTACACCGACAAACCCTGTTCGGCCATCGGCGCCAGCGAGCGCCTACCACGCGGCGCGGCGATTCAAGGCACCGGCGTGAGGCGTTTGGGTTGCGCCCGCAACGTGCAGGATCTGATTTACGAGATTACTTCCGCCATCGATCAACACGACATCAATCGCCTCGGTTCGGTGTATCACTGGGTCGGTATCGGCGACGAGAGCGGCAGCCGCATTCTCGATCGTTTGCAGGCCATCGTCGATCGACCTCTGGTGGATATCGTCGCCCTCCGCAGCGCACCGCGCGAAGAATCGTATATTCCCGATATGCCGATTCAGGCGGAAACGAATGCCTCCGCACCCGTCGGCATGGGCACGGGCGCATCGATGGGCGATGCGGAAACGGCTGCCCCGCCGCGGCGCACGCGCGGCGGCGGTTTGGTCGGCTTGCGCCTCGAACAAACCTTGCGCAATAGCGCCACGCCGTCGCGCACGGTGTTCGGTTTGCGTCGACATTTCGATTGCTGGTGGATCGTGCTGTCGTCGCCGTGACCGATACGCATTCGCGACGCTCTGCGTTGCGCGCAATATCTTTCTGAGAAATCTCCGAACAACGCCATCCAAGCGTCGTTCCCATGTCGCGACCGAGCAGCGCCCGATGCGCGCGCGTCGCTACAATCGTCTGCGCGCTGGAAACGCGAGCGCAGTCTTCTTCCCGCGCGGAAACTCTGAGCAGTTCAGAGCGTTTCTGACATCGCGCCGCGCTAATGTTTCTCGCTTTTCGTGATGATGGGCCGTAAAAAACGGGAATCGGCGCGCATTCATGAACACGCGTCGCATCGGCCCTTGCATCCTGCACGCGCGCGCAGGACGATGCGCATAGGGGAAGGGTCCGAGCGATCATCACAGCGTCCGGACATTGCGCCTTTGGGGGCACCCATCGCTCGGACGTCGCAATGGATTGGATATCGTAGACAAGGGAGAATGTCGTATGAAACGTTCCACGTTGTTCAGCGCGATCGGCATCGTCGCCGTCGCGGGCGTCACCGTGTTCGCTTCGCAAGCCGCGCGCCAACCGTTGTTCACCGCCGCCGCCGCGCAAACCGCGCGCGCCGCGGACGCCAGCTACAGCGCATTGGCCGGCGACCGCGCGACGGTCGGTCTGCAACTGGTGCAAGCCGATGCGAGCCAAATCGCCGATACCGCCGAGAGCCTGCAACTCTCGATCGGCGGCGGCGATCTGGTCGCGCGCAAAACCTCGTTCATCCGCAACCAAGACGGCACGCAAGTCTGGCAGGGCCAACTCGGCAAAGATCCGGGGCTGCTCGGCAGGCTCGCGAACCGCGTCGGCGGCGAAATCGAGAACGACCCGAACAATTCGGTCATCATCGTCCGCAACGGCGACAAACTGACCGGTACGCTTCGCGTCGACGGCGATCTGTACGCCTTGCGTCCGCTGCGTTCCGGCGGCCACGCCATCGCCCGCATCGACGAATCGCGGATGCCGGCCGATCATCCGGCCGAGTACGCATTGCTGCCGAAAATCCAGATGCCGCAACCGATCAGCACGAAAGCGATTAGCACCATCCGCGTGATGGTGGTATCCACCCAATCGGCCGCCGCCGCCAGCGGCGACATCGTCGGGTTGGTCAATCTCGCCGTCGCCGAAAGCAACACCGGTTACGCCAACAGCGGCGTGGAGATCAACCTGCAACTCGCCGGTAGCTACACCACGACGTATGTGGAATCCGGCAGCTTCAGCACCGATCTGACGCGTTTCCGCGGCACCACCGACGGTTTCATGGACACCTACCACACCACCCGCAATACGGTCGCGGCCGACGTGATGATGCTGTTGATCAACAACGCCTCGTCCTGCGGTCTGGCCTCGGGCATCGGTTCGACCGCCACGACGGCCTTCGCCGTCGCGCATTACGGTTGCGCCACCGGCTACTACTCGTTCGCCCACGAAATCGGCCATCTGCAGTCGGCGCGTCACGACATCGCCACCGACCCGACGCTGACGCCTTACGCCTACGGTCACGGTTTCCGTTCCCCGACCAACGCCTGGCGCACGATCATGGCCTATAACTGCACCACGGGCTGCCCGCGCATCAACTACTGGTCCAACCCGGCCAAGACCTATCTGGGGCAGGCGATGGGCAACACGACCCGCGCGCATAACCAACGCGTCTTGAACACCACCAAAGCCGCGATCGCCGCATTCCGCTGATCCGTCGATCTCCGGCTGATGTCGCGCATCACGGGACGGGGCCGAAAGGCCCCGTCTTCGTTCGCGGCCCGTCGTCGGCCGCCGGCCCTACGCTAAACTACGCGCCTTATCGACGAAGGCGGACCGCCATGACCCAGCGTTATCCCGAATGGATTTGGCACAACGGCACCATCAAGCCCTGGGCGGAGGCGACCACGCACGTGATGGCGCACGTCGTGCATTACGGTTCGTCTGTGTTCGAGGGCATCCGCTGCTACGACACCCCGAACGGCCCGGCGATCTTCCGCCTCACCGATCACAACCGGCGCCTGTTCGCCTCGGCCAAGATCTACGACATGGCGATGCCCTACTCGCTGGACGAGATCAACGCCGCCTGTCGCGACGTGCTGAAAGCCAACGACTTCACCACCGATTATCTGCGCCCGGTCGCGTATCGCGGATTGGGCGGCTTCGGCTTGTCCGCCGACACGCCCACCGACATGGCCGTCGCCACCTGGAAAATGGGCCAGTACCTCGGCGCCAGCGTGTTGGAGCAAGGCATCGACGCCTGCGTCTCCAGTTGGCAGCGCTTCGCCCCGAACACCATTCCCGCGGGCGCGAAAGCAGGCGGCAATTATCTGTCCGGCCAACTCGTCGCCCGCGAAGCGCGGCGTCTGGGTTTCGGCGAAGGCATCGCCCTCGCTTCGACCGGCTTGCTCAGCGAAGGCGCGGGCGAAAACCTCTTCCTCGTCTTCGGCAACGAACTGCACACCACCCCGGTCAGCGCCGCGCTGCTCAACGGCATCACCCGCAACACCATCCTCACGCTCGCACAAGACGCCGGCTTCCGCATCGTCGAACGCGACCTCCCGCGCGAATATCTGTACCTCTGCGACGAACTCTTCATGTGCGGCACCGCCGCCGAAATCACCCCGATCCGCTCCGTCGACGGCCGCCAAGTCGGCGCCGGCAAACCCGGCCCGGTCACGCGTCAGTTGCAGGAACTGTTCTTCGGCTTGTTCGACGGCAAGACGCCGGATCGGTATGGGTGGTTGGAGCGGGTGTAAGGGTTCTCTAATCTCGGCAAGCACCCAACGAGGCTCAGCCGCTCGAGAAGAAAAGGAATCGGACTCGTACACGCCCCCTCTCCCCGCAACGCGGGGAGAGGGCCGGGGTGAGGGGCGAACTGAGCGACGGACATCCTCGTTTACGAGAAACGCGTGCCGCCAACAACGTCCAGAAGCCGCCTCTCAGCAATGAAGCATCGCCCTATTGTTCACTCGCTGATATTGCTACCCTAAACTTCAGGAGTCGCCTCGATGAGGATGCGACGACAAAGGACTGCAAGGGGGGCTATGCTGAGTAAATTCATGCCGGGGCACCAGTTTATCCTAGCGGCAATAAGATTAGTCGCGGTGGTCGTTGCGCTGGCTTATTTGGTTTCAGGCGTACTGGCGCTGCTGATTTCTGTCGTGTTATGCGCCTCGATCTGGATGCTCAGAGCCGCCGTGATGCCATCGCATTACGGGAATGCCAAAGTCAGATTATTCTTGCTGGCTTGCTTCTTTGAGCGAATCCAAATCGAAATCCAGAACGCTATCGGCTCTTCGCAACGCAAGCGGCTTTCGAATCTTCAGCATGCCATCCGCTCGGGCCGCGATACACAAGGCTTTCTGTTTCTTGGCGCTCCAAGTTCTGGCAACAACATCGCGTTACACGAACTAGCCCAGTGCGGGCCTCGAAGCTTATTGATATCCGCTGGCAGGAAGCAGTTCAGGACTGATCTGAGGACCATGGTACAGCGATGATACCGACCCCAAACCCGATTAATCAGTATCACGTATTCCTTGCCTCGCCCGGTGACGTGGCGGCGGAACGGCAGTACGTCCGCAGATTCTTCGATGACTACAACCGGCATACGGCCCATCTTTGGCGCGCCAGATTCGAAGTTGTGGACTGGGAGAACTACGCGAATATCGGTGTTGGCCGGCCGCAAGAACTGATCACCCAGCAAACGCTGGAGAAGCACAAACAATCTCTGGCCTTAGTGATCGGCATCATGGGCCAGCGGTTCGGGTCGCCGACCGGAAAGGCGGAATCGGGGACCGAGGAAGAGTTCAATTGGGCGATGGAGAGCCACAAAGGAACGGGCTTTCCGGAGATCAAGTGGTTTTTCCGCAAGATGGATACGTTGCAGTTGCCGTCCGATCCCGACGAGGCGGATGCTGCACTCGAACAATGGAAGAAAGTCCGCGCTTTCCGCAAGTGGATGCAATCCCTAGACAATCCGGTCTTCTATACGGAGTATCCGGGTTCGGCTGCATTTGCCGAAGTGTTCGCGCACGACCTCAACCTATGGCTGGCCGATCCGGTACGCCCATGGGCCGCACAACGGACGGCCCACCTTACGATCACAAGCGGCACGGCTGCGGCCGCAATGCCCGCCGAGTTCGATGCAGAACACTACCGGACTTCAGTGCTGAAACGTTATGACAAGCTCAATTTCGAGATGCTCGACACCACCGGTGCGTTCTATAGCGCAGTCCGCCTTTGGAGCGTCTTCGTGCCGCAGTCCGTGCGGGAATGCCACCAATACAACCCGCGACTGCTGGAAATCCCGAAGGAGCACCAGCGGCGGTTGTTGGATGCCGGCGAGATCACCGCAAAAGAACTGGAGGAAGCCGAGCAGCAGGCAGATCGGCTACGTCAGGCGTACTTCCAACAGCCGCTTCGCCCTGTACTGGAGGTCGTGGACAATGCCTTTCGTGCATCGTCGGCAGGGACCGGGCGCAAGCTGGTCATCCTCGGCGATCCCGGCTCCGGTAAGTCGTCGCTGATTCGCTATCTCGCCCTGCGCTGGGCGGGCATTGCCCCGCCGGCAGCCCGGGACACACAGCCGATTCCCCTGGTCGTCGAGTTGGGGGCCTACGCCCGCTGGGAGTGCGATGGGCGCAAGGATCTCATCCGCTACCTGGAAGAAGGCAGAATCTGGCACGAATGGCAGCAGGGTCTGCTCGGTCGGCTGCTTGAACAGCCCGGGCGGGTCGTTCTGTTGCTAGATGGCTTGGACGAGGTGTTTGACGTGCAAGCGCGGGCATTAATTGTCAACGATATCCAGCGCTTCTGCAGCCGGTATGCCGATGTTCCTGTCGTCCTCACCTCGCGCGTGGTGGGCTATCAGGCGCAGGCCTTGCGCGACGCCGGGTTCCAACACTTCATGTTGCAGGATTTGGACTCCGCGCAGATCACCGACTTCTTGAATCGCTGGCACGAAGTCACGTTCGACGACACGACACAGGCGGCACCGAAACGCGACCGCCTGCAGAAGGCGATACATGACTCCAAGCCTATCGCCATGCTGGCCGGTAACCCGCTTTTGCTGACGATGATGGCCGTTCTGAACCGCAATCAGGAACTGCCGAGGGACCGGGCCGACCTATACGGTCAAGCGTCGCGGGTGCTGCTGCACCAATGGGACACCGAGCGCGCACTGGCTGACTTTCCGGGAATGAGCAACGAGATCGACCTGCGTGCGAAGAACGACATCCTCCGCCGCATTGCTGCGCACATGCAGGCTGGCCCAGGCGGTCTGAAGGGCAATCTGATCGACGGCGCAACGCTGACCGGGTTGATTGAGGGCTATTTGCAGAATGAACTGCGCTTCACTCGGGCCCGCGCTGCAGCGCAGGCAGTCGTCGATCAACTGCGCCAGCGCAACTTCATCTTGTGTTTCATGGGCGCGGACAGCTACGCATTCGTACATCGCACCTTCCTGGAATATTTCTGTGCAGCGGATTTCGTCCATAAATTCAACGTAGCGAAGACGCTGGATCTCGACGGCTTGATTGCTCTATTCGACCAGCATTGCCGCGATGACGAGTGGCGGGAGGTATTGCGGTTGATTTGCGGTCAGATCGACGAGCATTTTGTCGGGTGCTTGGTTGAGCACTTGGCTACACGGACGGATTTGGAAAGCTGGGACGGTGAAACACCGCTGCCGGAATTACGGCTGGCAATTGACTGCTTGAACGAAGCAAGGAATATTGCGCGGCTCGAACGTGCCGGCTCGATTCTCATAGAAGAATTGCTAAAGATCTATATTCCCGGAAAGGGGTCGAGTGGCTTTCATGATCTGCTGCTTGCATCTCAGCGCGAGATCGGCAGCCGATGGCCGGGGGCGGGATCGCTGCATCTGGCCATTCTTGACCGTCAATCCGAAGCACATGACTACAGTTTGATCGCTGTATACCTAGTCGAGTTCCTAGCCTGTGTTCGTCCAGATCGGCAGCTATTCGAGAGCATGATAGCTTCGAAGAAGATTTGTCTGCGCTGGGGTGCCTTTTCGCAGCTGGCAAAGACTTGGCCTGACCAGACTACTCGCGACCTACTAACACAATACGCCACCCAAGATGAGAACTCTCTTATCCGCTGCCTTTTGCTTCTGTTGCATACTGGGGTGTGGCCGGACCAAACCACCCGTGACCTGCTCGTCCAGCGCATCGCACAGGACCCGGACGTTAATCCTCGTGGAGCGGCCTTTTCTATGCTGGGCATGTTGCACTCCGAGTTCGGTCATATTTTGCTGACACAAAAGATCGACGGGTCATGGCCGTATCTCGATCCCCTCGAACCAATCCCACGCCAGCACATCGAGAAAGCGGCACAGGAAGCTGGCATCCATCCCGACGAGATCGACGCCCAAGTCGCCTCGCTCTCGGCTCATATGGGGTGGGACATCACGGCTGGGGCAAAAGCTGAAGGTATAGAACAATCTCAATTTGAAAAAACAAAGATAGACCGCTGGCTTGGCCTTGACCGCTAAATGACTTTTAGTTCACCGATTCACAGCACTCAAGCTGCATCACTCTATCTCAATAAGCAAAACAGGCACCATAATCGCGCAATCAACCCCCCGCCGCAAACCTCAACTTCGCCACCACACCGCGCTCCGCGCCCGGCATGATCCGCACGTCCCTGCCGTAGAGCACGCACAACCAGCGCACGATCGACAGGCCGATGCCGCCGCCTTGGGTGTGTTCGGCGTGGCTGCCGTGATCGCGGCGCTTGAATAAATATGCGGCATATCAAGCGCTCAAGCCTAGCCGACGTCGATCAAGGCGGCAACGCGGTCGTACGCCGATCGAGCTGTTATTCGTGTGTTTCGCACTATTTCCGTTCGAATTTTCCACCGCCGATTTCGGCCTCATGAGAATTCGACCGCCGCTCGAAACTTGGCTATGCTTAAAAAAACGATCAAAGCCGGCGAAGATGGGCTCTTTAGGCCAAAGCAGCAAAACGAAATTGCACATTGGGTCTTGCCGGATCGATCTCGAGCGCGCGCTCGTTCTCAGCAGCGACCCCGGCATGTCGTTGACGCCTCGCGCCGAAGCATTGCTCATACTTCTCTGCCGGCATGCGAACGACCTTGTGACACGCGAACAGATTCACGACGATGTCTGGGCAGGGCGCGTCGTCGAAGACCCCGCGATCACCAACTGCGTTTCGCAAGTGCGCAAGGCGATCGGCGACCACGATAAAAGCGTGCTGCAGACGCGATCGAAGCGAGGCTATCTGCTGGTCGTTCCGGATTCGGCGTGGATCGCCGATAAGGAACCGACGGACTTGGCCGCATCTGATTCGAAGGGTTACGAAGCGGATTCGACGATCGCTTCCGAGTGTATCGACCCCGACCGACGATCGGTTTCATGGACATCGACGACCGACCGAAGCGCTTCGAGCGCTTTCCTCAAGCGCGCTACGATCAAGCGAATTGGACGATTCGCATTGGTATTCGGCGCCGTCGCTCTACTGCTTCTGAGCGCCTTCAAGTTCGTGCCCGGATGGGGTCGGACGCTGCCCGATACCGTCAATTCGGAAATATCCGTGTCGATTCTGGCGCCGAAAGATCTCGCATGGCTTCGGACGAGCCTTCTGCGCCTTGTCGTGGAGCATACGTATCTGCGCGATTTCGATGTGGTGCTCTTCGACGACGCGCGAAAGACGAAACATTTTTCCAGCCCTCACTTGCAGATCGTCATCCATGAGGTTTCCCACAAAAGTATTTCGGCGGAAATTTCGATCGACCATGCCGGCAAGCGTTTGCAAAAGCGCTATCTCGGTAACGCCAACGGCGTGGCCTCCGCTGTCGAAAAAATGATCGAAGACGGGCTAGGAATGCCGCAAGCAAGACCGACGCCAGCAGTCGACGCGCTGATTTCAGGACTGACCGCCGAATTGACCGGCGACAATCAAACGGCGCTGTCCGAACTCCATCGTGCGATCGCTCGCGACAACGACCTTGTCGATGCGAAAATTGCGATGGCCCGCGTTTACGCCGAGCAAGGAAGAATCAAGCGTGCGCTTCGTCTTATCGACGATATGAACGATCGAGACGACTTGAGTCGCGATGACCGATGCCGAATCGCCGATCTATTCGTCTTGATCGCACAGCATCGGGCGGCTCGCGAAAAAATTCCACCTTTCTGCATCGCGGCGAACACGGCCGCCAAGCTCAACGATTTGAAATTTCGCGATGTTTTGCGCGATTTCAGACAGCAGGATGCGGGGGAAATGGGGCCGACGCAGTGGCGCGGCTGGATCGATTCGGCGATCGAAGCGCACCTGAGGCTACAAGAATTTTCGCAGGCGGGGGCTTTGATCGAAGGCAGCTCGCGCATCGCCGCCGATTCCGGTTGGCGGCATGCCGATGCCGAAATGCTGGCCGCGCGCGCGTATTTGGCCGAGAGATCAGGCAAGAAGCGCCTGTCCGCGACATTTTTTCGCGACGCGGAGCTTGCCATGCGATCGCTCGGCGACAAAGACGAAGCGTTACGTATGCGCTTATTGTCGCTGCTCGCGGCGCAGATCGAACCAGGCCCGGATGTCGAGCCTAGGCGCGTCGAGCTTCAGAACATCGTCCGGGACGCGCGAACGATTTCGAATGCATGGATCGAGATCGACGCGCTCGACGCCTTGGCGCAGCTGCAGCGCGACGATCCTAACGATTGGCTGCGATCCATCAGGCGGCGTATCGCTTTGAGCGCCGAGGAACGCGATCAAGAGTATTTGAATCGCGATATGTATATCGCGATCGACGAAATTCGCGCCATGCACCGTTATCGCGCCGCGATCGATGGCGTCGATCGCTTAGAACACATCCTGTCGCAGTCGCAGCAGTCGAGAATTTGGACGCTCACTTTGCGTGCCGAATCGTTTTTCGCCCGCGATGAACTCGAAAAAGCAATGTCGGCGATCGATGCCATGCAAAAAGAGAATATCGAGATCACCGACACCGCAAGCGAGTGCCAATTCGCCTGGCTCTACGCAGAGGCGGGGCGCTTCGAAGAAGCACGGCATCTCGTTTCGCTGTGCCATCGAAAAACCTACGACCGGGCGAGCCGCCCCGGACGCGGCGATTTCGGCTTGTTGGCGCAGGCAAGGCTGGCGCAACGCAGCGATGATCCGAATTCGGCATGGCCGCTCGTTGCCCCACGCATCGAACAACTGATCGCAACGCCCGATTTGTCCCGACAAGAAGCGGAGTCCCTGGCCTTGCTTTCGCGTCATGCCGTGTCCATGCCCGGCGCCGACCGCTCTCGCCTGCGATCGGCATTGCGCCTGGTCGAGACGATTGCGGCAAAAGACGGCGCCGGCCCGACCCTTCGCACAGGCACACATCTGCTCCGCTGGCGGCTATGCGCCAGCCTCGGCGGCCTTGATTGTGGTCCGGTACTGCCCGCTTGGGCGCCCGAGGATTTGTTGGAAGCCCGCCTCGCCCGAGCGGGAGAGTGAGTGGGTCGCCGGCTCTTAACCGAAGACGTTGAGCGAAGGTCGAGCCAGCCGACCGCTCGTTCCACCAAGTCATAGGCTGTGAACTCCGGCCACTGGCGGCGCCGGCCGCGTCCCGATCCCCGGCCATCCGGGCCGGGCAGAAGGCAGTGAGGCCTCATAACGCGATTTAGCGCCTGAAGCACTTCCGACGCATCGTGCCGATACGAGAACGCTCCGAATGCCCTTTCGGACCGCGCGATCGCCGCCGAAGATAGAGCGGTGTCGGGCCCTTATGGGCCGACGTTATTCGTGTCGATGCACGAGGCCTTCGCCGGTATGGGTCAACACCCGCTTCTGGGACGCAAGCCCAAGCGCCTGATTTTTAAGAAAGAAAAAAAACGAGAGATTTTTGGGGCGTTGGCATGACTTTTTTTTCGACGCGTGCCCCGACAGTGTCGCGGCCACATCGCCGATTCCGACAGCGCATCCCGGCCGGGCGAACGCGGCGCTATCGAAACCGAAGGCTGCAGCCGTCAAGACGCTCGCTTGCTCGAAGCGCCCGACATGGATGCCGCCTAACCCGCCACAACCAAACGACCCGGAGACTCTAACCATGGCGAACAACCGTACGACGCAGCAAGACGATGTTCCGAACGAATCCCTGATCGCCAACGGGGATCGAGGATGGAGCCCGAACGTTTTGGCGCGGGCCAGGTATGGCGACAAGATCACTCACGACGGCAAAAGCTACCCGGTGGTCGGCGGCAGCTGGGAGCTGCCTAATCTCAACAAGGCGCCCTTCAACGTCGGCGTATCGCTGAATAACGGATACATGACGCTTGCGATGCCTCAATTCCGAGAAGGCGCGAGGCCTTCGGACCACCTATTCAATCGGATACTTTCCGACAATGGCAACGCGATCGCTTCGGACGTCGGCAATGCGATGCTCGTTAGGCGGGGCGATGTGGTCAGCGGATATTCGGTCAGTAACGGCGCTTCCTCGAGTATCGGCGTCAATGGTCAGGTCTTCTCTGCATCTGGAACGTATCAGGAAGGACGCAGTTCGAATTACACGCCCGGTATGAGTCGGCAGTTGATGCAAGAGACCCAGACGATGTTCGACGTGAAATACTTGGAGAAAGTCGTTCAGTGGTGCGAGCAGAATAAGAATGGCGCCGCGATGATCGTCGGCGGGCAGGCGGTCTGCTACACGGAGGCCATGGTGAGAGTCATTAAATCCAAGGCAGAGCAAACAATCGAAAATCTCGATCCAACCGGCCAGTTACGCGCCGAAATGCAAGGCCAGAATCTGGCGCAAACCGCCTCTTCGACGAATAAATCCGTACTCGATACCCCATCGCAAACAGCGACAGGCACCGTCGTCGCGTCCGCTGCGCCTCAGGACAAAGACGGAAAGGATTCCAATAAGAATTTCGATACGAGCGCACTCGGCGCTTCGCAGACATTCGCGATGCATCGCACTCAAGAGGGCGGCGCGAATTTCGGCGCGTTCGACGGCCGCACGCCATTCGGTGGCGCCGCCAACGGCGGCAACGCATTCGAAGACCCCAGAAACCCCTTCCACACCTATTATCAAAAAACCGTCGACCTGCTCGCGAAGCAGAACGAAACCGCTCCGCTGAACCTTCAGGGCGGCGCTACGATCAAAGATGTCGCTGCGCAGATGATCAAGGACGGCGTCGAACAGAACCGGGGTTTCGACCCGCAAAAATCGAACGAACTGCAACTGACGTCCTCGAACAACGGAAAACTGTTTCTGGTGCAAGGGCATGGCGATGCGGCCGCCAGCATGGGCATCAATCCCGCAGGAGTCGAAAAGAACTCTGCCGTTAACAATGCGGAATTCGTTTCGCAGCGCGGTGCTCAGCAGATGCAACCGCCTGCTCAAACGTTGGATAACGTCGAGCAGACGCGAGTGTCTGCGCGCGCGATGTGATGGGTTTAATGCCGGCGCACAAGGTTCGGAGCCGTTATCCCACCGAACCTCCGCGAACCTGTGCGCCGGCGCTCGACCCCTGAGATCCTGTTTGGAATCTCGATGGGTCGCATCGATCGCCATCGAAACACCACATCGCTATCGGTACAGCGGCCTTCAGGCAAGTTCTCGATGCTCTCGCGAGACGCGAAGCAGCCTGAAGGCCACTCTACCGGTGAGGACGCCCGCGATTTGAATGGGCGCGAACGTCGGCTCTGAAGAAGTCATCCGCTTTCTCGCCGCTCCTGTCTTCGACCGCTCGATCTGCGAGTTGCCGATTCGACTGCGCAAGCGATTCTGAGGCTGCCGTCATCCCCGCGCGATTCGAGCGTTCGCGAAACGGCGAAGGTATCGATCGCGCAATTGTTGTGTAAGCCTGCAACGCGTTGCGGGCGATCAGTCCCCCGGCGCAAACCTCAACTTCGCCACCACACCGCGCTCCGCGCCGGGCATGATCCGCACTTCCCAGCCGTAAAGCGCGCACAACCGGCGCACGATCGACAGACCGATGCCGCCGCCCTGCGTGTGTTCGGCGTGGCTGCCGCGATAGCCGCGCTCGAACAAACGCGCAGCGTCTTCGGCGCTGAGACCGGGGCCGGTGTCGATCACATCGACGGTGCGATCGTGCAAACGCACGGTGACCGAGCCTGCTTGCGTGTACTTCACCGCGTTGCCGATCAAGTTGTTCAAGGCCACCACGACCGCAGACTCCGGTGCGTCGACGACCAGCGCGCTCGGGCCGCGGTCGAGCACCAGTTCGATCGGTTTGCCGCCGAGTTGTCCGCGATGCGCATCGAGCAATTGTTCGGCGACTTTGCCGACATCGGTGTTGCCGTGGCCGCGCTCGTTGCGCGAGAGCAGCAGCAGCGCGCTGATCAAGTCCGTGCACTGTTGTTCGGCACGCTGCACGCGCTGCAGGCGCGAGCGCGTCTTGTCATCGATGTCGGGCTTGTTCAACATCAATTCCACCGCGCCGCGAATCACCGCGAGCGGAGTACGCAATTCGTGGCTGACGTCGGCGTTGAATTCGCGGTCGCGCTTGACCACTTCGGTCAGGCGCGCGGAATAATCGTCCAACGCTTTCGCCAATTCGCCCACTTCGTCTTCGGCGAAGTGCGTGGCCAGCGCCTCCGGTTCGGCGCTGCGACCGGAACGACGCAGACGCTGCGCGAGTTCCGTTACCGGGCTCATCACGCGTGCGGCGGCCCACCAACCGACCAACAACGACAGCAGCGTGAACACGAAAACGCTGAGCATCAGCGCACGGTTCAAACGCGCTTTGCTTTCGCGTTCTTCGGCGATGTCGTAGGCCAGAAAGAACCAATACTCGGCGTCTTTGCGCACGGCGAGCTTGTAGACGCGTTGCGCGCCGGTTTGCGGGTCGGTTTCGGCGATCTCATGCACGCCGTTGGGCAAATCGCGCCAGGCCTCGGGCACGCGATCGGTTTTGCGCGTGCTGAACTGGCGGCCTTGGATCTTCTCGAACTGGATGCCGAAGGTGTTGGGATCGCGATAAAAGCCGTCGGCGAACGCGTCGTTGTTCTTGGTCAGCGCCGCGGCGATCACTTGGTTTTCGACGCGGTTGCGCAGATACACCGTGCTGGCCGCGATCAACGAGGTCAGTCCCAAACCGAGCAAAAAGAACGACAGGATGATGCGGCTGCGCAGGCGCCGCCGATAGGTGATGCGTTTGCGCCGCGGCCGTGCGGGCGACGTTCGCTCAGGTGGAGACATCGGGCGCGGCGATGCGATAACCGATGCCGTGACGGGTTTGGATCAGCGGCACCTCGAACGGCTTATCGACCACCGCGCGCAGGCCGTGGATATGCACGCGCAAACTATCGGAATCGGGCAGCTCCTCGCCCCAGACGCGGGTTTCCAGTTCCTGACGCGTCACCACGGCGGGCGACGCTTCCATCAGCGCTTGCAGAATCTTCAGCGCGGTGGGATTGAGTTGCAGCAGCTTGCTTTGGCGACGCACTTCCAAGGTGTCGAGGTTGTATTCCAAGTCGCCGACGTCCAGCACGCGGGTTTGCGCGCCGCGACCGCGACGCGACAATGCGTTCAAGCGCACTTCCACTTCCTGCAGCGCGAAGGGCTTGATCAGATAATCGTCGGCGCCGGAATCGAAACCGGCGATTTTGTTGTCCAGGCTGTCGCGCGCGGTCAACATCAGCACCGGCGTCTGCTTGCGCGCCTCGGCGCGCAGCTTGCGGCAAACTTCCAGGCCGTCCATGCCGGGCAAGTTCAGATCGAGCACGATCGCGTCGAAGTCGTGGACGATCGCCAGATGCAAGCCGGTGATGCCGTCGGCGGCGAAGTCCACGGTGTGGCCGCGGTCTTCGAGATAGTCGCCCAGATTGGCGGCGATGTCCTGGTTGTCTTCGATCACAAGAATGCGCATGGAATGAGTCGTCCTCGGAGGTCATGCTGTGACCGGGAGAAATCCGGCCGGTTCCCCGGCCCGCGGCAGCATCCGCGACATATCGTGGCGATTATGCAAAGGAACGCCGTCCGCGTCAGCGTCGGCGTGCGGATCGCCCCGCGACTGCGAGGCGTTTCGCGGTCGCAGGGGCGCGGGGACGGCTGCCCGAATCGTACGAGAACCGACCTCAGCATCGCAGCCGAAAGCGCCGATCGAAGCGACACAGACGACTCGGCCGACAAAAAACGGCCCGGGCGACGCGAATCGCCCGGGCCCAACAATGGGTGTTACCCCGATTACCGGTTCTGCAGGGTCCTGACGAGGGATGGATCGGCAGATCGGCCCGAACACGCTACGACGCGCGCGATTAAGGGCTCGTTAAAGGCGGATGACAGCGAGGAATCGGGGCGGCCTTAATTCAGCTTAACGACGAAAATAGATGCGTATTCGATGGATTTATCCGCTATTTGACGGAAAATAGACGCATAGCGTCATCCGTGATCGCCGCTGAAACGGACCGTCTCGACGAGCGGCCTATGAAACCCGAGTGCCGGTTTCTGAAACGCCGAATTAAGCGATTTTGGCTGCGTAATCGATGATGTTACCGGCGACATCGACACCTGTCGCCGCTTCGATGCCTTCCAACCCGGGCGAAGAATTGACCTCCAACACCAGCGGGCCGCGCTGGGCGCGGATCAGGTCCACCCCGGCCACGCCCAGGCCCAGCACCTGCGCGGCGCGGACCGCGATCGCGCGTTCGTCGTCGCTGGGCGCCACCGCTTCGGCCGTGCCGCCGCGATGCAGGTTTGACCTGAAATCGCCTTTGGGCGCCTGCCGGCGCATCGCCGCCACCACCGCGTCGCCGACGACGAAACAGCGAATGTCGGCGCCTTCGGCCTCGGCGATGAACTCCTGCACCAAGAAATTCGCGTACAGCCCGCGCAGGGCCTCGACCACGCTGCGCGAGGCCGACGGCTTCTCGGTCAGCATCACGCCCGCGCCCTGCGCGCTCTCGTTGAGCTTGATGACGTGCGGCGGCGGGCCGAGCATCGACAACAAATCGGAGGTGTCGTCCGGGTTGTCGCCGAACACCGTCGCCGGCATCCCGATGCCCTGGGCCGCCAACAACTGATGCGCCCGCAACTTGTCGCGCGCGCTGGCGATGGCCTGCGACGGATTGAGCGTGCGGCAGCCCATCAACTCGAACTGATGCAACACCGCCACGCCGTAGCGCGTGATCGACGCGCCGATCCGCGGAATCACCGCGTCGTAACCGGCCAGCGGCTTGCCCTTGTAGTGCATGTCGAAGCCGTCGGACGCGATGCGCATGTAGCACCGCAGCGGATCGAGCACCCGCGCGCTGTGCCCGCGCACCCGCGCGGCCTCGATCAACCGACGCGTCGAATACAGCTTGCTGTTGCGGGAGAGAATGGCGAGTTTCATGCAGCGCTCCAAGCGCGAACGGCGGCGACAGCCTGCCGTAAACATGATGACAGTTCCTGCGCGATGCGGGCGAAGGTGGATCGGATGCTGGAAACTCGGCACCAAATCGACGCCGAAAACGAAACGGCGGCCACGCGGGCCGCTGTTGCGGAATATGGAGCGGGTAATGGCAATCGAGACGCCCGGCACTAACTCATTGAACGGTAAGTAATCACCTTTCCTGCTCGACTATAGGAGCGATACCTCACGGCAGGGCATCGCTGCATTTGTTGGCAGCGCGGCACAGACGCCTCATCGCTTTATTTGATTTTACAATTTTATTAAATAGATTAAATAATAATTGACATTTGTCAGGGCCTCTTGTAGCCTTCTCCTCAATAGGAGGCATGCCATGGCTGAGAACGAAGTTCTGGACTTTGGTCATCGAGACCGATGGAAGCGGAGCAGGCTGCTGCTCCGAGACCCTGCCAGTTCGCTCTTCGAATTCGTCAGCACCGCGACTGACGAGTGCCGAGAAGCGGTCCGCCGCCTTCCGGCCGCCCTACGCAAAGGGCCTCCGCTTCTCATGCTACTCCGAGCCATGCAAGGCTCGATTACGGGTCTGCAAGAGGTAGTCGCAGCTTTCACGGAGAAGCGCTTGGTCAACCTCGTGATTGCCGCCGCCAAATGCGATTCGAGCGGGCGGCGGGAAGGGATTGCTCACTCTGCCGCAAAAAATATGGTCGAGACGCTGATTGATCAAATTGCGGCACGCGCAAAGAAGGAGCAGCGGTTCTGCTCAGAGCAGGATCAGGCTGCCCTAAGGACGGCCCTGACCAACGAGTTCGCCCCCTTTATTGCCCCGCTTAGAGAAACGATCGAGTCCTCGATGCGCGGCACGCCCGTCCGGCGAATCAAAGCGTTGTCCGCTCCCAATGCACGGATGCGCCCCAAAGACGTAGCGATCATGTCGCTGGTCGTTCCCTCACGCCCGGAGCAGCTCCATGCCCAATGATATCTCTCCGATCTTCGTGCGCTATGAGCCCGGCAGGGTATCCCTGACTGGAGGGGTCAACCAAGACGCGGTGATCACTGCACAAAGCATGCTCAATCACTTGCTCGAAACGGCAAGTCAACGCTCGATCGATCTGATCTCAATCGCCACGGGCATTTATGCCATCGATCGTGTTTGCAAACGAAAGATCAGCCTGCACAACGAGTGCGGTGTTCGCACACACCGGATCATCTTCGAAGTGTCTGACTTTGATTTCTGGATGCGCCCGAACATCCACGAACATCTGACCGAAATCCTGTGCTTTCTCACGGGAGATACTTGGCTCTTGAACTTCGCCAAAAGAAGCCAGCCGCATCAGACGTCATCGGCACAAAGGCGGCTCGACCTCAAAGAGCCCTTGCCAAATCGTGTTGCCCTGTTCAGTGGAGGCCTCGACTCGGCAGCTGGATTGGCTAATCGCCTCATCAGCAATGATCAGACCTACATGCTTTTGACGGTCGGCCACCACGTCGCGATCCGCTCGAAGTGCCGGAACCAGGTAGAAATGCTACGTCGGTTGCTTCGCACCCGAATGTTGCACCATGCATCTTTCATTGTGCGCTTCGATGGCGGCGTGGCCGGAAAGATGAAGTTGCAGGAGACCAGCCAGCGCGCGCGTGGATTTTTGTTCTGTGCCGCTGCCGCAATTCTGGCCGACGCGTGCGGCATCGAAGACATCGAACTTTTTGAGAACGGCGTTGGCGCCATCAATCTTCCGCTCACCGAGGGGGGAATGACCGATGGCCTCTCTACGCGAGGCGCCCACCCCGGACTCTTGGAGAAGCTCGGTCGGTTCGTAAGTGTGGTGCTCGACAGACCACTTTGCTTCTCGTTGCCCTTCCTTTATCAGACGAAGGGCGAGATGATCCGCAGCCTCGCTGACCAGTCGCATGTGCCCGAATGGTTGCAACAGTCGCGCTCTTGCATTCACACGTCTCTCCGCGTCTCCGGCAAGCGTCATTGTGGGCAATGTCCTGCCTGCATCGAGCGCCGACAAGCCTTCCACGCAGCGGGTATCAGCGAGAGTGCCAAGGACTATCAAGTAGACCTACTGAAAGGCGGGCTGCCCAAAGATGTCACCTACTTCATGTCCTATCTGGAAAACGCCAGGTGGTGGTCGTCCGGACATCTGCGTGTCGAAGATCGACTCGCCCGCCACCAAATTCTGTCCGATTTCACCCACTTGCCTTTGGAACCCTTCAAGAACCTGCTCTACCGACACGCCAACGAGTCGCTCTTTACCTATGGGGACGTCGAGTTTCGAGAGGCTGCGTAGTCCTAGCCCCATCCCCGCACAAGCCTGGAATAATGTATGAACGCACTCGTCCAACGTCTCATTGCAGCCAGAAAGGCCGCTGGAATCTCGCAGGCCACCGCTGCCGACCATTTAAAAATGAGTCGACCGACCTTCATTGCCATCGAGAAAGGCACGCGAGAGGTCAAACCTGAGGAACTCATTGCTCTGGCAAGCCTATATCAGACTTCGCTAAATCGCTTGATGCGGCAGAGCGCTCCTCCCACGGATGTTGCGCCGCACCTTCGCGCGGTAATGGATAAGGAAGGCGAAGACGCAGGACTGGAAGCTGCAGTCGCCAAGTTGAGCTCATTTGTCGATGACTATATGTTCCTGCGCGACAAGGTGGAGGGGCACGCCATGCCTACGCCTCCTCCACAACCAGCTCGTTCTCCAATTCCTGTTGAGCGCTTCGCAGAGATATGTGCCGCCACTGAGCGAGAGCAGCTTGGATTTGGCGATCGTGAGCCAGTGAGTTCGCTGCGCAAAACCCTCGATGAGAAAGGTGTCCACGTTTTTATCGATGGCCTCGACTCTAAGCTGGCAGGCCTATACGCCTACATCGAGAACTTCGGATACTGCATCCTCGTCAATCGTAAGCACCCACAGGCTAGACGCAGGTGGACTATTGCGCACGAATATGGGCATTTTCTGTTCGACCGAGATCGCCGCGGCGTCGACTTCGTTCAACCAATGAAGCGAAAGCCCGAGAATGAGCGCTTTTCTGATGCCTTCGCCATGCATTTCCTGATGCCAGGCGAAGGGGTCCAACGTCGCTTCCACGACACCTACCAGCAAAAGGGTGATGTCAATGTGGGCGATGTGCTACGGATCGCCGATTATTACGGTGTTTCACTAATGGCGATGGTTCTGCGTTTGGAGTCTCTTGGGCTAGTCAAGAGAGGAAGCTGGGACTCGATCAAGGCATCTGGCGCCCGTGTGCAAGACATTCGCGCTGCATCTGGACTGGAAGAGACCGCCGAAAAAGACTCAGTTGAGGTGTTTCCAGACCGCTATCTTATCCTCGCAGTGGAGGCGTGGTCAGCTGAGAAAATTACGACCAGCCAATTTGCAAAGCTGATACGAAAGCCCATCATCGAAGCTCGCGAGTTTGGACTCAAGCTGTCCCAGAGCATTGATGATATGCAAGCGGTAATCAATCTGAGTCTAGGAGATTCACTGGTGCACAAGGAGCAACCTCGCGCATGACGCATTACTGCCTGGATGCCTGTTCCATCATCAACCTATTTTGCGGATGGGGCGGCATACAGGAGCTCCATACGTTCGGCGACTCTTGGTCCACCTCTGGAACTGCTCTCAGCGAGTTCACCGAAGTTCGCGTGCAACAACCTGATGGGTCCATCATTAGGTCTCCGGTTCAGCACGACGCTCTTCTGGCCCAATACCCATTGGCAGTCCATTCGGCCACAGGGGATGCCGAACTAGTGACGCTAGCAACGCTTAGCTCGCTTGTAGATGATGGCGAGGCAGAGTGCTTGGCCATAGCTTTCCATCGCGGCCTGACTTTCGTCTCGGATGATGCTCTGGCAATCGTTGAAGCAATAAAGCTGGGAGTGCCGTGGCGATCCTCAATTGATCTGTTAATCGAATGGTCCGGCTTAGATACCCAGCGACCACCGCGCCTTCCTGACATCGTTTACCGTATCCAGTTCTTAGCCAGCTATGTTCCGCCTAGAAGCAGCCCCCACAAGGCTTGGTGGGATGCGTTGAGAAGCGCCAAATAGCCACATGACTACCAAATTTATAAGTACTCGGATCGAGTTCGATCCTTACCACAACCTCTGGTTCGTTCAAGTTCTCATCGCGAGGGGTGGATCTCCTCCATCTTGGCGACGACACCGCCCGAACGAGACGCCCAGCATTCCCGCCCGAGCTTTTCCTACACGAGAGGAGGCGCGGGCGCGCGCACATGAACTCAATATGCTCTTCGATCAGGAGCTAGCTAGTGAACCTGATGCCGAACGCCGTCTTTCTCTTCAACTTCGCGCTCAGAAGGCTCGCCAGTCGCAACAACGCTTGCAGCAAGAAGAGGAGCTAATGCTCGCAATCGGGCGAGCGCGCGGATTGTCTGAGATTCCGACAGCAATCCTGCCCGCCAGGCTGCATTCGGATAGTGAGTCATACCGTGTGGAAATTGAAGCGATGCTTATGCAATACCCCTATGTTCGCTCGATTGCCGTCGGCGACGGGATGCGCAGACGGATAGCTCAACGCCTTGATGATGGCTCTTGGTCCAAGTCGTTCTTCGCAAATCGCAAGGGTCTAATAGGCGCTTATCGAGCACCGATTGCAAACGGGTTCGGCCTGAGCGAGTTCGATCACTATGGGAAGACTAAGGCGGCGATCAGGCAGATGCTATTCCCTGAGGCCAGTCGTATCCTCACAATGCGTGGTGTGCAGCAACTGCTGGCAGACGCGCTCGAACGCGGCAAACGCGCTGTGGTCTGGGGCAGCTACGTGTTCTGGTATGAACAAGGTGGTATTGGCTGGCAAGTAAAGGAGCGCAGTGGAAGCGTAGACGGTGAGGATGACGAGGCGATCTGGTTTGAAGGCAAGATACATTCGGCGAATTTCGGCCGAATTGTGGTTCTCCCGTATATCAAGTCGAATGGTGAGCGAGTCCGAGGACATACCAAGAATGCACCCCATGACGGTCCAGCGAAGCCGCGGGCGCCTGGTGAAGAACTCGTTCTCGATTTTGAGCAACTGGAAGGCGATCTCATGCGGGGACTGCTAGGAGAGTTCCGATATGAGAAAGGGTTTGGCTAACCCGAGCAGCATCATTCTGCTTCACCAGTTTGACCGTTGGACTGACTGCCCAGCCTCTGTGTATCGGGTCATTCCCAACGACGGCGCGAATAGTCGCTATTGCCCACCGGTTCCATGACGCCATTGCGGACGTTGCCTGCGAAGCTCAGGCGGTAGGACACGTCTCGTCCCGCGTTGCTGCCTTCGGAGGTAACACCGATTGCAAAATAGGCAACAGACCTCAATTCATCGTCTGTCATTTGCTTCTCTCTTCCTTAGTGCGAAAGACAGGCCTCGATCCATGCCTGCTCAGCGAGTTCTGCAAGCGATGTATCCGAACGCTCGACGCGTTTGAAATCGGCGAAGCAGCTTCCATCCTTGCCATCCAGATCGCCGAGCTTGCCGCCGCACAGGCGCAAGGGTCGATCGATGGTGTCCCAACCGGCCTCGCACTCGGTGCGGGTCTCGCTGCCCGGGCGACCACAAATGCGGGTGCGCCGCGCTTCGAGAGGCGAGATCGCCTCGGCCACGACCCTGCCCTCGTAAATGTCGCCCGAGGCGAAATACGACCAAGTGCCGCAGATCCGCTTTCCGCGCTGCAGGAGCAGGTAACGGCTGCAGTGCTCGGGAGACTCGGTGCCTGCGCAGGACTGCCAACTGCCCGCGAACGACGCCGACTCACCGGCATTCGGCTTCGCGGCGACGGCTGCCTCCACAGGCAGAGATGTCGGCGATGCCGCATGCGATACGGGCTTCGCGCATCCGAAACTACTCAACGCGAAGACGAAGAGAACAACAGGGAGCGGGGGCAAACCGTTCGACAGCAAAGCTTTTACATTCACTTCGTCGATTCTCCTTGTGAAACCGCTGCGGGCACTGGAGGGGCGACGTGACTTTGGCATTCGTCGCACGGTGGCTGCAAGGAGCAGGCCCGGGGGCCTCGAAACGACAACGGCGACACCTTGCGGGGCCGCCGTTGCGGAAGATTGGAGCGGGTGATGGGAATCGAACCCACGCTAGCAGCTTGGGAAGCTGCAGTTCTACCATTGAACTACACCCGCGTGTTGGGGAGTTTAGCCGCAGTGCGCCGACATGAAAACAGCCGGGCTCTCGCGAGCCCGGCTGTCGTTTCGCGTCGTTTCTGACGGGCGCGGGTCGCGCCGATCAGAAGCTCTTGCCGACGGTGGCGAAGACCGTGGCGTCGGTGCCGTCGGTTTGGCCGATGGTGGCGCTCAGGCCGACGTTGGCGTCCAGACCGAACAGTTCGGTGCGGGCGCCGAGAACAGCGGTGGCGTAGCTGTCGTCGAACTCCAAACCGGGAACGGCGAACTCCGGCGTGCCGACGATCGTCAGCGAGCGGGCGAAGGCCTGTTCCGCAGAGTCCTCGAACTCGCGGTCGTAGGTGAGCTTGGCGTAGGGCTTCATGTGATCGCTCAGCTCGAACGTGGCCTGCCAGCCGATGCTGCCGATCAGCGAGTCGAAGTTCTGGTCCGGGTAGCCCAGCGCGGTCGCTTGGGTCGGGTTGCTTTCGGTGTAGCCATCGACGTCGATGCGCTGCGCGAGCACGCCGATCACCGGGCCGTGTTTGACCGTGCCTTCGCCGAACTGCATGCCGGCGTTGATGCCGAAGCTCAGGTTGGAGCCGTCGGGCGAACCGGAGTGCGTGCGCTTGACCGGGCCGAGCCACACGTCGCGATCGACGTCGTAGCCGATCTTGCTGTAGCTCAGTTGGCCGTTCACCCACGCTTTCTCGCCGTACCACGCGATGAAGCCGCCGAGCGTGCCGTCGGTCTGGTCGAATTCGCCGGCGTTGTTGCCGTAGTCGTAGGTGTTGCGACCCAAGCCGCCGAACGCGCCGAAGACCAGGTTGCCGCGGGTCCAATCCACGCCGCCGGTGAGCGACGGGCCGACGCTGTCGTAAATATCGCCGCCGCCGTAGGTCTGCACATCGGCGCGGGTATCGACCCACCAACGCGTGCCGTCGCCGTCGGGCTTGCCGCCGAGGTGATTGGCGACGCGATCGGCGCGAGCGCGACCGACGACCGCGGTCGAATGCGGCAACGCGGCGATCTGACGCGGGGCTTCCAGGATCGACACCGCGTACTGCGAGAGGATCTGATGCGCGCGGCTGGTCGGATGCACGCCGTCGGCGAACAGGTAGGTGTTCGGAGCATCCGGCGAGACGTAGCTGGTCGGGTTGCAGGTCAGTGAGTTCGCGGTGATCTGCGGCTGACACGCGGTGCCGGTGATGTTGGTGAAGCCATAAGCACCGGCGTTCGCGGTGATTTCGCGGATCAGCGTGAAGGTGTCGAGCGGAATCACGCGCAAGCCGTTACTGGCCAGCCCGTTGAACAGCGCGTTGTTGTAGTTGGTGCTGAGCGCGGTGCCTTGCGCCTGTGCGGTGGCGCCCAAGGCACGGAAGGCCGGGGTCACGCCGAGATCCGGCACGGTGGCGACCAGGATGTACTGAGCGCCCGCATTGCGCAGGGTGCCGACGAGGCCGACTTCCGAGGCCACCGCATTCGCGATCGTGGTGGTCGGGTCGGCGCCGGCATTGGTGATCGCGAACAGATCGTTCGCGCCGCCCCACACCGTGTAGAGCGCGCGCGCATCGGCGCGGCCGCCGTTCGCGGAAAGGTAGTTATTGGCTTGCGTGACCAACGACGGAATCGGGCCGAGCGCACCGGTGGTGTTGATGCCGACGCGAGCGCCGCCCGCAGCGTAGTTGGTGCCGGTCTGGCCGTTGCCGTTCGGCGCGGCGCCGGTGCCGTAGTAGTCGGCCAGATGTTGCGACCAGACGAAACCCGGGTTGGTGGTGAACTGGCCGGTCACCGGCCGCACGCTGGCGGGCAGCAACGGGCGGAAGAAGCCCGCGTCGGTCAGGCTATCGCCGAAAAACACGGTCTGCGAATACGGGCCGCCGGCGAACGCCGGGACAGCCGCGAACGCCAACGCCGCGGCGAGAACACTACGCATGGGCCGCTTGGCCCGCAAAGACAACGTCATACCCCCTCCAAAAAAATTGAATAGTCGAATGCGATGACCCTTTGGGCCTCTAGATGTACGTCTCCGGCCGGCCATGGCATACGCCCCCGAATGGCGGCGCCGGATCGTGGCCGCATGGTTTCACGATCCCAGCGGCGACTCAAGTGCGGCTTAACGCTTTTTTCGCAAATCGAAGGCAAGCGGCAACGCTGGGCTTCCGCGAGAGGCCGCGCGAGAATGCGCCCATGCGACTAAGACTGAACGGCGAGCCCCTCGCCCTGACCGACGACCGCCCCACCATCGCCGACCTGCTGGCGAGCCAGGGCCTCGCCCAACGCCGCGTGGCGGTGGAGGTAAACGGCGAGATCGTGCCGCGCGGACGGCATGCCGAGCACCTGCTCCAAGACGGCGACGCCGTAGAAATCGTCCACGCGTTGGGAGGTGGGTGAGCATCGGCGCTTGCGCGGCATTGCCGCGCGCCGATGCGAACGCCACGCCAGGGATGGCGTGGCCGGACAGTCCGTGACCTTAGAGTCCCGCCAAGGACGGCCGTCGCACCCTGCCTAGAAACAATGAGCGCTTGCGCGGCATTGCCGCGCGCCGATGCGAACGCCCGGCCGGCCCGCCTCAGCAATGAGAGGCCTGATCGTTCGAGCCGCGCCCGCGGCCGATATACCCACCCGCATCTCCATCGGTCCTTCCGGCCGTCCCACACAGCCTTGCGCTATTCGGCCGGCATTGCCGCATCTTGATCGGGCCTTCCGGCCCTCCCACAAAGCCTTTGGCTGTTCGACCGGCATTGCCGCATCTGCGGGGGGACACTTGATCTGTCCTTGCCAGGAATTATGCGGGACAAAACGAAATAAGCCGGAATTACGCGAAAAATCAGGGCTTTGCGGCGCAGCGACGGACGCGGCGAGAATTCGGTCGGTTTGGCACATCAGCGCCACCGGCCGTTTTTGCGACAGTTGGTTTGGCAAGTCGCCGGACGGCGTAGCGGGCGTTCAAACCGGCTTTAAAGGATCATCGGGCGGCCGGTGAATCCGGCGGGTCGAGCCCAAGCTGCACGCAGGCCTCCAGTTGCTGCAGGCGGGCCTGCAGAGCGGCGAGCGCAACATCGTCGAGCGCCGATAGCGATCGCGCGCCGGCTGCCACCAGGGCGTCGGAGATCTCCGCGTCCCAGCCGTACCACCGCGCAATGCGGCGAATTTCCGCGGTTTGCACGCGTCGAGACGGCTCGAATGAGCCTCCTACGTGAATTCTGGACCAGTTGGCGGCATCGAGACCGCCAGAATCAACGTTTTCGGCTGGCCGTGCGCTGGCCAGCAACGCCCTCACCCGAAGAATCACGCTCGGCTCCACCGACATCGTCTACCCCCTGTTTTCCGGCCTTTTTCGTGGCTGGACGGGACAAATCCAATATGTCGGCGTACGGCAATCCCTGCTGCAGCATCGCGTAGACCCCGGCGACCAGCTCGGCGTACTCGCGCCGGGGCAGCCAGAGGCCGTGCAGCGCTTCGTCGGCCAGTTCCAGGGCGATGCTCAGGGTATCAACGCTCAAATCCTGCGACACCGCAGCGTAGACGGCGTGCTCCTCGCGAACGCCTGGCACCTGAAGCCGTTCGGCGCCATCGCCGGTGAGAACCCAATTGACGTTCCAGCCCGCTTTGAGCAGCGACGAGAGAAATTCGGCCAGCGGGGGCCGTTCGCCCTTTTCGTAATTCCGGTACGTGGCCAGCGACACGCCATGCAGCACGGCAAAGTCGGCCTGAGTCAGGCCGCCACGAACGTGGCGAATTCGCGCACCGATGTCCTTCAGGGCGTTTGCGGCGCTTTTCATGGCTTAACTCCCGCAAAAACTGCCGCAACCCCTGATATTGCGGCGCTTTCGCTATCTGCATGATTGGAAAAGGAAAAACAGCAGGAGCGACGTTCGTAGCGATGAATTGAAGTGCCGCAAAAAATAAATACGTACGAAGGTATTGACTACCGCCACGTTCGTAGTTATTTTTCCGGCACACACCGCAACGAATGTAATTCCCTGATATGTCCGTAACGCAGACCGCAAAAAAACCAGCCACGAAAGCGGACTGGCATTGGGCCGACGTTCTGGCCGCCATCCGCAAGAACGGGTGGAGCCTGGAACAGATCGCCAAGGACGAAGGGTACAAGAGAGGCGCGGCTTTGGGCGACGCAGCGCGCCGACCGTATCCCAAGGTCGAGCGAATTCTGGCCGCTTATGCCGGGGTCGACCACCCGATGCGGATCTGGCCAAGCCGCTACACCGCGGACGGCCTGCCCAACCGTACACCCGGGCCGAAGCCGCGCCGCGGCCGTCGCCCGATGAAGCGCGCAGCGGCGCCACGCAAGGCGGCGCAGGCATGAGCGCGTTCAACTACCGCATCGAACAGGGGTTGCACGCGCTGTACGCGTGCGACCCGGCGCAAAACGACGGCCCGAATGCGGCGCAATGGCTCGGCGCTGCGCTTTGCATTGGCTCAGGAGGCGCGCCCTACGAGGAGGCGCGGAATCCGTTCGCCTGCGATCGCCAGGAATTCATCGACTTCAAGTTGGGGTGGCAGCGCGCCGCCATGAACCGGCAGTCGCTCCAGAAGATGGGCGCGATCGCATGAACGCAATACGAGCGGCCCGCGTACGCGGGCGGGGATTAGCCGGCGAGTGCCCCCGCGGGAAGACATACCTGCAAACCCCGGCAGTGCGCGATCTGGGCATCTGTGTCACGGCGGGCTTCTTACGGTCCGATGTCACCCGGAGGCGCGCACCTGGAGTGCCCGCAGGCACGTCGACGTTTGCGCTGCCCCCTCAGCGCTCCGACGTGCCTGCGGGCGGCACGCACGCCCATGCGAGGGCCGTGTAATGGCCGAGCGCGCTCCGCAAAACGACATCTTCGACAAGCGTGCGATCGCAGACGCGATGCAGCGTCACCCCTCGGTGGTTGAAAAGCGCGCGGCGAAAGAAGGCTGGCTCTACACCGAAGAAACCGGCCGCGGCGGTCGACGCCGGCTGTACCCGATGAACGCGCTGCCCGCCGACGTGCAAGCGTCGCTGGCACTGAAGACGCAAGGCGCGCCTACAGCGCGCGCGCCTGCGAATGCTGCGATCAACGCGCTATGGACGCGTTACAACAGCGCGCCCGACCGCCTGAAAAACATTGCGACGCAGCGCCTGCGCGCGCTGCGCGCCGTCGATTCGATGACGAACGCTGGCCAGCCGATCGGCGCGGCGCGCGAAATGGTCGCGGCGCAATTGCGCGCCGAAGGTATCGAGGCGATCAGCGCACGCTCGATCGCGCGTTGGTCCAGCGATGTCGCGGAGTACTCACCGAACGATTGGCTTGCTGCGCTGCTGCCCGGCTATGCCGGCCGCACTGCGCACGCCGAGTGCGAGGAGCAATGCTGGGATTGGTACAAAGGCCAATACCTGACGCGCGCGAGGCCGTCGCACCGCGACACGTATCTGCGCCTGCAGGAAATGGCCGACGCCCAGGGCTGGAAAATCCCTTCGGCGCGCACGCTGCAACGCCGCATCGATGCCGAAGTCAGTCAGGCGACGCAGACCGTGTTGCGCGATGGGCCGGAAGCGGCACGTCGGCTGCTGCCCACGATGCAGCGCGATGCGATGGTGTTTGAAGTCGGCGAAGCCGTGAACGGCGATGGCTTGAAGTTTGACCGCATCTGGGTGCGGTTCGAGGACGGCGAAATCCTGAACACCGCGACCGCGTGGGTATGGCAGGACGTGCATAGCCGCCGCATCTTGGCGTGGCGCATCGCGAAGACCGAAAACACCGATCTGTTCCGCCTCGCAACGTACGACCTCACTGCGCAATGCGCACCCACACATGCATGGGTCGACAACACCGTCGTCGCCGCCAACAAACTGATGACGGCGGGCGCCAAGGGCCGACACCGCTTCCGCAGCGACCCGGAGGACGGCATGGGTCTTTTGAAAATGCTCGGAATCGATCTGCACTTCACCAACCCAAGCCGTGACTCGGGCAACCCCGGCGCCAAACCGATCGAGCGCGCGTTCGGCATTGGTGGGCTGCATGAAAAAGCTGCGACCAATCCCAGACTGATCGCGGCCGGTGGCTTCAGCAAGGCTACGGCGATTCCCGTCGAGTTTCTGCGCGAGGTGCTGGCCTACGAGGTGCGGCGCTTCAACACCATACCGCAGCGCCGGACGCAGGCTTGTCGCGGCGTGTTGAGCTTCGATGATGCATGGACCGCGGGGATGCAGCGTCGTCCGGCGCGCGTCCTGGCGGAGCCGCAGCGGCAACTGCTGCTGATGTCGCGCGAAGTCGTTCGCGCCGACCAAAAGAACGGCGAGCTGCGTATTAAAGCGGGTCGTGGGCCTTTCGGCCAAAACGCGTACTGGTGCGAGTACCTGCTCCAGTATCGCCGCCAGAAACTTGCGGTGCATTTCGACCCCGAGAATCTCGCGGCCGGTGTCCACGTCTACAGCCTGGACGGCCGCTATTTGTTCGCCGCCGATCATATCGAACGCGGCGGCTTCAACGATACCGAGCGCGGGCGCGAACACAGCAAGTTCCGCCGTCGCATCGCCAAGCGAAATAAGGACAACGCCGCCGACGCTTCGCGGATGGATGCGATCGAGCGAGCCTCGCTCTATGCCCTCGCGGTGCCGAGCCATGAGCCGGCCGCAGCGGCGCCGGAGACGAACGTTGTGCAAGGCCACTTCGCGCGCGTGCCGAACCCGGCGCGCGACGCGCAACGCACCGGCACGGATGACCACCTCCACAGCAGCCTTGGTTCGCTGCTGCAACGCCAGCAACGCCAACAGCTTGAAGACGACGGCTGGACGCCGCCGATCGATCCGTAAGTCCACACCACACACCACAGGGAAACCCATCTTGAACACCACGACCGCTCTGAACGTTCAGCCATTCAATACCGACGACGCGTCTGCTTTCGAGCAGAACGTGCGAGCCAAGATGCTCGCCACGATGGCATCCGACACGACAATCACGCAGGCCGGCCTGAGCCGGCAGCTTGGCGTATCCGAAAGCCGATTGAGCCAATGGTTGAGGGACAAATACCCGGGCGACAACGAAGAGATCACGCGCAAGGTCGCCGGCTGGCAAGACAACTACGAAGCCAAAGCGGCACGCGCTGAAGCGCTGCCGGCCGATCCGGCCTACGTGGCGACGCCCACATCCGAGCGCGTGATCGTGAGCCTGCGCTACGCCCACACCGCTGCCGATATGGCCCTGGTGTATGGGCAATCCGGGCTCGGCAAAACCGAAGCCGTGCTGCAGTACCAGAAAACCATGCCCAACATCTTCGTGGCCACGATGACGCCCGCCAGCGCATCGGTGGTGCCCGCGCTGGAAGTCATCGCCGAAGCGGTCGGCGTGGGCGGCGTCGGCGGCGGCGCACAAAAGATTCATCGCGCGATCTGTAAGCGCCTTCGGAACACGAAGGGGCTGCTGGTCATCGACGAAGCGAATCACTTGAGCACCTTGGCGCTCGAGCAAATCCGCAGCATCTACGACGACGTCAAGATCGGCGTGGCCTTGGTCGGCAATAAGGAAATTTTGGAACGCATGACCAGCGGCCACCATGCGAAGAATCTGGACCGGCTGTACTCGCGCATCGGCAAGCGCGATCACTTCACCAAATGCACGAAAGACGACGTGAGCAACATTCTCGACGCGTGGGCGGTGAAGGATCAGGAGTGCCGTCGGCATCTTGCCGATATCGCCAGCAAGCCAGGCGCGCTGCGCACGATGTCCAAGGTGCTGCGGCTGGCTTCGATGTATGCGGCGGCCCAAGACCGCGGCCTGTCCCTGGCTGACGTGCGCGCGGCGGGTCGCGAATTGGCGGGTGCGGTATGAGTCACCCGTCGCACGATGCGAGCAAGGTCACCCTTGCGGTTAGTGCGCTACTGGTACGCCTGCTGGAAACGAGCCCCTGTGCATCGTGTATCACCAGCGGTGTCGTGAGCGCATTGGCTAGTTGGGTGAACGTCCTCATCGACTGTAAACGCTTCGACCCCGCTTTCGCCGACGCTACTGCGAAGGCGCTTGAGCTGATCGCCCGTCATGTGCGGCTCGGCTTACGCATTGAGCAGTCCGATGTGGCGGCCGAGGCGATCCCACCGAGGAAGCACTGATGAGCCGTTCGCCTGCCGAATCGCTCTGCGCCGAAATTCTGCGCGTGGTCGCTCAGGCCGACCTGGCCAACGAAGACGCGGTCATCGCGCTCGCAACGGCCACCGATGCGGCCATCGCGATCTACAGCCCCGAAATGCCGCGCGTCATCCGTCAAGAAATCGCGACGGTACTGAATCGCAGTACCGACGCGCTGCTGATCTAACCCCACTGCAGAGGACACCACCATGCAGACCCTGCAACAGGCCGCCAATGATGCGGCCGACCTGTCTCAAATCCTCGCCCATGCCGGCAACGTCGCCGGCACGCTGGCCGCGCTCGGCGTCGTCGTGCGCAACTGGCGCGTGAATGGCCGGCGCGTCGTTTTGGAACTCAGCGACAAGCCACCGATCACGACGCCAGGCGCGGTCGTCAAGCGGGTTCCCGTCAGCAACCAATGGTCGCGCCGTACGTATGCCGCGGAATACGACGGCGTGCAGATCGAATGGACCACGTTGGTGCCGGTCTCGGGAGAAAGCCGCTATGGGTAAGCGCTTTTATGTGCTGCCCGCCGAGGCGGTCGTCGGCCTTCGGAGGTTCGGATTCGAAGAAGCGGTGCAGCGCGCCGACGAGCTGGTGGCCACCGACGGCAAGCCGCGCGTGATCGTGGGGTTCGAGTCGGAAATCTGCAGCGGTACGCCGGAACCCGTCACCACGCGATCGTCGGAGGGGCCGTGAGACGCATATTGCTCGAAGAAGTGTTTGTGAATGCGGATGGGCCGCTCAGTTTTGTCGAGATCAAAGCCCACTTTCAGGACGCTCATCGATCGGCTTTGGCGGCCTATCTGAGTCATCTCCACAGGCGCGGCGTCCTCAAACGGGAAGGCAGGCCACGCCACTATCTCTATTCGCTGACCGATGAAGCGAAAGCGGACCTGCAGCCCGATGAAGCGAAAGCGGACTTGCAGCGCGAGAAGCGCATTGTCGATCGCCGACTAAACAAAAGGTCGGTGGCGAGATCGATCCGTGTGGCGCGCGAGCCTCGCACAGGTGAGTGGAGCAAAGCTCTGCAGCCGTATTGGCCTGCAGTGCAAACCAAAATCACAAACGCAAACTTGGCGCCCGTGCTGGGGCTGCCCTGGGAAGGCGAAGAAGAACTCCCGCCTGTCATCGGCGAGCGATACGCCGACGTGATGTTAGGCATCGGCCAGGAATAACGACTCATGACCCAAAAGAGACGAATCAAGACCGCCGCCGTGGCGCACTGGGTGCCGGCGACGCGGGACGAAGTCAACGCGGCGATCCAAGAGATCGGCGAAGCGCAACGCGAGCGGTTGCGCATCGAGACGCGCATGAACGACGCGATCGCCAGGGTGAAAGCCCACCACGACGCGAAGGCGAAACCGCATGCCGACCGGATCGAGGAACTGAGCAAGGGCGTCCAGCTTTACTGCGAGGCGAACAAGGCGGTGCTGACCGAAGACGGCAAAGTCAAAACGCACGTCTTCGCCACCGGCGACGTGAGCTGGCGCACCACGCCGCCGTCCGTGGTGCTGCGCGGCGTAGAAGCCGTCATCGCGTATCTGCTGGCGAGCAAGCTACTCAAAAAGTACCTCCGCAAATCCAAGTGGGAGGTCAACAAAGAAGCGCTGTTGAAAGATCGAGACGAGATCAAGGACAGCATCCCGGGCGTGACCTTCGCACAGCGCGAAGAGTTCGCGATCAAGCCCAACGAAAGCAAGATCGAACAGGTGCAGAAATGAGCCAGCCCAACGAAGAAACATTGTCCATGGCGCTAGAGATCGCCGATCAGCAGGTGCGCGCCGATATCGAAACGTTCTGCACAGTTGTGACGATGGATCGTGTCGATTGGTACGACACGACGATGATCGATACCACAGGAGCCGCGAGCTTGATTTTGTTCGATAAGCGCTATATCGAGCTGCGCGGCCAAGTGTTGCCCTATCGCGTGATCCAACACCCGCTATTCACGAATCTGTATCGCTTCGAGGAAAAGCCGGAATGAAGCTCCAAGCCCACCAGCGCGACGTTGTAATCAGGGTGCTGTCGATCCCGCATGGCGGCGTGGAGCTGCGCTGCGACGGTTACAAGGTCGATGCGGTGGTCGAGCGCGTCAGCAAGCGGGGCATGTCCTACCAGGTTGTCGTGTACGTCGACGGAATGCTGGAGGGCAAACGGCTGCAGAAGGATGACGCCGTTGGCGCGAAGTTCTACCCCACGCACAGGCGGCGCCTGTACTCGGCCGCGAAGCGGATGGAGATCGAGCGGCACGTCGGCAAGCGAGCGGCGCGCCGCCACTTCAACCTGGACGCCGTTGCCGAATACCGCATGCCAATGTTCCGCACCGCGTTGGCCTTCCTGAAGCACATCGAGAATCACAACGATTCGATCGAGCTGGTGAGGCCGCAAACCGGAGGGCGCGACTGATGGCGAAGAAGAAAGGCACGACCAGGAAGCCGTTGAGCTTTCGCGGACGCGAGATCGGCTGGATCAAAGCCGGGCAGAAGTTCCTGCAGCTCGACGACGACACGTATCGCGCACTACTGAAGCGGGTCACGGGCTACAGCAGCGCGAAAGACCTCAACACCAGCGAACGCAAAGCTGTGCTCGACGAAATGGAGCGGCTGGGCTACAGCGTACCCAATCGCACTACGCGTAAGCGTTGGCCAGGCGAGCCGGCCGAGAGCGAGTTTGAGCGCCGGCCAATGCTGGGAAAGGTGCGCGCGCTGCTCACGCAAGACAAACGGCCGTGGGCGTATGCGCACGAAACCGCCAACCGAATGTTCGCAGTCACCCGCGTTGAGTGGCTGGGAGACGAGCAGCTTCACAAGCTGGTCGCAGCGTTGCAAATCGACGCCAATCGCCGCAACTGATCGGCGGCTCACACACACCACAAGGAAACCACGCACATGCTCATTCTCACCCGTCGCCCCGGCGAAACCCTGAACATCGGCGACCACATCACGATCACGGTCCTGGGCGTCAAAGGCAACCAGGTGCGCATCGGGATCACGGCGCCGAAGGACGTGCCGGTCCACCGCGAAGAAGTCTATCAGCGCATCAAAGACGGCAAGCCGGCGCCGAATGCGGCGCGTCATGGCTAACAATTTGAAACGCTCACTTTCCAATTTGGCTGCAGTAGCGCTGGCCAACGGCTTGCTTGATGCGGGCGAAAAGGAAATGAAGGTAAAGATCGAAGGCTACGTAGACGACGATCTGAAGCCGATGGACGACATCGAAATTGTCGTGCGCCTGATCAAAAAAGCGAACGACGAGGCGGTGGCCGATGGCTGACCTGCGCCGTTTCAAAGTGACCTATCAGCGCGCCGACGATCTCGAAATCGATCTTGAGGTTGATTTCGACATCCTCACGCTCGATCGCGCCGCGGAGATCAATGCCTTCTGGGCAGATGCCGACCAGCGCATACCTGGTGGCGGCGATGACCGCGACGCCGTCATCCGCATGGCGGGACGTGTGTTCGTGGTGGCTGTCATCGAAGCCAGTTATCTCAGCAACCAGATGAACCAAGCGCTCTACGAATCCGAAGGCTGGGGCGACTACAGCTACAACGGAATCCGCATGACTGGCTTCATCGGCGGCCCGCCGGAATACGACCTCGAAGAGATCGACATTCTGGAGATGGCCTGATGGCTGACGTTACCGACACCCAACTTGCGGTGTTGCGGCACTCGCTCGGGCTCGACCCGAGCGGGAAAGGCCGCATCTACCGCAATCACTTCGTCGTCGGCCCAGGCTGCAGCGAATACGACGACTGCGAAGCGCTCGTCGCGTTGGGCTTCATGACCCGACACGACGGCAACCCGCTCAGCGGTGGCGATCCCATCTTCGTCGTGACGCTGGAAGGCAAGGCGGTGGCGCGTGGATAAAACCCTTCGCATCGTTTGTTCCCCGCGTGCTCGAAAACTGCGAAAACTCGGCGAACGCGTGTGGTACAGCGCGGATCGCCAGAGCTTGGTCTGGAATATCAGGCAGTCAAAGCGCTCGCGCCCATCGAAAGGAGGTGCGTGATGGGTCCGCCTAATTTCGGTTCGGATGGTTGCTGGCTCGCGGCTGTAGTCATGGCTGGCATCGGCGTTATCGCCACCATTGCGGGCGCCTGCTTTGTCGTTTGGTGGCTCGTTAGCCACCTGCATTGGAGTTGATCATGACGAATATCGTCCCGATTGCCGACGTACGGCCTGACCCGAAACAGCCGCGTACGTACTTCAGCGAGGCCGACCTCAGGAAGCTCGCGAAGTCGATCGAGAAAACCGGGCAACGGCAGCCGATCACGGTGCGCCTCCGTCGCGCGGGCGCCAAACCGCCGTACGAGATCATCGACGGCGAGCGTCGTTGGCGTGCGTGCGCATTGGCAGGCCTGAGCACGATCCGTATCGATGTCGAATCGCGCGATCTGCCCGACCATGCCGATCAGCACCTGCTATCGCTGACCAGCAACTTCATGCGCGAAGGCCACACGCACATGGAGATATCGCAGGCGGTGCTGTACCAAGTGGAGGCGATGATCGGGCGAGGCTTGACCAGAGGCCAAGCGGTCAACGAACTGATGACTGCGATCGGTAAATCCGACACGTGGGTCTACCAATACCTTCAGTTGCAGCACCTGTGCAAAGAACTTCAAGAACGGATGCACCCCGACCAAACCGACAACAAGCGTCTGCGGTTTGCGGAGGCGGTCATCCTCTCGTCGCTGCCCGAAGATAAGCAGATGTCGATCTATCGTGCGCTGCTGAGCTATCCGCCCGGCGCGCGCTTTCAGAAAGCGAAGCTGCTCGCGGCCGAAGTCACCGGGGCTGAGGTCAAGCGCCAGACACACGACGTTAAAAAAAGCACGGCTCGATTCATGGTGCGTGTGGGTGCCGAGATCGATCGCATGCTGGACTACAAGCAGCGGGATTTCCGCGATGCGCTGGCGGCCGTCTCCACGAACGACCGGAAAGCATTTCGTGCATCGGTGGCGATGCTGCTGGCCGAGATCGATAGTGTGATGGGGGTGAAATAATGCTGACGCCCGAAACCCTCGATCGCCTTGAAGCCCAGGCCAATGCGCAGCACGCCAAGCCGATCGCGACGGGCGTCATCTTGACGCCCGGCCAAGTGCTCGCGCTGATCGCCGCGTTCCGCAAAGTTAGCGAAGGCGCCACCCGCCCGGTTGTGTGCGTAGATACGACCACCAACCGGATGGCGCTGCTGAGCGATGGCGCACCTGCGGGGAACCCGTGAGCACGACAGACCTCGACACCCTGCTGCGGCTGCTGCTCGGCCTGCTGGCGCTTCTTCTGCTGCATATCGGGCTTGCCGCCGCGACCGCGTGGATCTGCACCGGGAAATGGCCGCACCAATCGACGCGCGCAATGAACCTGTTTAGGAGGTATCTATGACGAAATCGAAACGCATTGCATTGGCGATCGCGATGAGCGCCACCGCCTTAGCGTGTACGCCACGAGCCATGGAAGGTGAAGGGACGCATTGGCCAGAAACGCGACCAACCTACCTGCCCAGGGACAATGACGGCGGCAGGGAAATCAAGGTTGTCGTCGATGAGCGGAGAAACGTCACGTGCTTCGTAATCGACACGACTCAAACTGCTGCGATCAGCTGCGTCGACGGCACTCGCTACGCAGACCGCTGACTATGTCGATCCTCAACCCGATGACCAAAAGCGAGATTCGCTTCCACTTCACCCACTACGGCTGGCTTCTGTTCTGCCCGGTGTATGTCAACGCCAAAGGCGATGACATACAGGAACGCAATTGGGTGCCGGAGTGGCTACTCTGGGTCGCGATTGCGATTCAAGGATCGATGGCTTGGCTGCTATCCCGGCTCGACGTCGGCTACGAGCCGAACTGGATGCTCTACATCACGACGCCGATCAAGGGTCGCGCCGCGTGATGCGTTTGACGTGCCCGGAGTGCGGCTGCATCGGCTCGGTCCAGGCGTTCCTGGCCGAAGACGATGCGAAGCGGCTGATTGCGGCTGTGGTCGATTTGCCCGCCGTCGTCCAGCGGCCCGTGCTGTCCTACATCGGACTGTTCAAGCCGACCAAGAATGCGCTGGCACTGAACAAGGCGCTGCGGCTGGTGCGCGAAGTCGCGGCATTGATCGACGCGGGCACCGTAAGCCGCGACGATCGATCCGGCCACCACCTCAATGCGTCGCCCGAGACTTGGGCCATGGCGATCGAGGCGATGCTGCACCAGCGCGCTGACCTGAAGCTGCCGCTCAACAGCCACGGATATCTGCGCGCGGTCGCGTTCGGTCTGGCCGACAGCACGGCTGCGAAAGCCGAAACCGCGTTGGAGCAGCAGCGGCAGTCCGGGCAGCATCGCCGCAGCCAAACGCCGCAGCCTTCCGAAACGCCGATGCAGCGTGACCTCGCCTTCATATCCCAGCAAGTGGGCTATGGCGCGATGACCGAGGAAGAGGCGGACGCCGCACGCGAGAAGGTTCGGCAGAAGTACGGAGTGGTGAAGTGAACGATCAGCGATCGCTGCTGGCAGACGCCACCGAAGACGAGCTGCTCGACTTGCTCGCAGCGGACGCCAATCTGCCCGAGGGCGACCCGCGGCGCCGGTGGCCGAAAGACCTTGCGGTGATCGTCTCGATCGTCGAGGACTGCCTGAAACGACACCGGGGCAAGAGCGACTTCGCCATCGCGGCCCAGATCGCCATCGCCCAGTCCAGGTACGCGGGCGGCCGGGCGTTGTATATTCCGCAGGGTCGCCGGCTGGAAACCGCCCTGCGGGACGCCGAAATCTACCGCCGCGCCAAGGCGGGAAATCTCGACGCGCTGGCGACCGAATACAACCTCACCCTGTCCACCATCTACGAAATTTTGCGCGAACAGAAAGCGCTGCACATGGCAAAAGTGCAACCGCAGCTGTTCGATGAACCGGAGGGTTCGCCATGATCACAAGCGCTTTGTTGGCCTTACTGCTCGCCGCTTCGCCGGCACCGATCGCTTCGTCTACCGAAAGAGAGATCGCAAACCTGACCAACGCCGCTCCGGCGCCGGTCGAAACGCCCAGTCGCGCCGAGTACCTGAGCTGCATCTCCAAAATGCAGTCGGTGGCTTCCGACTATCTGATGGCAACCGCCGCTGAAAAGACGACTGCCAGAATGATTTCAAGACGCATTGAAGTGTTGGATTGCGTCAAAAGCCTCAATGAGAAAACGCCACCTTCGCCGCAGAAGACGAAATTCACTGAAGTTTTCGAGCTTTACGTGATCCACATGGACAGCCCATCCACAGTTTCAGTCGTGGAAGTATTGACCACGATGGGCGAGTTTATGGCAATGCTTCGCAACGGCAGCGATCGCTGATATCAAACCACCTAGCCGTTAGGACGCAGACCAAAGCCCCGCCATCGCGGGGCTTTTTATTGGGCTAGCTCAAACCCGAATGCGACCGCGCAGCGCACATCCTTCGTGCGTGCGTAGGCGGTCGTGGTGTCCGCGCGCGCGCAAACCCGGCGACGTGCATCGCCGGTCCATTTCATTCGGGAGCACGCATGCAGATCAAGAAGACCTTCATCGGCCTGATCGAGAAACTCGATCGCGTCGGCCACATGGCCGTGTGGGCCGTTTTCAGCGTGGCGTTGCTGCTGCTGGTCGCGCCGCTGAACCCCATGCTGATCGGCAGTTACCTGTGGGTGCTGTGCAAGCTGTCCGGTGCCGCGTCGCTAGGCTATGGGTTCGATTGGGCCGCGTTTCGAGGACAGGCGCCGGCCGACGCAGTCGAGGCGCTGGAGAAGACCATGTACGCCGGTCGACGCGCCACGATCATGGCGGCGACGGTGATCGGTGCGGGGCTGATCGGCTGATGCGCGCGTTTGCCGCACTCGCGATCGTTCTTGCGCTGCTGCCGGCGCCGCACGCCTTCGCTCAAGCGAAGGCGGCGAAAGTGCACATCCCGCCCGCCTCGGCGTTGTACCGCCATCGCGTCGAGCAGGCGACCGCGCAAGTGTTCGGGTTGCGTGGGTCGCCGGCCAGGCTGGCGGCGCAGATCCACCAGGAAAGCACCTGGCGCGTCAGCGCGCGTTCGCCGGTGGGCGCGCAAGGCGTGGCGCAGTTCATGCCGGCGACGGCGGCATGGATGTCGCGCGAGTTCCGCAGCGAGCTTCCGGCGTTCGATCCGTGGAATCCGAACCAAGCCATTCTGGCTGCGGCGTTGTACGACAAGTGGCTGCTCGATCGCGTGCAGTCCTTCGGACATACGCCGGTCACCGATTGCACGCGCTGGGTCTTCGCCTTGCGCGCCTACAACGGCGGCGAGAAATGGCTAATCCGTGAGCGTGGTCTCGCGCTGGCCAGCAAGCGCGACGCCAACGATTGGCGGGTGGTTGAGGGCCACCGCGGCCGATCTGTTGCCGCGCATCGCGAAAACATCGGTTATCCGCGGCGCATCTTGCTCTTGCTCGAACCCGCATACATCGCGGCGGGCTGGCCGGGCACGGCGGTGTGCCCGTGATCATCGACGCGGCGTTGAAAACGAAGTTGATCGCCTATGCGGCGCTGGCGGTGATCGCCGCCAGCGCTGTCGCTTTCCTGCTCGGCGCCGCCGGTGGCGTCTGGGTGGGCATCGAATGGCAGCAGGGCCGGCAGGCGCAGCGCGAAACGGCGTCGCTGGCGGCCGACCTTGCTGCCGCCCAACGCGCTGTCGCCTCGGCGCAGTCCGCAGCCGTCCAGATTTCGCGCGATGTCGAAGTGGCTTCGGCGCGACTCAACCAACACTCCAAAGGCCTGAGCGATGACTTTGACCGCAACCGCCGTAACGCAAGGGCTGCGAGCGCTCTGCTCGAAGATGCGCTGGTCCAAAATCATGCTCTGGCTACTGTGGTCGCTGATGCTCACTTCCTGCGTGCCTGGAACCGTGCGAACGCAGGCGATACCGCCGGAGGTGCTGGCGCTGACCGCGCCGCTGAAGGCGACGGACGAATCCCTTCTGGCGCATTGCCCGCAAGAGCTCCCCGAAGCGACCGACCCATCGATCGCGGGCCTGGGCCGTAACCACATCGAGGGCGCGGCGATCTACCACGATTGCAGCGCGCGACAGTCGCGATTGAGCGACGCGGTACGTGAGCGCGAGCGGATCGAATTGGAACGGATCGAGCGCGCGAGGCAAGCGATCAAACACAACACGGAGCCACGGGACAGGAAGTGATGGCCGATTTTGCAGACGAAGGCGCACGGCTTGAAGCCAAGGCGCGAGAGCAATCCTTGGCGGCGCTCAGCGCCGCCAACGCGCACAGGAAGACGCAGGACGCACGCGCGCCGCGTCGCTCGGTCGAGTGCATCGATTGCGGCGAGCAGATCCCGCCGCTTCGCCTCCGGGTCATTCCGCACGCGTTGCGTTGTACCGCTTGCGCACAGAAGGCTGAGCGCAGCCATGTATGACAACTTGATCCAAATGCTGGTGCTGGCGGTGCTGATCCTGCTGCTGGTCTTCGTGGTGGCGAATTTCGTCGGGCTCTGGTTGCTGTGGGTGCATATCGACCGGCGAGGTAGCGACATCCGCTTGATCGATCGGCGTGTGACTTCGCTTGAAGCGGCGGACAAAGCGGGCCTCTCGCAAGAGGAAACGCGGCAAATCTACGACCGGCTCGCCGACCTGGACGCCCGAGTCGAAACCATGGACGACCGCACTGCGCGGATCGAGACCTACCTGCTGGGGAAAATCCAATGAGCAAGAAAACGTTCGAACAAATGATCCGGGAAGATCGCCGTTTGGCGATCTTGCGCTTACTCAACGAAGCGCCCGGCAAACAGATGAACACGTCCGTTCTGCATGCGGCGCTGTTGCACATCCGCATCGTGGTCGAGCGCCACGCCATGATGGACGATCTTCGCTACCTGCAGGTTCAGGGCCTGATCGAGCTCGAGCAAACGGCCGTCAACGTCGATTTGTACGGCATTCACCTGCGCGGCCGTGGCGAGGATTTCCTGGCCGGCCTGTTCGAACTCGACGGCGTGAGCCGCCCGCGGAGGGCGTAACGTGAAGCAGAAGCGTCGCCGCAAGCGCATCTCGACGGTCTCGCGGCTGCCGCCAGAGCAGCGCGAGTTCATCGAGCGCTTGCTGCGCGAAGATCGGCGGTCGCTCGACGAAATGATCGCCGAGCTGCAGCAGCGGTTCCCTGGTCAACCTGCCGCCGAGATTTCCCGCTCGGCGTTGCATCGTTACGACATCGCGATCGAAGAGGCCGGCCGCGAAATTCGAGAGATCGAAGCCACCGCCCGCACGATGGTGGGTGAGTTGGGCGAAGGCTTCGGCGCGAAATCGGCCGAGTTCCTGACGCAGGCGGTCACGCTGGTCGCTGTCAAAGCGGCCTTGCGCGCAAAGGACAATCACGATCTCGGCACGAAAGAAGCCAAAGAGCTTTGTGTCATGGCGAAGAACGCAATGGACGCCAAGCGAATGAATTTCGCCCAGCGACGCGTGATCGAAGACTCCGCGCGCGCATCCCTGCTGCGTGAGCAGGCCGAGAAGCTCGAGAGGATCGCCGCCGAGAGAGGCATGACCAAAGGCGAGCTGGAGTTCTGGCAAAAAGACTTCCTGGGCGTCGCCTAATGGCCGAGGTAATGCGCCCGCTGGCGAGCACGGTGGCGATCGTCGAGTGGGACGAATTGCCGGCATCCGTGCGTGATATCTCGCCGCAGTACAACTTGAGCGACACCGGCTTGCTGATGAAGCACCAGGTTGACTGGCTCAAGATCAGGGCGACGATCAAAGTCGCCGAAAAGGGACGACGCACCGGCATCACGTTCGCCGAGGCGCTGGGCAAGACGCTGGTGGCGGCCTCCGCGCGATCGGCAGGCGGCAGGAACGTCTACTACATCGGCGACACCAAAGAGAAGGGCTTGGAGTTCATCGGGTACGCCGCCCGGTTTTCGCGCGTCATCGCTAAGGCGCAGATGCAGAACGTATCGGCGATCGAGCAATTCGTCTTCGAAGACCAGGACGAGCACGGCAACAGCCGCGGCATCACGTCGTACCGGATTCGATATTCGTCGGGATTCCAGATCGTCGCGCTCTCCTCGCGGCCCAGCAATATCCGTGGTTTGCAGGGCGACGTGGTGATCGACGAAGCGGCCTTCCATGCAGACGTGCAGGCAGTGCTCGATGCCGTGACGGCGCTTGTGATCTGGGGTGGATCGATCACGATCATTTCCAGCCACAACGGACGGCGCAACCCGTTCAACCAACTCGTCAACGATGTGCGAGACGGGAAGTACGGGACCGATGCGGCCGTCTTCCGCGTCACGTTCGACGATGCCGTCGCCAATGGGCTCTACGAGCGTTCGCAGTTGATGAAGGGCGAGCCCGCGACGGCGGAAGGCAAGCGCGCGTGGTATGCGCGCATCCGCTCGCTGTACGGACCGCGCAAGGGCGCGATGCGCGAAGAGCTCGACTGCATCCCCCGCGACGGCTTCGGCGTTTGCATCCCGCGCGTATGGATCGAAGAGGCCATGCGCGAACCTCGTACGATTCTGCGGCTCACGCTGGGCGACGAGTTCGCCGAGAAGCCGCCCGCCGAGCGCGAGGCGTGGTGCTCGGCGTGGATCGATGCCAACCTGCTGCCGGAATTGGCGAAGCTCGATCCGAAACGTCAGCACGTATTGGGACAGGACTTCGCGCGGCATCGTCACTTCTCGACGATCGCGCCGATGGAGATCGGCCAGGACTTGCAGCGAACCGTCCCGTTCGGTGTCGAAATGCATCGCGTGCCGACCCGACAGCAAGAGCAAATCTTGTGGGCGATCATCGCTCGCTTGCCGAACTTCTGCGGCGCCGGCATGGATGCGACCGGCCCGGGCCAGACGCTGGCGGAATACACCGGCGACCGTTTCGGTAGCGCGATCCTGCAGGTCGTCCTCAATCGCCAGTGGTATTCGGCCTGGATGCCGAAGCTGATACAGGGCTTCGAAGACCGACAGATCGACATCCCGCGGGATGCCTCGATGGCCGACGACTTGCAGGCGGTCGCCGAGATCGACGGCATCCCGATGGTGGTGAAGGCTGAGGCGAAAGACGCGAAGGAGCCGGAGTTGTTCCGCCACGGCGACTTCGCGGTCGCGTTGGCGTTGGCCTGGTACGCGACCCTGAATATGTCAGGCGCCATCGAATACATCGCCGCGCCGCGACACGCGCGCGGTTTCGACAACATCAAAAATGGCGACGACGACGATGCGTTGCCGGAGCCTGCCGCATGGTGACGCAAAGCCGAATTCTTGGCCCTGATGGCCAGCCGATCCTGTTGGACGACATTCGCGAGCCGCAGACCAGCCGCGTTGCGCAGTTGCGCAACGAATGGCAGGGCCACCCGGCGCGCGGCTTGACGCCGTCGAAGCTGGCGGCCTTGCTGGTGGCGGCCGAACAGGGCGATATCACCGCGCAGTACGAACTGTTCGAGGACATGGAAGAGCGTGACGGCCATGTCCTGGCGGAGATGACGAAGCGTCGTCGCGCGGTCGCGTCCCTGCCGCGACAGATCCTGCCTCCGCTGAACCCGACACCAAGGGAAGAACAAGACGCCGAACGCGTGCGCGCGATATTCGAGTCAATCGACGAACTCGATGTGGCGTTGTTCGACATGAGCGATGCGATCGGCAAAGGCTTCGTGTGCCTCGAATACGAGTGGGCACGGATCGACGGCGATTGGGTGCAGAAGACCATCACGCACCGACCGCAGACTTGGTTCCAGCTTTACCGTGGCTACCGTCAGGAAATCCGGCTCCGCGACGGCTCCCCTGACGGCGCTGTGCTCAACCCATTCGGCTGGACTGTGCATACGCACAAGGCGCGGTCGGGCTACCTGGAGCGCGCGAATCTGTTTCGCGCACTGGTCTGGCCATACATTTTCAAGAACTTCAGCGTCGGCGACCTGGCCGAGTTCTTGGAGATCTACGGCATCCCGCTGCGCCTCGGTAAATTCCCGCCCGGCGCCAGCGACAAGGAAAAGGCGACGTTGCTGCGTGCGCTGGTCGAGATCGGCCACAACGCCGCCGGCATTGTGCCGAACGGGATGCAATTGGAGCTGCACGCTGCGGCCGAGGGCGATCCCAAAGCGTTCGAGCTGATGATGGATTGGTGCGAGCGCACCGAGTCCAAGGTCATTCTTGGCGCCACGTTGACCACACAGGCCGATCGCGGCAGCAACACGAATGCTCTGGGCAACGTGCATGCCGAAGTGAAGCGTGAGTTGCGCGACAGCGATGCGCTGTCGTTCGCGGCCACTGTCACGCGCGATATCCTCTACCCGATCGCAGCGCTGAACGGGCTTGCACCCGGTGGCCTGCGTCGCGCACCGCGCTTCGTCTTCGACCTCAGCGAGAAGAAAGACCTCAAGGTCTTCGCCGAAGCGCTGCCGCCCCTGGTCAAACTCGGCCTGCGAATTCCGGTCGATTGGGCGCATACCGAATTGGGCATCCCCAAAGCCGAGGATGGCGAAGTTGTGTTGCAGGAGGCCGCACCGCAAACGCCGCCGGCGGCGCCAGCCGCACCGCCCACGCCGCCGCGATCGGCGCCGGCCGCAGCCACGGCGATCCTCGCGCCAGGCGATCCCATCCGCGAGATGGTGGGGCAGCTCGATCAGCGGGTAGACATCACGCCCTGGATCGAACAGATCCGCGCCGCCGCCAATGAGGCCACTTCGCTCGAAGATCTGTATCAGCGATTGCTGGCGCTCTCGCAAAGCATGTCGCTCGAAGAGTACGCCGCTGCCCTTCGCGAAGGCTTGACCGCGGCGGCGCTCAAAGGCGCGGCATCGATCGCGCAAACGGGCGACTGAAATGCCGCAGCCGACCTACGGCGCGTTGTCGTTCGCGGAGCAGATCGCGTTCTTTCGTCAGAAGAAGAACGCGCTGACCGAGAGCTTTCTCGATGTCTGGGAAGCGCAGCACGATGTCAGTTTCATGGTCGCGGGCGCGAACCGCGACGACCTGGTCGCGGATTTTCGCGAGGCGGTACGAGCTGCGATCGAGGAAGGCGGCACGCTGGAAGACTTCCGCCGCGACTTCGATACGATCGTTGCGCGCTATGGGTGGCAATACAACGGCGGCCGAAACTGGCGCTCGCGTGTCATCTACGAGACGAATCTGCGGCAAAGCTACAACGCGGGCCGTTGGGCGCAACTACAGGCGCTCACCGCAACGCGGCCGTGGTGGCGATATCGCCACAGCGATGCCGTGCAACATCCGCGACCGCTGCATCAGGCGAAAGATGGGTTGGTGCTGCATTGGACTGATCCGTTCTGGGGCTATTGGTTTCCGGCGAACGGCTGGGGCTGCCAGTGTTCGGTGGATGCGCTCAACGATCGGGATATGCAGCGCCTCGGGAAATCCGGGCCGGATACCGCGCCGCCGATCGATCTGCGGCCGGTCCTGGTCGGCCAGCGCAGCCCCGGCGGGCCGCGCCTGGTCATGACGCCCAACGGCATCGATCCCGGCTTCGGCTACGCACCAGGCGCCAATGCGAGTGCTTGGCCAGCGACAAACGCTGCAGCCGCGACGCCGCCTGCGTTGACCGGACCGATCGAGCGCGCGCTCCAGACCGCGCTGCGCAAGAGCGCGCGACTGCCGGCGCCCGAGGCGGCGGCAAGCGCTGCGCAGGCGCTCGCACGGCCGCGCGCCGCGCCCGCGCTGCAGGCGCACTACGACGGCTGGCAACGCGCGATCGCCGACGAAATGCCGCACCCGCTCTCGGTGTTCGTTGGCGCGCTGTCGTCGCCGCAGGTCACGTCGTTAATGCGCGCGGGACTTCAGCCAGCGACGGCCGCGATCTTGATCGCCGCCGATCGATGGGCCGCGAGCCGCAGCGGCGACGGACGTGACTGGCTCGCCGATCTGCCACGCATGCTGGCCTCGCCGTTGGCCGTGCTGCGTGAATCCGCTGGGCTTGTTCGCTTCCTGGTGCGCAGCGACGACGCACTGTTGCTGGTCGATATCGCGCCGCAGGCGGGCGGCAATGCCGTGGTCGGTCTGGCGACCACGGACGCCGCGGCTGTCCGCGCATCCATCGCGCAAGGCCGGATGACATTGATCGAAGGCGACATCCCTCCATGAGTACGCACGTTCGTATCACAACCGATGTGGTGAGCCCTGCGTTGGCCAGAGTCAACGCGGCGCTCGATGACGCGGGCATGACCACCCTGTTCGCCGATATCGGTGAATATCTGCTGCGCTCAACACGCGACCGTGCCGCACGTCAGATCTCGCCAGAAGGCAGCGCTTGGCAGGCACTGTCGCCCCGATACAAAGCGCGCAAAGACAAAGAACGCCCGGGCTTGCCGATGCTGAAGTACGACAACCACATGCTGGGCGACCGGCTGTCCTACCAGGTCGAAGGCGGTGCGCTGCTGCTCGGCACCAGCGCGCCCTATGGCGCCCGCATGCACTTCGGCGGCACTTTCGAGACGGAAGCCCGCACGGGGGCTGTGTTCTTCAAGCGTGAGCGCGACGGGACCGTGGGCAATCGCTTCGTGCGGCGCTCCCGCTCGAATTTCGAACAGAGCGCCCTGATCCCGGCGTACAAGGTGACCACGCCGGCCAGACCGTGGCTCGGCATGAGCCCGGCGGACGAACAGGAGGTGCTGGCGATCGCGGAAGACCACATCGCGGGCCAGATTGGGCCGACCGCCTGAGAGCCCCGTAGCGGCCCTTGTAGGCCCTTGAGCGCGGCCACCGTCGCGCGCTTGGGGCGGTCGGCGTTTTTAAAGGCGGTTTGAAGGGCGTTAAAGGCAATCGGCGATGGGTGTGAGGCCGTCGCAGTGCCAGGAACGCCGATTCGGGTCGGTTTTGGCCCGGGCGGCGGGCTTGACCGGGCACGGCCTTCGGTCCACATTGCGGGCACCCCAGCGGCGCGATCTTTGCGCCCTTTTCTTTTTTGGGCTTGCTTAATCCCGGCCGCACGCGCGCGCCCCTGATGCTGGGCGCATGCCGAATCCCGCTGCGCCCATTGCCCGCCAATCGCTCGCCATCGTGGCCTGCGCGTTCGATCTGTCGGCGATGCAGGCCAACGGCAATTGGATTCAGTTGATGCCCGCGGGCGAGTTCCTGCCGAACGACGGCCGCCCGATGGAGGTGGACGCGTGGCGGATCGATGAAGCCGTCGCCACTCGCGTGATCGCGCGGTGGCGCGCACGCAAGAACCGCATCGTCATCGACTACGAACACCAGACGCTCCACAAAGAGCGCAACGGCCAGCCCGCGCCGGCCGCGGCGTGGATTGTCGATATGCAGTGGCGCCCCGATGGGCTGTGGGCGCAGGTCGAATTGACCCAGCGCGCAGCGGATGCGATCGCCGCCCGCGAGTACCTGTATGTGTCGCCGGTATTCGTCTACGACGTAGCAAGCGGCGAAGTCCTCGAAGTTATCCATGCGGCGTTGACCAACACCGCCGCCATCGAAGGCATGCAGCCCTTGGCGGCATTGGCCGCCGCGACATTCGGTTTCAACCCACAAACCCAAGAGGTTTCAATGAACAAGAATCTCGTCGCCGCGATCGTCTCGGCGCTCTCGCTCGGTGCGGATACGACGGAAGACCAGGCCATTGCGGCATGCGCGTCGATCAAACCCAAGCTCGAAACGCTCAATGCGTTGTTGGCCGATTTGAAGGTGAAGCCGGACGGCGAGAACGTGCGCGCCGATGCCTTGGCCGCGTGCAGCTCGCTGCGCACCGCCAGCGCCACGACGGCGACGCCCGACCCCGCGAAGTTCGTGCCGGTCGAAGCGGTGAATGCGTTGCAGACGCAAGTGGCTTCGCTGAACGCCATCGTGGCTGCTCGCCAGGTCGAAGAAGTGCTGGCGCCGGCATTGGCCGACGGCCGCGTGCCGAAAGCCCTCGAAGCCTGGGCGCGCGAGCTGGGCAATAACAACCTCGCTGCGTTGACGCAGTACATCGCCAACGCGCAGCCGATCGCTGCGCTGACGGGCACGCAAACCAACGGCCAGCCGCCGGCCGGCGTGAAAGACGCCAACGGCCTGTCGCAGGAAGAACTGGCGGTCTGCTCGGCGTCCGGTATCGACCCGAAGACCTACGCCGAGACGAAAGCCGCGATCGCCGCGTAAGTCGCGCGGATCGGGGCGGGCTCCGTCTCATCGCGGCTCGGCGCCGCGTCGAAACGCCGAAGCGCTACGAAATCATTCTTCAACTTGAGGTACCACCATGGCTGCATCCAAAGACCGCGACACCAAACGCCGCCTCGGCGCGGATGTCGCCGACCCCGTCGCCGCGAATACGGTGATCTACGCGGGCACGCTCTACGCGCTGAATGCCTCGGGCGATGCCGTACCGGCTTCGGCAGTGGCCGCGCAGCGCACGCGCGGCGTGTGTCAGGAAACCGTGGTCAACACCGGCGGCGCCGCAGGCGCTCAGACGGTGATTGGCCGTCGCGACGGGTTCTACAACTTCAAGAACTCCGCCTCTGGCGATCTGATCACGCGTGCCGACATCGGCAACGCCTGCTACGTCGTCGACGACGAGACGGTCGCGAAGACGAGCAACAGCAACGCGCGGCCGGTCGCCGGCATCGTGCGCGATGTGAACGCGGCCGGCGTTTGGATCGAACTCTAACGATCTCGCCGCAACACCTTCTGACACCCCTATAGCCGCGAGCGCGGCTGGAGTACCCAATGGTCATCAACAAGATGAATTTGAACGCGATCTATGTCGCGTTCCTGGCTGCGTTCAACGTCGGTCTCGGCAGTCATCCGTCGCAGTGGAAAGTCGTCGCAACGGAAATTCCGTCCACCACCTCGCAAAACCAATACGGGTGGCTGGGCCAATTGCCGAACATGCGCGAATGGATCGGCGATCGCGTGATCAACAATCTGAAGCTGCACGATTGGGCGATCAAGAACAAGACGTGGGAACACACGATCGGCGTCAAGCGCGAAGAAATCGAAGACGATCAGTACGGCGTCTACACGCCAGTGGTACAGGAACAGGGCCGCGTGGTCGCCGAGCACCCGGACACTCTTACGTTCGCCTTGCTGGGTCGCGGTTTCACCGAGTTGTGTTACGACGGCCAGTATTTCTTCGACACGGATCATCCCGTGATCGACGAGAACGGCAACACGCAGTCGGTCAGCAATTTCGGCGGCGGCGCCGGCACAGCGTGGTATCTGATCGACGACTCGCGTGCCCTGAAGCCGTTGATCTTCCAGATGCGCCGCAAGGCGAGCTTCACGCCCAAGACCAAGCTCGACGACGACAACGTGTTCGAACGCAACGAATACGTGTACGGCGTCGACGGTCGCTGGAATGTCGGATTCGGTCTCTGGCAGTTGGCCTATGCGAGCAAGCAAGCGCTGGACCAGACCAATCTGGAAGCGGCGATCGCTGCGATGGGCAGTCAGGTTGGCGATCACGGCCGCAAGCTCGGCATCAAGGCCAAGGTCTTGCTGGTGCCGCCGACGCTGGAATTCAAAGCCAAGGCGCTGCTCGCCGCGACGCTTCCCAACGGCGGTGAGAACCCGCTCGCGAATGCCGTGCGCGTCGAAGTCTGCCCCTGGCTGTAACGCACACTCAAGCGGCGACTGAGCGCCGTAGCAGTTAGGAAGATGTAACGCCGTAAGGACACACATGCCGGCCCGCTTCGGCGGGCCGGTTTCTAAACCAATTTAGGTGTGCCTGTGCGGACTCTTGGTCAGATTTTTAGATCGGTTCATGTGTCCCAGCACGGCAGTGTTTCTGTTGCGACCAAACCGAGCGTGGATGGTGGATTCATTGCGTGGGGTAAGAAAGGTGTGATTCGAGCCACATGCGCGCTGAAGGAGCCAGGCGACCCTGTGTATTTCAACTTTGGTGCGTCACGTGCCGAAGCTCGACACAAGGTACTCGCCGAGCTTGGGAATTGTGAAGCATAGAAACACGAAGCGGGTTCCGACAGAAGGCAGTCCCCAAGACAACGAGGTATCAAACATATGAGTTCTAAATTCATCAAGGTGCAATCCGCGACCGAAGGCTTCCGACGTGGTGGTCGCGCCTTCGGTCGCGAGCCGGTCACGATCGACACCAGCGAGCTGAGCGAAGCGCAGTTGGAAGCGATCAGACGCGAACCGATGCTCGTCGTGGTCGATTGCGAAGACCCGAGTGCCGGCGACAAGGCGAGCGGATCGAAAGGCGCCGCCGGGAAAGCCGCGAAGGATGCCGCGGACAAGGCCGCCGCCGAGAAAGCCGCAGCCGATAAGGCCGCCGCCGACAAGGCCGCAGCCGACAAGGCCGCAGCCGATAAGGCCGCCGCCGATAAGGCCAAAGGCAACGCGTAAGCCATGCCGTACGTCACCCATCAGCAGTTGGAGAAAATCCCGGGTGCCAAGGAGCTGGCGCGCGTCGCTGGCGATATGCACCGCCCGGCGATCGATCCAACGTTGATGGCGTTGACGTTGCGTGGCGAGGATCGCAGCGCCTATTCGACTGACGCGATCGCGCACGCGGACGATGCGCTCTCGCGCATCGACGCGGCGATCAATGAGTCCGACCGGCTGATCGACGGATACGTGGGTCGCCGGTATCGATTGCCGCTGAGCTTGACGCCCGATGCGGCCACCACCTTGAGCGGTCTGTCGCGCGCGATCACGCGCTACAAGCTGCACACGGGCCGGATCAGCGACGAGAAGACGGACCCGATCGCGCGGGACTATCAGGACGCGCTGCGGATGCTTCGCGAAATCGGCGATGCGAAGTTCAGCCTCGGCATCGATGATCCGCAAACGCAGAGCACCGTGCCCAGCGAAGTGCTGATCGACAACGGCCACAAAGTGTTCGGCCGGAAGGTCTGGCCGTGATTCTGGCGAGCGGCCCGCTCGATATGCGCTGGATACGGACGCGATTGCGCGAGCGTGTACCAGCACTGCGCGATGTGCGCGGCGCGGCCTCGTATGCAGGCCTGGTGCGCGGGATTCAAGACTTCACCCCGGATGAAGCCTTCGTGATTCCGCTGAAGGAACTGCCGCCGGAACAGAGTGGGCAGACAGGCGGCCGCCAAGTGGCGCGCTCCCTGTTCGGCGTCGTGATCGCGACGCGCCTCTATGCCGACGAACACGGCGAGGCCGCCTTGGACAGTGTGGGAACGGTCATCGGCGCGGTCCGCGATGCGTTGGTCGGATGGACGCCGACCAGCCCGACCGGCGATCGACTGAGCGGCGCCCGCCCGTGTTCGTGGATGGGCGGCGAGATGCTGGATTACAGCGTGGAAACGCTGCTGTGGTCCGAAGTATTTGCAACGCAGCACAACATCGGGAGCGCAACACCGTGAGCGAAAAGAAAGACGAACAACCGAAGCTGGTCGAGGTCACTCTCGCCAAGCCTCACAAGCATGCCGGTATCTCGTACGACACCGGCGCCAAGATCATGGTCTCCGAGCCCGAACGCAAGTGGCTCGCCGATCAGAAGATCATCGAGGTCGGTAAGGAGCCGAAATCCCAATGAGCGCCAATCAAAGTCTCTTCTCCCTTCAGGGCTACCTGCGCATCGCGACGTTGCTGGACGATGGCTCGATCGGCCGGCTGCGCTGGATGGGCAACGTCCCGGAAGCCACGCTTGCGCTCACCACCGAGGCGGCTGAAAAGAACGAGTCGTTCGGCGGCCAGCGGCTGCAGATCGGCCGCATGCCCACGGCCACCGCCGCAACGTTCAACTACACGTTGGACTATTGGTCGACACCGAATCTGGCGTTGGCGTTCAACGCGGAAGAAGCGACCATCGCTCCCGGTTCCGTGACGGGCGAAACATTTCCCGCCGGTTTGGTGGCCCTTGACCAAGTGCGATTGGATCATCCGTTCGTGACGAGCCTGGCGCTCACCGATTCGGCGGGCACTCCGGCCACGGTGGCCACGAACAAATACCGACTCACGGGCCATTCGGACAGCGTCGTCGAGCTGCTGGATGTCGCTGGCTATACGCAGCCGTTCAAGGCCGCCTACAGCCACCCGGAGATCAGCAACCTGGTGCTCTTCTCGAAACTCGGCAAGGCCGTGTATCTGCAGTTCGACGGCATCAATACCGAGAACGGCAAGCCGGTGGTGCTCGACTTGTGGAAGGTGCGCCACAACCCGGTCAGTCAGTTGAGCCTGATCAACAGCGAGTACGGCAATCTGCCGATGACCACCTCGGTGCTGTACGACACCGCGCGCGGCATCGATCCGGCGCTCGGCGGTTTCGGCCGCATGCTGCAACGGGCGGCGTAATGGCCACTAAGGTAGAGAAGAGAGCAGCCAAGAAAGCGTCCGCCGCACAGGCGGCGGGCGCCGACGACCTCGCCATCCTTGCGCCCGATGGCGAGGTCACGATTGGCGGCGAAAAGATCGTCGTGCGGGAATATCGGTTCTTCGAAGGTCTGCGCCTGAAAGTCACCGCGCGGTCGTTCTTCGATGGGCTGTATGAACTGCTGGGCGGCGATGAACCGCAGAAGGACAGCAAGCCGCCATCGTTCGATGACATCTTGGAGCTGGTGGCGAATAACGAAGGCATCGTGGCCGGCATGGTCGCGACCTCGATCGATCGCCCGCTGGATTGGGTCGAGAAGCTCGGCGAATCGGACGGCGACAATCTGTTGTTGACCTGGTGGAACGTCAACTCCGATTTTTTTTTCCGAAGCGTGTTTCGCCGCGCGATGCAAACCAGGCTGGGGCCAAAGTCCCCCGATGGGCACGCGTCTACGACACCCTGATCGCGGCGCGATACGTACGCAGCCTGGACGAATTCGCCAGGCTGACCGAACGCCAAGTCCGACTGTTCTTCGACCAGGCCGAATTGCGCCGCCGCCGCGACCGGGCCGACCGCATCGCCGACGTGAACATCGCATTCGCAGGCGGCAAAGAGGGCAGCGACGCCTATAGGTCGCTATTGAAAGAGGATTGAACCCGGTGTCCACGCGCAAGAACCTCGACTTTGCGATGCGCGTGAGCGCGGATGTGACGCAGGCGAAGCAGGCCATCGCCGAGTTCGAGCGCTTGGTCGAAGCGCTGGGCCCAGCAGGCGCGGCGGCGGCGCAGGGCATCGACAAGATCGCCGCGGCATCCGAACGGCTGGGCGGCGCCAGCTCGGCGCTCAGCCAACAGCGAGCGATCACATCGGAAGTGCAACGGCGCGCCCAGATCGAGGCCGACGCCAACGCGCGCAATCAAGCATCGCTGCGGGAGTACTACGCCGAGCAGAATCGCATCGCGGCCAAACGCGCTGACTCGATGGCCGCGTTCAGCGCCGCGACACCGGAGCAGTTGCGCACGCCGCAAGAACGCACCGACACGATCGGCCGCGAGCAAGCGCTACGCCGTGACGCCGAACTGCGCATGCTGGAGATCAATCGACGCGCCGATGCGCTGGAAGCCAAACTGGCGGCGACCCGCACCGGCCTGGCCGGCGCGACCGACCGCGCATCCAAGGCATCGCGCACCGCCGCGATCTCGGCCGGCCAGACCAGCCAAGCGATGCGCCAACTGCCCGCGCAAATCACCGATGTCACCACCTCGCTGGCCAGCGGCCAGCCGGTGTGGCTGGTCGCCATTCAACAAGGCGGCCAGATCAAAGATAGTTTCGGCGGCATAGGTCCGGCCTTCCGCGCGATCGCGGGCGCGGTCTCGCCGATGGCGGTGGGTTTGCTCGCGGGCGCCACGGCGATCGGTGTCATGACCTTGTCCGCAGTGCAGGGCTATCGGCAGATCCGCGAACTGGAAGGCGCGTTGATCAGCAGCGGCAACGTCGCCGGTACCACGGCTGGGCAGCTCGCGCAGATCCGCAACGAAGTGGGCAGCACTACGGGAGCGTATGCCGATGCCCAGGCAGCTGTGGCGGCGTTCGCGGCGTCGGGCAAGATCGGCGCCGATGCTCTCGAAGGTGCATCGCAGGCGGCCGTCAACTTGGCCGAGTTGACTGGGCGCAGCATCGAGGACATCACCGATCAGATCATCCGCGCGGCCAAGTCGCCCAGCGCGGCGATGCTGGAGTTGAACGACCAGTATCACTTCCTCACGGCCAGCACCTACGAGCAAGTCACGGCGTTGGAGCAGCAAGGCCGCTCGCAGGATGCGGTGAAGCGGCTACTGGAAGAGCTGGCGGCGGTCAGCGCGCAGCGCGTCGAAGAGATGCGTGCGCAGGCCGGCACGTTGGAGCGGGCATGGAACGCGGTCGAGTTCGCGGTGGCCAGCGCGTGGCAGCGAATGAAGGACGTGGGCCGCACAGACAACGCCTACCGCCTGGCGAAGGTCTCGGAAGACCTCGATCGCATCGGCGAGGAATGGCGGCAGCTCGGCGGCCTGGACAGCCTGGACAAGGTGCTCGGCAGCGCCGACGTGGACGCCGGCACGAAAGAGCGTATCCGTGGCCTGCAGCAGCAACGCGCAGAGCTACAGAAGGTGGCCGATGCCGAAGGTGCGATCGCCAAACAAGCGGCCGAATCGCGTCGCATCCAGGATGAAGGCATCAAGGCGCGTGCGTCGATCGACGCGCGCATCAACGCAGGGCTGGATAACGAGTCGAAGAAAAAGAAGGCGCTGATCGACCTCGAACGCGAATACCAGAAGGTGCGGGCATCCGATCCCAGTGATCGGCGTCTGACCGATGGTTCGTTCGAAAAACAGGTCAAAGCGATCAACGAACAGTTCAAAGGCCCGAAAGCACCGAAGCCCAAGAAAACCGAAGGCGAGCGCGCGAACGAATCCGCGCAGCGCGAGTTGGAGAATCTGCGCCAGCAGATCGCGATGCTGGCCGAACTGGAAGAGGGTGAGACCCGCGTCTCCGAAGCGGCGCGTGTTCGCTACGAGATCGAGAAGGGCGCCTATCGCAACGCCAGCGCGACCCTGCAGGGTCAACTCAAAGCCGAAGCGGAGCTGCTGGACACGGAGCGCAAGAAAATCGACCTGGCCAAGCAACTGGTCAACGTTCGCCTGCGCACGTTGCAGTTGCAGGGCCGGGGCGATGAAGCGGCGCTGCAGAAGACGCTCGACGGCTTGGAAAAGACGCGCGTCAAATTGATCGAGGTCGGCAATGCGGCCGGCGCCGCCCAGATCCACGAACTGATGCAGCTCGAGCAGACCAGCGCCGCTTTGCAGAAGGCGCAACGCGATTTCAGCGCGTTCAACGATCAGCTCTCGAACGAAGAGCAACGCGTCAACATCGCCCGCGAGAACGGCCTGATCAGCAGCATCGACGCCCAGCGCAAGCTGCTGGACCTGCGTCGGCAGGAAATGGATCAAATCTCGCAGTTGATCCCGCAGTTGGAAGTGGCTGCGGCGAGCATGGAGGGCTTCGCCAAGGAAGAGACCCTCGCCAAGATCGATGCGCTCAAGACGAAGCTGTTCGAACTGCAGACGCAGGGCTCGCTCCTGCAAACCACGCTCCAGAACACATTCCAGTCCGGCCTCGAGGAATCGCTGAACGGGCTGGCCAATGGCACGCTCAGCCTCCGCGACGCCGCGATGAACTTGCTGCAGGACGTGACGGCCGGCATGGCGCGCTTGGCGGCGCAACAGTTGGCCTCGATCGCCACCGCGAAGCTGATGCAGGTGCTATTCCGGGGCAAAGGCCAAAGTGCCGACGTGGGCGATGGTGCGAACAAGCTGCAGACCGCGGCGCTGGCCACGGGCTTGGCGGGCGGCGTGATCAAGTTTGGCGCCGACTCGCTCAGCAAGGCGGCGAAGGAACTGACCACGGCTGCGACGCTGATGATTGTGGCCAACTCGATGGGCGGCTTCGCCGATGGCGGCTTCACCGGCCCAGGCGGCAAGTATCAGGTCGCCGGTTTTGTTCACCGCAACGAATACGTACAGCCCTCGGAGCGCATGCGCGAGCCGGGCGCGTTGGCGTTCATGCAGGCTTTCCATGCAAAAGGCATGGCCGCGATCGAGGACTGGCGCAGCGCATCGAATGCGCGGGCGCCGTCGCTATTGCCGTCGCCGCGTTTCAGCTTCGCCGAAGGCGGATTGGTGGGTGGTGCCGAAATGCCGGTGCCCCAGTTCAGTCTCACCAACGTCAATCTGATCGATAGCGAAGAATTGGTCGGCAGCTATTTCGAGAGCCCGAAAAGCGACCGTGTGATGGTCAACAAAGTGTCACGCAATCGCGGCGCAATGCGCAGCGCGCTGGGGGTTTGATGTACGCGATCGGTACGGTCACCAAGGGCACGGGCGACGACGCCCACTATCGCGTTCTGGCGGCGATCAAGACGCTGGCGGAGGCTGCTGGCTGGACGGTCATGCGGTACAACACCGGCATCGCCGAACGCGAGCTGATCCTGCACTCGACGGGCGTGTCCGGCACCGAGTCGATCTATGTCGGCTTCAAGTGCTATCAGGACGTGTCCGCCGACTACTACAACCTGCTCGCCGCCACGATGGTGGGCTACGTGAGCATCAACACGTTCGAGACGCAGCCCGGCTACCGCGCGTCGGGCGTGCCGTGCCACAACCAGTCCTGCACCTATTTCATCACGGCCAACAAGCGCCGCATCGTCGGCGGCATGAAGGTCGGCTCGCCGGTCTATGCGCACTTCTACGTCGGCAAGTATCTGCCGTACGTGCGGCCAGGCGTCTATGCGAATCCGCTGATCGCCGCGGGCCACTACACCGGCCGCGAAGCCAAGCGCTTCAGCGAAACGCAGTGGTTCCCGTACAAAGGCATCGGAGGCAGTTCGGAATCCGGCTACAGCGGCGGCAACCTGTGGCTGCGCGACGCGGCTGGCGCGTGGAAGCGTGTGCGCATTTCACCGTTTTCCAACGCGGCCAACACGCAGTCATCGCGATATGCGCTCGCTGGCGAGTACGTCGATGGCGTCGGCGCCGCAGCGCGCTGTTTGGTGCCGGCAAACGCCGACCCGGACGATCCCCAGTACCAGCCGGAGCGATTGGTTTTGTTCGAACTCTCGGTCGGACTCTTCGACGCCAGCACGCAGTCGTATCCGAGTTTGGGCAATGAGTACGGCGAGCTGGATGGCGTGGTGCAGATTTCCGGCTTCGCGAACGGCAGCGAGAACGTCTTGCAGATCGGCGGCAGCTCGATCGTCGATCAGGCCGGCATGACCGTGCTACAGGCGGTGGACGCCATCCGTGCCGTCGACGGGCACGCCTACGTCGTCTTGCAGGACTGGACCCGCAATAGCTGGCGAGACTTCATCGCCCTGGAGATGAACTGATATGTACGCCACCGGCAGTGTCGCGTCGTTCGCGGCGCTCAAAACCGCGATCGAGACCTATCTGAGCGCCAACGGTTGGACGCTGGCCAGCGGCGTGCTGAGCCGCGGTGCGCTGTATTTCCAACTCGTCGCCGATACCTACGAGCTACGGCTGCACGCCGGCACTGGCCAGTCCGGTGCCGCGCTGACGGGTGCGTGTTCCGCCGCCGTCAAGATTATGGATTTCGCGAATGCGCCGATGACATGGCCGGTGGATTACGAGATCCACGCGTTCGCAGATCCCGACGAAGTCTACGTCGAGGTGCGCTACAACATCGACCGTTCGCAGCGCCTAAATTTTGGCCGGTCTTCGGTGCCCGGGATTGGCGGCACCGGCGCCTGGTTCACCGGGTCGTTTCGCTCGACCGTGCTGCGCGACTCGGCGCAGTGCCGCGTGTACCTGGACAACGGCGGCGGCGGCGGGAATGAAACGGGCGCCCAAACCTACGACGGTTTCGGTCTCGGCTTGTTCTTTTGCGGCTCGGAAGGCACACACCAATCGTCGTTCGTGCATTGCGGCCTGGAGGGCGTTGGCTGGAAGACGGGCTACGCGGGCGCTGCCGGCGATCTCCTCGGCCCAAGTCACGTTGCCGCACTGCTCTATGCCTTGCCCTCGCAACACAACGATGGCACGCCGCTGTTGCCGATTCGGGCGGTGCTCGCCCGATCGGCGCAGGGTCAGACCATCGTCGTCATTCCGCAGAACGCCCGATATTGCCGGCTCGACAATGTGGAAGTGCCGACCCTGACTTACGGCAGCGATGTGTGGAAGCTGTATCCGATGCATGCGCGCAACGATCAACAGCGCGATGGCGTTGCTTGGTCCACAGGCGCGCAGCACAGCGGTACGTACGGCGTCGCGATCCGGTACACGGGTTCCTGACGATGCGCCTTCTGGGAATGCTTGCGGTTGCGATGATTTACGGCGAGGTCAACCCTGCGTTGTCCGCCGAAATCGAGGTCTCGACCGAATCACCCTACGATGCCGCGGCGATCGTTCCGGCGTTGCCGGCGACGGCCGTCTTTACGCTGCATCGGTCTTCGGTGCGCGTGGGCATTGGCCGCGTCGGCTTGCCGCCGCTGAATTTCAGCGACGACTTCTATCACCGCATCCACGTGATCCCCTCGAATGTTGCGCTGGGCAATATGGCTTCGGCGCAATCACGGCCGGTCACGCTCTGGAATGCGTACCTGGACCGCAGCGTCACGCTTGACACGGCCGTCTTGACCGACGGTGAGGGACTGTCGGCGACCGGCCCAGCCTCGCTGCCGCTGGAATTCCTGCCGCTGCAGGAGCACATCTACAACCTGGCGATCTCCGACCAAGGCCCGCCTCTGATCGCGGCGACCCTGACGTTCGCGTTCGACGGGTTCGACCCGATCGCGATTCCGATCACGGGCACGCGCTTGAACGCTTGGCCTGTCTCTGCGGATTGGACGCAGCCGATCGAGGAAGTGTTGGCTTGGCTCACTGACGTACAGCGTTCACTCGATGGCTCGCCCACCCGCATGCCGCTGCGCGGGGCGCCGCGGCGAAGCCTGGAATTTGGCGTTGTGGAGGGCGGCAGCGAGCGCCGCATCCTGGAGAACCTGATCTTCGATTGGAGCGCTCGCACGTGGGCGCTGCCGATCTGGATGGATATCACGCTGCTGCCTTCACCCCTGACGGCCGCCGATGATCGCGTCTCGATTGATACGACGGGGTTGGACTTTGCCCCAGGCAGCTTGGCGATGTTGTGGCGAAGCGCCGATCAATATGACCTGATCGAAGTCGAATCGGTCGCCTCGAATGAGGTGGTCTTCGCCCGTCAACTCAATCGGGATTGGCCTGCGGGTACGCGGCTGTATCCGTGCCGCAAGGCGCGAATGGCGGAAGCGCCTGCCCTGCGTCGACGCAACGATCGCGTTGTGATGGCGCGCGTGCGGTTCGAGATGGACGAACCGTGCGATTGGCCAGCGATATCGCCGGCAACGCTGTATCGCGGCTATCCCGTCTTCGACACCCGCAGCGACGAATCGGACGATCCCTCGGCGACCTTCTCGCGATCGCTGGTCGTGACCGATGGCGACGTGGGTCTGGTCGACGTCGATGACTACAGCGGCTTGGTCTTCGGCCGACAGTCGCATGCCTGGGTGCTGGAAGGTCGCGCAGCGCGCACCGCGCACCGCAGCCTGCTGTATTGGCTGCAGGGTCGCGCCCGTGCCGTGTGGGTGCCGACGTGGACCGACGACATCGAGCTCGCCGAGACCGTGCCCGGCAGCGGGCAAGTGCTGGTCGTGGTGCGAGCCGGCATCGCCAGCGCTTTGCGTCAACAGGCCGGCCGTCGCCACATTCGAGTCGAGTTGCGAGATGGGTCGGTGTTCCACCGAGAGATTCGTTCGAGCGCCGAGGTCGGTGGTCGCGAGCAGCTGGTGATGGATGCCGCCTTCGGCCGGCCGGTGGCGCCGAAGGATGTTGTGCTGATGTGCTGGATGGCCCTGTGCGTGCAGGAGAACGACCGGATCGAGATCAGCCACCTCACCGATATCAATGGCGTGGCCAAGTCGCGCACCGCCTTTATCGCAGAACCGGGAGAAGAGCCTTGGGCCTCTTAAGCAGAGAAATCGAGCTGTACGACTTTTTCATCGGCAACCGCCATTGGCGCTACACCGATGTGGATCGCGATGCGGTGGTTGGCGGAATTAAATACACCTCGGCGCGAGGGCTGAAGCGTTCGCGGTTTGTGCAGTCGCCCGAAGAAACGAAGAACTTGCTGGAAATCACTGCGCCTTTGAATTTGGGTGTGCTTTCGATTTTCCGGCCGTACCCACCAATGGCGCGCGTCCATCTTGAGGTGCGCGTGGTCCGTGTGAGCGATGGCACCGTCCGTGATGCTTGGTCAGGCATCGTTTCTGACGTTTCAGAAATCCAAACAAAAGACGCCTTAGAAGCGGTGATTCGTGCGCAAACGCTAATGGCGGCGGTCAGCGCGAATGGCCTGCGGCGTGTGTGGCAGGTATCTTGCCCACTAGCGCTTTACGGCAAAGGGGTGGGTCAATGCAATGTCAACGAAGAGCTGTACCGCACCGATGCGACAGTCGAGATCAGCAGCGGGTTGACGCTCAAAGCACCTGAACTCGCGAGCAAAGAGAACGACTGGTTCAAGGGCGGGTTTATCCGTTGGCTTGTTGAGGGCGAATTCGAATATCGTTTTATCGTCTCTCACACCGGAGATACCTTGAAGCTGTTGACGCCGGCAGCGATCCCGAAAGGTGTGGTGGTGGGTGCATTTCCGGGCTGCAACCACTTGATGGGGCACTGCGGAGGGAAGTTCAACAACGAGCACAACTACGGCGGTCAGCACACGATCCCGAAAAAGAACCCTTTCAGCAACGAAACGGTGTTCTGATGGACCCGTTCACCTGGATTTACATCATCATGATGGTGATCTCGATCGCAGTCAGCTTGTCGACGCGCCCGAAATCGCAGAATCAAAAGCCGCCTGCGGTGACCGAGTTTACGGTGCCCACGGCGGAGGAAGGCATCGATATCAAGGTGATGCACGGCGAGTGTTGGGACGAAGACCCGAACGTTCTCTACTACGGGAATCTCAGAACCACCCCGATCAAAGCGGAGGGTGGGAAGTGATTTTGAAGGCTCACCACGTACGTGCCGCAGGCCTCTGCGTATGGGGTCTTCGCGCTTGGTGCCGCTCGAACACCGTCGATATGCGCCGGTTGTGCCGCGACGGCATCCCGATCGACGAGCGCCCCGACCTCCATGGTGACCCGCTGGTGCAACGCGCGATCGCTGTGGCAGCACGAGAGGCGTCCAATGACTAGGCATCGAATGCTGCAGTGGCTTCCAGTTGTGCTGATCGCGTTGAGCGCTTGCGCCATGAGCGTTCTTGAGCGTTACGAAGCAGCGACGATCGGCCTAGTTGTCGCGGTCTTTTTCGCAATCCGCACCTGGCGAAGTTGCCGTCCGCGGTTGATTCGCCCCAGCACGAAGAAGCCAATCGTGATCGATCAGTTGCGAGGTCCGCGTGGGTAAGAGCAGCAAACCGACGATCGGCTATCGACACTACATGACGTTGTACATGGGGCACAGCCACAGCAACGACCATTTGAGCCGCATCGAGATCGGTGGCGAGCTCGCCTGGGAAGGGAAATTCGAGGGCAGCGGTACGATCGAGATCGATAAGCCGGAGCTATTCGGCGGCGACAAGCGCGAAGGCGGCGTGGTAGGGAGCCTCACGATACGACAGGGCGATGCGGATCAATTGCCGCACCCGCTGCTGCAATCCCTCGTAGATGGACCTTGGCCGGCCGCACGCGGGCTTTGTACTTCGGTGTTCGACGGCCAAGTCGGCGCGATGAACCCCTACCTGAAGCTTTGGAAACAGCGCTGGGGCGCGTTCACGGCAGGTTGGAGCACGCCCGTATGGCAGCCCGACCTGGTCAAGGTGGGAGACTGCGGCAAGAACCCGATGCACATCCTGTATCAGGCGTTCACCGATACCAACTGGGGCATGGGCTGGTCCACCGAAGTGATCGACGAAGCGTCATGGCTTGCCGCTGCGCAGACGCTGTACGACGAAGGCTTTGGCTTGTGTTTGCCGTATCGTCTCTCGACGCCGATCGGCGAATACATCTCGATCATCAACAGCCACATCGCCGGCGAGTGGGCGCCAGACCCGTTCACCGGCAAAGTGACCTATCGGCTTATCCGCGCCGACTACGATGTGGATTCTCTTCCGGTGCTGGATGGGTCGAACATCATTAGTGTTGACGCATGGGATCAGGCGCTGCTCGACGGCAGCACGAATGAAGTGACCGTCGTTGGCCACGACGCCGAGACCAACAAAGACATCAGCATCACGGATCAGAACGGCGCGAACATCCAGGCGCAAAAGCGCGTGATCGCGGTCAAGCGCCAGTTCCCGGGGCTATGGAACGCCGATTTGGTGAGCCGTGTGGCGGCGCGAGAGTGCGCCGCCGCAAGCGCGCTTCAGCAGCGTATGCGGCTGACGGTCAAGCGCAATTTGTGGGGCATCAAACGCGGCGATGTCTACGCACTTTCAAACGCGCGGCGCGGCGTGGTGCGCATGCCCGTTCGTATCCTCGAAGTGGACTACGGCACAAGGACCGACACCCGCATTGGCTTGGTGGTGGCGCAGGATATTCCGGGGATGGCCCAAACCACCTACGTCACGCCGAGTAGTTCAGTCTGGGCGGCGCCGGATGCCGCGCCCAAGCCGTTACCGGAGCAAAAGGTCTACGAAGCCAGCTACCGCGACCTCGCGGGCTCGCTCAGTGCGGCCGAACTGGCGACGGTCGAAGCCGATGCGGGCTTCGTGGTGGCGCTGGGTAGCCGCCCTGCCGGCGTCAATTACAACTACATGATCGCGACGCGGATCGGATCGGCTGAATTCGCGATCACGGGAGAAGGCGACTTCACGCCGAACGGGGTGCTGGCGGCGGCGATCGGCAAGACCGACACCAGCATCGTGGTGCAGGCCGGTCGCGGTCTCGATTTGGTCACGCTCGGCAGCCAGGTGCTGATCGGCGATGAATGCTGCAGGCTCGATGCGTTCAACCCGACGACCGGCGCGGCGACGATCGCTCGGGCGTGTGTCGATTCGGTGCGTGCGACGCATGCGGCGGGTACACGTGTTTGGTTTTCCGACATCTACAATGGCCGCGTCAACACAGAGTTTACGGAGGGCGAGTCGATCGACGTAAAGCTGTTGTGTAGGACGCGTTTGGGCACGCTCAATGCGGCGCTGGCCACCGCAAGCACCGTCACGATGGCCCGCCGTCAAAGCCGGCCTTACCCGCCAGGTCGCGTGCGCATCGCAGGATCTGCAGCGCCGGCAAGCGTGACTGGCGAATTCACGGTCACCTGGACGCATCGCAACCATATCGTGCAGGCCGACCAGTTGGTCGAAGGCGATGCCGGCTCGATCACGCCGCCGCCCGACCAGCGTTACGGCCTTCGCGTGCTCGGCGCTGGCGGTGCTGTCCTGGTCGAGCGTGACGATATCGCTGGCGATACCGCCACCGTCGATCTGGCGGCGTCAGGCACCGTCACGGTCGTGCTGTATTCGATCAACGATAGCGACGAAAGTCTGCAGCGGCATGAGATCACGTTCGCCTACACCGCGGGCAGCGCGACGGCGCATTCGATCTCTGCCCCTGCCTGGACGCCAGTTCAGATTGTCATCGATGGCGGGAGCATCATGTGACGACGCAGGTCATCAACTATCGGTTCCGTGTTCGCGGCGGCCTATCCACGGCGCTGGCGGCGTTGAATGAAGTGCCTCTCGAGCGCGAGTTCGTACTGGAAACGGACACGGGGCAATTCAAATTCGGCGACGGCGCGACCCCCTACAACGATTTGCCTTATCCCGGCGGCGCGGGCGGCGCATCTTCGGCCGCAGATTTGACGTTCGACGATACGAACTATGGCGCGACGCTGGCCAATGCCCAAGAGGCCATCGATACGGCCCTTCAGGCCCCTAAAGAGGTGTATTGCGCGCTCTACCGGCCCTCTGAGTCGGTCGCCACCGGGACTTCGCTCTGGGTGTGGCGTGCGCCGGAGCCTGGCGTGATCGTCGATGTCTACGCTTACGTCCTACAGCCGTCGAGCAGCGGTTCGACGAGAGTCGATGTCAAAAACGGCACCGATACGATCTTCTCCACCAAGCCGGAGATTCAAGCGAGCGAACACAGCACGAAAACGGGCGTGGTTGGCACACTGCTGGCCACACCTGTTTTCTTCGATATCGACACCCCGATTCGTTTCGATGTCGAAACGGCAGGGAGTGGCGCGACGGGACTCTGCGTCGTCATCCGGTACGTTCCGCATCCCGTTTACCGCGGCATGGGTGGACAGCACACCGTTAGCGTGTGGACCCAATCGTCAATTTACGGCGGCGTCGAGGCAACGGCCGCCAATATGCGCGATGCGGACAGCACTACCGGAGGTGGTACGAGCACAACGTCCACGCCGTCTTGGATCGCTGCTGACCTTGGCGTACTTCGAACTGTCGATCGCGTGGTCTTGGGCGCCGGCACGCTTCCGGCTTGGGGCACGGTTTCGTCCTATCTCAATGGCGCAAAGCTGCAGTACTACGATGGTTCCGCGTGGGTCGATATTTTGACAGTCAGCGGCATGACCGATACGTCGCCCACCGAGAAGGAATTCACGTTCACGGCCGTCAACGCGCGTCATATTCGGATCGCGACGCCGTCGGCCTACCAGTATCTCGCGACTACAGAATTTCGGATTTATGGAGGATAGCGTGATGTCGGAAAGCTAATAAACCAGAGCGGCTGGTGGGCGCAGCAACGCCCACCAGCCGCCGCAGAACACGCGATCAGCCGCGTGACTTTGGCCGAGGCTCTGATCCCCCGCGGGGATTGCAGTCTGGCCTCATCCCATCGCAAAGGCTGAGAACGTGCATTCAAAGACCCTAGTACCGTGGCCGGGCGGTAAGACCCGGCTATTGCGGCATTTGCTGCCGCTGCTCTCTAACAATCCGCATACCTGTTACGTCGAGGCGTTTGCCGGCGGCGCCGCGCTGCTGTTCGCTCGCGAGCCCGCGAAAGTCGAAGTGCTCAACGATACCCATGGTGAGCTGGTTCGCTTGTATCGCGTCGTGGCAAACCACCTCGACGAGTTTGTTCGCCAGTTTCGCTGGGCACTGACGTCGCGAGAAATGTTCAAGTGGGCGCAGATGCAACGCCCCGAGACATTGACCGATATCCAGCGCGCCGCTCGGTTTTACTACCTGCAGCGCCTCGCATGGGGCGGGAAGGTCGCTGGTCAGACGTTCGGCGTGGCCACCACCAGCGTCAGGGCTATCAATCTTTTGCGGATCGAGGAGGAGCTGAGTGCTGCGCATATTCGGCTTCACCGCGTCTTGGTCGAGAATTTGCCATGGCAAGACTGCCTGGCTCGCTATGACGCGCCGCATACGCTGTTTTTCTTGGACCCGCCCTATTGGCAAACTGAGGGCTACGGCAGCCCGTTTGGCATGGAGCAATACGAAGCCCTGGCCGAGCGAATGGCGACGATGAAAGGGCGGTCGATCCTAACGATCAATGACCACCCCGACATGCGTCGCGCTTTTGCCAGATTCCCGTCGACGGTCGTTCCAATCCGGTACACGATCGGCGGTAATGGCCGCTCGACGCTCAACCGGGAACGCATTTATCAGTCCAGGCCGGGGCCGTCATAGCCCGTTCGCGCTGCCTGAGACGCCCGGCCGCTATCCTGCCGCCCATGTGGCCCTGCGACGCCCGCTACGATGTCCTTTTTGGTGACGGTACCGGGGCCGCTATAGGCCACACTGGCCGCAATCGTGCCTTGGTGGACATGCGCGAGGTGCGCCTCCCCGACGACTTTGGCGATCCTGGGCCACTGCTCTACGCCTCACTGGCCGGCTGGCACTGCCCTTATGTTCGCTCCATCGAGTACGCCCCTGCGCTGGGGCGGATGGCTCTCTGGGTCAACGGCACGCCTCGGCGTACGCGGGCGTGCCGGCGTTTCCTGCGTTGGTCTCTGCCCGATTCCGACCCGGAGCCTCACGACGACCCTGAATGCGTGGTCCCGCCCTGAGCCCGGGGCTTGGTTTGAAGCCCCCCTCGGGCGTGTTTAAATGCCCTTTAACCCCTCATGCCAAACCAAGTGGCGCACCTCGCCAAACCAAGTGGCGCCTTACAGCCGCATCTTCATCGGGCCTCCCGGCCCTCCCACACAGCCTTGCGCTGTCCGGCCGGCATTGCCGCATCTTGATCGGGCCTTCCGGCCCTCCCACAAACATTCGCGGCGCTTTTCGCTTTAATGGCGCTGGCGATAATCGGCGATAATCGCCGCATGACTCTTCCTTTGCATTCGGACGACGCGCTCGTCATCGCCGGCAAGACCTATCGTTCGCGCCTGCTCACCGGCACCGGCAAATTCAAAGACCTCGACGAAACCCGCCGCGCGACCGAGGCCGCGGGCGCCGAGATCGTGACCGTCGCGATTCGTCGCACGAACATCGGCCAGAACCCGGATGAGCCGAATCTGCTCGACGTGCTGCCGCCGGATCGCTACACGATGCTGCCCAACACCGCCGGCTGCTACACCGCCGACGATGCCGTGCGCACCTGCCGGCTGGCGCGCGAACTGCTCGACGGCCACAAACTGGTCAAACTCGAAGTGCTGGGCGATCAGCGCACGCTGTTTCCCGATGTCGTGCAAACGCTGAAAGCCGCCGAGACCCTGGTCGCGGACGGTTTCGACGTGATGGTCTACACCAGCGACGACCCGATCCTCGCCAAGCGGCTCGAAGAGATCGGTTGTTGCGCGGTGATGCCGCTGGCCGCGCCGATCGGCTCGGGCCTGGGCATCCAGAACAAATACAACCTGCTGGAAATCGTCGAGAACGCGAAGGTGCCGGTGCTGGTGGACGCGGGCGTCGGCACCGCCTCCGATGCCGCGATCGCGATGGAGCTGGGCTGCGACGGCGTGCTGATGAACACCGCCATCGCCGGCGCGAAAGACCCGGTGCGCATGGCGCTGGCGATGAAGCTGGCGATCGAAGCCGGCCGTCACGCCTTCCTCGCTGGACGCATCCCGCGCAAACGCTACGCCTCGGCCTCGTCGCCGGTGGATGGGTTGATCGGTTGATGAGCGGCCCACGTCCGCCCGCCGAGCAAGACGCACACGACGGCGGTCTCGATCACGCGTTCGAGAAACCTTTCACCGTCGAGGAAGGACAACGCAAGATCCGCAGCTTCGTGCTGCGCCAAGGCCGTTTCAGCCCGGCGCAACAGCGCGCCTTCGATGAGTTATGGCCACGCTTCGGGCTCGACTACATCGGCGAAGTCCGCGACTACGATGCCGCGTTCGGCCGCAGCGCGCCGCGCGTGGTCGAGATCGGATTCGGCAACGGCGATGCGCTGCGCTACGCCGCGCAGCACGATCGCGAACGCGATTACATCGGCATCGAAGTGCATGCGCCCGGCGTCGGTCGGCTGTTGAATGCCTTGGCCGACGACGGCAGCGATCACGTCCGCGTGTATCGGCACGACGCGGTAGAAGTGCTGGAACGCGAGATCGCCGACGGCAGTCTCGACGAAATCCGCATCTACTTTCCCGATCCTTGGCACAAGAAACGCCACAACAAGCGGCGTTTGGTGCAACCGGCGTTCGCCGCGCTGTTGACCCGCAAACTGCGGCTGGGCGGGCGCTTGCATCTGGCGACGGATTGGCGGGACTATGCCGAGCAGATGTGGGACGTGCTCGACGCCACCGAAGGACTCCGCAATCGCGCCGACGCGCGCGGCCACGTGCCGCGCCCGGCGTGGCGCCCGCAAACCCATTTCGAAACTCGCGGCCAAAAACTCGGCCACGGCGTCTGGGATCTGCTCTACGACCGGGTCGCGCCATGACCCGCACCGCCGCAAGCTGACGCATCGGCATGGAGAACACCCTCACCCTCACCGGCGATATGCAGCTCGTGCTCGGGCTGACGGTGTTGACGATGTTGCTGTTCTTGTTCGAGCGCCTGCGCGCGGACGTGGTGGCGTTGGTGGTGCTGGTGCTGCTCGGTCTGACCGGCTTGGTCGCGCCGGAAGATTTGTTCAACGGCTTCTCGGGTAACGCGGTCATCAGCTTGATCGCGACGATGATCCTCGGCGCGGGTCTGGACCGCACCGGCGCGCTCAATCGTCTCGCCGCGTGGCTGCTGCGGCGCGCGCACGGCGTGGAGCGGCGCTTACTGTTGCTGACTTCCGCCATCGCCGGCATCAACTCATCGGTGATGCAGAACCCGTCGGTCATGGCGCTGTACTTGCCCGTCGCCTCGCGATTGTCGTCGCGTACCGGCTTGCCCTTGTCGCGGCTGCTGATGCCGATCGCGGTCGCGATCATGATGGGCGGCGGCTTGACGATGGTCGGCAACTCGCCGCTGATCCTGCTCAACGATTTATTGGTCTCGGCCAACGCCAACTTGCCGTCGGGTCTGACCACGCTCAAACCGCTGCCGATGTTCGCGCCGCTGCCCATCGGTATCGCGCTGTTGGTCGCGGGTTTGGCGTATTTCCATTTCTTCGGCAGCCAACATCTGGACGACGGCGATTACGACAAAGGCGTCACGCCCGCGCGCACGCAAAGCTATTTCGCCAGTGTGTACGGCATCGACGGCGATGTGTACGAACTCACCGTGAGCGCCGACAGCCCGCTGGTCGGTATGTCCTTGGGCGAAGCCGAAGGGCTGCACGACGCACCGCTGATTTTGGCCCTGAAAACCGGCAACGAATCGCGCTTGGTGCCGCCGGGCGACGCGCGCATCTGGGTCGGTAGCGTGCTCGGCGTGATGGGCCCGCGACAAACCATCGCCGACTTCGCGCAGAACCGTTTCTTGCGCATGAGCAGTCGTCTGCGCGAATTCGCCGATCTGTTCAACCCCAGCCGCGCCGGCATTTCCGAAGCGGTCATTCCGCCCACTTCGACGTTCATCGGTAAAACCGCTTCGCAGTTGCAACTGCGCAAGCGCTACAACTTGCGCTTGCTGGCGATCAATCGCGATAAACAGGTGCTGCGCGACAACGTGCGCGAACTGCCGCTGCGCGCCGGCGACATGCTGGTGTTGCACAGCGTATGGCAAGACCTGGCGCAGGCCGCGACCGGCCGCGACTTCGTCATCGTCACCGATTACCCGAAAGCCGAACAGCGCCCGCATAAACTGAAAATCGCGATGACGATCTTCGCGATCACCATGCTGATCGCGCTGTCGTCGCGCATTCCCCCTTCGGTCGCGCTGATGACCGGCGTCGCCGGCATGCTGATCACCGGTGTGCTGAAGATGGACGAAGCCTACGCGGCGATCAACTGGAAAACCGTGTTCCTGATGGCGTGTTTGATTCCGCTGGGTTGGGCGATGGATTCCAGCGGCGCCGCGGCGTGGGTGGCCGCGCACAGCGTGGACCGCCTGCCCGAAGGTACGCCGGTGTGGCTGCTGGAGATCGCCGCGGGCTTGCTCACCACCGCGTTCTCGTTGGTCATCAGCCACGTCGGCGCGACCATCGTGATGGTGCCGATCGCGATCAACCTCGCCCTCGCCGCAGGCGGCGATCCCACCGCATTCGCGCTGATCATCGCGCTGTCGGCGTCGAATAATTTCATGACCGCCTCCAACCCGGTGATCGCCATGATCACAGGCCCCGCAGGCTATTCCGCCAAGGAATTGTGGCGCGTCGGCGCGCCGATCAGCCTGATGTACATCGGCATCGTGGTGCTGGTCGTCAACCTGATGTTCTGATTCTCGGTTCTAGTCCTCGATTCGCCGCTTGGCCGCTTCGCTCCCCTCATTCCGTTGATCGGTCTACGGCCGAAGCGGATTCCACGGCAAAGCGCATGGCGCGCCGTCCTCGCACTCGCAACGACTCGCGCCGGTATGCCAATGCGTTCGTCCCATGCGTTCGTCTCAAGACCCAACCGGACAGACCCCGCCAGGAAGGCGCGCCGATAACGCAGCGGCGATGGTGTCGCCCGCCGCGCGCAGCATCGCCGCGCGGGCCGCTTTTCCTTTCAACCCGAACCGAGGTTTCCCATGGATCAGTCCATGCACTCCGACCGCGCCGCAGACATCGGCAAACGCGTGCTGAAGCTCGTCGAACACATCCGCAGCGCGGACGACATCGCACCGGCCCGCATCGAACAACTCACCGGCATGAAGGTCGAGTTCAATCCCGACGACGCCAACGAGTATGGCTTCGGCGGGCAGTTGACCGACGCCTGGGCCTACAACTTGATCTCGCTGCCCGACGGCGACGCCAAACCGACGCGCCTGATGTTCTCCTTCGACGACGAGAGTCGCGCCAACGCCGACATGGCGCCGATCTGCGCGCTCGACTTCGATGCGTACGCCGAAACGCTGGCCGCCGCCGGTTATCAGGCCACGCCCTCGCCGGGTAAACACGGCCAAGTGTCGCTGTGGGACTTCACCCGCGACGATGTCACCGTGCAGGTGTACGTGCGCGGCGAGAACGACGACAAGGCGGACCACGCCTGCGTCTCCAAACTCATCATCAACGCCTGAGGGACATCGACATGGCCGCCATACCCGAAGACGTTCTGAAAAAAATGGCCGCGGATAAGAAAGCCGCGGAGACCAAACTCGACAAGATCCTCACCGATTTCGAGAAAGCGAACGACACTAAATTCAGCACGCCGGGCAAGAATTTGCGCGAGTTGCTGGAGAAATCGCCCGATTTGAAAGCCCGCGTCGTCGATTCCGTCGGGAAAGGACACCTGGAAAAATTTGAAATGCTGCCGCGCGGCGCCAACGCCGGCGGCACCTACAGCAGCGACAGCAAGGCCATCGAATTGCCGCCCGCCGATTTGAAACGCGCCGGCAAGGACACGGCCGCGGCTGCCGAGCTGATTTTCGTGATGGGTCACGAAATCCAGCACTCGTTCAACAGCACCGTCGCCGACAAAGCCAGCGCCGATTTCGTCAAAGAAGCCGAGCGCATCGCCAAGACCAAGGGCCCGCACGATTACACCGCGGCGGTGAAAACGCTGATCCAGGCCAACCGCGACGACGAAGCCAGCGCGCATATCGGCGGCTTCAACGCCATCGCCTCGAAAGTGTTGAAGAGCAAGCCGGACGCCGGGCTCAAGGAACTCTACAACGCAGCACCCGGCCGCATGGGCGATTTCATCGACCGCACCGGACGATCGCCGAATTTCGCCTACGCGATGAAACCGGGGCTGACGCTGGAAGCCGACAACACGCTCAAAACGACGCCCGAGAACGTGAAAGCGATGGGCAAGCACTATTTCGACCAGCCGCCGAGCTCCGCGCGTTTAGGCGCGAAAGGCAATCAGGACTACCCGAATTACTACGGCGAATGGGCGGTCAACGTCATCCACGACGCCGAAAAGCGCGCGCTCGTCGAGGCGAAGAAAGCCGACCCGAAAGCCGTCGCGCCGGAAGTGAAAATCAATATGGCCGAGATCGGCCTGAAAGCGTCTTTGCTCGATACTGGACTGAAGTACACCGACACCACACCGAAGAAGCCGATCGAACAAGCGAAGGAAGCGGTAGAACAAGCGAAGCAAGCGGTCGAAGCCAGCGGTCGCAGCGTGTCCACGCTGTACGGCCAGGCGATGCAGTCGATCGAAAAGATCGCCGGCCAAATCGGCCTGAAAGACCAGACCGAAACCGCGAACGTCGCCGCCGCCAGCGCCGCGCAAGCGACGAAAGCCGGCATGGAACGCATCGACGGCGCGCTCGTGGGCAAACAAGGACAAATGTTTCTTTACCAAGGCGACCCGAGCAGCGAACACGCCGACCGCATCTCGGTGGACGTGGCCAAAGCCAAGCTGCAACCCGCCGATCAATCGCTGGCGACGATGGCCGCGGAGCAACCGGCGGCGAACGTGCCGCAACCGCAGCAGACGAAAGCGCCGAATCTTTAAATACCGCTCGGATCCGCAAACAAAACGCCCCGCAGCGATGCGGGGCGTTTTTGTTTTCGCGAGGGATGATGGTTGTTTGTTTCCAGTCACCTTCATCGCGCGAAGCCCGAGCGACAACGGAGCGATTAAGGGGGCTTGATCGCCACCCCGTCAAGTTCGCGCGGATGACGCCAGTCATTGGCGTGGATATACCGGCGAATCCAATACAAATACGCCGTTTCTGTACGCAAACTGGAGTGCTTCACCCGCAAACGGGCGCGAACTTCGTCCAACCAATGCGGATTGCGAACCAACGCAACAGGCGATTGATCGGAGTTTGATACCGGGGGCTTGTCGCCGTGATATTTCATATCGGGGGATTGATGCCGTCTATTGCGGCCATGGTGGTTCCCCGTGAACGTCCCCGCTATCGGAATACTCCGCTGAATTCCGTAAGATTTTTCTGATTGACAGAGGTTCGCAGCCGATGGCAATGTTCGGCTTATACCCCGACTTGGGGTCTACTAGTAGTTAGGCGCCTCTGATCGAACTTCGCAAAGAGACATTCAATGGTCAAGACATGGTCTAGCGGTGAGGGGAAAGATGCCACCTGCGATGTTTGCGGCTCGGTATATTCCGTCACCATCCACCGATTTCCTCAAAGAGATAAAGATTCCTTTACATGCGAGGTTTGCGGAGAGCTTATGCGGGAGTGGAACGATACAGCCAGTCCCAGCTTTGAGCTCAAACACCGCGGCACTCCGCCTCCTGGGCGCGGCGCCTAACAATTCATTCAAGCCGACACCGCTTCGCGGCGCGGCTTAATTCAGGCGTTAGGCGTCAAAAAGCATTTGTTTGTAGCGTGGTCGTCACTTCAACAATTCCGGGTTCGGTTGTAGTGCTCTTCTGAATGTTGGTCGGCGCGTTTTCGCTTCGGTTGCTGTGCGGTGCGCGCTCAAGCTTGGCTCCGTGACGGGGCCGTGGTGTGTGCGGCGGTGTCGGCTGCTCACTTCTGCCTGCGCGGTGAGTCTTCGGGGCGCGCTCAGTTTGCTCGGTTTCGGTTTTCGGCAACAGCACCGTATGTTGTTCTTCTCGGCATCTGTCGCGCCTAACAGTTCGTTCAAGCCGACGCCGTATCTTGGCTTCGTTGAAACTTGCGGGGGTGCAAGCAATACTTGGTCCTCACTGCCGCGGTCGGCGCGGCTTAACTCAAGCGTTAGCCACCGTGAAAAATTCACTAATACTCACAGTTCTCCTTCTAGCGGCGCACTCCGCCAGCGCAAACTGTGCCTCAGAATTCTTTGTGTTCTCTGGCAAGGTCACTGATAAGGCTGGAGCACCTCTGTCCGGCGCGTCTGTTGGCATCTCGTGGTCGGAGTGGGACGGCCCCTCTGGCCCGGCCTTGGCGATAACGGACTCTACGGGGCAATTCTCTGTTCCGGTTGCGTTCGACACGTACTCTGGCAAAGGGACCGTCGTTGAGGATCTATGCAATCATCGGGTACGTTCTGTTTCCTTCTCTGCCCACAAAGGGCGGCTTCGCTCGGCTTATCAGCGCGTAGCTATTGGCGCTTCACAAAACGTCACCCTTCCCATCAGCGTTGTCTGGGTGGAGCGTGATAAAAAGCCAATCGTCCAGCTTGTACGGCCCGGTGACTAACAATTCATTCAAGCCGACACCGCTTCGCGGCGCGGCTTAATTCAGGCGTTAGGCGGCAGAAAAGCTTTCTGCAAATGTGCCGCTCACATGCTTGATTCACCGGCTTCGGTGGGTGCTTCTTTTCGGAAAGACTGTCGGCGCGTTGCCACTTCGTCCAAGTCTGCAAGGCGCGCTCACACTCTTCATGCGTCATGTTCACTGGCTTCGGCATCTTCGCCTTCTTTCGTGAGGCTTTTGGGCTTCACATGCTGTCACTTCTGACAGGTCCAGCTGAAAGTTCGCGGGGCGCGCTCTTGCTCTCCTGCTTCGGCGTTCGGCAAGTCCGTCTGGGCTTCATCTCAATCAGCATCCCACCCGCCTAACAAGTCGTTCAAGCCGACGCCGTGTCGTGGCTCCGTTGAAACTTCTGGATATGCGGGCAATACTGGCTCCCATCCGCCGCGTACGGCGCGGCTTAACTCCGGCGTTAGGCCCCAGGAGCCAGCTTCATGAGACGTGAAAATGATTTGATTCGCACCCTAATGCTTCATCTTGAGAGTGCAAATCGTGTGGTAAACACAAGTCATTCTGTTGACGGATACACCACTGAGCAAGTGAGTTATCACCTTGCGCAGATAATTGACTCAGGGCTTGCGGTTGGTTCTGTCAGGTATTCCATCGGAAATGAGGATCCAACAATACCAAGCGGTGTAATGGTCCAAAGACTAACGCCAGCTGGTCACGATTTCATTGAAAGCATTCGAAATGACACAGTATGGAAAAAAGTTAAGTCTAAATCAGCTGAAGTTGGTGGTGATATTTCCATTAGTCTATTAAAAGAACTAGGAACATTGTTCACCAGGCAACTACTAGGCTTGGGCGATTGATCAATTTACAGCACAGACTGGGGCCTAACAATTCGTTCAAGCCGACCCCGCATCGTGGCGTCGGCCACGTGCCTACGCTACGCTAGCACGCGTCCGCCGCCCCGCTGCGGGGCGGCTTAACTCAGGCGTTAGGGGCCGAAAATGGATTCCATTCTTCCTTTAGTAGGGATAGCAATCGGCTGGGCGCTGAAGTCGCTAGCCGATTATTTTGTTTTTAGGCAAAAAGATAGGCGCACCTACAATGCGTCAACTTTTTTCCTTTTACGCGCATGGAAGCTTTTGAAAGACTATGAACGAGGCACCGCTTACTTTCGCAAATCTAAACCTGAAATATCTGATTTCGAGAAATGGCGAGCTATCCTCGCAAAGCGCTACACTGACAGCTATTCAATCAATGCATCTACTATTTCAGATGCGCTGAATCATGTTTCACAAGTTGACCCAATCATCGCTGCGCGTTTAGATAATACGTTCAGAAACTTGGAGTTTTCTTTCCATGCCAAATGGAATGAAATTTCCCAAGAAGATCCTGAGCGGTATGCTGCACTTATCTACAATCAAGATGAATTAGTAGATATTGCACTTATTGAAATTGAATCAGTTGCACACAAGCTAAGTGGCCGCAGCGGTGTATTAGAGCGCTTCCGCACATACAGATACTTCAGAAGCATAAATACTGGAACCAAAGACTTCAATGCAGGTCTAGAGGAGCAAGGAAAGCTCATTGACAAGGTCATCGGCCCCTAACAATTCGTTCAAGCCGACCCCGCATCGTGGCGTCAACAGCGTGCTTTGCGCTACGCTGCACGCTGTTGCCACCCCGCTGCGGGGCGGCTTAACTCAGGCGTTAGGTTGCTATGGAAAACTCACTTCCCGTTAGGTTCGATGTCACTTACCGCTTGCGTGAATACCTTGAAATTGTCCGCGCTCATACGTTTGAGACCACTATCCCAGCTGACTCTTCCAAGTGGCAAAGAATTTTCTATCACACACTCCTCACGGTGGTCGGAACTGTGCTGTTCTTGTACAAGTCGCACCGTGTAGGTACGTGCACTTTTACACTTGATGCTTCTGGCATTACACGACGCTCAAAGGGCGGAGAGTTTTCCTTCCCGTGGTCAGACGTAACTGCTATTCATCAGTATCGCCCTGGCTATCTCATTGCAAAGGGAAAAGGCGCCATGCCAATTCCGTTTCGTGTGATGTCCGAGCAGCAGCAAAAATCAGTTGCCGCACTGGTTTCTGCGTATCTTCAGACACGGGGCGCAACCTAACAATTCGTTCAAGCCGACCCCGCATCGTGGCGTCGGCCACGTGCTTTTGCGCTACGCTTGCACGTGTCCGCCGCCCCGCCACGGGGCGGCTTAACTCAGGCGTTAGGCGTCAAAAAGCATTCGTTTGTGGTGGTGTTGTCGCTTCGGCAATTTCGGGTTCGGTTGCAGTACTCTTCGGAATCTTTGTCGGCACGTTTTCGCTTCGGTAGCCGTCGGTGCGCGCTCAGGCTTGGCTTACGCGACGGCATCATGGTGTGCGAAGTGGTGTCGGCTGCTTATTACTTGCAACGCGGATCGTGTGCGAGGCGCGCCCGGTTTGTGCGGCTTCGGTTTTCGGAAAAGGCGTGGTGGCTTGTCGGTTTCAGGCATCCTTCACGCCTAACAATTCATTCAAGCCGACACCGCTTCGCGGCGCGGCTTAATTCAGGCGTTAGGGCCCAAAAATGACTTGGTTAGAAGTTATAGATTCCGCAGTTAAGATTGGCCTTGGCGCAATCATTGCCAGCGTCTCTGCTTTTCTTCTTTCTCGGTCACAGCACCATCGTGACTTAAACAAAGGCAAGGTTGACCGCGAGTTCCAGATTCTTAAAGATGTTGCAGAGCAGACAGAGCGCTTTACTCAAGCAGCACTCCGCTATTGGTCACTGGCCAGTGATTCTCATCGCCTCAAACGCAGTTCGAAGTCCATGAGCGAGAAGAAAGAGAAAGACCTCGCGGACTCCAAAGCCGCGCTATTCGACATCTACCATGAGCTAACTAGCTCAGAAGCGAAACTTCTTCTTCTAGGCAAGCGTGAAGCCCAAATTGCTCTCAGGACATACGGCGACATGGTCAGTGCATTTAGGCGATCTGCGGTTAATGAGTCGCAATTGATGAGTGACACTGAGATAGAGACTTGGCGTGAGAACATCCTGAAAACTAGAGAACGGTTGTTGAATGAACTGCATAGTTGTTATCAGCTGCTTGGGCCCTAACAATTCGTTCAAGCCGACCCCGCATCGTGGCGTCGGCCACGTGCCTACGCTACGCTAGCACGCGTCCGCCACCCCGCTGCGGGGCGGCTTAACTCAGGCGTTAGGCCTCACTAAAGGGAATTTCTCTCGTGATGAATGAATTGATAAAAGCGGCTTCTGAATGGCCAGTATTGCTTCAAGGGGCGATCGGATCAGGAATATTCTGGCTAGTTTTAGTAGCCGGCCAGAAAATTAGCATCTCCATTAGCAAAAAATATTCTGAGAGCTCTAAGAAACGCAGAAAGAACTTTTTGATCGAGCAAAGACTGAAATACTATTACAAAACAACCAGTGACAACATTATCCGCGGAACAGTGTTCTCAGCACTGACATACCGGGCATTAAGAAATTTTTTAAAAGCAATTATCTGGCTCACGCTTGGAATGCTCGGTAAAGAATTTCTTTCATCCCTTGCCATTATTGGCTATGTCGGCACGCTCTACTATTTGTTTGCCGCACTAAATACCGTCACCCCGGTACCAGAAGAAGACGATCCGTCAAAAAAGCTAGAGGAAATGAATAGTGAATTGAAGAAGCTTGATGAGGCCTAACAATTCGTTCAAGCCGACCCCGCATCGTGGCGTCGGCCACGTGCCTACGCTACGCTAGCACGCGTCCGCCGCCCCGCTGCGGGGCGGCTTAACTCAGGCGTTATGCCCCATGCCTACTGAAATTGCCAAGTTGGTTCTTGATGTCCTGAAATTAGCTCCGCGCTATCTCATTGCGCTGGGGGTGATAGCGGGTTTCCTACTATTCGCAGATGACAACATCGTGCAAACAATAGGACTCACCGAAATTATTAAAAAATACAGATCAGCTTTTGGCCTTGTTCTGGTCGGGTCTTCCGGCCTGTTTATTGTCTCGCTCGCTGCCGATGCCTTGAATTTTTACAAGAAATTTCGGAACAAGGGAAAAGCTCGAAATAGGATTACTAGCCGACTCGCACAACTAACCGAAGATGAAAAGCAAATTTTAAGGTACTACCTGGCCAACAATACTCGTGCCAACTACCTGCGCGTTGACGATGGGACAGTACAGGGATTGGCGTCAGCCGGAATTATTTATCGGTCCGCTAAAATTGGAGACATCATTGATGGCTTTGCGTACAACATTGGTGACTTCGCATGGGATTATTTGCATACATATCCTCAATTGCTTGAAGGACACACTGACACATACCGCACAGACAAGCGCATTGGACGCTACTAATGGGGCATAACAATTCGTTCAAGCCGACCCCGCATCGTGGCGTCGGCTACGTGCCTGCGCTACGCTAGCACGCATCCGCCACCCCGCTGCGGGGCGGCTTAACTCAGGCGTTAGGCAACAGGTGAAACATTATGGAAAACCAATCCCTCGAAAAGCATGGAATTTCGCTTGATGTCCTGAACGATTTCAGTCACCCAGAGCACGTGCTTCAACGATCCAGCTATGCATCACTCATGGCTGCAGGAAAAATCGATAAATCGGTCATTGCGTTGGTAAAAGTGATCGCTCCGCATGTTGTGCAGACGGTCGAGACAACTACTAAAGCCGCATTAGAAGCTCAACTCAAGGTGGCTGAAAACCAAGGAACTTCCTCGAAGGACGCTCTAGCAGTTGTAGTAGAGTGCGCACGCACAGCCGAATCCGACGCAGTGAGGATGCACATTGTGGACAAAGTCGCAGAAATGAATCGCGACAACAACGCCACTACTCGTCAGATGAATTCTGACAACAACAGCATGTACCGGAATATTATTGGCGCTGCCATGACTGTTCTCTCCTTAGCTTATCTGGGTTGGCGCAAGCTTCGCTAGCTATTTGCCTAACAATTCGTTCAAGCCGACCCCGCGCCGTGGCGTCGGCCACGTGCTATGCGCTACGCTTGCACGTGTCCGCCGCCCCGCCACGGGGCGGCTTAACTCAGGCGTTAGGCAACAAAAACAGCGCACCCCCGGTGTAGTAGAAATCTGACACAACAAAGCGGAGTCGCCTGATTGACCAGCCTGGATCGCCACCGCACTATCAACAAAGCGCTGTCGCTGCCGGATAACGGAGTTCATCCGGCAGCGACAGCGCTTTGTTGTCTGCGGAGATCCATGCTGATCGCGCCGGTCGCTTTGGGGATGCCGAACCCGCTACGATCGAAGTTGCGGAGCGCGCTGTT